>Ga0164243_10000121_pt1 | contig 198753 bp, 207 predicted proteins | sample OricompcompostOP_FD_108781 | JGI IMG/M metagenome (GOLD analysis project Ga0164243, IMG submission 108781) | Organic Plus compost microbial communities from Emeryville, California, USA - Original compost - Organic plus compost (OP) | ecosystem: Engineered > Solid waste > Mixed feedstock >...
AGTTGGCGCTCCACTGCGAGTGGGCGGGCTACCCCGGCGTCGATTGGGCTTCTCCGTCCGTCAGGGAGTGCTAGGAACTTGGTTCCTTGGCGTCCGGTGAGGGTCTCGTATTCTTGGACTTCAGTCCTTGAAAACTTGTACTCTCCCGGACGCCGCACTCACCACTTAGAATTTGATCTTTTATTCCTCTGCTTAAGCAGAGTTTTTTTATTTTTTGGTAAAATTGATACGGACAAGCTATTGCATGTGTGTTTACGGATATACATCGCTTTTCCCGTGTTTTGAAACTGACAGAGTTATTACCGTTCAAGAATGGGATAAGCGCGCAGGCAAAATATCGAGCACTCCGTGCAATCTGCTGGAGATAATATAGTATCTCGTATAAAATACAGCCCCCGGGTGCGCCTGGAGACAGTGGCTCTTGATGGCAGGTTGCGCTATTCCGACTGGTCGAACGTCCCCTACCTCAACCGGTGGGATGGCAACCGCAAGTTGGAGCTCAACTACGAGTGGGCGGACAACTCCAACGACAATTGGGCTTCTCCGTCCGTCAGGGAGTGCTCGTAAGAGATTTCAACCAGCCTCTCAACATGCGACCGATTTCACTTGCTGTAGAATCAAGCTGTTGGTAGGTCTGGTTGGACACGCATGCGCAGTCTTTACAGAGGTTAAGCAGCAAGCGGAGGCTATCCAATCTGACTGACGCTTCTTTAAGGTACTTGGTCTTATCCGCTGGCTGGTTGCTTCCGGATGCGCGTAATAACAACCGCATGAGTTCTAATATTTCAGTTTGGCACGTTGCACCAAGGCTGTACCGTTCAGATTTTGGAAACAATACTAAACATTTGTGAAAGGAATAGTACAAGTTGTAGGTACTTGTGATAATGGGGATTTTTCGAAGTGTAGGGATTACTGTTTCTATCTCGGTCTCGATAATCATGCTCGAACTATAGTCTTATGGTAGGTATTACTGACATTACTTCTATTAAAGCATTAACTATTGCTTGGCAAAAATTTTCACGAGGTAAAAAGTCACGTAAAGACGTGACGGCGTATCAGCGGAATCTTCAAGCTAACCTTATGAAGCTACATCACGTTTTGCAAAACGGTAGTTATACCCACCATCCATATGAGCGTTTTACTATCTTTGACCCTAAGCAGCGACAGATTCATAAAGCAACCGTTACTGATCGAATCGTGCACCAGGCTATTGTATCTGCGATTGAACCGCTTTTTGAAAAACGATTTATCTACGACAGTTACTCGTGCCGTGTCGATAAAGGTACACATGCGGGAGTATTGCGTTTGCAGTCATTTTTACGCAAAGCCAGCCGCAATAACACGCAAAAAGTATATGTACTTAAATGTGATATTCGTAAATACTTTGCCTCAATTGATCATGAGATATTACTAGACTTGATCGCGCAACGAGTACAAGATGAGACAATTCTTGAGCTTGTTCGTGCAATTCTCCTGAGCCAGGGGCGAGAAACAGGTAGAGGCATTCCACTTGGTAATATCACAAGCCAATTATTCGCTAATGTATATCTTCACGAGTTTGATTGGTTTATGAAACATACACTACAGGTAAAATACTACATTCGCTACTGTGATGATTTTGTTATTGTCTCGACTGATAAGGAATATTTAGAAAATCTTATCGAGCCGATTCAAGTATTTTTGCAGTCTGCTCTAGGTTTAGATTTACACCCACATAAAGTAACGATTCGGCCGTGGTATCAGGGCATAGATTTTCTCGGGACAATTATTAAGCCTCAGGCTATGATTCTTCGTACAAAAACAAATAAACGGTTACTAACGAGAGTAGACGATAATAACTTGTCGTCTTATCTTGGTATGTGCGGCCATGTAAACGGGTATCGACTTTCTAATACACTGAAAAACATAGCTTGGGTAAGAGATAATCAGAAGTATTAATTGCTATTATTTAGCTGATTGTATATTCCCATCCGGGTTGCCACGCTTTACGCTTGCGCCAGTCTTCTTCAATGGCCTGTTGCCAGGTTCTGCCCCTGAGTAATACATCAAGTGCAAGTTGTGGAGCTTGATGCGCTACGATTGCAACATGTTTGCCATCGTAATTACTGCGTAAAAATTCAACGAAACTTGCGATACGCTTTTCAACATCTTTATAACTTTCGCCATTCGGAAATGGAGCATCAACAAAATCTTCCATGCGATCTTTAAAGTCTTTGGCAGATTTGCCGTTCATATCTCCATAATTACACTCTCGTAAACGCTCATCCTGAACAATCTCATACTTACTAAATCCAAGATTAGCTGAATCTATTGCTCGTTGTAGGTCAGAACAGAAGACGATATCAAAATGTCTGTCGGCTACTTGCTCTGCAACGTTTGCGGCTTGTTGCTTGCCAATTTCTGAAAGTTCTCCAGGTAAAGTCCCTGTTGCTAAGTCTTGTTCATTGTCGGTGGTTGTACCATGAACGAAATAAGTGATTTTTACTGACATATTAAAGAGTATAACAAACAAGAAAGTCCGGATTGCATTGTGCTACCCTAAAACTATGAAACTCACTAGACCAAGAAAGATAGGTCTCCTCCTAGCAAGTGTGGTATTCCTTGTAGCTGTGGCTGGAGGATACATCATATGGCAGCAGCTTCAAACAGATACAAAGGTAGTACAGGTGACCATAACGCATGGGGGTTGTGATGAACTACATACTGACATAGATAAAGTAGGCAATCTCTATGTAGCAGATATAACCACCACATCTACCAGTGACGTTTGCAACAAATCCCTAGTAATCACATCAGTAGATGTTACCTTCCACGTAGATTCTGTGCTCGCCCAATACCAGATAGCACAAAACAGCAAGGTTATTAAAAGTGGTGAGTTCTAAAGTCCCTTAAAAAGCTCTTCGAGCGAGACGCCCAAGCCCTTGGCAATCGTTCCGACTACGATTAAAGAGCTGTTTTGCTCGCCCCGTTCTATACGGCCAATGTAGGTAAGATCAAGCCCGCACTTATCGCCAAGTGCTTCTTGGGTAAGCCCACGTTCTAATCTGAGTTGGCGGACTCGTTTACCAAATTTTTTAACGATTGGTTTTGTCATCTTCCCTTAGAATAATTGGCTTGTGGTAATAACTCTACGGACGATATGTATTATTTAATCTGTAAAATCATTGCCATAATCTAATTCTTCATTTATTATGTTGGTAAGCCCATTGGGGCAAACAATTCGTTAAGCCTAAACCTACTTCAGCAGGCATGGTTTAAAATCCTAAGCAGATACTGATCCCGTCGTTCAGCATCTGCTTAGGTCATGGCTTGAAAAGGTCATGGGGTGTAAAAGCCCGCTGGCGGCGGGTTTTGTGTTTTTCGCTGCTAATAAAGTAGAAGTCTAATACCAAATATAAAAAGCGACAATAGGCAGTCGTAGCGACTGCTGTTATTTTTGTCTTTTTTCTGGAGTAGTCCATGTCGAAAGTACTTACTCTCAATGAGGATATTCTGAAGCGGCTTAGCTTTATCCGCACTCGGAAACAGGAGTACTTTATTTGTTTCTCATTGAATAGTAACTATGAAATTATTGCCCGCAGAACGGTTACTATAGGCACGCTTAACGCTTCGTTAGTACATCCAAGAGAAGTCTTTGCCTACCCGCTGAAAGACAGAGCAGCGGCTGTAATTATTGCGCACAATCACCCGTCAGGAAGCGTAATACCAAGTACGCATGATAAATATGTGACGGAACAGCTTGTAGAAGCCGGTAAGCTGCTTGGTATACCGGTTATTGATCATGTAATAGTGAGCAAGGATGCTGATATGAGCTTTAGAAAGCAAGAATTGCTACCAGCTACTTCTGTCTAGTTTACCTGTATAGGTTAAGTTATTGGCCCTTTTTCACATATTCAACTGAAGGGTCTGGGCCTTCGCTTAATTTTACAGATTCTATTGATGGCCGTGGGGTGTTAACGCCTGATTTGACCGATTCGATTGAAGGTCCCGGCATTCCGCTTGTGATTGGGTCTACTGATGGTTCGTCTGTGCTAGACATAAGTATTTATTCCTTTCAAAATTATAATTATTACGAATGATGCAACAAGAAAGCCTGCCGCAAAAATCTGCTGGGTATACTTTGTATTATACATTGTATTGAATTGTGAATTTGTTGCCGCGTAGCTTTTGGCGAGCCAATTTGCAAAATTTCGCCGAGTCATATGGGGTTGTTCTGTTAATGTAAGAATCATGTCATCTGGGTTTAGCGGAGTTGCGCTTTTACCACTGTTCATAGAAATCACTGAAAGAATGAGAGATATAATAGCTAAAAGTGCAGCAATTATAACGCCTGAAATCATTAAACTGTTAGTAAATTTTGGTAATTCTGACAAGATTTGCAGTTCTATAACTGCTGCTGCAATTAAAAATCCAGCTTTGGTATGTAGGAAAGTTACATCAGAAGTACGCTTCAACACTTTTGCTTGAAGATGATTTGCTAGATCAAACCAGTTTTCGGCATCTGAATTTTCTTCTAGCTTCTGCTGTTCATTCTGCTCGTTGCTCTCTTCCATGTTTTGTTTTTTTACCACGGTGAAACCCTTTCCTTAATCCCACCGTAGTTATTTAAAGGTAATTATAGCACCCCGTCTCTTTGTGAAAGTAAGATATCTCAATACTGCTATAATAATCGCCATGAAAACCGTCCTCTTTGTCCCTGGCTTTACCGAAGATATTACAACCAGAGACTATGCTGCAACAATTGCTGCCATTAATAAAAAGGGCTATGAAGTTGTGTTTGTCCCGATTCAATGGAAACGTACCGCAATACAAAGCTGGGTTGATGAGCTAGAAAAGATATACAGCAAACACAATGCACAGCAGACCGTATTAGCAGGATTTTCGTACGGCGCTATGACAGCCTTTGTAGCAGCGACCCGTCAAAATCCTTCAGAGCTATGGTTATTCTCCCTATCACCCTATTTTGCAGAAGACTTAGAAAGCAAGAACATGAAACCTACCTGGCTCAAACAAATTGGTAAACGAAGAGTAGCCGATTTTAGCAAACTGAACTTTGTGCCATTGGCGCAATCAATTAATTGCAAAACGCTACTCTTTGTAGGGGGCAAAGAAATAGATAAGTGGCCGATTATTGGCGAGCGGTGCAAGACGCACGGCAGCAGTTCAAGCATAATAAGTTAACCATTGTTCCAGGGGTTGGTCACGATGTGGCTGATTCAAGATACATTGAGGCTATTGCGAAGAATATTTAAATATCTAGCCTGATCAGTGCTGAAAGCGTAAAATATAACTATGTTGGCATTTCTTGATGAGTCTGGTGATACGGGTCGTAGAACCACCAGTGGTTCTTCACGTTATTTTGTAGTAAGCCTTGCAGTCTTTCTTGATAAAGATGAAGCCTTGGCCTGTGACCAGCGGATTACCCTACTGAGGAAAGAGCTTGGCATTGCTGATAACTACGAATTTCATTTTAGCAACAACTCAAAGCGTATAAGGCAAGCATTTCTTGAAGCAGTTAGCCGCTACAACTTCACGATAATTACAGTCGCAATTGATAAAGACCCGGGGAAGTTATTCGGTGATGGTTTTAATGTAAAATCTTCATTTTATAAATACGCTTGCCAAATGGTGCTAACCAATGCGCTACCTTACCTTGATCAAGCAACACTTATTTTAGATAAAAGCGGTGGCGCAACGTTCCAAGGCCAACTCAAAAACTACTTACGACATAAGCTAAACGACCATGAACGCCTCAAGATAAAAAAGATAAAGCCACAAGATTCACACAAAAATAACCTTTTGCAACTCGTAGATTACTGCGTAGGGGTTAGTGCACGGAAAGTACAGGATAAAAAAGATTGGCGAGAATACTATAAATACATGTCACCTAAAATAATTAGTTGGCAACAGTGGCCTAAATAAAAAAATTCCGCGCAACCTACTCCTTTCGGAGACGCACCCGATGAACGGGACTAGTCAGTTACGCGGCAATTCCACACATATTCTATCAAATGATTACGCTTGTGTCAATTTCAGCCACTGTATAATGTTTCTTTTGTTATCATTAACTTATGTATAGTGTTGATGAGTTCCTCCAAACCTGTCACAAAGCAATTGCTGACTATGACTCAAGGAGACTGACCCTCCATGAAGCTGCTGCTGCCATTAATAACACCCCGTTTGAATATCCATTTAAAGAAGAAGCTCATCCGATGCTGTATAAAATAGCTGCACTTGCTTTTGATATTGGTGAAGACTATCGATCAAAGGAAGATAATGAAGCAGACTGGGCAATACTCATTCAGACACTACGCAATTATTTAAGCGGTGAATGGGAGTCGACCTGTTGGATACTGACTGCCATATATGGTGAATATGACGGCGATAAATTAACCTACTCCTTGAGTCTAGCAGTCAGGCGACAGAACGGTAAGCTACTCATTGAGACCGCCTCTGATGAAATAAAAGATGCGATCACTGCAACCATAAAAAAGATCAATGAATATCAGACTGATGAGCGCTATTTACAGAACCTAGCCAAACTTGCACCGAGAGTGGTTAGGAAATACAAGCTCGTCAATATTGGGGTTACCGAGTATCTGGTAGAGCCCTATTACGCTACGTTATCTGATCCGAGGCCAGGGTCTGGATAGATAGCAGTATAAGTACTTCTTGCTTGCGCCAAGCCATATGTAAAAGTACTATAAAGTCTTCACTTCTCTTTCTTAAACTGGTGCCTTAATCGCGAATACTCAAGATTGACAGTGTATGTTTCTAGGCGGTGTGTACTTGATTTGATGTAACTAGGCAAATGACGAGATTTCCATAGAATACCACTCACAAACAAAATAAAGCTTATAATTGCTATTGCCAAACAGCCAAGCAATAGACCGCTCTTGTTACTAATGGTGGTCTCAGAAACAGTCATAAGGGCAATCAGAGCGGTAACTGAAACGGTTATAAGTAATTTTGATAAGTCTAATACTTTGTCAATCAGTCCATTGATTAAATTTAGAACATGCGCTTCTTCATCACGAATTTCTTTTAAGGCAATAATAGTGTCGGTATGTAATTTGTCAGAATTGGACCATAATGTTTGGGCATCTTCACTCATAGGTAAACTGTACCACACTAGTCATATTTCTCATTTTCAAAAGAAACAGCATGATTCAGTGGGGTAGTTTCTTGCTAACAATATGTTGTAATTTTGTGCTAAATATATACTTAATAAACCCCATTTCAAAAAGAAGTAGTCTTAACTTAGTTAATTTCTATTTAATCTAAAGTTAATCTCTTTGAACTCGCTTATGCATGCATTTGCCTCACTCCTTCGGTATGATGTTCCGACAAACGAAAAAAGGAGAAACAACAGGTGAAAAAGCAACGCGTCAATTTTTTTATGGCGGCATACGTCGTGCTCGGACTACCCTTAGTGCTCGGCTCAACCGCCTTTGCAGCTTCGGGCGGTGACGTCAGTAACGTCGAGGATTTTATCCGCAGTGTCATCAAAGTACTTGCAAGTCTTGCCGGGCTGATTGCCACAGGCTTTTTTGTGGTAGGTGGGTTTAGCTACATTACTAGCTCAGGCAATCCCGAACATTTAGACCGTGCTAAACGTACTATTCTGTACTCTGCAATCGGGCTAGCTATCACTATAGCTGCCTTTGTCATCAGCAACATTGTTACTACCTTGGCAAAAAACGCATTCGGTAGTTAGTCGAATAAGAAAGGAAAATCCGTATTACCATGACACTGTACATGGCCAACGTTTCGTCGGCTGCTGAAGTCATGCACGACTACATAACACCAGTCGTCAAAACCCTGTGCGTACTCGCATCATTAGCGTGCGTTTTCTTCTTGGTGAACGGCGGTATCAACTACATGTCCAGTAGTGGTAAGCCAGAGAAACTAGAACACGCCAAACGCGTGATTAAACATGCAATCTTAGGACTGATCATTGTCTTAGGTGCGGGTGTGCTGACTGCAATATTGAGCCACGCCTTTGGTAACTCCAATAGTGAAGCGGCTGCGAATCTGCCAAGCCTCACCGCTATACCACCAGCCCCCGTATCAAATGGTTTAGTTGAAGTTTTAATCAAGGCCATTACAGGGTTACTCAATAACATCATCCAGTCCGTGGCTGCACCGTTCCTAGATGCACTGTCATTCTTTACGACACAAACCCCACTCATGCACGAAAATTCAGCCGTTTTTAACTTATGGCTAGCAATCGTTGGCATTACTGATGCACTGTTTATCTTCGTTGTGGCACTGCTCGGGTTTCAGGTGATGAGCTTTAGCACGTTTGGTTTTGATGATGTCGATTTCAAGCATTTGCTACCACGGCTCGCCCTGGTCTTCATGCTGATTAACACCTCGATCTTTACTATTGATGCCATCATTGAAATCTCCAACGCCATGATACGGGCACTGAACGCCGCAGGTGGTAGCAGTGGTTCAGTCTGGGAGGTTTTATCCGGAGTGGTTGAGCAGTCCGGGGGACAAGGTGTTGCGGCACTGCTTATCATGGTGACATTCGTTATCTTCTCCGTGATACTGCTCGTTTACTACGTCGGTCGTTTGGTGACGCTCTACATTGGGGCTGTGCTTGCGCCAATCGTCTTACTTATCTGGTTACTGCCTGGTTTCCGTGACTTTTCAGAAAGTGCCATTAAGACCTACTTTACAACCATATTCGTGCTCTTCGTCCACGTCGTGATCTTGCTGCTGGCTGCCTCATTGTTTGTTGGTATGTCGGCAGGTTCTGGCGGACAAGCACCGGATGTACTCATGTCGATGGTCGTTGGGTTGGCAACAGTGCTAGTACTCTTAAAAACACAAGGTGTCATGACGCAGTTCTCATACGTCAGCATGGGCGCACGCAATACCAGAAAATTAGGCAAGGAGTTCATTAGCGGTGTCAGTTACTTGGGTGGTAAAAGTAAGGCTGTCGTAACTACTGTTGCTGGTCGTGGTAGTGGCACGCCAACAACGGGGAGCGGTAATGGCGGTGGCAAGAATCCAAACACCAACACGATAGCGCCGTACAAACAGCCGAAAAGTAACACCAATACCAATACGAAGCCAAAACCTAAAGACCGTGTTGCTACGGGTACAACCACGACCGCACCGAAAGTAAAACCTCGTGAACCTGAATCGGGCAAAGTGAGTAAGCCAATGAAGACATTACCAGAAACGCAGGAGAAGCCATGAAAGTAACCATCGTTCCCGCCCAAGTTACCACCGTCGAAGACCGCATAGCTGGTAACTTAGGACTCAGCCAATTACTGCTGCTTGCAATGCCGATCTTTGGCGGCAGTATGCTCTATGCGGTCGTGCCACCATTCATGGCAACCAGCACGCTGAAGATGATTCTCATTACCTTATTCGCGGTATTCTGCGGACTGTTCGCTATCCGGATTAAGGGTAAGATCGTGCTACTTTGGATAGTCGTGCTACTTCGCTACCGGATGCGTCCACGCTACTACGTCTACGATAAACGTAGCCTTCACGGACGGGATATAGCACAGGATGTCATCACGGAAGAAGACATTGAAGAGGCACTACTACCAATGACGCAGCGTCGACGCTTGAACTTAAGTACGGCTGAAGTTGCACGCTTGCATGAACTGATGGAACACCCCGGTGCTGATGTGTCATTTAATACCAAGAAAGGAGGGCTGTATGTCTCTATTACTGAAATCCCCGAAGAAGCGTAAAGCCAGTGCGCGCCAGCAAATAGATATGAAAGGTGTTAAGGACGGTGTACTGTGTTTGCCAGGCAACCAATACCGCATCGTACTGAGCGTCTCGTCTCTTAACTTTGAATTAAAAAGTGAAGATGAACAAGACGCCATTATTGATACCTATGAGAGTTTTTTAAACTCGGTTGGTACGCCGTTGCAAATCTTAATTCGTACCCGTGAAATTGACATGGATAAGTACTTGGAAGAATTACGGACGCGCGTTGCTGATGAACATGTCCCAATCTATAAGAGCCAGTTACGAAACTACGATGAGTTTATCCGAAGCCTGATTACCACCAATAAAATTTTAACCCGTCATTTCTACGTGATCGTACCGTATAAAGCCACGCCGAAAACTGACTTTGAAACCACTAAAGAGCAGCTTGGCTTGACGGTCGATATTGTGGCTAAGGGGCTGATGCGTCTCGGTATGGCAAGTCGTGAACTGACTAGCCTGGAAATTCTTGATTTGTTCTACAGCTTCTATAGTCCGGCACAAGCAAAAGTCCAGCCGCTGACCGAAAAGGCCTTAGAACTAATCCATAGCTCATACATACAAAAGGAGGCATCTGATGATATCGCGATTAAAACGTAAGAAACAGACAACCGAACTGGCTTTTAGCTTTGGTGAACAAGATAACATTGATGCTTTTGCCTACGCAGGGCTAGAGGAACGAGCCGACTATCTCTGCATTGATGGGGTGTATATGCGGACACTCTTTATTGCGGGCTATCCATTCGTGGCCTCAAGTGGCTGGTTAGATAGCTTAGTGAACTTTAACCACGACGTCGATATTACCTACCATATTCACGAAGTAAACGCTTTACAAGCCTTGCCAAAACTGCACCGTAAGATTACGGAGTTAGAATCGACAAAACGGGCAATGATACGCTCCGGTAAGATTGTGGGTTCAGAGATTACCGACCCACTGGACTCCGCAATGGAGCTACGGGATAAAATCCAACGCGGCCAGGAGAAGCTATTTCAAATGTCACTCTATGTTTGCGTGCGTGCGGCAACACTCACCGAACTGGATAAGACCACGAAGCTTCTTGAAACAACCCTTTCATCTCGCTTGTTCTACTCTAAAACTGCACGCTACCAACAGCTTGAGGCCTTACAATCTATCCTCCCACGTGGTGAAGACCAGTTAAGCCAGAAACGCAACTTAGATAGTTCTTCAGCGGCCTTGTCGTTTCCGTTTATGTCCTCGGAACTGGTGCAAGAATCTGGCATTTTATATGGGGTAAATAAATCTAATAACTCATTGGTGATTCTCGATAGGTTTAGCCTCCATAACGCCAATAGTATTGTCTTCGCGCAAAGTGGTTCGGGCAAAAGCTATGCAACTAAAGTCGAGATACTACGTCAGCTCATGCAAGGTACAAAAGTTATCGTGATTGACCCTGAACGGGAATATAAACTGCTCACGGAATCAGTCGACGGCACGTACATAAAACTGTCGGCTAATTCTAAAGAAAAGATTAACCCGTTCGACATGGCAACGACCTTTCATAGTCGCAGTGACATTTCCGAACACGCCCAAGATTTAATCGAAGTCATTTCTTTAATGGCCGATGGGTTAAGCGGTCGTGAAAAAGCAGCTGTAGATAAATGTATTGTGAAGATGTATCACCACAATAAAAATGGACAACCACTGCTTGAGGATTTGCACCGCGAATTGTACACTATGGGGCAAACGAAACTCTGCGAGCGGTTAGATAAATACATTACTGGTTCACTAGCAGATGTCTTTAACGCCCCAACAAACATTAAATTAGATAACCGTTTAGTTATCTTTGACATTAAAGATTTACCGGAAAGTTTACGGCAAATCATGATGTTAATTATTTCTAACTTTGTACAGAACCAGGTTAAGGCTCGACCGGAAAAACGCTTGCTGATCATTGATGAGGGCTGGATGCTACTTGAACATGAAGAGAGTGCGCGGTTTGTGGCTGGGCTTGTTCGTCGAGCACGTAAGTACTATCTTGGTGTGTCGATCATTTCGCAGCAAGCCAATGACTTCTTAAAAAGTGACTATGGTCGTGCCATTGCCTCGCAATCAGCACTTCGTATTCTAATGCGCCAAGATACAACCACTATTAAGAATGTGGTTAGTGAGTTCCATTTAAGCGAATATGAAGAAAACTACTTACTGACCTGTGAACGGGGTGATGCACTGATCATTGCTGATCAAAACCACGTGGCAGTAAAAGTGGTGGCGTCAGATAAAGAGCATCCGTTAATTACCACCAATCCTGCGGAGCTGTACGCCTAGTATGAAACCGATACTGCTGTACATGTTTGGCGGTCAGTTCAAACGGCAGGTGTGGTTTGCATTTGCCACGCTGGCCGTAATTACTGCATTGCCAGTCGTGGCGGTATTTTCATTGGGTGAAAATGCCTTAACGATGCTCGCGCAAGCCATATCCAGTAGTACGGTGGGATTTTATGAAGGCCCACTGTCTACGACTAATTTGTATGAATGGGGTAACTGTACTTACTGGGCGTCGTTAAAACGTGAAGAGATTGGTAAGCCGATACCGAACAGTTGGGGTAACGCCAACACCTGGGCGAGCCGTGCTGCTCGTGACGGGTATGTGGTTAATCGGACTCCTGCTGTCACCGCGATTATGCAACATGATCGCGGTGAGTTCGGGCATGTCGCGTTTGTCACTGGTGTTGACCCTGCAACGGGTGCATGGACGATTTCTGAAATGAATGTCAAAGGCCTAAACATTGTCAGTGAACGAACTTACCCAGCGTCAGCAGCGGCAAGTTTTTACTTTATTCATGATAAGGGTATGTAGATGAATGATGTAACTCCCTATATAGTTCCGGTACTGCTCATCCTGGGAGCAGTTTTGTGCATAGGGCTACTTGTCGTGGTCTTATGGAAGCTACGAGAACTACGGTATTTACGAGGGCGCGAGATGGTCTTCTTGGAGATGACCCCGCCTGCAACATTCCAGCGTAACCCAAGCGCGACGCAGCAGCTCTTTGCGGTGTTACACGGTCAACGTATAGCCCGCCACTGGAGAGATAAATTATTAGGTCGTCCTGTGGTTATCAGTTTTGAAATTGCTTCAACAAAAGCGGGTGGCATCCGGTATCTTGTTCAGGTCGATAAAAAACTTGCGGGCAGTATACGGCAAGCGATCGTTGCCTATATACCAGATATGAAAGTTACTGAAGTCAGTGACTACCTCCCAGACACGGGTTTAGTGCAGGAATTTAAACAAACGGGTCACTACGTCTTTCCGCTCGCAGCCGTGGATAGCCTGCAATACCATGACCCTCTCGGCTATATCACGAATGCACTTGCGGGTTTATCGGAGGGTGAACTTATGAGTTTTCAGTTAGTACTAAAACCGGTGCGGCTCCGTGAAGCGCAGCACTTAACGCACCGTATTCTTGGTAATGAGAATATCTTACATCAGTTGCAAACCCGTCGGCTACCGCTTGTAGGTCGTAGTATACGAATGCTTAATAGTGCCTTGTTCGCAGCGGCTGACCTCACAACTGAAGTACATCACGGTACTACAAAACAAAGCTATCAGGCTTCACAACGAGACGCCAAGGAACAGCTACAGATTGCTAAGCGGCAACGACCCGCTCGTACGCTGAGTGCCTTTGAGCTAGAACTTATGGAATCTATGCATCAAAAGGTACGACAGCCACTGTTTGCAGTAAATATACGGCTTCTGGTATCGACTACTTCCGATGATCGCACCCGTGAACGTGTCACAGCCTTTCGTTCGGCACTTGATGGTTATTCCGTTCCTGCCTATCAGCAACTACGGACGAAGGCACGGATACCAGGCATAAACAGGTATCGTGAGTTTCTATTTCGTCACCGATTGCCGACACTTCGACGTCATAACGCAGCGGTCTTATCGGCTTCAGAGGTTGGGAGCTTGTACCATTTCCCCGATTCAAGCGTCAGTAAAACAGATAATTTAGTAACTTCTTTGAGCCACAGTTTACCGGCTCCGCTATCACTGAAACGCGGCATACAACCTGATGTGGTCATTGGCGAGAGCGTACACCACGGGCAGCATACGCCGATTGGCTTAACTGAAAAGGAACGTGAACGGCACATGTATGTTATTGGCGGCACGGGTAATGGTAAGACAACCATGCTGCAATATTCTATCGTGCAAGATATGAACGCTGGCAAGGGTTTAGCCGTGATTGACCCGCATGGCGACATGGCAGAAACATTGTTACGTCACGTACCAAAAGACCGCATGCAAGATGTTATCTACTTCAATCCTGATGACTTAGAGTATCCAATTGGGCTTAACCTTCTGGAGCTAACACCAGGACTGACGGGTAATGATTTGCTTCGTGAAAAAGACTTAATCACGGAATCGGTCGTATCGGTATTTAGAAAGATATTCAGTGAGGAAGATACAGGCGGTCACCGTATTGAATACGTCCTGCGTAACACCGTACAAACTGCCTTGACTGTACCAGATGCTACGCTCTTTACGGTTTTTGACTTACTTAATGACAATAAGTACCGAAAAAGTGTTATTAAAACCTTGGAAGATAAAAATTTAATTAACTTTTGGAAGAATGAGTTAGGTAAAGCTGGAGACATGCAGAAAGTTAAAATGGCGGCTGGTATTACGACTAAAATTGGTCGCTTTCTCTTCTCGGCTTCAGCCCGTCAGATACTTGAACAGCCAAAATCTACTATAAACTTTGATGACATTATTAACAGCGGCAAGATACTCATCTGCAACTTTTCTAAAGGCTTGTTAGGTGAAGATACATCTGAACTCTTTGGAATAACCGTATTAGCCAAGCTTCAGTTGGCAAGTCTGCGCCGCGCTCGACTACCCCAGTCAGAGCGCCGCGCATTTTTCCTCTACGTGGATGAGTTCCAGAACTTCGCAACGCAATCATTTGTACAGATGCTTAGTGAATCACGAAAATATAAGCTTTTCATGGTGATGGCCGAACAATCGACCTCACAACAGAAAGACCAACAGATGGTTAGTATTATTCTTGCAAACGTTGGTACCGTGATTTGTTTCAGGACAGGTAACCCGCAGGACGAACAGGTACTATTGCCCCTGTTTAGCCCTAATGTTGCACAGGGTGAAATTAGCAACCTGCCATCCTTTAACTTCTACGCTAAATTATCTGCGACACATTCGCAAGAGCCGTTATCTGGTGAGACGGTACTACTTACGGGTACTGGCAGCAAAACAGTCATGCAAGTTGTTATTGAGACGTCGCGCCGTCGCTATGCACGGCTACCTTCTCCAGAAGTTTCCAAGCCACGAGAAATTGAAGTGAATAAGAAGACCAAATTGTCACCTGCATCACCGAAAGTAAAGGCAGCCAAGAAGCGACCAAAAAAAGACACTGTAACTTCAGCAAAAGCTACAATGGTTGATTTTTAGTGTTGTTTCTTTCTTGCTCTTCTTTGTAGGCTTTATAGTATTCGTCAAAAGTATCGGCACTGAGTGTAGTTGCTACTTCTTTGGCGGTTGTTTGCATGAATGCGAGTAGCGAGATAGCATCCTCGCGGGTAGCGTTTTCAGGGTCGTGATAGGTGAGGTAGTTCATCGCTTGTGCAATGAGTGTTTCGTCGTTGATGCTTGGCCGTTGTTGAAAATCTGCATTAGTCATAATGATGTTCCTATAAATCTATCTAGCTTAATAAAGTTAATAAGTGCGGTTGCATCTTCGCTAGAAGTAATCCGCCTCATTATCTCACAACTATCACTAAAAGATAATATGTTGAGGCTACCCTCCCATACGATTTCATTATCGATAATAGCTAATTTTCTATGGTGTCTTGCGGTAAAGAGTACCACTATATCTAGTGTTTGAAACAATGCTATTGCTTCGGTGGCTTGGGCTTGATATATCTCGTCATGCTCTTCGGGATTTCGAGTATTGATAACTATATGTACCCCTCGTTTGCGTAATTTTTCAAAAAAAGGTAGCAGCATCTGTACTCGCTTAGTGGTAATAAAGGGGCTTTCTATGATGAGCTGCTTTCTAGCGTGGCGTATATCTCGCGTGAACATTCGGTAAAATGTGTCTTGGTCGTACAGGCTTGAGCTAGGAATTGGGAGAGAGTACCGTCTAAACATTTTCTTCCTCCGCTGCCTGTAGGTCAGATAGGTATACTTTGCCGTCGCGGTACTCCATGCCTAAGGCGGCCAATTTTGTATAAAGCACGGTAAGGTCTTCTTCTAGAGAGTTCCACCCAAATATACGAGAGCTCACCAAAACAAGAGCCCCACTTCGGTGGGGTTTTTGTTTTGGTGATTTCTCTCTGGGGAAATGAATCGAACCCAGGTTCGCTAATCAAGGACGCGTACAGTGAATGTATTCCGAGCACACCACAAGATTATATGTATATTCCCCGTGAGGTCACCAATCTAAGAGTCCAGCTTGTCCGGGGATTTTAGATTGGCTATTTCAAGAGGTCATGTTACAGTGGGTTGTCTTCTCAGTACAAACACCCCTATCACCCTCTCTAGGGGGAGGTTGAATATGAACGTTTACAACTAGTAGTGTACCTCGTTATTTTTTGCATTGTACATTTTTGAGTGAAAGGATTGTCTCCTTGTTTGGGAAAAGTGTGACCGGGAGGAAATTTCCTGGTCGACTGGCTGTCTTGCTGAGCTTGCTCAGTATGACATTTGTGCTTGGAGGGTTTGCGCCCTCTGCTGCACAGGCTGGCGGTGGCTATCCGCATGACTCAGCTACCGACTGTTCCACGATATACGGACAGTATTCGTGGTGCATCAGTGGCTCTTGGCTCTCGCCACGCGGCTACGCTTACCGCAACTGCACGGATTGGGTTGCCTACCGCCTGGAGTCCCAGGGTATCACGAACCATGTGCGAAGCCGTGGCAACGGCAAGCAATGGGATGACAATTCCACTGGTGTGACCATCACTTCAACTCCTGAAGTTGGGGATGCCGCAGTCTGGAATAGCGGCACCTATGGCCACGTTGCCTACGTCGAAGAAATCCGACCCAAGGCAGGTGGTGGCTACGAGGCTCGTGTCTCGGAGTACAACCAGCCGGGTGATGGCACCTACCGAGATGACCGCTGGGTTACGGCCGATAACTATGTCGACTTCAATGGCGTAGGAGTGCCACTTGGCGGCAGCGGTACGCCAGTCGCCGTTCTCCAGGGGCAGGTTTCCTTCGGTAACTCCACTGACATTCCTGTCACTGGCGACTGGAACGGCGATGGTTACACAGACATCGGCACCTGGCGCGCAGGTTACTTCTACCTCCGCCACGCGGACGGAAGCTACAGCACGCTGCCTTTCGGTAACTCCACTGACATTCCTGTCACTGGCGACTGGAACGGCGATGGCGTAACCGAGGTCGGCACCTGGCGAAACGGAGTGTTCTACTTCGCCAACTAATATACTTATTGGTATGCAAGAACATGAACAAGCCAGAGCAAGTAAGGCGAGTAGTACCGAATCACCTTCCGGACTGCAATCAGTCGACTTTTTTATCCCGTTACCGCAAGCGCTACCCTTACCAAACGGATATCAAATAAGTATTGTCGATACTGATGATGGCTCAGTTGAGGATGCGATACGATATATAGACTCCGATGGGTTGGCTAAGCGTATAAAAACGCGTATACAATTCCATCGGCTACCAATCGAATTTGACCATCGGGCATCGACCGTTAGTTTTCTTGCGGCGAACAATTTTTACCAGTTAGGTGCTGCAGGCTATCCTCCATCAGCTAAGGGCGGCTATGCAACGGTTGCCCATGTGGCTGTCATTGGAAAAAAAGAAGAACTTACCGAAGTCCTAAGGACAGAATACTTTGATAAGGCACTCATTGCACTACGGTCATTTCTTAAGACCTATTATGCGGTTCATCGAACCTTGCTGACACTTCCGTCTCGCCAGAATTTGCCAGCGATCATAGCACATACGACTGAAGACATCGATAGTAATGGCTATCCAACCGACATGGGGAGAGCTACGCTTGAAATTTCGGCATTTCTAACCGGCGGTCCAGTCGATATATTTGTATCGGGCGAGCCAGATCAGAATTCTGATCAATTTGCCCTGCTCTCGGATAAGAACGTTACTGAAACTGCAGAGGTTATGCGCCAATACATGGATGTATACCGCGAGGCGTGTGCAGCAGAGGTTAGCGGTGAGTATATTTCTGCGAGCGTACTTTTTGCCGCAGCAGCCGAGATATATTTAGATTTATTACTACAGCTAATGATATGGGAAGAAGGAATTTCGCCTGAGAAAGCTTTTGCTGAACTCTTTCAAATAAAGCGCTGTGAGTGCGAAGACTGCACTGAGTTAATCTGCACGACATTTGAAAGAGTTCAATCAGGAATGTACGCCAAAAGGATTGGCGGTGATTGGAATGTGTATAAAGCGCCCATGATGAAGAACTGGCAGACGATGCGCTATACACGTAATGGAGCTGTCCATAGCGGACATGAACCATATGAAAAAGAAATACGAAAGATACATGAGATAATTGACGGACTTGTTTCATGGACGATTGATTTGTTGGTGGACCATATGAATGAGTATCCGATTACATTATTTTTCCTGGCTGGCCGTAGCGGTATTGAAAAGCGTAAGGCGTGGGATAAGTACGAAGCGCTTAATATAGGTGACGTGCCAGTCTCGGTAGCCAATATTTTTGCAAATTGGCGCATGGAAATTATGCGGCTGCATCCCCATAGCAAAACAAAAAGCACTAAGGATACTTCTTGTAGCCTTGTATATCTTCTTCACCAAAACGGTAAGAAATACTGGTTGCTTTGCGATTTTGAAAAGCGCTTATTCCGATATTTGCCAGATCAAGCGGTTGGGCCTGAGGTAAATAAAATGCTCGATAAAACCGAAAAAAAATTTGTAAAAACTGGCAAGAAAAAAGCGATCCTTATCCGCGTTGATGGGGTTCAGTGGAAAACTGACAATAGGCCTCGTGTATGGTATCCGCTGTATCTTACTTCAGCGGAATATGCTATTTCGCGCTACCCGATAAGTTATATGTTGCCTGAGGTGAAGGTATAGCCACTATGGGGCAAAAACAGCAAACAAGCCTTCCTTCTACAGAGCTACCGGAGGCAAAAATACCAAGCCGAGAAGAACTTTTAGCAATTGCTGACGAAGCACATGCATATATTAAGCAGTGTATCGCAGAAATTGAACCGGCGGAGGAACTAGGTGCACAAGTCCAACTTGGTATGTTAGTGAAGCTTTTAAAAACCTATCACAATTTGTTACAGATTGCAGACAATGGTGACAGTGATACACCTTTAATACTTTCAAGGATTATTTATGAGTTTGCGCTTAGCCTCTCTTACATGTTGGTTAATGATGTTGAAGAGCCGGATATATATGAGAAGTTTCGCCAAAGTGCACTAGTGAGGTCTCATATTATGGTTAAAAATGCCAAGAAGTCAGTATATCGTAATCGCCAAAGCACCAAAGATTCGAATGCGGCGGTCGAAGTCATGCTTTTATCCGAAGGCTATGATATTACACAAAAATTGCCAGATATCCCAAAATCATGGCACCCCACTATAACCTATTTAAAAATGGCGCATAGTCTTGGCGATGAATTTAAGGAATTTTACGATACTTTCTACGAGACTACCTCAATATTTGTCCACCCTAATTGGCTTGACCTAAAAAAACAGCTAGTATTCGACTCCTCCGGGAAAGCCACTGCGCAGCTTTTAAATCGCCCCCAGCTTATACTTCCTATTGTCACGGCAACATGCCTTATGCTTCGCACGGCTGAGATATGTCATATCAAGCGTATTCAATCTGGAGGTGATAAAAATATACACACAACACTTATCCAGGCAATCAACAAGTCACACTATGCCCTTCATAATTAGGGGTGCGAGGTGTTAGCTCAAGTTGAGATAAAGGCTATTTTTCTCAAATGTAATACCTGTGGATGCGTTGTTATCGCCAGGTAACAAAGGGATTGAAGGTGACCATTTTTCACCCATGCCAACATCTTCCAGTATAAAACGATACGGTTTACTTCCTTCGGGCAGGACATTTTTATGGGCGATGCCGGCAAGATAGTACCAGTGAAAATCATATTGTGAGAGCTCTCTCCCCGTGAACATCTTGGTCCACGACCACTCCATAATGTACGCAAAATCGTCTGGCTGTTTTTCTCGAGTAGCTACAACAGATTCCACACTCTCTTTGGTAGGCCCGAAGACGAACTCATCAGCTGTTTTTGCGATTTCATTATTAATGCCAATAAACATTTGTGGATCTGGGTATACGTGTTCAATCTGCGCCCACCAACTACCCGAGTGAAATGTTGCTATATGACGGCTTTTACTAGGGAAGACGCCCAAAACTGTAGATGCATCGAGTGGGACGGCCCATCCTGTGTCACCAGTAAGCATATCCATAGTCGGTACAAGACCTAAATCATTTGATAGTATTGGTATGCCGTTTGAATGGTTGTGTAGCACAACCCATCTTGCACTGGTAACAGGAGTTAGCATTTTTTGTAAGCGCATAGCGCGGCTCATGTTTGTATTATCCGGATTTATGAGGTCGGATTCTGCAAGATGCTTAATGGTTGGTATATTCTCGTAGCGTACGTTAAACTCTTTACCTCGAACAAAGAGCCCAGTCACGAAAGGTACTGCTACCCTCAGATAATCATCAAGGCTTATACTCTTACCTTTCCCTATGTCATTCAGTACTCGATTGAGTTGCTGCTCGTATCCCCACCCGTCAATGCTCTTGCCATTACTTAAATTATAGAGGCCACGTTTGAAACCGATATTGCTTGGCGTAGTTTGTATAACCTTACTTGCCCTGCTGTTATTAACCCAAATCGGACGGTTTCGTGCTGGTCCGGTATTCTTCTTGGAAAAACGACCTATGAATGCCGCAGGTAAATAATGGTCTTTTGCCATGATTCTATTGTATCAATCAAGTCATTGGGACATTACCAGTATGTAGACTGTGTAATCCGGAGGTGCCTATGAGGTTACTAAACAGTTTCAGGAGTATCGACAGGCGTAAGTAATTTTTCAGCTGTTATGAAAGGTGGAGGTGTCAGATTGAATTCGGAACTATGTTCATAAGGATAAGCGGTGCTGGATAAAATTGTTTCGCTACGGACGCCTCTCACATGCCCATGTGTACGCGCATAGTCACGTATGTAATTCGTCCTGGTATCATTTTTAATGTTTTTCCAGTGGCTTAATGTACGGCCGGTGACTTCTTTTATTTGTTCATTTGTCCAGATATCAGGATTACTCGTTAAGTCTTCGGAAAATTCAAACTCGGCATTCCATTCTTCCCTTTACTACTTAGTAAAACATTCGTCAAATATATTGATTTGCAAATAAAATTTTAAATAATAACTAGGATAGGAGTTATTTATGATACGGTAAGCCAGCATTTATAGTACTGGCGCGGTAAAGGGTTTCAAGGAGGATAGTCATGGCGAGGTCATGCGGAAAGGTGAGTTTACTGAAACTCCATTGATAATTAGCCTTACTAATGACCTCTTCTGGCAACCCTTCTGGTCCACCGATAATGAAGCACACCTCTCTGGCTTCGAGTTCACGTTTTTTAATAAAATCTGCGAGCTCTAAACTCGTCAATTGTTTACCTGTAATTTCTAGAATAACTTTGTAGCTATTTCCTGCTGTCTCAAGAATTTTTCCAGCATCATACGCAAATTTATCGGGTATTTGCGTAGCTTTCACTTCGTGAAACCGTTTCAGGCGGCCAAGATATTCTTCCCACGCGAGGCTGGCATATGGCAGTTTTGGTTTTCCAATAGTAATAACGTGGAGCTTCATTGCCTATCATTGTACTATGCGAGCGGTCGGTAGCTCGTCCCAATTACTAATATAGCGCGGTGTGGTGAGTTTGCGGCGTGGTTGCCAAGTGTTGTTTAAGCCCTCGGTGGCATAGTAGATGTGACCACGGCCGAAACGGTTATTGATAGTATCTACAGCTTCCATACGCTTCTGGACGATGTCGTGGCTTTGTACACTGGTTGTACCAAGAATGTCGGTTTGTAGGTGTCTGGCTGGCACAAGGTTAAATAGGTAGACGTTTAAACGATGATATAACTGTCCTGCTTCGTGTATTTCAGAAAATTTTTGCGTGAGACTAGAGGTAATTTCACCACTGTCGGTAGTCGGTACGGTAAAAGTAATCTCCTCGTACCACTTACGATAACCAGGCTTATGGCGACTGGTCTCTATGAAGATTGCGGCCTGCAAGGTAGCCTGACACTCTTCGCGGAGCCGGAATGCCGCTCGGGCGGTCATGCTGGCGATAATTGATTCAATAGCTTCTTGATTATTAGTGTCTTCACCAAAGGTACGGCCACGCATAATATTCTTTTGCTTTTTATGCACTTTTTCGAGCGGAAAACAACTTATGCCGTTTAGTTCGGCGACCATCTGCCGCCCTCTAATGCTAAGAAGTTGCTGGGCACGTCGTGGAGGCATGCGGGAAAGGTCGAGAGCATGATTGATGTTTTGGGATTTTAGCTTTGGGGCAAAACACCGGCCAACCCCCCACACATCTTTGACGGGGACGTTAGCAAGTGCTTGTGTGTAAGCTTCGTTAGTGAGTTCTGGAAAACTAAACACACCTTGGTGAAGTGGCTGCTGTTTAGCGATTTCACTGGCTAATTTCGCTAAGGTTTTCGAAGCGGCTATTCCAATCGAGACGGGTATGCCTATTTCTTGTAAAATTCTTTGCCGGACATTGAGTGCCCAAGCACGGTAGTTGCTGATTGATAACGAGGAGATGTCAAGAAACGACTCATCGATTGAATAAACTTCGATTTGTGGCGTAATTCCACTAAGTACATTTGTGATGCGGCGTGAGATATTACCATAGAGCTCAAAGCTAGCCGAGAACTGATGCACCTTATGATGTTGAAACAACTCCTTATATTTAAACGCTGGAGCGCCCATGGGTATGCCTATACTTTTAGCTTCATTGCTGCGGGCAACCACACAACCATCGTTGCTACTAAGAACCACCACGGGTTTATCCTCGAGATCGGGACGAAATAGTCGTTCGCAGCTAACGAAAAAATTATTACAGTCAATGAGCGCAAAAATTTTTGTTTGTGGTTCTCGACTTCTCATACTTGTTCTCGTTTTCCAAATTGGTGAATAGTGGCGGTGACAACACCCCATATTTTGGCGTTTTTCGGGGTATGGGCGTATGTACTAAGGGCAAAATCATTGTTATAAATCCATACCACAATATCATTGGGTTGGGGTGAGACGGCGCGGTCAACCAGAGCCAAGTCTTGATCGAATATGCCGATACTTTGCCATTGAGTGCCGCTAACTCGAAAATGAAAAGTGCTATTCGGGTTTTTAATAAGTAGCGTATTAAGGTTGAGGGCTCGCAGGCGTGAATCGTCGGCAGCATTCGGAAAACCGGTGTGTACACTGACATTGCTGCCCTCGATAGGTTCGTATGTAACTGTATTTGTCATAACTACACCGCCATTTCTGCTACGCGCAATAATTTCCAAGCACCTGCCTCTTGATCAAGCTTTAGACGGTAACGCCGCTGACCATCGGTCATTTCAAATAAGCGGGTAGCTCGTTTACCTTCTTGCACTAAGCGCTCTAAGCCGGTTTTGAAAGTGACGCCTTGTCCGTCTACAACCATATGTTTTGGATAACTTTTGAGACCGCTGTTTTGATTTTTAAAATATACTGCGTCTACGACGACTTCTTTGTTAAAAAAGTAAGATTCCATTTCACACTCCCCTGCAGCAAGAGATATTATGCTGCTATCTAAGATTTGATAATTAAAAGAGAAACCGATTAGTATGTAACTTCGGTGGACGGCTTTTGATGGGGAATGTTTATGAACTACAACTGTCTGACCGTGCCTACAGATAGTGCTTCATAAAACATTTTGTGTAAGGGTTTGCAGTGACGCTTAATCTTTGGCGATCAGTGAGTATGCTTCCCTGAAATCTTATGTAGTCTGCGTGGAGGAATTTGGAGACCAAAAGCCCACACATGGCTAGCCATTAGTATAGCCCTAGGCAACTAATGCCTGTCAATACATTCTTAAAATTTTGTAAAAACTCACTGAGGGTAGTTTTAGGTGATGCACACCATTTAAGGCAAGGTGTTGCTTAATCTATAGAATTTAAGAACTCGGCGAGTTCGCGAGGGGTAATGTTGGCCTTGACGATATAACCATCGGCTTGTTTTTCAATATCAGCCTTAACTTCGTCGCGCTGTTCGAGGTTAGTGGTGATAATAATTTTAGCTTTTAACTCAGGAGTTTTACTTTTATCGCGGAGCTGGCGGAGTACGTCGATACCGGTGATAGTTGGGATCATGAGGTCAAGTAAAATAATGTCAAATTGATCAGTCTGAGCGAGTTCTAGGCCCTTCTGCCCATCCAACTCTACAGTAACGTCATAGCCAGCTTTTGTGAGCGCCCGACTGTAGAGCTCACCGATAAATAACTCATCTTCAATGCAAAGGATTTTTTTGCCGTTTAGCAATGTTTGTTTATCCATGGTTATCTCCTGTAGAGCGAGTGATTCTTAATCCACCCGTGGGCATTGGTAGTGATACCTTCATTATTATTGGTTTTTAAGTCTTCGGCAAGGTTTTTGTATGGTACTAAGGTAAATCCAAACGTACTGCCCTCACCTTCTTTAGACTGTACCCAGATGTTTCCTCCATGGGCTTTTATGAATGTTTTACAGAGGAAAAGCCCGAGTCCTGTGCCGCCGATTTGTGAACGGTTATGATGGTCTCGATAGAACTTATCAAAAATGTGTGGAATGGCACTCTCTGGGATGCCGACGCCGTTATCTTGCACAGTTGTTTCAACCAGGCCATCTTTAGTTAATTGGCTAGAAACAATAATTTCCTTGCCTTGTCCGCTATATTTTATGGCATTGTCTATGAGGTTACTGATAACTTCGTACATACATACCCTATCAAGGCCAACCGGAGGTAAATCAGTTGAAACATTGGCTTTAATAGTGATGCCGCGGACACTTGCCCTGAGCCCGAGATCTTTCAAGGTGGCCGGTAACACATCTTGCCATTTTTCTTCTTTGAGCTTAAGTACCATTTGATCGTCCTCTACTTGAGCGACATTTAAAATATTGTTTACAAATGTGGCGAGCTGCCCGGCCGAGGCGGTAGTTTTTTGCAGGAATCCGCTCAATTCTTCGTTCACCTTTCCATCCAGTTCATCGTCTAAAGCCTCTATGTAACCGCGGAGCATAGTAAGCGGGGTGCGAAGTTCATGAACTGCCAGCGCTACAAAACTAATTGCTTGGTCATCTTGAGAGTAAGCTTTAGTACGGTCAAATAATATAAGCATAGTTTCATAACCGGCAGGGTTTTCTTTGTTATAGTAGGCAACAAGATCGAGCAATTTTGATTGCGGTATGCCTTCTCCGGGAAGGGTTAATTTGACTCGTTCCCAACTGCGGGACGCAGTCACACTTTTTTCTTTTATCTCATTGAGCCATGAATCAAGCGTATCGTTACTTTCAAATGAAAGATCAAGCCGCGAATAAACGTTTTGTCCGGTAGTATCTTCCTTTTTAGTACCAATATATTCGAGGAATGTATTATTCGCGAATAAAATATTTTCGTTTTTATCCAGCACAATTAAAGGTATAGGTAGGCTGTTGGCTATAAAATTTGCGCTTAAATCGTTCGCTTGTTCTGTGGCAGTTTCCGCGACCTGTTTGCCAACATCTGCTAATTGATACACATGGTTTACCAGGTTGGTAACGAGCTCGCGTGCATACTTAATGTTATGGAGTTCGGGTGCGCTTACACTGGAAGTCTCAGGTGCAATATATAACACTGCCTGCCAGATAAATTTCAAAGGCTGAATAAATATAGTGCTCACCAAATGAACGATCAAGAGAGGAACTAACAGTGCACCTGCAACGAGTATTCCTACAATGATCAGAATATCTAAATTAAGTAGCTCGCTGGCAATCCACCAAATACCGATCAGCGAGATATTTCCTAGGACCAGAAGCGTATAAGTGTAGAATTTTCCCCGTCGTATGAATTGCTGCAGTTGGTCCATTTGCTTATGTAGGCGTTAGGGTTGGTATGTTACGCTGCCAGGTGAATTGACGGCGGTGATCCAGGTTTGTCCGGGGTTTAATTTGATTGGTTTACCGTCAGCACCTGTGAAGGTTATTTGCTTACCTTTAGCTGTTTTTTCCCAAGTTCCCTGGGTAACGCCGCCATCTTGGAAGACAAATACCTGTCCGTTACCTATCGTGTTGTAGACAGAATGCTTACCATCGCTAGCTATGCTGTAGTTCATAACCATCGCCACTACTACCTTTGGCATCGCTTGTTTGCCGGCTGTATCAATGTGCGGCTTGCCGCCAAGTACACGCAGATAAGTATTTGTAGTGGGATCATAAGTATATTGGACATTATAATAAGCGCTGGATATGGCAAGATTTATATTTTTGGCAGTTGGCGGTTGGGTTTGATCTGGCTTTTTTTCTTTTTTCCGTGGGAAGCCAGTGAAATTACTTTTGCCGTAACCTTTTGATTGCTCTAGCTCATTAAGTTGAGTGATTGAGGTAAAGACATTGTGCGGTGAGTAGCGGTTGGTTACACGTTCGAAGTACTTGGCATTATAGGACTGATCCATATCTTTAACATCATCATTCTTAATTTGTTGCAGCGCTTCCGGGCTACCGCCGACATGAGCGTATGCCGCGTCAAACCCAAGTGCCCAATCAATATAATAAGGGCGGGCTGACCGGACGGGTCCAATAGAGTCGGGAGAGGTGTCTTGATACAAGGCTAAAAAGCGGGTGATACCACCTTCAGCTATGGCTTCAAAGACTACGCCGGCATCTGTCAATCCAGCTTGCGGCCGAGCTTCAATACTATTTTCGACCATTACTCCTGTCACGGATTTTTCGTTTAATTCAGGTGCAACTTGTAAGCCTGTTAAGTTAGAGGCTACCGTGGTAGGCGCCGGTTTTTCCTTGGGTTGCATAGTCGCTACTTGTTCAACAGGATTGCGACCGGAGAGTAAGGCATAGATTCCTGCCTCTATACCTACAAGAATTAGGATCACGACAATGATAAATAGAGCTTTTTTCTTTTTACTTAAGCTTCTGAACCATTTTTTAAATCGTGCCCATGGACCTTCTTTCTTTGACTTGTCCCTAGGAATTTTACCTATCGGTTTTTCTGGCTTTTGCAAATCATTAGCATCATCCATGTCAATCGTTTCGTCGAATGCGTCGTCTTCAGCTGCGGCTGCTTCTGGTGTCACAAAAACCGGTTCTTTAATGGTTTTAGGTTGTGACGGCTGTGAGAGGTCCGGAAAAAAATCTTCGTCATTTTTTTTCTTTGGCGGTTTGCCTGAGGCGGGTGCAGATGGCCTCACAAAATCATCAATCATGCATTCTATTGTAGCAGCGCTTATGCTTTGGTTCTACCCTTTTAGTGCTTGAATTGCAGCATCAATCCGTTTCAGCGAAGTATGTTTGCCAAGGACATATAGTGTATCAGCAAGGGCTGGACTGGCTGGTGACCACGTTGTGGCCACACGAATAAGGTTGAATAGAACGCCCGGTTTCTGACTAGTGGCTTCTAGGAGTTGATTAAGTTTTTCAGTAAGATCTTCGATTTCGAAGCTACTTTGTTCTAAATTGGCTTTCGCGGTTTCGAGCATACTGCAGAGTTCGTCATGGCCGAACTTTTTAAGCTGTTTGTTTTCATCAATTAGACTCATATCAATTTGCGGTTCTATAAAGAAAAACATTGAAAGCTCCGGCAGTTCCTTGAAGAATTTCAAACGCTCTTGGACGATTTTCAGTACGTTAAGCCGATACGTTTCGTCAAAATCAAACGCTTCGCTTGGCCAAAACGTTGGTATATTCGGTTTGTTGCCAATAATTTCGGCGAGCTTTTCAAGCGGCAATAAGCGGATATGTGCTCCGTTCAGCCACAGCAAGCGTCGTTCATCGAACCGTGCCCCGCTCTTTTGCACACGGTCGAGGCTAAATTTTTGTATGAGTTCGTCCGTAGTAAACACTTCTTGCTCGGTGCCGTCATTCCAACCGAGGCTTGCTAAAAAGTTTCGCATGGCTTCCGGTAAATAACCTTCTTCGCGGTATTCCAAGATGTCTTTGGCGCCGTCGCGTTTGCTCAATTTTTTACTGCCGTTTGCACCTAGGATGTGCGGCATAGTCGCAAATACCGGTACCGGAAAGTCAAGTGCTTCGTATAGGTTAAGATATTTAGGTACGCTGGCTAAGAACTCCTGTCCGCGGATAACATGGGTGATATGCATTTCGTAATCATCAACAATATGTGCGAAATTATAGGTAGGAAAACCATCAGACTTCATAATAATAAAATCATCAATTACTTCTGGTCCGGATTGAAGGTCGCCCATAACCTCATCGTGCCACTCATATGATTTTGGATTAGACTTCAAGCGAAGTGGTTGAGTGCCATCCCAGACGGGTGGATTTTCAGGGCGGTAATCACGATATAGAAATGGTTTTTTGGCTGCCTTGGCAGTTTCACGAAACGCTTGAACCTCTTCTTGCGTGTATGGATCGGCATAGGCCTTTCCTTCAGATACTAATTTTTCTGCCCACTTTCTATATATATTCAACCGCTCACTTTGAAGATACGGCCCATGATCGTCAGGTTTATTTGGGCCTTCGTCCCATTCCAAGCCGAGCCACAACAGGCTTTCCTGAATATGGTTGGCACTTCCCTGCACCTCACGCGCTTGGTCGGTATCTTCAATGCGGAGTACAAATTGTCCATTGCTTTGACGGGCTACCAGCCATGCGAATAAGGCTGTGCGTATACCGCCAACGTGTAAATAACCAGTTGGACTTGGCGCAAATCGTGTTCGAACATTCATCTGTAGCAGTATGCCACAAACAGAGGTAATTTAAAAGCGGTGACCCGAGGGTGTTTACATACTTGTTGCGAGCGAGATAACTTGATCGCTGTTGAGCTTGGCGTTGCCGTCTACTTTATAGAGGATGCCGCCATCTACCCAAGCAGCTTTGTCGCCCCCATACAGATAGATGGTTCGTCCGTTACTCTGGACAGTCTGGTATGTGGTATTTTCTTGGGCGACAATACTATCGAATAAGGTTTGGCTGTCCCAGCTTGACGATTCTTGTGTCAAAGTGAAGTTGCTATGCTGAGCTGGTGATAAGAAACTGATAGCAACTTTGCCGTCGGCAGCTTGGGCTGACTGGCGTTCGTATCCTGTAGGCGTGTAGTTTGGCAAGGACGCTTGGAAGCCGGCGCGCACCGAAGCCAGCTGTAGTTCTACAGAGGCTTTATTCATGTAGGCCACAAATCCTACAACCACCAATACCGCCGCAAGACCTGCCATAGAGCTAAAAAGACGGCGCTTTGAGCGATGTTTTATTACTGCTGCTGGTTGCTCGTGGCTTTTAGCATTTGCTAAAGCTTTTTCCAGCAATTCGGTCTTTTTTTCCTGTGGAGATTTGTGTGCTTTGTGTGCGTGACTTGTGCGAGGAGTGGTCACGCTAGTATGTGCCGGTGCAGGCTTAAGAGCAACAGGCTGAATTTTAGTAGGCACTGCTACTGAAGCAACAGTTGCGAACTTGCTCACTTGTTTGCTTTTGTGTATGTCTTGGGCGCGATGCGAACGCGATGCATCTATGCGATGCACGGGAGTCTTGAGCGCAATGGCGCTACTAGCTTTCTGCACGGGATATGCTTTTTTGACTGTAGGCAATTTTTGATGACCAGGTTTATTAACTACTTTACGCATGAGCGTTTTAGATTGTTCGGGTTTATGGTGGCGTATGTGTTGTGGACTACCGTGATGGGCACGGGAGGCGGATTTCTGAGCATGTTTTACTGCTTTTGCAGCAGCACTAGAGTCTTTGACTGCTAGCTTTCCGCGAGCAGCAGGCGCATGTGTAATGCGAGTATGGGTAGCCTGAGAATGGCTTGCAGCAGGCTTGATAAGTGCCCCCGTTACGGCGTCATAATGCTTACCGTTCAATATAATGTAATTTTTATTCACGAATTATTTACTGCCCCATTACGTTCGCGGTTGTTACCCAGATTGCGAGATGTCTTTATCTTACCGCTTACGTTCACGTGCTGCAAGTACTTTATTCGTATTTTTTGTGTTTTCATGACCTAGTAACATCTGTTTTACAGCGTATAATTTGTTATAATAACAAGGATATATGGATTTTCTTGACCCAAAGAAACAACGAAGACACACCGTACAGTTATTTATCGGCTATGGCCTGGTAGCGACCGCTATTACACTGGCTACGATCATCTTGGTTTACTATGCGTATGGTTTTGGAGTAACAAAACAAGGTGATTTAGTACAGAAAGGATTGGTCTTTGTATCCTCACAACCATCTGGAGCTCAATTGTATGTAGACGGTAAGCAAGTAGACAATACGAATGCCAAGCTCAACCTTAATGCCGGAGACTACATCTTGGATATTAAGCGTACTGGATATAATGACTGGCACCGTGAAATCAATGTTGAAGGCGGTAGTGTAAACCATTATGTGTACCCTTTTCTCTTTCCTAAGGAACTCAAACCAAAAACTATCAAAGAATACGAAGTTAATCCACAACTAACTGCCCAAAGCCCTGATAGACGATGGCTTATAGTAAAGCCAAATGGTGAAGACGAGACGAAATTCGAGGCTTTTGATCTTTCGAAAAACCAAGACACTATAAGTGAAGCGATACCATTTTCAATAGCAGATACCTTGGTGAGTGCTACGACTGCACCTGCACAATGGAAAATGTTAGAGTGGTCAAACAATAATCGTCATATGTTGTTCGTTCGCACTTATATCGCAGACAACGTCCAAAAATCAGAGTATATTTTGGTTGATCGGCAACGTCCAGAAGGTTCATATAATTTAACACGAGAGTTGTCTATTGATCCAACTGTGATAGACGTATCGTTGGTTGATAAGAAACCGGACGTCTATTATCTTCATAATAAAACTACGGGTGATTTAAGTCGTGTATCACTGGATAATAAGTCGCCTGAGAAGGTGCTGTCGAATGTGATAGCCTATAAATCGCACGGCGACAATACAATAGTATATGTGACTGACGAAGATGCGCCGACCGGCAAAGTTGTGGCAAAGCTTTCTGACAATGGCAAAGAATATACCCTTCGTAACCTCTTGCCTGGCGACAAATACCTTTTAAATGCTGCTCGTTTCGATGGCAGCTGGTACGTAGTTGCCGGTTCCCAGGCTGAAAACAGGACATTTGTGTATAAAGATCCGGTAAGCCAAATCAACAGTGACAAGAATAAAAGACCTGGCGCCCTATTCTCATTGCGCGTAGACGCGCCAACGGATGTTTCGTTTTCGGCCAACGCACAGTTTATAGCACTACAGAATGGTAAAGGGCTTCATGTCTATGATATTGACCGCGAGAAAGCTTATAGGTATGAATCTCGTTATTCGCTAGATGCTCCTCAACTAAAAATGGCATGGATGGATGGCGATAGGTTTACCTATACAAGCGCTGGTAAGCAGGTGGTATTTGACTATGACAATACTAATAAACATAGTTTAGTGCCGTCGAGTAGTACCTATGACTCTGCCTATGATCGTAATTACGAATACCTCTATACATTTACTTCACGAGCAGCTGGACAGAATGGTATTGCTTTAACTGCCACAGCACTGCGCACGGCAAATGACCTCTAACTAAAATAGCCAATTAGTAAAGCGACTCCAAAGTGATGTTGAGGGCCCAATGATTTTTTGGTTTTCAGCTGCGCTATTTTGTAGCTGAGTAGCTTGGGTATTGGTTGTCGGGTCTGGACTGACTTGCTCGCCCCACACCACTAAGCGATGTAATGTTGTACCCGGGGGATCACAGGTGATAAGCGCTGCCGTAGCTGCCTTGCCTTCTACTGGGTTCAGTATCCATGTCTCGTCTGGATTAACGACTTTTTTATCGAAGACTTTGTAGGCATACACCTTTTTGTTATACGTAAGATAAAACATATCACCTGGTTGCAGATTACTTAAAAGGACGAAAGCAAATTTATATTTACCCGGGTTAAATATATTGTTACTAGAGTGCCCGAAAAACGCGGCATTACCCTGCTCGCCCGGACGAACTGTAGAAGGATAATGGACAACTCCATTTTCTAAGCCTTTCTGCACCACATCCTCGGACATAGAGGTTAACTCGTAGTCAACGGGTATCTCCACATTAATTTTAGGTATTATGACCTTAGTAGTACCATCAGCTGCAATACCGTCGTTATTGAGGATGATAGGCGTGGCACTTACATTGCGACTTGGTTGTATAAAAGGTGCGATGATTAATTCGTTAAAGAGACCGAATAAGGTAAAAATCAGTACAGTAAATCCGACTGCTAGGCCAAAAAATAGTGATTTCAGGGGATGTGGCTTGTCAGTTGTATTATTGGTTTCGATCTTTTTAGAAATACTATTTTTGATATCTCGAGCAGAGCGTGCATCTCGGATGCGCTTATGGCTTGCTGACGAGGTAGCAATCTCGTGTTTTGATACTACAGCACCGTTAGGGTGCTTTTCCGGACCTTGTTGTTTGCCTGCGAACTGTGCATAGCGGGAGTGTTTAGACTGCTCGGCGTAGAATTCCCGCCAAACTTGATGTTTTTCGTCTTCTGGCAAACTCGTGTAGTATTCGTGCCATTTGGTTTGGATCTCGGCCACTGAAGTAGCTTTTTTCTGAAGCTCATCCATAAATTTTTGGTGTTTTGACAGAGGTCGGTGGGCATTGGAAAGTTCTGCTATCTCTTGTTTGGCATTTGGCTCGTCGGCATAAATGGTCGCTAATTTTTGTCTAATTACATTAGCAGCAGCATTTCTATGCGGATCGTTCTTTTGCGGCTCGACAACTGGCTTCTTGCCTTTTGACAGTACATAGCCTGACGATTTTTTGTCGTCTTTGTCATCTGGAGCTTGAAAAAGAGGGTTCTGTGCCATGATGTACTAGCCTTTCTTATATAATTATAGTACAATACACCTCTGTTACCTATGCTTTTGATATAGGTTGTTCTTTCAAGGTTGTTTTGTGCCGTGGTGGTGGAATTGGTAGACACGCTAGACTCAAAATCTGGTGAGCATTACGCTCGTGCCGGTTCAAGTCCGGCCCACGGTACCAAAGAGCATTGAAGTGACAAATATATATTTTCTCAGGATATAAAAAACCATAAAGTTGTAGTCGAGGAGCTATGGCTACAAAGGTTGCAGCACTAAAAAACAGGTTTGCGTATCGACTTAAACGCAAACCAAAAACAATCAGACAGCGTGAATAAATCCTTACAATTGATAATAAGAAACACCAAGCATAACAGCTATAGTAAAATTGAACCTCAGTTAATCTATAATGACCGCAGTAGATATAGCCTCAAAAGGCTTGGATAGATTTTGAATCCACCAAGTGGTGGCGTGGGTTGCGGTTTTGGTGCACCAGATTTTTTCTTGGGTAGTACGTTTAGTGGTGCTTACTCGCCCGTTTACAGCCACAAAGATATTATCTAAGTGTCGAACTATAATATTGGTGGAAAATTCATTAGTAAAATTATGCAATGCATCAACAAGCTGTAACATGTCCATAGTATAAATAATGGGTTGGTTAAATTGACTGTTGGTGGCAATTTGTTGCAATTGTGCAAAGCTGATCACTAGTGTAGTTTCTGGACGGTTCAGCAGTACTTGAGGTGACTTTGCAAAATAATCGACAGCGTCTTTGGTCAGTGTGAGAGCGCCTGTATATTTTTCTACAAAACTCTCTAGTAAAACGGCAGTCTCGCTATTTCTTCCAAAGTCTCCTGCTAGTAATACTCCATCTGCCCATTCAGCGGCTGGCAAAAGTTCGCCTAAAGCCTCTCGGGCAAAGCTACCGCTTGGTGTACTTGGTGTAAATTCTGCTTCTGGCACTAGTTTACCGACTATTTTTTGTAGAGCGTCAGGTAATATAACCCGTGCAACTCCTATCCCGGCTCTAAGCGCTTCATTGTAAGACGTGGCAGGTACAGTAAATCCGTGCAAGTTACCACCGACAATCAATAACTTACCGGCAAACTGCCGGTTTTCTGGTCGGTTCCAGATGAGGTCTGGGAAAAGTGGTTTCTCGGAAGTTTGTTGTAGCCAAAAATCTGGTTTCATATGCATATATTATAATTTTTCTACAATTTCTAGATAGGCTTTTCGCATATGATTATCCGTATCAAACGTGAACGTGGTTTTTAATTTTTTACCCTGTAAAACCAATGGCAGCCATACAATGTCGTCGTCCCACATTTCGGCGTAAGGAGGGTCTGAAAGCTTAAACCATTGTGGTGCCATTTCTTCGGTTTCGTGTGGCTCACCTGCCCAGATTTTTGTTATGAATGTATGGACTTTAATATCTTCCATGCCGTCGGGAAACAAAAAGTCATGTACTGCTACTTTTTCTAAATTTTTAGGTATAACACCTATTTCTTCTTGGCATTCACGGGTTGCAGCTTGCTCTATAGTTTCATTTGGTTCAATCTTGCCACCTACGCCATTCCAATAACCTGCTCCAAACCCGCGTTTTTTCTGAGCGAGCAATATTTCGTTATCTTGTAACAAAAACAAAAGCGTACAAATTTTCATGATCAGTCCCGAGTTATTTGCAGTAACAAACTTCGAATTACTTCGAATGTATTGCGGTCATTGCCATGGCCGGATTGTGTCCATACTAGTTCGCTGTCTGATAATTTTTTATGAAGTGCATATGCCGTTTGTGGCGGACATACGAAATCATACCTTCCCTGTACGATCCATATGGGCATGGTAAGCTTATGCGCATTATCAAATATATAGTTTTCAGGAATAAAGCAATTGTTTGAGAGGTAATGTGCTTCAATACGTACGCCATGAGTTTCAAAATCCTTAAAAGGTGGTTCAGTGTAGCGGTCATCTAAGCGGAGTAGAGCCCCTTCTGTATTTTCGTACGCATAACCTGATTTACGTTGAGCTTCTTGGTCGTCGCTTAGGATTTGATTATAGTGGTATTGTCCTGGACTTTTGTGATGTGCCCGGGGTGTTTGAGCAAGTAATTTTTCCCAGATATCAGGAAAATGAGTACGGTATCCACCACTATCTAAATATTCAGTCTCGCCTTTTGTAGCGGTGTATATTCCACTCAGTACCATGCTATACACTCGTTCAGGATGGGCGATTCCATAAAGAAGTGCTAAGGTAGAGCCCCATGAACCACCGGTAACGACGAAGGTCTCAATTTGTAGTTTATCTGCAATTTTTTCAATGTCTTCTATTGTGTCTTGGGTAGTATTGTGCTCAATTGAACCGAGCGGCGTACTTTTGCCAACGCCTCTTTGATCGAAGAAAATGACTCGTTGTTTCGTGGGATCAAAACGCCGTTTGTGTCCGTCGTTTATTCCGTAGCCAGGTCCGCCATGTAAAAATAAAATCGCTAGTTTAGTATCTTTTTTACCCCAGTCTTGTACATAAATTTGGTGACCATTACCAACGTCTAGCATTAATTCTTGGTTTGTGTATTCATCTGGCGTCATTATTGTTCCTTTTGGATTTTCGGTGATCCAATTTAAGTTTTCGGTAAGTTTCAAAATCTGCAGCTCTATCACCGTTGAACGCTTCAATCGGGTACTTCTCTGCTGCCTTATTAAGCTTTTCTTTTATGGCTGTTGCTATGTCTATATCAAGCATATCGCTCAACTCTAAACAGTAAATAAGTACATCTGCTAGCTCGCTGGTGATCTCGGGCAAGTCTTTTTCATTGTAGTCTGTCCACTGGAAATGCTCTAAGAGTTCAGCAGCTTCGAGTGATATTGATATCGCAAGGCCTTTAGGAGTTTGATTGTATTGCCATCCGCGTTCTTTACAGAATTCTATTGGTAATTTCTTGATCTCGGCAAGCGTAGTATCTCTGTCATTTTTTGTCATTTTGATACCCTTCTTTTGTTAGGCCACAAAGCGCTAAAAGTACTGCAATTTTAGAGGCCTCAATCCTATTAAGTACATTATTTGATAGCCAGCCGTTATATCCCTCATTTTTACCAATATCTACAATGCCGTATTCTATATCCATTGCTTGGCTAAGGTTTTTGCCGGATCGCATATGTGCAAGAACATTGGACGGAATGGGATATGCAGGACCGGAGCCGATTTCATATATGCCAGTTTCACAATCAAGTACACATGCCCATGTTTGTTCATAGGCATGTTCTTGGCCGTTGAGCACAATAAAACATAGGCCGCCTTCTATGCCGACAGAAAATTTTGCCCCTGTCATTTGGCCGTTTTTTGCCCTAGTATATGCGCCTAGTGCAGTTTCTTCAGGGTTCATAGGTTGGTCGCCAACACCTGAAGGAGCAGAAGTGGTAATAAAAGAAATTTCTTCCCCGGGGAATTGCGTAGTAAAAGCCCGTCTGGCAGCTTCTCGCTTTACAGTATTCTCTGACGCCACAACTACTTTCATGTTTACAGTGTAGCATTTCGCCATGGGAATATGGCTACCTAGTCTTTGCTGCTTAAACGGTCGAGTATCTCGGTAGCCTTTTTCCCTATGATGTCTGGAGCTTTTTCTCTCCCTCCATAGTGCTCAAGGACTTGCCTTGGAGCTATACATGCAAGTGCTGCTGCCATTTTTGCTTCGTGCTCAGTTGCGTGTATCAGTTCTAGGGCTTCCTGGGTGTATTGATCTTCTTTTTGCTTGCGCTCAGCGATGGATTCGTCAGTATCGTCCAAGCTTTTAGGGTACACTTTGTCAATGCCGCCTGCCACTGCTTCTCTTACATCAAGGTCGCGTATATCACCAAAATCTATCTCTTCTGCCGAAGACATAATTTTATATTAATCTTAAGCTCTCTAAATATCTATGGAAATGCTTACAGGACAATGGTCGGAGCCCATAATATTTGGATGGATTTCGGCGGATATTACTTTATTTTTCAAACTTTGACTTACTAAGAAATAATCGATTCTCCACCCAACATTTCGCTCACGGGACTTTGCGAAATGACTCCACCAGGTGTAATAGCCGTTACCTTCTTTAAATAAGCGGAGTGTATCTACAAACCCGGCATCTAAGAAATTTTGGAAGCCTTGACGCTCCTCGTCAGTAAAGCCTTTTTTGCCTTTATTGGACTTTGGATTCGCTAGATCAAGTTCTGTATGAGCAACATTCAAATCACCACAAAATACGACGGGTTTAGTTTCTTCAAGCCGTTTCACATAAGCTAAAAATGCTGGATCCCATTGTTTATGACGCAATTCCAGCCGGCCCAAATTGTCTTTTGCATTTGGAGTGTATACGGTAACGAACCAAAATTTTTCGTACTCAGCGGCCATGATCCGCCCTTCTAAATTTGGATCACCAAATGTATCGCCGGTAACTCTATATTGCTTGATAATATCTTGCGGCAAACCGTCAATGACCTGAATTGGTTCAGGTTTACTGAAAATTGCAGTGCCGCTATAGCCTGGTTTTTCGGCTGAGTACCAAAACTCCCGGTACTCTGGCAGGTCGATCTCAGCCTGGCCTTGTTTCGCTTTGGTTTCTTGTATGCCGAGGATATCCGGCTGCTCTTTTTGTATAAATGGCATGAAGGCATCTTTGCGTACTACAGCACGGATGCCATTCACGTTCCAAGAATAAATTTTCATATAGCTAGTGTAGCAAACTTCTCTGCTTCCATCATTCATCAAAAAATAATTTCTATAGGAAGAAAGAATGGTATAATTGCAGGCAATGCAGAAACGCGTGCTTTTAAAGATTTCTGGTGAGCAGCTAGCTGGGCAATATGAACACGGCATTGACCCTCAGTTTGCTGGTTGGTTGGCTAATGAGATAAAGAGTTTCGCCGAAAATAACGCCCAAGTAATTATTATGGTTGGGGGTGGTAACTTTGTGCGAGGCGCACAGATCGCCGGACACGGCATCAAACGCGTAACTGCCGATCATATGGGCATGCTTGGTACAGTTATGAACGCTATTGCCTTAACTGATGTTTTTGAAGCGCATGATGTGCCGACTCGTTGTTTGTCTAATATCTTTGCTCAGCAAGTCAGTGAGAATTTCTCACACCGTTTAGCTGAAAAACATTTGGCTGCAGGCCGAGTGGTTATTGTCGCAGGAGGTATTGGTCGTCCGTACTTTACAACCGATACAGCGGCAGTAAACTTGGCACTTGAATTGGACTGCGAAGCAGTATGTAAGGCGACAAAAGTTGACGGTGTGTACAATAAAGATCCCAATCAGTACGACGATGCTGTCCGTTTAGACCATGTAGCATTTAAAGAAGCTGTTGAGAACGAGCATATACGTGTTATGGATAAAGCAGCGATGGCTATAGCTATGGAGCACAATCTGAAGATTATTGTCTTTGACGCACTCCAAGAAGAAAATATCCGTCGGGTTGCTCGTGGCGAACACGTTGGTACCGAAGTATCCTAAGGATGCAAGATTACTTTAGTCATTCCCTCTTCACGACTATTGAAACGTTCATAGTATTCAGCCGCTTCACTGATTGTTGCTTCATGACTTACAATCGTACCAGGATCAGCCTTACCGGCAATAATGAGATCTCGTAAAAATTCATTGTAACGTTTTACAGGACACTGTCCCATGCCGATTGAGACACCTTTGTCCCATGCTGTTCCAAGTGGAATAGTAAATTTGCCTTCTTTCAAATTGGCGGTTGATGCGCCTGGGTCTTGCGGCATGTAGACGCCAATTAAGCCGATAGCGCCGGTAGGTAGTACAAGTTTAATCGCGTCTTCCAGGGCTTCATTTGCCTCTTCTTGGTCTGGGGCTTTAAAGTCGTGAGCTTGGTATCCGATTGCATCAATGACACAATCCACGCCTTCCAATCGTTTTTCTTCGCCCTTTCGTTGAGATTTTACGAGATTTTTATTGCTTTTACGAAGTGAGATAATCTGCTCCGAAGGTATGCCCTCAGAAAAATTAATAGGAGTAGCGCCCATTTCCTTGGCTTTATCTAGACGTGACTGAACGGCATCTATACAGTAAATTTCACTAGCTCCGCGTAGTCGCGCAGACAAAATAGATAAAAGCCCTACTGGTCCTGCTCCGTAAATTGCAACACTACTTCCCATTGTTACATGGGCCAATTCATTGGCGTGCCAGGCGGTAGGAAAAATGTCAGCCAACATGAGGAAGTCATTTTCCCACTTATCATAGGGATTACCAGGGAGTTTTAAGGCATTAAAATCAGCGTACGGCACACGGACGTATTCCGCTTGCCCACCGCTGTATGGACCCATTCCGGCATAGCCATAACCTGCTCCGGCTGACTCAGGGTTGCTGATGAGACAGGCGTTTGTCCAGCCGCGTACACAGTTGTAGCAGCTTCCACAGGCAATATTGAATGGTAATACGACACGGTCGCCAGGCCGGATTTGCACAACTCCTTCGCCCACTGCTTCAATAGCGCCAATAATTTCATGGCCAAGTATTTTTCCTTCTTCGAGTGGAGTGCGGCCGTCATACATATGCAGATCAGAGCCACATATGGCCGCTGAACTAATCTTTAGAAGTGCGTCTGTCGGCTGCTCAATACGTGGATTATCGACTTCTTTCGTCTCAATATCTGCGGTTCCTTGAAATGTTACTGCTCGCATAGTATTTCTCCATTACATATAGCTATGAGTGTAATCTCGAAGGCGTATTTCTACTATGAGAAAAACTACAGAGTTATGGACTGGCCGATCCTGAGGCGTTGGTAAGTGGTGCCAGCTGTTTTAGCAAACGGTTCAAGCATACTATCAAACACTTGTTTACCTTCGTCTGATAGGATGGCATCGTGAGTGGGAAATGCCAATTCTGGTTTTACTTCGCTGAGAAAATCCATGGCTTCACTAACTTTGAGCCATGGCGCAGCTGCTGGCGCAGCCAGAGTCTTTATCGGTCTACCAGGTAATGCGAATGAATCACCTGGATAGTACAAAGTACTATTTATGAGTACTCCGACATTTTGGGTTACGGGAAACGAGGGGTGGATAATGGCGTGTTCACCACCAAAAAATGCCAAGGTAAATGGACCGATTTGGTGCATGCTACCTGGCTCTACGACAACTATATCAAGATTGTGGAATGTATCTGCGACTTCCTTGGTGGAAAAAATTTTAACATCTGGGTTATCAGTGATAATCTGTTTTACCTTGGGCTCGTCAATGTGGTCGGTATGAACATGAGTAATCACAATAGCAATCACATTATCCAGGTTCGGTAGCGACGGGCTAAACCGGCCTGGGTCAATCACGAGCTTGACGCTGGTTTCTTCTAAAACCAAGCAAGCGTGTTCATATTTTGTTAGTGTCATAACAGCCCTCCTCTTCTTACTTAAAGTGTAGCAAAAACGATGGTGCGAATGTCTGTAAAATTCCTTATAGTGAGCCAGCTGGAAAATTTTTATGGTGGAAGAGTAAGGAGAATATTTCATGGATAGTACCAATGACCCTACTCAAGTCAACCGTGACGAGGATATGGAGCCGGACCAAGCCGATGATGGTATGTTTCGCCCTGGTGAGCAACCGCATTTAGCAGAAGACGGCGCTACGCCTTTTTCGAATCCAACTGATATCCCTGGCCCCCGGGTATCATCAACTAATCCTCAGGCGGATACAAACATTGACAGTGACGAAGCTTATCAAGAAGGCTTAGGGAGTGCCAGTGGAGTTACGGACCAGTTGGAAGACTCGGACTGGGTGCAGCCAATTGATGAAGATGCAGATGACGAAGATCACCATGCCCGCCTGCGCTAGATTAAGACATCTTAGCATCACTGCCGAGTCGCATAAGTAGCGTCACAAGTTCATGTTTCTGCATCTGGCTTGTTTCGATATTTTGATTATGGGCAATCAAATGACCCTCAATAAGACGTTTTATCTCAACGGCACTTTTACGGCTCAAGGCGTTGATATGTAAGGGCTGAGAGCCATAAATACGCGTAAAAATGCGTAAGGAGCCAAAGTAAGGTCCTGTATCAACTTCTACATTTAATATGTCATCTAGCTGCAAGCTAATAACATCGGCAACTCCGAAGAAAACTCGTCTTGTTATGGTAACTTTCATGCGACTGACACTGATAGTGTCCGGAAAAAGCATGAATGGAAATATACTGTTGGCTTTTAGCAGGACATCTTGGGCATTTTCAGTAACTTTTTGCAGTTCTTCTCTTTCCTCTGCTTCAGTAGTTGGGGATGGAAGAGCTTTACTTTCTTGGTTGTTATTCTTGGGTACCATGCGACACTCCTGTCTTCATGCATTTTTACTATAGCTCTAGCACTCATCTAAGGCTGTAAAATATCCAGCAGATTTAACGAGAGATTTAGCGTACTTTGCTATTTATATATTTTTATGTTATAATGTAAAATAATGCCTGATGAGATGAAGAGGCGTCGACTTGAACAGTGGGCGCTATACCAAGAGAAAAGTGTTTCTCCTGTGGATATAGGAGAAATTCCTTCAATAGACGATGAAACGCTGAAGAGTTTTACGTCTGATATTGAAAACTATCTGAAAGATTCGGAACCTTTTGCTCCGTCGATCACTCAACAGCCGGATATAGAATGGGAATTAGACGCGAAAGAAGATGGCTTGCCATCTCTATCCAATTTTTCTGCTTATAAAAAGTGGTTTGGTAAACTTATAGACTACTCTGTCTGGACTGAGCTTCGAGATTTGTTACAGGATGCACGATTTGATGATCAATCCGAAGAATAAATAGCGGTACTACCAGCCACCACCGCCTCCACCACCACCTCCACCACCAGAGAAGCCACCACCAGATGAAAAGCCACTCGATGAGCTATTACTGGGCGGCGAGAACATGGTCATACTGCTACTATTGAAGCTACTCATTGCTCCGGCGAAATAAGCTGCGTTGAAAGTCGGGGTATGGCCATCGTACCAGTCGGGAGGAGTTGTATAGAGGTGGGCGAATTGCTGTGCCCACTCTTTCTCGATTCCAAAAAGAATTGCGTAGGGTAATAAACGTTCGTATAGCTTGATAAGCATTGCAGTATCAGTCGTGTCAACGGGCGCGCGGCTGGCTCCTGAGGGGCTTTGCAACTCCTTTATACGGTCAGCTTCAGCCATTTGCATGTATTCTTTTAGCCCTAGTAAATATTCTTTCAGCTCGACACCCGTAAAAGTACGTGCTGGCATATTGCTGCCTAAAATAAGTAGTACAATACCAGCAATAACCCCTAGCGGATTAAGCGTAAATATGCCTACGCCAAATAGTATTCCACCTACTAGGTTGATCTTTTTTTGTGATGAACGGGTATCTGTCATTAATCCTTTATTAATAGCCTTTTCATAAACAGTTTTACCAAGGTCGGCTACCTCTTTATATATAGAAGTTTTGTCTTTTAGCTTCACTCGGGTACCCACAGGTGCTGTTGCACCGAATATGATCAATACTACTTGCTGCTCTTCAGGTAATAAGTCATTAACTGGTTTTATAAGCTCAAGCTCGTATTCGTTTTTCTTAACCTCATAGATTTTTACGTAATGACGTACAGCTAGATCGATAATCGCAGCGGAAACTGCTTTTGTGGGCATGCGATCAGATAGGATGACACTTGCTAAAAGCGCACTGGTATCTTTGGGAGGTAGGTATTCTGGTATAATTGTGCCCTTTCCCCTACTGTCTCTACCAGACAGTCGCCAGCGTCGATAACCTTTTACAAGAGCGTATATTGGTACTGCCAAATACCACAAGAATCCGGCAAAGAGCATGATTAATATAAGGGTTTTTTGCCACAGTGGTGTGGGTGGCTTCACGTATTCTTTAAATGTATTCGCCTCAAAACCGATAACGTATGTCAAGTTTTCATTACGAGTAAGTTGCCGGGTGGTCACGGCCGTTACTACTGTTTCGCTACTGGTCGGAGCAGTCGTAATTGTGCAAGTTGAGGTGTCGTTTCTGCCTGATAAACCAGCGTAGCAAGCGGTTCGGCCGTTAAGGCGCGCGGCAAGTGCTTGAGGAATGTGTGCTCTAGCCGTAATTGAGCCAAATGGCTGCGACCAATCCACGCCGTTTGTATCCCAGTACAGTTCGTCTCCGGAACTAAAATTCTTTGTGACATCCCTCATGGAATATATAATGCGGTATATCTGCTGACCGTGGACATATTTGTCTGCGTCGCCAATTCGTATAACTTCATTACTACCGCTGTCAAATGTAGTGTAGTTGAGTGGTGTACCATGGTCGTTAGTGACAGATTGGACATCAAGGCTAACTGAGTGCCCGTCGTAACTTTTAGGGATTGCTCGTTCGATGCCGTGATTTTGGTCAAAGCTTGGAAATTCTGCAACCAGACGTTCTTTCACTAACATTGTAGAGCGGTTTTCGCTATCTCTATCTATATAGTAATCTGCCTCAAAAGAAGTAAATTGAAAGTTATTAACATCAGCAGAAACAGAAATAATTGTAAGCCCTGGTAGCCCAAAAGAAACCACAAAAAAGAGGATAAGCTTTTTCATCTGCTTTTACTGTATCATTGTTTGGATGTAAATTGAGATTCATGTTCTTGTTGAAGCTGTAATAGAGTATCTATACCACATTGATAGAGTGCAAGAGTGGTATTTGGCGACAGACTTTTTGGGCGACCAACAAGTAGAGCAAAATCGATACTCAGTCGAGTAAGTATGGATTCGTCATAAATATCTTTGCCCGATTCAACGCAATACCGACGGATTACATTAATAACAGTCATGAGATCAAGGACGGTTATTTCATCAATGGATTGCTCTCTGTTAATTGCAGTAGCCATGTTCTTTCCGAGAGTCGCTATAATGGTGTCGTAAGTCTGAGACGTACCTTCAAGTTGTTTCTGTAAATAATTCTCTGTGTGGGGTCGATGATCTTGGAAGGACTTTTTTTGTAGTTCGTTGAGTTCTGTGGTGGTCCACCCACTACCTTGATCGCTATATAATGGTACAAATTTACATTCGCCATACTCTTGCGACTGTAAAACGCCATTAACCTTACGATATCTGGTTAATATACAATCTAAAGGCGTGGGTCCAACCGGTGCAATAAGTATGCCCCCTTCTTGCAGTTGGTTTTCTAGGGCATGGGGCACATTTTTCACAGCTGCAGTGATAATAATCTTATCGAAACGCTTACCTGGTATTCCTAAAGCTCCATCTCCAACATGAGTAAAAGCGTTTGTATAGCCAAGCCGTTTAATATTTTCTGTAGCTACTGCACTGACATCAGATTTGCGTTCAATGGTATGGACCTCACGGACAAGCCGTGAAAGCACACTTGCCTGGTAGCCTGTGGCCGTGCCTATCTCTAGTACTATATCATCTGGCTGCACATCAAGTAGTCTCACCATTGCTACAACTAGACTAGGTTGGCTTAGAGTAGATTCATCATCTATCCTTACAATCTTATCGGTATAAGACAGGTGTTTTTCAGATTCAGGAACAAATTCTTTTCGATCAACTTCACGAAATGCAGATGCTATTTCACCATTGCCACACAAGGGTTCTATAGTGTGTCTTAGGAAATTTTCACGCTCTTGGGCGAAGTTTGCTACTCTCTCCATGCAAGCAGTATAACCCCTCTTGTACGACAGAGAAAATTGCTTATGACTTACTTGTTTCTATTTTTCCTACCATTGTTAACAGCCTTTGATTGAGGGCTATTTACAGGTATATGTGTAACGGAGTGTAGTGCATAATGCGGTTTATGCCATGGCAATGCGCGAAGGATCATACCGACACCGAACCAGAGTGCAAGCAGGAGCACTAAGATATTGAAGAAAGGTATGAGGTACAAGATAAGTAGTATAACTGCGCCAAGCAACATTACGAGGAAGGCATTACGCGCATTGTCACGAAGGAGTAGCCTTCCAAGTAGATATGCGGCGAATGGACCGGAGAGGAACAATACTAGCAACCATGCAAGCAGTAATAATATACCAAGCGGGATGCCAATTATGGTGAACATCAGAGCAATGATTACAATAGGCACTATAACAGTGGCTGCTATACCGATAAGTATGGTTTTGCCTAGGCTGCTGAGAGCAATATTTGCCGCTGCTTGGAATGCACCAGGCATAATTAACACTAGAACAAGCGCAAGGATTAGCATTGCCACAAGTATGTAGAAGGTGAAGAGCCATCCCAGACCTACCCAATTAGTGGTGTTATTACTTTCTGAAGGCTCATGGCGAGTTACCTTACCTTGTACCTGCGAACCATTATCACGTTGAATATTATTCGGGCTGGTGATATCAATAAATCCTTGAACTGCGGCGTCACTTTGTAGTGTTAGTTTATTGACATCACCCTGTATATTGCGTCCGATAGAATTGTTAATAATTATATTACTGGCTGCGGCTGCTAGATCTCTGCCAACACTGCCATTCATAACCACGTCTTGAGCGGTAATACCAATATCTTGTCCTATCATGCTATCACTATCGGTCGTGAGGTTTTGCGATAGTATGCTAGCACTTTTATTTACCTTGCCAGAAATCGTTATATTTTGCCCAGCCAAACGCACATTGCCCTCGACGGTGCCGTTAATGTGAATACTCTGTCCCGCGCACAATACATCTCCGGTAACTGTACCACTGACTGTGATGTTCTGGCCGGCACAAATAACATCTCCTTGTACAGTGCCAGCAACGTCTATACTTCGACCTGTGGCATATAGGGTACTGTTGACTATACGGTTTTGTGGAACAGTAATGTTAGTGCCTGTCCTAAAGCTTTGGGCATTTGCGGTAATCGCCAGCCCGAATACCGGTATAGCAGCTAAAAGTCCTATGAGCAGTAATTTGGTTTTCTTCATGAACGGCCTCCTTTGTATGTCTTCTTCTTATGAAACGTAAATCCTGTAAGCCGGATAAGCTATAGCACTGCTTTCATCAAAGCTCATTTTATAAAACCATGTCTGTAAAAAATATGACACTTGTCCCTAAAAACGAACCCTTACCTCCTTTTTTAGATGTACTTTTGAGCAGTGCTTACACGGTGAAGCGCTATCAAAAACTACTTTGGCCATGGTGACAGCATTTTTGGAAGTTTCAAACATACCCAGATACTGCCGATACTCTAAAGGGGGCATACTGGCGCACCCTTCATGGTGTACTGCATGCTTATGATGGGGACGTGTATCGATATAATAGTGTAAAAACATATACCCTATTCCCCTTTTCGTACGCCCATAAAGGGCCTCTTGTCGGACTTTACACTGGTGAATTTTTTGATTTTACTATCGAATTCTATGTAATAGGCAGTTTTAGGATTTTTTACCTGTGAGCGTCCGCGAACCGCGCTCTTCCATCCAGAACCTTTCGGCGTATTCGGAGCCATAGCAGTATTCCCTTTTTACGGTAAGTGTTATTTGACATACTTCCATAATAAAGAACAAATCTTAACTAAAAATTAAACTATTGTTGAAATAGATTACTTTTCTAATTGATTTAATAGTGCACATATAAGTTACCCTTAAAAGCCACGGACACGGAAGCGCCTCCAGATAAGACCGTCCAACAAGAGGTGGCTAAAATAACCAGCTACGGCCGCGCCATAATATACTAAGGCGATTTGTAGCGTGGATTCATTATATACATACGGGATAATAACTAGAGGCAGAGGCACAATAAACATGGCCCATTTGCTATGTGTCCAACCACGATGCTTGCCGACAATCGGCAGCATTGCTACGAGGCCTAAATACGCGGCGGCTTGAAGATTACCGCTTATGATCAGCAGGATATCTACAATAAATGCTAATCCAATAAAAATGTTTTGACCTTTGCTGTTGGTATCGACATCCGGGAATAGTGCAAATAGCACACTTAACACAAAAATTGCGGCGAGTGCTTGCCAATCGTGGAGAATGTTTACAGCTTCAGCGTAGCGTTCAATAGGCACTTTTGTTAACGCAACAGAATAGGCTGCACCCAGTGCTATTCCTCCGGCTACATGTCCTTTATAATTTGCCATTCCTCTTAGATTATCATCTTTTAGCTATCTATATTTTAATAAGGAGGTAGGGTTTTTTGACTGCAAGCGAAACACGGGCGTGTTTGGGATCAGTTTTAATAAGGTGGGTATGTTGATGGTCGACGGAGCGTTGCAGGTTATTACTGGCACGGGCATAGACATCGTAATGCTTTGATTCGTATTTGCCCATTATATTCATAAGGTCAAGTTTTTCGGGATCAGTCAGTTCGTCATATGTATGGACATGGCGCTTAGGCATTAGTAAGAGGTGATCGGTGACCGATTTCATTTCCCAGATATCGTAAAATACACGGTTCGGGACAATATAGGAGTATTCGGTTTCGTAGGTAGTGTTTTTACGTGTTTCCGGGTCACAAAAGTTACAGACTTTGGGTTTTGGATAGCCTTTATAAACTTTCCGAGTCTTACGATAATGAAACACGCTTACTAGCCTATCACTTTTCCTGTGTATTTTGAATGCAGATTTACGATAGTTTTTACAACAAATAAGTGCTAATTGGGAGTATGAGCGATAGTAATCTTCGGCTCTTTATTAAATGCTTCGAGCAGGCGGCGGCGGTATTCGCCTGCTACATCCCATTGACGGGCGGGTACTACTTTACCTATGGCGCGCACAACGACACCTTGGTCGGTGAAATTGTCTATGCGTACGAATTTGATTGGTTGGGTAATAATGTCTAGCCATTTTTCTTCATTGGCCATAATTTCACCAATGCGGTTGATAGTTTTTTCGACTTTACTGATGTCGCTGTCGTAAGTGACAGTGACATCTAAAAGCACACTTGAGTAGGAAAAAGTTTTATTAGTAATGATAATTGGCTCGCCGTTTCGGATAGTGGTAAGTGTACCGTTGTCGTCGCGCAGTTTTGTAACGCGTAGAGTAATTTCTTCGACAGTACCGGTTGCGCCATTGATACCAGTCGTGCCGCCGGCAAGAGTTACTATGTCCCCTACCCGGTATTGTTTTTCAACTAAGATAAAGAAACCAGCCAAGAAATCTTTAACAGTGTTTTGAGCACTTAATCCGAAAAATACACCGACGATACCAGCGCCGGTTAGTAAAGTAATGACATTGACGCCAAGTACACCAAGGATTGACACAACTGCGAGGGTCCAGATAACTCCTATGTAGCTGGTGCGGAGGATGGTGATAACAGTGTCTTCACGTTTGCGTTCGTCGAGTCGGGTTTCGCCTTTAGCTTTTTTGACGGCATGACGGACAAATTTTGCAATAAGATGATGGCCAATAAACTGCAGAACGAAGGTTATAAGTATTATGAGGACAATTTGAAAGAGTTTATTCCCGTGCAAGCTGCTGAATTCCATGCTTCAACCTTAGCTAACAACCATATGAATTGCAATGGGTTATCCATTATAGTTATGGTACAAGTGGTACGAACACAAAACCAGGATGTTGAATAATTTCTAAATTTTCTTTATCTGTTTTAGTAACTTCTAGAATAGTGCTTCTTACTGGAGTAACGAGTTTACCTCCTGGACTTAATTGATTCACGAATTCATCCCGTAAAGTTGAAGTAGTGGCACTAACCAGGATTTTATTGTATGGCGCATGCTGCGGCAGACCGAGTGTATCGCTTGCCTCAAAGAAAGTAACATTTGTAATACCGAGTTGCGCACAATTTTCCCTACCAAACACTACTAGTTCCGGGATTTTCTCGACGGCATATACGTGTCCCTCTTTACCTACGACATATGCAAGTAAAGCGCTTGTCCAGCCCGAGCCGGAACCGACATCTAGCACTTTATCTCCTGGCTGCAACTCAAGCCATTGCAGCATTTTTTCGACAGTATAAGGCTGGCTATTGGTTTGACCGTAACCAATTGGTAGTGCTTCGTCTTTGTGCGCTTGTGAGCGTATTTCTTCAGGTAAGAAAATCTCGCGCGGCACGTTTTGGAAAGCAGTTTCAATGGGATCCACGACTTATGGTTTTGATGAGCGGATAAACCAGGTCTGTAGCTCATGAACCCGGAGAACATCACTAACAAGCAAGTCGTTGGTGCCTTCATCTCCGCTTGTATTTGTGATTTCGATAGCTCCGCGAACTTCTTGTATGTAAGCTTCATGAATCTTCAGTAAATTATTAACCATTATCACCGGATCCTGTGTGGCGCCGCTTGGTTCCTTGAGCGTACTATTTTTAATGATATCCTGAGGCATACCTGGCGCAATCTCACCTAGGGTGCGTAATCTTTCGGCCACTGCATCAATAATTGGCAGCTGTTGCTCAGCATGTTTATCAAACAAAAGATGGTACTCGTAAAAATCTTTACCTACTACATGCCAATGATATTTTTTGTACAAGCTGTATATAAAAATAGTGTTAGCTAGTATTGATTGGAGTATTGCTGTGCTTCTTTGTAGTTCATTATCGGATTTTCCTAAAAAAGTTTTCCGAGCATTGTCTTTTGTGGCCATACCTTATCCTCCGTTGAAACTAGTTAAGACTATACCGCGCTCTATAAAAATCACAGTAAGTAATGTTACAGGGCGCCGCTATGAAGCATGATAGAAAAAATAAATACTACTGCTCCAAGGATCCGCCTAAAATAATTGACACCGTATGCAATTTCTAGCCAGGCCCACACTAATAATGCTGCAAATCCTGCAATTTCAAGGATCTCATGCATAGTGCCGTTTCTAGTAAACTTATTAAGCACCGTACAAGCCAGCCAAATAATAATTGGTGCATTCGGCCGTTGGAATATTGTTAGTTTGCCATGTTTATCCCTGAGACTTGCGTTAACGAACGCTTGCCAGGACATAGCAGCCTATGCCTTTGCACGTTTAAATAACCGGGCCATCCAGATCAGTTCATCATACGATTTGCGGATATTGCTTTCTTGTAAGACAGTGAATTCGGGTTTAATGCTTCCTGTTTCATCAAAAGTATCTTGAACGCGCGGGAAATAGACTTCAGGCTGGATGATCACCATGCCAGTACGGTGGAGTACAGGTAATAAAGCTTCACAGACGCGCACCCCGCCCCATGGCCCGTTGCTGACGCCGGCCATAGCAACCGGCTTGTGTTTGTAGTTAGCAAATTCGCTATCAAGCATGCGTTTGAGCGTACCGGGATAGCCGTGGTTATATTCGGGTGTCACAATAAAAAATGCATCTGCCTGAGCAGTAATTTTTGTGTAACGAGGGTCCTTATTTTCTGGATCGTTACCGTCATTGGGAAAATGAAATTCATTAGGATCGACAAAGATAATTTCAACACCACTGTAGGTGTGGCCAATATCTGCTACGTACTGTGCTGCTTTTATAGATTGCCGATGCGGCCGAACAGTGCCTGCTAAGACAGCAATCACAATAGAAGATTCCATGTGTTTAGTATTGCATAGTGTGAAGAAAATTACTGCAAATCTACGTATCTATTACCACAGTAGTACGTGTAACGATAAAGGAGGTGTATATGGCTGATAACCTTGTACGATTTGATCCGTTTGCAGAAATGCAAGCGCTGCAAAGACAATTATTACGTGATGATTGGCTTACACCGGTTGCTGGTATACAAATGCCGGCCACCGATATCTATACCGAAGGTGATAAACAAATGACCATTGAAGTCCATTTACCAAATTTTGCTGATGAAGACGTAAATATTAACATAGATAATAATACATTAGAAATCCAGGCTTCAAAACATGAAAAAGAGAAAGATAAGAATAAAAAATACGTAGTACGGGAAAGCAGTAGTAGCTTTTATCGTCGTATCCGGCTGCCTGAACAAGCTGATAAAGCTAAAATAGCAGCTAACATGGAGAATGGCGTATTGGAAGTCGTTGTTCCATTTAAGAAGTTGCCAGCACCAAAGAAAGTGGCAATTAAATCAAAATCTCCCAAAAAATAAAACTGGCACCGCAAGAGTGCCTGTTAGGCTTTTAGAATAAAACTATCAATAGAATACGTATATTTATATTTACTTAGTGGTTGTGGTATTTTTTATCAGTTGCCGCTATAAAAACGCCACCTAAAATTGCTCCTAGTGCTATACCTAATCCAACGCCTAGCGCAAGGTTTCCAAGAAGCATACCAAGGGCAGACCCAATAATTACACCAAGTAAAATACCAAATGAAATGTGCGACCCAGACTCCTGGGTATTAGATTTTTTTGCCATAGTTTTCTCCGTTAACAAGTTTTAATATTAATTGCCCCTTAAGTTCAAATCTGTAATAAATCTTACAATACAATTATGCCTATAATTAGAGACAAATAGTGAATTTTCGACAATGTTTCAAGGGAACGTGTACTATTTCCACTCTGTCGTCTTCATATTCCCTCTTTAGAGCCAGTCCTAAGAGTGGAAACGGGGGGCGGTAATATGGCACGAGCTGAGATGGTTCGGTTCCGTAATATTCCTTATAATTTTTGACATCTATAAAGCCCTCTACCTTACCTTCAAAAATACTGTCGTATGCAATTTCCCATGTCTCTGTGTCCTGCCCATCTATTCTGTATATAATTGCTTCTTTAGCCTCTATTCGCAATGTCTCTCCCCCATATTGTAAGTAATCGTTAAATCTATCTATTACCCAGTCGGTAAGCACTTGCTTGCCATAACTGCGTACTACGGGCTGATTAATGATGCTATTGAATATTGCATTGATATGTTGCGGAGTACGTCTGAGGCGAGGGACGTTTGCTAGGTCATTGACCATACGAAGAAAATTACTTTCTTCACGAAGGGCGGCGGCGGTCGTGTGGAGGTGTAGCATTTCCTCGCAATGGTCTAAAGATAGAAGTATAGTATCTTCCGGCTCCAGACCTTGGCGCGCGAGCTCTTCGGTATAAGCTGGCTTTATTTCAAAACAAATTTCATCTTCTGAGTCCAACGCCCCATTGCTGGTGTGAACGTATACATCAAGAAGCGTGCCAAAAATTGGTCCCTTTAAAGGCACTGTAAGTGTAAACGGTGAGGGTGCTTCATCGCCGTATACCCCTTCTATATCTTCGTCCCAATATATCTCTTCTTCGAAAAACGCCTCATCATTTATGAGAACATGTCCGGAGCCTCCTAGTAAGTCCTGCGCTTCAAGTTCGTCCTCAATGCCTCGAGCGATACCAACTAAGGCATTATACATTTCCCTCGTGTCTAGATGTGAATTTGTGCGCGCTTCTTGTGCTTGCGCACGTGCATTCACAATATATTGGTACACATTAATCTCAGGGTATTTTTCAAACGAAGCTTGGATATGTGAATAAGACATAAAACTACATCACAATATTGACTATAATTTAATAGAATTATATTAATATCTAAGCGGTAATTCAAGATCGTAGAATTTACCTTAAATACTCTTTCACAGTAAAACACATTACAGCTACCTATAAAATTGCTCTTTATACTAACCTCAAGCCAAAAGGAGGTTGTATGACAAATGCACGTATACCCGAAATTACATTAAATAATAAAGTATCTATGCCGCAGTTAGGTTTGGGTGTGTGGCAAGCTCAAGAGGGCGGCGAAGTAGAACTAGCGGTAAAAACGGCCTTAGAAAATGGATACCGACTGATTGATACGGCAGCAATTTACGGTAATGAGGTCGGCGTGGGTATGACAATCAAAGGTAGTGGTATTTCTCGTGAAGACTTGTTTGTAACAACAAAACTATGGAATGACCACCAAGGATATGATAGTACGTTACAGGCTTTTGATGACAGTCTGCAAAGATTGGGTATGGATTATATCGATCTTTATTTAATCCATTGGCCAATGCCCGGATTAGGAAAATTCGTTGAAAGTTGGCGAGCCATGGAACGTTTGTATGAAGATAAGCGTGTGCGGGCGATCGGTGTATCTAATTTTAAGCCGGAACATCTGCGGGAGCTTTTGAAAACAGCAACCATTGTACCTTCAGTAAATCAAATTGAGTTACATCCAAAATTGCAACAGCGTGAGACCCGGAATTTTTGTGAAGAGCAAGGCATAAAAATCGAGTCATATAGCCCGATTATGCGCGGCAGCGAATTACTTAATGACCCTGTGTTAACTAGACTGGCAGACAAACACCAGAAAACACCTGCACAGATTGTACTACGGTGGCATATCCAGAACGATTTGATTGTAATACCAAAATCGGTTACCCCTGCACGGATACAGGAAAACATCGATATTTTTGATTTTGCATTAGACAAGGAGGACATGGACGCGATTGCCGGCATGAATGAAGACATGCGTATTGGTATAGACCCCGATAAATTCTAAAGGAGTGCCAGTCTATTCTATGTAAGTAAGCAAAAATTAAGATTTTAAAGAAAAAGGCTATAAATGTTGTAGTATTTTTTGTTTTTGATCGTGCTGAATTATAGTGTGCTATAACAATAGTATGAGTATGACGGAACGGGAGTTGCCGCAGGAGCCTTTGGCTATTAATATTGGCGAGAGTCAGCTTCACGTTCCTGATTTACATGAGCTATGTGATTTTCTAAGAAGAGAGCGTGCCGAGGGTACTATCCTGAGCGTAAGCCAACGCGACGGATTGGCTGACCCGATTAACCGATTATCGGTAACTGCGCGTAATATTGAGGATAGGTTGAATTTAAGTGCTGCTGTAATTCTGGATAAGAAGAGCGGCAGCGATGCGGAAAAGATGTTTCGGCGCCACATTATTGGCGGAGATGTTGAGGCCAGTGATGTGCTGCATCCTGCTGCTAAGGGTTATGAGCGAAAAGCTAAGCCTACTCCGGGAGCAAATATAGCCGTATATAAAGCGTTAAAACCAAAATCAGGTCTAAAAATAGCGGTAGTGGTAGCTCAGGAAGCACGAGCTCGGCGTGTAGAAATTACGAACTATCAGCAAATTGCTCGCAGAAGCTATACGTTTAAACCAAGACATATACCGAGTATGAAAGTTGAGCAATACCTTGAAGATTTTTTGGCCTTTTCTCTTATTGCATTGAACGCGTTGTCTCAATACGTAAACCCAGAAGGAAGTTTGCCTCGACTCAGTACGAGGCCTGTCACAGAATTACCTCCCCCTGTTCCTAGGCCTTCCAAACCAAAGTTTAAGCACAAGGAGTCTTCCTCTGCTCCCAAGCAACACAATAAGATTTTGGAAGCACGTGGGACGCCTCCTGCTGTGGAGATGACTGTCGAGCCTATAAAGACTGAACCACGATTGAGTGATATCGGCGGTTATGAAGAAGTAAAGCGTCAAATAGAAAAGGTAGTACTATCTTATAAGCACCCTGAGATAGCAGCTTTATGGGATGACCCTGCTGCACGCAGTGTCTTGTTCTACGGCCCACCTGGTACAGCTAAAACGACACTTGCAGAAATAATAGCCACAGAGCTAGGCGCTAAGAAACGTATTATAAAAAGTACAGATATTTACGATATGTATGTAGGTAATAGTGCGAAGAACATGGAAAAGCTATTCGAAGAATTATTTGCAATTACAGAACCTACGGTTGTAATTTTCGATGAGCTGGAAAGTATTGTCAGCATGAGTGGCAGCCAAGAAAGGATAGACGCAGCCGGGGTCTTTAAGCGTGAAATGATACGCCTGCAATATGAAAATAGGAATGTGATTATAGCAGCCACAACCAATCACCACAGATCTATAGACCCCGCTATCACACGGTCAGGCAGGTTTGATAAACGTATCCACGTAGATTTACCAGATGAAGCTGCGCGTGAAGCAATATGGTTGCTTAAAATGAGTCCGCTTTTCGGGAAGACGGCTATCGGTGATTCAATAGAGGCCAAAAGTGATTTCAAGCCTTTTGGTGACATGAGTATTGTGGAGCTGAGAGAAACGGCAAAGCTTTTGGCACGTAAAAGTGATGGATTGTCTGGAGCTGATATAGAGAGTATATTTTGTGATGTTCGTGAAGAAAAAATGATAGAACATATGTTAAAAGGTGCATATACGCCGATTGATGCTGATTCAATAGAACAAGCTGTACGTGTTTTTCAGGAAAACCAATACACAGAAGACTAAGAGTGACCGTTATGTAACGGGTGATATTGTGCTGGGCAGAGCTATACGGTCAATAAATTTTTCGATAAGGTTGTCAGTGTAAGGCGAATCTTTCAAGCTGTCCATAAAAGCGTTATAAGCGGCCTGGTCTGGGGCATAGTTGGCGCGGTAATGGTCAACTCGTTCAATGAGCTCATCTTTGTTTAGGTCTGAGTGAAGTTGAAGACCGTAAATACGCGAACCAAGCCAAGTAAACGCTTGGATTTCACACCGTTCAGTGGCTACAAGATTTACGGCACCTTCTGGCAGTTTGGTGATACTTTGGTGGTGGCCAATTTGTGCCCAAAAGCCTTGAGGTGCATCATAAAATAGAGGGTCATCATCAGCATAAGTAGTAGGCCACGCTAAGTAGCTACCAAGCTCTTCCTTCTCTGGTATAGTCTCTACTACTCCACCAAAAATATGGGCTAAAAATTGTGCTCCCCAGCAGCTGCCAAGTACAGGGAAATTAGTTTCTTTGGCATGCCTTAAAACTTTTTCGAGATGTTCTCTGACAATAATATCGTCGAAGATTGAAAAATCACCTGTACCGCCTACTATGAGCATGTGGTGGCCCTCAAGGTCTGCCGGACTGATGGTCTCTTCAAGGCCATTCACTATTGTGACTTGTTCGGGTTTAACATTACCCGAACGACAAACTGCTCTTCTTTCTTGGGCGCACATTGTTTCATCGAGACGTAGTTGTATAAGCAGTATTTTTAACTCATCTTTTGACATAGTGTTTAGTATAGCAGTAAAAAATGGCGGAGAGACAGGGATTCGAACCCTGGATAGCATTGCTGCTATACACGCGTTCCAGGCGTGCCAATTCAACCACTCTTGCACCTCTCCGTGTCTGATTATTGTACCTGAAAATGTACCAGGACACATGATCTATATTACAGTATTAGTGTGACGAGGCGCATTACGACACAATTTTGCGAAATTTACGACAAAAACTCCTTGCGTGTATCTGAAAGTTCAGCGTAAACTATACTAATGGCGATTATAGAGCTCGATGAAGTCAGTAAATTATATGGACTAGGGGACGCGATGACCCTAGCTCTTGATGAAGTGAGTCTCACAATTGACGAAGGTGAGTTTGTAGGTGTCATGGGTCCGAGTGGCTGTGGTAAATCTACCCTTATGAATATTATTGGCATGCTTGATCAGCCAACACATGGTAAATTTATGTTTAACGGCCAGAAAGTAGCAAATTTCCGTACGATGCGCCGAGCAAAATTACGACGGGACCATATCGGTTTTATTTTTCAGTCGTTCAATCTCCTGCCCCGCCTGACAGTACTGGAAAACGTAGCGTTACCTTTGGAATACAAGGGCATCTTACCTCGTCGCCGGATCCAACGAGCCAGTGATATTTTGGAGCGAGTTGGGTTGAAGAATCGTGAATTTTTTCTGCCTAGTCAGTTGAGCGGTGGCCAAGCACAATGTGTAGCGATTGCCCGGGCTTTGGTAAATAATCCGAAAATTATCATAGCCGATGAACCAACCGGAAACTTAGACAGTGCCAGCAGTCGATTAGTTATGGAGCTTCTGTCCGAAATTCATAAGTCCGGTAATACCGTGATCATGGTAACTCACAATCCTGAATTAACCCGCTACGCAACCCGCGTAGTATATATGCATGATGGTAGCATCATCCATGACGAAGTAACTAAGATTGGTGAAGTTGCACCGCTTGCGAAGCGAGTTATGTATGGCGTGCCAAAAACCAGTGAAGAAGATGATCTGGCTGGTGTATCGGTACTTATGAGTGCAGTGCCAGGTGCAGATACCGAAGAAAAGCCGGCTAGCAAGCCAAAGAAAGCCAACACTAAAAAGGCACGCAAAGCCCGCACAGCTAAACGCAGAAAGGCTACGGTATGAGCTCAGTTTTGCGTGGCAATACCCAAATGGCGGTTGCATCGATCAAGAGTACACGTTGGCGCAGTGGTTTAACAATTTTCGGTGTGGTGGTGGCTATTGTGCCTGTGCTGGTTATTTTGGGAATCGGCGAAGGCGTCAAGCGGCAGATCACCGACCAAATCCAATCGCTTGGTAATGATCTGATTACGGTGCGTTCGGGTACCTTAAGTACCACAGGTAGCCCTATAGAACAGTTCAACGCGGTAAATGGCTACACTTCGGCAAGCCCACTTACCTTTAAAGATTTACAGGTCGTAAAAAATTCCGGCGTAGTGGAAGAGGTTTCTCCTGTTGGGGTGGTGCCTGGTGCGATTACCGTCAACGACAAACAAGTACCAAACGCAACGGTACTTGGCACCTCCCAAGACTTGCCAGAATTATTCAAACAAAAAATTCAGCACGGTGATTTTTTTACTGATAAACAATATGGACAAAATGTGGCAGTCATTGGACGTGGTGCTGCAGAGACGATATTCGGTGAGGGTGTACCGCTTGGCCGCAGCTTTGAATTTCGCGGTGAAACGTACGTGATCCGTGGTGTTTTTCAGCGTTCAGACGCAACTCCTCTATCATTTGCTGCCGATTTGAACGAATCGATAGTTATTCCCTATCAAAATGCTAAGGATTTAATTGGCCAAGAACCGCCGATATCTGAAATTGTGGCTTTGCCAAACGGTAACACCACCCCGAAAGGCACCGTCGATAAGCTCACAAAAGATTTGCGTGCGGCACATGGAGGTTCACAGGACTTTAGTGTAGTGACACAGGCCGAAAATTTGCGCATTGTAAATAATATTCTAAGCTTGCTTACAGCATTCATCACTGGAGTTGCGGCAATCGCCCTACTGGTAAGCGGGATTAGTATTATGAATATTATGCTAGTTTCGGTAACTGAGCGTTTGCACGAGATAGGCATCCGCAAGGCTATTGGCGCGACCAAGCGGCAGATATTAGGGCAGTTTATGACGGAGGCAGTCATTTTGTCTACGACCGGAGGAATTATCGGGATAATAATAGCGTTTATTATTTGTTATATACTTCGGGTTTCTACGGATTTGAGGCCGATTATCACTCCGGAGGCGACGCTGCTTGTGTTCGTAATCTCTGTGCTCGTAGGCGTTATATTCGGTAGTATCCCCGCGGCCAAAGCGGCCCAGAAAGATCCTATCGAGGCTTTACGTCACGAATAAGTGCGACTCTCTAGGGCTAGTCTAGTATGGCTGTTACATATCTAAATTCTGATCTTCAGTAGGTAATTTTCCATGTACTTCATTATGCGCTGCTTCTTTCTGACGGCGTGCTATTTCGATATTACTATCACGGTCATTTGCATCTATGGCTTCACCCGTATCAGTGTTCGTATATGTTTGGAGAGCTTCTGCTAGCGCGTCAAAATCTACAGCCTCAGGCTGCGGCATACTGGGTTGTATTCGATAATCATTTGGAAATTCTTGGCGGCATGGCATAGTCTATACTCTTTATATTTATTTTATAACACTTATTTTTAAATAAAGCAATCATCATATTTTACTGTATAGGATGTTTGTGTTTAACAGAGCTATTTGTGGTTACAGCAGCAATAGGCCTTAAAAGTGTTCCAACTACTTTACCTGCTTGGCTACGGAGCGTTAGCCGTTTAGCGTGCTCGGCTTCGATTTTACGGTGTAGTTTTGCGAGAGCTTTGGCGGTTGTTGGATCTTGGCTGAGTTTTTTGAATTCATTATCCAACTCCGCCAGTTCCTCGTCTGTCAGCTCCTCTAATCCGACAAAGGTATCACGTGCCGTTTTAGTAGAGTAAATCAATTCATCGAGCTTCAGCTGGATAGCTTTGGTATCGCGGTTTTGGGTATTCTGGATTAAGAATACCATTAAGAAAGTGATAATAGTAGTACCAGTATTAATGATGAGCTGCCAGGTATCAGAGAACTCAAATATCGGACCGGTTGATGCCCATACCAATACGATTAAGACAGCGCCTAAAAATACCCCGGCAGATCCCGCCCATGTAGATATAGTGTTTGCTATTTTTCTAAAATGGTTTTTAAACTTTCTCTTCATACTTAGTAGTATATTTCATTTTATATATAAAGCTAGCGCTTACGGGAGGCAACGCAAGCTGCCTGTGGAACTCGGCTGATCCTGGGCTTGGGAGACAATCTGGGCGACTGCTGGTGAACTTAAGGCATAGCCTACTTTGTCGTACACGGTGGATCGTGCAAAAACTACACCGATGACGGAGCCCTTTTCATCCAGAAGCGGGCCGCCGGAATTGCCTGGCTCGATATCAGCTTTGAGCGCATAGGTATCTCGACGATTAGAAGACTGGTCGTAGATATCTTTGCCGAGCGCTGTGAAGTGCTCGATAACCGCCGCAGGCGACGCGGTAAACGGTCCGCCACCTGGATAACCGAGCGCTACGCCTGGTGTGCCTGTTTGCACGATTTGGTCAGATAATTGCAATGATTTGCCGCGCAGACGGTCGGTTTTGAGAACGGCGATATCCAAGTTTGAATCAAAGGCTACTACTCTAGCATTGTGTCGTCCGTCGATATCTTGGACGTACGGATAACGCATACCGGCAACAACATGGGCGTTAGTAACAATATAGCCGGGCGATACGATAAAGCCTGACCCAACCCCGATGCCGTTACATGACCGGCCTTCAATTTCCACGACCGAATCACGACTGGTGGCGACAACACCGTTAAAATTGGCGATGTCCGGAATATTTGTTTGGGCGTTAGGAATTTTCGGCTCAAATTCGCTGATGATTTCTGGTAGTTTCGTTTGGGCTAAAGATTTTTCTAACCAACTGATAATGTTAGTAGTCGGCGGCAAGGTATTATCCAGCCAGCCTATAATTTTTGAGTCACGGACATCTTGTTTGAGTGTGGTTGATGGCAAAGTCGGCAGTAATGCAGCACAGAACCAAACTAACGCCAACCCAATAACACCGCCAAGCACTGCTCCGAATGCACGGTCGGCTTTATTGAGTTTTTTCTCGTGTAGTGCACGCTTTAACTTTACGCCTAAATATTCGCTACCAATGATAGCGCCTAAGATGCCAAAACCAATAATAAATAAACTAATGATTGCGCTGGTGTGCAAAAGCGATGCAATGAATGAGCTGACGACTAGCCCAACTATAAGGCCACCCAACGAAGCAGCTTGGCGTACTAAACCAATTTCCATGCCGCGGGCAATAGTCAACAAGAGTAAGGCCAGTATTAGGAAATCAATAAAATTCATACCTCTTATGATACTCTTTTTTATCGGCTAAGCAGGTTTATTCGAAAGTAAGAATTAGAGCGCTATGGTCCGAGACTATTTCCTGGGCAACTGCAAAGTCTTTTTCGTGTACGTCTTGGTTAATAAAAATATAATCACAAACTTCATTCTTTGGCGTGAGTTCATTGCGTGTGGTTTGGAGGTTGTGGCTTATGCATAGATTACTGAGTACTGCGTTGATTTTCTCTATTGACTCGCTGGTCGGCGCGAGATTAAAGTCACCAGTTAAAATTACTTTACCTTTCAGCGGAGTTATATAATCCACGATTTGCTGGCATTGTTTTAATGTTTCTGCGTCGCCGTTTTTGTGCTGGTGAATATGGTGTCCATGGTGGTTGAGGACATGTAAGTTTTCGCCATTTTCTAAAATAAAGGTTACATGTTGGAGGTTACGAACATTGTAATCATCTTCGGTTGAATCAAAGTCTTTAACGTAGGCTTTGCCCGTAAATACAGTGTTAGTATATCCAAAGGGGTGTTTACTTAAGATCGCATTTCCGAAGTCGGCCTTGCGGCGCATATAGTTTGCACTTAAGGTTGGTGAAAAATACGAATAGTTAAGTCCAGTCTCCTTTTGTAGCATCTGTACGGGTGCAAAAATACCCATTGTACTGCCTTCAAGACTGACAGCTTCTTGCAGGCATACAATATCCGGTTGTTCTTTATTGATAAGATCAATGACTTGTTTTTCTAGTCGCGCGCTCCAGCAATTGAGTTGTAGTATTTTCATACCTGCATAATAACAGAAGATCAAGCTTGTTCGTCATTCATAGCTACGGTACTTTTAATTTTTTTGACCTGGAGAGTTTTGTTGGCATGCAGTGCAATCACGATAAGGAAAAGAATTCCCAAAAAAACAATGTACACTGCCCTGTCTAAGATATTGGCGGCAACAATAATATCGTTGGAGATATGGTGTAAGTTTTGTGAGAAAACGAGGAATGCTTCACGAAATCCGATAGCACCTGGGGTAAGGGCTACGAACAGGGCAAAGTTTGCCGCGCCGGTATAGGTGGCGGCTTGGCCAGGTGAAATGCTGCTATCGAGCGAACGAAGCTCAATAAAATAAATCGCCCAAAGTAGTAAGACTTGCAATAACGTGGCTGCTCCAATAATAAAAAACGGCTTTATCAAATCTTTGAGGGGCTGGTTAAGAAGATTCTTATTTTTAGTAAGGAAATATTTCAAAATAATGTAGCAAACACAAATAATTATCAGTAATAATCCGAACGTCAACCACCATTCAAAAGCAGCGAACGCTAAAAGTATGCCACTAAAGAACGCATAGAATGCGTAATATAAGAGTGTTACAAAAAGATATTGCTTGACCTTGACGTCATGTTTGAGTTTTAAGTATGCTGCACGAAATCCTGGCCCGCTCTGTCCTGGCCCAAAGAAATTAATGAGTGAAGAATATGCATTCAATAGGAAATTTTCCTGCCTTGACATATGGCGTTTATAAAACTTAAGTGAAGCGTACAGTACCAACACTAGCGCTCCCAGAATGCACCCATATAACAGTACAATTGCCGCAATCGTCGCCATTGAAGTTTGAGCTAGCTGGTCTAAGACTTCGGGATTTTTTGTAACGTACCATGTAAATGCTCCGATCGTGGCAACAACAACGACCCCTCCTAAAACAATACGTGACTTCCCTTTCATTCGCTTATTAGTATACCCGATATACGCGATTTCCATTATAATCTATAGCTAAATGAAAAGGTCGAGGGTTTCGGGGTTGAGCGCATGGCTACAAAGGGCCTTGGCTTCGCAAAAGTTTTTTTATGGCATTATCGCATTCCTGACGTTGACAGCGGTGTGGGTAGCAATTTCCAGCTTGTACCCTATGGCATTTGACGAGGATTTCCATGTAGGAATTATTAAACTCTATGCCGATGTTTGGAGTCCGTTCTCTTTTGTGCAGCCTGATGGGCCAGCGCCATTTGGAGCACTTGAAACAGATCCGTCCTATCTATTCCATTACCTCATGAGCTTCCCGTACCGTTTACTTGCTCACTTCACTACGAGTGAGACGGCAATTGTTATTGTGCTCAGGTTTATTAATATTGCACTCTTCGTGGCGGCAGTAATTTTGTACCGCAAAGTATTGCTGCGTGCAAAGGTTTCGCCAGCTATTACGAACACAATACTTGCGGTATTTGTACTGATTCCTGTGGTACCTTTATTAGCTGGGCAAATTAATTACGATAACTTACTCATGCTTATTGTCGCTGTGGTATTTCTACTGGCTATTAGTATAAGAGAAAAGCTAGTCATAAAGCACGAATTGCCCGCTGCCTCAACTTTGTGGTTGGTGGTGTTACTTTTGTTTACTGCGGTTGTGAAGTATGCGTTTTTGCCAATTGCGGTGGGTGTCGTATTTTATCTTTGTTATGAAATTGCTCGCGCGCTTAAGAAAAACGACGAACTGCCCGCAGCTTTTTTACAAAATGCCAAGAAGTTCTCTTGGCCACTCAAACTTACTTTTATCGTTTTACTATCTGTCAGCCTGATTCTATGTGCACAACGGTATGTGGGTAATATTGCCAAACACCATGATCTAGTGCCCGATTGCGCGATAGTACTTGATGAAGAACGCTGTGCTGCCTATAGCGTATGGAACCGGGATAATATTTACTCTCAAAACAAGCCGGACACCGAAATACGCGGGCCCATCGGATATACAGCTATTGATTGGACGTGGGGTATGTGGCAGCGGCTTTTCTACACGCTTGCCGGGCCTACAAACGATTACGCTACACGGCGTCCGTTGCCAATTCCAAGCATTATGGCAATTATACTGATTGCGTTTGGCGCGATATTTGTGCTGTGGTTTGGCAGGCGAATATTAAAAGAGTATCCGGTGTTTTTGCTTTTTTTGACAGTCAGTGTCTTGTACGTGGCTGCGTTATGGTTACAAGAATACCAAATGTATGTTTATACTGCCCGTCCGGTAGCTATTAACGGGAGGTATCTCATTCCGCTGTTGCCCGCACTTGGAGCAATTGTGGCTGTAGCTTATGTAAAATTCTTCCGTAGTATTAGACGTCCACAATATTCAAGCATATTTGCAGCTGTTGTGCTCCTACTCTTTTTACAAGGTGGTAGCATAGTGACATACGTCGTGCGTAGCGAACCTAATTGGTATTGGCACGACAGTTTTATGCAGGGCGCTAATCAAAACCTTCAAAAACTGCTCAAGCCGGTCACTATTGGCAGTTGAGACTATTTTTGGTAGCGGGCGCGTTTTTGTTGTTCGAGTTGATCCTCTATAAGGATACGATTAATACGGATTAAATCAGCAATAACACCTAAGGTCACTGAGATAAAGGCGGCTGTTAAGAGTACCGACCCCAATACCAAAGACTGTAAGTGGCCGTTTGTGTCACCGGAAAACACAAAATACAGGAACCTGGCAAATGGAATAAGACCCAGCACAAAGAGTGCCACGCCTAAAGGCATGAAAAGCATATATGGTTTATACATAAGGAATGAACGCGAAATTGCCACTCCGGACTTCAGCATGTGTTCAAATGAAGAATTAAATAGACGAGATTCGCGGGTTTTGGGATTGGTAGTTATCTCAACGCTCGCAATCCGAATACGCTTGTTCCCTGCTTGGATTAAGGTTTCCATGGCATAACTAAACCGTGTCACGATATTGAGTTGCATGAGTGCATCGCGTGAATATGCACGGAACCCACTTGGAGCGTCAGGTACATTAGTGCCCGCGGCTGCATTCAGTACCTTGGTACCGAACTTTTGAAATATTTTTTTGCTTTTAGAAAAATGTGGGATTTTTTGAACTTGCCTATCAGCGATCACCATGTCTGCTCTGCCCTCTAAAATTGGCTGAATAAGGTCGCCAATTTTTTCTTGGGGGTATTGATTATCACCGTCTGTATTAACAAGAATGTCAGCACCGAGTTCAAGCGCATATAATGCGCCATCGTGAAATGAGCGAGCTAGGCCCTTATTGCCAACGTGTTTTACAAAATGCGTGACTCCGTGTTTTTCGGCTACCTCAATAGTTTTATCAGTGCTGCCATCATCAATAACTAGCACAATAATATCATCGATGCCTTGGATCTTTTTGGGAATCGTCTTTAAAACTAACGGTAACGTCTCTTCCTCATTGAGGCAAGGAATTTGCACAACCACTCTCATATGTGTTTAGTATAACTGATTATGCTGACAATTTTAAAAAGTGTGAAATATTTCCCAGAAAGACTAGGCTCTTCCAGCTTACTATGGACATAAGCACAAAGGTAACAGTGCTAAAGGAGGTATACACGTGAAGCGAGTACATATCTTAGAAAGGCCAATGTCAGTTAGTGACATTGACGCGTTAGAAATAGATGACTACGGTACAGAGTCAAGCTACCAGAAAGCCGAACGTGTGCGCCTTCGCAAATGGCGCAAGATCAAGCATCAATCAGCATAACTATCTGAGTGCAATTATTTTTCCCTACTTAAAATAGCCCACATGAATTACGCGGGCTATTTTATTTGTCAGGAGGTTTTCATTTTTGTTATCTGCGTACCGAATTACCTGATAAGGCATTCAGTTCATTACGCACGTCAATGGACATTGCTATAAGCAGCGGTCCGGTGATAAGCGCATATAGTCCGAGCACCCAGACGAATGCCACCCCTCCTGCGACCGGTTGGTTTAATATTACGATACCAACAATAATCGCTGCGATACCGGCAATACCCCAGAGTACTTTGGTAGTGACGGATGCTGGCTCTAGGAATACGCTTAGTACATCAAAGACTCCGCGGATGATTAGCGTGAAGCCAATGAGTAGGATTAATGTTTTAAATGACACGTCGGTATGTCGGACGAGATAGACACCTACACCGGTTGCGACAATACCAAATAGTAATGTCAGCCACCAGGTGCCACGTTGCTTAATAGCGAGTATGCCATGTACGATACTGACAATCCCCCATGCTAATACGAAGGCGCTAAATAGATAAACGAGTGTCACTAACGTTATCCCTGGCCAAAATACTGCAGCGATGCCAAATAGCAACGCAACCACCCCTTCTGCTACGCCGGCCCACCATAATTCGTTCACGGCTCTTGGAACAGCTTGTGCCATAAAATTCTCCTTTAATTACTTTATACTGTATCTATTTTTTGTGTATCGGGGCCTTTACGTTTCGGCGTGCCTCCCATCACGCTGTACGTTATCAATGTCACCCCTCCTATAACCAGCAGGCCGCCTAGTCCATACTGGACCCAAGGCCTGGTAATAATATTTATTGCTCGAAGCGCCATAAAGGTGCCTGAGCCAAAAAACAAAATACCAAAAATGATTTGAAGCTTAGGCTCTGACGGACCAAGCATGGTTAATCCTATAATCATTAAAATTGCCGAAATCCAAAGCGGTGGTATTGGCAGTGTAACTATCTTGACAAGTAAGCAGAAGCCAAATAATACGAGGCACACACCAAACAACGCTACAAGGATTCTTATAGGATTACTCGCGTCGTTCATGCACTGTCCCTCTCCTATTACTTTGATTGTAGCACGCATGACAATAGTAGGCTGTGAATATCCTGCACTCACTCGCGGCGATATTGTAGAAATTTGTGAATTTTTTATAGTATTTAAGACTAGAGTCAAACCATCTCAAGTAAATGTAGTTATAAAAACGCTATTCCTAAGTTACAAATAGCTGCTATAGTATGTATAAACTTTGGGGACAAAGAGGGAATGGAAGAAGAGACTGTCGTAGAAACGAATACGCCTGTAGTTAGCACTGTTAAGAATGACTTTTCGAAGGATATTGCCCGCTATTTTAAGATTTTCTTGGAGACGGGTCTGCAAGACGGACTACTGCCGATTCGTCGTGTAACGAACCAGCGTTTGCATGGCCTGCAGACTGCCCTGCTACTTGAAAAATATCCGCAGCTTCATAAAAACTTGTATAAAAATGTTGTATCCGGCTTTTCTCAAGAAACTTTTGTTGTTAGCCAGAATAAATACGTAACTCATACTGATGATCGTGCCAGTGATGTGCTTGCTCGCTCTACTGAGTCATTGGAAGACGAACAAGTTGAAGCATTGACGCGCTCATTTGCTCATGCGATTGAAAAATATAAATTGGAACATGCAGACTCTGAAGATGCATTTACTAAAGCGGTTAAGGCTACCGTGCAGGAATTGATAGCATCTGAGCTATTGGTGCCAATGCTTCGCAGTGCAAGAAATAAAGTATCGGATGAACGCGGTGCGAGTATGCAAGTACAAAGTGGCGCTACACAGCGACTTTTCGGTACGTTCGAGTTGGCTCTTCAGGCGATTGCTACGCAGTTTTATCACGAAAACCAATCATTTGAAACACTCCATAAGGCGCTTCATGGCGTCCTGACAACCGAGGCAGTTAAGCGAACGTTGCGCGAGTTTTTGGACGAATTTGCAACGTCTGATGCCTATCAAGATGTGTATCAGTTGCATCGTAATAACAAGGCGTTTGATACAACAAGTCAATATCTCTACTTTGGGGAAATTGGGTATCGCGGCGTAACTTTTCCGCTTTTTTACACCCCTGTGCGGACATCGCATGCGTATCCATCGGTAACTTTCGCATTTGAAAATCGTATTTGTGTGAATATCAAAGCGCTTAATTTCTTACTTAGCCAATACAATCGAGTCATGGGCATAGACGCAGCTTTTACAGAAGAGATCGAGCAAATCATTACGATTGATGGACGTAAGCGTAAAGAAGTGATTGCGAAATTACAGCGAATTGTCAATGCTCTAACTGAAACGTTTGATATTGATAAGCCCTTGCAGCTTGATAGCCCGATAAGTCAGACAGTAAGCAATGCTGGTGTGATTATGGCGAATAAACTGCGTTTGGTAATCTTCGATGCAGCACATGAATCAATCATCGCTGATTACGAGGCGCTACTTGGTAGTAATACTAAAGCTGGAGCGGCATTCGCGGATTTTGCAAAAAGTTACATCATGGATACGCCAACGCGTTACGTCCAGGAAGTAGCTGAAGAGTGGGAAGCAAAATCTATCACCGAAAAATTACTTGGCAATAATCCCTTGCCTCTGAATGATGAACAGAAACAGGCGTTGATTGCGCTGAATAAACCCGAGTGCAATGTTTTGGTGGTGGACGGCCCACCGGGAACCGGCAAGAGCCATTTTATTAGTGGAGTCGTTGCACAATCCTATGCCGACGGTTTTTCTACGTTAGTATTATCGGATACGTCGGCGGCACTTGATAGCGTGCAAAACAAAGTTACCGCTATGCTAGCTGAAGTCCGTGAAGGTGGTGAGTTTCATAATCCAATATTGCGGCTTGGTAAAACTGATGATGAACTGCTAGAAGACCTAGAATCGCAGTTTATTCAAAAACTCCAAGCCTACCATCAAAATTATACCGGACTGCAAGGTGAACTTCGCACCACGAAGAACCGCAAGATCCAAGAAGCTGCCGAAACACTGACGACTCTCGCGCAAAATGCTGAAAATGTGAATTTGCACGAGGTTGAACAGACAATAAATAATGAATCAAAGTTTGGCGACCGCGATTGGATCCAGGACGAACCAGTTGAAGAAATTACCTCTGAATTGCAGCAGCTCCATCAAGCTATCCAGTATATTCGTAAAAGCGAAGCTAATTACTTGCTTCCGTATATCGAATCAAGCCAACAAAAGGCCATTGCGGAATTTCTAGGGATCGTTCGTGAGTACGAAAAAGCCAATAAAAATGTGCATGATCGTTTGCCTGATTTTATTGTGCGCTACCGTAAGTTGTTGCCGGAGCAGAAGAATAAATTACAGTCTGCTCTTTCATATATCCATTCGAACTACCGCCAATACATCAAGATGCTAACACAAGATCCGATAACAAATCGATTAGATATTACTGACAATTCTGATTATCGCACTATTGCGGGAAAACAAGTGCTGCTCGAAAAACTAGTGGATATAGCCGGTGAGACTAAACGCTACTTGAGTCACGATAAAAAACGTAATGAGCAACTGCTCATTGAGCTTATTTCTTATGAAACGCCACCAGAGGAAATCATTGCTGCATTAAATGATTATATCGACCAGGTAAATACCTTGAAATCCAAGATATTCGGATTTTCCGGCCGCACCTTGGTGGTCGAGAACTTGACACGTCAACTTAAGAAATCTATCCCTGGTTTTAATTTATCAGAGCCAGAGAAACGAATTGATGACTTGCAGCTGATGGTCGATTTGACTGAATTTACGATTGAACAATTGGCGCAGCTTGGTCTAGAGCTAGATTATTGGAAGGAAGTACTTCATATTGCAAAGCAGGACAAGCCGCACGTCAAAGAGTTGCAAAAGATTGTGGCAAACCTTGTGGTGCCGGCAGATTTTGAATTTATGGCCAATCACCGTATTTACGAGGCAGATAATTTACTAGCGAATATTAGTCTACTGCAGTATGCCAACGAGTTAAATGAAGTTTTTCGTACAAATCCGAATTTGGCGACACTCTTCGGTATTAAGTCTATCGGCCAGGTGTTGGCAAAACCTCAGGCGTTCAGTGGCCGGTTCAATAAACTTTCAACCGACCTAGATGACGTGAAGCAGCTCGATGAGTGTAAGCGGATTATCAAGCAGTTTATCAAGACGTATCCTGCGGCGGCACGTCGTTTGGGCGTAAACTATACACATGGCAACTTAGATATCATTGACGATACCTTTGCTGAAAGCAGCACCGAGGATGTAAAAGAATATCTGGCATTCAAAAAGAAGGAACAAGATATTACTGCATACTTCAAAGAAATCGTATCTGACAGCTACAGCAAGACTGTGCGCGACCTGGAGCAAATGACTGCTACTCAGCTGAGCCAATCAGTTGATACGAAGTTAATGAAATACGTAGAAGCCCATGCACAAGATTTCGCAGCGATTCGCGCGAGCCTGAAGTCGAAGCAGCAAATCGCGCCAGGTGCGTTCGAGGGTTTATTGCAAGCCTTTCCTACAATTTTGGCTGATGTACACGACTACGCCACATATGTACCTTTGGCGAAAAATATATTTGACGTCGTAGTTATTGATGAAGCTTCGCGGATTAGCATTGCCGAAGCTATGCCGGCATTGCTCCGTGCCAAGAAAATTATCGTGCTTGGCGACGGTAAACAGTTTAGGAATGCTCAGGCGTCGGTTGTTAATGCGGCGCTCAATACAATGTTCCGCAACAAAGTCACAACCACACTTACCCGCTCACTACAAGACGTGCCAGCTGATACAAAAAATATATATCTTGCCAAGGCGCGGGATAATTTTGACGTCTCAAAGTCCGTACTGGATTTTTGTCGGCCGATTGCAAACGCAGAACTAACATTTAGTAAATATTTTCGTTCAGCTCCAGAGCTTATTAGCTATGTTGATAAAACGTTCTATGATAACAAGCTAAAGTGCATAAAAGCTCGAGCATTACCACTGAAGGAATCATTAAAGTTTGATGTTATTTCCGCAGACAATCCGGACTCACAAGGCGTACATAGTAATGAAGCTGAAGCCAAACATATTTTAGCGGGGTTGCTAGATATGAAAGATTCTGGGTACACTGGCACGATTGGTGTACTAACACCTTATTACGAACAGGCTGCACTAATTCAGAAGTACCTTGACGAGAGCGTAATTAACGACTGGTTTGAGCGTCGCAGCCTAAAGGTCATGACATTCGATACTGCCCAAGGTGAAGAGCGCGACTATATTTTTTACAGTATGGTTTCCGACGAGACACAGACAGCGCAGTATGTGTTCCCTGTTGGGGATGATACAAAGATGGCTACTGCAAAACAGCAGCGTTTAGCTGTTGGCCTTAGCCGGGCAACATCAGTTATGCATTTTGTTTTGAGTCGCTCGGTTGATGCATATCAGGATGAGATTAAAAATGTACTTAAGCACTACCAACAGCTTATCGGTACGGGCACACCGAAGAAAAGTGCTAGTACCACAGATATCCTACTGGCTGCCGAAAGCTTGCTACCGCAATATTTTTACGCCACGAAGTTTTACAAGAAATATACCGATCGGGCCCGGCTTGTGACCCAGTTTTCATTAGGCGATTTGTTAAAGCCATTAGCTCCGCGTTATCGCCACCCAGCATACAAAGTTGACTTTATGGTGGCTTTTGATGACGAGCGTATCATCATTACCTATGATGAGTTTAAAGAGAACTTTATGTCTGGCGATAAAAATATCCGAGATAGTTATCTAACTGCCCAGGAAATTTATGATCAAAAGCAGCTCGAGGGTTATGGCTATAAATTCCTTAGGCTTAATAAGTTTAATCTTGGTGTAAAGCCAATCGAAACACTTGATAAGTTACTTTCTGATGCTATCAAAAAAGGCTCTTGGCCACGTGACAACGGATTCTTAAAATAAAAGATCGTCCTAAGGTAGCTTGTCTGTCTAAAAATATGGAAGTGAACAAGGAAGGGTGCGAGTACTAGGAAGGAAAATACCGCTATTGTCGGGTGAAGATTCTTTTCCCATTCATGGCATAAATCTCTAGTCTCTTTCATCCCCATCCCCGGAGACACCAATTACTTGTCTCCGGGGAGAATAATATGCTACCTCAGGTGGCGACGGCGATCTGCTGATCGACGACTCGCTTGGCGGCTACGAATGCTCTGAGGAACTCGTGAGGACTTGTAGCTGCTGTTCGGATATGGAGTTCAAATCCGGTACAGGTGTCATTCGAGTTCCAGCTGAAAGACGGATGTCCTTCTTCCGCCAAGGTGGCGGAGATGCAATTCATGTCTATGGTTGAGAGTCGGGCGTTTGTCCACTGGTGCTGTGCTCGTGGCTCCTCACCGTCTCCCAGATAGATCATAACTGCCAATCGGGGTGACATTTTTCTCCTTGTTCGTGAATGCCAAGCATTCAGTTGATAGCGCCTTTCGGTACACTACATACAAATTATAACATAAATATTTTAAAATTACAATGTTTATACAATATTGTATTTTTGAGAGATGCTTTTTTCTACCAAACCTTGAGTGTAAGCGAAAATTTTTTGTACGCGCTCAAAATATTTATTGAACTGTTCATCGCTCTGAGGTGGTACACGTTTGCTAAGCATTATGGTAATTGCCTCTAAGGGATCAGCGTTATTCTTTTGAGCATCACGCGTTATGGCCACGTACGATTCCATACGGATAATCATTCGTTCAGCCAATTTATCACCGCCCGGTACATTGCGATAATGGTGTTTGAGCGCCCGTAAAAATACGGACTGGTTGACACTGTTGCGTACTTGCTCGCTGTATTTTTTGGGCAGAGTTTTGACAGCGGATTCAGGGACATACTCTTCGCCCATGAGCAAGAGGATGGATAAGCTTAGGAGTCGTTGTTCGTACATAAAACTTTCATTGTACGAAGACACGCGGGTTGTTATCTCCCATGGAGCCTTCTGGAGAAGGCTGTTGATTCCCATAGCATAAAATTCGTACAGTGAAATTTGAACTTTCATATAAGATAAATTTGGATTCCCTAAGACTCTTTACTCTTTATAGCGTACCACCCGTCGCTTCATCTGTGCAATAGATTTAACTACGAGCTAAAGTTTGTAGTTTACAATGGTACTTATGACTAAGAAACGACAGAGAGTAGTATCTGCATTTTTAGGCCTTGTTTTGCTGTTTGCCGGTGCGGTTACGACAACTATCAAGCAGGAGCAACATAATGCTGCAATTGAGAAATCAAAACCACCTCTGGTTTTGTCAGAACATACTGGATCAGCATATCAGGCGTTGACTAAATTGGAGGTCAAAGGCCGTGCACCGAAAACCGGCTACGCCCGTGAACAATTTGGTGCAGGCTGGGCCGATGTTGGTAATTGCGATATGCGCAATTATATTTTGCAGCGTGATATGGATAATGAGCAGCTTGATCTGAACAATAACTGTACCGTATTAGACGGTACACTCCATGATCCATACACAGGAAAGACGATAGCGTTTAATCGTGGTGCTGGTACAAGCAGCGCCGTGCAAATAGATCATGTGGTAGCACTCAGCGATGCTTGGCAAAAAGGTGCGCAAAGTTTGGATGAAGGTACTCGTGCAGAATTTGCTAATGATCCGCTAAATCTTTTGGCAGTTGATGGTCCGACCAATAATAAAAAAAGTGATGGCGATGCGGCAACGTGGCTGCCGCCAAACAAGAACTACCGCTGCCGCTACGTTGCCCGTCAAGTAGCAGTCAAGCAAAAATACAAACTGTGGGTTACGGCTGCCGAACGTGACGCAATAGCAGGGGTGCTACGCGCTTGCCCTAACCAAACGCTACCTGTTTGATTGAAGAAACACAGTCAAGGTCTATTTTATGTAGATAGTACTAGGAATAGTAGTGAATATGCACAGCATTACTACAGATTGGGGCTAAAGCGAGATAAGAATTAATTACGGAGACGGTAGCCTTTACGGAAGAGGTACATGTTCACGCCAATTAGTACAAGCGTGGCGCCGGTGATAACAGGCAATGAAACCCATGGGTTTACATCGCTACTGCCGAGCATGCCATACCGTACGGTGTTAATCATGTAGAAAATAGGATTGAATTCGGTGATGGTATGGAAAGGCTCACTAAGTAGACTGGTTGAGTAAAAGATACCACCCAAGAAAACCAATGGCTGAATGATAAACGTCTGGTAAAAACTGAGGTTATCAAAGACTTGTGCACGTAAGCCAATAAGCACACCTAATGAAGCAAAAAACAAACCACACATTAGTAAGCTGACAACAAACAGAAGCGGATGGGCTACCGGCAAGTCAACCAGTAACGCGGCAGTCACAAATGTAATAAACGTAATAATACTGGCACGGATTAATCCGCCAAGTGTAAACGCTGTTAAAAGTGCGGTATTTGATACGGGTGATGCGAGTTGATCATCGATAGCGTGCTGCATTTTTTGCTGTAACAATGAAGAAGCATTATTTGAAAAAGCGTTCATAACCATAGCCATAAGTAACAGACCTGGAATAATGAAGTTTATATAATCATGGCCCTCTAAGGTGTTGATGCGACTGCCTAATGCTGCTCCAAAGACACTGATGTATAAGTATGTTTCAAGTACTGGTCCAAAAATTGTTTGACGCTTAATATTCCAAAAGCGCTGCACTTCACGTCGCAGAACGTGGTAAAAACCGAGATAATTTTTGTCGCTCATACAATCTTCCCTTCACGTGTAAGTTCTTCGCGGCCAACTAGTGAAAGATACACGTCTTCCAGTGTTTTTTTCTTGTACTGCTTCTTCAGTTCATCAGAGGTTCCTTCGTGAATTATTTCACCATGGTTGATAAGAGCAATGCGGTTACAAAGCTGTTCAGCCTCTTCAATATAGTGCGTTGTAAGTAGGATAGTCGTTCCCTCTTTATTGATTTTTTGGACGTATTTCCATAATTCTAACCGTAGCTCTACGTCTACACCTGCAGTCGGTTCATCTAAGATAAGTAGTTTTGGCCTATGCATCAGCGCACGGGCTAAAACTGCGCGACGTTTCATACCTCCAGAAAGCATCATTGCCCTTGCCTTTCGTTTGTCTGTCAACGAAAAAGCTTCTAACAACTCTTCAATGCGCTCCTTGCGCTCAGCTTTTTTCATACCGTAGTACCCGCCGTGGAAATCCAGTGTATCTTCAACGCTTAAAAACCAATCAAGGTTCGGCTCTTGCGGCGCCAAGCCTGCAAGCGCTCGTGCTGCTTGGTAGTCGTTTACGACATTATGACCAAAAATTGTTGCCATGCCGCCAGTCGGTACAACCAGCCCCATAATACTGTGAATTAATGTGGACTTGCCTGCGCCATTCGGTCCCAGCAGCCCGAGAAAATCACCTTCTTTTACTGTGAGATCAATACCTTTCAAGGCTTCGACGCCGCCTTGATACCGCTTTTTTAGACCCTTGATCTCGAGGGCATTTGTAGTTCGTTTTACCATATACTTTTTATAGTATAACAGTATAATACAGGGAAAACACTATTTTCTTAGAAGATACGTTTTGATATACTTATGCTTATATAACTAACACTTCTACGAGGGGGTATGTGTGAGTAAGATTGCTCAGTCTTGGCAGGCTTTAAAGGCTTGGGTTCCAAGACATCCACGTAAATCATTTATTATTGCATTGGCAGGAATTGTAATAATCTCTGGGTTGGCTGGTTGGATTATTGACCGAAATTCAGACGATACGTCTGATCAGCCCAAGAATCCAATCGCGCGCCAGTTTGAGCAACAATTGCCTTCTCTAAAGCAAAAAGCTGAAAAAAATCCATCCAGTTTTGATGCGCAGCGTGATTACGCAGTGGCTCTTTATGCGACCGGCAATACCAAGGAGGCAAAAGAACGATATGAGCGTGCTCTGCGTATCCGGGAAGATGCTACAACCTACAACAACTTGGCAAATGCACAGCGTGATTTAGGGAATTACAATGATGCCATTGATGCGTACAAAAAGGCAATAAATGCTAACCCTAAGCTGGTCAACCCTTATACAAATTTGGCCAATATTCAAATGTATAGCTTGAACAAAACAGATGACGCCATTGATACGTATCGCCAGGCATTGAAAGAGATACCGAATGACCCGAATGTACAAGTACTACTTGCTCTCGCATATGAGAAAAAAGGTGACATACCGAGTGCAAAACAAACCCTCAAATCTGCTCAAGCCGCAAATCCTGAAGACAAGACCATTCAAGCAAACCTTGCTCGTATCGAACAATAAATAGAAACCCTAAGGTGGCAGAACTGCCGCCCAGAAAGTCACAAGTGATAAAAATTGAAAGCAAAACTACGTCAAATACTTACGACAATTGGTAGGAATGTCCGTTCGTTTAGAGGTGTAGCATTCCTGACTTGTTTTGTGCTCTTTGCTGCTAGCGCAGCATTGATTGTTTCACTTGTAGACAAATCTGACGAGACCGGTAAAGACACGACGCGTCAAAGTCAAGTTACACTTTCGGCCGGTAATTTTACGATCAGTGATCCGGCAAAAATTCAAAATAACGCGGGCACCCTTCGCCTTATTGATCAAGGGGGTGGCAACTATGCCACCGATGCGCCGTATGTAACTAGTACAAATCCCATAAATTATGTCAGTTTAGGCGGATTCACCCAGCAGCTTGGAGGTAATAACGCCGGTCAAGTAACTTATCGACTAAGTCCAGATGGCACTAATTGGTATTGGTGGAATGGATCTGGTTGGGCGCCGATATCTGTGAGCAATACCATTGATGATGCAAATACAGCAGCAGAATTAAACGACCATCTCGATGAATTTGCTGCCCAATTTGGGGCCGGAAATGTTTTTATTCGGGCGTTTTTCCGATCAAATGGCACACAACAAGTTGAATTGCAGAACGTCCGCCTCACTATATTTATGAGCGCTCCGCCGACTGTCTCAAGTGTGAACCCTAGTACAGGGCCGGTGACGGGTGGGACAAACGTTACAATTAACGGTTCAGGCTTTTCTCCTCCAGAGTCTATAACTAATGTATGGACTACTGAGGGTTCGATAAGTAGTCCTCTCTATAGATCAATGGCGATAGTCCAAGATAAGATATTTCTTATAGGCGGTTGGGGGAGTGGTAATGTTGCTACAGTGCAATCTGCCCCTCTTTCTAATCCGGTTTCATTCTCTAATGGGCCTAACCTTCCGGTAGGCATGTGTTGTAGCTCTGCTGCTGTTATTGATGGCTATTTATATCAATATGGTAGTTATGCCAACACAACGATCTACAAGATATCAGCAAATAATTTAATTGCCAATAATGCAGCTGGTTGGACAGATACAGGTTATGATGTACCCAATACCGGGGGCGAAGGATTCCGTACGCTAATCTTTGGAAATAACATCTATTATTTTGCAAATGGCGCAAATGTATACGCTGCCCCTCTCACTGATCCGGCGAATTTACAAAATACGGGAACACCCATAGGCTTTAACCCGAATTACGCGGCATTTATAGCTATTGGTAATAAGGCATATGCATATGTTGGCAATAAAATCTATTGGGCAGATATCTCGGCACCTACCATATGGCAAGACACTGGTAAGATTTTAACCACCGATACCTCCCATACTATTGTTAGGGTTATTGGTGAAACTATGTACTTGTATGGTACGGGTACAGTAGTATTAAAGGCCAGTATCCATGACCCGACTACTTGGACAACCGCTGAAAGCTCTGGTTTTCCGGGCACGAGCTACAATAGCCAGATGGCTATAATTGGTAATAAAATGTACTTTTATAATGGAGGCAGCGTTTACTCGACACCTATTACAGGCAACCAGCCAAATATATATAACCCCTCATGGGTTACAGATCGGCAAACTATACCTCAGCAGGATCCTGCATCAGTCAGCCCTGTCACGTTTGGAGGCGTTCCTGCTACGAATGTCCAGTATATAAACTCATCACAATTAACCGCTACGGTGCCTGCTCATAGCGCTGGACAAGTAAATGTGGTAGTTACTAATTATGATGGACAATCCGCAACACTTACTAACGGCTTTGAATACATACCGCCTCCAACAATTACTGGGGTAATTCCGTCGAATGGTTCAACTGTGGGTGGTGATGCGGTGACGATCACCGGGACAGGTTTTCGTAACGGTGCTACGGTAAAATTTGGTCAGAATGAATCGGCTGGAGTAACTGTAGTGAATAGTACGACCATTACTGCTGCTACGCCTGCTAATTTTGCAGGCATAGTCGACATTACGGTCACAAACGCTGATGCCCAGAAAGCTACCAAGACAGATGCATTTACCTATCTTGATCCACCTCCTCAGGCAACTACTATCACTCCAAACGGTGGTGCAGTTGCCGGGGGTACAAATGTAACTATTACTGGCACGGGCTTCATTCCGCCTAATACGATTACTAATAACTGGGCAGATACTGGTAAAACTATACCAGCTGATGTTGCGAATTCATCTTTAGCAGTCGTAGGTGACAAAATCTACATGTACGGAGGATATTTATCAGCTGGTTATTATTCGACTAGCATCTACTCCGCCCCGGTTTCCGATCCCACCACCTGGACTAATGTAACCGCAGGCAACGCCGCTAAAACAACCAAAGGTATGTCGGGCGGGGCGGCCACTGCAGTCATCGGAGATAAGATATATATGTTCGGCGGCAGAGGTTCATCCAATATCTACTCCGCCCCGGTTTCCGATCCCACCACTGTGACCAACATCACAACAGAGGTTAATAGTAGTAAAAAACTCCCAACTTCAGTGGCCGAATCTTCACTAGCCATTATTGGTGACAAAATTTATTTATTTGGCGGCGATGGCTTGGCTAATATCTACTCCGCCCCGGTTTCCGATCCCACCACCTGGACGGATATAACCGCAACTAATCCGACTAAAAAGTTGCCGGTTGCCCTAAGGCACTCCTCAATAGCGACTATTGGTAATACTATTTATCTTTTTGGTGGATTGAGTAATACTAACATCTATTCTGCTTCTACCTCCGATCCCACCACCTGGACGGATACGGGCAAAGATATTCCAGGAACGGGTGGCGGCTCCTCGTTGACTATCATAGACAATACAATCTATATGTTCGGCGGCTTTGGCGGGACTGGCACAACAAATACTATCTACTCCGCCCCGGTTTCCGATCCCACCACCTGGACTACGGCTCCTCAGACAATCGCAGGTGGATCAGTCGCGGCAGCTTCTTTAGCGGTTGTTAATAACACTATCTATATGTTCGGCGGCATGGTTTCTCCACCTTATCCTTCCAACACAAATATCATACGCTCTGCACCGGTTAGTCATTTTAGAAATAATTTTTATAACCCTGCATGGACCACAAATTGGAATACGACTAGCCCTACTATCGACCAATCAGGGGTAAGCTTTGGCGGTATTCCAGCTACAAATATCACGTTTGTTAGTCCTACTCAAATAACGGCCACCACCCCAGCACATGCAGCGGGTGCTGTGAATGTGATTGTGAAAAACCATGACGGTCAAACATCTACTATTGCTAATGGGTATGAATATTTGCCACCACCTTCTATTGCAGGAATTACCCCTAATACCGGAGGCAGAGAGGGGGGAGATAGCGTAACAATTAATGGAGAAGGCTTTACTAATAGTAGTACTGTAAAATTCGGCGAGAACAATGCCACAAATATCATATATGTAAATAGTCAGACACTTATTGTAACGACTCCGCCAGGAGTTGAAGGAGTGGTAGATGTGGTAGTTACTAACTCCGATGGCCAAACAGCAACTTCTCAAGAAGGGTTTACTTACCTAGCTCCTCCTCCCCAAATCTCTGTAATTAATCCAGACAGTGGTCCGACAGGTGGCGGAACAAATATCACTATTACTGGCTCAAACTTTGCTGCTCAAAGTAGTACCACCAACCTATGGACCACAGGCCCTTCTGCTGCCTTCTCCAGTTATTGGGGAGGCCCAACCGCTATCATAGGAGATACTATATATAAGTTTGGGGGTGGGGTTACTAGCAACTCTGCAACAAATGGTATCTTTTCTGCACCAGTATCAAATCCAACTGCTTGGGTTAACACCGGCAAAACGATACCTGGTTTTGCGGTAGGTGCTCAGATTGCGGTTATTGGTAATACAATATATATGTTTGGTGGTAACGGCGCCTCACCACAAAGAACTATTTACACCGCTTCAGTGTCAGATCCAACCACTTGGACGAATACGGGTAAACTACTGCCTGCAGCCCGATACTTTGCACAGTTGGCTATCGTGGGGGATACACTCTATCTATACGGTGGGTATAGTGGCAGTGGAGGTGGCTCAGCGATCAGTTATAGTTCTGCCACTGATACTATTTACACCGCTTCAGTGTCAGATCCAACCACTTGGACAGACACTGGCGTTCAGCTTCCATCAAAGATAGCTGATGCCCAACTTATGAAGATTGGCAATACATTATACCTTTACGGCGGATACAACGGCACAACAGCTTTGAACACTATTTATTCTGCATCTACGTCAGACCCGAAGGTCTGGACACAAGCAGGCACTTTACCAGTCCCACGCTATGCAGGTTCACTCGTAGCTATTGGCAGTACACTCTATCTATACGGTGGCGCAGGCGCAACAGGCGGACAAACCAGAACTATTTACACCGCTTCTGCTGCTAATCCGACAGTTTGGAGTGACACGGGGCTACAACTTTCTGCTGCACTAGGCTACAGTTCATTCTCAATTATAAATGACAAAGTATACTTCTTTGGTAGCTGGGTTGGTGGTGCGTCAGGTGGCGGATCTCTATTTAACAATATCTATTCTGCACCTATAGATAATGTCGGTCTTAACTACTATAATCGGCCGTGGACGACTAACTGGCAGACCTCTAGCGGAGGTGGAGGTGATCAATCAAATGTCACATTCGGTGGCGTCCCTGCAACTAATATCAAATTTGTCAGCCCAACGCAGATTACTGCAACAACTCCGGCACACAGTGCTGGCCAAGTAGACGTTACAGTGACTAATGCTGATGGGCAATCAGATATTTTAACGAGTGGCTACACTTACATTCCGCCACCGACAATTACGGGTGTCAGCCCACCGACAGGCTCAACTGCAGGCGGCGATTCAGTCACCGTCTCTGGTGAGAACTTTAGGGATGGTGCAACGGTAAGCTTTGGCGGTATTCCAGCTACAAATGTTACGTTCATTAATGCTTCGACACTTATTGTGACAACGCCCGCAAACTATGAAGGCGCTGCCGATATAGTTGTGGTCAATCCAGATAATCAAAGTGCTATGCTTGACGACAATTTTACCTATATCAGTCCCCCACCGACAATAACAAGTACTACGCCAGAGAGTGGAGCAACATCTGGCGGCACAAATGTCACCATCACTGGATCGAATTTTGTTCCCGCCAACTCTACTTCGAATAACTGGACGCTCGCTAATAGTGTAACACGCAGTGCAGTAAATGGTAGCGCTACGGCAGTTATTGGTAACACTATTTACATGTTTGGTGGGGGTAGTGGTAGCGGGTCAACAAACACTATATGGAGTGCACCAGTATCAGATCCAACTACATGGACAAATACTGGTAAGACTCTTCCTGCTGCAACATCATATGCTTCTTTAGTACAAATCGGAGATAGACTCTATATGTATGGTGGTCGACTAAACACTACCACGACGGCTACTAATACCATTTGGTCGGCACCTGTCTCAGACCCGACTACTTGGACAAACGTGACGCAAACTACTGGTAAGACTCTTCCAGCAAACCTGAGTTTCTCTCAAGTAGCGGTCATCGATAATTCAGTCTATTTGTTTGGCGGTCGCAATACCTCAACAACTTCAACTAACGCTATTTATAGGGCTTCAACCTCAGACCCGACTACTTGGACAATGGTGAGCGGTAAAACTCTACCTGGGGCACTTGGCTTCTCTTCTCTGGCTAAAATTGACGATACTCTTTATCTTTTTGGTGGTGCGTCAGATGGCGGTACAAGCAATACAAACGTTATTTACTCGGCACCTGTCTCAGACCCGACTACTTGGACAAACGTGACGCAAACTACTGGTAAGACTCTTCCAGCCGCAGTTTCAAGTTCAAACCTGGTTGTCATTGGTAACTCGATCTATCTCTTTGGTGGTACAGGGAGTGCTAACGCTATTTATAGGGCTTCAACCTCAGACCCGACTACTTGGACAACGGTGAGCGGTAAAACGTTACCTGGAGGGACTGCAGTGGCGGCAGCAAGCGTTGCGGTCATAGATAGCACGATTTATCTCTTTGGCGGCAGTACTGCTTCTGCTATTTATTCGGCGCCAATCACCCGATATCAGAACAACTATTATAATAACCCACTGATTACCAACTGGAGTACGAATACTCCTGCTACCGACCAATCAGGTGTTACGTTTGACGGTGTTCCGGCAACTAACGTCCAGTTTGTCAGCCCAACGCAGATTACTGCAACAACTCCGGCACACAGTGCTGGCCAAGTAGACGTTGAGGTAGCTAACTTTGATGGCCAGTCAGGCATACTTTCCAGCGGCTATACCTACATCCCACCACCAGAAATTATTTCCGTAGACCCAAGCAGCGGGCCGATGGAAGGCGGCGACCTAGTTACTATTACCGGCAATAATTTTGTAAATGGCGCAACGGTAAAATTCGGTAATATTGATGCAACAAATGCGACATTTATAGATAGCAGCACACTTGTCGCTACGACGCCGTCAAGCAACGCTGGTACAAAAAACGTGACCGTCACCAACCCTGACGGCCAGTCAGATGTATATGCAAATGGGTATACTTTTATGCGTCCGCCTCCAACTATCACCAGTATTGCGCCGACTATGGGTACGATGACTGGTGGTACGGATGTAACTATCACAGGTATGGGTTTCCCTATTGACGTAGCGGCTATTGCCAATGGTGGTACGGCAAGTGCAAGTGGATCGTATACTACCAATACGCCTGACAAGGCCTTTGACCATAACCCAGGCACCGTCTGGACAGGCGCCGGCGGTACGGGATACTGGCTCCAATCAATGTTTGATGATACGTATAGCATTGGTCAAATTAGGTGGACGGCGTGTGGCAGCGACAACGCTCCACGTGAAGCGCAACTGCAGTTATACCAAAATGGTTCATGGGTAACCAAGAAGCAACTTACCGATGCCCAAGCTTCAGGCGGTGGCGAAGGTACCGGGCACTACACACTTCCAACTCCTGAAGATGCTACGGGTATAAGGCTTTACTTCAATAGTGCTGGTGGTTGGGTAACGTGTAATAAGCTGCAAGCCTTGGCAATTACTTCGAATAATTCAGTAACATTTGATGGCATTCCGGCCACAGATGTTATATATGGCGACCCGACAGAAATACGTGTTACAACCCCTGCCCATGCGCCAGGTAAAGTAGATGTAACGGTAACTGATGAGTTTGGCCAGAGCGTTACCCTGACTGACGGATATGAGTATATGCCGGATAACTATGCGTTTACTAACGTGCCGCTGAATGTGGCGGCAACTGAGCCGGGTGCCCTCACTGTTGAAGCACGTGATATTGATGGCAACCCAGTAACGAGCACAGAAGATATTACGTTGAAACTTAGTACATCGTCAGACAGCGGGTTCTTTGCGCGTGATCTAAACGAAGATGAATCAACGCGCTGGAGTTATGATTCAGTAGTTTTGCCTGCTGGTCAGTCGTCAGTTACGTTCTATTATAAGGACAACTTCCAGGGTACACCGATAATTACAGCAAAAGATCCTAACAACACCCAAGCTCAACAACAACAAACTATCGGGCCACGCTATAAATTATTGGTTACGGGCGTAACCGATCCGGTCCAGGCGGGCGTGCCAAGTTCAGTCACTGTTCAGGCAGTCGATTATCAAGGCCAGCCACAGACTGACTACACTGGCACCGTACACTTTACCTCTACGGATGCTAGTGCACTATTACCGTCAGACTTTACTTTCACTCCAGAAATGCTCGGACTCCATACTTTTGTAAACGGTGTTACTATGCGATCCCAGGGTGAATGGTGCGTTACGGCGACAGACACAATTAGTGCAAGTATTACCGGTTCGCAGTGCGATATTACCGTAACGCCGCCAAATGCAGGAACTATTTCTAAGCTCAAGATTATCACCCAACCGCAGAGCTTCCCTGCTGACGGACATTCATCTGCAATTACGGTCCAGACACAAGATGTTAATGGGCTGCCAATTCCAGTAGCAAGCGATACGACAGTTTATGTATATAGTGATTCTGGCACTGGTCAGTTCTCGACGAATGGTGAGTCGGGCTGGACTGGCGGTTCGCCCTACCCTATCACTATTGCGGCTGGCACGACTTCGGCGAATGTATATTACAAAGATACAGCTACCGGCACGCACACTATAACTATGCGTGATGACCAGGGCACGGGTACAGATTTTGGATGGACCAATGATTCTCAGCCAATAACCGTAGGTGTTGGTGATCCAGCGCAACTAGGTGTAACAACTGGCTCAGCGGCAGCAGCTGGCGAATGGATACCCGTGACAGTGCATCTGCAGGATTCTGTCGGAAATGATGTGACCTCATTTAAAAATGTGTCAGTTCATATGACGAGTAATTCCACTACAGCGCGCTTCAGTGTTGATCCAAGCGGTAGTAATCCGGTCACAGCTCTCGATACGCTAATTCCTGCTGGTTCCGCTACAGCAACATTGTACGTGTCAGACATAACTGCCGGGCAACTTATCCTGACTGCTACTGATAGCAGCCCACCGGGCAATAATCCCTATAACCCAGGAAATGTCACACTAACGGTTGGGCCTGGCGAACCGGTGGCTATCGGCTTCTTGCCGATACCTGATCCAGTACGCGCTGGAGAGCCGAAGCAAATCGCAGCTTACTTAAAAGACATATATGGCAACACAGCTATAGCAACAGATCCGGTGAATGTAGACTTCACGACCACAGGCGCTAGTGGTGGCTTCAGTACTAATACAGCTGGTCCATGGACTTCTATTACAAATGTAATTATCAATCCGGGTGCTAGCACCGCACCAATTTATTATAGGGATACAACACTTGGCAATCCGGTTATCACAGCTTCTACAACGGAATTTGGTGATGCACAGCTTAATCTTCAGGTAATAGCAGGTCCGTATAATGGCAAACTAGGCTTTAAATCTGCACCAGCGCAGTTTACTGCCGGTACTTCTCAGCCAATTCAGGTAGAGCTATTGGATGATTATGGTAACCCGACAGTTGCAGATAACCCTGTCCCACTAGTGATTAATTCTTCAGCTCCAACTGGTGAATTTTCACTGAGTGGTATCTCATGGTCACCTACAATTTCACCGGATATATTAACCGGTCAAGGATCAGTGACAGTATTATATCGCGACACTAAGGCTGGCAATGTCACTATTGGTGCTCAAGAAAACAGCAAGCCAGCAACTCGTATTACTTACTCGCCAATGGTTGTTGCGGCCGCTCCGGCAAAGTATGTATATACTTCTAATCCACAAATTATTGCTAAAAATGCCACCTCAAACCCGATAGTTATTGAATTACAAGACCAGTATAATAACCCTGCTAGTGCGCCGAACGGTTTTAGCGCCACGATCAATACAACGAGTGTGACCGGGGAGTTCTCTCTCAATGGTACCTCAGGTTGGACAAACAGTTCCCTTTCAGTGCCATTTGCTACTGGAGCTTCAAGTGCTACGGTAAGATATCGTGATAGCATAAATGGTACTTACGCGTTAACTACTAGCGGCAACAGCCTCACAGCCGCCAATCAGAATATCAGGGTTGTTGAAGGTGTACCAGGACGTATTGTGTTATCTTCGCCTGGTAATGTGATAGCTGGTGAGCCGACTGCTGTAACCTTGAAAACACAGACCAGCGGTGGCATAGACACACCAGTACTTGAAAATACAACCTTTAATCTTTCGGGCATAGGTGAATTTTCACTATCCGAATCACCATGGAATGCAGTGACTTCTGTCACACTCAACGAAGGCGAAGGCGAAACGACACTTTATTACCGCAGTACACAAGCAGGTATCAATACGGTGACGGCGCATGAATCACCGTCCCAAGGCTGGACTGGAGGCAGCACTGATATAGTGGTCGGTGGTGCTGAGGTGTATAGGTTTGGCTTTACTACTAAACCGACAAATGTACCGGTGACTGAAGCTTCAGGAACATTCACTGTTTCGACACTAGACATCTATGGCAATGTTACTTCGCCAAGCAGTGATACGACCGCCTATCTTTATACGACCGCCGGTACTGGTGCATTTAGTACGAATACTTCTGGCCCATGGAGTACGACTTCTGTAACCATCCCGGCAGGTGGTAATAGTGCAACATTCCATTATCGTGATACTGCATTCGGTACACCAACTATCACAGCCAGCGATAAGTCACCACTTGAAAATCCTGACGAAGATATCTTAAACGCTGCAACACCAATTGATGTGATTGGTCAACAAGCTTCAAAACTTGTCTATACCACCGCCCCGCAATCCATCACCGCCGGTGAATTATCTTCAATAATAACTATTCAGCTCCAAAAGAGCGATAACACACCAGCGATCCAGGATGGCGACCGTACTTTCACCTTCTGGCCCGGAGGTGGAGGCGACCAACTAATATATTTGACAGAACCTGACATGGGTTCAGATCCAGTAACAGAAATTACCATACCGCGAGGTCAAAGCTCAGTCAATTACTATGTGTCAGGCACGATTGCTGGTGAAAAACAGATGGATGTGTATATGTATGGTTTTCCCGGAGTAGGTCTTATGGAGGCAAAGCAAAATATTATGGTGAATGCTGCCGCGCCGGAATCCTTGGTCTTTACGACAACGCCACAGACAGTTCATGCAGGCGAAGATTCGGATCAGATGAAGGTCGAACTTCGTGACATGTTTGGTAATCCTACAACATCGACAACCGACACTATGGTGGATTTTGGTAGTTCGTGCGGCACCGGACAGTTTTCACTAGGTAGCGGTGGTGCATGGAGTCCGGTTACATCGACTATCATTCCTGCTGGCCAGAACAGCTTGTATTTCTACTATCGTGATTTGGTTCCGGCAACCTGTACGATGACGCTATCAGCTACAGGTCTTACGTCTGCTCAACAAAATATAGAAGTCATCTATAGCGCTGCCGTAGCTTTGGACTTTACTTCCGCTCCGCAAACTATCGTTGCTGGCCAAAACTCGAATAATGTCACTGTATCTACAAAAGATATTTATGGCAACATCGCACCAGTCGATACTGATACGACTATATACTTCTCTACTTCTTCCGCGTCTGGTCAGTTCTCGCAAAATAGTGCAGTGATTCCTGCTGGCCAAAGCAGTGTCAGTGTAACGTATCGTGACACTAAGCCTGGTCATCCAACGCTTCAGGCTCGAGACCAAACCGGGACTGTCGATACTGGGCTAAATGATACTACCCAAGGTATTACGATTACTGCCGGCACGCCAACCAAGTTTGCTTACGTACCGGATACATTTAATGTAGTAGCTGGTCAGTTACAACCATTAAAAATTGAACTACATAATGAATACAACGTGCCGTATGTGGCTAGTACGAACAAAACTATTAACCTTTCAACCACTGTTGCGGATGGTGAGTTTAGGATAAGTAATAGTGCAGGTGCGCCAACTGTAACTCAAGTTACAATGTCGGCTGGTGAATCCTCGGTAACAGTGTACTATCGCCAGACTACAGCTGCAGTAGCAAGCTTGTCAGCTGTAGATCCTGATACTGGATTAGATACTGGTACAGCGCTCGGTACCGTATTCTCCGACACACTTAAGGGTATGCGTTTTGTTACTGCCCCGCAAACATTAGAAGGTAATCAGCCGTCTAATATCATGACTGTGGCGGCGATTGATGAATTCGGCAATACTACTGCTTTTGCACCCACGCCAATGACACTATATCTTTACTCCAATTCTCCGTCGGCGAAATTTTATTCAGACGCTGGGATGACCAATGAAATTACTTCAGTGACAGTGAATACACCTAATACACCAGCTTTCAGCTTCTACTATCGTGATACTAAACTTGGTGCCAGCACTATAACTGTATCTGATCGTTCACCACTCGATAATCCGGATGTTGGTCTTCAAAATGCCACCCAAACAGTTACGATTGTACCTGGCGTACCAGCTAAATTAGGCATTGTTGGTGGGTCGCCAGAACTAGAGCGCGGTGGCGCTGACGGGCCGGATTATGTAGTACTTAGAAATGCATATGATTTCGAAGTCAACGCCTCAAGCGATCAGATCACTTATCTCAGTAGCAGTTCAGGCACCGGAGAATTCGCTACCTCCGCTAGCGGCCCATGGCAAAGCACATTAATGGTAGTCATACCGTCCGGACAGTCACGTGCTGAATTCTATTACCGAGATGACACAACGTTAGGTACAGCCATAATAACCGCATCGGATGTTTCGGCACCGCCAGAAACGCCAGATACAGGTCTTGTAAACGGCACAAAGAATATAACTATTATAAGCGGCGCATTCGCGCAACTTGCCTTCACTACCGCCCCGCAAACAATTACTGCACGCCATCCTTCCGGGATCATGACTATCCAGACATTGAACCGATACGGCAAGCCGACGACCGTAACCGCTAATACAACCATCTACCTTCGTAGTAATGCTGCAACCGGAGAATTCGCTACCTCCGCTAGCGGCCCATGGGGTATTAGTAGTATGGTTATACCAGCCAATAGTTCGACCATATCGTTCTACTATCGTGATAGTAAAGATGGTACACCAACCCTTCGCGCAAGTAATAGTCTATCGACTAATCCTGCTGAAGTTATTGCTACTTCTCAGCAACAAATTATTGAGCGCCAAGTATTGAGTCATTTCTTAGTTACTAATATCTCCGATCCTCAGTACCAGGGTAACCCAAGCTCGGTTGTGGTGGCGGCCGTCGATTCGGATAATTTCGTGATTGACTGGTATAGCGGCACCGTGAACTTTAGTGCGTCTGATGGTGATGCCATACTGCCAGGTAGTTATACCTTCAACCCAAGCAAAGACAAAGGTATCCATACCTTTGTGAACGGTGTGGCGTTTAAGAGTGCCGGCGAAAAGACTGTTACTGCTACTGATACGAACGGTATCACTGGTCAGCAGACTGATATCACGGTACTCGGCAATCCAGCTGGCGCACCAGCGAAGCTTGTATTTATCACACCGCCCTCACCGCTGACTGTTGCCAAAAACCAAACGTCTGAAGTGATTACAATCCAAATTCAAGACAGCGCCAATATGCCAACCAATGCTGGTCCGGGCGGTTTCCCTGTACGATTGACATCTGGTGCTGCAACCGGAGAATTCGCTACCTCCGCTAGCGGCCCATGGCAATCTGCCGCAACATTCACTGTGCCTGAAGGTTTGAATTACCTGAATCTGTACTATCGTGACAGTGCCGTTGGTCAGCCACAAATTACTGCACGCGACTGGACAGGTGGCGTTGATAATCCAGCAATTGCCAACGCCACACTTGATGTGATTGTCAATGCACTGCAGATTACCTCGAGTCAGACTATAAGCTCACAGAATTTCGCTACCATCTTCGTGCCAAATCCCCTCTTCTTTGCCAATAATGAAACGGGGGATGTTACGGGGCGCGCTTCTTTCACTGCTGAATCTCATGAAGAACGAAACGGTGTTGCAAGACCAGTTAACTGGCTATTAACTTGGAAAAATGGTGCAGGCACAATTATTGGCCAGCAAACAGCCGATAATACCGCACAAATTTCCTATAATCCGAGTGACGTTACAGCTCGAGCCGGTGATGATCCATTTGTATTAGACATCCAAGCGATCGATCCAAGTACTGATGAAATTTCGGGCGCTACCCGCAGCATCAACGTTTCTCCGTGGCAAGCTAAGGCTAATGCACCAAGTAGTTATACGATAGGCAATCCATTGACTATACAGGTTGAAAGCCGCCAGAACCAGAATTTGGCAGATGCTCCTCAAGGCATGGTGGAAATTTTGAACAGCGGACTACAGCCTATCGGCTCCCAAGTATTACTAACGAACATGCAACACACTGGCACTGGTACATATGACGCCTCCCTACTTTCACCTGCTCTAGCTGCCGAACAGACCTATTATGCGCTAGTGAGAATGCTTGATCCGTCAGGAAATATTTTGGCAGAAGATCTATCATCGCCATTCCAGGCTCAACCAGGTAACACTGGAGGCGGGGGTGAAAACCCAGGCGGTGAAAGTGGTGGCGGCACGACAAATCCGTCCAACCCATCCGAAGGAAATGGCTCTGATAATAATGATACGACAACTGGTAACCAAACCGGTACTCCAGGCGGTGAAAGTGGTGGCGGCACGACCAGCCCGAGCCAAAACAAACCTTCGACTAGTGGTGATATGAGTGGTTCAACAAAAGACGACATATGGGTAATCTCATCACTTGGTAAAGCATTTAAGAAGTTCTTTTCCTCTCCAGCAGCACCGGTAATCGTATCGAACAGCCTCTTTGGCTTTGTGATCACTATGGCAGTGATTCTGCTCTGGCAAGCATATAAAGAATTGCGTCAAGTACGCTTACTGATTGCAATTTTAGAACGTGAAAAACGTACAGCTGAAGATAAAGATAACTTCTTGCAGCTATGTGCGCATTACTTACGTACGCCAATTACCATTATTGCAGCCAGCAGCGAAATGCTATCTGCCAAAATGGGCGCAGTATACACTGAAAGTACACAGACATTGGCGACAGTTGTTAAGAATTTGCAGCAGAAAACCGAACAACTCGTTACACAGACTACGGCTGATCAAAACCTTCAAACTATAGTTGCGCCGGATGTGATTGTTGAGCGTCGCAAACTATATCGTAACCCGATGTTCTGGATGCCGATTATTTTGTCAGTGGTTCTCACGATCTTGGGCAATTGGGCAACTTCGAGTATTGGCAACCAGTCAGTTCATGCTGCCGTGCTCTTGCAGCAGGTAGCAATTGCGATTATTGCAATCATTCTGCTCTACACCGGTCTACGGCTTCGGGCTATGCGTCGCAAGCGCAAAGAGATGCTTGCAGAAGCACTCCGCCGCCGCGCCGAGCTCGATCGGGCCAAGAATCAATTTGTGACTAACACCTACGATCTGTTAGCTGGCGATGTATACTTGCTAGCTGAAATCCAGAAGAAATTACCAGGTGAAGAAAAATTTGTCACTATGTTAGGTGACGGTACAGTGCGGCTCGAAAAACTAATGGATAAGTTTAAACTACTCGCAACGGTCGATACAACGCAGCTGCAGGTTTCAAGCTTTACTACGACGCAGGTGGTTAACCAAGCATTGGCAGAACTGGCCGAAGAGCTAAAAGCCAAGGAAATGACTGTGGATCGCCATGGTAAATCCTTAACACTGCAACATGATGCCGTATTATTTGAACGCGTTGTAAATTCAATACTAGCAAATGCGACTGAGTTTAATAACAATGGCGGTACTATAGATGTGACAACCAAACAGACCAAAGATGTTATCACCATGACCATACGGGACAATGGACCTGGTTTTAAGCAAGACCCAGAGCAGATTTTTGAAGCCTTCAAACGTGGAGATGATAGTCTCGACTTTACTCATGAAGGCATTGGCCTTGATCTTTATCTCGACCGACTCATCATGCGACACCTTGGAGGTACCATAGCTGCCCGCAATGTTTCTAACAGAGGTGCGGAAGTATCGTTGACAATCCCAAGTAGCGTTAGTTTGTAGACCGCATCGTTTCCCCTTTTGGTGCGCCATAGTATATAATGCTGAAAAAATAAGGATCGTTATGGCAGAGTTGCAAGAGAAAGTACCGCTCCATCAACAATGGCCGCAGCGCTGGGAGCTCGATAAGCCGACCCCCGATGTACTCGAGAAATATCTACGGTGGGTTTTGAATGATCCGGATATTTCGGAGAGTGCAGCTCAAAATATGGATACGTATGGTCCTGGCTTCCGTGGGCTTTTAGTCGCTGTTGAACATGACCAGGCTACTGGTGTCGTAACAAGGTCTATACAACTCAACTTCTATCAAGAAGATTTTATAGGTGATAATGGACCGCACGCTCACTCACGCGATGCCGTAAGTACACTTTTTACAATGCCAGGCAGCGAACAATATATCGTGCGGCACCATGTATTAGACCCTCGAGCTTCAGATAGTGTACCAGAGGGCTTTGGTAGTGAGCTGGAAGAACGAATAGCAGTTGCAATGTGTATAGGAGACAGGGGTGATGGACGGCAGCCAAATTATAATCCTGTGGTGGTTGGCGAGCAATTAGTACTCACTCACTCGGAAGTCCATATGCGTCCGATGGGTAGCATAGCTTTTCCAAGCACTGAAGTGCACCACGTCGGCTACAGAGGAGACGAAGTGGGAGTATCTATACATCGAAAAGGAGCTGAAGAGCTCGCGGTGTACAATACAGCGTGGGGTTTTCAATATATAAAAAATCTTTCCGCTGAAGCCGCCGAAGAGCTGGTGCGCGTACGGGAACAGATGGTTTATGATGAACAGTTGGGCGCGGGAGCTGTCCGTCTGGCGCCATCCACTATGATATACCCTGACGAAAATAGCGTTAAGGCCCTCTTGGTCCGCGAAAGAATCCCTAGGCCAACGCCTGAAATCGCAGCTGACTTATTGGTAGGTGCACTACGCACAGCTGCATATGTGCGTAAACATAGATATGTGTAGGCAGGCTATGCACTAGAAATTTTTCTACTTAAGCTATTTTTGTGTGGAGACTTAGTTATAGCAACTTGTATCCTGTTATTGACACGCTAAAGCAGTTCATGGTTAGATGACACCTAAGTAAAGCATAAACATTTCTAACTGGTATTTACGTGTTACAACAACTACTGATTTTACAAAAGTATCTTACTCCTTCAGCGCTTCAATTTTTTTATTGTTTTGTAGTGGCTTGCCTTATTGCATTATCATGGACAAAAGAGCAGCTGAGCCAGGTACTTATACCAGCGGGTTCAGAAGAATCAATCACGACATTTCAAGAACTAATCAAGCAATTTGTAGATAAGTATACAAACAATGAATTTGTTGGTTCATTGTCTGTAGCATTCATTTGGGCAGTACTAGGAATTGTAGTGCTAGCGATAGTTTATGAGACAGTAAATATTTTCATTGCCTTACGGAACCAAAAGACAATTGCAACTACCTTTACTCATGCCGAGGAAAATAAAAAACAATTTCACGAAGTAGCTATTGGTAAGGGGTTACTTATAGCGGGATTTGTGGGTTTTGTCGTTGTCGCAGTAGTCGTTCTCTTCCCTTTTTTTCGCACTTTAATCGTTCAGCCTGCTGATGAATTTTTTCAAATGAAAAATGTAGCACAAGAACTCATCGGTATTGTGGGTCTTACTACTACTCTTGCACTGCTATGGCGTGGATTCCTTATTTTACTTCCTAAGTTCACTTAGGCTATTTCTTATTCTTCTGATCTAACTCTTTCCACTTTCTACGAAACTCGTCTCCAAGCTCCATTTCGAGATCACCAAGATTTTTCTTTGGTTTATCAGCCATAATTTACTCCTTTTACGTTCACTTATAAGTATAGGTAGGGAGCATATTTTCTACAGTAAAAAATGCCACACAATCCAGTGAAGGCACTAAATTATACATTCAGTAAAATATAGTTGAAATTAAATGTATTTTATGTTAATATATGCACTGTTAGTGTGTGAATGAAGAAATAAAGAAACCCCGGTGGTAGAAGCCACCAATTTTACAGATGAATAAATCAGGGAAACCAGTACAAAAGAAGCGGGTGCATAAAAAGCGCCTGGCTTTGCTTTTACCTGGCAAAGACGAAGAATTAATTATTGCGGCAACTATCCGCTCTGCCATAGCTGCAGGACAGAAACGGGAAGATATTTTTGTAGTGGATGACGGTTCAACGGATAAAACTCGTAAAGAAGCGCTCAAAGAACTGCCAAAGAAAAATGTCTTGAGTGTTGTTGGTGGGGGTAAAGCCAAGGCGGTTATGCAAGGTATTGATCATTTTAAGATTGAGGAACGTTATACGTGGGTACATGTAGCTGATGCCGATAGTGTATTCGGTCCCGACTACTTTCGCATTTACCGAAAAAACTTACATGCCAAGAAATACGCTGTAGCGCTCGGCTTTGTACAAAGTCTCCGTGGCAATTGGATCAGTCACTACCGGGCGGTTACATATACATACAGCCAGCATATATTCCGACGGTTTCAATCATATTTGGGTATGATATCAGTCTTTCCTGGCCCGATTACGTGTTTTAAAACCAGCATTTTGAAGGATCTGGAATTTGACGGTAACAGCCTTACCGAAGACTTTGATATAACACTGCAAGTACATCGTAAAAAGCTCGGCAAAATCAAATTTATTCCGGAAGCAATTAATTACACGCAAGATCCGCAAACTTTGCGTGACTTTATAAAACAAAACCAGCGTTGGCAACGTGGTTTTTTTCAAGGTTTCTTAAAATATCGGGTTGGTACTAAATTGCAGGCCTTGGATATCGGATTAGTATATCAAATAACAGAGATAGTATTTTATCTTTTACAGATGTTCGTACTGATACCCTTTGTGCTTATTCAAACGGGTAACTGGCAATTATTGCCGGCAATCTTTGTAGCCGATTTTCTAGTTGTTGCAGTGTTGGCGGTTTTCTCTGCAGTAGCTGCTAAACGCCTTACCGCTCTTCTGTGTTTACCGTATTTCTTTTTCTTGCGTACTGTAGAACTGGGTGTCTTTATCCAAGCCTTTTTCGAAGTGGTAATTTTACGAAAGTACCGAAACGAAATACGAGGTTGGGATGTCGCTGGCCGTCGCTACGCACTTGATGAAAACGCCTTGAAGGACGTCGCGCAATGAAAAAGAAAAAAGTACAATCCAAGAAGAAAAATCAACTTACGCTGCGTAAAAAAATTAGCAAAAACTTTTACAAGTATTTGCCTATAGCCGGCTTAGTACTCTTTTTGGTATACCGAAGCGATATGGCCACACAGTTTGTAAAAGATGTATCAACAGTAGGTGCCAGCAAGAATACGCAAGTATTCAAGCAGTACAAGTGCGCGGAAGATACTCCTGAAAGTGAAGCCAGTACCGAGGCTCACGATCCGTATACGTTTAATAGCGATATTTATAGCTCGAAGGTCTCTCGCCCAAGCGCTACTCCAAATCTTATACCAAATCATGACTTTGTACTGACGGATGGTAATACGGGTGCGCCGACAGCTTTTATTTCTAATACTGAAGCTGGAGATGCCACTTATGCCGTACAGAGTGAGGGGGGCTATACATTTTTAAGGGTTGAGCAGCAAACCGTAGGCGAGCAAGTCATCTCGGGCAGCTGGCTGCACGCGCCAGTTATGTTAGATAATGCCAAGACGTACGGTGCAAGCGTCACATACCGTACTACAGTGGATGCGAGTATCCTACTGGAGTTAACCATGCCTGACGGTGCAATGAAATACCAGTCGGTAGGGCTTGTAAAGCCATCATCCCAATGGAAAACGTACCCGGTGCATATTGACAATACCGTATATAACGCAGCCAGTATTCGGTTGATAGTTACGCCAGTTAGTAAAGGTGTTGTAGACACTCGAAGCTATGCTTTATATGAACTACCCTCCGCTCAGCTAAGTCAAGGCATAGTGAGTGTTACGTTCGACGATGGTTGGGAAAGCATTTACAAGGCAGGCCGCCCGCTGTTCAAGAAATATAATATCGCTACCACGCAGTATATTGTCGCTGAAAATGCACGCAATGAGGTACCTGGATATATGACGTTAGACGAAGTTAAGGAACTTGCCATAGATGGCCATGAAATCGGCTCACATTCATTACGTCACTGTAACCTTGCGAAGTTAAGTCCGCAGAATGTTGTATATGACGCTCAGACGAGTAAAAAAGTATTAACTGATGCAGGTCTGACGGTTACCGACTATGCACATCCATATGGCGGCTATACTGACGAAACGGTTACGATGCTGCGTCAGCAGTATTCTTTGCTTCGATCATCTGATGATGGTTTCAATGACCGTTATTTTGATCCCCTAAACTTGCGCACCAAAGCAATCTATAAAGACACCTCTATTAAAGAAATACAGGCTTGGCTTAATGAAGCCAGGACCAACAAACAGTGGCTTATTCTAATGTACCACCGTATTGATGAGACCGGGGATTACACCGTATCTAGTAAACAGTTGGAACAGCAGCTTAAAATGATTCACGAATCCGGCATGCATGTTATGCCGGTTACTAAAGCCGCGGCTGCAATTCGTTAATTTTCTTCTACGCGAACAAAATCAAACCGAAAAATTTGCCGGTTTTGATACCAGCTGCCCGAACAGGTTTGTAGTGAGAGCGTAGGTTTTTTAGAGTACGGCAATAGTACTGCAGTGTCGTTCGGGTTAGTTTCCTCGACTTTTACGAGCTTATATACAAATTGTAGGTTGTTGTCGGTATGTATGACTGCCTCTGCTCCTGTTTGGAGCTCAGCAAGACGTGAAAATACCTGCGGACGGTTATGTCCGTATATAAAGGTATTGCCATAGTGGTCATTTGGTGCGTCGCTCACAGTTGCATAGTGGGCTTTATCGTTTGAAAGGGTCCAGGTGCTGGTTGCCTGATCGAATTCCCCGTTTGCTACTGCTAACTCGATATCAATACTCGGTATAGAGAGTTGAATTGGCTGCCCAGTCTTCACCTTTTGTCGGGTGGTGTCCGGCATACTAATGCTCGGTATAGTTATGGGTGTTCTCGATATATTATTTTCGCGCCACTGATAGTACATACTTGGCCCGCATAAAAGCAGCCCGCTACATGCAATAATAAAACCAAAAAGACCGTAAGCATGAGGAATGTTATTAGGAATAGTGATTCTTACTAACTTCATAGCTTACGATCTTTCATGTGTTAAGGACGGGGTGATTAGCCGCGCTTTAACATCTGGCGCACGGTACCTGAACCTGCAACGACGAGCATAACAATTCCCATCACAAGCAGTGTAACGCCTAAGATGTATACCGGGCGAAAACCGCCGGTGTTTGGTAATACAGTGATAGTTGTACCACCGGCACCTGTTGATTTAAGGCCATCTCCATACATGGGAAGCACCCTTTCTTTATCAGCTTGATATTATTTTTCCGCAAGCCTGTTTTTAGTGCTGCCTACCCAGCCTCAAGTGTTTTTTTGAGGCAAATTGCACAACACAGATCTTCGACTAACATTTATACACCAATAATGTTTTTTTGTAAAGTATATTATATTACATGCTTATGCTTAGTGTATTTTTTATTGACAAGAAGAAATAGTAGTGATATTTTGACAACATCTAATACTAATAAAGTAATTAGGTGGGCAAACTAGGAGACAGCGTATGAAAAAGGTGTTCGCTCTATTGACCTCGTTCCTCATTATCAGTATGCAATTTGTGTATATATTGCCTGCCAAAGCAGTAGGGCCTAACCTTATTGCGAACAATTCATTTGAAACTGCCGCAAATGCTTCTACTCCAAGCGCGTGGGCATCAAATGCTTGGGGTACAAATAATGCGGCCTTTACGTACAAGCACGATGGTGGTAATACAGGTACTAGCAGTGGCTATGTAAATATAACGCAGTATACTAGCGGCGACGCAAAATGGTGGTTTAATCATGTGACTATCAAAGCAAATACCAAATATGTTTTTTCTGACTATTCAAAGTCAAATGTCACGACACGACTCGTGGCAGAATATAAAACAAATGCCAATGCTTTCCAGTATGTTGAATTAGGCAGTGTGCCAGCAAGTTCTAATGCTTGGCAACAAAAAAGTGTTACACTCACTTCGCCAGCAAATGTGAAGTCGGTCACTATATATCACGTACTCGATAAAGTCGGATGGCTACAAACTGATGATTTTTTTCTTGGTGAGGATGCAGTAGTTACACCGCCAGCTCCTATAGTGCCGACAGTGGCTATAAGTGCTCCGACGGCCAACACTACGGTGAGCGGTACCCAGGTTGTAAGCGCAACAGCCACTAACGCGGTGGGCGTACAGTTCAAACTTGATGGGACTAATCTAGGAGCTGAGGATACCACTGCACCATACACTACTTCTCTTGATACAACGACACTTGCAAATGGTACGCATACTGTATCTGCGGTGGCACGAAGTAGTGACGGTACAACTGCTACCGCCCAGAACGTCTCTTTCACCGTGAGCAACAACACAACTACGCCAACGCCGCCTACTCCGACGCCAGATAATCTGATAGCTAATCCTTCCGTTGAAACTGCCAGCGGCAACGTCCCTGCTAATTGGGCAAATAATAAGTGGGGTACAATTACTGCCAACTTCAGCTACCTTACTACCGGACACACCGGCAGCAAGAGCGTTCGTACCCAGGTAACTCAATACACGAGCGGGGATGCTAAATGGTATTTCTCTCCTGTTACTATTCAACCAAATACCCAATACACATACTCTCATTACTATCAATCCAATGTAGCAACCGAAGCAGTGCTACAATATACCGATGCCAAGGGCGTTAATACATACGTGAGCCTTGGCAGCCCAGCTGCAAGTACTGCATGGAAAGAAATGCGTTACACATTTACAACTCCAGCAAATGCTACAAAACTGACTATGTTCCATGTTGTCGCCAAAGTTGGTACATTGACCCTCGATGATGCGTCACTTACAAAGGTTACACCTACCACACCAAATCCGCCGGAACCTCCTGTTACTGGCCCTAACCCAATTACTAATCCTTCCGTTGAAACTGCCAGCGGCAACGTCCCTGCTAATTGGAGTCATAACAAATGGGGCACTAACACGGCCAATTTTGAGTACTTAAATGAAGGTCGCACCGGCAACAGAAGTGTCAAAGTGACGGTCAGTAATTATACCGATGGTGATGCCAAGTGGATGTTTGATCCAGTGACGACTTTACAGCGTGGTGCTCAATATCGCTTCAGCGCCTATTACAAAACAAATACCACTCCGCACGCAGTAGCTATGTTTACTAAAGACGACGGCACGGTGAAATATTACGGTCTACCTAACCCATTACCTAGTGGAAATACCAATGAATGGCAGCTATACAGTGATACTTTTACAATGCCTGTCGACGCCAAGTCTGCTTCAGTATTCTTCTATGTATCAAATAATGGCTGGGTGCAGACCGACGACTACAGTATTACCCCCTATCAGCCTGTAGGCTTTAGCCGCCCGTTAGTAACACTTGCATTTGATGACGGACATGAAGAAAACGTTAACTCGGTTTTGCCTACATTGACGAGCCATAATTTTAAGTCAACCCAGTGTTATGCTACTGAATATATTGAAGGTGTACCAAGTGCGGTTATGAACGTTCTGGCTTTTAAGAATGCTGGACACGAAATTTGTTCTCATACAGTAACTCATCCAGAACTTACTAAAATACCGCTGGCGGATGCCACATACGAAGTAACACACTCTAAGCAAGTCCTTGAAAGTATTATCGGCCAGCCAGTTCGTAATTTTGCTTCACCATACGGTGACTATAACCAAGCAATTAATAACATATTGATGCCATTATACCGTTCTCATCGTACAGTTGACGAAGGTTACAATTCTAAAGACAATTTCAATATTTACCGTGTTCGTGTTCAGAACATGCTCTCGACAACAACTTTAACCGAGTACCAAAGCTGGCTTGACCATGCTAAGGCAACAAACACATGGCTGGTACTGGTATACCATAGAGTTGCTGACGATCCTGGTGATTATGATACTACCAAAGCAGACTTTGCTGCACAGATGAACGCACTGACTGCGAGCGGTCTTACTGTACGAACGTATAACCAGGCACTTGATGAAATCACTCCCCAACTTTAGTGGGTGACATCAAAGAGCCAGAAATCAAAACCACTACTCTTTGCTGAGGCTGCAAAAGCTTTGAAGATTGGCGTTGAAGGGCTAGTAGTGCTTTGCCCAGCAGGCCAGTATGACCAGTCAATTCCTTCCGCGGCAGCAGATTTATCTTCAGCGAATAAATGTACAGACACCTTTAGCCCGGCATTTTGAATTTTCTTGGCCTCAGCCAGTTCGCTTTGCAGGATCTGGCTCCGCATCTCCGGACTTACTGTTACTTGTTTGGCGCCATCATTACTATATGATCGGCCGAATGAGCCTGTATTCACCCATACATTAGAGACACCCAGGTTTTTGGCTGCTTCGATAGCGAGGCCTGCCTGTAGGAATTTACTAGCTGATAGATTGGCCTGAGATAGGCCTCCTTCATTCTGAGGGGGTGTCCAGGGGAAACCTTGGTAGCCAAAACTATCTACCAAGCCTTTTGGTATATCAGCTACGTACGGCACTAAGCTCTTATATGCTCCCCCGCTCCAAGTGTGGCTGCCGCTGGGGTAACTCATGCTATCAAGCAAAACACTGGCTTGGCTACCTGGGAAATATTTTTTCTGCATGGTAATAGTCTTTGTGATATTTGCTACCGTATCTTGGATAGTTGTATCGTCCCATTCAGGAATATTTGGCTCTGGGAATGGTACCCATATGCCCATCATAGCGTCTGTTACTCCTTGGCTTTTCAGGTTTTGAAAATAAGTTTCCATATAAGCATCGTATTTACCTTGTCGGTAGTCGCCAAAGTCGATAAGACCTTTACTGGTCGTTGGCTCTAGAATGACTAGCGGACGAATATTATATCGTGCGAATTCTTTGAGAGTTGTTGCTGTCCAGGTTGATAAAGAAATTGCTTCGGTTTGAGAACCGGGCATGCCAGCAAATGTCATCATAGTATTGGTGACTGCGCCGCCGCACGCCATTTCATATTCTTGAAGTTTTTTGAGTTGAGGCAGAGTACTTTTATCAAGTTGCATAGTTATATTGCCTTTTGCGCAGTTCGTATTACTCATATCTAATCCCGACCCTAAAGTCTGTTGGCTCGCCGTAACTGCAGCTGCTTGATTATTTTTCTGTCCGCCGGCACGAAAAGCTATGCCATTTGTTGTTGCTGTATTCTTCGGAGAATCTGATTTACTAAGGGATACAGGAACCCAAGGGATATCTTTATTCATTGCTACAGCCGTACCTGTTGATCCCACTACTAGAAAAGCGACTGCAATTGCAAGCTGGCGTGCAAGCTGATTGCGTTTTTTATGTGAACGTTCTCTAAACTTATACACCATGCTATACCCCCTCAACTTGATTATCAATTGTATTCTAAATATGACAAATTGGCAATTTAAAGGTATTTTATTATTTCTTATGCTTTGTATAAATGGTAAAGGCGTTCATTCTCAGACCTAAATTAACAAAATAAAAATGCTCCTCGCTATGTACCACGAGAGCAATTATCAGATAAGTTGTAGCGTTATGTCAGTAAAATATATAACTTTTATTATGGGTATGATATGGAAAGAACGTAAGGCAGGGGGAACGACAGGGACGGCCGAAGCAAAAGCTCCGACAATGCACAAATTTCTTCGCACATTCGACCAAATGGTCGCGTCCCTTCCTGTGGTGATACTATCAGGCTGCGGCCAGGACAGCGCGTGTAACGGTCGGCATAATACCACCGAGGAACGCGTCGGCCAGCTTCATGTCGCCCGAAATTTCGAGACCCTTTTGAGTGCCGTCAGGCATGAGGGTGTTGATCCAGGCACGCTCGGTGCCGATGATCGCGCCTCTGGCATTGGTATCGTGGTGCTCTTCGATTCTGCTATGCCTCTATCGAAAGAAGCCAAGTATTGTCTGTCTTCGCCGTCCTTGGAACGCTGGAGAACCGTGAGGTTCAGCATGTTCTTGAACGACTTCGGCAGAATCAGGAGACCCGGAGCAAGACGGAAGATTGCACCGATGTCAATTGATTCGTCTCTTCTCGGTTCGCTCCAGCACCACTCGTAGCCCCACTTCGCCAGCTCGGTAAGTACGCCACGCAGCGCATAGCCGCGTTCAGTCAACTCGTAATTGACTCTGGGTGGAACTTCGCGGTACCGCTCTCGATACAAGATCTCATCCGCAGTTAAGCGGTTGAGGCGGCTACGCAACTGTTCAGTCGAGATGCCGGGCAGTGTCCGCTGCAACTCAATGAAGCGACGTGGACCGCTTATCAGATCGCGAACGATCAACAAGGTCCACTTATCTCCAATGAGGTCGAGCGTCCGAGCGTCCGGTGACCACTGGTCATACGGATGACGCTTCGGGGGTGGCGGGCCTGCCGGTCTGGGGCTTCGCCTTTGTGTGGGTCTTCTGGCTTTTGGGATGGACTTTCTCGGTGTCTTTCCTGCAACCGTCATACGACCAGCCTCCAGCTGAGATGTATTGTTCAGGTACGCAGCGTTTTCACACTGCCTTACGTTGTGCTTGCCCAGAGGGAAGCGTTTTTATATTATACATCAAAATTAATAAAAAGTCAATTATTTCTTAATTTATTCTAAAAACTTTAGATCTATTCTCTATGGCCATCCAATACGCGCATAGATATCTCACCATAGCAGTCCAATATCTTAAGTAGTCACAAAAATCAGAGGTATGTAAGCGATTACGTAAAATGTTAGCTTTGGTCGATTTCATGTCGGCGTTTCAACACGATTTCTTTAATTGTAGGTTCCGGTATTGGCTTCGCTTCGGTAAATTGGACGGTACCTTTGTGGGATAATTTGAAATCCTTTAGTTCTTCTTCAAACGCGCTAAGATGGCCGAATATACTCATATGGTTTTTGAATGCTGAAAAAAGCAACAGTGACTTACCTTTGTACTTGAACGTAGGCATACCGTAACTTATTGATTCTTCTGCTTCCGGTACGACCTGTTTCACGATAATGCGAATGCGTTCAAGTGCGATTTTCTGTGAAGGTGTAACCGTTTCAAGATATTCATCGACAGTCGCCATGTAGGAAAGTATACCACTACTCTTTTAGGGTAAGGTAGGGTCTAATAATACACCATTTTTTGACACCGAAGGCTCGGTAGAGAGGTTGCGGTTCCAGCAACATGGTCTCCGTTCTCCATTATTCATTTTTGAAAGCGCTACCTCAATTCGTTTTTTTCGTGTTTCTTCACGGCCAGTTGCACGTATCCACCGGATCCATTCCCAGCGGGCCATCGGTGTAATCTTTCCCCACAGTGCATGAGCATGTGAGTCGGCCGTTAACGCCTTTTGTATATCTATCGGTACATTAGGCTCCGGCCACTGTTTAGATGGTTCTATCTCGAGAGTTACGGTATCGCCTGCTTTACTACCAATGGCCTTACTTAATGTATTGTCAACTCTAAGCCAATGACTCCCCTTACCGTCTGGCTCGAGTGGAGTTTGAAAATTAAAACCATTGATAGTACCTTCAATCATCACTTGGCCTCGAGATGGAAGTTGCGCGCTTGCATCCTTAGGTAATACAAGTATAGTCCAAGAACCAATGGTAAAAAGTTTAGTCTCAAAATGGATTTTTGGCATAGTGTGCTTCTGTGTTAATTACTTATTCTATATGTAATAATAGCAAACCAAAGAGTCCAAAATCCATCCCAGGATGATTACGGATAGTTTTTTCTATTACCATCTATATCTACGATATATACACCACCTTGAAGATCGTTATCCTTATCATACTCATCCTCTGCTGACTGATCTCTTTGAATTTTCCCCATTCTCTTTTTGTGCCTGCTTGCGCTGATTTAATCGTGTCACGAATATGCTCAGATACTGGACAAAGATCGTAATACCGGCCGTCAAAAGCATCATAACACTGCATAATGGATGAACCTTTTTCTCGCATAAACTGACGATATCTTTTTAATATCCTTGAGTCAAAACACCTGCAACGCTTTTACATGTAAAGACAAGTATTTTGACGGTTTCGTCCCAAATGTAAATAGCAGATAAAATGAACGCCGTGTGTTGGCTTTGATATTATAGAATCATGAATAATCACGCTGAACTAGTTAAAGAATTCCTTACGGCTTTTTCTAAAGTTGACCGTAACAATTTTGTCGAAAATCTATTAGCGCCTAACTTTACTTTTTCGGCACCCCCCGACCCACTACTGAATCGAGATGAGTTTTTTGAAAAGTGCTGGCCCCAGGGTGGCAACCTTAAAGAGATTGAGTATATACGATTACTAGAAGTTGCTGATGAAGTTATTCTTACGCACACCTTTCTTAAGCCTGATGGCTCGAAAGAGCGTAATACGGATATTTTTACTTTTGAAGGAGACAAGGTGATTCGCTTAGAGGTCTACTTTGGCTGGAAAGTCAGTGCTTAGTAAGAGTTAGTTACTTTCGGCCAATGTTTTAACTCGCTCCAAAGCCTTGGGGTAGTTTTCATTAAAATATTCTTCTAATTCTGGTGGAACATCAAAAGAGACAGTTAAAGTTGTAATGCCGTCTTCTTCTGCTAACGAATAACTTTCCTTGCCGCCAGTCCACTCTTCTTCACGCAATTGTTTCCCAGTATCTTGTGTATCTGCACGGTGGCTGAGTAGTAAAAATTCATTTACCACAAGTTTCTCAACCAAACTTGTTACGCCATACCCATTTTCAGCAGAGATATATTGCACCTCATTACCTTCTTTCAAATCACCAACCATGTAGGTTCCTGGATCAATGATACCTGCCCATTCACGGAAGGTCGTATCCTCCCACAACGTATTCCAAACCTTTTCTTTAGTGGCCTTAATCTCAACTACGAATTGCATTTCTTTCATGGCTTTATTATCTCACAAATCAAATTCTTACTTACCTAAAACTACCGATTGCCTTTTGCGCGATTGTGGGGCTTACAGAGCATCTCACAGTTTTCTGAATCAGTCGCTCCTCCATTACTCCACGCCTTAACATGATCTGCCTCCATATCACTAAACTGCCAAATTTTATTACGATTAGCGCCGTGGCCTATCGAGCAGTAAGAGCAATTTGATATACCTTCAGCTTCGGCCTTGGCTGTCTGTAAGTTATAAGCGACTTTTTTAGCAGGTGTCTCAAATACTCGAATATTAAGGAGTTTTGTTTCTTTGCATCCACCTAGAATGTATTCAAATACCCCGCGTCTATCTTTCACTTCGTAATCACCGAGCAATTCACGTACTTTTTTCGAAACCTCCTCCGGATTATACGACTTATTGTGGAACGTTTCATAAAGCCTGCCCCATTCAAGGCCCTTCATTTCACTCTCAAGATCTATGAATGTTGTTGAGACCCAATCAATGACCGTATTAAAGTAAGTTTTTAACTCGTCAATATTATCATCGCCACGATGCTTGCTCATGTAGCTATCGATTGTGCCATGGCTCACCCAGTCAAGCGCACGTTCTAAATATGCTTGGCGCTTAACGTCGCCCGAAATATATGCACTCCATTTCTGCACATGTGAATTCTGGCTATTACTAAACTCTTCCTTTGCTGCCGTTACAAACGGTCCAGAGTATACCGCATTAAGAATTTCTTGTTGAGTTAGTTCGACGCCAGATATGTTTATGGTTCTGAACCAGTCCTTTATCTCTGGCTCATCTCCCTCACAAATGTATATAAGAAGTGGTGTATTCAGAATTTTTTCACGCTGAACTTCTGGCATTCCGCTGTAGTGCCATTCATTACCGTTGCTATCTTTTATCGCAAATTTACCAGCTATAAACCGTCCAATACTTGTAATGCGCTGTTGTCCGTCAAGTACTTCGAATGCGTCATCTCCTACTTTATTAAAGTAGAGCACGCCAATCGGGTAGTCTTTGAGAATAGAGTCGATTACCGCTACATCTTTTTTGCCGTCGTTATAGATATAGCTTCGTTGGTATTCTGGCTGAATAGTTAGCTTGCCGGACAGACCAAATAAACCCTTACCTTCTAGTTCGTTATAGACAAATCCATCAACAATATCCCGTATAGTAATCTCGGTCTTGAGTGTAGTAATCATACTTTAGTCTTTCTGTGTTTAATAAATATTCGTTTATATACCCTGGTGTTATTGACAAGTGGTTGTGACACTTTACTTGACTCGTCCCACAGACCATTTGAAAATCCCCTGCCTTCACTCTCTGTGGCACCGAGAATCTCGAACTGGTCAGGAGAATATTTATCGAGAAAACTGATTGGTACTCCCATTATCCCGGAATAGTCACTCGGGATAGCGTCAGTAAACGGAACTTCAAGAGCACGGTAATTGTCGTAGTTGTCATAGGCTGACTTGCCCTTCATTTTTTTATTAAATTTAAGATTATCAGCCATAGTCATAAGACTAAGAGGTTGGTGACGACGCCCGTGATCAAGGTTAGTAAACCATCGCACACCCTTTACTCGAAGATATTTCTCACCATTATCACCTAGGCGCCACCCCGCAGCTGCGACAGGATAATTATCGGGGACGCGAAATTCGCGGTCGCCACTTGATATACTCTGGCCATACCACAGTTTGTTGTCTCTAATTAATGGAAAAATTTCCTTATATGTCACGGCATTCATATTGCCAATAATTATTAACTTTTTATCATGATCGAATAACTGCTTGATGTATTCACGGAACAAACTAAATGGTGGGTTGGTCACGACAATATCAGACTCTTTTAGTAACTGTACGCACTCGGGACTCCGAAAGTCACCATCACCTTCAAGTGGTGCCCATTCATTATTTTTGTTTACCTTAAGTTGTTTAGCAACATCAGTTAAATTGAAAGCTCCGTCACCATCCATATCGTGTACTTCGTTGATAATAAATTTATTAGCTGTAATTTTAGGGCGACCCTTTAAGGTGGTGACCGATGTATCATCTCCGAATAACCCTAGCTGCGTGTTTGCAATTGGTGACGGCTTATAGCTTGTAGTGATGAGTCGTTTCAGACCCAGACGGTTAAAATTGAGCACAAAGTAGCGAAAAAAATTGCTTTCGAATGGATCGTCGCAATTACAGTAAACTATCTTGTTTCGAAAAGTATCAGGATCATATTCTAGATATGATTCAATCTCCTTTTGAATATCACTGTATTGTGTATAGAATTCGTCATTCTTAGCCTTTTTGGCTGCACCTAGATCTGTATTTGCCATATGTATCCTCGATTATACTGGAACTCTCTTGTTTATGTGCTACTACGCAATGCTCAAATAATTGCCATACATGTAGGAATCGGTTGTATTGCTCTTTCTGACATAGATATAAAAAGATGACAGAGTATATCATATCTTGGCACAATAGAGAGTACCATTTACTACAAAGTATTTATACATTAGAAAATTTGACAGAAAGTCCGGATGTTTACTTAGCGAAGTCACGAGAGGACATGCTTCAATATTGGTAGAGTAGTTTCAGGTTGTGATCAACAAAGAAGACTTCACGATACTTATGCTTGGCTCATTATCCTGATCGCGGACATTCTTGGATGTTTTAAGTAAATGAAATAGCTGCGGTGTAGTTATTCTTTACGTCTAATAGTGGCCGCGCCCAAAAATAGTGCAACGATGCCACAGCCTAGAATAATGGCGAGATCTCTAGTAAGTTGAGATCCCCAATGAGTGTGCATGGCAACTTGCTGCATGGCATCTACACTGTAAGTAACTGGGAAGACATTCGATAACCACTCAAGTGCTGGGGCCATCTGGTCTCGTGGAGTGAATAGTCCGCAGAGTAATATCTGAGGCATTAAAATAGGCATGATTAGTTGCACTGCCTGGAATTCATTACGTGCAAAAACGCTTACAAATAGTCCGAGTGTGGTACCTAAAAAGGCTGCAGATACAGCGGTGATTAATACTGGTAAAGTGCCACCCATAACAGTCACATCAAAGACGCCTAGTATAACAATACTAGCCAGCGACGCTTGGATAAAACCAATAACCGAGAAGGCAATAGCGTATCCAAAAATAAAATCGGCTTTGGATATGGGTTCTGTCATTAACCGATCAAGTGTTCCTGAAGTCCGCTCTCGAAGCGTGGCAATCGAAGTTACTAAGAACATCATAGCTAACGGGAAAATACCTAATAGCATAGGAGCTATACCATTAAACAAGACAGTATTTTCATAGAATACATAGCGCAATAGCACAATCAGTAGCAAGGGCACTAGTAAAACGAGGGCCAAGGTACGTGGATCGTGGCTTAATTGCTTCAAAACTCGTTGGGTGGTGGTGAGTGTTTTTAGTGGACTCATTTTCTGCCTCCCACGAGTTTAACAAAGCCTTGCTCTACTGTTTTGGAACTTGTTTTTTTGCAGAAATTAGCTGGTGTGTCGTGTGTAAGGACTTCTCCTTCCCGAATCAATACTAATTCATCGCATCGCTCAGCTTCGTCCATAACATGACTCGATATTATCAGGGTTATGCCCGCTTCTGAAAACTTGCGGAATAAAGCCCAGAGCTGCTCACGCAGCAGCGGGTCAAGTCCGACAGTTGGCTCATCTAGAACCATGAGACGCGGTTTACCAATAAGGGCTATAGCTAACGATACTCGTTGTTTTTGCCCACCCGAGAGTGACCCTACGAGCTGCTTTGCTTGCGAAGTTAAGCCAACCACTTCTAGTAACCGCTTAATCTCGCTTGGCATAGTCTGTCTCGTGACGTCATGCATAGTTGCGAAATAGTGCAAGTTTTCAATTACTGTTAAATCACTATATACAGAACTTTCCTGGGTCATGTAGCTGACGTCATTGCGTAAATGCTTATCCCCTGCTGGAAGACCGAACACGTTTATCGAGCCTTTTGCTAACTTCTGTCGCCCGACAATACTCCTTATTAGTGTTGTTTTGCCAGCCCCTGATGGTCCAATAAAACCGATGATCTTACCGATAGAAAGATCCAGTGAAATGTTCTTTAGGGCTTCAAAGTCTTTTCCCAGTATGACATTAAGGTTTTGTATTTTTATCGCACTTGCCATAACCCCCTGCTCCCATAGGTATTGAACTACTGATTTGTATTATAAACGCACAGACGAGGAAAACTGTATACTTTTACCATTAAAATCTATAGCATGTACTTTATGTAAAATTACTTATGATTTTGCTAAGCTCTCTCATTATTCATTGGCTACTTTACCAGGTCAGTACGCAGACCTTTAATTTAAGTTTTGATAATCCTATAGAATGTACTCCTCTAAAAATATTTAGGAGTTTTAAATCATAAAAATTGTGTTTGCTAAAATAGAAATGAAACTAAATATTACTAAGAGGAATAATCTCCATGGCAACTATAAATCCTTACATTAACTTCAACGGAAATGCTGAAGAGGCTTTCAATTTTTACAAATCTGTTTTTGGTGGAGAGTTCGAAAAGATTGTGCGTTTCAAAGATTTAGAAAGTCCTGAGTTCCCCGTACCAGAAAACGAAGCAAATAAAATCATGCGTATCGTTTTGCCGATCGGCGGAAATACTTTAATAGCCAATGATGTTCCCGAAAGTTTAGGGCCGGTAAATGAAAACGAAAACAGGTCTAAAATATCGGTCTACACGGAAAGCCGTGCAGAAGCTGACAGGGTGTTTACTGGTCTTTCAGTAGATGGGGCTATTGAAATGCCTCTTGGTGATAGCCCATGGGGCACGTATTTTGGGATGTTTAGAGATAAATTCGGTATTGAGTGGACGGTAGAATTCGATCCGAATAAGAACAAGTGAATATAATAAATCTGTTAACAAAGGAAATCCGGTAGCTTGAATGCACACCGGATTTGTGTAAAATATATGCTCTTGGCTCCGTCTAGTTATCGTTTGAAAATATAAAACCGCCAACAATATCATAATGTATAGTTCTTATATTCTTAGTAATAACCTATATTTTTACCCTACGAGCACCAGAGTAGCTTCCCTACTTTTGTTAAATAATCACTCCGTGGTATAAATGATCATTTTTTGGCGCAACTTTGCCATGTTATTAAGATTTTACTTTTGAACCTGGTAATTCATGATAAAAAGCTCGTTTTTAATCTTAAACACCCTTTGATGTAATCGCTAGGTGATCTAAACATCAAACTTGGTTCAACTTTCAGGTCAGGAATTTTAAGTTGCTCCTATCCTAACACTATAATTATTACTAAGATTGATACAGCTAATAGTAAGCAGCAGGTGATATATATGAGTGCCTGGACGCTACCTGGAGTGTAGGTAGGAATAATTGAAGTTTTCTTTGATATCTCATATCCACCCCGCACATTGCGAGCTCCAAATCGTTTGCGATATTGCAGCATGATATCATTTTCGATGTTTTGTGCGTCCAAGGCGGTTATTCTCCCGAGATGATGTAGCTCCACAATTTCTTCTACCTCGCTGCCTTGATTGACCCTTGCTCCTGCCCGACCTCCATGCTGATTAATTCGACGCATAAAGTCTTTTCGAGAGGTAATACCAATATAATAATGGTCGTTCTTAAGTCTTATGACATATAGTGTCCAGTTGCGAATGGCTTTTTTATCAAATGGCTTCTGCATTTTTCGGGCACCCATACCCCAACTATAACAAAATCCAGTAGCATAAATGCTTACTGACTTATCGGCAAATATCTTGACTCAGTATGTTGGGCTTGAATTTAGTAAATATCTTTAATTTATCTAGGAGGTAGTTATTGGTTTGCCGTTATAGTCTAAGCCTGTCATATCTGCAACACCCACATTTCGAAGTGCAAATAACTTACTTGTAGGGTCATCTGCGGCTTTGAGTCCTCCATCACCAGACGGCATTTCAACTGTCGGCAATATGCCAAACGTCATTAGCTTATCTTGTAAAAGGAAGTGGTTGGCTCCTACTACGTATAGTATTTTAGCATCTGGCCTGTCATGCTCGCGTAAGTGAACTCCAAGGTTAGCTACCATGAACCATTCACGTAGTGTAATTGCAATTTGGTGATCAAGGGGTAGAAAAGTATTTTTGTGGGCTTGTCGCCACATATAATGAACCCAGTCTTCATATTCGCCACGAGAAGGGTGTGGGATATCGCCAATGCAAACGTTTACACCACTCCTCCCTATCGCACGATACAGTCGGCTGAAGTAAGTAGATGTATCGAGAATGGCCTCGCGCAACGCAGCATACTTGTCTCCGTGTGTATGCAAATCTTCAAGTATATCTTCTATTGATTTTCCTGTAGCTAAGGCTTTTAGTCTGTCAAAATGATCTTCGGTCCAGCCATTGTCTTCAATGGCAACTGTATTGTGGCGAGCTAGCTTTTCTTCAAAATCAACGCCTAGATCGCTAGCTTCAACGTGCTCTATTAAGTGTAAGCTTACAGCCATGGAACCAGCATGGTGTTGTAGATATTCCAATCCAGGGCCGTAACGTTCATGAATACGTAGAAAATGTGGAATTCGAGTGCTAGTAATTGTTTCACCGTTAACAGGATCAGTCAACGTGCAAGTAGTGTCAGTTTGTTCAACAAATTTTGGCATGAGGCAAGTTTTATACTCGCATATATAAAACAAAAAATCCAGCAGCTTAAATGCTTAATAGACTTCTTGGCAAATATCTTGGCCCAATCTTCTAAACTTAAATCTTTTTAGATGGTTATCTCTGGGATTTCATTACTTTTGTCTTGCGCGACTTCAAGACGTGGTGTGATCGTAATAACATACTGATCATTTGTGTGAATTTCATTCTCAAAGCGGGCATAATTTCTTTGTCGAACAGTCGGATAATATGCTGATCGTGGCTGTCAGGATGTGCCCTGGTGCTGAGAAAGACCAGGTTCGTCATGTCGCGATAGTAACATATATACTTAAGAAGTAGCTTCTACGCAGTAAGGGGCTGTGGGTGAACCAGTCTCAGTTCTTCAGCGTTCACTCCGCCACGCTTTCATTGGTGCATGATAAGGGTATGAGGTGATTCTACCTTATGTATTATGTAAAATAATTCGCAGTTCTTCGGAAGTGCTGCTGCTAGAGTATCAACATACATAAGCGGAGGAATCCCATGGAAGATCTGAATGTGCTTGATTGGGTTGCGCTTATATTAACAATTATTGGGGCACTTAACTGGGGGCTGGTCGGTCTCGGAAAGTTCAATCTCGTGAAGTATTTATTTGGTGACGAAACCGCACTGTCACGTACAATTTATACTCTCGTGGGTCTTGCCGGACTTTATATGATTTACTTGGCTACCCAGATTGTACGAAAGTCTTAATATCCAATTTTTCTCATCATATCAAAGTATGCCCTTCTGGCAGACGTACTTCACAATCTCAAAGTTTCTGAATTGGATTTTCCGAAGGATCAATATCACGGATGTGGGTTTCATTTTCTGCCTTCCACGGCGGTGACACTGTCAAAGTAAATTCTAACTTTCCAAAATAGTGGATTCGAGTACCTGGAGGAATTGACACTATATCGCCTTGTTTGACTGGTATATGTTCGTCGTTTAATACGAACTACCCCCATATCTATGCCCGATATCGCCTAGAAGAGAATTAGTTTTGTGAAGTTGTGGCATATTAGACCTCTTTTTCTTGTCTGATAAATATCGTAAAGTAGTTTTGCAAAAACCATCATATTTTATTTCATGTGCTTAACAGATGGTATCAACTCTTCTTTGCTTTGTGAGAGTTTGTGATATAAATCACATTATTTTTGGAGAGCGCATTTCATCACTACTATATTAATGTCCAGGTGCCACAACGGCTACTCCGGAAGCCCCTATCTGTTGCTGTAATGGTTACGATTGCCTGACCATTTGCATTGTCATTTTCTAAAATACTATTGCCGCTAAAGTCACCCATACGTACCCAGTAACAACCATCTTGTCCTGAACTTTTATAGGTGCCTGGTTCTATGTCTGTGCCAACTATGTACATGCCATCATTAAAGCTAGTTTTACTAGTTGTTATAGCAGATAAACCTTGTGTTCATTCCTTATGACCAGACAGCACAAGTATTGTATAGTTTGCTACTATATATCAAGGCTAAGGATTTTTATGAGTGACACAAACGAAAAAACAATAGCTGCGTATAATACCCATGTACTGTCGTATGTGGCAAATACTCCGCATGAGATATCTCGTACTGTAAAAACATGGCTAGATGTTAGTTTAGAAGGCCTACCGATCGATGCACGTATACTTGAAATTGGTTCAGGTTTTGGGCATGATGCTGCATATATTGAACAGCAGGGTTACACGGTTGAACGCACTGATGTTACGCCGGGATTTGTAGAGCTGCTAAGAAGCCAGGGGTATGAAGCTAGGAGATTAAATATTCTTGTAGATGAAATAGGAGGGACGTACGATCTCATTTTTGCAAATGCAGTCCTACACCATCTTACACAGCCAGAAACAAGGTTGGTTGCAGAAAATGTCTTAGGATCACTAGGCGTCGGCGGTCGTTTTGCTATAGGTTTTAGACTAGGTCTAACTGAAGGCTGGTCTAATGAAAAAATGGGTGTGCCCCGCTACTTTACTCGTTGGTGCCGTGGAGACGTAGAAGGTATTTTAGAACAAGTTGGGTTCATAGGTATTCTGGCTACGGATGGAAATAAGCCCAACGCCTCCTGGCTGCATCTAGTATGCCACAAAGGCGAAGAGTAGTTAGAGCATAGTTAATGCATGGTCGACAACTTGTGCCGCTCCGTACTTCCCTAGCGGATAGCGATTATTGTTCGTTTCTCTGGTGGCAAGGGCTCCCATTAAGGATTTAATGCCCTCTTGTTTATATTCTGGTTGCAATAACATGTTGAAATTTCGCTTCTCTATTTCTTTACTTAGACCACTTAGATTATCCGTGTTGGCTTCAAATTCTCGTAAAGCATCGGCGTATGTAGGGCATATCTCCTTGCCTACTCCTGCTTGCCGATAAGCCATCAGTTGAGGGATGTGACTTCCATTAAATGCAGGAATATAACGGGGTATCTTTCCCATTGCACAAGCTTCAAGCATGATTTCAATGCCAGGCGCAAGTGCTAGGCAACGGGCATCACGAAGCAAGTGGCCTAAATCAGTAACGCCTGACTCAACTCGGCCACCAAAATCCATGACATTTTTTACTACAAAAGAGCCTAGTAATTGTGGAGGCACTACCGCAACAAAATTTGCCGGATCAACATCTCCTGATTTCATGGCTTCGCTAACTACTTCGACGGCCCAATAGAGGTATTTTTCCTGATAATCTAAACCCAAATACGGTGAACGCATACCTCCCGGATACAGCACAATAAGCTCTCCATCATCGTTTATAACTGGCTCAATCGAGGAGGCGGGCAATATAGCGTCAACTGTGTGGAGCCTGTCTCCAACCATATTCCGCACTTCTTCGGGTGGCTCAACAAAAAACCTTTGTGCCAAAACCCGATCTGCGTTGTGCTCGGGGAATCTTTCCCACAAGCCTCGTAACCAAAACAACGAATCAACTAAAATTAATGGAGTGCCAGATTTAGTGATAGGAGTGCTTATATCGAGACACGACAGTACAATCTCGGTATGTAAATCTTTCAGATCCAGAGGCTCACGATATTTGTATTCTCCTGCCTGTATTCCAGAGGCGACGGTTATTTTTTGAGCCGCCTCATCGCCTAGGATTTTGACTGATAGACCACGGTCTTCAAACTCATGTGCGATAGCCAGGGCTTTACCCAAAGGGCCAAACCCAAAAGGTGCTGCAAGTAATGTTATGTCAGTTGGGTAGTGCTCAATACTCATCGATACCTTTCTTTAAGCGGGAAGTGTGGTTATGGGCGTAGTTTGTATGGGGGCTTCCGAGGAAATTTGCCATGTTGTTATTCCTCCTAATGGAAAGTGGATAAAATTATACCGAGAACGACAAAAAGAACCATCATTAGTAAGTAGATGGTTTATCATATTGAGGGTTGATGTGGTTCCTATAATTGCAAGTGAATCTGCAGCACTGTCTATGCTTGAAAGCAAGCCTTGATGTATGCGTTCGGCAAATTGATCCATTGGTTCACTCCCTGGTACTTTTGGCCGACTATGTAGGCTACCTGTATTATTACGCCAGGCGGCTAGAGCTTGAGCAACTTCCGGGTATTGTCTGGCTAACTCTTCTTTCGATAATCCTCCGGCGAGCCCCAGTCCTACTCCGTTAAGCTCAGAACACTCAACTGTTGCTTTGGAGGCTGCTCTACCAATGTGTTGAGCGGTTGCCTTACTCCTTCCTTCGGGTTGATGGACTATTTGTAAACTATTAGGATTAGATAGCGTATGGCTTAGAAAATATTCTCCCAGCATCTGCGCCTGTACTTCGCCTCGTGGAGTTAGGCGCTGATCCCCACCACCATGTACGCCTAACAGATTTTTGTATGCTTCAGCGTGGCGTACCAGATAAAGATCAAGTTCTGGTGTTCTCCGTAGCATAATTTTGTTCTATCCCGCTAACCTTTCTCTTTGCTCATGTAATTGTGGTGCCTGCACCCACTCCCACGGGCCGGGTCGCTCTAACCCTAGGTCATAGGCTAAGCGATTATGTAAAATTACAGGCTCCTGGGAGTCGGCTCCATGAGCCGCAAGTAAGTGATGAGCCCATCGATTGCCCATATTTGCCTGGACGACCCACGACATAATAGCCAGATCAAGGTTTGGGCTCCCGATGTGCAGTTCTCCGAGGTCTACAATACCAGCTGGATTTCCTTTATCGTCAATTAGGACATTTGGCATGCATAAATCTCCGTGACTTACGGCTTTCTGGCCATCATCTCCAATATCTGCAATATCTTTTAACTCTCGAAAGGTAAGATCTGCAAAATCCGGATGTAGATCTTTGCGCTTTGTTTTTGAATTTTGCAAATTCTTTAGGTTTTCTTCTATTCCCTGTTCTGTGGTCCAATGAGGAGGTTTGAAAATACAGCCTAATGTACCTATATTACGGATGCTAGTAATAGCAGACGATAGGCCACGCAAAATTACATGTGGCTCTAGTGTCTCAATGCATTGATGGCTTGGTGTGCCTTCGATCGTTTCAGTAATAAGTGCACTTACTCCTGGTAGTCGCATTACGCGTGCTCTGTCGGGAGTAGGGATAGGAAAGCGTGTATGCGCCCATCTAGTACGCATAGCTTCGTCTATCATTCTCGCATGATCTTTGGCAGGACGTAATTTTACATGCCAGCTACTATCTTTTTCAGATAAATCAACTGAAAAAGTGGCATGTAGTCCATGGCCTTTTGCCCGCTTAATTTTCATATCTAGCCTCTCTTGGTCATACAGTTATATCAGGTTGAACAACTGTTGAGCAACCGCTAATGTAATAATAGGACGTAGATCACAACTGCTAGTGATATGTATGGAGCGGCTGTTTCACTAGACTAAAGATATGAATAGGCAGATTTTAAGAATAGTAAATCTCTGGCTCTTACTAATTTGCCATCACGATGTAAGGGCTGGGCTTTCTCGATGAGTTGCATTGCTTCTAATATATTATTTGCCCATATAATTTTATGGCCTTCACTGATTTCAAATTCCGTAGGGGTACCAGCGTTTGTGCTAATAACTTTGTTTGCCATAAAGCAAAAGTCAGTTTGTTTCTTCTTCCATCTATCGAAGTAAACTTCGACCTTACCTACTTCTGCTGTGATTGTAATTTCACACCCTAACTCTTCGCGGATTTCACGAATAAGCCCTGCGTGTATATCCTCATTTTTTATACCGCCACCTGGCAGCATATAGTAATCATGTTTTGTGACATGAATAAGAGCTACCCTTTCTTGATCGAATACTATTGCACGGCCTGCGGCACGTGGTGTAAAGATACTATAGTCAAATTCTGGTACATTGCTTTCTATATCTTCAGGCTTCAGCGTTGCAAGCAACTTCATAAGTACATGATATCAAATAATGTCAGATGTCCTTGCGACTGGATGTTTAAATCTGTAAGCTTTCTCGAAGCAAGCTTCTGCGGAAGCTTTTGATTATCGAACCACTTTTGCTTAAGGCAAAAGACCTGGTTCAAAGCAAGTGACGAATCATATAAAAAGACCCTCGCGAGGAGAGTCTTTTTATATGGCTCCGGCGACTGGATTCGAACCAGTGACATTTCGGTTAACAGCCGAACGCTCTACCGCTGAGCTACGCCGGAATATTGGCTACTCTCTTCCCTTTCCGAGAATAAGATAACTCCGTTATTCTAGCGTTTTTAGGCGTATCTGTAAATAGTTTCATAGCTTATATGCTTTAGTAGAGTAAAATAAGGTTAATTTTAATGGAGGGTACATATGGCTGATCAGCATGTAAATGATTTCGATTACAGTAACTTAAAGGCGTTAATTTTTAACTGCACTCTCAAGAAATCTCCTGAGAAAAGTAATACTCAGGGCCTCGTTGAACTCAGTAAATCTATCATGGAGAAACAAGGCGTATCAGTAGAAGTTATTCGCCCAATTGATCATAAAATCGCCACTGGCGTATATCCGGATATGCGTGAACAAGGGTGGGAGTATGATGAGTGGCCGGACATTTGGAAGAGGGTGCAGGCTGCCGATATTTTAATAATTGCTGGGCCAATTTGGCTGGGTGACAATAGCTCTGTGACTAAACAGATTATTGAACGGCTCTATGCGCAATCTGGTGATATGAACGACAAAGGCCAGTATGTATTTTATGGAAAAGTCGGCGGCGCCTTGATCACGGGCAATGAAGATGGCGTAAAGCATTGTTCCATGGATATTCTCTACAGCCTTCAACATATTGGGTGTACGATTCCACCCCAGGCTGATGCGGGCTGGATTGGCGATATTGGCCCCGGCCCGAGCTATCTCGATGAAGGTTCAGGTGGTCCGGAAAACGATTTTACTAATCGTAATACTACATTTATGTCATGGAATCTTATGCATATGGCGGCACTGCTCAAGAAAAACGGCGGCATTCCATCATACGGCAATCAACGCAGCGAGTGGGATAAAGGTAATAAAATCGGGTTTGAGAATCCTGAATATAGATAAGTTAAGGCCTGAGAGCGCGATTGATTTGGCGGGATTGGTCGCGAGCTTTGAGAGCTTGACGTTTATCATACTGTTTTTTGCCTTTACCTATTGAGATACGGACTTTTATAAAACGCCCACCAGTTATAATTTCTAAGGGCACGATGGTTTTACCTTGCTGTTTTTGCTCGATTAGCTTATCTATTTCACGTCGTTTAGCTAAAAGCTTTCGAGTGCGGGTCTGTTCACTTTCGGTAAGTGGCGCGCCATTAGTGCCGTTAATTGTGGCGTTGATCAAGAATAATTCATTATCTTTTACAGTTACATATGCACCGCGAAGCTGGCCATGGCCAAGCCGTAGATTTTTTACTTCAGCTCCCGTTAATTCAATACCTACGAGCAAGCTGTCGCCGAGCTCGTAATCGTGTCGAGCCCGCCGATTGGTGATCTGTTTCGTTTGCACTTGCTTCTTCTTAGCCATACTGGGCTATATTGTACTGTAAACTGAGGAGATGCACTATTGACTATCGTAAGAGATTTGCCCGTTTCAAACGGCTTCGTATCTGTTTACTCATTATAGTCATTACAATTCCACCAACCAAAACCCCTCCACCTACACTTGCTATCTGATCAGCATCAGCACTATACGTCGGTAACTGTTTTTCGGTTGCTGCAATTTCTGTCTTTCTTGTTGTAATCTCGCGTGTGATCTGAGGAAACCTATTACCCTCTGACGTTCTAAGTATGGCTTGCGCATTCTCTAAGCCTGCCACTGTGGTCTGTAATTCAACAATTTTATCAGAGAGTTGTCGGTACTCGCCGCCTGCTTCTGCAAACCCGAATTGATGTATCGCTATGCCGCTGCCTACGGCTGCAACACCTCCGGCAGCGCAGATTATTGTGCGCAGGGAATCTTCGCCACTTGTTTCGTATATCTGAAGTAGTTTTTGGTCAATCGGGTTCATAGTTTCGTGCATAGGTTGATTGTACGAACGATATAAGATATTGTCTAGTTTTTCGACTGCTTCATGAATAATGCTCTAAACAAGAATTATTTGTTTTTTCTTAGCCACAACTGCCCTAGTGTTTGAGTATAGGTTCATACTGATTTAATAACAATTTAACTATCATTTAAAATCACAGGGGTGCTAATTGACAAAAAAATTATTTAATTTACGATGAAATCACGCATTCTAATACTTAGGATCGCGTTCGACAGAGGAGGGTTTGGCGAAGGCCGATGATTGCTTAGCATACTAAAGGTTATCTATACCACGATCGTTCATCTTGGAACAAAGGGGTAGTGGTAGGAATGAATGTAATCAGATGGTGGGTTGAATTTCTCAATCCATTCAATATTGATGCGACGCTCTTTGCGTTTGTATGGGTACTGGGCACCGTGAGAGCACTCATACTGTTGACCTGGATGCTCTCTAGAGCTGACTTCGGGTCACCAACTGAGCTCGTGCTGTTTGCAGCCATAGCGCCTTTGGAACTCGCGTGGGCGCCCTATGCGGGTCTCTGCATGGTGTTGATGTGTGCAGTAGTGATCACGACGATCATCCTGGTGGAAGTCGTGTGGATCCTCGCACAAGTGTTCGGCACCTCAGAGAGTGAAATGCTGTTCTACCCGGTGATCCGCTAGAGCAGATGGGGACGATAAGGGTATAGATATCGATGCTTTCATATGATCGAAAGGTCTATGCCCTTTGGTGGACTTCATATAGAAAAGGCGCATGCCTATATGATCCCCTCTCACTACTCGCCTCTGTCACTTCACCATAAAATTAAAATTTTTAACTTTATGGTGAAGTTTATATTATTTCAATGCTGTAGTGACCGTTTCTGCAATGGAGGGATCATTGTGCTTCTGCAAGCGCCAATACCACCATTCTGCGCCCCAGAGATCTATTGGGTAGGTATGTATTTTTCGAGCTTCGGCAATATTCTTTTTAATATGCGCTGTACTCATAGAGTTGTTTTGTTCTTCGGTCGACATCTTCCATATAGCCGTTGGGCCCCATGGTTCTAGTTGCAATTCATGGATAAACACCTTTTTATGCAATAACGTTTCAATAAAAAATTTTCGGAGCCAGTGCAGCCAGGGTTTCTGAATAGTTTTATTGTACCTACCGTTTTTATACATAATTGGGTAATATGAAAAGCCGACGATATCTGGAATGGGCTTGCGGAAAGGCACGCCCCAGCCGTTACTAGTACTCATAATAATGGGTCGTTTTGAGTCAATTCCTTTTACTAAATTGTATTCGGCTTTCAGTCTTTTGCGATTAATATCGATTGATTCGCCAAAATTACTTAACAGTGCTTCATTTTCGAGCTGCCAGCTGATAATTTCTGAGTTGTTTTTGTACCGCCTAACTACTGTCTTGACAAATGTGAGAAGCGCATCAGACTTTTCTGTGTCTGGTAGACGTCTTGCCCATTCTGGCCAATGGTATTCTGGCCAGCGCGGCTGTTTAACTCCAAGGCAGAGCGATACTACTCCCTCAAAAGCCGCAACTGTCTCAATTTGCATATCTAGCTCGGAAAAATCGTATGTACCTTGCTCTTTCTCTATCTCGTTCCAGTAGCTCATTAACCTGAATCGCCTGAATCCAGCCTCTTTGCACAGCCAGAATAAACAATCATGTACACTAATATCGAAGTTCCGGCACTGTTTTGTCGAAAAGCTTACGCCGAATCGTTGAGGATCTATTACTGGCTGCACTCAGCCATTTTTGCATATATGGATACAAATTGACAGATCGTAAAGTTTAATTTATTTTTTAAGTTACGCGTTCTTAATCAGGAGAATCGCACCTACAGAGCAGGATGTCTATCCAGAGGTAGCAAACGTGTCGTGGATTATCGGTATATGGCTTACGTTTGGCATATCTAACGTAAGCTGGTTTTTGCTCGCGCGTCGCTGGCATTATCACCACGGGTTATGTACCCGATATTGGACTTTACCCGTAGCACTGAGCAGCTTGGCATTGTCGGTGTTCGGCATAGCGGCAACGTGTCTGCTTTGTTGGGTTGCCTACAAGCGTATTCATCCTAAACCAAGGAGTAGTTCAATGACAAAAACACGGACTATCTGTGCAGTTCTCGGCCTGGCTGTTGTGGTCTGCTGCATCGTCTTTTCGCTTGCAGCAATCATGATTGACGGTGCGCAGAGGCTTTTTTAGCTGGAGGCTGCTAAGACAAAGGGAAAGACATCGATGATCTTTCCCTTTCTAGGGAATGAGAATTTTGTGGACATATATTCATCCAATCTATTTCCCTCTTTCCTGCTCTGTTCTTTCTTTTTTAAAGAATCTCGTAGTATACAGGTAGAACCTAATTAGTTTGAAAAGCTTCTTTTGCGGCGCTCCAAAGGCTTGGGTCGTGAGCTTTTTCCATGCGCCAATACCACCATTCTGCACCCCACAAGTCTACGGTACGCATGCCGGTATTTTTGGCAAAATCTATGCGTTCGGCAAACATGTCGGCGTTCATCGATTTATTCTGCTCTTTTATGGGTGTGTCGGCTATAAATTTGCCGTCTGGCGGCCAAGCCTCCATTTGCATTTCATGAAGCATGCTGTCTTTGCCGGTTACGATCTTTTGAAGCCCCGCAAACCCGGCGTAGTACCACGATGGAAGCGGATAATCATAGTATTTCTTAGTAATTTTAGCGTCCCAAACCTTCCGGTAGACGGATACGCCTACAATATCCGGCTGCGGTTTGCCGAGTACGAGTGACGGCATGTTATTGCTGCGCGAAATAATAACCGGATGTGTATTGTCGTGTTGTTTCACAACCTTGAACTCTTTTTCTAAACGGTCACGCGTATGGTCTGGGCATACGCCAAAATCATTAAAGTATTCATTTTCAAGCTGGTAACTCTCAAGTACAGAGGAATCTTTATACCGGTCAACTACTGCACCGATATATTTTTCTAAAGCTGGTTGCCATACGCTCGCTGGTTGGTTTTTTGCCCAATCGGGCATATGGCACTCCGGCCATCGCGGCTGGCGAAGGCCGATAGCCAAGGAAACTTTCGCATCAACTTTCTTGGCTTTCTCAAACTGCCAATCCAGATCGCTAAAATCGTACTTTCCCTGCTCGTATTCGTGCTTATTCCAATAACTTACTAATCGGAACCGTTTTACGCCGAGATCGTTGGTCAAGGCATCCATAGTCTCTTCAGCGTCCAGTCCTAGGCTCCGGGCATAATCTGGTACAAAACTAACGCCTAAGTGAAATGGTTTATCGGAATTTGATGCCACGTACCAACGCGCAATGCCATATAGACCTAGTAAAGACACTAAAATAACGCCGATAATCAGTGTTATGGTTTTGGTCCACCAGGCTTTTTGCCACCATCGAATACATCTGTGCCAGATCTTGGCAAAGAAATATTTTATAGAACTAAACAATTTTCTGATCTGCACTGCACATATATTGTCGCATACGGTAAAATAATATGTACATGAAAAATGTGAATCGTGTCAGTCTCGTTATACCGGCGTATAACGAGGAAGACTACTTAAAACAATGCCTAGAGGCTATAAAGCAGCAATCAGTGCAGCCCTATGAAGTGATTGTGGTAGATAACAACTCTACTGATAAAACTGCTGAAATTGCTCGGTCCTTCTCTTTTGTTAAGCTTTTGAGTGAAAAGCGCCAAGGTGTCGTGTTTGCACGTGACCGGGGCTTTAATGCTGCTCGCGGTGAAATTATCGGCAGGATCGATGTCGATACTATTTTACCGGCAGATTGGGTGCAAAATGTCCAGAAGATCTTTGCATACTCACAAGTTTCAGCAGTATCAGGCGCCATGCATTATGACGTAGCGCTCGCACAGACTGTAGATAAAATAGATCTTTTCTTTCGGCGCCGCTTAGCGCGTTTGCTGGGTGAGTCAGACACTGTGTTTTTGCAGGGCGCCAGCATGGCACTACGGCGTTCTGCGTGGCTACGTGTACGCCACGCACTGTGCCGTAAAGGTAATATGCATGAAGATTTTGATCTAGCTATTCACTTACAAGAATATGGATATGAAGTAGCCTTCGACGAACGCTTGCAAGCTAATATTTCAGCCCGCCGTACCGATGTTAGTTTCCTGCAATTCGCTAACTATGTATTTATGAGTCCTCACACTTATGCTCAGCACCAGCTCAAAAGTCGCAAGCACATGTACAGTGTAGTAGCTGTAGCGCTTATAGGTTATATACCTGCTCGTATCCTTTATCGTGGTTATGATATTGAGCGTGATAAATTTTCTTTGACGCGTGTTTTTACTTCACGTGTAGCAGCTAGTCGTGTTGATCCTACGAAAATCCCTGTTAAGTCAGTATAGAAGCGTTCTAGCAAGCACGCCATATGATTGATTATTTTTACTAAAAATTATATAATATAAATATATGATATATGCAAAACCTAAGGGCTTCACTGGTGAGCCGCAGGTAGAAGTGATCAGAGGTGGTTACGAACGCGATCCTATTGCTTTAACGATAGGTAATATGGCGGTCGGCGTTGAGCGGGCATTACACGCAGCTGATATGTTAGCGGAATCATATCGTCTCTTTTACGTTGGAGGGACTGGTTTTGCATATAACGCTGAAACAGGCGAGACTGCTATGATTACTGCAGCCAACCTAAAGCTACGCCTTAGTGAGGAGGAGCTGGATGAGTATGACGTGGACAGTATTCCTAAATTCTGTGCAGAAATGAGCATCGAGAAGGCTGCTTACGAAGGAGGGTTCACCCGTTTAATAGCTCTGGCGGTAGTTGGTACAGCAGATCCGAAAAAAATAGAGGCTGTAACTTATCGCAGGACCGATACACTTCATCCATGTAACGATTGTAGGAACATATTACACCACTCAAAGGTAGTAGATAAAAATACTCAGGTTGTTACAGTGGGTGTTCAAGATAAGAAAGAAAAAAGAGATATAGACGTTTTTCAGTCTCAATCTGTTGGGCAACTAATGCGGAGATATGGAGTACCTTTGCGCAAATTTAAAGATGCACCTTCAGCGCCGTATGTTCCGTATGAATGGAATGAGCGGCATCAGTTTTATCTTGCCGCACGAGATCAGTTAAAACTGCCGCCTCTTGCCGAGTTTCCAGGTGATATTTCACGCAATAAACAACTGGTAAAGCTGGGCCGTAGGGCTATGTCTGCGGAATTAGATCTCGCAGCTTAATAGTCAATGCCCTTTTGGGCGATAAACTTGTCGTCGAAATGGTGTTTGAGCTTTTTCATTTCGGTAGCAATATCTACAAAAGGTAAAAATTCTTCTGGGAAATTACGGCCAGTGAAGCATAAGCTGGTTTTTGGTGACCGTGATTCGATAAGCTGCTTTATCTGGTCTTTTGCGAGTAACCCGTCATGTACTGCATTGTTTATTTCGTCACAAATTACCATATCATATTCCCCGCTTTGAGCTGCTTTGAGTGCTTCTTGATAGGTTTCTTTGGCAGCCTGCATGTGCTGCTCGGGAGTAACGTAGTTTTCACTGAGGTCACCGGCATTATAGAATCCCTTTCCGCCTTTATAAAAATATAGCTGGTCCTTAAAAAGCGGCTGAATATCACGGATAAAAATATGCTCACTAACACCCCAGTATTTAATAAATTGTATAAAAGCCACTTTTCCCCGATTACCGAGGGTGCGGATAAGTAAGCCTAGACCGGCACTCGTCTTGCCTTTGTTTTCGCCGGTATAAACAATAACAACTGAATCCTTAGTTTTAAAATCCTCAAACGCCATGTAGGTATATTGTAGAGGAATTTATAATGTCACGCATCCTTTTTGGCTTCTGTCGAATCGAGAGACCTGAGCATAAGTATACTGCGACGTGCACATATTGCCCGTGCTCTTTCGTAAGTATTTTCTACCGTACCAAGCGCCACAAGTACGGGATCTGCTTTAAGGGTTTTCTCGGTCTCAGGTGAATAAATTGTTGTATTGAACATGAGTAGAGGAAGCTCGTGATGATATTTGGTGCTGAAGCTTCCAGGCAGAGGATGGACGAGCAGACTATGAACTCCTTCGTCTAGTTGCTCTGTCTGGTGCTCGTCTGCCAAAAGTATATCTTTTTGATCGAAAACTGCTTGTAATAACTCCAAGGGATAACGAGTAGGCGTCTCTATAATTTGTGGTGCCTGTGGTTCGCCTGATGACTGTCCGATTTGCTCGTGAGGTGTAGCCATATCTTTAGTTCCTTCTCTTATTATTGCCTAGGAAGTATCGGATAGCAACTATTTAAGAAGTGAAATTTTTCGCTTTTAGCGTTTGGTCAATCTTAGGACGATCAAAGCCAACAATGATTTCACCATCAATATCAACAACTGGTATGCCCATTTGGCCAGATTTTTCTACTGCTTCTTGGGCAAGTACTGGATCGCTTTCAACGTCTTTCTCAGTATATTTTACGCCGAGCTTATCGAGGTATTGTTTAACAGCATGGCAAAAGCCGCACCAGTCGGCACTGTAAACTGTTATTTTACTTGCTGCGTCATTCATATACAAAGTATAGCATAGTCTGAGAGTCGGTGTACATTAAATTACCATTAACTTGCAAAAGCCGGTAAAAACTCTTGTAGCGGCTGTGATCTGTCGCTATAATACAAGGGAAATGCCCGATAAGAAGCAAGACGACGGCAAAAAAACGCCGCCGCCATCAAAAGAGATGGTGATTCTTGTTTTCTCTACTGTAGGTGATACAACTTGGAGGTTGTTTATACCCACCATCGGTGGTACCCTGTTAGGGTTGTGGGCAGATAAGAGTTGGGATACGACTCCGTGGCTGACAATTGCAGGGATTATCCTTGGGTCAGTCATTGCCATCGCCCTAGTACGGGCACAATTAAAGAAAGTGAAGAACTAAATTTAGAATGTTGCAATTTTTTGCAGAAGCCAAATCACCGCACGTAAGCCTCCCGGCAGAGGAAATTTTCAACATTGGCGGCTTCCCTATTACTAACGCGCTGATTTACGGCATCATTGGCTATGGCTTGGTTATCTGGGCGTTTCTCTATGTGGCAGGCAAGGTAAGGCGCGGTGAGAAAAACCGATTCGTAAGCCTGGTGCAATGGATTTTTGAGGCACTGTATAACACGGTTGTGGAAGTAACTGGTGATAAGAAAGTCGCACGTAAGCTTGCGCCGCTTGCTATTTCGATGTTCTTCTTTATCTTAATTAACTATTGGCTTGGTATCTTGCCGTTCGTCGGTCCGATCACATGGAACCATATACCACTCTTCAGGAGTCTAGCGGCCGACCTTAATACTACGTTCGCCTTAGCGATTATTACTATGGTGATGGCGCAGATTTATGCTATACGTTTCCATGGCTTCCGGGGTAATTTGGGACGTTACTTTCGCAGCCCGTTTAAGGATGTAGCAGGATCTTTTGAGGGTATATTGGAACTTATTGCAGAGTTTTCGCGGCTTATGGGCCTGAGTCTTCGTTTGTTCGGTAACGTATTTGCTGGTGAGGTCTTACTCATGATGATTGCCTTCTTGACGGTGTACGCAACTCCAGTTGCTTTGCCACCATTTTATATTTTTGAGCTATTTATTGGCGCGGTACAGGCCTACATTTTCTTTATGCTGACCGTCGTATTTATTTCCCTCGGTCTTGCCAGTCATGGCCACGAGGAGCATTCCGATGATCATTCCACCACCATAGGTACTGATAAACCAAAGTTATCCACCAGTGGTAATGAGAAGTGATATTAGGTAAAATAAGTAAATAAATTAAGGAGAGAAATAATAATATGGAACAACTCGCATTTGGCTTGACCTACGGAATTGCTGCAGCAGGTGCCGCTCTTGGTGCTGGTATCGCAGTAAACGGCGCTATGAATGCAGCTGGCCGTAACCCAGAGAAAATCGGTGACATCCGAACACTCATGATTTTGGGTATCTCATTTGTCGATGCATTGGCGATTATCGCTATCATCGTGGCTATCATTGCAAAATTCATCTAATAGGATATTCATTAAAACCGTATGATTAACACAGTACAAATTTTTGCCGCGACTGAGGAAGCTGTCAAAGACGACAGTTTATTCGGTGCACTCGGTATTGACTGGCGCCTGCTGGTGCTACAGGTCATTGCCTTCGGTGTGCTGGTGTGGTTTTTGAGCAAGTTTGTTTACCCTGCTTTGGTTGGCGCTATTGATAAGCGTGAAAAGGCTATTGAAGAAAGCGTTGCAGCAGCCAATGAGGCTGAGGCTAAGGCTGAAGAAACCCAGAAAGAGGTAGAAAAGCTTTTCAAAGATGCTCGTACCGAATCGGCAGCTATAGTAGACACCGCACATAAAGAAGCAGCTACTATGGTAAAAGAGGCTGAAGACAAGGCAAAGAAGCGGGCCGATCAGATTGTGAAAGACGCTCGTGCCCAGCTTGACCAAGATATTTTGAAGGCTCGCGCTGAACTACGCAGCGAAACCACTGAGCTCGTGGCAATGGCAACCGAAAAGATTGTCCGCGAAAAAGTCGATCCAAAGAAAGACAAATCTTTGATAGAGACCGCGCTCAAGGAGGCTCGCTAAGTTTATGCAAAAGATCACGCGCCGTAAACTAGCAGAACACCTTGCAGACCAGCTACATGCTGGTAAGTCAACCAAAAAATTAGTTAATCAGGCAGTTGCCTACTTGAAAGACCAAGGGCAGCTAACTGACTGGGAGCTATTGGTGCGTGATATCGAGGATGTGCTGGCGCGTAAATACAATGCCGTTTCAGCACATATTACTACCGCCTTTACGTTAGATACAGAAACCCGTGAGGCGTTAGTAGATTTTATTAAACAAGCTGAACAAGCTCAGTCCGTAATTGTTGTGAGCGAAGAAGTTGATAAGAATTTGATTGGTGGTGCTATCGTGCGCACGCCAAGCAATGTATTCGACAGTTCAGTGCAGAGTAAATTAAAGCAATTAGTAGCGACGACAAAAGGATAAGAGGAGTTATACGTGGCAGAATTAGCAATTAAAGAACTTTCCCGCGAATTGCAAGAAGCGATTTCTGGCTTAAGTCAAGGCGCCGGGCTCGAAAAAAGCGGTATCGTAACCCGTGTTGGTGATGGCGTAGCATGGATCTATGGTTTACGCGATGCGGGTTATAACAGCGTGGTACAAATTGAAACAGTAAGTGGCGATAAGATTGATGCTTTCGCGTTGAATTTGCTCGAAGATGAAATCGGCGCAGTCATTATCGGTGATGATGCCGAAGTGCAAGCTGGTGCACAAGTAACGCTTACGGGCGAAGTATTATCTGTACCAGTTGGTCCAGAGCTTGTGGGTCGGGTGGTTGATCCACTTGGTCGTCCACTTGATGGTCAAGGCCCAATTAAGGCCAAGCAAACTGGTCTTATTGAACGTCCTGCTCCTGGCGTGATGGACCGAAAGAGCGTACATGAACCACTCATGACCGGTATTATGGCTATCGACACTATGGTGCCAATCGGCCGTGGCCAGCGAGAGCTTATTATTGGTGATCGCCAAACTGGTAAGACTGCTGTAGCTATCGACACGATGATCAATCAGGCCAAGCAAAAGACTGGCGTGATTAATATCTATGTTGCAGTTGGTCAAAAGCTTTCTAAGATTTCTGCCCTCGTTGAACGCTTGAAGCGCGAAGGTGTGATGGAGCAAACTATTGTCGTTGCTACTAGCCCATCTGATCCTGCTCCACTGCTCTACCTGGCTCCTTATGCTGGTACTGCCATGGGCGAATACTTCCGAGATAATGGCCAGCATGCACTCATTATCTTTGATGATCTTTCAAAACAAGCGGTTGCATATCGTCAAATGTCACTCCTTCTTCGCCGCCCACCAGGACGCGAAGCATATCCAGGTGATGTGTTCTATCTCCATTCTCGTCTGCTTGAACGCGCAGCAAAATTGAATGATAAACTTGGTGCCGGCTCATTAACCGCCTTACCAATCATTGAGACTCAAGCTGGAAACATTTCTGCCTACATTCCAACCAATGTAATTTCTATTACCGATGGACAGATTTTCTTGGAAACCAATTTGTTCTTTCAGGGTATTCGTCCAGCTATTTCAGTTGGTCTTTCAGTATCCCGCGTGGGGGGCTCAGCCCAGACCAAGGCTATCAAGAGTGTAGCTGGTAGTTTGCGCCTTGACCTTGCGCAGTTCCGTGAACTTGCAAGCTTTGCACAATTTGGCAGTGATCTTGATCCGGAGACTAAGCAAACCATTGATCGCGGTCAGCGTTTGACTGAACTTTTGAAGCAGAAACAGTATGAGCCTATGAGCATTGCCGATCAGGTAATCACACTTACGGCGGCTACCAAAGGTATTTTTGATGAAGTGCCAGTAGAACGAATTAAGGATGCGCAGGCGCAGCTGATTACTGTTATTGAAAGTGACCACAAAGATGTCGTCAAGGCTCTCAATAAGGGCGACAAACCAACTGACGAAATCGTAAAAACTATCGAAGATGCAGCAAAGAAAATCTCAAAAGGATTTAAGGGTTAAGCTACATGGCTTCACAGCAGCAAATTAAAGGACGCATCCGCTCGGTCAAAAGCACTAAGCAGATTACGCGTGCCATGCAAATGGTAGCGGCCAGTAAATTGCGTCGTGCCCAAGAAGCTGCGATCGGTCCGCGCGAATACGCGCGCCTTGCCCGTGAGATTCTGACACATCTCCGTAGCCTTGATACCGAAACTGCAGATGGCGGCGCTTTATTTGCGGAGCGGCCTATAAAAAACCGCGCAATTGTACTAGTTGCGAGCGATAAAGGACTAGCAGGTGCGTATAACTCGAATGTAGTCCGTCAAACTATTCAGGAACTCGTGAAGGATGATAAAGGCCATGTCAAAACTTCCTTGATTGCGGTGGGTCGCCAAGCAGCTACTGCAGCGACACGTTTAGCGAAACAAGATGTACTGGCCGTGTATCCAATGTTTGATAAGCCAACGGCAAACGATATTCGCCCGCTGCTTAACACCATGGTTGAGCTCTTTATTGACAAGAAGGTTGATGCAGTGGATGTCATTTACACTAAATTTGTCTCAACAGTACGTCAAGAAATACAGGTGCAGCGCCTCTTGCCTGCAGGCTTTGAGGCAGAAGAAGTATCGCAGGATATTGCCAGCGCCCAAATCGAACCATCGGTTGACGAATTACTGGAAGCCGCCACCGTACGGTTACTTGAGGCGCAATTGTACCAGATTTTATTTGAAGCCGCAGCCAGCGAGCATTCTATGCGCATGTTAGCTATGAAAAACGCTACCGATAACGCATCTGATATCGTAGAAGACCTGACATTAGAATTTAATACAGCCCGCCAAGCAGCCATCACTCAAGAACTAGCTGAAATTTCCGGTGGCGCAGAGGCAATAAAGTAAATATTTTAGGACTTGAAGGAGAAGATAATGGCAACAGCAACAAAGGAAAAAACTAAAAACGGTAAGATCACCCAGGTAATTGGCGTGGTTGTAGACGTAGAATTTGAAAAAGGCCAACTACCGGCTATTTTAGATGCGTTGCATGTAAAAAACGGCAAAGAAACATTAGTACTAGAGGTTGCACAGCACCTAAGCGAAACCAGTGTGCGTGCAATCGCCCTTTCAAGCACTGACGGCTTAGTGCGTGGTGATAATGTGGTTGCTACTGGCGCCCCCATCTCTGTACCAGTTGGTGATGCAACCTCTGGCCGTATGTTTAACGTGGTGGGTGAGCCAATTGACGGTGGTAAGGACATAGATTTCAAAGAACGTGCACCAATCCACAAGGCTCCACCTTCATTTGCTGACCAAAGTGGTTCTGTAGAAATCCTTGAAACCGGTATCAAGGTAGTTGATCTTATTTGCCCCGTACTTAAGGGTGGTAAGGTTGGCCTCTTTGGTGGTGCTGGTGTGGGTAAGACCGTTTTAATCCAGGAGCTTATCGGTAACATTGCGAAATTCCACAGCGGTAACTCAGTATTCGCGGGTGTCGGTGAGCGTACCCGTGAAGGTAACGACCTATATGACGAAATGGCAGAATCTGGCGTGTTGAAGAATACAAGCCTTGTGTTCGGCCAGATGAACGAACCACCTGGAGCACGTCTTCGTGTCGGTCTTTCAGGTCTAACAATTGCTGAAGGTTTCCGTGACCAAGGTAAAGATGTACTCTTTTTCGTAGATAATATCTTCCGCTTTACTCAAGCAGGTAGCGAAGTATCTGCCCTGCTCGGCCGTCTGCCATCTGCAGTGGGCTATCAGCCAAATCTGCAGCAAGAAATGGGTGCTCTGCAAGAACGCATTACCTCAACAAAACAAGGTTCAATCACCTCTGTGCAGGCTGTCTATGTGCCTGCAGATGACCTTACTGATCCTGCTCCAGCCACAACTTTTGCGCACCTTGACTCAACAATTACGCTAAACCGTGCATTAACTGAGATTGGTATCTATCCGGCAGTTGATCCACTTGATTCAAGCTCGACTATTCTCGACCCAGAAATTGTTGGCGAAGATCACTACAACGTAGCTCGCGAAGTACAGCGTATTTTGCAGCGCTATAAGGATCTTCAGGACATCATTGCGATCCTTGGTATGGAAGAATTGTCTGAAGAAGACAAGAAGACCGTGGCTCGTGCCCGCCGTATCCAGCGTTTCTTGAGTCAGCCATTCTTCGTAGCTGAACAATTTACTAACAATCCTGGTAAGTATGTATCACTTAAAGATACTGTAGCTTCATTCAAAGAGATTTTGGATGGTAAGCACGATGATAAGCCAGAAAGTGCCTTCTATATGAAGGGTGATATCTCAGAGGTCAAATAATGAACTTTCAATTGGTAGCACTTGCTGGCGTCAAATTTAGCGAAGATGCGTATTCAGTTACGTTGCCGACTGCTGCCGGTGAAATTACAATCTATCCAGATCACGAGCCATTGATTAGTGTACTTATCCCTGGCGTGGTTACGATCCGCAAGCAAAAGAACGACCCAGACCAATTACTTGAGCACTTTGCTACCTACGGTGGTGTTCTAGAGGTTACTCATGACGGTGCTAAAGTGCTTGTAGATGAGGCCGATGCAGATGAAGACATCAACGAGCAAGAGGCTGAAAAAGCTCGCAAAGCTGCCGAAGACATGCTAAAAAACGCTAAAAACCAAGTTGAGCTAGAGCATGCCCAAAGCCTTGTGGATCGCCATGAAGTTCGCCTCCATGTAGCTCAGCTTCGTCGACGCACTCACCGCCGGGGTTAAGGGCTACCCTAAAATAGGAGGGTGTTCTACGGCTGGCAGGTTGAATCGTTGCTCAAGTTCTATGATTTGGTTTGCTTGTTCGGATGCATGGTCATGCACGAGTACCCCGCGAATATAGTCTTGCCTTTCTTCGGGCTCAGCAAAGACGCTCGCCAGTAAAATAAGTTCTTCTCGTTTTTCGTTTGAAAACGTTTTCCAGCGCAGTGTAGCAATACGCACATACTCCTCATGGTCGGTGTTTTCCAGCTCCCTGTAAGTGCTTAAGACCTGGGATCGAAGCAATTCGGTATTATCTGGCTGTAGGTTTTCAGGGCTGGACATAACGCATATTCCTATAAAGTTATTTCATTATACGAGGACATACGGTAAGGAATGTATGAAATTCCTCACAAAAACCTTGCAAACTTAGCCCAGAGGAGTATGATTTATACTTGTGATATTAAAAGTTAAGTAATATTTAAAATTTTATGCAAGAACAATTAGAAACAGAAAAAAGGGAGCCTTACGTGGAGGTAACGGTAACAGTAGGTGAAAAAATAGGGGTAGGTTACGGAAGTATTAGTGCTGAAGAATTATCTGACACAGAAGCCAGCCAATTAGGTGAACACGTGCGTGAAAAACTTGTGCGTGTATCACCCGATGTACCCAGTTGCTGTATCGATGGACGTTTTTGTGTTGGCTGTATGGATAAAGCAAAAACGGAGCCTCGGCCTTCATTGGCTGGAGGCGCGCTTGTTACGGCATATGGCGCAGCTGAACTTATCGGCTATTTTTCGCCAAATGATAACTCGTCTCCGGCAGAACGTATTGCATCAATGAAGCGAATCTTGGAAGCTGGAGGCGTAAACCCTGGTGGTCATTGCGATGAAAAGGCAGTGGCTAATGAATTTAATGGTAGTAAGACAGGGTGCGGCGCAGCTGACCGATTGCCAGAGATTAATGCTCGAGTTATCCAAGATAAGGATTTGGTCGATCCATTTGTAGCTAACCTGCTCGCTGGGACTGTGGTTAATGAAGGCCCAGTTCCATATAAATCAATGGAAGAGCTACAAGCAAATGCTCGAGACTATTCATCAATTGATATGCTCGAGACGCTGCTTGGTAAGAGTGCACATAATGTCGAAATCTTGGCAAGCGATGAAACACCAACTTCTGGCCATAAAGAGATGGCTGTTGTCTTTAACTATGTTGAAAATACGACTATGGATAGAGATGCTCTTGTAGAAGAAACTGGGCAACAAGTCTTTGTGGTTGATATGTGGTATATCCAGAAACTTGCAAAGGCAGTAGCGACAGGCCCGAATGCCGTAGTACAAGAACAGCAGTTATTGCAAGCAATGGTAGCCTACCAAGTAGGCACTTACCTGACCTTATGTGACGGCTCGCAGCGCACCATTACGCTACGATAAATAAAATAACCCCTTGCAGTTTGTCTTCTCAGTGGCTATGCTATATCCATAAACATCTAACGGAGGGGTTCTAATGATAACAAAAGAAAAAGTTGCCATGCTGGTAGCTGAGTTTCTTGGTACTGCGATTTTGGCGCTTACCGTACTCTCAATCAGCACGTCTAATATTGGTATAGGATATTTCGTATCCTTTGGCGCTGGCCTCGCGCTGCTCTTAATGGTATTTGCTATCGGTGGTGTATCTGGTGCAGTCATCAATCCGGCAATCGCGATTGGTCTTTGGACGGTACGAAAATTAGGCACCTACCAAACTATCCTGTATATTGCAGTTCAATTACTTGGGGGTATAGCTGCATATTACTTATTTAGTTACATTACTGGCAAACATTGGGAAAATCGCGGCGAGTTTGATGCTAAGATTTTAGTGTCTGAGACCGTTGGTACAGCGATTTTTGCCATGGGTATAGCTGCGGCGGTATTCCAACGCCTTAGTGGTGCCGCAAAGGCTCTTACAATTGGTGGATCACTAACACTCGGTATTATGGTTGCATTTGCTGGTTCGTCGGCATTCCTAAATCCAGCAGTGGCGCTTGGGGCACAGTCATGGGTATGGGGCACTTATGTGCTTGGTCCAATCCTCGGCGCAATTATAGGGTTCAATTTGTATAACCTTCTTTTTGCTTCAAGCTACAAAGCAGCGATCGTTGCATCGGCTGAACAGCCAGTAGAGCTGGAAGAAGCTTCTACCAAAACAACACGCGCAGCCAAGACTACCAAAAAACCAGCAACCAAGAAAAAGAAATAGCAAAAATATTCTTTAGGTAGATAAAACCACTGCAAATTGCAGTGGTTTTATCTACGAAGGAATATCTAATAAAAAGATTACAGAGAACGTATAAGTATTATTCTGTATTTGTGAAAAATCGCATGTATGGTGAGATTATTGCGTTTGACCGATTAAATCCTCTTCAAAGGCTTTGATACCAGCAAGGGTCGGTTGGTATTTGTGTACGTCTGGGAACTGCAGGCTTTGAACGTGCTGCCACATGGCTTTTATAAGTTGTCGGGTATGTTCTAATTCCTTTTCCTCGAACTGTAAAGGCAGCGAGATAACTTGGTTGTTGCTATCAGGCTCGATAAACTCTAAGCGTCCGCCTGTAACTTTATAGTCTTTATACGACCGAGAATTTTCTATAAGGAGTTTATAGCAGTATAACTGCTGTTTGTATTTGTGCAGTTTTGCATCACTTGTCCATTTAGTAAAACCCTTCCCTGTCTTGTAATCGACCACTACGATGGTTTTGTTATTTTTGTCAATTTCCATGCGGTCAATTTTACCTGCCATGCGCACCCCGTCAATAATAACGTTTTCATTCCTGAAATTTGTCTCGGCTTTGTCCCCGGGCTTAAATATAGTGCCACGGCTAGCTAAAAACGATGCTAAGGCAATTTGCCCACGCTCCAGTTCAATCTCCAATTGTTTCGATGTGAGCTTTTTGGCTTTCATGCGGTTTTCAAAAAATCCGATAACTTGATTCGTGGATGGCAGCGAACCATTTTGGTCAACTTGGTATTGTAGCCATTCTAAAGTTTCATGGATGGTATTACCGAATTGCCCATCAATACTTGGTGCTTGCGGAAATCGCAGTAGCGTATTGAAGAAAAATGCGTTTGGTCCATTGTAGACTAAATCTGTGAATGTATTAAGATGGGTCGGGCTTAGCATGTACCCACTCAAACGTTCCTTTAATAAAGCATACAAATTGGCCTGTCTATCAAATTGTGTATGCCTGGTATGCCAATCAAGCTCCAAGTTCTTGGTAGTAGGTGCGATATGGTCATTATATATAATTGCTTGACTGACTTCAGGCAGTACTAATGTTTTTATGCTGTTATCTTCTTGCTGCTGTTCGTTTAAATATTTCAGTCGTTTTGTTGCCTTACCAGCGTAGGTATTTGTATAGCTGGTGATATGCAGGCCATATTTTGCTCGTGTGATTGCCACAAAGAAAATGCGCAGGCGTTCGTCGTCGGTTGCACCGCTGTGCCGTATGGGGGCCAGATTTGCCGGTAGCGTCAATTTATTACTGCCGCCATTGCCTGAACCGCCCCACACCTCATCTTGACATGATGGTAAGTAAATGTGTTCGAACTCCAATCCTTTGGCTTTAAAGACTGTCATAAGCTGCACAGCGTTCATGTCCTGGTTGTAAGGACTGGTATTGGTCATGCGTTGCTCGGCTGATTCATATAAATGAATAAGATCTAGAAAATCTCGTAATACGAGTGTTTGTTGAGATGTACCTTGATATTCGCGAAGTTTAGCTCTCAGAACTGTTATGTGTGAAATTGTATCATAAAACAACCCAGGACTTCTCTGCTGCATTTCGGAACTCAGATAATAATCCCGGAGCGGTGAAGCAACCTGTGGTAGGTCTTTTTCGCCAGTGTCAATTTTAGCGTTGCCAATCAAGTAATCCAGCATAGTCTCATACGTTTCAGCTTCTGATCTGTTTGCCATGGTTAAAAATAATAAGGCAGCTGTACGAAGCGTCATATTGTCACTTTCAAGCATGACTTTGCTCCAATTGGGCCGTTCACCGTCAGTAGATCCAGAAGTCTGCCATGAGAGCTGCCAGACTTCACTTGTTGGGAGGCGCCAAAAATCATAACTCAAAACTTGCGGCCATAAAGTATTAGCAAGATTAGTGTTGTGTTCATTCAATGCTTGTACAAGTCGTGCCATTACAATGATTTGTCTTACGACTGCTGCGTCTAGAATATTTTCCCGTTTTTCGTAGCGTAATGGAATATTACGAGCGTTTAAGTATGCTACTAATGGTTCTAATTGTTTGTGACGTGGCGCTAGTACTGCAATTTCACTGGGCTTAGTCCCAGATTTTATCTTCTGTTCTATCTGTTCGGCAATCCAATCGTATTGGGCAATGTCACTCGCGAATTCTGTGCGACTAATTTCTGCATCCGGTATGTTGTCATTAGCAGCGATTAATTTTTTAGTCATGCCAGCAAGTTTGGTAAATACCCGGGCATTAATCTGCTCCGCTATCTGCTCTGCGGCATACAAAATATTTTCATGCGAGCGGTAGTTATTACTTAGATTCACTACTTCAACGTTCCGATACATTTCATGGAAATCGACCATGTTCGAATATTGTGCACCCTGAAATGCATAAATTGCCTGGTCGTCATCACCAACGGCCATCACATTTGGCTTACCTTCATGTATAGGATTATCGGTAAGTAGCTGCACTAATCTTAATTGTGAAGCATTGGTATCCTGGAACTCATCCAGCAAAATATATAGATACTGCTCTTGAAGTGTGTATTTTAGGTCATTATTATTCTCCAGTACTTCAATGGCTCGGAGGATCATATCATCAAAGTCGTATAGGCCACGTTCATGCATCGCGGCTTCATAGTTGTCAAGTACATCGGCTAGCGCTTCGATACGCAATGTTTCTAGCTCTCCAGCAAGTACAAATTGGTTGTCTCTATTTTTTGCTAACCATTTGTTTTTCCAGACAGTCAAGGCATTTGGCTTACCGAGTGTTTCTGCGTCATCGATGGCCGCATCAAGTTGTTGAATAGCTACGCCAACAAGGCTGCCCAAATGCGCGTGAACTGGTTTCTCTGGCATGTTTTTTACCAACGTTTCACGAGTTTTTACAAAATACGGCATAGCGACTTCGAGTTTACGTGGCATTATCTTAAAATCTGAGAAAATAGAGACCAAGTCTGGGTTAATCGCTTGTATTGATTCAAGATTTTCTTTAGCGATTGCTCGCAACTTATCACTTGAAAGCAGTGCTCGCTTTATCTCGCTAATCGTACTAATTAAATCGTAAAGATGATGACGAGTTTGCTTCAGCGGGTTTCGGTAGCTCATAGCTTCCACGATTTCTGAGACAATTTGATACTTGCCTAAATCATCAATCGGGTTTTGTAACCTAGTCTCTGTAAAATATTCCGGGAACCGACGGATTAAGTCACCGCCAAATGCGTGATACGTGCTGATCGTCACGTTATATGCGTCCTGGCCAATAAAGCGCGTTAAGCGCTCGCGCATATTGGCAGCACCTGTTTCGGTAAACGTTAGGCATAGAATATTGCTCGGTAGGATAGTCGGGTTATTTTGCAGGATTTTACCTACACGTACGCTCAGGATTTGGGTTTTGCCCGTGCCTGGTCCAGCAATAACTAATAGCGGACCTTCGGTCGTATCAACCGCCTTTTTCTGCCCGTCGTTTTTGCTTACCAACTCGTAAGCTGCCTCAAATAAGTCACTCCCCATATACCCTTTATTGTAGCACTGAGCAAGTGGTTTAGTTGTAATACTATATTACGTGGTATAGGCCTAATGATAAATTTATGGAGGTTGCTATGACATCTATTTGAGGTTAGCAAGGGCGTGGTTACAGACGGTGCAGTCTTCTTGTTCGCCAAATTCGGTAAACCATTGTTTGGTGGCTTGTATCATTGGCTGGAGCTCGTTTAACGCTTTGATATCGGCAGCTTCACGTAATGCCCAGCCAAACCAGCCAAAGATTTCTACTTTACCCCACAGCACAGAGGCCCAGCCATGGCCTACAGGAGTCACGTAGACAGGTTTTTTAGGTTTATACGGCTTCATGTCTTTGCCATCTAGTGCACGCTTAAGGTTTTCTGCCACCAACGTGCCATCATAAACAGCCGTCTGTGCCATACCACTATAAGGTGTATTAGCATTATCACCTATGACGTAGGTATTATCATCGGCTTGTAAATATACGTTGACTGCAACTTTACCGCGCGGTCCGAACGCGAATCCATTCTCATTAAAGAATGGATTATTCGACATACCTGCTGTCCAGACGATAGTGTGACTGCGGATAGATTTACCGCCAACCGTGAGCCCATCTGCGGTCGCGCCTTGCACTGGCTTGCCAAGGTGTAGTTTAACACCGAGGATTTTAAGTCGTCTTTGAATAGCACGCGAAGTAGATTTTGGCATACGTGGCATCAAGCGCGGAGCTGCTTCAACCAGGTCTACATGGACATTTCGCGCCCTAATACCATGGTTTTTCATAATACGATGCAGATATGACGGTAAAGCTGCTGCCAGTTCAATGCCAGTCGGACCACCCCCTACGATGATGTAGTGCATATCAGGTTTACGCTCGTCAACCAGTTGCTTATGTATATGGGCTTTAAATTTCTCGATATCTTCAATGGATTTAATACCATATGAATATTCTTCTAACCCTTTAATGCCAAAGTAATTAGTTACGACGCCAAGAGCAAGAATTATATTGTCGTAGTGTAGTGTTTTGCCACTTTCGGTAGTGAGCACTTTTGCCTTGCGGTCAAGCTTGGTCGCTTTGTCTACGACTATGTTTACCGATTTGTTGGCAAATATTGTATTCAGAGGAATCTGTGACTGACTAGTTAAACCACCTGTTGCTGTATGGTAGAGCGTTGGATGATATTCAAAGCAGGGACGATCAGATATGAGGGTGATATCAAAGCGATCATCTTCGGACAATTCTAAAGCAGCCTTTACGCCACCGAAGCCACCGCCCACCACTAAAACTTTTTGTTTTGCCATTATTTCTTATATTTTCCTATCTACACCAGGATTGTACCACTAACCATAACCTTGTTGCAAAAGTAAAGCATTAGGGGTATGCTGTGGGTAAATATGGATGGGTTTAAACAAAAACTACGTGACGCTGGATTTAAGGGTGACCTAGACGATAGTGCGACCGCCAAAGACTTTTATAGTCATGATGCCAGTTTATTTGAGATTGTGCCTGAACTGGTAGTTTTCCCGAAAGATCCGAAAGATGTTTCAATCTTAGTAAAAATAGCAGGCGAAGAAAAGAAACATATACCAAACCTTTCGCTTACTGGCCGTTCAGCTGGTACCGACATGGCTGGCGGTGCTATTAATGATTCGGTCATCGTGGATTTTACGAAATATATCAACATGATCAAAAGTGTTACTCATGAAAAAGCTATAACCCAGCCCGGGGTATTTTATAGAGATTTTGAGGCACAGACATTGAAACACAAGGCGCTTATGCCCACCTACCCTGCCTCTAAAAGTTTGGCTGCCATGGGTGGACTCGTAAATAATAATTCCGGTGGTGAAAAATCCTTGGAATTTGGCAAAACAGCTGATTGGGTAGAGTCCCTCAAGGTAGTCTTTGCTGATGGCGTGGAGCGTGAAGTAAAGCCACTCAATAAAAAACAGCTTGATAAAAAAATGGCCCAAAAAGATTTTGAAGGCCAGGTGTATAAGAAAATTTATGACCTGTGCGAAAAGCATTACGACGTGATTAAGGCGGCTAAGCCAAAAGTTAGCAAAAACTCTATGGGCTATGGACTATGGGATGTATGGGACCGTGAAACCGGTATCTTCAATCTGAACCGTTTAATTATTGGGTCGGAGGGTACACTGGGTCTTACTACGGAAGCTACATTTAAGCTAACGCCAGTCCGTCCGCACTCCGGCCTACTTGTATTATTTATGAAGGATATTGATAAGCTCGGTGAAGTTATTAATGTAGTGTTAAAACATAAACCAGCTACATTTGAGTCATTTGACGACGCCACGCTATTACTTTCTATAAAGTTTATGCCCTCGTTCCATAAAATGCTCGGCACCAAAGCATTTATTAATCTATTATTTAACCTTATTCCAGATGGTTTGCAGCTCCTTCGCGGTATACCAAAACTTATATTAATGGTTGAATTCAATGGTGATACCGCAGAAGAAGTAAAGAATAAGATAAAAGCACTTCACAAAGAACTAGGCACCAAGCGTGCACAATACGAAATCAATGGTATGGAAGAGAATGACAACGAAATAAAGAGCGAAAAATTCTGGATTATGCGCCGCCAAAGCTTTCAACTGCTTCGCAGTAAAGTAAAAGACAAACATACTGCGCCGTTTATCGATGACCTTATTGTAAATCCAGAGCATTTGCCTGAGTTTTTGCCTCGTCTCCGAAAAATTATTAAAAAGTATAAATTATTTGCAACGATTGCCGGACATATGGGTGATGGCAACTTTCATATTATTCCGCTCATGAAACTTGAAGACCAAAAAGAGCGTAAGAAAATTCTGCCTGCTATGAAAGAAGTCAATAATTTAGTACTAAAGTATGGTGGTTCTCTTTCTGGCGAACATAATGATGGTTTAGTGCGCGGTCCATGGCTTGAACAGCAATTCGGTAAAGAAATGCTTGGTCTCTTCCGTGAAGTTAAAGATATTTTCGATCCTCAGCATATCTTCAATCCACACAAAAAAGCTAATGCGGACTGGGACTATTCCTTCAAGCACATCCGCGACCACTTTTAGGTCTTGAGGAGTATTTTTTATAATTTAGGTTTAATTTCAGATGCAGCTCGCCTTCAAATAAAACCTAAATTCTTTTATCCTTCCTGCTAACTTTCTTTCCCAATACTTTTTAAAAAGTATCACAAACCCCGAGCGCATCCCAGAACATGATTGAAATGACTTCGTTTTTTCCTGCGCCCAAACAGCTCCCGTTGGTCGGTCTTTTGTCATTTTATTAATACTTACAAAAGGCTGAGTTTTGGCTTGACTCAGGAAAAAACAAACCCTTTTCATCAGTCTGCGATGATGCTCGCCCGGAAACTACAGCGACAAGTTGCCAACTAAAAAGATTGCCTGTGCGGCAATCTTTGATGCTTATAATTCATATGATATGGGTACGACAAGCAGGCTCTCAGAGAAATGGGCTAAAGGAAAGAGTTGGCAATGTGCCGCCGTCCTGTTTTCCTGAGAGCCTGCTTACATTCTTGCGACTAATAATCGTCATCCATGTCAAGTATGACAACCACCCGAATGAGCAGACAGATGGGCCACAGCAAGACTATGAAGGTGCGCTCCCACAAACCTACGATACTAGTAGGTTTAATGATGACGAAGAGGAAGGCGATACCGATAATCAAATACAACCCAACCCAGCAGTACCAGGACATGGTACCTCACCCCTCCTAGAAGTCATCAGTTATCGTCCGCTATCTTGTCGAGTATCCACGTGAGAGGAAATACGACGAAGAACACCACGCCCCAGGTGACGGTGATACCGATTATCTGCAGGACTGGATGTCCACCCTCAAACCAGACATCCCAGCGATCCGTGGCAAGTGCGGTCCAGACTATCCCTATGATCAGCCCAATGGCCAGATAGCCACACGCCACCATCAATGCCGTCGACACGACGAGCGCTCCTTTGTTAGTTTTTCTCTGAACAATACAGGCTATGTAACACCCTGTGTTTTCGTGGGCTTTTTTCCTTAGCCTGTATGGACCTGCTTGTCAAAGGTCGATGGAGTTCTCTCTACATCTTCTTATATTTTCCCACTTTTCACAGCTATTATCAATTTACGATTAAGGGAGATAGACGGTTTTGTCTTCGTCTTTGATGTGGAAGAGTTTTTTGACGAGAATCATAAGAAGGTAAAGTATCCACATTGTATCAATAATAAAACCGTCAATATAACAACGAGAAAAGTAATATTGATAACCAAATCTCCGCCTCCCAGTTGGAGTCATCCGAACATTTCATTTTCAGCATTATTTTTTGAGGCGTGATGCACTCCGTATAGCGTACTGATTGTAAGGAGGGTGAGTATGCGTCCTACGGTAAGATGCAGTATTATTTTGGGAATACGTTTCACATTTTTAACTGTGGTGCTTTAATTTTTGTTGTGCCGCAATAATTCCGGCAGATACCATAGCTAAATATAGAAGTCCAGTCATACAGGAGTGTAGTAATGCACTTTGCGTACTAATAACCAGCCAAGTGCCGCTGGCTAAGGTGAGTGCAACAAGGCTCCAAGAAGCACGGAGTTTATTTTTTGAAGGCGCAAAATATGTGAGTGTCGCATATGCAAGGCTTGTAAGTGCTATAACAATGTGAAGTACTAAAATCATAACCTTATTATACCGCTTATGGCAGCCAATGATCCAGTGAAATCATAATTGAAAATACCATGAGTACCAACAACGAAATACCAAATATCTTATGCGCCCATTTTATATCATCTCGGGCTTTCGGGCCTTGTAAGGCTACCCATAGCCACCAAAAAGTAATAATAAGCATGACTGCTAGGTAGGTATAGCCGGCGTGTCCTAATATCGCCAGCAAACTCACTACCGCAATATAACCGATAATATACAACAGGATTTCTTGTTTGGCCGCGCCTATTCCCTTTTGTACGGTTAAAATTGGTAAATCTGCTGCAGCGTAATCTTTGCGTCGGTAAATACCGATGGCATAAAAGTGTGGCATCTGCCAAAAGGCCATGATTAAGAAAAGTAGTATCGCTACAATATCAAAATTGCCTGTGACGGCTGTGTAGCCGGCAACTAGTGAAGTAGAACCAGAGATACCGCCAACAAGCGTGCTGTGTACGGTATTGCGTTTTGCCCAGCCATATATAATCACGTAATCAATGATTCCTATCAACCCAATAACGACAGTGATCAGGTTGGTGTAAATAGCCAAAATTACAAAACCAGCGATACCTAATATAGATGCGTATGTTAATGCATTTCGCGCTGAGATATCACCAACGACGAGCGATCGCTTCTTGGTACGGTCCATTTTTTTATCAATGCCACGATCAAGATAATTGTTAAACACACATCCTGATGCAATCACTAATGCTGTTCCTGTAAGCAATGCCAGGAATAGCCACCAATCAATATGTCCTTTCGACGCGAACAAAAATCCAGCAGCAGCCGTCATAAGGTTACCGCGAATAATGCCAGGCTTAGTAAGTAAATAATATTTTTTCAGCACCGACAAAACGCTTTAAAACCCTTTATCTCTTTCGTGCATCATCTTTTCATCCATTTGGTGTTCCGGCATCATATTGTAATCCAAATTATCCATAATCCAGATTGAGCCAATAACTACAATTGCAACTACCAAGAGCATGAACATGAATACGATTAAATTCCAGCGCGGCTTGGATTCTTTACCAAGATGCAGGAAGAAAAATAACTGTACCATAAGCTGCGCTACGGCTAATCCTACAATAATAGCGATGAGCTCTCTATGTGCGAACGAATCATGTACCACGAAATAATATGCGCCCAAGGTAAGGATAACTGACAACACGAAGCCAGTGGTGTACGTTAAAAGACTACCGTGTCCGGCGCCTGCTGCGTTGGTTGATTTATGTTCTGCCATAGTTTATGCGACCCCCATAAGATACACGATGGTAAAAATAAATATCCAGACGATGTCCAGGAAATGCCAGAATAAACTAAATAATGTCAGCCTGCGGGTGGTGTGTACAGTGATGCCTTTTTTAATAAGCTGCCCCATGAGTACCGATACCCAGATAAGACCACTTAGAATATGGAGCCCGTGCGTACCAACAAGTGTGAAGAAGGCAGATAGAAACGCGCTTTCTCGCCAACTATGCCCTTCTTGGACTAAGTGGTTAAACTCATACAGCTCCATGCCCAAGAACGTTGCGCCAAGTAGAAAGGTAATAACAAGGAATGTAAGTGCCAGGCTTTTCTTTTTCTTATACACTGACAACATGGCAAGGCCTGCCGTGAAGCTGCTGGTGAGCAGCAGCATGGTTTCGGTTAGTACGAACGGCATATCGAAAATGTCTTTGCCGGATGGGCCGCCAAAGGTATTGTTGTGTAGCACAGCGTAGGTTGCGAATAAGGTGGCAAACAGTACCAGGTCTGTCATAAGGTAAACCCAAAAGCCGAAGACAGTTTTGTTGGTGCTGTCATGTGGCATCGGTTTGATTGTGGTAGCTATATGGCTCATGTAGTTTGTCTCCGTTGTTTAGCTTCAAAAGCCGATACTTCACTAGCAGGTACCAGGTATTCTGTTTCATCTTGAGAGAGACGTATGATTAAGCTTACAAGCACACCAAACAATCCAATGATTGCTAGCCACCAAATATGCCATACTACCGCGAATCCGCCTATAAATGCGAAGCTCGCAATAATCACGCCAAAGCCGGAATTTTTTGGTAACCAAATATCTTCAGCCTTTTGTTCTTTCAATTCTTTATTTTGCTTCATCTCCCAGAACGCATCTCGCTCAGTCACGGCTGGAATAGCGGCAAAATTATAGTATGGTGGTGGCGAGGTAGTGCTCCATTCGAGTGTGCGACCATCCCACGGGTCACCAGTTACGCGATTTTCATTGCGCTTCCAGATACTATAGCCGAGCTGGAGTAGTTGGAATGCGATACCGAGCCCAATGGTAGCTACACCGACACCGGCCACAATAAATAGTGGTTGCCAACCAAGCGACGCATCGTAATGGTCGAGTCGCCGAGTAGCACCCATAAAGCCGAGTGCATACAGTGGCATAAATGCCAGCAAGAAACCGATCAACCAGCACCAAAAGGCACATTTACCCAGTGTTTCATTCAGCTTAAAGCCGGTAAATTTCGGCCACCAGTACGTGAGTCCGGCAAAGATACCAAACACTACTCCACCGATGATCATATTATGGAAATGTGCTACTAAGAACAGACTGTTATGTACTTGGAAGTCTATTGCAGGTACGGACATTAATACGCCTGTTACGCCACCGATTGTAAAGGTGGTCACAAAACCCATAAACCAGAGCATTGGCGTGGTAAACCGCACTCGACCCCGATACATCGTAAACAGCCAATTGAAGACTTTTACACCTGTTGGTATAGCGATAATCATTGTCATGATACCGAAGAATGCGTTCACGTTTGCTCCAGCACCCATGGTAAAGAAGTGGTGCAACCAGACTGTAAATGACAAGAACGTAATAGCGGCAATCGCCCACACCATCGATTTGTAGCCAAACAAGCGCTTACCAGAGAATGTCGCTACGACTTCTGAGAATATGCCGAATGCTGGCAAGACAAGGATATAGACTTCCGGATGGCCCCATGCCCAGATCAGATTGACGTACATCATCGGGTTACCACCAAAGTCAGATGTAAAGAAATGCATGCCTAGGGTGCGGTCGAGCGCCAAAAGTGCCAGTGTAGCGGTAAGGATTGGAAAAGCAAAGATGATAAGTATGAGGCTTCCAAGGCAACTCCATACAAAAATCGGCATTTTCATGAGCGTCATACCTGGTGCGCGCATTTTTATAATAGTAACCAAGAAGTTAACTCCGGACAGTAAGCTACCAATACCAGCAATCTGTAGCGCCCAAATCCAATAATCCACTCCGACACCCGGACTGTATTCGATACCAGAAAGTGGCGGATAGGCCAGCCAACCGGCTGGAGAAAACTCACCGATTACTAAGGAAACATTCATGAGCATCATACCAGCAACAAATAGCCAAAAACTAACTGAATTTAGAAATGGAAATGCTACATCACGCGCTCCAATTTGTAGCGGTATAATCAAGTTCATCACAGCAAAGACAAAGCCCATGGCTACGAAGAAGATCATGATAGTACCATGTGCTGAGAACACTTGCTGGAAATGGTCAGATGATAAAATTCCCTGCGAGTCACCGGTTGATAAAATCTGCTGAGTACGCATCATACCGGCATCTACTCCACCGCGGATGAGCATAAGTCCAGCTACCAATGCGTACATAATACCGATTTTTTTGGGATCCAGCGAAGTAATCCACTCTTTCCAGAGCCACTTCCACTTTTTGAAATACGTGAGCGCTGCAAATGCAGTCAGTGTACCAAGCACCATAGATATAGCACCGCCCATGACAATCATGTCATGTGGTAATGCGTCCCAAGTCAAGCGTCCTAACACAGTACGCCTTTCATAACGATATTACATTGCCCCATGGTCCATCCCCTCCATCATTTCATGACCGCTACCAGATTCTTCTGGTTTTTTCGTATCCGCTTTTGGTGTCATATATTTATTGATTATCGTATCATACAAACCTGGCTCATAAGAGGCGTAAAAAGCCTGGGGGTTATTCTTGCTCTGTTTGGCTAACTTTTCGTATTCGACAGCAGTCAGCTTATTTGGTGAGTGCTGGATTTCGTCGACCCAGGCCTTAAAGTTGGCTTTGGAACTTGAACGTGCCTTAAATCGCATGCCAGCAAATCCCTCGCCGCTAATATTGGCCGAGGAGCCATCGTATACTCCTTCTTTATTAGCTGAAAGATGTAGCTTAGTTTGCATACCTGCCATGGCGTAGACTTGGCCACCGAGCTTTGGAATCCAGAATGAGTTCATTGGCGCATCGGCGGTTATCTGGAAATTGACAGGTGTTTTCTCTGGAAATTCTACGTAGTTTACGGTGGCGATGTTTTGTTCGGGGTAAATAAAGAGCCACTTCCACTCCAAGGCTACAGCTTGGATAGTTATAGGTTTTGTGTCAGAAGCAAGTGGTTTGTAGGGATCAAGGTCATGGGAGCTTTTCCAAGTAACAACAGACAGCACTATAATGATTATTATGGGTATGCTCCACCAGATAAATTCTAACTTATGATTGTGATCCCAATTTGGTGAATATTTAGCTTTTTTATTGCCAGCACGATACTTGATGGCAATGAAGAATACTAAGAAATACACTGGAATAACGACAATCAGGCTTAAGAGTGAGGCGAAGAACAATAAATCCCGCTGCTGATCTGCAATTGTGCCCTCAGGATTGAGTACCGTAAAATGGCTACGGTACATAAAGAGCAAAATAACGGCAGCTAAAATAGCGGTAATAAACACTAGTGTAAAAAGTTTTGATTTCCTACCCATTGCTTATGCTTACTATAGCATAAGCACAAAACATTATTCTATAAGTTTTGTGCTTATGTATACTTAGAGCTAATCAGTTATGAAATCGAAACAAAAGAATCATTTTACGTGGCGCCAGGTATTGTTGCTCACGGTACTAGTTATAGCCGTATACGTGCTCGTACCGCAACTCGACCAGTTTCGGGCAAGTTTTTCAGTCATGAAAGACGCGAATATTGTCTTGCTTAGCTTAGCATTTTGCAGCATATTGGTTGCCGCATTAGCGGCGGCTTTATCATACAGCGGTTTAACATTGAAGCGTGTTTCATTTTATCGCATTGCCTTGATTCAATATGCCGGCATGTTTATCAATAGATTATTTCCGGCAGGCTTTGGTCGATTGAGTTTGTTTGTTGATTTTTTGTATCGGCAAGGCCATACCCTTGCTCAGGCATCAACAATTGCGGCGGTTAATAACGGCTTGGGTTTTTTAGGGCATATTACATTGCTGGCTATCGCCGGCATTGTTACTGAATCTGGTTTTATACCGCGCGTTACATTTAATGAATCTATATGGTACGGGATAGGTGCTGTCATAGTCGGTTCGGTTGCATGGTTTGTATTACGTTACGTGAAACAAGCACAAAACATCACAAAGTTTCTGCGCAATGCACTGCATACGCTTACTCAATTTCGTACGCGTAAGGCTGCACTTTTTCGAGCGTACATTTGCTGTTTGGTTAATACCTGCCTTCACGTACTGGCCTTAGTATTGGTTATTAAGGCTTTTAATATAGATCTACCTGTAAGTGCTGCATTGGTTGTGCTAACTGGCGGTTTGGCTGCTGCTACGGTAACCCCTACCCCGGGCGGACTAGTTGGTGTTGAGGCTGCCTTGACAGCAGTGTTAATTTCTTATGGGGTTGATGATGCGACTGCTTTGGCAATGGCTTTGAGCTATCGTCTGGTTTCGTATTGGTTACCAATTTTTCCAGGTGTTGCTGCATTTTGGTTTGCACAAAAGCGAAACTACCTTTAACTTCAGTTAGTAGATATTTCGACGCCTAAAAACAATAAGACCGGCTGCAAACAGTATCAGGATGCCAATTGCTAATACGGCAATATTCCCCATGTCTAGGCCGTGTTTCATAACACTCGGTTGGTTAAAATAATGGAATGGCGAGAACGTGTTAAGTTTATCAAGTGCATTGGCTGTGGAAGCAAGCGTGGTAATCATATAGCCGCCAAACGCGTAAAATCCGGCCACGATGCCTGCTACGCTACGCTTACCGGTAATAGCTCCGATTGTGTACGCGAGTGTACCAAATGCGAAGGTGATAAGCCATAACATAAAGGTGGCTTGTAAACTACGGCCTATATCAATATTGTTGTATTCACCAACTGGTAATGCACCTAGTGTAATGCCTGCGAAGGTACCAACAATACACGCAATAGCCAATATAATTGCCATAGCAATAAATTTTTCTGTATAGACCTTACTACGACTAACTGGTTGGGCTAATAGCGTATGAAGGGTGCGGGAATTCTCGTCGCCTGCCAGGAGGCTGGTCCCAGTAATAATACCAAGTATAAGTGTCATAAATACCATTTGTCCGATTACCTGGATATCTATATAACCATTGATATTTTGATAATCACTGGCATTGCCAAGCAGGTTTTGTAATGATTCGGGAACATCCTTTAGTGTTTGGCCGAACGAGTCTTTGAGTGTGGGAAAGAAAATGATGATCAGCACAACGAAGGCGAAAAATACCACTGTCCAAATAAAAGTAGATAGACGTCGTTCGTAAAGAGTTTTGCCAAGGATTGTTTTAAGCATTACCGACTCCATTGTCATCTTCATAATATTGCATGAAAGCACTTTCCAGTTCGGCTTCTTGAATGGTCAGATCTTCTAGGTTGTACATGCCAAATAGATGAGTGAGGTCATTCACTGGTCCTGCATATGAAAAAGTAATATGCTTGCCGCTGACCTTCATATGTTTAATGCCTGTCAAGCGTTTGATGCGAGTTACCAATGATTTATCAGTACAAATAACGCGGATTTCTTTCGGCGAGCCTTCGGCAATTTCATCCAAGGTTTTATTAGCGATAATTTTGCCTTGACGAATAAAAGCCACGCGATCACAGAGTTCTTGGATTTCGCTGAGCACGTGGGATGAAATAAATGTTGTACGACCAGCAGTCTTATGTTCAAGAATGATTTTATTAAACTCGGCCTGTATAAGTGGATCGAGTCCACTGGTTGGTTCGTCGAGAAGTAAAAGTTTAGGTTTGTGCATTAGTGCGCTAATAAGTGCAACTTTTTGCTTGTTGCCACGAGATAAGGTTTTGGTTTTGTGGTTAAGGTTACAGTCCAGCCGTTTACAAAGCTCTACAATGTATTTTTTATCAAACTTACCGTGAAGGTTTGCAAAATACTCAAGCTGTTGCCAGCCAGTTAATCCACCATCTAGAGCCATATCACTGGCTAAGAACCCAATGTCTTTACGGATATCCAATCCGTGCTTGATAGTATCTTTGCCAAATACCCTAATAGAGCCACTCGTCGGATGAGTAAAGTTCATCAACATATTGATGGTAGTGCTCTTACCGGCACCGTTTGGTCCTAGGAAACCAAATACCATACCCTCAGGAACCTCGAGATTTATATCAGTGACGCCGCGACTTTTGCCGTAGGTTTTTGTAAGGTTGGACAGTTCAATAACTGCAGACATGCTGGCATTGTAGCATATATTGGTTATGCTTTTGCAAAACGTTGTTCTACATCATTCCAGTTAACGACGTGCCACCAAGCGTTAATGTAGTCACCGCGTTTATAGGTGTAATCAAGGTAGTAGGCATGCTCCCATACATCAAGGCCGAGCAGAGGCGCTTCATTACCAGTCATGAGTGGTGAATCCTGGTTGGCGGTAGTAGTGATTGAAAGGTCAGGTTGCAGCCAGGCCCAGCCGCTGCCGAATACACCGAGGGCCTTTTCGCTGAACGCGTCCATAAATCCCTGGTAACTACCATATTTTGACTTTAAGGCTTCAGCTAACTCTCCACTTGGCTCGCCGCCACCATCAGGTGACATCCATTGCCAAAACAATGTGTGATTATAGTGCCCACCTCCGTGGTTTCTAACCGCGGTTCGGATGGATTCTGGTATAGCATCGAGGTTGCTAATAAGTTCAGTAATGGATTTTTCCTGAAATTCCGGTGCTTTATCAAGTGCAGCATTGAGTTTATCAACATACGTTTGATGGTGTTTGCTATGATGCAGCTCCATAATATCTTTACTGATATATTTGCCAAGCGCATCATAATTGTAGTCTAAATCCGGTAATGTAAACATGCTGTATTCCCTCCTTTTTAGCTTTCTTTCAGTATAGCAGCCGAAGCCCTAATTATGCTGTTGGATAAGTAACTTCCTGAGTAAGCTGATGACTGAAACTTCTGATAATCCAATAACGACTAGAAAAGTTGGGAGAAGACCCAACGTGGCTTCAAGCGGATACTCAAAATAGAGGAATGGATAGAAAGCCACGATGCAAAATAAAGTAGCACCGCGTAATGTATGAGCAGCCGGGATGACCATATTTGAATAGTATTGGTAAATACCTCGTGCTACACCTCCAGCATAAATAATGCCGCTAATTACTCCCAGGGCGGTGATGCCTAAGATATTTTTGGTAGTGCCGAGTCCCTCAATAAGCACGAGTCCAAGAATAATAATGCCTGCAATAACCTGAATGATTGACCATCCAATAATAAGTTGTCGCATCCATTGTCTGTTTGGCCATTCGGCTGGTGATAAGAACGGTTGCTTTTCGCTGCGTACGATGAGTAATCGACTTATAAACCAGATTAGCAAGAACGAAACGTACATAATACCAACAGCAGGTTCATAAAAATAGTTATTATCTTGTGTTACGAATTTCCCGACTTCATCTATAAACAGGCCAAAACCGATGCCGCCGAAAAGTGCTGCGAACAATTTGTTAGGTTTTTCAGAAAGTAACAGCATAAGAAATGCAATTGTTAAGAACGCGCCTCCAAATAATACGTGAGCGATATGGAAGGAGTCGTCACCAATTTGCGGATAGCCAGTTAAGGCCAAAAACGCTCGGGTAATTAAAATAGTCATTACCCCTGCAAGTACAAAGGTATCTATACGATTTAGTTTACTGCCGGTATCATTTGTTCTTTTTGTCATGACGCTCCAGTTGACGGTAAGCGATTCGACCGACAACTACGCGTGCCAGTGCTACAAAAATAGTTATACCAATGATGATGTAGAAAATAGTGAAAAGTTTGCCAAGATCGGTTTTAGGAACGATATCGCCGTAGCCAACTGTAGCAAGCGTAACCACAGTGAAATATAGCGAGTCAAGCCACGTGAGATGCTCAATATAATGGTAAAAGACAGTTCCAAGCGCAATAAAAAATACAGCTACGCCTACTATCTTATTGTAGTACTGTAGCTCATTGCCGAAGTCTTTAAGTGCTTTTTCTTGCGGATTATTCATCCTAGACTTTATTGTCGCTTGTTTCTGGCAAAAGCGTCAATAGCAAACATGCTCCTGCTGCTGCAATTGCGACGACTGATGTGACGCTGACCCCTAAGATACCTATGGTTAACAGCGCTGCTGATAAAGGCTGCCGCATAGCTACAGTAAGTAACCCAGTGATAGATGCAGCTACTGCTAGTGTGAGTGGTATTGAGACAATATGCGTGATAATAACACCTATCGTTGCTCCAACAAAAATCATTGGAAAAATTGGCCCGCCAAAAAATCCGCTTCTAAGAAGCAGGAGTGTAGAAAATAGTTTTGTAGCCGCAATAATGAATAATACAGCTATGCCAAATTCGGCTGATTTTTCTAACAAGGCTGGAATTGTATACTGACCGCTGAACATGGTAAGTGGTATACAAAATGCAATAGCAGCAGATATAGTGCCACTTACCAGTGCGAGCGTGAAGGGTTTTTCTTTCAAGGGCTTCACGATTGCAGCGATTACAGGTGAAGTGGCCTTGAAGATAATTCCTAAGAATACCGCGGCAAAAAAGCCGATTACGAGTGCCTCGGTAAGTGCCTTAATTCCTGCACCCGAATATTCTGGTAGCCCTAGATTAATTACTGCCACGGTGTGAAACAGCCCAAAGAACGTCCCCACTCCAAAAGCGCTGGCGATAGTGCTGTACGTCAGGCTATCTCGTAAATTTTTAACTCCATTTTTAGCGGAGGCTGCAATTAGCACAGGAGCCAAGAATGGACTGCTAAGTAACGTGCCGAGCATACCTGACACGCTACTAATATTCATTATCTTTGCTGTTTTTGTAGGTTGCCTAGTTTTTTCTGCGATAAACGATGAAGCACCGGCGCTGACAAATACTGAGGGCGCTTCGGGGCCGAGGCTGGCGCCGCTGGCTATTGAAAATAATCCATTTATTAATGCCCTACCGGTGTCTTGCCAACGAGTTTTACCTTTTTCAATGATTTGGACTACCACCTCGTCCATACCAATGAGCGGCGTGGTGTATTTCTTGGCAAAATATCCAGCTATCAGGGAGGCAATAAAGAATGTAACAAATACATACGGCGAACGGCTCGGATCATCCATATTGTTATCTAAAATATCTTCCCATACCCATGCAGTGCTAATATGTAGCAGCCAAATCATCGTAATCGTGATAATACCACCAATACAGCCAAATAGAGCACTCAAACCGTATGCATACAGCTCTTTTGTAAGAGGCTTCATATTGTAAGCCTACACCCAAAACATATTCTTACTCAAATTATCGGGCTTTTTTGAGATGTTCAACCGTTTGGTCAATAAGGAATAAACTCACGTCATCCTGTGTTTTGCCTGCTGTGTGGAATGGCGTCCTAATTACATGGATAAGTTGCAAAATGTACACCAAAATGAACGTAATCCCTGCGACTAATATCATGCCGCCATAAAACGGCTCTATCTCAGTGAATGTGAGGAGTCCGATTGTCACTACTACGATAGACCAAGCCAAGATAGTTGCGGACGGAATAAAAATAATACGTTGAATGTAATTAACGCGGAGTAAATGCTTAGTCAGTAGTGCTTGTTGTTGTTTGAATTTTACGATGAAATTCGGCGGTACATCAGCCTTTTCCATAGCAGCAAAATGCTCGCTAAGTTTATGTATTTGCAGCTGGCTTTTATTAGTTTTGTGACGTACGTCGCTAGCGAATGATGCGGCTACTTGCTGGAGCTGATTCTGGAACGCTTTAAGGTTGAACTTTTTATAGTTTGCATGGATTGAAACAGCATCTTCGTACATGTTTTCTATATTGGCTGAAAAATCTGCCGGGATACGTTCGCTCTCCTTATAGTCTGCCATAGTTGTAGATAATAAAAACCCAATAACAAAAATTGCGCCTGCAACCATACTGGTATGAAGTGACCCTAGTACAATAATCTCCCATTCAAGCTTATGGAGTGCAAATTTGATACCAACAACAACACCCGCAATTATCAGACTAATGATAAATAATCGAAATTTTTTCATGAGATACAAATACTATCCTATCACGAAAATGCTTAAACTAACCTGAAAAAATACCATACCTAAACTTCTTTTAAGCTGGTCTTTTTCTGATGGTTGCTAATGCCAAGTGCGGACACGATACCACCAATAAATAACAAGATTGCCATAACAACTATACCGCGATGAAAACTGTCTACATCTAAGTTTACACCAGTGACTACCCCGATGCCTGCAATTGCAATCAGGCCTGCAATACGCGATATAGCGTTATTAACTGCCGATGCAATACCGGCATTATCAGCGGTGATAGCGCCCAGTACAGCAGCAGTGAGCGGTGCAACAGTCATCGAAAGTCCCAACCCAAATAACAGAACTCCAGGAAAAAGCTCAGTCCAATACGATACGCTTTGAGTAATATGAAGCATAGATAAAAATCCGAACCCCGCAATAATTGGACCAAATGTCATAAAAAAACGAGGGCCATACTTGCCTGCTAAAGCTCCAAACCGCGGAGAGAGTGCAAACATAATTAAGGTTATCGGCAAGAGCGCCAGACCAGCCGCAATAGCTGAATAGCCACCAACTTGTTGCAAAAATATGGTGATCAAAAATGTAGCAATAGATAATCCTGCATAAATAAAAATGGTGCTAATATTCCCTATCGTAAAATTACGAATCCTAAACAGCTTTAGTGGTAGCATTGGTGATTTAGCACGTGATTCGTGCCAGAGAAACATAATAAGTGCAAATACTCCGCCGATAAACGGCAGAAATATTGCCGGGTTACCCCAGCCGAAATGTGGTTGTTGGATGAGCGCGTACACTGTACCGCCTAAACCTATTATTCCTAATGCAGTGCCCCAGGCGTCAATATGTTGATTTGCTACGTGAGGTTCTTTGAGATGTAAGCTTCTCATAAGCCACAAAGTGACGGCAATAGGGATACTATTAATCGCAAAAATTAGACGCCATGAATACACGTCGACCAAGAACCCACCTAAAAGTGGGCCGATAACAAATGCAATGCCTGTCCAGGCTGTCCAGGCACCAATGGCTTTACTTTCGGCAACCCCAGAGAAAGACGCAATAATAATTGCTAGTGAACTTGGCACTAATAAGGCGCCGGCTATACCTTGTAGTGCTCGTGAGGCGATAAGAATTTCGGCTGTCGGTGCAATCGTGCAAAGCAGCGACGCACAGCCAAAACCTAATAGTCCCCAAAAAAGTATTCTCTTTCGCCCGAATATGTCTGCTAATGAGCCTGCGGTTAAAATAAGGGCGCTTAAAGTAATAAGATAAGCATCAACGACCCATTGCTGGGTAATAAGTCCGCCACCGAGTTCTTTAGTAATTGCAGGGAGCGCTACGTTTACGACTGATCCATCTAAAAATGCAACAAAGGATGCCAATATGCTGATAGTAAGCGTAAGCCGTTGTTGCTTTGTCATGGTCTCACTATAGCAAAATTAAAAACACCCGTTTTAGCGGGTGTTTTTTGTATAGGTTTAGTTTCTATTTATTTTTTGTCGTCTTCACTGCCTTTAATAGCTGATTCAATGACATCGCGAGGCAATGCTGCGGTTGAAAGTAAAGCATTGCGCACAGTGTTTACTGCATCGCCACCTACACTGGTTGCGGCATCAAGTGCACCACCTACAGCTGCTTTAGCTGCTTCTGAGGTATCTGCGCCAACGTTGCCAGCTGCTTTTATAGCACCCTCTACGGCTGCAACTGCCGCGCTACCGATATCGCCACCCGTGTCGGCTGTACCTTGGACGATACCTTGCGCACCACCACGGACGGCAGAAATCACGTCGCCGCCTACTTCACTTACTCCGTTCACAATGCCGCTCATAGTACTGGCAGCTGTATCAGTAATTGATGCGCCGACCTGGCCCACGCCTTTTACTGCACCGCTGGCAACTGACGCAATGGCTTCAACCCCCGTACCGGCAACTTCACCTGTTCCACGCAGTACATTTACTACCTGGTTTTTCACAGTATCAGTTACTGCCTGGAGTATGTTATCTACGCCCTGTACGGCTGCGGTTACTGCATCTGCTACCTCATCGATTATTCTTGCTAGCATTGTATCTCCTTATTGTTTTAGTTATACATAAGCAGCATACCATAACCGTTATAGGTTCCATATTTTTGTGACATACGTCACATTACAGATTTTTAATAGCAGCTTGGATGTCTTCGTAATTATCTATGCCGGCAACAGGCACCAGGGCAGCCTGGCCATACCGTGTCCGATAGCCTGTGAGCATGTTGTTATTATTGATATTGTTAAGCGTTACAGACTTTAGCTGATCGCTTGGGACGCTTGTAAACATACGATAAAGCGGGATAACTTCGCTGAGCTTAACGTCGGTTTCGATGTTATTGCCCACGGCATTGAAAATTTTTCCGTTGGTACGTGGGTCAAGGACAAGCTTCCAGTTTAGCTCGGCTTTAATAGCATTGAGTACTAATTGCTGGTTTTGAGTACGATTGAAATCGGATTCAGGAAACCCATATGAACCATACGTAGCCCCACGGGCTCTGGTCAGTCGAAGCGCGGTTTGGCCATCAATTTTTTGCGGGCCGTTGGCAAGCTGTAAGGGCCCGCCTTCTTGTGGTTGGAAGTTCGGGTCGTAGATACCGCGTGGGTCAGGACTTTGAATATTCACGGTCACACCACCTAGGGCGTCTACAATTTCCCGCACCGCAGCATAATCAATTAAGGCGTAATTATGAATTTCCAATCCGGTGACTTGCGTGACGGTTTTTTCAAGTAAGCCCATGCCGCCTTCTGGTAGGCCTGGCTCGTTAAAGTTTGAACGCTGTCCATCTTGATATGCTTCATTGATTTTGGCGTAACCCTCACCTGGAATATCCACGTATAAATCCCGCGGGATACTAAGCATGTACCCAGATTTTTTATCTTTGTTGAGGCTAAGTACCATTATAGAATCCGTAAGGGTGGCTCCGCCATGGTTAGGGTCGTCAGCTGAGTATCCAACAAGTAAAATATTGGTACGCCCATCAGTTTGCTTCGGTGGTGTTTGTGCAAGCAGTCCGAAAGCGTTGCTACTTCCGAATAACTTAGAAGTAGCATTTGAAAAGTTACGTAAGTCCCATATCCCAATAACCAAAATAGGTATAAGTAGTAGCAGAATGAACAATAGTATTGCCTTTTTCCAGGTAAGCCATCGTTTTTTTTCGGTAACTTCGGGCTCTTCTAATGACGTATCGGCTGCTCTTCTCCGCTTGCTAGCGGTAGGCTGGTATGCGGTATTCATGAGCGCATTATAGGACTGCGTTTTGGTAAGCTGCTGGTTTTTCTTAGACGTGCGCATAGTATTCCTTTATCAAGTAGGTATATTATCTCAAATCATCCTGAAAAAAAGAACGCATCATGTAATTTTTTTCACAGAAAAGAAAGTAATTTAATGGCGTATTTACAAAACACCACAAGAAGCGTAATAGTTACATATATATTTAAGAAATATATAAAAAACGGAGGACCATAGCCAATATGATAAGCGCGACAAAGCGGCTAGAGCAATTACAAGAACTTGCCGTGGAGACCGCTCAGGAAATGGCTCGCTCTGATGCGCTGTTTTTAAGTATTGGAGACGGGGCTATAGCCACGAATGAACACGGAATCATTACACGTATCAATAGAGTAGCCCTGTCTATATTAGGTTTTAAGGAAGAGGATGTAATAGGCGAACAGTTTACAAAAGTTATTATTGCTACTGATAGTCGTGGGATACCTATCTCAAAAGACAAAAGGCCTATCACGCTTTCCTTCCAAAAAAATAACACGGTATCACGACGCTGTTATTATGTTCGGGGTAATGGATTGTTAGTACCTGTGTCGGTTACGGTGTCACCTATTTTCCTAGATAAAAAACCAGTTGGTGCAATTGAAGTCTTTCGTGATATCTCTGAGGAATTAGAGGTAGATAGAATTAAATCAGAATTTATTTCAATTGCCTCCCATGAGCTTCGTACGCCAGCAACAGCAGTCAAAGCGTACCTAGGCATGTTATTAGAAGGCTACGCCGGTGACCTCACCCCAGGTCAATTAGACTTTATACAAATGGCTTATGATAGTAATGAACGACAACTCAAAATATTAAACGATTTACTATATGTGACGAAGACGGAGTCAGAGTCGGTAAACCTTAAACTAAGTGTTGTGGATATATCAGAGTTAACGGCGTCAGTTATTGAAAGGATGGGTGAAATGGTTGCAAGCCGTAAACAAAATATAGCTTTGGCATTAGCAAAAGATGTAGTTGCAAAAGTAGATGTGTCCTTTATGCGTATGGTTATTGAGAATTTAGTTAGTAATGCCAGTAAATATACACCGTCAGGCGGTAAGATAATGGTCTCGGTAGTTAATAAACGAAAGGCTGTAGAGATTTCAGTTTCAGATAACGGGGTAGGAATTAATCCGAACCAAATGCATAAACTATTCAAAAAATTTTCTCGCATAGATAATTCTCTCTCCACAGAAGTGAGCGGCTCGGGAATCGGATTATACCTCGTAAAACAAATAATCGAACTTCATAACGGAAATATTAAGGTAAAATCCATACCTAACAAAGGCTCAGTATTTACGGTAAAGTTACCTATTCAAAGGTAGCGTACCATTGACCATAATAATAATTATATTTTATTATTTAGTATGCCTTTGTGTGGCATGATGGCTTCTAGTCATAAAACCCTACGACGTACCAAGGAGTGATGCGTTTTGCGCTCTGGGATAACCAGCTGCGTTTTGATCGCCCTGGTCCTCTCGCTGTTCGCTGTGCCAGTCTCGGCTACGACCGTCCCCTGCGACAAATCGCGTGTCGTGACGCCTGTCGAACCATTGAAGGATGGCACCTACGGCAGAACCTGGCAACGGAACTACGGCACCGTCCAGATATCTTCGGGTTGGCTCAGTAGAAGAAAGCTGACTGTGAAAGCTGGCGTGGTCAATCTGAGACAGCGAATCAAAGCTGTCTGGATCAGAGAGATCTATCACGTCTGCAGGTCGGGTAAGCTTCTGCAGGCGGGCAGAGCCTATTGGACCGATAGGGCACCAATCAGAAAGACAATGCGAGTTGATCGCTGGTCCTTTAAAGAGCTGATGGGTATGACGTTTGAGGGGCTCTGGCTCACGAGCCGGGTCACCATCGAGATGCCGGATGGCAGTCGTTCGTCGCTTCGGACGACGATCCCCATTTTGCCGCCCGAAGGCGTCGCCAACCCAAACCGTTAATGACGTACGGGGTTGCTACCACCCCATCAGAAGTTTGACTACACCCGGTAGTCATCAGCTTGCTGATGGGGTGTTTTTCATATTTCTTCACAGTAGGTTTTTTTACAGTTCGAGTATTCATCTTTAGGTATGGTTGGTGTATAAAGGCGGACAATGTGAGTACATACAGCTTTATTATAGTTTCCAACCGGTTACCGGTGACCGTACAGAAAAAAGACGGAAAGTTAATATTTACGAGAAGTTCGGGTGGTTTGGCGACGGCAATGTCTTCGCTCGATAATGCTGATAAAGCGTTATGGATCGGCTGGCCTGGTATCCCTGAAGATGACCTAACTGCGGCTGAGAAAACAAAAATAGCCAAAGAGCTTAAAAAGTATAATTGCTATCCCGTCCACTTAACGAATATATTGGTTCAGGCTTTCTATGAAGGCTATGCGAATGATACTCTTTGGCCACTTTTTCACTATTTCCAAGAATCTGCTCAGTATCGTGAAGCGTACTGGTCAGCGTATAAAACTGCAAACGAGCTTTTTAACCGTGCTGTTGGACAGCATGCTAAGCAAGATGCAACAGTTTGGATTCATGACTATCATTTCTTGCTCTTGCCTGCCTTGTTGCGTAAGCGTATACCGCAGGCCTCGATCGGATTTTTTCTACACATACCCTTTCCTTCATACGAAATATTCCGGTTACTACCCGAGCGCAGGGATATTTTAGAAGGTATGTTGGGTGCGGATCTGTTGGGTTTTCATATTTACGACTATGCTCGTCATTTTTTGAGCAGCTGTTTGCGTATGTTAGGTGTGGAAAGCAGCTACGGACTGGTTGAATATGAAGGAAGAACTATTTTAACTGATGCTTTTCCAATAGGCATCGATTATAAAAAGTTCGTAAGCACTCTAAGGAGCCCTGAGGCCAAAGATGAGATAAAAGCCATTAGTGATACATACAGAGGGAGAAAGGTTATTTTATCGGTAGATCGGTTGGATTACAGCAAGGGCATTGTGCAGCGACTTGAGGCTTTTGATCTATTTCTTAAAGAGAATTCTTCATATCATAAGAAAATAGCGCTAGTTATGGTAGCAGTGCCTTCACGGGTGGCTGTACAGACATATCAAAATTTGCGTGACTCGATCGAGCTTCTAGTGAGTCGAATTAATGGTACATATGGAACGGTTGATTGGACACCCGTATCATATCAGTTTAGGAATCTACCATTCGAGCAAGTTGTTGCGCTGTATGCGACGGCAGATGTCATGCTAGTGACGCCCCTTCGCGATGGTATGAATCTTGTAGCAAAAGAGTATGTGGCATCCAAGCAAGATAATAAGGGTGTATTAATATTGAGCGAATTAGCTGGTGCAATCGATGAGTTACCTGAAGCAATCAGGGTGAATCCTAACAGTATACGTTCAATAAAAAGTGCCATAGGTACGGCGCTTCGGATGCCGAATACTGAAAAACGCCAGCGACTTATTGCGATGCGTCGGCGTATATCGAGTTATACAGTACAGCGATGGGCAGCTGACTTTTTGGAGCAGCTTCATGATATAAAACAGTATCAGTCCGAGCAAAGTGAAAAATTACTTACGTCGGCAGATGAAACAAAAATTATCCAGCAATTTAGTAAAGCAAAAGAACGGCTGGTTATCTTGGATTATGATGGCACTATCCGTAATTTTGTGTCGAGCCCTGATCCCAATAAAGCAAAACCGCCTATCCGTTTGAAACGCTTACTACATAAAATTATTACCTACCCTAATACGAGGCTATGTATAGTTAGTGGGCGTACAAAACAGGCGCTTGATAGCTGGTTTGCGGGTATGGATATTATGCTGGTGGCCGAGCACGGTGCATGGATTAAAGATGGTAAGACGTGGCAAAATATTCCCACATCGTTTGATGAGTATAAGCCAGGTATTATGAATCTCTTAAAGCAGTATGTGGATCGCACGGCAGGCGCTGAGATTGAGGAAAAAGATTATTCCATCGTTTGGCATTACCGCAATGTGCCGACTGAACTGGCTCATGTAAGAAATATCAATGTATGGCGCGATTTACAGACAATTGTAGCGGGCTCGGACATAACACTGTACTCGGGACACAAAGTAATTGAGATTAAGCCGGAAAAGATTAATAAAGGTGAAGCAGTTAAAAGAGTGATTGCAACGAATCCGGCAGAGTTTATTTTTTGCGCCGGCGATGATTATACAGACGAAGATATGTTTGTGGCATTACCTGAAAATGCAGTAACGATAAAAATCGGACTTGGGAGCACGGCTGCCACCTATCAACTTGCAGATACTGTTGCTTTGGTAAGGTTACTTAATGATTTGGTTGCGCAGTAGTTATACTTTTAGTGCTTTTGTTTTTCCTTGAGTACGCTAGACCGAGAAGGAGACGATAGTTATAGTCTCGGACCTACTGTAAAATGCTGGTTGGTTAGTTTTTACGTAGCTTTCCTGAGCAGCCTTTACTTATTGCCATGCACTACTTCTCGGCGCCTGCCTTGCGGTTAGCTACATAGACTTTCTAGCTTATCGTAGGTACATAGCAAAGCTTTACAATCATTTGAGACCATACATTACAGCGAAGGTGCGATTATGGACAAATGGCTACTTTTGGGCCGCTTCGGCCTTTTCGATAAGCTCGATACCGCCGCGTTCTTTCCAGCGTTCAAACGTCGGACTTTTTTGAGCATGACGTTCACGCCACATATTAAAGGCGTCGCGTGAGTAGACTACTGTTTGGGCGTCATTCAATCCTTCGCCTTTCTCTATTGCATTGGCTGCACCAAAGCCGCCATTATAGGCTGCAGCGATGAGCTCGACAGTGCTGTCCCAACTCGGTCCTTGCTTTGCGGTGCCATATTCGTCACGAAGCACAGCTAGATAGGCTGTGCCGAACTCAATACTGGTCCGTGGGTCAAATAAATCATACTTTTTCACAGGATCCTTTAAGTATCTGGAAGCAATGTCTCCAGCTGTCGGAGGGGTGACTTGCATGAGACCTTTCGCGTCAGCTTCGCTTTTAGCCTTAGGATAACCGCCCGATTCCATGGTAATGATTATGGCTATAAGGTTCGGATCGATGTTATACCTTTTAGCCATATCGTCAATATCTTTTTCATACTGCTTGACCGTTTCAGGTATCCACGGTGAAGTTATCGAAGAAGATTCTGGCTTCAAGGGTGTTTGGTTGTCTTTTACTAAAGTCACAATTCCAACTCCTCCTAATACAATGAATGCACCAATACCTATCATTATCCAGTCCCTTCCGCGAGGAAGTTGCTTAACGACTGTGCTCCTAAACTTCATATGCCTATAATAACAAAACATTAATAATTTTGGATCTACAAGCCTAGTACATAAGGCGGCGGTTACCCATTGAAAATTAGCTCTTAACAGGGTACAATATGCAGGTTATTTGAAAATAATAGGGCGTCGCCAAGTGGTAAGGCACCAGGTTTTGGTCCTGGCATTCGGGGGTTCGAATCCCTCCGCCCTAGCCAGATTATGTATCTGTTATAAATTTTAAGGTAAATACAGCTTCAGAGTCTTTTGTTATTATTAACCTAATGAGGAAAATAATAGCAGTAGTACCTACTTATAATTCAGCTGATTTAGTACACGAACGTGTAGCACAACTTAAAGAAAGTTCCTTTGCCTCTATCATTGTCTGTGACGATAAATCAGACGATAACACCGTAGAACGACTTTCTCGGCAATACAATGATTCGATTAAACTTATAGCTGGACAAGATAATATCGGTCCGGGCGGAAACAGAAATAGAATTCTGGATATAGATATTGATAGTAGCGACTTCTTATTTTTCATCGATGCCGATTGTGAATTAGTATATAAACAAGATCTAACAACTTTAGTAGCCGCTAGCTTCACACGTCAAGACATCGGAGTCGTTGGTTTTAGCATTTGTAATAAAGATGACTCCCTAATGTCTTGGAATTACGGTGAACTTATGCATCCTGTACATGAAGCTGCTGACCAGCGACTTGAAGAGATGCTAAATGAAGGACAAATTAATAGGGAGCAATTTATAGTAGGCGCTCCTGCTCGGGCAGCATCATTTCGTTTCCTTCCTGAGCCCGAACCCAAAGAGGTAGGCTGGGTTGCTGAGGGTTGTTTTGCTGTACGGACTGAACTATTTAACAGCATTCGCGGTTTTGCCACTCAGATGCGCTACCATGAAACACATGACTTTAACGCTCGTGTTCAAGAAAACGGCTATACAACAGTCTTCAATCCTACTTTAGTTGCAAGACATTTAGCGCATGACTCTCGTATGCAGCGGCGAGTCGAAGATATACGTGCCGGACGTCTTTACTATTACCAGACACACTGGGGTATGAGCGAGGAAGTCTTTGCTCGTTTATTTGACGAATGAGTATTAGATGAAAACTTGATTTCAATCGTAAAGTTTTAGGCTTGCTGAAAATAGATTGAATCTCTTCTTCCAACCAAAAGGTAGAGCTCCCCTTGGCTTTTTATTGGCTTGCTTTCCAAGGCCTACGTATGGACGATAACTGGCGTACCGATAGGCGCCCAGTTGTATATCCATGAGGCGTCATTGTCTACTATTCCTACACAACCATGTGAACTGTTAATATTGCCGAAATAATTTAAAGGCCGCCAGTAATTTCCATGAATAGCATAGTCTTTGTAGAAATAGCTCACCCAACGGACATGCGGTTGAAAATAGTTGCTGCCATCGACATTGCGACCGCGCATGTCTTGTTGAGGGAATTTAGAATAGATTGCGTATTGGCCGGTTACGGTCGGGGTTGAGGGCGCTCCGGCTGAGACCAGCTGAGTATTTACAAGCTGATCTCTTTCATAGGCGTACATGCGTTTATGAGTAAGGTCAACTTCAATCCATTTGTCATACATTGATGAACTAATTGTTTTAAAGGCTTCATTACGTATGGTTAATTGAGCCGAAACACCATTATTTTTAAGTAAACTGTTGGCTACTGAGGCTGCAGCATCAGACTTATTAATAACATCGACACCGCTTACCCCAGGTACAAGTATGCGTTCATTTCCATCAGCTTCTTTTATCATAACTTGAGCACGAGGTGGTCGAATATCATTTCTTGTAAGTTTGTTGATGTATTCTTGGACTTTACCGCTATTTACAGTTATGTCTACTTTTTTAGTATCAGGATGTGGGGTAATTTCTAACCAATTGGCAATGTCAACAGGTGTGGCGGTGATTGTTTTGGTACCCATAGTGAAGGTCACTGTTTGGCTAAGAGTTTTTTCTAGGGAAGTTTTATAGGGTTGGAGCGCGGTTGCTGTAAGTGCGGGATTTACGGCCAAAGTTTTTAATCGTAAGGTTTGTGCACTAAGCGTACTTGCTGCTCTTGTCATGGTTTTTTGAGGGTTTGCCAAACCGTATTGTTTGCCAGTAACCGCATCGGTAATATTGATTTTACCGTCCTTGATCGACAGCGCGGCATCTTGTGAAGGTTGCGCAATAACCGTAGCATTGGCAGTGATAAATGAGTTAAAGGCTGGTGTATCGGGCTTCACTATAGCCTGGACATTTGTATGTTTCCACCATGTGACACGGTTGCTAAATTGTTTGCGTTTAGCCGCATGTTGCAGAGTCTTAGCGCTATCGATAGTCAAACCTTGGTCTTTTAGGGTGAATTGACGCGTTTTGCCGTCTGGATATGCGAGTGTCAGTTTGTAGGCATTTGACTCTGTTTCAATAAGCCGCTTAAGGGCAATATCGCTAATATTTGATCGCACAGTCTGGCTTCCTATGGTGGTCTTGGGAAGAAATATGCCACAGAATACCCACGCTGTAATAAGAACAATTATCGCTCCTCCGCTTGCGAGTAGGACTATTTTTTTATGGGAGTATCGGAATAATTTTTTTGGAGATGGGCTCTTGGGTGAGGCTTGCGTGGTCGGCTCAACCGTATTTGAGGCACCCGAAGATGCTCCTTGAGGTTCTGACGGGGGTATATGATTGTTGTCGGCCATACAGAAAGCTCACCTTGTTCCCTATTTCTAAGGCAAGTATACAAGTAACGTTGTAAAAACAAAAGCATTGTCTGCTTAGTAGTTTGGAGCGGCTGGCAGTCCGAAAAATTCTTCGAGAGTTTCAATATTTTTAGTGTGCATTTCGCTAGCCAGTTCAGCGCCGACGTATCTGTAATGCCATGATTCATGACGATAGCCTGTGATGTGTATTTTATCTGGGGTGTAGCGTTGGATGAAGCCATATTTGTATGCATTCGTAGCAACCCATTTGCCTGCAGGGGTATCACCGAAACAATCATCGATACCACAGCCATCGCCGCCGATGTCAACTCCAAGGCCAGTTTGATGCTCGCTGTACCCAGGGCGGGCACTCTCCGTATCGGCCTTTTCCTTGCCATAAGCGCTCACCTCACTATTGTATACAGTCACTTGGGTGCCATATGATCGATATCCGCTAAGTGGTTCAATAAGGTATCCTGCAGCCTTCGCGTCGGTTTGCATGCGGGTAAACGCTTCTGCTGCAGGTTGGCGAAGTTTTTGATTATTGCTTACTGCTACTAAATCTGTTGGAGCGTAGGTTGTGGGTTGTAAGGGACGGGATTTATTAACCACTACCCAGATGCTCGTAGGATCATCTATGGAATATTGTTTTTTATTGAACGCATTAGTACCAGCTGATGTATTGGTGCCTACAGGAGGTGCAGATTTCCTTTCAGCTGTTGATTTGTCACGGTTTGTCACGAAATAGCCCAAGCCAAGTATCAGGATAAACACAATAATTATTACTAGGTACAAACGTTTCACTGTAACTAGTATAAAATATTTAGTTGGTTGATTCCAGGTGGGCTATATCGTAGACTTAATGAAAGGTGAAAATCTATTATGGGTAAAAAGGCTATCGATCTAGCTGAGTATGTATTTGAACTTAATATGCACGGCATGCAAGGGCGTGTGCTGAGAGCTCCTAGTGCCAAGAAAAATAGAAATCGTGAAATATTACTAGTATATGGACATCATGCACTTATTGAGCGATGGTTTGGTTTAGTTGAAAATTTACAAGATTACGGACCTGTCACTTTGCCTGATTTGCCGGGTTTTGGTGGCATGGATAGCTTTTATAAGATTGGACAAAAGCCAAGTTTAGATAATATGGCTGATTATTTAGCGGCATTTGTAAAGATGCGTTACAAGCGGAAACGAATTACGATTGTTGGCATTTCCTATGGCTTCATTGTGGCTACGCGCATGTTGCAGCGGCATCCTGAGCTTGTTAAAAAGGTTGACCTGCTTGTGAGTGTCGTAGGTTTTATGCACCGCGATGATTTTCTCTTTACTCCCCGACAGCGTCAGTTTTTCAGAGTTGCGTCGCGGTTTTTTGCCGCGCGTCCAATACCCTTCCTTATACGCTATTTAGGTCTGAATAAGTTTGTTATAAAAAATATATACGTCAGGTCTCCATTTGGTAAGAAACGCTTTTTAGAAATGGAAGCTGCAGATTTCGCAAGTCTTATGGATTTTGAGGTCAAACTTTGGCAATCCAATGATGTGCGTACCCACTGGGCGACTACCTCGGAATTTCTTGATCTAGATAATTGTCAGAAAAAAGTTAAGCTTCCCGTTTGGCACGTAGCTGCAAGTAACGACCATTACTTTAATAACTATAACGTTGAACAGCATATGCGTATTGTGTTTAATGACTATACTCGGGCCACAATGAACTCTCACGCCCACACGCCAAGTGTTCTAGGAGATAAGAAAGAGCTATCTGTTATGGTGCCTCCAAAACTAAAGCGGGAATTGGCGAAAGCAATATAGAAAATGGTATACTGAGGGACAACTATGAAGATCGGTTTAATATGTCCCTATGACATAAATAAGGGGGGTGGTGTCCAAGAATGTATCCGTGCGCTCCAATCAGGGTTGGTGGACCTTGGGCATGATGCAAAGATTATCACACCTCGATTGAGAGGTACGAATAACAGTCATAAAGATATAATTTATCTCGGTACCTCTACCGATTTTCGTGCACCAACACATACCACTTCACAAATCAGTGCCAGCGGTGATGGTTCTGATATTGATGCCATGCTTGAGCGGGAAAAATTTGATGTTTTGCATTTTCATGAGCCATGGATACCTATCCTTAGCCGCCAGATTCTTAGCCGCTCTACCTGTCCGAACGTTGCAACCTTCCATGCGAAGTTACCCGAGACAATGATGAGCCGGACATTTGCAAAAGTAGTGGCTCCTTATACGAAGTCTGTCTTGAAGTACTTGGATAGTTTTACGGCAGTGAGCGAGACGGCAATGGAATATTTACGAACAATGACTGACGAGCCTGTTTCGATAGTTCCTAATGGAATTGACTTGAAGAATTTCCACGCGCCTCGAAAACGTGAAAATCACAAAACCAAAACAATTTTGTATGTTGGCCGACTAGAAAAACGTAAAGGGCTAATGTATCTCTTGAAGGCGTTTGCTCTTTTATTGGAAAAAGAACCAAAGGTCCGACTTATCATTGCTGGTGATGGCGTAGATCGTCAAAAATTAGAAGACCTGGCGGAGGAACTTGGTATAGCGGACCATGTACAGTTTTTGGGCTATATTACTGAAGCTAGGAAAAAACAACTGCTTCGTAATTCCGATTTATTCTGTTCACCTGCTATTTATGGCGAAAGTTTTGGCATTGTACTCCTCGAGGCAATGGCAACAGGTCTGGTTACGGTTGCAGGTAATAATCCTGGTTATGCATCAGTATTGCAAGGACTCGGTTCCCTGTCACTCGTGAATACAAGGCAGGTTGACGAGTTTGCCCATCGCTTGAACTTGCTTTTAAAGGAGCGAGATCTTCAGAAATTATGGCGTACATGGGCTCAGGAAAATGTGAAGCAATATGATTATCCAAACGTTGTGAAGCAATACGAGGCGGTATATAAGGCGGCTATCGACAGCCATGGCAAGTGATAAAAAGCTTACAGTCGGTCTGGTGTTGGATGATTCTCTCGATTCAACTGATGGCGTACAGCAATTCGTAGTGACATTGGGGCGGTGGCTTTCACATAACGGCTATGATGTTCATTATTTAACCAGTGAAACGAAACGCACAGATTTACCGCAGCTCCATGTTTTAAGTAAGAAAGTAAAAACTAGGTTCAATGGTAATAGTGGAGGTTCTCCCTTACCTGCCCGGCCTCGGGATATAAAGAAGATATTGCAAGAGATAGATTTTGACATACTCCATATACAAGTACCCTACAGTCCGTTCATGGCTGGGCAATTAATCACAAAAGCACGTCATAAAACTGCGGTAGTGGGAACGTTTCATATATTTCCCGAGTCGCAATTTGTTACATGGGCGACGCGTGGTCTTGGTATCTGGATACGTAGACAACTTAAACGGTTCGACGTGATGATGAGCGTTTCAACAGCGGCTAAGGATTTTTCAAAGCGTACATTTCGTATAGATTCGACTATTGTGCCTAATATGATTGTAGTATCAAAATTTTTAGTACCTGCACAAAATAGCCCTGATCGAACTGAAGTGGTATTTCTTGGTCGGCTTGTTGAACGTAAAGGTGTACTACAGCTACTACAAGCCCTTAACTATATACAACAGCATCAATTAGTAAAAATACCCTACCATGTAACCATTGGAGGCAAAGGGCTATTGCGCGAGAGGCTCGAATTATATGTTACCGAACATAATTTGGAGAACATAGTTACTTTTACGGGATTTGTAGCCGAAGAAGAAAAGGCTAACTTCTTGGCTAAAGGTGATATCGCAGTTTTCCCTAGCACCGGTGGCGAAAGTTTTGGCATCAGTTTATTAGAGGGGTTAGCTGCGACACCCGGTCCGGTTCTTGCTGGCGACAACGCCGGGTATCGTTCGGTTATGGAGCCGTTTACCGATCAATTATTTAATCCTAATGACACGAAAATTTTTGCTGAACTATTAGCCTCATATATCAATAATCCAAAACTACGCAAAACAATTCACAAGGAACAAGTAAAGTATGTCAAGCAGTTTGATATTGAGGTTATCGCCAGGAAAATCATTGGTATATACCATGATGCGTTGCAACGTCGCCCACAGTAAGTAATAATACATACTATGAGACTGCGTGGCCGAGCAAAAGATCCCGAAAAGTTAGAAATTATTATTGCAAACCGTACAGTTGTACGCGTAATGATTGTCGTTCTTCTAACATTATTAGGCTTGGCCGTGCTTAATAAGGTAAGCCACGCGCTTATTCTGATTTTTACAGCCTTCTTCTTAGCTGTTGCTCTCAATGCTCCAGTACATTGGATTGCACAACATCTACCCGGAAAGCGCCGTGGCAGCCGATCGGTCGCCACTAGTATCTCGTTCTTGATTGTAGTAATAGTACTGTCTGGCTTTATTGCATGGGTGGTACCACCAGCAGTTCGCCAGGTTGCAAATTTTGTAAAAGCAGTGCCGGGCTTTGTTAATGACTTACAGGATCAGGATAGTGCTGTCGGTAGGTTCATTCGAGATAATAATCTTGAAGATGCCACCAGTAATCTTTCGGATGATTTATCAAATATTGTCAAAAATTCAGGTGATACAGCAGTGTCTACGGTGAGTACGGTTGGTGGTGCTATCGTAAGTGGCCTCACGGTACTTGTACTGACGTTTATGATGCTTGTTGAAGGTCCACGGTGGATTTCGTATGGCAAACGCTTCTTAGCTGAAGACAAACACGATAGAGTCAACAATATTGTCGAAGATATGTACAAGGTCGTCAGGGGTTATATCAATGGCCAGGTAACGTTGGCATTTATTGCAGCAGTTATGTTACTACCCGCCATGCTTATTCTGCACGTTCCCTATGCAGGGGCGCTTGCTGCCATCGTGTTCTTATGTGGGTTGGTACCAATGATTGGACATTATGTAGGGGCGACGCTTGTTACATTGGTTGCGCTTATTGAGTCACCGGTCAGCGCCGTTTTGATCCTCGCCTATTACGTGCTTTATCAACAGATTGAAAATTATGTCGTGCAGCCTCGTATTCAGGCTAACGCGACAAATATGTCCCCTCTCATAGTTTTTGCTTCAGTACTTATAGGCATTAACCTCGGTGGTATACTGGGTGGAATCGTAGCAATTCCAATTGCCGGATGTATCAGAATCTTGGTGATTGACTATTTGCAAAATACAGGACATATTCGCCCTGCGGAAGCTTCACAACTTAAAGCCGGTACCAAATAGATTTTAGCGGCTTGTCACGCAAGCCAATTCCTTGTTCTTTAAGCTGATCGCGAATAGTGTCGGAGGTTGTCCACTCACCTTTATGACGGGCGATGTCGCGTTCATCGAGTAATGCCCTCTGCGCTTCTGTAATATCTTTACTCTCAAGCAAGCCAAGGCCAAACACCTCATCTAAAAATACAATGAAATGGTAGAAATCTTGGGAGTTTCCTTCTGTATATCTTGTGTGCAGGCCATTTTTTGCAATCCAGTTCATAGTTTCACTAAGGATGCGTAGTGCAACCGGAGTATTAAGATCGTCGTTCAGTGCCTCAAGGATAAGATCCTTCTGTTTAACAAAATATTCATCTCCTATTGTTGTGGCATCTGGATCTCCTTGGAAACGAAGATCGGCAAACTCCTGAATATTCGCTAGGCGATTTTTAGCCGATAGTAGGCTCTCCCAACTGAATTTACTTTGAGAACGGTAATGACTTTCCAGTACATGTAGTCTGAGTACTTTTAAGTCAAAGCCCTGGTTTTCAATGTCTTCAAGCGTGATAGTATTTCCAAGGCTTTTACTGATCTTCTCATTATTGATAGTAATGTGATTGGTGTGCATCCAGTAATTTGCAAAGCGTTTACCTGTCACGGCTTCACTTTGGGCTATTTCATTAGTGTGATGTACGGGGACGTGATCTATGCCGCCCGAATGAATATCAATTGTTTCACCCAAATACTTCATTGCCATAGCCGAACACTCTATATGCCAGCCAGGAAATCCCTTGCCCCATGGACTGTCCCACTCCATGTCACGTTTCTTGTCTTGGTCTTTTGGGCTGAGTTTCCATAGTGCGAAGTCTGATGCGTGTCGTTTTTCTGGATTATGTTCTACCCGGGCTCCAGCCTGCAAATCGTCCAGGTCAAGTCTGGCAAACGCGGCATACCCTTCAAATTTACTTGTATCGTAATATACGCCGTCATTGATGGTATAGGTGTAGCCCTTTTTTTCCAAATTTTTAATAAGGTCAATCTGTTCAGCGATATGTTCGGTTGCTTTTGGTAGATAGGTTGGCTGGCTGATATTCAGTCTTTTCAGGCCTTTTATAAAATAATTGCTGTAAAATTCTGCAATATCCCAGGCAGTCTTACCTTCACGCCTGGCACCTTTTTCAAGTTTATCTTCACCTTCATCAGCGTCACTTACAAGATGACCAACATCAGTGATATTCATAACCCATATAGGGTTTTTCCCACTTGCTATTAAGGTGCGTACCAACATGTCATAGCGAATAAATGTAAACCAATTACCAATATGAGGGTAATCGTATACGGTAGGTCCACACGTATAGATGGTAATCTGGTTTTGTTGTATTTGCTCTATGATTTCGACGTTCCGACTAAGAGTGTTATAAAGCTTCATAGTTGTTCCTGCTTTAGAGTTGGTTAAGTAATTCTGTGGCTTTAGCGATACATTCTGATTTTATTTCCTGTAAAGGCCGTCCGTTTTCCAGCTTAAATCCGCTGGCATATTGATGCCCGCCGCCTCCAAAATATTCAGCAAGCTTGCCTGCCACTGTATAACCATTATTGGCTCTAATGGCGGCGGTGATGCGTCCACTATCATAGTGTTTCAATACTACCGCTAGCTGTACACCCGTAGTCTGTAGCATGTCGGTTTGGATAAGTGGCGCAGGGTTATAGAGCGGGCTATACTCATTAATTTCCTTTTGAGGTACGGTAACGAGTGCAATACGATTATCGGCATGCAGTTCTGTGCGTTCGATGAGGCGTCCTTTATAACGGAAGATTGCTTCAGGCATTTTCCCGAATTCCCGACGTATTTCTTCTAGTTTTGGACGGTTAACTCCCTGTTCGATAAGTTCTGCCATAATGCGATATGTTTCAGGCTTGGCGAGCTCATTTGTCAGACCTTGAGTGTCTCCTAAAATCGTGCTGGCAATATTTTCATACACTGACTGATCAAATGGCCACGATAATTCTTTACCTAATACATACAAGAGCTCTCCTGTTGAGGCGCGTTTCCAGTCATTTATAATAGTTGTTGCAAATGGGATAGGGTTGTCTGTTATTTCGTGATGATCGAATATGATGCAAGGCTTGCTAGCCATAATACCTTTCACTCGAGCGTCCTGGAATGTGTCGAGTAAGGTCATAGTTGATGCGTCTACAATAATGCTCAAATCAAATGCTGCAGGAAGTTCTTTTGTCACCCTATCCCAGCCTTGCATGTATCGAAGATAACCAGGCATGTCTACCGCACAGTACAGTGAGGTTTGCTTTTTAAGGTTTGCAAGGATGCCTTCAAGTGCCAAGGCGCTGCCTAGACTGTCAGCGTCAGGATTGTCGGCTTGAATAAGTACGATATGATTTGCTGCTGAGATAAGTCTCTGGAGGGTTTGAGTCTCGGGATACGTGTGCATGCCGTTATTGTACCAGTTTTAGGTAATCTTTTAGGGTGTCTACAATATCTGGATATGGCGCGCTGAACTCGGACGAGTTAAGGAAATTAAGGGATTTCCATTCAAGAGCTGAAGAATCATCTTGGGCTACGGGTGTACCTTCCCAGTCCTTTACATATACTACCAAATCACAAACGTGAATATTTTCTAGGTATTCCACTGCATAAGAAGTAATGATCTCTATATTCCCGATTTTTATTGTTGTTTCTTCTAGCATTTCTCGTGCTGCTCCTGCTTGCACGCTTTCTCCAGATTCTAAAAAACCACCAGGCAGGTCATAAGTACCTTTTCGAGGTTCAATACCTCGTTTTGATACAAGGACCTGATTATGTTCGTTAACTAGCAGTACTGCTACGGCCGCGCGAGGATTGTTATAGTAATAATGTTTCTGTAGGCATACATAACTTGAGTCATTCATCTGTCTTAACTTTTGTCCGCACTCTATGCAGTAGTGGATTTTCATAAAACTGTCCTTCCCTCCAATGCTCTTCCCAGTGTGATTTGATCAGCATATTCAAGATCCACACCAATGGGAAGGCCTCTTGCAAGACGGCTAATTTTCACATCTTTGCCAGCAAGTTGTTTTTGGATGTAGAGCGCGGTTGATTCGCCTTCTACATTGGCATTGGTTGCTAAGATAATTTCTTCAACGTTATCATCGTCAACTCGTTGCAATAGCTCACTAATATGTAGTTGTTCTGGGCCTACGCCATCGATAGGTGAAACCAGGCCGCCTAATACGTGGTAGGTACCCTTAAATTGCCCTGTTTTCTCTAAGGCAACGATATCAAATGGTTCAGCAACAACCGCCACTAACTTTTTATTGCGCGACGGATCGGTATAGAGCGGCGATAATTCATCCTCTGGCCCTATGAGCGCGAATGTTTTTGGGCAATAATGTATGCCCGCATGTAGATTTACAAGACTATCAGCTAGCTTGCGTGCAACTTGCGGGTCTTTACGCACTAGATGGTAAGCATAGCGTTCTGCGGTACGCGGTCCTACACCCGGTAGATTTCCGAGTGCATCAATAAGATCGATTAAAGCAGCCGGCAGTATCTGCATATACAAAATACCTATAGCCTACAGGCCGAGGTTGCCAAGTGCACCCATCATAGGTTGCATCTTTTCTGCAGCAACTTTCTGACTAGATTGGATCGCTTCTTTAACCGCTTCTTCAATCCATTTTTCAAGTTGTCCGATGTCGTCAAGGTCAACGTGTTCAGGGTCAATGTGGATTTTCTTAATTTTCTGTTCACCGTTGATTTCTACCGTAACAGCACCATCGCCTTTTTCAACTTCGATTGTCATTTTCTGAAGTTCTTTCTGGATCTTCTTCACTTGTAGTAGCATTTTTGCTTGATCAAATTTTCCCATATGTTCCTTTCCTTCCTGACTCCTTATTGTACCAGATCTTCAGAGGTCTTGGCGAACTCGGCTTTCACCTTTGTATTGTTAGGCCACGCGATAAAATATGCCCTCAGGTTATAAGTGCAGCTCATTGCTATCGCGATTGTGAGTAATATGATGCCAAGCGACCGAGCGAAAGGGTTATTAGGAAATACTGTTAGCCACTGTCCAAGGAGTAACGCGATGCCACCTGATACCACAATATAAACCAGTGGTAAAAGCAGTGCTGTTGTCACTGGGCCTTCAAGTGAAACTAATACTGCAGCTATAGCGAAACATATGACCAAAAGCTTTGCACGGGCAAGAGAGCGGAATTTGAAATAGTAGTATACCCCAAGCGGAAATAATATTCCTGCCAACCCATCTGCGAGTGGCAACGTACCTAAGCTAGTTTGAGGATTTTCAGGCGACCATATAAATAAGTGGACCGGTAGAGTAATAAAGTTTTTTATAACCTCAATAATACTTGGCCAGTGTTCGGGTAGGCCTAAGAGATTTCTAATGATCTGAGGGTGTTCGATAGCAGAATAGACCACAGGGCCTATTACAAGGACAAGAAGTAGAATATATAAACTTATCTGATATGGAAGCGATAGCCGTCGTTTAATTAAACGGATGTCTTTATAGCGCAGAATAATACCAAGAGCAATGAACCAAATCATCCCAGGCGTATAGACGGCCAATCCTATGGCAAGGAGTGCTGCAAAATAGCTAAATTTAGTATGCTCGGCAGTTGCTATCCAATACCCACAAATAGCCAAAAGCAAAATACTAAAAGGTAGTAAAATATCCGCAGTACCGAGCCGGGCTATATGCAAAAACCAGGCTGAACATGCAAATAAAACAGTGGCTAAAAAAGCTGTACGTCGGGCATGCCAGTGCCGGATACCTAGGTAAAATAATCCCAGGGTGAGCACGCCAAAAAAAGCTGCACTTAACCTGGTTGCCAACAAGGGGTTATCAATCACCTTGTTTATAGTGAGGGCAGTAATTTTATACGGAGCATTTACGGGGTTATCAATGATTGCCGAGGTACCTATATCGCCAACTGTTTTAATTTCAGCGGTGCTATAGCCTGGTAGGAGTGTTTCAATATGGGAAACGAGCAACAACGATAAGGCGGCTCCTATAATGACCGCTGTGCTTAAAAATTGCCACGACTTACCCAATGAGAACCAATCCCCAAACTTTTTCATATCTTACAGCCAATTATAGCATTTTATTCCGCAAATGGTTCGCTGCTATGCCGCTTATCTATGGAGCGGATCAACTGCTTATCGCGGTTGAAGTAAAGCTCTACGTTATCAACTGGGCCGTTACGGTGTTTCTTGATGAGTACATCCATAATATTTTGCCGGTCGGTTTCTGGGTTGTAGTAATCTTCTCGATACAAGAAGGCTACAATGTCGGCGTCCTGCTCAATTGAACCAGATTCACGGAGGTCGGCAAGCTGCGGAATCTGCGGACTACGACTTTCAACACTACGACTCAACTGACTCAGGGCGATAAGCGGCACGTTAAGCTCGCGAGCCATACCTTTTAGTCCTCGGGAAATCTCGGATATTTCCTGAACTCGGTTGGCTTGGTTGTTATAGCTGCTACCACCACTCATAAGCTGTAAGTAGTCGACGATAACTAGCCCGAGTTTATGTTGATGGGCTTCACGGCGGGCTTTCGTACGCATGTCACTGACGGTAATGCCTGGCGTATCATCGATATAAATTGGTGCTTCACTCAGGGTACCCATGGCGTGACTAAGTTTTTCAAAATCGGAGTCAGTAAGATTTCCAGTACGCAGTGCCCAAGCATCTACTCCCGACTCCATAGCCAATAAACGGTCAACGAGTTGTTCTTTGCTCATTTCTAAGCTGAAAATTAATACTGGTTCTTTTGCGCCGATTGCTACATTGTGCGCCAAGTTTAATACAAAGGCAGTTTTACCCATTGCAGGACGGGCAGCCAAGATAAAAAGATCGGAGCGCTGTAGTCCAGCTAGTAAGTTATCCAGGTCGCGGTAGCCAGTCGGAATGCCACGAATTTTTTTCTTATCTTTGTGTAGATCATCCAGACGTTCAAAGCTTTCCGATAAAATTGATTCAATGCTTACGAGCGATTGTTTAACATGTTGTTCACTTACCTTGAATAAGCGCGTTTCTGCATCTTCAATAAGTTCCTTCAGGCTTTTTGACTCATCGTAACCAAGTTCCACCATATCTTGCGAAACGGTAATCAGGCGTCTGCGAAGAGCTTTCTGAGCGACAATTTCGGCATACTGCTCAACGTGTGCTGCGGTCGGTACAAAATTTGTAAGCTCTGTTAAATATGCTGGGCCGCCAATAATCTCCAGCACACCGGTATTTTTGAGTTGATCAGCTAGTGTTAGGACGTCAATCGGCTCACGGCGCTCATATAGCCGGGTAAGTGCGTCATAAATATGTTTATGCCTAGGGTCATAAAAATCATCAGCAGTAACAGTATCGGCAATTTTTACAACTGCATCACTATCAATCAGTATTGCGCCTAAAAGGCTGGCTTCCGCTTCGGTATTTTGCGGGACATTTTGCTTGTTTACATTCTCGGCCATAATCTACTTACGATTCTAGCAGTTCTCCGCCGCCAAAAATATTGCTAATGGTTCCTAAAGAGTTAGAACCAGATGTATCTAAGATCTCCGGAAGGCTTTCACTGGCACTAGAAACTTCAGGTGGAGTGGTTTTTTCACCGACTATACATAAGATTTCAGGTGTCGCACCGGATACCTTTTCTATAGCTTCGGCGATTACTTGGCGATTTTTCGGTTCATTAAGACGCTTCTGATGGAATGCAAATGCTAATGTGAGGGTTACAGTGGTATCACTGAAGCTTGGTTGGGCCATGCGCAAAATCCCATACAAGGTATTATAGGTACGCTTAATCTCATTAATAACATCCGGCCACTGCCCTTCAGTAATTGTTTGAGAGCTACGTTTTTTCGTCGATTTTTCTTTTTCAGGTTCTATGACTTGGGTTTCATTTGATTTTTTTAGTGTTGCTGGTTTGGTGTTTTGCTTTTGTTGTTTCATGGGAGGTTCAGATTTTTTAGGGTGAGACTCACCAGCTTGCTTTTCCTTGTTAGATGCAGCGGTGTTTACGGTTGTCTGGTCTGAGACTTCAGGGGCTTTGGCTGGCTGGTCGCCAAGAACAGCCTGCAATAAATATACCTCAAGCGCAGCATAAGGATCGGCAGAAGCCGGAACTTCAATAAGCTTTTCCAAAAGTTGCAACATGCGAGAAGGCTGACTAGCGCTTTGCTGGAGTAATGTTTCACGAATAGCCGCAGCTAGCTGTTTAGCTAATACTGAAGGCTCTATTCCTTGTTCACGGAGTGACTTTAGCGTAATAATAAGTTGCTTGACGTTATTGTTGTCCAAGCAGGCGAGAATACTGACGATAACTTCCTGAGAGGTAACTCCCAAGGTTGTACGGACGTCTTCAGCCGTAATCTTATCAGCACTGTGACGAATTTGGTCTAGTAAGCTAATACTGTCTCGAAAAGAACCTTAACCATGCTCTGCGATAAGTTCGAGGGCTTTTTTATCTATTGCAATTTTTTCTTTTTTGGCGATTTCTGAAAGATGTTCTACGACCTTCGTAGTCTCGATAGGTTTAAAGGTAAAATGCTGAGTACGGCTAATAATTGTTTCGGGCAGTTTATGTACTTCGGTGGTTGCTAAGATAAAGATAACGTGAGCTGGTGGTTCCTCGAGTGTTTTAAGGAGCGCGTTAAACGCTTCGCGGGTCAGCATATGTACTTCATCGATGATATATACCTTATATTTAGCGCTTGTCGGAGCTATATGTACCTTTTCGCGTAAATCTCGCACTTCGTCTATACGTCGGTTCGAAGCCGCATCAATTTCAATGATATCCAGGTGTGTAGTAGATTCATCGTACGGTAGCTGATTGACCTCGTAGGCCAAAATACGCGCAATACTGGTTTTACCTATGCCGCGTGGACCGGTAAAAAGATACGCGTGACTGACTTTATTTGTTGCAAGTGCATTAGAGAGCGCAGTAGTTATGTGCTCTTGGCCGACAATTTCCGACAGCGATTTAGACCGGTATTTACGATATAGCGCTTTCCCCATTTCTCTTTCATTATACGCCACTTATACGACGAGTATCGTTGTGTTTTACATATAAATAAGCCGACATAACTTATTGCCGGCTTAAATATTATCTAAATTCAGATATAGCGTCTGGCTACAGTGCTGCTTCAAGTGCTGCCCACTCGGCGCTCTCATCTTCCTCAGGAACATTAACACTTACTTGATCTCCGGGCTTTGCTTTGAAGTAGGTAACGCTGGCAAGCAAGACACGATAATTTTTATCGCTCGACTCTACAAAGTAGTGGCCGTTTTCAAGTTTAAGGGTGCCAACAATTTGCTTGCGGGCAACAGGACCTATTTGCTTATACAAGAAAGTACCGTCATCGGCGATAGTAAGCTTTAGGATATCACCTTGCACAAGCTTTGATTTGCTCGCATAGTTTGCAGGAACAGGATAGGTTTTTCCATCTGAACCCACCATATTCTGGCCGTCAAATACACCTTCAATAATCTTTCCAAGATTATCTGCCTGTACAGGTGCAGTCAAATTCTCATCATCACCTAATAAACTTATCAATAGCTCATTTGCTGCAGCTAAATTGGTTTCTGCTTCTTGAATTAAGGCGCGAAGCCTTTTAATTTGTTTTTCTGGTACATCTGGCATAATATTTGTCTCTCTCACACACTCGTAAGTGTTTGTTTTTACACTTATAACCTAAATCTAACATGTATTGCCGTGTCAAGTCAAAGAATCAGCAAAACCTGTGGAAAACTAAAACTGCTCCGAAGTATACCGGAGCAGTTTTCAAGAAGTTAATTCGACTTCTATTAAGCCAATTCAACAGTAGCGCCAGCTTCTTCCAAAGCTTTCTTGGCGTTTTCCGCATCTTCTTTAGCTGCTTTTTCAAGCACAGGCTTTGGAGCACCGTCAACGATAGCTTTCGCTTCGCCAAGACCAAGACCAGTGATTTCTTTAACAGCTTTAATAACAGCAACCTTTTGAGCACCAGCGTCTTTAAGAACAACGTCATATTCGCTCTTCTCGTCAGTACCAGCCGCACCAGCGTCGCCACCAGCAGCGGGACCTGCTACAGCTACAGCAGCAGCTGCAGGTTCGATACCGTATTCATCCTTAAGGATTGTTTTAAGTTCGTTTACTTCTAGTACAGTAAGCTTAGTAAGCTCTTCTGCTAATTTCTTTAAATCAGCCATTGTGATTCTCCTTTATCTAAATAATTATGCTGCTTTTGCTTCAACGCCATCCAAAAGTCCGTGCAAGTTGCCACTAAGACCGCTCACAACGTCATTGACTGGTGAAATCAATGTTGCCACTACTTGAGCGATAAGGTCATTCTTACCTGGGAGGCCAGCCAGTGCCTTCACGTCATCTGCGCTTAGGAATTTACCGTCAGCGCTGTATGCCCCAACAAACTGGATGGTTGGATTAGCTTTCGCAAATTTATCTAAACTTTGGGCAGGCGCTACTTCGTCTTCACTATTAAATGCGTAAAGCAACATGCCTTCGAGTTCAGACGTTTCTACGTCCTTGAACGTATCATTAGCTTGCAAGGCCTTGATAACCAAGCGGTTTTTGACAACTTTGACTTTGGTGCCGTTGTCTTTCGCTTGGCGGCGAAGCTCTTGCATCGCTTTTACTGGTGTGCCTTGGTATTTGGCGACAACCGTCATTTTTGAAGAACTGATAAGGTCTGATACCTCAGAAACTACATCATTCTTCTGTTGTTTGCTTAATGCCATATAAAATTTCCTTTGTTTATATAAAATCTTCGACCTAGATTTTTAAAGAACTAAAAAAGTCTTTGGCTAGCCAAAGACTTTGGAAACGAGATTTGTGCTCAAAACTAAACGATGTTTCTTGCTAGCCTCGGTGACAAATTAAGTAATCCATGTATATAGATCACAGTCACTGTCTTTGGTAACAGATTGGATTATACGGTACATAACCTATAGTGTCAAGTGTTAGCTTCTGTTTGAAGGAGCAATTTTGCAAGTTGTTTTTCTGCTTTATGTAGTTTAGCTTTCGCAAGGTTCGGATACTTTGCATTCGGTATAGTTTGTTTATATATAACAATAGCATCCCTAAGAAGTTGGGGCTGTGCCTTTTTACTACCAAGGCGTCTGTATAAATCTGCTTGCCACAATTTAAAGCGAGGATCATGGCTGATAGCAAAACTTTCCATAGATTCATCAACTACTCGTTTGGCCATGCCTACGCAACCTGCTGCACCAAGTTCATGCACTAAATCAGTAATTTCTTGTGGTGCATTACGTGCATCAAGTTCCGGATAGTATCGTTTAAGCTGTTTGAAAGCTCGATAGGCATCAGCACGTTTACCTCTGTTGAGTGCATGATTCATGGCCTTATGAGCGACGAGCGCTTCACGTCCAGTTTGTGGTTCAAAGAGGCTCATAAACAATATTTGTCCATTTCGCATCCCTGATTCAGCTTCGTCATAATTTCTTTCTGTAGTTTGAGAGATTCGCGTAACGCTTAGCCACTTGTTTCTCTCTACTAATTCGTGGAACGGCATATTAAACTTGGATTGACGAGCAAATACTCTACTATAAAATTTCACAGCACCACGTCCATATTTCTCGATATCAGTAATAGCCTGCGTAAATGCAGATTTACTTACAGCACCGTCTAGTGGACTATCAAATTGGGGTGTAAGGCTGTCAAAAGTCCAGGGCTCTGAATCGGTAAGAGGTACTACGACAGTCATGGCATGACTGTTTGCAAATGCTACAAAATGTCTTATGCCTGCTCTTTCAAAACATTCTGAAAGCACCACAGTATATCCATAGCAATTAGACGTCTGTCCGTCCGCTAGATGCTCAGGAGTTAACAGTCGAGTGTCCGCTTCATTTGATTGATAAGACAATGTCTTATGTACAGTCTGGGTAATATGCTCAGCGTACTGTAGCGCAGTTGCCTCATACTGCTCGGGATTATGCTTGAGGTTAGCAAGCGTTTCGGCCATGGGTTGTAGTCCTAGTGTATCTTCAAGATACGTAGGAGGTGTACCTTTAGCACGTTCTGGATGCGGAGTGTAGAGGTTTTCGATATACATACTATTATTCTTCGTCTAGTTTTCGGATTACCGACAGAACGTTTCTCTCAAAAGTTTCTAGACTGTGCGTACCTTCAAAAGTTGTAGGTAATTGCTGAGCTTGTTCTTTGGTGATCCATGCTTTCATGTGATGAATATAATGCTCGCTAGCTGTTTCGTGTTCACCTGTCTCAGGGTTCTTTTGTCTTAATGCTCCACGCCCTAAGGCAACAATACGACGTTTATCTATCTGCATCTGTATATATGCAGGGTCTTCAGTGATATTTTGACTAAGTTCAGGTGTTGTATTCATATTATTTAATCCGTTTGAGGCATTTCCTCAGATATTTGTCTTGCAAGTGCATCAAGGCTTACATTTTCATCAAGTATTAGGCCGTACTCTTCTTCTGTGTTTTGAGTTTCATTAGTTTGATCGAGTGTTTCACTCATAGTATTTCTCCGTTATATTAAAAAATCAGGCTTCGGTTGAAGCCTGATTTGTCATTGGGCTTGTGTTCGATTTATCCGGCTTCAACCATAGCAAAACACAGCCCTGAACGGAGAATGACAGTTTTGGCCGCGAATTTATTAGGTAAAACCATGTAATCCATGAAACTATACTTGTTACTTATTGTCAAGCAGTAGGCTGTTTTTCGTTCATTTGTTCCAACTTGAACTGTGTGTAGCGTTCGGCTGCGAGGCGGGTGAGTTCCGGGTCTTCATTTTGGTTCACAAATTTCATACTTTCAGCAATCAGAGGGTGCACGGTGGCTATAGCGTCATACATTTGCTGTGCCAGCTTACGGTAGCCAGGATGGCCTTGGGGGGCGGTACGAAGTTCACAAAAATGGAACGCTTCACGAGCGTTGAGCGTAACTTTCCAGCGCATTTTATGTCCGAGTAAGATGGCGTATTGAGCTTCAGAAGTGTATCCAGCAGCCTGAAGCTGGCTATGGAGATCAAGGCTGATATCAAAGCATCGTTGAAATAGTTCTGCGAGGCCGGCTTCCTCTACTAGTGATGGTACGGCATAGCCATAGCGAGGCGTAAGGACTTGCCACTCTAGATCGTCAACCATGCGGTGGCGTTGCAAGTCACGGAAAATCCCATAATCACACATGAGGTCAAAGCTATAATGGGCTTTTTCGAGGGCACGGCCGGGACGATGTCTGCGGTTAAGTCGTTCACCCATGTAGGTTTTTAGTATCTCGACTTTTTGACTATAAGTGTATTTTTCTACTTCTTCTCGAATTTGCTCAAGCGGGAGACTGCTATGCTCATAAAGCATGTCAGCTACGATATTCAATTCATTGCGCGGCCATACATCGTTGAGGGTGACTGGTTTGGAGATATTAGCATGATTATCAGGGAGTAACTTAATCGCAAGCTCCTGAACCGCCTTACGGGTATTCGCTCGGTATGCCACTATTGCTCCGCCCCGCTCAGGCTTGTCAGCACGTTCTAGAAATGTCGGGATAATTTTGCGGGCTTCGGCAAGTAGTTTTTTGCCGGTTTCCTGGGCCTCGACTAATTCGTCGCTCATAAGGTGCGTAATAAGGCTTTCGAGCGACTGTCCTGAAGCAAAAATGCCTACTGTAGATTGAGTAGCGACAGGAAGTACAGGACGGATAGCATCACATGCTTGTGCTCGAGTAGCACCGTGCCATGCGGCGTCTCGTTCTTCTTGGGGAGTATTAGACTGTTTTTGGACATATTCTGTAAGACGATGAATCATTTCAGAATATAACTCAAAGATTGAATTCATGGATTCTTTGTATTTTTGTGTAGTTTCGGAGTCCAAGTTAGTTGGAGTGAAATATTTGTATTCGTCATATTTATTCTTCTGATCAAAATAGATATAACGGGTAGATTGTTCTAAATAGGCGGCAAGCCTACCCCATTCAAGTTTTTTGGTCAGAAGGTTGCTGGCATTTTCCACTACTATATGCTGCCCGACTAGTTGCTGGACAGAGTCGTCACCGTAAGCGGTAATCACACGTTGCAATAACTGTTTGTCCTTATCTATAGCATGGGCGAACTCGTCAAGAATCGTAATACGCATGTCTTCACCGCGGCGGCTTAAGCGTGCCATAGCTGCGGCAATGGTAGTAGGCGACAGCACGTCCGTAAAACCATACACATTACTTGTTGTATTAGTCACGGCTTTTTCTAAGAATTTTTTACCCTGTGAAGTTATTTCTATGCTTGTGCTAGTTTTATGTATGTAGGGATTAACGGCTTGGTGGTTATTTTTGCTGTGGGCTTCTTGCGGTGGGGGCAGAATGTTTCGCACCTTTTCCCATAAGAGCGTATGAACGTTTTCTATGGTTACTAAAGCGTCACTTCTTACGCAGTCTATCCGGGTAAAATCTTTAGGAAAAAGTTTGCAAAGATCGCTGTATATTTCAGTAGATTTTTTCAACTCTTCTACATTAACTTCCCTAGTTTCACATTTTTTACTGATAAGTGTGCGAGAGACTTCAGGAGGAACTTGCAGCACAAAGGTTATGGTTGGTCTGGGGAGTCCCAAAAGTATATACTCGAGGTTATCAAGCCAAATAAAAAAACCGCGCCGTTCTTCAGGATGTGAAAATTTCACTCCTTGGGTTGCCATATTTGCACCGGTAAACTGATTTGCTAAAACTATCTTACCCTCGTTCAGTGCCCTTTTGATTTCAAGAACAGCTTCGTAGTGATCAAGTGCATAGAAGAGCGATGAGGTGTATGGGCCGACCATCCCTGTTTCTCCGTATGCACCGTCTACATATTGACGGACAAAATGGCTTGAAGGTTTTTTATACTGAGGGAAGTCAAATAGTACTACTTCGTATCCCTCGGATTCTAGGCGGTCTTGTAGCAACTTGCACTGTGTTGTTTTGCCGGAGCCATCAGTCCCTTCTACGACAATGAACATGCCCTGACTTTTCTTGGACGTTTTTTTTCGTATCATACTACTCCAGCCCCTTTAACATCTTATGCTATAAAGACCCACTCTTCAGGTCATTATAATGGATAATCCGTTAGTCTGCCACGCGATAATGCGCCGCTATACTGTCTTTGCCTAGTTTTTCTACGGAATCAAGGATAAGTTTTTTATCTAAGGTGCTATGGAAAAGTTGCATACCAGAACCAAAAAGAACTGGTGCGAGCGTTAAGTAGAGGTCGGTTACTACATTAGCTTGTATAAAGATGGTGTATATCTGGGTACCGCCACAAATAGCTATGGACTGATATCCCTCTTTTTTTAGTCGGCTCACAAGTGCATTAGGTGTCTCGCTGGTAGCCTCTACATTTTCAATGCCTTGGTATCTCTCGGGCTTTGAAGTGTATACGATAGTCTTACGACCAGGCAGTGCCCGTCCAATCGTATCAAAGGTACGTGACCCCATTATCATAACGCCAGATTCTTTTGTCAGCCGTACATACAGCTGTTTATCTTCCTTTTCCGTCCAGTCAGCCATATGATCACTATCTCGGGCAATGAAACCGTCGGCAGTAAGAGCGGCAAGAATAAATACTTTCATCAACTTCTATTATTACAGACAAGCAGCCGTTTACAAGCCTGCGAGCCTCGGCTATACTTAAGAAAATAATTAAAGCTTTCTTGGAGGGTACATAATGACACAGGATGCTGATGGCTATTACGGTGATGACGAGCTGCAGGACGAAGAAATCGACCTAAGTTTTTTGGACGAAGAAGAAACGAAATAAATAAGTAGGATTTATTAGTGGCTGCACACCCTGAATACGAATATCTTAAGCTTATAGCCGAGATCTTAAAAAACGGCAAAAGCAAACCCACCCGAGGCGTGCATGGTATCAAGTCTATCTTTGGTTACCAGATGCACTTTGACTTGCGGCACGGCTTTCCCTTGCTGACTACTAAAAAAATGCCATTCAACCTATTGCTTCACGAGCTTTTGTGGTTTGTTTCGGGTAGTTCAAATATTAAATATCTTCAAGACCACAAGATACATTACTGGGATGACTTTGCTGACAAAGACTTAAACCTTGGGCCGGTATACGGTGTACAATGGCGCCACTGGCAAGGCCAGGACGGCAAAGAGTTTGATCAGTTGCAGTGGGCGATCGATCAAATCAAAGAAAATCCGCATTCTAAAGCAATTATTGTGAGCGCCTGGAATGTGGCAGATCTTGAAGCAATGCGTCTCCCCCCCTGCCACACCCTGTTCCAATTTGATGTAACTAAAGGAAAGTTGCGTATGCAACTCTACCAACGGTCTTCTGATGTATTTTTGGGTTTGCCATTTAATATTGCACAGTACGCGATGTTACTCCAGATGGTGGCTGAACTTACGGGTTTAGAGGCGCGCGAGCTTGTAATTTCTATAGGTAACGCACACTTATATAATAATCAACTTGAACCTGCTAAAGAGCAGCTAAAGCGTAAACCTACTACATTTCCAAAACTTAAAATCATTGGGAATCCAAAAGATATCGACAGTTTTTCTGAAGAAAATTTCGTTCTTGAAGGTTATAACCCTCAAGAACATATCAAAGCACCGCTAGTTATCCTATAAGCTTTTCGTATGCAGCGATGTGCGAGAGACACATGCGCTTAAGCGTAAAACGCTCTTCAAACTCTAGCCTACATGCGGTACGGTCGATGGCATTGATAGCTGCCAATGCATGTGACAGATTATCGATGTTCGTAAGCTCATCTTCTTTTGTGACAAGTATACCGGATTTAGCTGTTATAACTTCTGGTATGGCACCAGAATTAAGCCCAATGATCGGGGTGCCACAGGCCAGGGCTTCTATCATAACCATACCAAATGGTTCTTCAAAGACTGACGGTATTATAAGTGCACGGGCATTACCAAGGAATTCCTGTTTTGTCGCTCGGTCATTGATAAAACCGACATACTCAATCTCCACAGTATCTATGTAAGGTAGGATTTTATCCTGCCAATATTTATCCTTTTTCCCACTATAATGCTTCCCTGCAATTTTTAATTTTAGTGGGGTGTTGGGATTATTTTGGTTGTATGACTTGACGGCATGAATGGCAAGATGTACTCCTTTAGGCTCAATAATGCGACCTAAGTAGGCGATGTAGTCATTACTTGGGTCGTCAATAGGGCTAAATGCTGCTGGGTCTATACCGTGGTAAATAGTATCGAGCCAGTTTGTATCGTCTGGCATCCCTCTGCGCTGAGAATCGGAAATAGATAGCCAATTTAGATGTTTGTATTTCGGAAATACTGCCTTATATTTAACCAAGAAATTAAAGGGATCATGGTGGGTAAATAACACTGGCTTACGGCAAAGATCTGCAAATGGTAATGCAATATCTTCTTCGTTCGTATAGACATGCACCACATCAAATTCTCCATCGTTTGCTCGTTTATAGATGTTGGCAATAAGCTCGGATTGGACCTGACGTGCAAGTGTGATGAATGTTAGAGGATGCTTTTTAAGTAAATCGATGTAGGTGTCGCCTCTGTCAACTAACTCTGCCTCAAAAGTAGATAGATCGGCGGTAATATTGGGTACAACTGTATCTATAGGGCCGGGTGTGGCAAGAGTTACTTCCAGACCCTCTCTTGCTAGGCCTTCTGCTAGATCAATCGCAAGTGTGCCAGGTGAAAATATCACCTTAGACAAAATGTTTCGGTGCATAAAGATATGCGGCACAACTATTGCAACTTTCATAAATCTACAAGTACCTTCTGATCAATTAGCATAGCACGGGTACGCATAAAGTGCTCGTTTTCAGACAGCGACTCATAAGGGTTATGTCGTAAAAACTTATAAAAATCATAGAGTAAGAAAAACATGGTAAGCATTTCCAAAATGTCATACTTTTTATTGTCTAGTGTAAGCGTAATTTGTGAAATTTTGTGCCCACCACGTTTTACGTAGCCAGAATATAGGAAATATTTACGCACTTTTTCCGACGATTTATACTTACTGTCTACCAATAAAAATGCTAATGTACGAGCGATATCAAATACCGGATGTCCATAGGCTGTCTTTTCTAGATCTAAAATACCTGTAATCGCGTAATTATTCACCTGCAGCATGTAGTGTTCAGCTTGATTTGTCTTAGTAAACAAAAGATTACCTCGTACTAGGTCCATGTGGAGCATTTGCTGCTTTGGTAGGCGTGTAGTATGCTCGAGTATAGTTTTATAGAGATTGCATACATTTGAGTCTATGCGAAGAGATAACTTTTTTGATACTGCGTTGGCCACATCGGATTGAGAGAAATATTTCTGCATGCGCTCACAAATTGCTAAACATTCGTCGGCGACTCGCGGCGAGTTAACTCTACTGTCTTTAAGGGCTTCGTGAATCCGTCCCATTGCCATGCCTACAAGCTTAATATGATGTTTTGTATATGCTTCCCAAGAAATAGTGTGTCCCGGAAGATAGTTATAAAGTGCAGCGTAGCGAACCACACCATTCGCCTGCAAGCTAAGTATATTGGGATTGTGTGCAACCCGCACGGGTAACCCCTGGTCAGCAAGGCTTTTACTTACGCTGTGAATACGCATAATGCGCTCCTGCATACCGTTTTCTTGCTTGTATAGTATTAAGTTTACGGTCGCTCCATTAGGTAGCCTGGCAGGATAAGAAGTGTTACGATAGCCTTTTTGTGGGGGTAGAAGCTGTATATCATGCAGGCCATATTGTGCATACGCACGACGAATCGTAACTTGTTGCATACTTTTTTAGGGCACCAGCCGTCGTACTTTCTTGCCAGCAGCTTCCAGCATCTTTACTGCATATCCATCTGAATGGTCTTGTTGGTACACGAATTCAGCGATATCTGTTTGCGTGAACATGCGGCTGCAGACTGGACAAGGCATCAGGTTAATGAATAACGTAGTATTTTTCAGACTAATACCTGCTTTTTGGGCCTTTAAAATTAAACAGACCTCGGCATGCACAGTATCGTAATGATTAAGGTCATTCGGTGGTGAGTAGTTTTGCTCTCTTGACGCACCATAATGCATAGCATAGGTCTGGAAAGGTACGACCGTATTATACGCAGCGACTAATACTTCATATTTTTTGCCGGTTTTTTTACCGAGTGCTGCACCCGTCTGGAAACTGTAGTCATAGGAACCTTCGGCTGTTTTATTAGCGACTTGTATCATTTCTATCTCAGAAAATGCACCTTCAACCTCTGGTTGAATAAGGTAAGGGGCTTTTTCTTGCTCGTATGCACGAGCTTCATCTTCATTAGTAAACGGCGATACATACTCGAACGGTATACGCCGGTTTACGAGCGTGTAATATGGTTTTTGTGTGTGGAAGGCATACAGCCACGACCCGTTTACTAATATAACACGCTGCCACTTTACTTTTTCAAAAATGTACCTTGTTTCCTTCTGTGAATACTCCAAAGTGTATAGTTTATGCGGAGAAGAAGAGGTATTTACTTTTTCAATGATACCCTTTACTGTTTCAAATCTGAGTGTTTGAAATTGCGATTGGCCTTCGAACCCAGCAATATACGGCTCTTTTGCGATACCGACTACAATATTACCTTTCGGTAGATATACCTTAACTAATTGCGTAAAGCGGGCGGTCGACATTTCACGAGGGGCAGCGATAAATATTGGCTTTAGATCATTAACGACATTTTTATCGCCAAACGCTAAATCTGCCCAATCAAAGATGTATTTGCTCATAAGTGTAACTTCCCAATAATTTCTTTTGTGCTCTCTGAAATGCGTGGATGTGCTGCGATATCGCTGAGCGGCACCCATATAAAGTCTTTTGCATCGTCACCGGGAGTTAGATTAGTATTCTTATCGAAGTCCGTAATAAGATAGGTATTACGTATATTCCTCTCCTGGAGGGTGTAGGTAGCTTTAAGCTGAGAGGATCTAGCAATCCTTTTTATGCCGTCAATTTTTGAAGAAACAAGCTGAAGATCTTCTTCTTTGACTACAATTCCAGTTTCTTCTTTAATTTCACGAATCAATTCAGCTTCTAGGGAAGTTTCCCATGAGTCAACACCACCCCCGATAGGTGTTATGTAGTCAGGGGAAAGTTTATAGTCATCTGCACGTTCTTGGAAAAGTATCTCTTTGTCGTTATTTACAATAAGCACATCACAACAGATAGCCAGAGTAGTTGGTTGATTGTACCTTTTATCAAACTTGCTACTAGCGGTGATAATCTTTTTACGGGCCCTGCGATACTTTTCAGCGTTTTCAAGCGGCGTATAGCGCAATTTTCGATAGTTCCATTCCAAAAGGTCGGGTGCATCGAATGGAATACAGTGGAAATGCAGGTGATGCTCTACGGTACTTTGGGCTTCTGCGCCATCTTTTTGTACAAATTGCATGCCCTTCACGTCATAGGTATTTTTAATAAGTTTTTTGGCAATGTACTGTAACTTCCGTACTGTTTCCCACTCGGCTGCAGTAAGCTCCTTAGAGGATTTTATGTGACGGCGCGGAATAATCATACAGTGACCGTCTATGTATGCGTAGAGACTAATAGTAAGTACTACGCCGTTTTCCTCATACACTATATATTTTTCATTAAGGTCACAAAACACACACTTCCCTACCGATTGCCAGATTTGATCATATTGGTCGGTAAACCGGGCATCGCGATACAACTCCTGTTTTTTTTGGTCTTCTGGAGTTAGTTCAGACATAGGAATTACTTAACGCTCCTTCAGCGGATCTTTGCGAAGCTCCATAAAATCTTTAAAAACATCGCCTAAGTGGCCCCCGATGGCACGTTGTACAATCTTAGTAGTTGATATAGCCGTAGATTGGCGATCAATAAGTTCAACCATACCACCATATTTGGTGACTGTTTTATATTCGCGGGAGTCTTTATAGTTAGTTGTCCAGTCTTCTTTAACAGTTACGTAGACATCAGGCTTCAAAAGGCCTAGCGAAGGCTGGCAACTTGGCTCTGGTAAGATTGTTACAAAATCAACACAGCGTAGATAGGTGAGCATTTCAGCACGGATTTTTTCATCTAGAATTGGTTTGTTTGGGCCTTTTACTTTTTTAATGGCCTCATTACTACTCACACCTACAACCAAAATATCGCCTTTAGATTTTGCAAGTTCTAGATAGCGAAGCTGCCCCACATGTACAAGATCCCATGACCCGGCTGTAAAAACTATTTTTTTGTCTTTTTCTTTCAATTTTTCATGCAGCGTCATCAGGTCACCCTGTGAAATCAATCGTTTCTTCCAAGTAGAAGCCATTGCGTATACCCCTCACAATTATTTTTAGTAGTATATCAGCTACAAAAACAGAGGTCAAAAGGTGACCTCTGTTTTTTCTACAGCGTTTACTGCTCTAGACTTCGTTAGTCGCTACAGCAATAGAAGGACCCATCGTAGTCGTAAGGTAGATGGCCTTAACATAGGTACCTTTTACGCTTGCAGGCTTATTGTTCTTTAGGCTTGCAAGAATCGCACGAAGATTTTCTTCAATATCTGCTGGTTTAAAGCTTGTCTTGCCAGCGCCAACGTGCACAATTCCAGTGCTGTCTACACGATATTCAACACGGCCAGCCTTAGCTTGCTCAACAGCTTTTGTAATATCAGTAGTTACGGTGCCGCTCTTTGGATTCGGCATGAGACCACGAGGACCAAGCACACGAGCATATTTACCGAGTTTTGGCATATTTGTAGGAGTTGCGATAAGAATATCGAAATTAATAATACCTTTATCTAGGGCTTTGGTGATGGTTTCTACGCCAGCAATATCAGCACCCTTAACTTCGTCATCAGCAAATACGGCGACACGGACAGTTTTACCAGTACCAGCAGGTAATACAAGGTTGTCACGGATGTTTTGGTCTGCGTGGCGTGGGTCAACGTTTAAGTTTACATGGATCTCTACGGTCGCATCGAATTTTACGCTACTTGACTTTACGGCCAACGCTACAGCTTCGCTGAGTGAATATACTTTATCTTTCTCGATGGCTTTTGCAGCTTCACGATATTTTTTACCGCGGCGTTCTAAGCGTGAACGTGTAGGCTTTACTGGTTTTTTCGGCTTAACTTCTTCAGTTTCAGCAGATGCTTTGCGCTCTTCTTTAGCAGCCTTTTTTTCGGCTTCAGCAACAGCTTTCGCACTACGTTTACCAGCTTTTGCTGTACTCTTGGTACTAGCTTCAGTTTTTTCGGCAACTACTTCTTGTGCTTCTGCATTTACAATTTGCTCTTCAGCTTCTGCTGGAGTTTCTTTGGTTGTTTTAGTCTTGGCGTCTGCCATTTCCTTCTCCTTTCGTGGTGCAATCGGCTTCCAGCCTCCCACAAATTTATTTAAATTATTTACCTCAATCCATATGTATCTGCTAGTAACAATGCACCGATAAGCACATCGTTAGCAGTCTCGGGTTCTACGATACCTTCATCTTGGGCCCTTTGACATACATTAGGAACTGCTCCGGGCGTAAGCTGGCCATCTGCAAGGTACATAGTAATATTATGCATAAGGCCACTTGCTCCATCACCTTCACTATGCGCAATAATCACATCTTCAATGGAAGGCCTTCTGTCCATATTACCCTTCGATTTCGACACCCATTGAGCGTGCTGTGCCGGCTACCATTTTCTTTACGGCGTCAACGTCTTGCGTATTCATGTCGTGTGCTTTTGCCTCAGCGATTTTAGTGAGCTGAGCGTCAGAAAGCTTCTTAGCGATCTTCTCGCTGTTGGGGCGGCCTGAGCCCTTTTGGATGCCAAGCTCTGCGCGGATAAGGTCGTCAGTTGGCGCGCCAACCACACGGAAGTCCATGGTACGATCATCATAAATAGTGATGTGTGCGGTGACTGTTTGTCCCTGCATTTCTTTAGTGGCGTCGTTGAATGGATTGATAAAATCCATCATATTAACGCCGTACTGGCCAAGGGTGCTACCTACAGGAGGCGCAGCGCTAGCTTGTCCAGCCCTAATTTTCATTTTCAAGTTTGCTTTTACAGCTTTCGCCATTATATATTACTCCGAATTTAGATTAGTCATGTAGTAAAAAATTGAAGCAGTACTACAAAACGTGCGTAACTGTTGTATTTTACTATATTATCTTACTACTGTCTATAGATAGAGGGGTCGCCGCTCCATAAAGGCTTGGCTTGCTCATCTTGAACAGCGCTCTCAGCAGACTGACCAAGGGGTATGTCTTCAGTAGGTGCTTCGGTTTCTTCAGGGAGCATATATTGCCACACCTCGGATCCAGCTCTAGCAAGTCCGTCAAACGCGACGACCGTGCCTGCAATAGTAAGTGCTAGCATACCTAATGGACTGCCACCATCGTAATTACCTAAAGTTTCCACTGCGCCTATAGCAAAGAATGTTTCAGTTATTCCGAGCGATACTTTAGTAAGAGATATTTCTCTCACGGTCTCCAACCTTTCGCTTCTAAACTTTTTTAACTTGGAGTGCGTCGAGTTCGACAGGTGTTTCACGGCCGAACATGTTAACGAGGACTTTGAGCTTACCTTTGGCTGCATCAATTTCAGAGATAGAACCGTCGAAGCCCTTAAATGGCCCGTCAACAATATTAACCACTTCACCTTCGGCGTAATCAATCTTATGCTTTGGCTCTTCGCGGCCCATGCGCTTCATAATCTTTTCAATTTCTTCGTCACTTACTGGAGTTGGCTCGGTGCCAGTACCCACGAAACCGGTTACAGATGGCGTGTTGCGTACGATATACCAAGCGTCTTCACTCATTTTCATTTCTACTAATACGTAGCCTTGGAAGATACGCTTTTCGACAACCTTGCGCTTGCCATTTTTAACTTCGATCATTTTTTCCTTTGGCACAAGTGTTTGAAAGATCTTGTCTTTCATGTCTAGGCTCTCAGCACGTTGGCGGATGCTCTCGGCAACCTTTTCTTCATAGCCACTGTAAGTGTGGATTGCATACCATGCTTTATGCGAGTCGTAGCGTTTGCTCATTTTAGTAATACCTCTCTAAATCCTTTCTCTAATACAAAATCGAGTCCTGCGACCATAAGTCCAAATATAAGAGCGAATACCAACACTGCTCCGGTCAAACGCCATGTAGTGCGGTTGTCTGGCCAGGTAACTTGGCGAAGTTCTTTCCATGAATTACGGAAGTAACTGAGGAGTAAAACTTTGCCTAATAACTTGAAGATAAAACGAATTGGCGTAAAAACTTTGCTTTTCCAGATCGCTTTTACTAAGCGGCCTAATGGACTGTTTGCGATAAATAACGCAATGGCTTTCAAAATTTTAAAAATAAATTTAAAAGGTGCAGTAATAACGCGTTTTACAATATTTGGCTTTTTGGTTTCGCTTGTTTGCTTCGCAGTTTGTTCGCGAAGGGTTGGCGTACTTTTGAGCCGTCGTTTTGGCTTTTTGGTTTCGTTTTTTGCTGGTTTTTCAGCCATATACGCTCCTCTTTTGGACTCCCCAAATAAAAACAGCCTACAATGGTAGTAGGCCTTCACGTGTCAATATACCTCATGTTTCTCCACAAGTCAACCTGGTATTAGGTGCTATTTCTCAGTATAGTTAATGAGTATATGGAGCTTGTGCTTAGTGTTCTTGGAGTAGGCTTTCTTTTAGAATTGTTACTTTTCTTGCCTTTTGTATGGCGGCATTATTATGCGCAGGTTCTGTTTTGTGTGGTAGCGACTGGTTGTATAGCATTTGGAACAGTTGGACTGCTCGTTGTGTCATTTAATGTAGCCAGTTTTTGTATTTTGCTCCTAAGTTTATACCGTTGCGTCAATCTCCTGAGAGTTATTGAGGGGCGCATGAACCTCAAATATATGCACAATGTAGTGTTTCGGACTACGGTAAGTTTAGCGTTTTTGCAAATCTTAGTATTACTTCTATGGCTGGCTGTAGATTATTTTGCTATCACAGAAAAAACGTGGCTATGGCTAGTTGTTGGTGTGCAGCTTGGCGCTGGTGTAGTTCTGCTTATAAGTACTATGCGTCGATTAAGACATACAAAAATTACTCACAAAGACGTTACAGTTACGTCCAGTGAATTACCTAATGTTACCGTAGCGATTCCAGCACGTAATGAAACAGATGATTTATATGATTGCTTAGTATCACTCTTAAAAAATGACTATCCAAAGCTTGAAATACTGGTGCTTGACGATTGTTCGCAGTTACGCCGAACACCAGAGATTATTCGTGAATTTGCCCATGCGGGAGTACGCTTTGTGAAAGGTGATATCCCAAAAGATGGGTGGCTTGCTAAAAATCAGGCATACGATAAGCTGCTACGTGAAGCTAGCGGCGAAATAATACTGTTCTGTGGGGTAGACGTCCGGTTTAAGCCTGATTCTATTCGGCAGATTATTCTTACGATGCTATCCAGAGATAAGCGAATGGTCAGTGTACTTCCGTTGCGCCAAGAGCAAGATAAATTTTCCTACAATAATATCCAAGCAGCGAGGTATTTTTGGGAGCTTGCTCCTCCCCGCAGACTTTTTCATCGACCACCGGTTTTAAGCACTTGTTGGGCAATATACAGAAGTGACGCTCTGAAACTTGGCGGTTTTGCCGCAGTAAGCCGGGCAATTATTCCTGAAACTTATTTTGCCAGACAAGTGCTTAAACGTGACGGGTATAGTTTTTTGCGTGCTGATGGTCGTCTTTCGCTCGCTTCAGTAAAGAATCCTATTACTCAGAGGAATACTGCCGTGCGTACGCGTTACCCGCAGCTTCATAGACGTCCTGAAACAGTATCGGTTATTACATTCGTTGGTCTTATCTCCTTTATTACACCGTATGCATTAATAATCCTCAGCTTGCTCGGCTCTATAGAGTGGCATTTTGCTATAGTAGCTTTTGTAAGTATTATTCTGTGTAATACAGCATTTACGTTGATTGCCAGTGCTACAAAAGTTATGAATACGTATTTGGCACTATTTAGCTTTCTGCCGATTGTATGTATAGATATTGTGTTGACACACTATTCGCTCTATAAGTACGAATTCTCAGAAGTGGTCTGGAAGGGACGCAATATCTGTCTCCCTGTCATGCACGTTATCCCGCACCTACCTAAGCTGTAGGCTGCTCCATATTTGGGAAAATTACTGTGAAGGTAGAGCCTTCGTTTAATTCGCTTTCTACCTGTAGTTCTGCTTTTAATATCTTAATAAGTTTCATAGTTACGTAGAGCCCGAGGCCGGTGCCGGTATTTTTGCGGGTACGATAGTCTTCTGAACGAAAGAACTTTTCAAATATTTTCTTTTGATCTTTTTTACTGATACCAATGCCACTGTCTTTTACGCTGACTGAAACACCATTGTCTACGGGATGAGCTTCAATATGTATCGTGCCTGTCTCGGTATATTTAATAGCGTTTGTAACAAAATTTTGCAGAACTTCTCGTATGTAAAGTTCGCTTGATTGAACGGTCTCAAGTCTTGGGCTGGTCTCCAGTGTAATTTCCAGATGCTTGGCGTCTGCGGCCGGTTTATAGCTGGCAACTAATTCATCTAACAAGGTATTCATGTTGATAGTTTCTACTTCAAGCGTTAATTTGCCGCGTTCAGCGCGTGAAAGTGTCGAGAGGTCATTAATCATTGTAGCGAGAAAAAGCACCTGATCATGGGCTGCCTCTAAAGCTTTCATAAGGACTTCGGGTTTTGCACCCTTCTGAACGATATACATAGCATTTCCAATGCTGCCTTCAGCAATAGTTACAGGTGTACGCAGCTCGTGGCTGACAACACTGATAAATTCGCTACGCTCTTCTTCTAGTGATTTTTCGTGGGTAATATCACGAAGCAGAAGCACGTAGCCTTCAACGCCACCTTTACCATAGCCGGTGTGTACAGGTGAAATGCTTAGATAGATCGCGCTATGGCTGCCATCATCGTATACCAGGCTAAAATCACGTGTCTCGAACGCTGTTGGTGAGTTCTGGATAATTTCACTGACAATAACTGGATGTTTACCCTCGTCAATGGGCTTAAGTACACTATCAATCTGTTTACCTTCAACACTGCCGTTAACGTCTAGTATGTTAAGAGCTGCGCCGTTGTATACGACAATTTTCAACTTATTATCTAGGGCAAGCACACCGTCGGTCATGCTGTTAATAAGGCTATCAAGTCGTTCCCGCTCTAGAAATGCTTTTTCTATTTCTTCTGTATTTTCATTAACCATGAGCATTATTATGCCACAGATTGAGCGGGAATGGTGGGTTGAAATCCACGAAGTTGTTTACGAAGCGCTTTAGCATTTGGTAGATGGGTTTCAAATTCTTGCCAGAAAGCCGGACCATGATTCAATGCACGGGTATGAGCCAGCTCGTGCAGTATGACGTAGTCTATTAACTCTACTGGAAGTTCCATCAAAAATATATTGAGTACAATTGCTTTGTCTTGATTGCAGCTGCCCCACCGGCCCTTCATTTGTTTGACCGAGACCGAGCTATAGGTATACCCCTCGCTTAAGGCGATGTCTTTTAATCGTTTCGGTAAAAAATGGGATGCTTGTTGTTTCAAGGCACGGACCGAGGCTTTTTTGGCGGCTGATTGTACTGCCATGTCTGAAGGAGTATATGCATGTCGCACAATAACTTCGCTAGCGGTCACGCGGGTTTTTGGCGTCAATGCCTCACGGTCCTCCATGAATCTGAGCGTATGAAGGCGTCCGATACTCATGCCTTCGAAAAGCCGAGTCGTACGCTTGTTTCGTTCTGCTCGTACCCAGGTAATATGCTTCTTAAGATACTCTGTAGCCATTACGTATGGCACAAAATACGGCAGTGATACAGATACCTTGCCATTAGCATCAATCTTTAGTCGGATATTGCGGTTGCCTTTTCGTTTGTATAGATAAACTTTCCCTATATCGGGGATTTCAACTGTTTTTGTTGCCATAAAACCTCAACGAATAGTTATGTTGCGTCGTGACATATCAACACGTCCGGCATTTGGGTTTGGAATGAGATTCACTAGACCTGGCTTCGCTACTTTTGCAACTTGCTGATCACTGTGTAAGATACCCTTCTGATAAAAATGTCGAAGCAATGCATTGAACTGTGTGTTGAACACGTGCTTGCCACTGATGACTATGTAATCTTCAGAAGTTTGTGGATTTTGCATACCACCAGCAATGCGCTGGAAAGTCGTGTAATCGGGCTGTAGCGCATAACGGTCATCTGCTTTGCGACGATCGCGTTTCATAACACGCGCAAGAGCACTTTCTGCATCTATCTGTTGCCAGAGTAGAATGGGCTCTGCCCCCGTTTTGCGTGCCATGTCGCGGAGCATACGGCGCTGTGCCAAGCGGATAGCGCCCATGTCGTATACAACGCTAACTCCTGCGTTAAGGAATTCTTCTACCATATAATTAACAATCTGGAGTACTACGGTATTTTCCTGTTTGTCATAGCGAGGCTCTTCAAATAATTCGTAGCGAATCCGGTCTGCTTGAACGTGAGCCACTTGGACATGATCAGCTAGTTGCCGGGAGAAGTAGGTTTTGCCAGAGCCAGGAAATCCATAAAAAAGTAATAAAAACGGTTTTGCAGGTGCAAGTTTCGACATATGTATATATTGTATAACAGATTCCACTCGTTAGTAAAAGTAATTTCATCTGGTGACATCTGTTAATAATCTGCTATCATAAATGGGTCTTTGCAAAATAGTAAAGAATCAAGGGGAGTAGCTCAGTTGGTAGAGCACCGGTCTCCAAAACCGGGTGTCGCAGGTTCAAGTCCTGTCTCCCCTGCCATATTAGAAATTAGAAAACTATCGGCGTTGCGGTAGTTTTTTTATTTTTGTTTATCTATAATACATACCCACATTCAGGAGATACAAAATGATAGAACAAACAAGAGGTTCCTATGTGTTTATAGATGGCCCTGAAGGTGCAGGTAAAACAACACAGAAAGACTTATATGTTGAGGCGTTACTCAGTCGCGGTATTAGCGCGGAAGAGCTGATCGAACCTGGCACCACCCCTATTGGTAAACTCCTCAGAAAGATTATTCTTGATCCAGACATTGACAAATCCGTTGAAACTGAATTGGATCTTTTTACTGCTGCTCGCCGAGAAAATGTTAATCAGACTACCCGTCCTGGCGTAGAGGAAGGAAAGCATTTTGTCAGTGACAGAGGGTGGTATGCATCGGTAGCTTACCAAGGCTTCGGAGGAGGCTTAGACCCAGAGCTCATTATTGAAAGGAACCGTGAAGCAATGGCTGAATTCTTTGTGCCTGACGCTTCTCTTATCTTAGACGTGCCCGTAGAGATAACTAGAGAACGACTCAGATCTCGCGGCACGAGTGCCGATTGGTTTGAGTACAAAGGTCCGGAGTACTTCCATAAGGTACGCAAAGGTTTTTTGTGGCTGGCCGGAGAATTCGATATACCAGTAGTTGATGGTACTCAATCTGTTGAAGCAGTCCAACAGGAAGTCTTTTCCATACTCAGCAGAGCTATACAAGAGCGTGCTGCATAGATTGCACAGTGCCCTAGTTTTCTAATAAAATAATAGAGATGCAAGACTCACTATTCACTGCGTATAAATCATTCCAGGGGTCGATAGTTCAATACAGGAAAATCCTTGGTATCCTTGTTATTATTTTACTCACAATACTTGTGTTACTTGTAGCAATTTCGTATTTCGTAATTTCATCTGATAAAAAGTATGTACTTGATACTCATGATGCTTCAGATATTAACAGCAAGCATGCAAATGTTGGACTGGTGTTAGGTGCGGGTATTACAAAAGACGGTAAGCCCTTTAAGGAACTCCAGGCTCGTTTAGATTCGGCAGCTGACGCCCTTAATAAGGGTTATGTAAATAAGCTACTACTATCAGGTGATAATCGCTTTGAAAATTATGATGAGCCTACGGCTATGAAGAATTATTTAGTACAAGTAAAACATATCTCAGAGAACAAACTACAGCCCGATTTTGCAGGACGAAGTACTTATGAGTCCTGTGAGCGAGCGGCTAAAATATTCGGACAGAGGGATAAATCAGTCATTATATTCAGTGCAGGCTCCCATCTGCCACGAGCTATCTATTTATGCAGGAAGTTTGACGTCAATGCCTATGGTATCGCAAATAATACTGAGGCAAATAATGCCACGCGTCGTGAAATACTCGCCCGTACGAAAGCAATCATGAATATTTATATAAAGGGTGAGCCAACTATTTTGGGAAACCCTATACATATATAAATACCCCCTTCGCGTTGAAGGGGGTATTTAATAATTGGAAACCTAGCTTATCGTAAGCCAAGTTTTGCGGTACATGCAGGCCATGCGCCCCAGCCCTGTCGGGCTTTCAGCATTTCTGCACGTGCAATTTGCTCAGACTTGCTTGCTTGATGTGGGTAGCCTGAGCCACCTACAGCTCGCCAGCTGCTTAAGCTAAATTGTAGGCCGCCATAATAACCGTTGCCGGTATTAATGGCCCAGTTGCCACCTGATTCACAGGCTGCTAGACGATCCCATACGCCACCATTAACACTCGAGTCAGCTGGAGCTGCCACTTGTTGTGTGGGTCGAGGTTGCGGTGCTGGCGCTGCTACAGGAGTAGGTTGGCTTACTGGTGCAGCTTGCGGTGCTGCAGCAACTACTGCCCCTGGTAATGGACGGTCTGCTAATTGCTCGTCTGCCGCAGGAATACGAATATCTTGTCCTGGGAAGATTCTATCTGGATGCTCAATTTGTGTATTTGCGTTAAACAAGCGAACATACGTTGTTCCGTTGTCTTTCGCAATACCAGATAAGGTATTTCCTGATTGTACTTTTACAATGTTTGGACCTGCTGTTGCAGGTGTTTGTGATGCTTGCGCGCTCGCTGAGTTGCTACCTATGGCAGCTACTGCGATCGCAGAAAATAACGCAATTGCAATTGCTTTTACTTTCATTATTTTTCCCTCCTTGACTCCAAAACCCAAATTTCAATACACCGTTATAGAAAACGGGTCTTAAATTTAAATTAATTACTATTG
>Ga0164243_10000122_pt1 | contig 197870 bp, 163 predicted proteins | sample OricompcompostOP_FD_108781 | JGI IMG/M metagenome (GOLD analysis project Ga0164243, IMG submission 108781) | Organic Plus compost microbial communities from Emeryville, California, USA - Original compost - Organic plus compost (OP) | ecosystem: Engineered > Solid waste > Mixed feedstock >...
CAAGGTCGGCGATGTCGAGTATTTCCGGATCTCGGTCGATGCGGATACGGGCGAGGTGACCTTCTCGCAGAGCGAGAACGTCTGGCACTCGGATACGAGCAGCGACGACGACACGTCCTATCTCAGCGCTGCGGAAGGCACGATCGGGCTCAACCTGACCGTGACCGATGCCGACGGCGACGAGGAAGTCTCGAGCATCGACCTGTCGGACGATGTGTTCCAGATCGAGGATGACGGGCCAAGCGCAGTGAACGATGTCGACAGCATCGACGCCGGCTCGAATGCACCTGCTACGGGCAATGTGATCACCGGCATCGACCCGGTGGGCGGCGACGCCAATGGGTCGGACGGATCCGCGGATTCTCCCGGCACGGATGGCTTCGGAGCGATCACTGCGATCCAGAGCAACAATGTCCCGACCAATAGCGACAGCGATCCTGCGGGCGGCTTTGTTGTGGTCGGCCAATACGGCACGCTGACGATGCAGGCCAATGGCGACTACAGCTATGTCCGGGCGGATGGCTCGCCAGGCGATGTCGCGGATGTCTTCACCTATACCTACCGCGATGGCGATGGCGACACTGCGTCGGCTACGTTGACGATCAACATCGCCGACGCCGCGCCGGTTGTGGGCCAAAACGAACTCGTCCAGCTCGACGACGACGTGTTCGCCGGTGGCAATCCGGGCGGCACGGGTGACGATCCGGACGCCGAGAACACCAGCGGAATTCTTTCGGGTTCGGGTGGCGACGGGGCGCTGACCTTCGCGCTGACCGGCACTACGCCGCTTCCCGCAGGTTTCGTCATCGCTTCGAATGACGGGGAAACGCTCATCATTTCGCAGGGCGGAATGAACGTCCTGCAAGTGACGATCACCGATCCCTCGACGGGCGCCTACACCGTAACTCAGCTCGCCCCGATCAATCATCCTGCGGGCGCGGATGAGAACAATCTCTCCTTCACGGTCACCTACAGCGTAACCGATGCCGACGATGACAGCGCGGATGGCACGCTCGACATCAACGTCGATGACGATACGCCGCTGTCGGCGATCAGCGTCGCCGGCCTTTCCCTGACCCATGACGAAACGCCGGGCATCGATGGCGATGCAGACGATGTCGCCGGTCCGCTGGCGCAGTTCGCCAGTGTCACCAATCCGGGCGATGATGCAAGTGTTGCAGGCAATGTCATCGGCTACGCGATCAGCACCGGTGCGATCAGCTCTGCCGGATCCAGCCCTGGCGCGGATGGCGGCACGACAACCTTCAGCCTGGACGTGTCGGCTAACGGAGTGGATTCCGGCCTGAATACGACAGAAGGCCAGAACATCCTTCTCTACAAGGAAGGTGACCTCATTGTCGGCCGCGTCGATGGCGGAGCCCACGACGGCGAGGCGGCGTTCGCGATCGCTGTCGACAGCGTGACCGGCAAGCTCAGCATGGTCCAATATCTGTCCATCGAGCATCCCAATGCTTCCAATCCTGATGAAGCCGTTTCGATCAACGCGGGTGCGATCTCCGCAGTCGTCACGGTCACGGACGGGGACGGCGATACTTCGTCCAGCTCGGCCGCGATCGGCAATCTGATTAGCTTCCAGGACGACGCTCCCGGTGTGGGGACCGGCCAGATCGTCGGCATGGTTGACGAGGACGATCTTCCCGCCGGCATCGGCGACAATGCCACGGGCGATGATGATCCGGGCAATGCTGATGGCGACAATGACGGCACGACGACCGGTGGCGGCGCAGGCAGCCTTGCGTCACTGTTCACGACCGGCGCCGACGAGCCGCTGACCTACGGCCTCGGCGACACCTCCGGGCTACCGGCGCTCACCTCGAATGGCGAGCCCGTAACGTACGAGGTCTTGGGCAACGTCCTGACCGCTTCGGCGAATGGATCCACGGTCTTCACGCTTACCGTGAATGCTGACGGGAGCTGGAAGTTCGATCTCGAAGGCCCGCTCGACCATGCGCTCGCGCAGGATGAGAATAATCTGCTGATCGATCTGTCGTCGGTTGTGACCGCGACCGATGCCGATGGCGACTCCGTGACGGCAGCCGATGGCGCGCTCGTGATCAATGTGGATGACGATGTGCCGGTGGCAGTGGACGATGCTTATCAGACGGTGGTGAACGTCGCCGATTATAACATCGCGTTCGTGCTCGATTTCTCGGGCAGCATCAACGACACCGAACTCAATAAGATGCTCACGGCGGTGAAGGCCGCCGGGCAGGAGATTTTCAATTCTCCAGGCAGCGAAACGATCACGCTGGTGGCGTTCTCCGGCACTGCTCAAAATTTCGGACCCTTCACAGATTACGCCTCTTTCCTGGCGCAGATCGAGGCGTTGAATCCCGCGGATGGCGGCAGCCGGCCTTACAGCGGCAACACCGACTTTTCCGCTGCTATCAATGAGCTGATGGATGCCTACACGCCTGATCCAAACGCGATCAATCAGGTGTTCTTCCTGAGCGATGGCAATCCGAATGAGGGTACTCAGAACGGCAATACGCTGAACGACGCCACCCGAGGACCTTGGCAGGATTTTGTTGAGGACAACGATATCGGCGTCACCGCGATCGGCATTGGCGACGGCATCAACAACGGGCCGTTGCAGGACATCGACGTCGATGGCAGCGGCACTCCTCTTCAGGTTAACGACTTCGACGCGCTCCTTGATGCGCTGCTCGGCGCAGTGTCGACTGGCGCGGTCAGCGGCAATGTCCTCGACAACGATAATTTCGGCGCCGACGGTCCAGCCGCGGGCGGCGGGGTAGCCTTGGTGCCTGATTCGCTTACCGGAGCGGGCACTCTCGTGCTCAATCCTGATGGGACCTTCACCTATACTCCGGCGCCTACCGACGTTGGTGAGATCTCTTTCAAGTACACCATCACCGACGCTGATGGCGACGGTGTAGAGGCAACCGTCAGGATTACCATTGACGATCTGCCGAAGGTGGGAGGCAATCCGCCTGTCCAGCTTGACGACGATACCTTCGGTGGCAACCCGGGCGGCATCGGCGACGATCCGGACGCCCAGAACACCAGCGGAACTCTCTCCGGTTCGGGCAACGATGGGCCGCTTACCTTCACGCTGACCGATCCCTCGTCGCTTCCACCGGGCTTCACGCTCGGCTCCAACGACGGCACTACGCTGATCATCAAGCAGGGCGGAACCGATGTTCTGAAGGTGACGATCACCGACCCTTCGACCGGCGCCTACACAGTAACGCAGCTTGCGCCGATCGATCATCCGGCCGGCAATGACGAGAACAATGTCGCCTTCACGATCAACTACAGCGTGACCGACGCCGACGGCGACAGCGCCCATGGCACGCTCGAGATCGATGTCGACGATGACAGCCCGGTCGCAACCGGCGCCAAGATCGTCGGCATGGTGGACGAAGACGATCTTCCCGCCGGCATTGGCGACCACGCGACGGGCGATGACGATCCGGGCAATGCCGACGGAGACAATGACGGCACGACGACCGGCGGTATCGCAGGCAGCCTTGCATCGCTGTTCTCCGCGGGTGCCGACGGCGGACTGACCTTTGGGGTGAGCTCCGACACGTCCGGCCTTCCCTCGCTGACCTCGAACGGTGTCACGGTGACCTACAGCGTGTCGGGCAATGTCCTGACCGCTTCGGCAGGCACATCGACCATCTTCACGCTTACCGTGAATGCTGATGGGAGCTGGAAGTTCGATCTCGAAGGCCCGCTCGATCATGCGACTGGCAATAACGAGAACAATCTCAACATCGATCTGTCGTCGGTCGTGACCGCGACCGATGCCGACGGCGACTCTGCGACAGCAGCCAATGGCGCGCTCGTGATCAATGTGGATGACGATGTGCCGGTGCCCTTCACACCGCAGGATGCAAGCCTTCCCAATGCGGCAGGCGGGCCTGTCACCTTCGAGCTCGACTTGGCTGACGGCAACATCCTCAACAATTTCGGTGCGGATGGCCCCGGCTTCGTTCGCTTCCCCGATAGCCTCGATGGCACGGATAGCGGCCTGACGTCCGGCAATCAGCCGATCATCTACAGCCTGAGCCCGGATGGCCAGACGCTGTATGGCGAGGCCGATGGCACGGTGATCTTCACCATAACGATTGACCCGGAGACCTCGACCTATTCGATCGACATGGATGGCAAGGTCGACGCGTTCGAGCAGATCACCTTTGATCCCGATCAATACGACCTGATCGGAGGCAATAATGCATGGTTCGGCGTCACGCAGAGCGGTGACAACCAGAGTTCCGACCTGCTGATCACGCCGAACAATGGGAGTTCTATCAACACCAGCAACATCCTCGGCGGCGTCGGTGGGGGCCAATCGGTAGGTTCGGGTGAGTTCTTCCGGCTCGATTACGTCACCGACCTGACGGGCTCGCCGGGCGGCAACTACGTTGCAGGGGCGCAGAACGGCCACAGCTTTGACGCGCACTATACGACGCAAGGGGCGACGATCAATTTCCGCCAGAGCACTGGGACAACGCTGAAGTTCACTGCTTCGGACGATCCCGATGGCGACAATATCGTCGGCGACGGGGTGGTGGACGCGATCACCGGCATCGTGATCAGCTACGGCGGTTTCTCCAGCGCGATGCTCACGCCCACGGCCGGGGCTCAACAGGTCACGGTGGGCGGCCGGACCTTCACCTACACGCTGGACGCGGACGGCAAATCTGTCGTGATCTCGAACATCGGCGGCGCGTCAGGCAATAGCGGCCCGCCCGAGACGCAGGTGGCGATCTTCACTGATGACGGATACAACAGCCTTCAAGTTACTCATGTCACCGGCGATTCCATAAAGTTCTCCGGGTTCGGGGCAGCAATCCCGTCCGAAGACCCGATCGATTTCAGCATTCCCGTGGAAATCGTCGACGCCGATGGCGACACGGTGGCGGGTAACAATATCGACGTGACGTTGATGCCTGCCGTGGATCCGGTCTTCCTGGTCGGCTCCCCTGAGGGCGATGTGCCCGGCGAAGAGACGAATCACACGGTTGGTAATCCGCACGGGGCGCCCGATGGCGCGCTGGAAGGAACATCGGCAAATGACGTGATCGTCGGCGACCCGGGTGCGGTTACGGTGTCTGCGGGCCAGACGGCGAATGTCATCCTGGTGCTCGATACGTCACTCAGCATGAACGACCAGATTTCATTCGGCGGCGGCACGATAAGCCGGCTGCAGGCGCTGAAGGACGGCACCAACGCACTGATTGACAGTCTGGCTGAATCTGGCGCGGAAAACGTCCGGATTACGATCGTCAACTTCAGCACGGGTGCAAACAACGAAGGCACGTTCGACCTGATCGTGAATGGAGTGGTGCAGAACTCCGAGATCGCGGCCGCGAAGGCCGAAGTCAGCAGTCTGAACACTACCGGTTTCACCAATTACGAAGCCGCAATGCAGGAGGCTTACGACTGGATCGACGACGACAGGGGCATAGCCGGCGCCGACGTTAACAAGGTGGTGTTCGTCTCGGATGGAGAGCCGACGGCATACGTCAACAGCGGTGGTGGCAATACCACAAACAGTACTTCATCGCGCGGGATGGAGGAGCTTCTGGGAACCTATAATGGTTCACAACCTGATAACGTCAACGACGTCCAGAGAGTGCTCGACAAGGGCTATACGATCGATGCGATCGGCATCAATCTTTCGTCCGGTATCGGCAATCTGAACAATGTCGAGGATGGCATTGCTGGCGGCGGCAACGGCGACGCGCTGAACGCGGAATCGGCGGAGGATCTTGCAGCCTCGCTGGCGGTGCTCGGCGGGTCCAGCGAGCTTGCGGTTGCGGGCGACGATGAGATCCACGGCGGTGACGTTCAGGATCTCATCTTCGGCGACGTGCTGTTCACTGACGATCTGGCATCGCAGCTTGGCGTGAACCTGCCCGATGGATCGGGCTGGGGCGTGTTCCAGACGCTGGAGAACCGGCCAAACAGTGAATCGCTCGACCCCGCCGGAGACGGCGGCAATTGGACCCGGGCCGATACGCTGGCCTACATCAATGCCCATCATGCCGCTCTGGCCGAGGAAAGCGGCCGCACTGGCGGGAATGACACGATCAATGGTGGTGGCGGCAACGACATCATCTACGGTCAGGAAGGCAATGATGTCATCACTGGCGGGGCCGGGGCCGATACCATCTCCGGGGGGTCCGGTACGGATACCTTCGTGATCGACAGCGCCTCGCTGGACGGTACCTTCGACACGATCACCGACTATACTGCAGGCGAAGTCATCGACCTGACGGCGATACTGCCGAGCTTCACTCTCGCGGAGCTGCCGACCTACGTTCAGTATAACGATGCGACAGGCGAACTGTTCGTCGACCTGAATGGGGGCACGGGCGGCCAGAACTGGGTGAAGGTTGCCGAGCTCGAAAGCTCCGGCTCCGCTTATGGCGGCGATGTGACGGTTCGCGTCACAATCAATGGCTCCGGTTCCAACCAGGTCTCGCCGGAAGTTCCGCCGATCGTGCTCGATCTCGATGGCGATGGCGTGGAGTTCGTCGGAACCGATGCCGGTGTCACTTACGATTACGGCCATGGCCTTGTCGCCACCGCTTGGGCCGGCGCGGATGACGGCATTCTGACCTTCGACGCCAACGGCGACGGCAAGGCCAGCGACGCTTCCGAGTTCGTGTTCGGCGGAGGCGGGATGACCGATCTGGAAGCGTTGGCCGCCAATTTCGACAGCAATGGCGACGGCGTGCTTGACGCTTTGGACAATGACTTCGGCCGGTTCGGCGTGTGGCAGGATGCGGATCTCGACGGGGTCGCCGATGAAGGCGAGTTCCAGACGCTGGCAGAGCTCGGGATCACATCGCTCTCGCTTTCCTCCGATGGTGTTTCCTACTCGGCGGGCGGCGGTGATGTGAAGGTCGCCGGCACCGCAACCTTTACAAGGGCCGATGGCACCACCGGAAGCGCGGCGGATGCTACGTTCGCCACCAAGAACGTGGCGCGCGAAACCGAGATCGCGATGGTGGCTGCCTTTGGCGGTGCGCTCACGAGCGCCGCTCACGAGAGCCAGCCCTTCATGCTGGTAGAGGCCGACACTGGCCATCAAACTCAGCCGATCGTGGAGCAGGAAAGTTCGCTCTCCATCCTCACCGGTGCGCAAGCGAGCGAAGACCACAGGAGCGTGGCCCAGTTCGAAGTCGAGCGGCTTGACGACGTCGATCCTGCCCAAGGCCAGGACTTCCATGCGGATGAGGGCGAGGATCAAGACCTCTCGCTCCAGACGCTGGATGTTTCCGAAGATCCGACGGTCCGCGCCGAGGATGCGGCCGAGCTGCCGGAGGTCTCCGATGGCGAGCAGTTCCTGGCATTCAACGCATCGGGTGACGATGCGGCGATGATGGATGCGCTTCTCTCCATGGCCCAGGGGGAGACCCCGGAAACGGACGCGCAAGACAACCGGGCGGCTGCCAAGGAAGCAATCGAGGACGTCGCGGCTGGCGAACAGGTCGACCAGATCCTCGATCAGCTGGTCGGGCAGGAACAGCCGCAAGAGCACGGCCCGGTTGAGACGGATGCTGGGGCGCTTCTGGCGACGCAACTGCACGATCAGACGCTGCAGTTCCACACCTTTGGGGCGAATGATCACGCGGACGACGATGCAAGTTTGGCTGCAGCGCAAGCTGCGTAACAAGATCCTGATATCAAAGGGGGATTAAATGATACGCCTGTCGAAATGGAAGCTGCGGATTGCTGCGGCGGGTGTTGTCCTGGCATTTCCGAGTGCGGCGATGGCTCAGGGCTTACTCGACCTCGATAACGGCTCGCTGCGGAGCGAGTTGCAGACGCGGTATGATGCCGCACTATCGGCAACAACCGATCCATCCATCTATGCAGCGGACGATCCGCGCTACCTCTGGGCTTCGGAAGCGAAGGTCCAATGCGCGATCGCCATCGGATATATGAAGTCTTCCACACGCGATCCGGTGAGCATCAACAAGTGCGAAGATGCATATCAGCGGATGCAGCAGGTGCCGGCGCCCCCGGCTCCTCTTCCTCCGCCGCCTGCTGAGCGGCCGGCATTCTGCGATGAAGCCCTTGCCGGCATCGTGTTCTTCGAGTTCGATTCTTCGGTTCCGCCCGATAGTTCGGCCCAGACGATCGACGCTGTCGCCGCCAATTACCGCACCTGCGGCTGGCAAAGCCTGAGCGTGACGGGGCATACGGATCGGTCGGGTAGCGACGCGTATAATAATGCACTTTCGTTGCGCCGTGCTGAAGCGGTTGCAGGAATTCTGAGTGCTCGCGGAATAGCCAGCGGCAACCTGACGGTCGATGCGAAGGGGGAGACCCAGCCGCGCGTACCGACGCCGGATGGCGAACGTAATCCGCAGAACCGCCGTGTCGAAATCACGGTCAATTAAGGGGAGGGAGCACATCATGAAGAGCAAATTCAGTAGCTTCGTCGCAGCGCTCCTGCTCTGCGGCACTTCGCAAGCGGCGATGGCGCAAGACGCCGGTGTTTCGACAGCGCCGGATGCCGGCGTCTCGTCGGCGCAGGGTGCGGGCATTTCGATGTCGGAAGCGATCGCCGTCGCCATGTCAGCCAATCCGGAAATCATGGAGGCGCAGTTCAACAAGGAAGCGATCCAGTTCGAGCGGAAGCAGGCCCAGGGCCTCTACGCGCCGCGCGTGGACCTGGAGCTTTCCGCCGGCGCGCGCCGCCTGGAGAACAATACCCGCCGCAATCTCAACATCGCCGACGATTGGCTTTATCCGCTCGAAGCGAGCGCCGTCGCAGACTGGACGGTGATCGATTTCGGCCGTCGCCGGGGGGAATTGCTGCGCCAGGCCGCTCGAGTTGACGGAGCCTCCCTGCGCGTGCTCGAGCGTTCAGAATTCGTCGCCCTTCAGGTCGCACGGCAGTATCTGGACGTGTTGCTGCAGCAACGCGTGGTAGCTGCCTCTGAGGACAACGTGACTTTCCACCGGAGCCTGGTGTCCGATCTCGGTGAAGGCGTCGATCAGGGATCGATCAGCGTTGCCGATCTGCAGCAGGCCAATGAGAGGCTGGAAGCAGCCATCGTTCGGCAGGTGGAAGCAGAGCAGGCCCTGGAGGATGCGAAGATTTCGCTACGTTCGCTGACGGGCCTGGATATCAGCCAGGTCTCCTTGCCGCCGAACCTCGCAAGTGCGCTGCCGCAATCTCTGGCCGAGGCGATTGGCCGTGCGCGGACGAACAATCCGCGAGTGCGCGAGGCAATCGCCGATGTGGACGCCGCCAACGCGCTCGCAGAATCGGCGAAAGGCGATCTCTACCCGACCATCGGCGTCGAAGCCCGCGGCCGCATCGGTGACGACATCGACGGGTTCCAGGGTGAAACCAACGATGTGCAGGCACGTGTCTATCTGCGTTGGAACATCTTCGACGGCGGTATCAATCGCGCCAAGCTCCAGGAAATGGTGCGCCGTGCGAGCGAAGCCCGCTACAATCTGCACAAGCTTTCGCGCGATGCCGAAGAAGACGTTCGCATGGCATGGAACGCGATGGACAAGCTCTCCAACGTTACCGAAGCGCTTGCCCGCCAGAGCCAGGTCAGCGACGATCTGCTGCTTTCCTATCGCAGCCAGTTCAACGTCGGCCGGCGCTCACTGCTCGATGTGCTCGATTCGCAGAACACCCGCTACAACACGCAGGTGCGGCTCGAAACGTCGCGCTTTTCGGAGTTGTTTGCACAATATCAAACCTTGGCCGCGATCAACGGCTTCCTCGATGCCCTGCAGATAATGCCGGGCGCCGGGGCTGGCGAAAATGAACGTGAGCGCTTCGATTATGGTCCTCCTGTCCCGGCTGAACTGCAACGTCGGGTATATCCGAAGTAAGAAAGGTGTCCCCGCACATCGCGGGGCAAGCTACGATGACAAATGGTGAACCCGGCGGTACGCCGCCGCATGATGCGCTGATCGCGTGTATCGCCGAGTTCGCCACGCGTTTCGGTATACCGTTTTCTTCCACGCTTCTGCGCACTCTTGCGCGGAACCCCGATGGCCGCTTGCCCTTTCATCAGACGGGGCCGGCGCTGGAACTTATCGGGCTCAATTTCGAAGAACGGTCCCCGGCCAAATTGCCGGTGCGGCCGGACCTGTACCCTGCCATCGTGCGCCTTCAGGATGGCAGCACGATCGCGGTGCATGAAGCGAAAGAGGAAGATCTCCTCGTCTGGCGTCCGGGCGACCGGGAAAGCACCTGGGTACCGTTGGCCGAGATCGCCGCGCAATATGGCGGCGGCTTCTTCACGGTCATCGGAGACCCCAGCACGCTTCGCGACCAAGAGGCGCCGTGGCACGCCAAGGGCCGGCATCACTGGTTCTGGAGCGAGCTCAGAAAGGAGGCGCGCAGCTTCCGTCCGGTGCTGCTCGCTTCGTTGATCATCAACCTGCTGGCGCTTGCCCTGCCGCTGTTTTCCCGCGCCGTGTATGACCGGGTGATCCCCAACAGCGCCACGTCCACCTTGTGGGTCCTCTCGATCGGCGTCGTGATCGCCTTCTCCTTCGAATACGCGCTTCGGATGGCCCGCTCCAACGTGGTCGACCAGATCGGGCGGCGGCTCGATCTGAGATTGTCACAGAAGATATACGGCCGGCTGCTGGCCACGCCGCTGAGCGCCAAGCAGGGCAATACCGGCGCTCTCGCCGCGCGGGTTTCCGAATATGCGCTGGTCCGCGACTTCTTCGGTTCGACGACGGTCGTTCTGATCGTCGACATGGCGTTTCTCGTCGTCTTCGTGGCGGTGATCGCCTATATCGCGGGCTGGCTTGCCCTGATTCCGCTGGCTGCCATGGCGGGCATGGCCATTGCGGGTTTCCACCTCCAGCGCAAGGTGGTGCAGGCTGCCCGCGATGCGCAGGCGGATTACGGGCTCCAGCAGACCCTATTGGTCGAATCCATAGCAGGAATGGAAACGCTCAAGAGCATGGCTGGCGAAGGCGGCATGGTCGGGCGCTGGTACAGCCTTGCCGATATGGGATCCGCATCGCAGCAACGCCTGCGCCGCATCAGCACTGCCGCGGTCAGCCTGGCGACTACATTCCAGCAGGCATCCAGCATCGCCTTGATCATCGGCGGCTATTATCTGTTCGTGGCCGGCGAGGTCACCATGGGCACGATCATCGCGATCGTGATGCTGGCGTCGCGGTCTCTGGCCCCGGCCGGCCAGATCGCATTTCTCCTTACCCGTGGCCGCCAGGCGAACGAGACGCTCGACAGTATCGAAAGGCTGTTCGACGGCGAGGATGAAAGGCGGCAAGGCAGCATCACGGCTCCGGCGGTCGTTCGGAACGGCGAGATTCGCTGCGAGCAGCTGGAGTTCCGCTATCCCGATGCGCCGACCGCCGCACTCGATTCCATCAATCTGGTGATCAAGCCCGGCGAGAAGATCGCCATCATCGGCCGCGTCGCCTCCGGCAAATCGACCTTGGGCCGGGTTCTTTGCGGCCTTTACCGTCCCACCGGCGGCGCCATGCTGATCGACGGCATCGATAGCCGTCAGTTCCGCCCTCAGGACATCCGCGAGAGCTTCCGCTTCGTGGGGCAGGATGCGGATCTCTTCACGGGATCGGTGAAGGACAATCTGACGCTCGGCCGCAGCGACGCGGACGACGCGGCGCTGGTCGCCGCTCTCCGCACCACAGGTGCGGATCAGTTCATCGGCCGGGACGCGAGCGGCTTCGACCGAATGGTGGGGGAACATGGCCGCAGGCTTTCAGGAGGGCAGCGGTCCTTCCTTGCACTTGCAAGGGCCTTCGTTTCGCCGGGCAGACTGCTCTACCTCGATGAGCCCACCGGGGCGATGGATAGCCAGACCGAGAAACTTTTCGTCGACCGTCTGTCCCAATCTCTGACACCTGGCCAGACACTGGTTATTTCTACCCACAGACCTGCACTTTTCTCCCTGTGTGAACGCCTGATCGTACTGGACAACGGACGGATCGTCGCGGACGGACCGAAGGAACAGGTGATCGCTGTATCGAGCAGCGGTGCGGGACATCTCACGTGAGCCAGCAAGCGACAATCGAGGCACGCCCGGGGCAATTGGAAACGGCATTCGGCCGAATTCGCCCCCTCGTGCTCGCGGCCGCTCTTGGTGCCGGCGCGGTTCTCATCGTCGCGCTCCTGTTCCTGTGGCAGCAGTCGGTCACCTCGCAGGCGCTGGCCATATCCAAGGAGCGATCCGCGCAGCTACAGCAACTCGTCCAGTCTACCAGCGGCGAGCAAAGTCTTTTGCTGAGCGAGGGCGCGAGCGCGGAGGAGCGCAATGCGCTCATCCCGGTGATGAATGGCGCCCTTGAACATCCGCGCGCCTTTCGCAGCATTCGCGCGGGCACGCCGGCCTATGAGGCTGCGCTAAAATGTCTCACCCAGGCGATATATTACGAAGCGGCCAAGGAACCGCTGGCGGGCAGGCGGGCGGTCGCACAAGTGGTGCTCAACCGCGTGGCTCACCCGGCCTATCCGAACTCGGTCTGTGGGGTGGTGTATCAGGGGGCGGACCAACCGGTCTGTCAGTTCAGCTTCACCTGCGACGGTTCGCTTCTGCGCAAGCCCCTACCTTCGCTCTGGCAGTCGGCGCGGAACATCGCGGAAGCCGCGCTGAGCGGCTATGTGGAGGATTCGGTCGGCTCCGCAACGCACTATCACGCGGACTATGTGCTGCCTCGCTGGGCCTATAAGCTCGGCAAGATCGAGCAGTTGGGCCACCACATATTTTATCGCTTCAGAGGTAATGCCGGCGGAGCCTCCTTCCTGACAGCGCGCTGGTCAGGCCATGAGGCGATCCCGGCGCTCGATTACGATCGGCTCCGCCGCGAGCTTGCGGGTCATAACGCCATCGACCCTGCTGAGGAGTTTGTTGGGGGCCTGACCGTCGCGCCAAGCGTCACCGACCGTCACGCGGAGAACGACGTGGGCGGACGCATCGACGTGACCAAGGAATGGCGGCTCACGATCCCCGACCCGGTCGCCGCGAGCGAGGGCTATCGCCAAACGCTGGCGGACCAAGGCTTGGGCGGCGGCTCGGCCGCTCGAGAAGATGGGCCGACGACATGAGCAGCGCCGTACTACAGCGCCTGAGGCTCGGCGAATTGCGCCGGACCTATGCTAGATGGGACGCCAACCGCAGGTTGATCGCCGTCTGCGCGGTGGGGATAGCAATCTTCATCATCTGGGCCGGCCTCACCAGCGTCAACGAACTGACGCGCGGGATGGGCAAGGTTATCCCGTCGAGCAAGGCGCAGTTGGTGCAGGCAGCCGATGCGGCGGTGGTGAAGGAGATCCTCGTCCGGTCCGGTCAATCGGTGAAGAAGGGCCAGTTGCTGGTCAGGCTCGACGATTCCGAAGCGGCTTCGCAGCTCGGTCAATTGGAAACCGAGAACGAGCGGCTCTCGATGCGTGCCGAACGCCTTCGTCAGGAAGCACTCGGCGGCGAACTGGGCTGCGAGGAAGGCACGGCTTGCGCGGAAGAGCGCCGCCTCCAGGAGGTGCGGATGGCTGCGGCGCAAGCCGAGCAAAGATCCCTTTCTGCGGCGGTCGAGCAGCGCCGCCGCGACCTGAGCGAGGGCCAGGCGACAGTCAATTCGCTGGAGAACAGCTTGCGCCTCGCGCGTGAGCAGGTGCAGATGCTGCAGCCGCTTGCGCAGAAGAACATCGTTCCGCAGACGGAACTGCTGACCGCGCAGAGGGAAATGGTCGACATCCAGGGGCGCCTGGCTGCCGCGCGGCAGGGCGTCGCCCGGGCGCAGGCCTCGGTCGCGCAAGCGCAGGCCGAACTCAATTCCGCGCGGCTCGACTTCCGCCAACAGGCCCTTTCGGAGCGCAGCGAGCTGAGGACGAGGATCGCGGTGAACGAGGAAACGATCCGCGGCGCCGAGGCGCGGCGTAACCGTAACGAGCTTCGCGCACCGGTCGATGGCATTGTCAACGACGTGCAGGTCACGACTGTTGGGGGCTTCGTGTCACCGGGTGAGCAATTGATGCAGATCGTGCCAATTGGCGAGAAGCTGCTGATCGAAGCACGCGTCAAGCCGAGCGACATCGCCTTCATCAAGGTCGGCGATCCGGCGACCGTCAAGGTCACCGCATATGATTTTTCGATCTATGGCGGCCTCAAGGGCAAGGTCGCGCAGGTCTCGGCAGACAGCGTTTACGACGAGGCCGAGCGCGAGGCCTATTACGTCGTTCTGGTGGAGACGGACCGGTCCTACATCGCCAAGGGAGCGCAGCGCTTTCCCATTCTGCCCGGCATGATCTGCGACGTCGAGATCACGACCGGCAACAGAAGCATCCTGTCCTACCTGTTCAAGCCGATAGAGAAGGCCTTCGGAGAAGCCCTGACCGAGCGGTAGGCACGCGCCGGACGCGATGTCTCCGGATCAATATCCGTGAAGCCAGGAGGTCCTGTCGTTGAAGCTGATGACCGGCCGGTAGTCATTGGCTCCCGACGCGTCGACGAGCCGATCGACTGCGTTGTCCAGCAGGTAGTATCCGCGATCGGTGCGAACCACGAGGACCGCGTGGTCGGCGTTTCGGGCCAGATCACGAGCGATCGTCAGGAACATGTCTTCCCGGGGAACGCCAGCCGCGGCCAGCATCTGCATCTTGACGATCGCGATGTCCTCGCAATCGCCCGACCCCAGCTTGAGCGTGGTATCCGCACCGGCCCAATAGTCTGCCTTGCCGTGCAGTTCCCGGTCTTCGACATAGCGGATGCGGTGATTGGCCCAGCGGTTGACCTGCGCGAGCAGTTCGATGCCACGTGCGTTGCTCTGGCCGAGATAGCGGCGAACCGCGCCGGGCGAGAGCTCGTTCGAACGCACGCGGTTCCATGATTGGTCGAACACGGTCCGGCCGATCGTGATCCGCTTGCTGGCGAGGAAGTCGTCCTTCGAATAGACCGCGCGCGTCGTTACGGCGGGCGCCTGCCGAACGGCGGCGAGGCCACTGGCGTCTTGCCGGGGGGCGCAGAAGGAGAATGGCTGGCGGGCAATTCCCAGGGCCGGGCGAAGCGCCTCGGTGTTCGCGAAGGCGGAAGCATCCCCGGGCGTGGCCGCCGCGATCCGAGGCGCGGAAGCCGCCGATTGCTCCATGCGCATCCGTTCGAGCTTGCTCATCGAGCTGCCCAGGATTGCGCCGCTTTTGCTCTGATTTGCCGTCGCGGGCGTCAGGCTCGCAGTCTGGGAAGCAGCGCAGGCCGCCGATACCGCCGAGTACAGCGCGCTCGGCGCCATGATCGCGCTTGTCGCGAAGGCGGGCCGCGCCTGCGCGGGGGCGGCCGCAGACATTCCTGCTGCTGCCACGGTCCAACCGAAGGCGGAGATGAAAGCTCTGCCACGCATGAGGCCAAATTTGGCCCATGCCGGTCAAGAGATGGTGGCGACATCTGGTTAATGGGCGGGTTACCCTAAATCCATGCAATGGCTGCAGGCGGGCCAAGGCTAGCGCGTTTCGAAGGTCTCCCGGCAGATTTCCCGCCGCAGCGACTTTCCTCGGGAGGTTAGCTGCAGCTTGCGCGGCCCGAAGATCAGATAGCGGCGGCGATAGGAAAGCAGCCCCCTGGCGAGCAGCAGGCTGAGCGCCCACCGGTCCTCCCCATAGGTGCCGCTGGCGAGCATTTGCCGCTCCACCTCGCTCAGACCTTCCTGTTCGCCGGCTTCAGGCAACAATCGCTCCAAGTGACCCCTCAATGAGTGATGGATCAAATCCCCGGCCAATCCAAGAGATTGTTGCAGCCCGGCATAATCGGAGTAGAAACGCAATCTCAGCATAAAGAACCCCCCGCACCAGGAACGCTTGGGCAAGCGGGTTGGACCATTCGGAGGACCCCCATGGCCTATAAGGTAAGTATCAATGGCGAGGAGCGTGAAGTCGACGTTCCTGAGGACATGCCGCTCCTGTGGGTCCTGCGTAACGAACTGGGCATGGTCGGCACGAAGTTCGGCTGCGGCATCGGTATGTGCGGGGCCTGCACGGTTCATCTCGACGGCCAGGCAGTACGTTCGTGCCAGACCCCGGTCGGCAGCGTGGGCGAAGCGAAGGTCACCACGATCGAGGCTCTGGAAGAGAGCGAGCTCGGCCGTGCGCTGCAACAGGCATGGCTGGAGAAGGACGTGATGCAGTGCGGCTATTGCCAGGCCGGCCAGTTGATGAGCGCGACGGCGCTTCTCGCCGGCAATGCGTCACCTGGCGCGCAGGAGATCGATAACGCAATGGCAGGGAATATCTGCCGCTGCGCCTGTTATGTCCGCATCCGCGACGCGATCGCGATGGTAGCGGAGAAGGGGACGGCCAATGCCTGAGACTCTGCTCGAGAAAGGTGCGGCGCTGCCGCTCAGCCGCCGCTCCATGCTCAAGGCCAGCGTGATCGCTGGCGGCGGGCTGATGATCGCGGCCACGATATCGCTCGCCGGCTGCGCGCCGGCCGAGGTCACCACCGATACGCTCAACGCCTTCGTCAAGATCGCAAGCGACGGCACGATCACCATCGTCGGCAAGAATCCCGAGATCGGGCAAGGCATCATGACCATGCTGCCGATGCTGATCGCGGAGGAGCTCGATGCCGATTGGGACAAGGTCGTGATCGAACACGCCGACTACGATCCCAGCCGGTATGAGAACCAGTTTGCCGGCGGCAGCTTCGCCACGCCGCAGCATTGGATTCCGATGCGCCAGGTCGGCGCTGCCACGCGTGCGATGCTGGTCGGCGCGGCCGCAGCGGAATGGAAGGTGGCGCCCGAGAGCCTGACAACCTCCAAGTCCGAAGTCACCGATCCTGCTTCTGGCAAGTCGATCTCCTACGGCGAATTGGCGGCCGCCGCCGCGAAGATTTCGCCGCCGGATCTGGAGACGGTGAAGCTCAAGGCGGACAAGGATTTCACGATCATCGGCCGCAGCATCGGCGGGACTCACAGCCCCCGCATCGTGCGCGGGGAGCCGATGTTCGGCGTCGATACCAAAATCGATGGCATGCTCTACGCCGCCTTTGAGCGCGCGCCCGCATTCGGCGCGCGGCTCGTTTCCGCCAAGCTGGACGCGGCCGCGGCGGTTCCGGGCGTGGAGAAGGTCTTCACCGTCAAGGGCAGCGACAATCCCGAGCACCTTCTGGTCGACGGCGTCGCGATCGTCGCGAAGAACTGGTGGATCGCCAACAAGGCGCGCGAGAAGCTGGAGATCGAGTGGGACACCGGCAAATGGGGATCCCACAGCAGCGCCGGCTATGACCGCCGCGCCAAGGAACTGATGCAGCGCAGGCCGGCCTACGGCCTGACCGATGAGGGGAATGTGGACCGCGCCTTTGCCGCCGCGGACAAGGTGGTGGAAGCGGAATATTTCTATCCGTTCCTGGCCCACGTTTCCATGGAGCCGCAGAATTGCACCGCGCTTTGCCATCAGGATGGAACGATGGAGCTGTGGGCGCCGACCCAGGCGCCTGAAAGAGGGCACAAGGCCGTTGCCGAGCTGCTCGAACTCCCGCCGGAAAAGGTGCGGATCCATCTCACGCGCTCGGGCGGCGGGTTCGGCCGCCGGCTGACCAACGACTTCATGAGCCAGGCCGCCGCGATCGCGGCAAAGATGCCGGGCACGCCGGTCCAGCTCATCTGGAGCCGCGAAGACGATGTGCGCGACGACTTCTATCGCCCCGCCGGCTGGCACCGGTTGCGTGCGGCGATCGACGGGTCCGGCAAGCTCTCCGGCTTCGAGGATCACTTCGTAACCTTCGGCGACGGCAAGGAAGTGGCCAACTTCTCCGCCAGCATGAGCGAGACGGAGTTTCCCGCCAAGTTCGTGCCGAACGTCCGCTACGGCTATTCGACGATGGAGACGCGCGTGCCGCTCGGCCCGCTGCGCGCTCCGCGCTCGAACGGGTTTGCCTATGCGATGCAGTCTTTCCTCGACGAGGTGGCGCATGCGCAGGGTACGGACCTGCCGAGCCTGATGCTCGAACTGCTGAGCGTGTCGAAGACCTTCCCAAGCAGCCCCCGTCTGCCGGAAGTGCCGGGTTTCAGCAGCGACCGGGCCAGGGCCACGATCGAGAAGGTCCTGGAGATGTCCAACTGGAAGGCCGGTGCGGGCGAAGGCCGGGGCAAGGGCTTCGGTTTCTATTTCAGCCATTCGGGCTATTTCGCCGAAGTGGTGGAGGCCAGCGTCTCCCCCAGCGGCGAGGTCCTGCCGCACCATGTCTGGGTGGCGGGGGATGTCGGCAGGCATGTCATCAATCCGTTCGGCGCGCTGAACCAGGTCGAAGGTTCCGTAATCGACGGGATTGGCCAGGCGCTCGCCCAAGCGGTCGAGATCGAGAATGGCGGGGTCGCGCAGTCGAACTTCCACGACTATCAGGTGCCGCGCATACCGATCACGCCCAGGATCGATGTCGAGTTCATCCTGACGGACAATCATCCCACCGGGCTTGGCGAGCCGGCGCTGCCGCCGGTGGTTCCAGCACTGACCAACGCGATCTATGCCGCCACGGGCAAGCGCATCCGCTCGCTTCCGATCGACATGAGCAAGCTCGCTTAGGACTTTCCGGGCCGGCGGCATCGTCTGCCGGCCCGCACGCACAAAGCTCTGCCAGCACTGGTCGCACCGCATGGGCGCGAGTGTTCCATGGTGACTGCGTTTACAGCCTGTCAAGACGGCCGTCATGCGAGAAAAGGGCCTGTTTTCAAACGGGTGTAAGTCAAACGCGCTTTTGCGCTGATAGCGCGAGAAAAAAATCTTGTTACACATCTGCGTAACAATATTGTTTTCACGGCTGATAGTGCGGGCCGCAATCCGCCCGTGAAAATACAGCGACGAGGGTTTCTCATTCATAACCGAATAGGTTAGATCAGATTTCCGCGATGTAGGAAAGCGCCTTTTTGTCGTCGTAATCGTCATGCTGAACCTGGTTCAGCGATCACCATCCCCGCGAGCGGCGTCGATCCGGCGAGATAGACCCTGAAACAGGTTCAGGGTGACGGAGGGGGATGGGCCTTCCTTCTGTCAACCCGGACTTGTGCCGGGGCCAGCTACCCTGCTGGAGGTGCGCTCAGCAATGTCTCGATCCGGCCGAGGTCGGAGGGCGTGTCGACATCGGCAAGCTCCCCAGCCGGGGCGTCGATCAGGATAGTGCCGGCCGCCTGGTGCAGCAGCGGCCCGGCGCCTCTTTCCCCCTCCAGTTCCCCAAGGCGCGGAAGGAAATCGGCGGGAAAGCAGGCGGGAATGCCCGGGAGGCCATCGGCGTGCCGCACCGCGGCCGGGCGGCCGGGAGCAGCTGCATCCGCCAGACGCTGCAAGGTCACCGGTGCGACCAGCGGCATATCGGCCAGCAGCAGGAGCAGCCTGGCGCAGCCCGCATCGGCCGCCGCCCGCGCGGCGCGCGCGACCGAGCCCCCCAATCCTTCCGCCGCCCGGCGATTGACGATCAGCCGCGCTTCCCCCGAGGCGGCAGCCGCCGCTGCGAAAGCCGGAGCCGGATCGCCGACCACGATGGCGAGGCCAGCCCTCTCGAGCGTGAGCGCCGCATCGAGCGCATGGCGCCCGAGCGGGCTTCCGCCGAGCGCCGCATCGAGCTTGCCCCCGCCGAAGCGCCGTGCGCTGCCCGCTGCCAGAAGGGCGACGAACAGCCCCTCGCTCATCGGTGAGGATGCAGCGCTTCATGCGCGGCGATCACTTCTGCCATTGCCGAAAGCGCCAGCACCCCTGCATCGCGCGCGCGGGGGATCAGCCCGATCGGGCTGCGGATGCGGGAAAGGTCGGCTTCGCTGTGGCCCGATGCGAGCAGCCGTTCGTGCCGGGTCTGCCGCGCGGGCGCACCGCCTTGCGCGCCGATGAAGAAGGCGGGCGTGCCCAGCGCCCATTCCAGCAGCGTATGTTCCCACTCATGGTCATGGAACAGCAGCAGGATCGCGGTCCAGGCATCGACGGCGAGATCGGCGGGCGGCTGGCCGAGCGCGAGCCCTTGGCCTGCCTCGCGCCATTCGGCGGTCAGCCCCTGCGCCTGCGCCAGCCCGAGCAAGGCCGCGCATTCGCTGCCCGTGCCGAGAATGATCAGCCGGGGCGAGGGGATATAGGCGCGCTTCGAAATCAGCGTCGGCCGCTTTTCCTCCGATGACAAGGCGGCCGTGTTCACCGCCAGGTCGAGAGCCGTGGCCCGGCGGGATTCAAGTTCCGCCACGCAATGCGCCAGCGCCCCGCGATGCGGCGCGGGGTCGATCCATATGTCCAGCCCTGCCCCGCAGGGGAGGCGAAAATCGATGAAGGGCGAGCCCGCGCCGTAGCGCAGCAGCTTCGCTTCCCCGGTTTCCATCGCCGCCTGCGCCTGGTTGGCCAGTTCCTCGTTCAGGCAATTGTCGGCCATGTCCCCTGCGAGCGAGCCGTCCCGGCCGACCGACAATTGGGCGCCGCAGCGGCGGGAGAAGCTGCCGTCGATGCCGACGATGGTGCACAAGGCGGCCTCTTTCGAGGCAGCGTGTTTCAGCGCGTCATGATCGCTTGTCATGCAATCTTGCTAATTGCCTTGAGCAATCCTGCAAAGCCCTTGCTTGCGCAGCGCGGCTTGCCTCTAATGCCCGCCGGACAAGAACAAGCCGGAGAGGATCGAACGATGAGCCAGAAAATCCGCAAGATCGCCACCGAAGAGGCATGGTCGATCCCGGAGGTCGCCGCCGAGCTGAAGAAGGTGGCGCGGGGCCCCAGCCAGAGCCTGGACAAGCTGCTGGTGAGGGGAATCTACGACGCGGAAGGCGGCGGATCGGGCTATGATTTCCTCGACGGGCTGCTCGATGTGGAGGAGCAGCGGCTCGGCCAGATGGACGAGCTGGGCGTGGACATGCATTTGCTCAGCCTCACCGCGCCGGGGGTGCAGATGTTCGATGCGGATACGGCCTGTGATCTCGCCCAGCTCGCGAATGACCGGCTGGCGGAGATCTGCGCCGGCCGGCCGGAGCGCTTTTCCGGCCTCGCCAGCTTTGCGCCGCAGAGCCCCAGGCGCGCCGCGAAAGAGATCGAGCGGGCGATGCGCGAGCTCAAGCTGAACGGCCTGATCGTCAACAGCCACACCAATGGCGAATATCTGGACGATCCCAAATACTGGCCGGTGCTCGAAGCGGCCGAGGCGCTGGATGCCTGCATCTACATCCATCCGCGCGCTGCCTCCGACACGCTGAAGGGGCCGCTGCAGGATTACGGGATGGACAGCGCCATGTGGGGCTACGGCGTGGAAGTCGGCACCCATGCCGTGCGGATGATGGCGGGCGGCGTGTTCGATGCTTTCCCCCGGCTCAAGATCTGCCTCGGCCATATGGGCGAGGCGCTGCCCTTCTGGATCTGGCGGATCAATTTCATGAACAGCCGGGCGCAGGCGACCGGCCGTGCGCGCAAGACCGGGCGCAGCATGGCCGAATATCTCCAGGACAATTTCGTCTTCACCAATAGCGGCGTCGAAGACCCGCTGGCGCTGCGCTACACGATCGACAAGATGGGGATCGATAACGTCATGTGGGCGATCGACTATCCCTATCAGCCGATGAAGCCGGCGGTGGACTTCATCGACGCGTTCGAGGCGACCGAGGAAGAGAAGCACGCGCTGTGCCACGGCAATGCGGAGCGGATCTTCCATATCGCTCCGCTGTGACGACGCGCGATGAGCAGCCCCGCCCCGCTTGAAGGCGTCAAGGTCGTCGAACTGGCACGAATCCTCGCCGGGCCGTGGGCGGGGCAGGTGCTGGCGGATCTCGGCGCGGAGGTGATCAAGGTCGAAAGCCCGGCGGGTGACGACACCAGACGCTGGGGCCCGCCCTTCATCGACAATGCGGACGGCACGCGGGATGCCGCCTATTTCCACTGCGCCAACCGCGGCAAGCGCTCCGTCACCGCCGATTTCAGGACCGCCGAGGGGCAGGAAGCCGTGCGCGCGCTGATCCGCGATGCCGACGTGGTGATCGAGAACTTCAAGGTCGGCGGGCTCGCCAGATACGGCCTCGATTACCAAAGCCTTTCCGCGATCAATCCGCGGCTGATCTATTGCTCGATCACCGGCTTCGGCCAGACCGGACCCTATGCGCCGCGCGCCGGCTATGACTTCATCGTCCAGGGGATGAGCGGGATCATGGACCTGACCGGCGATCCCGATGGCCCGCCGCAGAAGATCGGCGTGGCCTATGCCGATATCCTCACCGGGCTTTATGCGACGATCGCGATAGAGGCGGCGCTGATCCAGCGGGAGAGGACCGGGCGCGGCCAGCAGATCGACATGGCGCTGCTGGACGTGATGGTGGGGACGCTGGCCAACCAGGCGATGAACTATCTCGCTTCCGGCATTGCGCCCCGCCGGCTGGGCAATGCGCATCCCAACATCGCGCCTTACGAGACCTATCCGGTCTCCGACGGCTGGCTGATCGTGGCGGTGGGGAGCGATGCGCAGTTCGCCCGCTTCGCGAAGGTGATAGGGCTGGAGGAGCGGGAGGAATGGCGCAGCAATGCGGGCCGGGTGGCGGACCGCGCCGCGCTCTCGCCCGCGATCGCCGAGCGGACCCGCGGATGGAGCCGGGATGCGCTGCTCGCCGCGCTGGAGCGGGAAGGCATCCCCGCCGGGCCGATCAACGGGGTGGAGGAGGCGCTGGCCGATCCGCAGATCGCCGCGCGCGAAATGGTGATTGACGTGACGCGCGAAGACGGCTCGAAAGCGAAAGCTCTGCGCACGCCGATCCGCTTCGGCGGCGCGAGTCTCGCCCTGGGAAAGGGCGCGCCGGAACTGGGGCCTAAACTGGGGTCCGACTTGGGAGAGAATTGAATGAGTATTTCGCGCCATCTGGTCGATCCGGAAATCATCCCGCTTCTGGAACTGCCGGATATGGACATTGCCTCGGGCAAGCTGGACGAGATCCGCAACGATCCGCGCTTCGCGATCGAGAACATGCCGCCGCCGCCTTTCGAACTGAGCGAGGCGTACGCCCCGGTCCCCGGCGGGCCGGACGTGAAGCTGCTCATCATCAACCCGCCCTCCGAGCGGACCGACCGCCCCGCGATCCTGCATTTCCACGGCGGCGGAATGGTGCTGGGCACCGCGGACATGGCGCGCATGAGCAAGCCTCAGCAGGCGCAGGAGCTCGACGTCGTGATCGTCTCGGTCGATTACCGCCTCGCGCCCGAAACCCCGTTCCCTGGCCCGCAGGAAGACAATTACGCCGCTCTCCAATGGCTGGCGGCGAATGCGGCCAGCCTGGGCGCCGATCCTTCGCGTATCCTCCTGATGGGTGAAAGCGCTGGCGGCGGGCTTGCGGCCGCGCTCGCGCTGATGGCGCGCGACCGGGGCGGCCCCAAGGTCGCCGGCCAGGTGCTGATGTACCCGATGCTCGACCACCGCACCGGGGGCGAGAACAGCGTCTGGGACAATGCCCATACCGGCGAGTTCATCTGGAACCGCAAGAAGAACCAGTTCGGCTGGGAATGCCTCAGGGGCGACTATCAGCCAACCGACGAGCGCAAGGGCTGGTTCTCCCCCTCGCTGGCCGAGAATCTGGCCGGCCTGCCGCCGACCTATATGGCCACCGGCGCGCTCGACCTCTTCCTCGACGAGGATCTCGATTATGCGCGCCGTCTGATCGATGCCGGCGTGCCGACGGAACTGCATGCCTATCCCGGCGCGGTCCACGCTTTCGACATGGTGCCCGACACGGCGCTGCAGGCACAGGCGCAGGCCGACCTGAAGCGCGGGATCCGGCGCTTGCTCGGCCAGGTTGCGTGACGGTGGCGAGCCAGACGGCACCCGCTTGTGAGGCCGTGAGGCCCGAACTGCTCGGGGCCAGCGACGAGCAGATCGAGCAAGCGGTCGCCCAGGGCGATCCGATGGTGCTGCGCGGGCTGATCTATCAGCTCACCGGCGATCCCGAACTGAAGCAGATGGCGCTGAAGAAGGTCCCGTCGGGCCTGTGGGAAGCGGCCGCGCCGGCAAGTGAGGACGACGTCGCGATGGTCCGGCGCAAGGCGGCGGACTTCCTCAAGGCCTACCGCGATTCCGGCGCCGGCCCGATCGATTACGGCCCGGAGGAGCGGGTGCCGGAGAGCCTGGGGCTGATCATCGGCGGCGAGGTGCCCGAAGACGCGCTGGAAATGTATCTGGAGGAGATCGGGCTCAACCCCTGGGCGCGCTCGCTGCAATGGCGCGAAACGCCCGATCCGAAGCGGCTCGCCGATTTCTCCGTCACCGTGGTCGGCACGGGCATGGGCGGGCTCAATGCCGCGCTCCAGCTCAAGCGCGCCGGCATCCCCTTCAACGTGTTCGAGAAGAATTCGGGCGTCGGCGGCACCTGGTGGGAGAACCGCTACCCTGGCGCGCGGGTCGACACGCCGAGCCGGATGTACGCGCATGTCTTCGGCGTCGATTACAGCTTCTCCAGCGCCTATTGCGACCATGTCGAGAACCGCGAATATTTCGACTGGGTGGCGGACGCGCTCGACATTCGCGGCGACATTACGTTCGACACCGAAGTGGTGGCGCTTCACTGGAACGAGGCGGAGGCCCTGTGGGATATCCGGGTGAGGGGCCCGGAAGGCGAGCGGAGCCTGCAATCGAATGCGGTGATCACCTCGGTCGGTTTCCTCAACCGGCCGAACATACCCGAGATCCCCGGCATGGAGGATTTCGCGGGCGAAAGCTGGCACACGGCGCGCTGGCCGGAGGATGCCGATCTTCGCGGCAAGCGCGTGGCCGTGATCGGCACCGGTTGCACCGGATATCAGCTCGTCCCGGAGCTTGCGCGGGTGGAAGGGGTGGAGATCACCGTCTTCCAGCGGACGCCGCAATGGCTGATGTCGATCCCCGGCTATCTCAGCCAGATTCCGGAGCAGGTGCGCTGGCTGGACCGAAACCTGCCGTTCCACACCAATTTCATGCGCTTCCGGGCATCCTACCGCACCGATGCGGACCTGCTGGCGATGTTCGAGGTCGATCCGGAGTTCGACGATCCCAATGCTTCCAGCGCGACCAACAAGGCGCTGCGTGACCGGAGCATCGAGTTCCTGGAGCAGAAGCTCGACGATCCGAAGCTGCGGGAAATCATGACGCCGAAGCATCCGGTGTGGTCTGCGCGGCCGGTACTGGTCGATTCGGAATACAGCATCCTCGATGCGCTGAAGCTGGACAATGTCTCGCTGGTGACCGGCGGCGTGAAGCGAGTCGACCGCGATGGGGTCGTGGCGGAGGATGGCAGCCATCACCCGGTGGACGTGATCGTCTTCGCGACCGGCTTCCGCGCAAACGAATATCTCTATCCGATGGAGATCACCGGGCGGGGCGGGCTGAGGATCGAGGATTACTGGGCCGATGGCGGCGCACGGGCCTATCTCGGCTGCATGGTCCACGGCTTCCCCAATCTCTGGACGCTATACGGGCCGAACACCAATGGCGGCCTGCCCGTCGCCGCGAACCACGAGATGGCGACGCTCTATGCGATGCAGTGCATGGAGCGGATGATCCTGGAGGGGAAGCGCTCCGTGGAGGTGACGGAGGATGCCTATTGGCGCTTCGCCCGCCTGGTGGACGAGCGCAATGCCGGCCTGGTGTGGAGCGACCCGCGCGGGAACAGCTATTACTGGAGCAAGCATGGCCGCTCGGCAGTGATGAATCCCTTTGGCGGCGCCGAGATGTGGAACTTCCTCCACCGGCCCGACTGGAACGAACTCAGTATCGCCTGAGGGGCGCGCCTAAGCCGGTGCCGGGACGAGGGCCGACACTTCGGCCCGCTGCGCCGGGGTAAGCTCCCACCGCGAGGCGGCCGCATTCGCCGCCGCCTGCTCGGGCGTGCGCACACCGGCGATCACCGAAGGTATCGCCTCATGCGCAAGCAGCCAGGCGAAAGCGAGGTCCAGCAGCGTATGGCCGTGCGCCTCCGCATAGGCGGTGAGCCGGCCGACTGCCGCCATGTTCGCTTCCGACATGATCCGGGCCTGCGCCGCTGCGTCCTTGCCGCCGATGCGTGAGCCGGATGGCGGCGCTTCGCCCGCGCGGTAGCGTCCGCTGAGCAAGCCGTTGAAAAGCGGGAAGAACGGCAGGAACCCGATGCCCAGCCTTTCGCATTCGGGCAGCAGCTCCGCCTCGGCCGAACGCTGCAGCAGGCTGTATTCGGCCTGGGTCGAGACGAAGCGGACCGTCCCGTTCTCGCGTGCGGCATCCTCGGCCTCGCGGGTCTGCCGCGCGTCGAAATTGGACGATCCGATCTCGCGGATTTTCCCTTCCTTCACCAGTTCGTCCAGCGCGCCGAGTGTCTCGGCAATCGGGGTCGCGGGATCGGGCACGTGAAGCTGCATCAGGTCGATCCGGTCGGTCCGCAGCCGCTTCAGCGATGCCTCGGTCGCGGCGCGGACATAGGCCGGGCTGGCGCCTTGGCGCTGCTCGTCCAGCACGCGGCCGAACTTGGTGGCGATGACCGCCTCGTTCCGCCGCCCGGCCAGCGCCTCGCCCAGGAATGTCTCGCTGGTGGTGAAGGGGCGGCCATACTGGTCGGCGGTGTCGAAGAAGGTGATCCCGTGATCGAGCGCCGCATCGACCACGCGCCTGGTTTCCGCCAGGTCCAGCTCGCGGCCAAAATTGTTGCAGCCGACGCCAGTGACCGAAACCTCGAGCGAACCGATCCTGCGCTTTCGCATCCCTCTATCCTTCGTGGTTTCTCCCATCGCCTGCATGACGGCTGAGGGGAGGCGGCACAAGTGGCACCGCGGGAATGACGAAGAGAGTGGTGGCAGGGGAATTTCAAACGGCGACAACGCCCGCAGCCTTCGGTACGACATCGCGCGCTGTGCTTGGGGAGCAAACCTCATGTCCACCCGTTGATGCCACTGCCCGGCGCTTTTGCGATGGGCTTGCCGGGCAAGGACCGTAAATCCTGCCGTCCCCCGTGAAGTCGACCTTTCGAAAGGAGACTCCCCCTGGAACGTTCCGAGCGGCGCAACACTCCGTTCTTCATCATCGGCACCGGGCGCTCCGGCACGACGCTGCTGCGAAGCCTGCTTTCCGCCCATTCGCGGATCGCCGTGACGCCCGAGACCCATTACCTCAAGCGCATGCACCGCGAAGGCGCGCTGCACGGGCCGATCGCCGATTTCGACGCCCTGTGGGCGCGGCTGACCGATTGGGTCCGCTTCCGCGACCTGGGCATCGATGCGGACGCCTGCCGCGCGCGCATCGAGGCAGGCGGGGAGAAGGACGCGCGGGCGATCTTCGCCGCCATGCTGCAGGCCTATGGCGAGCGGGTGGGCAAGCCGCGCGTGGGCGAAAAGACCCCCGGCCATTCGCATTATCTGGACCTGCTGTTCACCTGGTTCCCCGATGCGAGGGTGATCGCGATCCAGCGCGATCCGCGCGCGGTGATCGCCTCGCAGAGCCAGACGCCGTGGGTGAAGGAAAAGCTCACCCCGCGCGGCCTCAAGGGAGGGTTCTTCACCGGCAAGCGCGCCGGCGAGATCGCCTTCTATGCCAGCAATTGGGCGGAGGTCTATTCACGGGTGCTGCCGCGCTGGGCGGGCGATCCGCGGGTCCGCGTGGTCAGCTATGAGCGGCTGGTCTCCAGCCCGGAAGAGGAGATGCGGGCGATCTGCGCCTTCCTGGGCGAGGAGTTCGAGCCCGCGATGCTGGGCGACCGGCAGGCGGCGGGCGTGCCCGGTTCGGCATCGACGCTGCGCGACGCGGCGTTCGAGGATTGGCGGCGCGAGCACGAGGCGCGGTCCGGCCGGCCGATCTCGGAAGCTTCGCTCGAGCGCTGGCGCTCCCGCCTGACGCGCGGTGAGATTGCCCTGATCGAAGCGCGCTGCGGCAAAGGCATGGCGGCGGCGGGCTATGCTCCCGACCTCGGCCCGGCGAGTCACGCGGTGGCAAGCGGCGTCGCGGCGGTTCATGGCGCGCTGGCGGCGGGCGAGAGGCAGCTGCGCGAGGCGGCACGCACTATCCGCGCACAGCTGCGGCAGGGAGAGGGGCAATCGGCTCGAATAACCCCCTCGGTACAAAAAACTGCACCTTCCGGGCAATTCAGGACTTGACATTTAAAACCAAAAAGGTTAGATAGAGGCAAATCGACTAACCGTGCGCGATTCGGCCGGGAAGGCAAGCGCCGCCTGCCTCCCGGCTCGAAAAGTGCCTTCGCCTGCCGCTACCCGCGCCGGGCGAACCCAGAGGAAGCCCGATGCCCGCCTGTTTTCCCCGCCGCCTTTCCGCCCGATCCTGCGCCTTCCGATCCGGCTCAGACGCCGGGCCGGTTCGCCAGCAGGTCGTCCACCACCGAGGGATCGGCCAGCGTCGAGGTGTCGCCCAGATTGCCCGTGTCGTTCTCCGCGATCTTGCGCAGGATGCGGCGCATGATCTTGCCGCTGCGGGTCTTGGGCAGGGACGGGGCGAATTGCAGCACGTCGGGCGTGGCGATCGGCCCGATCTCCTTGCGCACCCACTGGATCAGCTCCTTGCGCAGCTCGTCCGTGTCCTCCGTGCCGACCGTGGTGGTGACATAGGCGTAGATGCCCTGGCCCTTGATGTCGTGCGGGAAGCCGACCACCGCGGCCTCTGCCACACGATCATGCAGCACCAGCGCGCTTTCGATCTCCGCCGTGCCCATCCGGTGGCCCGAGACGTTGATCACGTCGTCGATCCGGCCGGTGATCCAGTAATAGCCGTCCTCGTCGCGCCGGCAGCCGTCGCCGGTGCAATATTTGCCGGCGAACTGGCTGAAATAGGTGTCGAAGAAGCGGGCATGGTCGCCATAGACGGTGCGCATCTGGCCCGGCCAGCTATCGGCCATTACCAGCGCGCCGGAGCAGGCGCCTTCCAGCACCGTGCCCTCATTGTCCACGATCTGCGGGACCACGCCGAAGAACGGCTTGCTCGCGCTGCCGGGCTTGAGATCGACGGCGCCGGGCAGCGGGGTGATCATGTGGCCGCCGGTTTCGGTCTGCCACCAGGTGTCGACAATCGGGCAGCGCCCATCGCCGACGACGTTGTAATACCATTCCCAGGCTTCGGGATTGATCGGCTCGCCCACGCTGCCCAGCAGGCGCAGGCTCTTGCGGCTGGTCTTCTTCACCCAGCTTTCGCCTTCACGCATCAGCGCACGCAGCGCGGTGGGTGCGGCGTAGAAGATCTCTACGTTGTATTTGTCGACGACCTGCCAGAAACGACTGAAATCGGGGTAGTTGGGCACGCCTTCGAACATCAGGGTGATGCCGCCATTGGCGAGCGGGCCGTAAACGACATAGCTGTGGCCGGTGACCCAGCCGATATCCGCCGCGCACCAATAAACCTGCGGGCTGCCATCGGCATGCGGGCGATAGTCGAAGACATATTCATGCGTCATCGCGCACCACAGGGCATAGCCGCCGGTGGTGTGGAGCACGCCCTTGGGCTTTCCGGTGGAGCCGGATGTGTAGAGGATGAACAGCGGATCTTCCGCGCCCATCTCCTCAGGCTCGCAATCGGCGCTCTGGCTCGCGGCGCTCGTGGCCCAGTCGATATCGCGGCCTTCGACCATCGGAACGTCGGCGCCGGTGTGCTTCAGCACGATCACGCGGCGGACCTTGCCGTGCCGCTCCAGCGCGGCATCGACATTGGCCTTGAGCGGAATGCGCTTGCCGCCGCGCAGCCCTTCATCCGCGGTAAGCACCACGTCGCTATCGCAATCGACGATGCGGCTGCCCAGCGCGTCCGGGCTGAAACCGGCGAAAACGATCGAATGGATCGCGCCGATCCGCGCGCAGGCGAGCATGGCCACCGCCGCTTCGGGCACCATCGGCAGGTAGATCGTCACCCGGTCGCCGCGCCTCACGCCTTCGGCCTTGAGCAGGTTGGCGAAGCGACAGGTTTCCGCATGCAGCTCGCGGTAGGTGAGCGTGCGGCCGGGGGTGGCGGGATCGTCCGGCTCCCAGATGATCGCGGTCTGATCGCCGCGGGTTTCGAGATGCCGGTCAAGGCAATTGGCGGCGAGATTGAGCGTCCCGTCATCGAACCAGCGGATGCGGAAGTCGGCTTCGTTGAAGCTGGTGTCCTTTACCCGGGTGAAGGGCTTGATCCAGTCGAGCCGCTGCGCTTCCTCGCGCCAGAATTCTTCCGGCTGCTCGACCGACCGGCGATATTTCTCCTCATAGGTCGCCGCGTCGATGATCGCATTTTTCGCCCAATCCTCCGGTACGGGGTAAAGGGACTCCTCAGCCATTATTCGCTCCCATCATCATTTTCGCCGGCGGTTGGGCCGGCGCAATCGCTACACATGATAATGGCTAGGCGCTGCAGGTCCTTACCGCAAGGATTCGCAGCGAGGTCGGCGCAGGAACAGCGCGGACAGACCTATCGCCAGAGCGCGTTGAGCGCGGGCAGGAGGTGGTCACGGTGCCGCTGCGGCACGCGCTCGATCAGTTCGGCCTCGAACTCGGCGATGACGCGGCGCACTTCGGCCAGCCGCGCCTTGCCTCCGGCGGTGACGGCGATCCCTTGCGATTTGCGGTCGATCGGCTCACGCTCGATCAGGCCGGCATCTTCCAGCCGCTTGAGCAGCGGGACCATATTGGCGCGCTGGATGTCCAGCACCTTGCCGACCGCGCTGGAGGTCGTGCCCGGATTGTCGGCGATCAGCATCAGCACGGTCGCGTCGACGAGGCGGATGCCGATCCGGTCGAGCCGGGCGGTGAGATCCGCGGCCGTCGCATTCGCTGCGCGGCGCAGCGCATAGCCGGGAAGGGAGAGGAGCGACTGTTCGTTTAACATGGAGTTCGCCGAATACGCTATTGAGCATAGCAAAAATTATGCTATCAGCAATAGCAATAATCATGAATGCCCCCGCTACGGAGTAATATGAAATGGCCATGCCATCGCAACCAGATCCCCGCCCGGAAGAGGAAACCGTCCGCGTCGATGTGAACGACGGAATCGCCTGGGTCTATTTCAACCGCCCGGACAAGCGCAACTGCATGAGCCCCAAGCTCAACCGACAGATGCTGCGCGTGCTGGAATCGCTGGAATTCCGCGATGACGTGCAGGTGCTGGTGCTGACCGGCGAAGGTTCCGCCTGGTCCGCCGGGATGGACCTGCTCGAATATTTCCGCATGACCGAGGCCGAGGGGCTTCACGCCACCCGTAAGGCGCAGCGCGAAGCCTATGGCTGGTGGGAACGCCTGCGCTGGTACGAAAAGCCGACCATCGGGATGATCAATGGCTGGTGCTTCGGCGGTGCCTACGGGCCCCTCTTCGCCTGCGATCTCGCCTTCTGTTCGGACGATGCGCAGTTCGGCCTTTCGGAAATCAACTGGGCGATCCTGCCCGGCGGCGGCGCCTCCAAGGTCGCGACCGAGCTGATGCCGTTCCGCAAGGCGATGTATCACGCGATGATGGGCGAGAACCTCACCGGCAAGCAGGCCGAGGAAGCCGGCATGGTCAATGAATCGCTGCCCGCCGACAAGCTCAAGGAGCGGGTGACGGAAGTGGCGAATATCCTGAAGAAGAAGGACAGCCATGCGCTGCGCGCGACCAAATGGGCGATCCGCCGCGTGCGCGAGATGACCTATGACAATGCCGAGGATTACCTGATCCGCGCGCAGGAAGCGCTCAACGATTTCGGCGGCTGGGAAACCCGCAAGGAAGCGACCAAGCAGTTCCTGGACGAGAAGACCTTCAAGCCGGGCCTCGGCGCCTTCGACAAGTCGAAGCTGCAGAAGGACTGACGTGATCGATCCTCCCCTTTAAGGGGAGGTGGCAGCCCGAAGGGCTGACGGAGGGGTGTAGCCACCAGCGGTGACACCCCTCCCACCGCCTTCGGCGGTCCCCCTCCCCCCGAGGGGGAGGATTTCAGAATTAACGGCGGAGTATTTCGATGACTGAGCGGCGCTTCACCAACGAACAGATCGACCGGCTGCTGCGCCCGAAAAGCGTGGCCGTGGTCGGCGCTTCGGACCGCACGGGCGCGCTGGGCGCGACGCTGCTCAACAACCTCGTGCAGTATGAATTCGCGGGCGACATCTACCCGGTCAATCCGAAGCGGGACGAGATCGCCGGGCTCAAATGCTACCATTCGGTGGACGAGCTGCCCGAGGGGATCGACTGCGCGGTACTCGCCATTCCGCGGCCTTTCGTGCTCGACACGGTGCGCTCGCTTGCCGCGCGCGGATGCGGCGCGGTGGTGATCTATTCGGCCGGTTTCTCCGAGGCGGGCGAAGAAGGGCTGAAGGAACAGCTCGAGCTGGGCGAGATCGCGCGCGAGCACGGCATGGTGATCGAAGGGCCGAACTGCCTGGGCTGCACCAATTACATCCAGCGCGTGCCGCTGACCTTCGTCGAAACCAATATGATGACCCCGCCCAAGGGCGCGCGTGCGGTTGGCATCGCCAGCCAGTCCGGCGCGATCGCCGCGGTGCTGGCGACGCAGCTCCATCCGCGCGGCTGCTATGTCAGCCACTCGGTCTCTACCGGCAACGAGGCGGCCTCGGGCGTGGAGGATTACGTCGAATGGCTGGTAAATGACGAGGATACGCATGTCATCTCGATGTATCTCGAGGCCGTGCGGCGCCCCAAGGCGTTCCTGGCAGCCGCCCGGCGCGCGCGCGAGGCGGGCAAGCCGCTGATCGTCCTGCATCCCGGCAAATCGAACAAGGCGCAGGAAAGCGCCGCCACGCATACGGGTGCGCTGGCGGGCGATTATGCGCTGATGAAGGTCAAGCTGGCGCGCGAAGGCGTGATCTTTGCCGAGACGCTGGAGGAACTGGGCGACATCACCGAAATTGCGCTGCGTTGCCCCAGCCTGCCGGGCGCGAACATGGCGGTGCTGGGCGAAAGCGGCGCGCTGCGCGGCCTCGCCTTCGATATCGCGGAGGAGATCGGGCTGGACCTGGTCGAGCTCAGCGATGAGGACAGCCCGGCGCTGCGGGCCGCGCTGCCCGATTTCGTTCCGGTCTCCAACCCGCTGGACATCACCGCCGTCGGCCTGTCGGAGCCGGAGATCTACACGCACACGCTGACGGCGCTGCTGGAGGATGAGCGGATCGGATCGGTCGTCGCCTCGATCATCCAGTCGGATCCGATCACCTGCAAGATCAAGCTGCCGCACATCATGAAGGTGGTGGAGCAGGGCACCTTCACGAAGCCGCTTGTCTTCGCCGGGGTGGATGAAGGCGCGGTCGTGCCGCAGGAATATGTCGACGGGCTGCGCAATGTCGGCATTCCGGTGTTCCCCAGCACCGAACGCGCCTACCGCGCGATCGCGCGGCTGGCGGACCTCGCCAAGCGGGACCTCGCCGATCGCTCCGGCGCCCCGGTGCGGCTGGAGGGTCTCGAGGAGGTTTCCGGCGTGGTGCCCGAATATCGCGCAAAGGCGCTGCTCGGCACGCTGGGCATTTCGTTCCCGGAGAGCAAGTTCGCCGCCAGCGCGGAGGAAGCTGCCGCCGCTGCCGAAGAGATCGGCTATCCGGTGGTGATGAAGGCGCAGGCCGCTGCGCTCGGCCACAAGAGCGATGCCGGCGGGGTCATCCTGAACCTGAAATCGGCGGACGAGGTGCGCGAGGCGTTCACGCGCATGTACGGCAATGTGGCCGATTACGACGCCTCGATCAGCCTTGACGGCGTGCTGGTCGAGAAGATGGGCCGGATGGGGCTGGAGATGATCGTCGGCGCCAAGGGAGACCCGGAATGGGGCCCGGTGGTGCTGGCGGGGTTTGGCGGCGTCACGGCAGAAGTGCTCAAGGACGTGGTGCTGCTGACGCCCGATCTTTCGCAGAAGCAGGTCGAGCAAAAGCTGCTGACGCTGAAGCAGGCGGCGCTGCTCAAGGGCTGGCGCGGCTCGCCCGAGCTCGACGTGCCGGCGCTGGCCGCGCTGATCGTGGAAATGGGCCGGGTGATGGCGGGCAATCCGGAAATCCGGGAAATCGACCTCAATCCCGTGATCGTCCATCCCAAGGGAGAGGGCGTGGTCGCGCTCGATGCCCTGATGCTGGTGGAGCGGTAACGCCCGTTCCGCAGTTTGGATCTATCTTCGTCATTCCCGCGAAGGCGGGAATCCAGCAGCAATTGTCGAACTGGATTCCCGCCTTCGCGGGAATGACGAGTGAGGGCTTCAGGGCGGACCCCCGATTCAAGTGAGGCACTGCCCGGATTTTGCAGGGATTTACACGAGGTGAAAGCGCGGCTAAGGGCCCGGGCGATGTTCACGCTGAAATCCAAAGCGATTACCCCGATTACCACCCGCAATGCGGGGCGGTCCGGCGTGCGCTGAGGTAATTCGAAGCCAGCATCAGGACACAGCCCCGCCGGAGCGCGGGGCCTTCATGAAGATCGCCGCCGCGCCTCCGCCAACAGGAGACGCATGATAATGAGCACTTCACCCAATCTTCCCGCGCAGCCCAATGTCGGGATCGTCGGTGCCACCGGCCTCGTCGGCGGCATGATGCTCCAGATGCTGGAGGAGCGGAATTTCCCGGTCGGCACGCTGCGGCTGTTCGCCTCTGCCCGCTCGGCCGGCAAGCGCGTGCCGTTCCGCGGCCAGGACGTGACCGTGGAAGATGCCGCGAGCGCGGATTATTCGGGCCTCGACGTGGTGTTCTTCTCGGCCGGCGGCTCGACCTCGCGCGCGCTGGCGGAGAAGGTCGCCGCAGCCGGAGCGGTGGTGATCGACAACAGCTCCGCCTGGCGCGCCGATCCCGAGGTTCCGCTGGTCGTGGCCGAGGTCAATCCGCATGCAATGCGCGATCTTCCGAAGGGGATCATCGCCAACCCCAACTGCACCACCATGGCCGCGATGCCGGTGCTCAAGCCGCTGCACGAGGCTGCCGGGCTGAAGCGCCTTGTCGCGAGCACCTATCAGGCGGTGTCGGGCGGCGGCGTCGAGGGCGTCGAAGTGCTCCGCCAGCAGGTAGAGGCTGGCGCGGAAAACTCGGCCGCGCTCGCGCTGGACGGGAAGGCCGTCGATTTCGGCGAAGTGCGCAAATGGGCGGTGCCGATCGGCTTCAACGTCGTGCCGCTCAATTATGTCGAGGCGGAGGACGGCTATACCGAAGAAGAACTCAAGCTGCGCGATGAAAGCCGGAAGATCCTGGAGATTCCGGAGCTCAGCGTCTCGGCAACCTGCGTGCGCGTGCCTGTTTTCACCGGCCATTCGCTCTCGATGAACCTGGAGTTCGAGCGGGAACTCGGAGTCGCGGATGCGCTTGCATTGCTGGGCAAGGCGCCGGGCGTGGTCGTGGCCGAAGTCCCCAATCCGCTGGAGGCAACCGGCCGGGATGAAGTGTTCGTCGGTCGGGTGCGGCCGGACCATACGGTGGAGCACGGCCTGGTGCTGTTCGTCGCAGGCGACAATCTCCGCAAGGGTGCGGCACTCAACGCCGTGCAGATCGCGGAGGTGCTGCTCCAGCAGTCCAGCTGACGCTGGTCACGGGCGGGGTTCGCGCCGGATGCCGTAATCGATCCGGATGCGGACCCACTCGCCCACCATGGGGCGCCCGCCGAGCCGCGGCGGGCGTACCTTGAACTGCCACGCCGCCGCCAGCACCGCGCGGGCAATGCGGGAATTGGCGGGATATTCATCCAGCGCGACGCAATCTTCCACGCGGTATTCCGGCGCCGTGCGGCATGCGATCAGCCCCCAGCCCGGGCCCTGCGCAGTGGAAAGATAGCCGGCAAGCTCGCTGTCGTAAGGCTCGCGATACCACTGCGCGGCATAGAGCGGCTCCCCATTGGGCGCCGTGCCGACGCGCGGCGTATCCGCTTGCCGGGGGCGTGTATCGGCTGGCCCCATGACAGGGCGGCTGGGCGCAGGCCGCACCGGGTCCGGCGAAGGGATGCGGGAGATGTCGAAGGAGTCCATTCTTTCCTGCGGCACCGGGATCAGCGCGGGGGCGGGCCGCGCCGGGACAGGTGCTGGCTCCGGCTGGTCGGGCTGGCGCGGCACCGGCGTTTCCTGAGCGGTCGGCTCAGGTTCTTGCGGTTGGGGCTCGGGAGCTGCCTGCTCCTCCGGCGCTGCGGAGGCATCGAAGGTGGAGAGGACCTGGCGCGGTTCCTCCTTCTCCTCCTCGGTGCGGCCAAGGGTCAGCAGCAGCAGGATCAGTATCGCTTCCAGCGCAAGCGCGAGGACCAGCCCCGTGGCTCGCCGGCCGAATTCGGCGCGGAGCCGTTCGGGCAGGAGTTGCACTGTGTTGCGAGCTTGTTGAAACAAGGAACCCCGGCTTGACGATAGCGCCGGCCCGGCAAATCCGCCCGGAGCCAATGGCGGCGCGCGATAGCAGCTGGGCTGCCTAAAGTCTCTCCCCTGAACGGGCGCTTGCCTGACGAACCCTTCGGAACGGCCGCCTCAGAACGCGGCGATCCCGGTGATCGCACGGCCCAGGATCAGGGCGTGCACGTCATGCGTGCCTTCATAGGTGTTCACGGTTTCGAGGTTCAGCATGTGGCGGATTACCTGGTATTCCTCCGAGATGCCGTTGCCCCCAAGCATGTCGCGCGCCATCCGCGCGATATCCAGCGCCTTGCCGACATTGCTGCGCTTGACGAGGCTGATCATCTCCGGCGCGAAGCGGCCTTCATCCATCAGCCGCCCGACGCGCAGGCTCGCCTGAAGGCCGAGCGCGATGTCGCTCGCCATATCCGCCAGCTTCTTCTGGAACAGCTGCGTCGCGGCGAGCGGCCGGCCGAACTGCTTGCGCTCCAGCCCATAGGCGCGTGCTGCGCGATAGCAGAACTCGGCCGCGCCCATCGCTCCCCACGAGATGCCGTAGCGCGCGCGATTGAGGCAGCCGAACGGCCCCTTCAGCCCTTCGGCATCGGGCAGCATCGCCTCGGCGGGCAGCTTCACTCCGTCCATTACGATCATGCCGGTGGTGCTGGCACGCAGCGAGAGCTTGCCTTCGATCTTCGGCGCTTCCAGCCCGTCCATGCCGCGCTCCAGGACGAAGCCGCGGATCTTGCCGCCATGTGCCTCGCTCTTCGCCCAGACCACGAAGACGTCAGCGAAGGGCGAATTGCTGATCCAGGTCTTGCTGCCGGAGATGACGTAGCCGTCCCCGTCCGCCCTGGCGACGGTGCGCATTGCCCCCGGATCGGACCCGGCATCCGGCTCGGTCAGGCCAAAGCATCCGATCAGTTCACCACTGGCGAGACGCGGGAGGTACTTCTGCCGCTGCGACTCCGATCCGTAGGCGTAGATCGGATAGATCACGAGGCTCGACTGGACCGACGCCATTGAACGGTACCCTGAATCCACCCGCTCGATCTCGCGCGCGACGAGGCCGTAGGCGACATAGCCCGCGCCCGCGCCGCCATATCGCTCGGGCAAGGTGACGCCCAGCAGACCTGCTTCGCCAAAGCGTCTGAACAGCTCGGGCGCCTCCCGTTCCTCGCGGAAAGCCTCGATCACGCGGGGTTGCAGTTCGCTTTGCGCGAAGCCGTGCGCCGCATCGCGGATCATCCGCTCTTCTTCGGTGAGCTGGCTTTCGAGGTCGAAGGGATCGCTCCAGTCGAACGGCACCATCGCGTAGTCTCCGTTGGAAGCTCCCTCGAACCTCGTTCAGACGTTACCGAACTTGGCCTGGAAGGCGGTCATGTCGCCGCTGGCGAGGAATTTCGCCTGCTCGACCCAGCTGTCGCGGCGGATGCGGCCCTGGAAGTTGCCGAGCTGCGGGTCGATCCGGTCGATATCCGCCTCGTCCCATTCGGCAATCTGCGCGAAGCTAGTCACCCCCAGCGCATTCAGCATCTTCTCCAGTTTCGGCCCTATGCCCTTGATTCGCTTGAGATCGTCGCGAGCAGAAGAGGGGGCCGCGCCCGCCGGCGCAGCACTCGTCTCGGCGGCAGGTTCCGGATCAGCCGCGAGCTCCGGCTCCACCATCGCGGATTCCTGGCCGCCCGCGGCCACCACCGTGGCGGGATCGAGAGGATTGGTGAGGATATTCTCCGGCTGCGATGCCGGCGAATCTATCAGCGCCTGATTGCGTTTGGCGCGCTCCGCCCCTTCATCCAGCACGTCCGATCTGGCGGCGCGGTCAACCCGAGTTCTGCGCGTGGCGGCGAAGATCAGCCAGGCCACGGCAATGCCGATCAGCAATGCGATAATGAAAAGCCACCAGTTGGCCTGCACCAACTCGATCATCCGTCATTCTCCCTTTCGGCTTTCGCCCTGTCATCGCCCGGTACGCGGCCCCAGATCATCCAGCCGATCCCGACGCCGGCCACGTAGGTCGTCAGCAACAGCACCAGAAGTTCCAGCCAGATGGGCATCGCGTTCCTTTCCCTGTCCGCATATTAGGCGGCAAGCGGATGCACGCCAAGAAAGACCGGCGGGCGGATTACCTCGGCCCCGGCGTATCGACCGGCGTGGGCTTGATCGGCACCATTTCGATGACCGAGAAGTTGATGCGCCGGTTCGCCGGATCGCGCGGGTCGAGGCCTTCAACCGGCTCCCGCGATCCCACGCCCAGCGCGCGTAGCCCGTCGGCGGGAATCCCCCGCGCGGCGAGTGCCGCCTGGACTGCTTCGGCGCGTTCCTGCGACAGCGCGATATTGCCGGGCTCCGGCCCGGTCGCATCCGTATGGCCGGTGATTGCGATGATGCTGCCGAGGCAAGGGCGAAGGGATGTCGCGACTTCGCTGATCAGATCCATGCTGCCCTCGTCGATCTGCGAAGAGGATTCCTCGAAGCGGATCGAACGGGTGCGAAGCAATGCCCGCACATCTTCCTGGCAATGCATCGGGCGCCGCGAGGGCGCCTGGCTGGTTGCGAGCCCGGTTCCGTCGGACCAGCGGATGCCGCCCACCCCCGGAATGGCGGCGACGGCCTTGGCGGTGCGGTCGCGCGTGGATTCGTTGAGATTTTCCCCGCCGGTCAGCAGGGGATGCCGCGTCGGCCATCCGGCGGAGTTGACGAAGTGTGCCTCCACGCCGTCCCCGCCTGCGCGCTCGATCGCTTCCTGCGCCGCGCGGGACAGGCGCTCGGTCAGTTGAGGCGCAGTCCGCTGCGCGCCGAAAACGGCAAGCGCGGCAATGGCCAGCGCACCTAACGCAAGCAGGGCGTAAGGACTTCGGAACACCGCCACCGCATAGTCTGCGGGGGAGGCAGACGTCCACCCGCTTATTGGCACCCGCTACGCAGGTCACGGGATTTTCGGCGCTACCTTCTTGCGGAACAATATCCGGTCGTCCGGGCCGAAGCCGCGCTGCCAGATGACCCAGCCATAGATCACCAGGATCGCGGGGACGCCGATGATCAGTTCGGCCCATTCAGGCATCTGGATCGCAATGCAGCCCACCGCCACGGCGGGTATGGCGGCCCAGATCAGCGCCCAGCGCCAATTGTTGACCCGCTCACCCAATATGCGTGAGAGCATCGCGCCCTTGGTGATCGATGCCATCGCCAGCGAAAGCATCAGGGCCATCGCCGCGCCGGCGGCGTAGTAAGGCTCCGGCAGGTCGTTTTCCCTGACCGCGATCATGAATGCGACCGTGAGAGCGGCCTGAAGCGAGATCGTCGATAGTGAAACCCACAGGTTCCTGATGCGCGCGACATAGATCAACGCCGCTTCGGAGACCACGGCAGTGGCCGCGGCGACCTCGGCGATCAGCAGGAAGGCCAGCGCGCCGGTGCCGCCCACGAATTCGGGCCCGACCAGGCCCATCACTGCCTCGCCCGGGATCCCCAGCGCGAGCGCCACGCCCGCCTGCATCGCCGTGATCCAGAAGCCGACCTGGCAGACCTGGCGCGCGATAGCCGCCATGTTGCCGTCGCGCAGATTGCGGGTAATCACTGGTCCCAGAATGGGTTCGAAGCTGCTCTTGAGCTTCGATGGCAGGCTGGCCACCTGCTGAGCGGCCCAATAGACGCCGACTGCCGTGGGCGAGGCGAACAGGCCCAGGATCGCGATGTCGATCTTGCGGATCGCCCATTCCACCGCGTCGGCAGCGGCAAGCGGGGCGTTGTTCCAGGCCAGCACCGCGATCCGCCCGGGGTGGGGAAGCCAGCCGCGCGGCAAGCCATAGGCGCGGATCAGCGGGATGATCGCGGCTAGGGCCGCGGCGAAGATCGAGACGATATAGGCTATCGCCAGCCCGCTATCGGGCACGAAGAAGAACGCCACCGCCGCCGCGATGGAAAGCGCCCACGGCTCGACCACGGAGCGAGCCTTGACCGTGCTGCCGATGTCGTAACGATAGGCGAGGGCGGCCAGCGCGATCTCGGTGGTCGTATAGGGGATGATCGCCAGCGGCAGCAGCATGTCGAGCCGGCTGTATCCGCCGCTGGGGAACATCAGGAACGGGAAGACCAGCAGCACCGCCATCAGCGCCGAACCGGTCAGCAGGCTCAGCAGGATGCCGTCGGCCACGATATGCGCATCGGGCCGTTCTTCGCGGGACAATTGCTGGGCGAGCCCGCGCTTCTGGCCAAGGCAGGCGAGCTGGCTCGCCAGCTCCACCGCGACCAGCGCATAGGCGAAGCGGCCGAGCGATTCCGCGCCGTATAGCCGGCCCGCGATGAACAGGAACGGCAGCCGCGCGGCGAGCCGCAGCAGGAAGCCGAAGAAATTCGTCCGCCCGCCTTTGGCGAGAGCGGCGATGTCGTGATCGTGACTTCCCTCGTTCAAGCGGAGGGTTCCCGGGCCGCATCGGGCGTAGCCGGCCCCGCTTCAGCGGTTTCCGCGCGCAGCGGGCGCGCAAGCAACTCCGCCGCGATCTCTTTCGCTGGAGCGCCTTGCAGCAGGCGGTGGACAGCCTCGGCGATCGGCATTGCGATCCCCAGCCTTGCCGCCAGCCCGGCCAGCACCGGCGCGGTATGCGCCCCTTCGGCAACCGTATGGCGCCGGGCCATCAACTCCTGCGGAGACACCCCCTGGCCGAGCGAGACGCCAAGCGAGAAATTCCGGCTGGAGGTGGAGGTACAGGTCAGCACGAGATCTCCCAATCCGCAAAGGCCCGCAAGCGTATCGCGCGAAGCTCCCATCGTATCGCCCAGGCGGAGCATCTCAGCATAACCGCGAGCGATCAGCGCCGCACGTGCATTCTGCCCCAAAGCGAGCCCTTCGACCACACCGCATGCGATGGCGAGGACATTCTTCACCGCTCCGCCGACTTCGGCTCCCACGAGATCGTCGGAGTAATAGGGGCGGAAGCCCGGCCGCGCGATCGCATCGCGCAGCCTGTTCCACTGCGCTTCGCCGCCGCCGCAGGCCAGCGTCACAGCGGTGGGCAGCCCAGCGGCGACTTCATGCGCGAAGGTCGGCCCCGAAAGCACCGCGATCTCGCTCCTCGGCGCGGCATCCGCCGCCACTTCGGCCATCAGCCGCCCCGTACCGGCCTCTATCCCCTTGCTGCAAAGCACGAGATCGCGCGGGAATGCCGCCATCATGTTCAGCGTCTCGCGCATATGCTGGGCGGGTGTCACCAGCAGCAGGATCGCGCAAGCGGCGGTGTCCTCGATGTTTGCAGTCGCGCGGATCGAAGGGGCAAGCTCGACGCCCGGCAGATAGAGGCTGTTGATGCGCGAGGCGTTGATCTCCTCGGCGACCTCGCGGCGCCGGGCCCATAGCAGCACATCGCGCCCATCGCTCGCCAGCATCTCGGCCAGCGCGGTTCCCCACGCTCCGGCGCCCAGCACGCCGATCGCGGGCGCGCCGCTCATGCCTTTACTCCGGCACCGCGCACCGGCGCGGCATCGGGATCGAGCGGCCAGCGCGGGCGCGCGGCGTAGTCGAGCGGGTCCGATTTCCCTGGCTCGAAGCGTTCGATGCCCGCCCAGGCAATCATCGCAGCATTGTCGGTGCAGAGCGGGAGGGGAGGGGCAACGAAGCGAAGGCCGAAGTTCGCAGCCAGCTCCTCCAGCGCCGCGCGCAGCACCCCGTTCGCCGCCACACCGCCTGCGACCACCAGCGCGGTCACCTCACCCATGGCTTCCAGCGCGATCCGCGTCCGGTCAGTCACGCAGTCGCGCGCGGCCCGCTGGAAGCTCGCGGCGATGTCGGCATCGGCATATTTGCCGCTTTCCCTGGCGCGCAGCACCGCGCTCTTGAGCCCGGCGAAGGAGAAATGCGGCTCTCCGCTTCCCACCAGCGGGCGCGGCAGGGGGACAGCTTTCGCGTCTCCTTCGCGCGCCAGCTGTTCGACCTTTGGGCCGCCCGGATAACCCAGGCCGAGGATCTTGGCGGTCTTGTCGAAAGCTTCGCCCAATGCATCGTCGATCGTGGTGGCGAAGCGGCGATAGCGCCCGGCACCCTCGACCCTCAGCAATTGGCAGTGCCCGCCGGAGATCAACAGCAGCGCATAAGGGAAATCGAGCTCCGGGTCGGCAAGGCGAGGGCTTAGTGCATGGCCTTCCAGATGGTTGACCGCGATCAGCGGCTTGCCGCTCGCCATCGCGAGCGCCTTGGCGGTGACGAGGCCGACCATCACGCCGCCGATCAGCCCGGGCCCCGCAGTGGCGGCTATGCCATCGAGATCGTCCAGCGTCATGCCGGCGTCCTGCAGCGTCGCCTCGATGAGCGGGGCAAGCTTCTCGGCATGGGCGCGTGCTGCGATTTCAGGCACCACGCCGCCATAGGGGCGATGCGCCTCGTCCTGGGAGGCGATTCGCTGGGCGATGATGCGGCGGCCGGAATCGACTATGGCCGCAGCAGTTTCGTCACAGCTGGATTCGATGCCAAGGATCCGCGTCATCCGGGGTTCCACTGGACGCAAATGCGAATTAGGGCAAGCACGCCGCCATGAGCTCATCTCCTGCACATCGTCCGCGCCTTCGCCTCGGCACCCGCCGGTCCCCTCTTGCCATGGCCCAGGCGGAGGAAGCGCGCCGGCGCCTGTGTGACGCGCATGGCTGGCAGGAGCGGGACGTGGAACTCGTTCCCGTGCTCGCCAGCGGCGACAAGGTGCAGGACCGGCCGCTTGCCGAAATTGGCGGAAAGGCGCTCTGGACCAAGGAGCTCGACGCCTGGCTCGCCGAGGGACTGATCGACGCTGCGGTCCATTCGATGAAGGATGTGGAAACGATCCGGCCCGCCAGCCTTGCGGTGGGCGCCGTGCTGCCGCGCGCCGATGTGCGGGACGTGCTGATCGGTGCATCTACGATCGCGGATCTGCCGCCGGGCGCGCGGATCGGTACCAGTTCGCCGCGCCGCGCCGCACAGATGCTCCATTTGCGGCCGGACTGCTCGATCGTTTCCTTCCGTGGCAATGTCGCCACCCGCCTGGAGAAGCTCGCCCGGGGGGATGCGGACGCGACGCTGCTTGCCGCCGCTGGGCTCGTTCGGCTGGGCGAAACCAAGCTCGGCAGCGCGCTTGATGCGGCGGATTGGCTGCCAGCCCCGGCGCAGGGAGCGATCGGGATCGAATGCAACACGGATGATGAGGAGGTTATCGCGCTCCTTTCCGCGATCGATCACGCACCCAGCCGCCAGCATGTGTTTCACGAAAGGGCATTGCTGGAAGCTCTGGGCGGCAATTGCCACAGCCCGGTCGGAATGCTGAGCCAAGGCGCCGGCGAGTTCACGCTGCGCGCAGCCATCTTCAGCGCCGACGGAGCGGAGCGGATAGAAGGTGAAGTGACGTTCTCGGCCGAGGACCGTTCCGGCCCTGCCAGGCTCGCGGAGGATTTGCTCTCGCGTTCGCCACCGCAGATTCGACAGCTTTTCGCCGGAAAGCGATGATGCGGATTTTCGCCATCCGGCCGCAGCCGGCGCTTGCGGCGACGATCGAATCCGCGCGGGCGATCGGGCTGGAGGTGGAAGGCCGCCCACTGTTCGAGATTCGCCCGCTCGATTGGGAGCCGCCGCCTCCGGGCGAGATCGACGGGCTGCTGCTCGGCAGCGCCAATGCCCTGCGTCATGGAGGAAGCGGGCTGGCGCTGTTCAAGGACAAGCCTGCCTATGCCGTTGGAGAGGCGACGGCTGAGGAAGCGCGCCGATCCGGCTTTGCGGTTGCGGGCGTGGGGGAAGGGCGGCTGCAACCGCTTGTCGCCTCGCTTGCGGGGAAGAGACGCAAATTCCTGCGCGTCACCGGCCAGGATCACGTTGCGGTCGATCCGCCCGAAGGTATCGCGATCGTGACCCGCATCGCTTACCGTTCCGTTCCGCTGCCCATGCCGGAGGAGCTCGCGGGCGCGCTGCGAAGTGGCGGGTTGGTGCTGCTTCACTCCGCTGTCGCCGCGTTTCATTTCGCCGGGGAATGCGATCGTCTGGAGATCGGCCGGGATGGTATCGCGCTGGCGGCGCTGGCTCCGCGCATCGCCGCTGCGGCGGGATCGGGCTGGGCGGAGGTGCGATCGGCGGACTCTCCGCAGGATGCCGCGCTACTGGCCTTGGCGCAGGACATGTGCCATTGAGCGGCGACTGGCCTCGAAAAATGCACGAAGCGCAGAAAAGCGCCGCCCGGGTCGACAAGGATTATATGGAACAAGATCTCCTCAGCCAGGCGCGACAAAGCCATACGGCGAGTGACGGCGGGCGGACCCGCACCATGCTGCTTATCGCGGGCGCGGCGTTCCTGCTTGGCGCCAGCTTGACCGGCTATTTGGCCTGGCGCGGCGAATTTCCCTTTCCTGTGACCAAGCGTGAACAACTCGGTGTCGTGGGCGCTGTCACACCGCAGCCGGCCGATATCTCGGCTGGACCGACCCCTTCCCCCAGCGCGAGCGGGGCGCGGCAAGCGGCCGAGGCGGTTCAGGCCGTCGAGATCGTGGCGCATCAGCAGGGCGGGCTGGATGCGCGCGTCGTCGCAATGGAACAGCGGATCGACCAGTTGAATTTGCAAGCCCAGGCGGCGATGGGCAATGCCGCACGTGCCGAAGGGCTCCTGATCGCGTTTGCCGCGCGGCGCGCGATCGAGCGGGGCGAACCTCTCGGCTATCTCGAGGATCAGCTCAAACTGAGGTTTGAAGATGCGCGGCCGAATTCCGTGCACACGATACTTGCCGCCGCAGAGAACCCGGTCACGCTCGACCAGCTTATCGCCAGGCTCGAAGGCCTCGCCCCCACGCTTGCCAAGGGAGCGGACCATCAGGTGAGCTGGGCCTGGCTCAAGGACGAGCTCAGTAACCTGTTCGTCATCCGGCGCGAAACCTCGCCTTCGCCTCAACCCGAACGTCGGTTGGATCGTGCGAGGCTGTTCCTCGAAAGCGGCCGGATCGAGGCTGCGGTAGCCGAAGTGCGCAATCTGCCCGGCGCGGGCGAGGCGCAGCAATGGATCGCCGACGCGGAGCGCTATGCCGCGGCCCAGCGGGCGCTGGACCGTCTCGAAACGGCGGCAATCCTGGAACCGCGGGATCTGCGTGACGGAAGCGGCAGGAGAGTTCAGCAGCCGAGCCCGGCGGGCGCTCCGGCAAGCTGAGCGGGCAGGCTCAGGTGCGCAGGAGCTCGGGCAGATCCCCGCTCATGCCCCGTGCCTCATCCATGAAGAAGGTCTTGATCGGGGGGATGCGCTGCACGCCGGCCATGCCGAAGCGGCGAATTGCCGAAGCGGCACGCCCCTTGATTCCGAACAGGCGGGTGAGGCCGTCGGTAGCGAGCGCCACGGAGAAATTGTCGAGGTTGCGCCAGCGCTCATAGCGGGCGAGCAATTGCGGGTCGCCCGGATCGAGGCCGATGCGCATCCCGTCGACCAGCACTTCCACCAGCGCGCCCACATCGCGCAGGCCCAGATTGAGGCCCTGGCCGGCGATCGGATGGATGCCATGCGCGCTGTCACCGACCAGTGCGAGGCGCTGAGCCGTGATCCGCGCGCTGTGCTGGAAGCCCAGCGGATAGGAGGAGACGGGGCTGCTGAGGGTGATCTCACCGAGCAGGCCATGCATGCGCTTCTGCACCTCTGCCAGGAAGCCGCGGCCTGACAGGGCGAGCACGCCTGCGGCATCCCCCTCGGGCACGGTCCAGACAAGGGCGCTGCGATGATCCCCGCCCGGTCCGTCCTTCATTGGCAGCAGGGCGAAAGGCCCGGCTGGATAGAAGATTTCCCAGGCCACGTTCTCGTGCGGCTTTTCGTGGATGAGGCCCGCCACGATCGCGCGGTGGCGATAATCCCAGTGCGCGGATGTCAGGCCCGCTTCCTCTCGCGTGGGGGAACGGCGGCCTTCGGCGGCAATCATCAGGCTGGCGGCCAGTTCTTCCGCGCTTGCCAATCTTGCGGAGACACCGAACTCGCCCCGTTTCCGCTCCGTAATGTCAGCCGGGGCATGCCACGCGATCAGCGGCTCGTCCTTCGCAGCTTCGAACAGCGCAAGGCGCAATTCGCGATTGGCGAACATGTAACCCAGCGAGCCTTCATGCGGCTCCGGGCGGAAATCGACCCGCCCCGGGCGCATGCCATCGGTCACCGCGATCGCCTCGATCGGGCAGCCATGCGGCGCCAACCGACCCGCCAGGCCGATATTGGTGAAAAGGTTCCAGCTGGCCGTGGAGATGGCCGAAGCGCGCCCGTCAAAGCCTTCGGCGGTCAGCTCGGCCGGGTCGGCGCGGTCCACCACATGGCTCGCAAGGCCCTTGCGTGCCGCGGTGAGGGCAAGTGTCATACCGACGAGCCCGCCGCCGAGAATCAGGAGTTCGCGCTTGTCCGCCATCGTTCCAATCCCTAGAGCTTCGCGCGCCATGCGCGCAAGCCACTTGCCTGCCATTCGGTCGATTGTTGCCGCTTTCGTGCTGGCGCTGGCGGCGCTGTTTGCCGCGCGGGCGGACGCTCAGCGGCCGGCCAACCACATCGCGGTGGAATTGGTGGCGGAAGGCGCCGCGCCTCCCGGCGGAACGGTCGATCTCGCGATCGCGATGGTGCCGGAGGAAGGCTGGCACGGATATTGGTCCAACCCGGGCGATGCCGGCTACGGGATGGAGCTCGACTGGTCGCTGCCGCAGGGCTGGAACGCGGGGGAGCCGCAATATCCGGTGCCGCAGACCCTGCTGATCTCGGGCCTGATGAACCATGTCTATGAAGGGCCCTATGCGGTGCTGGTACCGGTCAGCGTGCCGGCGGACGCGGTGCCGGGCACGCGCGTGCCGGTCACCATCGATGCGCAGTGGCTGGCCTGCACGAACGAGATCTGCGTGCCTGAACAGGGGACGTTGGCGGCTGTGCTCACGGTGGGCAGCGGCGATGCGCGCGATCCGCGCTTCGATGCCTGGCGCGCGGCTCTTGCGCCGCTCCTCGACCGGGAAGGTACCTTCCAGCTCACGGACGAGGCGCTACGGATCGCAATCCCGCTTCCCGCTTCCTTCAGCGTTTCGGCTCCGCACCTGTTTCTCGCAAATCAGGGCCTGGTGGACTACGCGGCAAGCCAGACATTTCTGCGCAATGGCGATACGCTAGTCGTCGAGCTGCAGCGAAGTGCAGGCGATGCCGCGGCGCCCGAGGCGGTCTCAGGCATCCTCAAGCTGGACGATGCAGGCGGCGGTATCCGTTTCCAGGCTCGGCAGGGCACGGTGCCAGCCGGTGGGGAAAGGCTGGAGTTCGGAGAGGACGCCGCTCCCGCCCCGCTGTGGAGCCTTCTTCTGGCGGCGCTCGCGGGCGGGCTCCTGCTCAACATCATGCCCTGCGTCTTCCCGATCCTCAGCCTCAAGGCGCTGAGCCTCGCCCGCGCTGGTGAAAGCGAGGGGAGGGCTCGGGCGGAGGGCCTGGCGTATACCGCCGGCGTCATCCTATCATGTATCGTTCTAGGCGCGATGATGCTGATTTTGCGCGCCGCCGGTAATCAGATCGGTTGGGCCTTCCAGTTGCAGGAGCCGGGCGTCGTCGTGGCGCTGCTGTTTCTGGCGGCGGCGATCACCGCCAATTTCGCCGGCCTGTTCGAGCTGCCGTCGCTCAGCTTCGGGGCAGGCGGCCCGCCGGCAGGCGCCTTCGGCACCGGCGTGCTCGCGGCATTCGTTGCCACGCCCTGTACCGGTCCATTCATGGCTGCGGCAATGGGTGCCGCATTGTTGCTGCCGGCTCCCGCGGCGCTGAGCCTGTTCGCTGCGCTGGGTCTGGGCCTAGCGCTGCCGTTCCTGCTGCTCGGCTTCGTGCCGCCGCTGCGGCGCCTCCTTCCCAAGCCAGGCAGGTGGATGGAGACCTTCCGCAAGCTCATGGCGATCCCGATGGGCCTCACAGCCTTGGCGCTGCTGTGGCTGGCATGGCGGCTCGGCGGCGGGGCTTTCGCGATAGCCGCGGGCGCGCTCACGCTCGCTTTGCTGATCGGCCTGCGGGAGGCTGGACGGCAGCAGCGTCGGGGGAACTCCGCGCTCGGGCCGATTGCGATCAGCCTTGTCGCTGTGATCGGCGTCGGAGCGCTGCTGCTGCCGCAATTGCAGTCGGCCAAGGCTGCCGCAAGCGAGGCAGGCGTGATCGACTCCCGGCCGTTCAGCGAAGGCGCGCTCGCGGAGGCGCGCGCCAGTGGCAAGCCGGTCTTCGTCTGGTTCACGGCGGATTGGTGCCTGACCTGCAAGGTCAATGAGGGCGTCGCTATCGAGCGCGAGGCGACGCGCAGCGCGTTCGAGCGGGCCGGGGTGGTCGCGCTGCGCGGCGACTGGACAAGGCGCGACCCGGCAATCACGCGCTTTCTGACTGCCCACGGAGCGGCAGGCGTGCCGTTCTACCTCTGGTATCCTCCGAATGGCGAGCCGCAGCAAATGCCGCAGGTGCTGACGCCGGACAGTCTCGTCCAGCTGGCGGAGACGAGCTAGGTGTGCGCTGGCCGCAGCAATGCGGTTCCGCCCTTGCGGCACCAGTCGACGAATTCGCCCGGAAGCGAGCTTCCGGACGCCTTCAGCATGCCAGCACCAGGCATGGTGGCTTCGAACCCGCGAGGCCCTGCAAAGGCGGCGAGTTCCGGTGCGTCGGCGGGAAAGGTACCCTCCCAGCGCCAGCCATCTTCCGATTGCTGCGCATCGAGCTTCAGCCGGACAGTGGCTAGGCTTCCCAGTACGGCAAACAGCGCCTTGGCTCCGGGATCGGCATGGGCGTGGTGGATGACGGCAACCTTCGGTTCGGTGCCCTTGGTCAATCGGCAGGTGAGCGAGAGATACGGTGCCTGCTGGTTTGGGCCATAGAGGATCCCCAGCCCATCCGGCGCCATCTGCCAGCTTGCATCCTTGCTGTCCGGCGAAGGAGTGAGGGCAAGCTGCGCTCGCGTTTCCACCTGTTCGAGATCGATGCGCTCGACCTGAGTCTGCTGGCCGCACGCAGCAAGTGCAAGCAACGGCAGGAGCAGGAACGAGCGAGCGCTGCGCAACATGCGTACAGCCTTCACCACAAGATCGCCCGGATTGGCAAGACGGAACCTCGCATCGGGCATTTAGCTGCAGGCGTCGATCGCCTGGACCGGTTCCGGAGACGCAGGAACGCTGAGGGGCGTGCCTTCGCCGATCGATACGGTCACCACGCCCGGGTTCTCGGTAAAGACTTCCCTGAGACTTTGCTTGGCGGGCCCGACCGTGCCCTGCCAAACATGATCGGGGCCCACGTCCGTCTCTACCGCTTCAAGGGAAATGCTCGCGCTGCGGTTCTGGCCGGTCAGCACCAGAACCGTCTTCCCATCTTCCGTCGCTGCCGTGTGACGCGTGACGGTGAGCGTGCCACCCTCATCGCAGCCTATGGTCAGCAGCCCTTCCGAGTTGGGCAGGCCGAACACGGCTATCCCGCTCGCTCGATTATAAACCCAGGCGGCGTTTGGCGGCTGAACCGCCGGTGTCTCGGCCGTCCGCTCCACTGAGGCGGTCTCCTGAGGCAGCGGGAAGGTAGGCATCTGCACATCCGCCTCGGCGGCTTCCATCTTCCCATCCGCCGGCACTCTTTCGGCGGAGCCACAGGCGGCGAGGGTAAGCGCTGGCAAGACAAGGGCCGGTAGGCAGGCAAGCAAAGCTGATCTCATCATTATCTCCCGCTGGAGGCCAAGCATCGCCCCGGCCGGGCGAACGCGTTTTTAGCGCCTCCACTTCCTTTGAGTCTTCCCGTAGCGCAATTTGCGGGTGCCTGGCTTGCCTTCGTTGGACCGTCCGATGATTGGTGCGCGCTTTTCCTCGTCGGGGAGACCTAATTCCTCATTCTCAAGCCGCCGGATTTCATCGCGCAGGCGCCCGGCCTCCTCGAATTCTAGATCGGCCGCTGCGGCGCGCATCTTGGCTTCCAGCTCTTCGATATAGGCGCGAAGATTGTGCCCCACGAGATTGTTGCGGCCGCCTTCCGCATCGATCTCCACCACCACGCCGTCGCGCGAGGCGGTATGCGCCACGATGTCGGCGATCTGGCGGCGGATCGTCTGCGGAGTGATCCCGTGCTCCTCATTGTAGGCACGCTGCTTCTCGCGCCTGCGCTCTGTCTCGGCCATGGCGCGTTCCATGCTGCCGGTGATCGTGTCGGCATAAAGGATCACCCGCCCGTCTACATTGCGCGCGGCGCGGCCGATCGTCTGCACCAGCGAAGTCTCCGAGCGCAGGAACCCTTCCTTGTCGGCATCGAGAATGCAGACCAACCCGCATTCCGGAATGTCGAGCCCTTCCCGCAGCAGGTTGATGCCGACGAGGACGTCATAAACGCCCATGCGAAGGTCGCGGATGAGTTCGATGCGCTCCAGCGTCTCGACGTCGGAATGCATGTAGCGCACCTTCAGGCCTGCTTCGTGCATGAACTCCGTCAGGTCCTCGGCCATCCGCTTGGTCAGCGTGGTTACAAGCGTCCGATAGCCGTGCGCCGCGGTTTCGCGGCACTCGTTGATGCAATCCTGCACCTGGTCTTCCACCGGCCGGATCAGCACCGGCGGGTCGATCAGCCCGGTCGGACGGATGACCTGCTCGGCAAAGACGCCGCCGGTCTGCTCCAGCTCCCAGGATCCGGGGGTCGCCGAGACGCAGAAGGTTTGCGGGCGCATCGCATCCCACTCGTTGAAACGCAGCGGCCGGTTGTCGATGCAACTCGGCAGGCGGAAGCCGTATTCGGCCAGCGTGATCTTGCGCCGGTGGTCGCCCTTCGACATCGCCCCGATCTGCGGCACCGTCTGGTGGCTCTCATCCACGAACAGCAAGGCATTCTCGGGCAGGTATTCGAACAGGGTTGGCGGCGGCTCGCCGGGCAGGCGACCGGTGAGGAAACGGCTGTAGTTCTCGATCCCCGCGCAGCTTCCCGTAGCGGCGATCATCTCCAGATCGAAGTTCGTCCGTTGTTCAAGGCGCTGCGCTTCCAGCAGGCGCCCCTCCGCGTGCAGTTCCTTGAGCCGCTCTTCGAGTTCGAAGCGTATCGCCTCCATAGCCTGCTTCATCGTCGGCCCAGGCGTGACATAGTGCGAATTGGCATAAACCCGCACCTTGTCGAGGCTGGCCCCCTTCTTCCCGGTGAGGGGGTCAAATTCGCTGATTTCCTCAATCTCGTCGCCGAAGAAGCTGATCCGCCAAGCCATATCCTCGTAGTGACTTGGAAAGATCTCCAGGCTGTCTCCCCGCACGCGGAAATTGCCTCGCGCGAACGCCGCATCGTTGCGCTTGTATTGCAGGGAGACGAGCTTGCGGATGATCTCGCGCTGATCGACCGTTTCGCCCTTCTTCAGGTCGAAGACCATGGCCGAGTAGGTTTCGACCGAGCCGATGCCGTACAGGCAGGAGACCGAGGCGACGATGATCACGTCGTCCCGCTCCAGCAGCGCGCGGGTGGCCGAATGGCGCATCCGGTCGATCGCCTCGTTCACCGAGCTTTCCTTCTCGATATAGGTGTCGCTGCGGGGGACGTAGGCTTCGGGCTGGTAATAGTCGTAATAGGAAACGAAGTACTCGACCGCGTTGTTGGGGAAGAAGCTTTTGAACTCGCCATAGAGCTGAGCGGCGAGGATCTTGTTGGGTGCGAGCACCAGGGCAGGGCGCTGCAATGCCTCGATCACCTTGGCCATGGTGAAGGTCTTGCCCGATCCGGTGACGCCGAGCAGCACCTGCGTGCGCTCGCCTTCCCGCGCGGCCTCCACCATTTCGCGGATCGCGGTCGGCTGGTCGCCCGAAGGCTCATAGTCGGAGATCAGCTCGAAGCGCTTGCCGCCGTCGCTCTTTTCCGGGCGAGCGGGCTTGTGCGGAGTGAAGCTTTCGGAGGTATCCGGCTCTTCCAGGCCGCGGCGGATGACGAGTTCTGCCATGAGCGGGGATATGGCGTTCCTGGCGCTGATCCGCAATCCTCGCGGCAGCGAAGCTGTGTTGGCAGGGAGAGCCCGCCTTGGTACGGACGGCGCTTCTGCGGCGCGTTGCCGCGTCTGAAAGGATCGACGATGCGCTCCAAACTGTTCGTGCCGCTCGCCGCGGCGCTCTCGCTTTCTGCCTGTGGTAGCTCGGAAGACACAAGGGAGGGGCCGATCTCTCCCGAAGATGCGGCCGAAGCGCTCAGCAACGCCGAAACGCCGCGCGCGGGCCAGTACAGGACCAATGTTGAGGTGCTGGAGTTCGATATTCCCGGCATCCCGAAGGCGCAGCAGGAGCAGATGCGCGCCATGATGGCGGGATCGATTACGGCCGAGCAGAGCTATTGCCTGACGGAAGCCGAGGCGGAGAACGGGGGGCGCGAAATGGCGAAGAACCTGGCAGCGGGCGATTGCAGCTTCAACGAGTTCAGGGCCAGCGGCAACACGCTCTACGCCGATATGGTCTGCAAGGGCGCCGATGGCGCGCAAGGCAATGTGATCCTCGAAGGCACCACCACGCGTAACAGTTCGGACATGACGATGACCATGAACCAGCGGCTGCCGGGCATGCCCGGGGAGGGGTCGATGAACATGAAGATGCACATGGTTTCCGAACGCGTAGGCGATTGCACGTCCGGCTGACGGCGGCGCAGCTCGGGACCGTCGCGGCCAGCGCGGCAGATTACGGGTCGCCGACGGATGAATGGCAGCGGACCATTCGTTCATCGCACAACAAGTCATTTTGATTACAATCAGGGCATGGCTTTGACGAATCAGCTTCGCCGACCATTGATGGCAAGGGCACGCGCCGGCGGTGTCGTGCCGCGGCCTTCATGGCTCGGCGCTGTCCGCACGCGCGCGGCGCTGGCAAGCGAGCGGCGCCCGGAAGGGCCGGGCGGCCCGCCGTTGCGGCATCTCCTGCGGGAGCTCGATGTGCTGGCGGAGCCGTTTCGTCGCGTGCGCAGGTCAGTGCCTGATATCACGCCTGCTGCGGAGCCGCGTGTGGCGATGCTGCTGCCCGGTTTTGGCACCCATCCGGTGCGGATGCGGCACATGGCGGAGGAGCTTGAGCGGGCGGGCCACATCGTCAAGCGCTGGGGCCTGGGCTTCAACCTCGGGCCGACGCCGGAGAACTTCGCTGCGTTGATCCGCCGCGTCCTGGCGCTGCATCGCAGGTACGATCAGAAGATCGTTCTTGTAGGCTGGAGCCTGGGCGGCGTGTTCGCGCGCGAGATCGCCAAGTGCCATCCGGAAGCCGTGGCCAAGGTGATCACGATGGGCTCGCCCTTTTCCGGCAACCCGCGGGCGAACAATGCCTGGCGCATCTATCAGCTGGTCACCGGACATTCGGTGGAGGCGCCGCCGGTGGGGCAGGACCTTTCCGCCAAGCCTCCCGTGCCGACTGTGGCGCTGTGGAGCCCGCGTGACGGGATCGTTTCGCCGCGCTGCTCCTGCGGCAAGAAGGGGGAGCGGGACCGGGCGGTGGCGGTGCGCTGCTCGCATCTCGGCTTCGCCTATTCGGACGAATCGATCGGCGCCGTTCTGCGTGAACTCGGAAGCCTCGACTGAGGCGCCAGCTCGCTCGCGGCAGCGGGCGGGCCCTGCTGCGCACCGGAACAGTGACGGGGGTCCCGGATTTGCTATCATTCAGGTGAGGCGAGCGGAAGCAGGGGCCATCTATGACTTATTGCGTTGGAATGATGCTCGAGAAGGGGCTGGTGCTGATGAGCGACACCCGCACCAATTCGGGCGTCGACAACATCTCCACCTTCCGCAAGATGTTCCATTGGGAGCGGCCGGGCGAGCGCATCATCTCGCTGATGACGGCGGGCAACCTTGCGACCACCCAGGCGGTGGTGAGCCGGCTGGAAGACCGGCACAAGGCGCCGGCGGACCGCCGCAACGCGGTGTTCGAAGCGCCCACCATGTTCGAGGTCGCGGTCGAGATCGGCGCGCTGCTGCGCCAGACGATCCACCTCGCCCAGAGCGCCAACGGCCAGGTGGGGGAGGGGCGCTTCACCGCGTCGATGATCCTCGCCGGCCAGATCAAGGGCATGGAGCCCCGGCTGTTCATGATCTACCCTGAGGGCAACTTCATCGAAGCGAGCTGGGAGACGCCCTTCTTCCAGATCGGCGAGACCAAGTATGGCCGGCCGATCCTGCTGCGCGGCTATGATCGCGCGATGAGCTTCGAGGCGGCGGTGAGGCTGCTGATGGTGAGCTTCGACTCGACCCTCAAGGCCAACCTCTCGGTGGGGCTGCCGCTGGACCTGCTGGTGATCGAGCGCGACGGTTTCGCTCCGCTCCATGCCAAGCGCTTCGACCGCAGCGACTCCTATTTTCAAGCGGTGTCTTCGAGCTGGGGCGACGCTCTCAGATGTGCGCTCAAGGAACTGCCCGACTATGAGTTTTCCGCCTAACGCAAGTCTGTCCCCGGCGTTGCTCTTACGGAAAATACCTTAAGTCTGATCCAGATCGGACTGAAATTTCTGCTGAATCTCTGCGCTCTTATGCGTGCATCCCCCTAGTTAAACCTCCGTATTGGCGAAATGCGGCGCTGCAAGTCCTGTCTCTTGGCGGCATGTTCGCGACATGGGGAAAGCACTTATGATACATGTTGTTGACGGCGACAGCCGCATGCGCGCGGAGGCAGCGCACCTGATCCTGACCATGGGCCATCACGCGGAAGTCTACACCGATTTCGGGGAGCTTCAGCGCCATCCTCCGCAGCACGGGATCATCATCGCGCGGGAGGAAGCGCCCGAGCTTTCGGTGACCGGCATCCTCGACATGCTCGACCGCGCGGGCATAGCCCTGCCGCTGATCGTGGCGTCGCTTGGCGGCGGCCTGCGACAGGCGGTGGACGCGATCGCGGCGGGGGCGTTCGACTTCCTCCAGCTTCCGTTCGACAAGCTCAGCCTGGACGCCGTTCTGCGCCGGGTGGCCGATGCCGCCGAGGAACACGGCCTGATCCGCCGCCGGATGATCGAGGCGCGCGCGCTGATCGGCTCCCTTTCCACCCGGGAGCGCGAAGTGCTCGATCTGCTGGTCGGGGGCGGCAGCAACAAGCATATCGCGCGCACCTTGCAGATCAGTCCGCGAACGGTGGAGATCCACCGTTCCAACATGATGCAGAAGCTCGGCGTCGGCCATGTCGCCGGCGTGGTGCGGCTTTATCTCGAGGCTCGCCTGCAGCGCGACGGGGCCGCCTGAACCGCTAGCGGCAATAGGACCCGTCACCCTGCTCCAGGTGGAAGTGGTCCTTATGCGCCGAATTGTATTCGGGGCCGAGCACCGTGCCGAAGCGCTTGCAGGCGCTTTTGTGCACGATGCGCAGGAACTCCTTTTCCCTCGGGCTGCCGTCATCCCAATCGTCCTTCACGCTGATCCTCTGCCCATTGGCGAGGATGAAGGCCGAAACGTCGATCGCCTTCGCCGCGGCATGGGCCGAGCGCCTGCCGCTGCCCGCGACATTGCGGCAGTTGTAGCTGCCAAAGGTCTCGATCCGCACCAGCGGGCTGCCCAGCACCACGCGCGCGGCGCGGTCCACTCCGTAGCGCGCCCAGTCGGCGAAGGTATTGGCGAGAGGGCATGTCACCGGCCCGAGATTGGAGAGCGAGAGGCTGGCATTGTCGCTGCGCAGCGCGGCGAGGCGCACAGTGCCCAGCGTCGAGCAGCCGGCGCCGTAATAGCGGTCCGGCACCGGGGTGAAGCTCGCCTGCGCGGCGCCTAGCCTGGCGAGGCACTGGCGCTCCTCCGCGCTCGGCACATGCGCCGACTCGGCGGGGCGAGAGCCGCGGCCGGTCTGCCGGTTCGAGTCCGGAAGCGCGGAGCAGGCGCCGACAAGGGCGAACATGGATGCAAGGAAGGGCAGGAGAAGCAGTCTTCGGAGCATGGCGTCCATTTGCGGGGTTCGCTGTGAACCTCACCCTAATCATGCGGCCGCCAGCGCCAAGGGCCCTGGCGAAGCTCTCCCCAACTGTGTTGGGCGATAGGATCTCCGGCAGGTCGGGCCTTACTGCAATGACACGGTGTAAATCAGGTGTCATGCAGGAGATATGCTTCCGGCTCAGCGGGTTAGGGGCGAAAACGGGCACCGGCTGTTCGGGCCACGAAAAAAATGTTGTTTCAAATTTGGGTAATAAAATGTCCACGGAGACGTGCGGCGCAGAGGTAGGCGCCTCGACCCAGAGGCAGGCGTGCATCGACCCGGACGCGGCGCGAAGAGACATGCAGGTGGCCATCCGAGCGGCTAAATCAGATCAGGCCGATGTAGGAAAGTTCTTTTTTTGTTCTTCCTGGTCAACCTGCCTTGATCGCCGTCCCCCCTGAACCCGCTTCAGGGTTCATTTCTCCGGATCGTGTGGCCCGTCGTGGGGAGGAATGGATGCTGAAACGAGTTCAGCATGACGGCAGGGGACGAAAGCGGAGTAGCGGCATCGGGAGCATCCGCTGCGCGTCGTTCGGGCAGGTTCATCCGCCTCGACAGGCCTATTTGCGCGCCCCAGGGCTGACTCGGCGGGTTTGTACCGAGCCGATGCCGCTTCGCTTCCTAAGCGGGCAACGCTCAGCCCCTCCACCGCGCCGGCTTGCGCCGTCGCGATCCTCCTCCCACGAGGCTGCGCCTCACAGGGAGGGTTTTTGTTGATCCTCCCTGTCGCCGGAGGCGATGGGGAGGTGACGGACGCCGCCAGGCGTCCGGCGGAGGGGCAGGGATGTCACGAGCTACCACCAGGAGGACGGTCGCTGCGGCGCGCAAGCTTCGCCGGACGATGAGCCTGCCGGAAGTGCTGCTGTGGCAGGCGCTGCGAAGGTCCCCGTGCGAGATCAAGTTTCGACGACGGCACCCGGTCGGCCCTTTCGTTCTGGATTTCTATTGCCCGGCGGCCAGGCTGGGGATCGAGATCGACGGTATCGTGCATGACATGGGTAGCAGGCCGGAGCGTGACGAGGCGCGGGCCACATGGCTGGCGGACCACGGAATCGCCTTGCTGCGGATCCCGGCTGCCGAGGTGCTGAACTCGGCCGATGACGTGGCGGAAGCTGTCATTGCCTCTTGCCGCAAGCGCTGATGGCCCCTCCACCGCGCCGGCTTGCGCCGTCGCGGTACCCCTCCCCATGAGGCTGCGCCTCACAGGGAGGATTTTTGTTGATCCTCCCTGTCGCCGGAGACGATGGGGAAGTTCATCCTCCTCGTCATTCCCGCGAAGGCGGGAATCCAGTTTTAGTGTTGCTGCTGGACCTCCGTTTGCGCGGGGGTGACGAGAGTGGCTCCGTTCGTGGCGAGCTTGTCGAACCACGCGGGGCCTTGGTAGCGGAGGCGGTGCCGGAGCAGCGTCAGTCGCCGATCGGCAAATCACCATCTTCCCCATTCCGCCTTGACTTGCTGCAGCGCGGCATTAATGGCGGCTCCGGGCCACGCGGTCCCAACGCCGCGCGAGCTCTCTGCAAGGAGAGTCAGACATGACTGAAGTGAATGCCAAGCCGGCGACGAAGCCGGCGCGTCCCTATTTTTCCTCCGGGCCCTGCGCGAAGCCGCCGGGCTACTCCCCCTCCAAGCTGGCAACCGTCTCGCTGGGCCGTTCGCATCGCGCGAAGATCGGCAAGGAGCGGCTCGGCCTGTGCATCGATCTGATGCGCGAGCTGCTGGGCCTGCCCGATACGCACCGCATCGGCATCGTGCCCGGTTCGGATACCGGCGCCTTCGAAATGGCGATGTGGACCATGATGGGCGCGCGTCCCGTCACGACGCTGGCTTGGGAAAGCTTCGGTGAGGGTTGGGTCACCGATGCAGTCAAGCAGCTCAAGATCGATCCCACGGTGATCCGCGCAGATTACGGCCAGCTGCCCGATCTTTCGCAGGTCGACTGGTCGAACGATGTCGCCTTCACCTGGAACGGCACCACGTCCGGCGTGCGCGTGCCCAATGGCGACTGGATCGCCGATGACCGCGAGGGCCTTAGCTTCGCCGATGCGACCAGCGCCGTCTTCGCCTGCGACATTCCGTGGGACAAGATCGACATCGCCACTTTCAGCTGGCAGAAGGTTCTGGGCGGCGAAGGCGGGCACGGCGTGCTGATCCTCGGCCCGCGGGCGGTGGAGCGGCTGGAAAGCTATACGCCGGCATGGCCGCTTCCCAAGGTCTTCCGCCTGACCAAGGGCGGCAAGCTGATCGAGGGCATCTTCAAGGGCGAGACGATCAACACGCCTTCCATGCTGGCGGTCGAAGATGCGATCGCGGCGCTGGAATGGGGCAAGTCGATCGGCGGCCTTCCCGCGATGCAGGCACGGGCGCAGGCCAATGCCGATGCGCTCGACGCCATCGTGCAGAGCCGCAGCTGGCTGGGCCATCTGGCGCAGGATCCTGTGAGCCGTTCGATCACCAGCGTCTGCTTGACGGTGGAAGGGGCCGATGGCGATTTCATCAAGAAATTCGCCGGCCTGCTCGACAAGGAAGGCGCGGCTTACGACATCGCCGGTTACCGCGATGCCCCGCCGGGTCTGCGGATCTGGTGCGGCGCGACGGTGGACACCGCCGATATCGAAGCGCTCGGCCCCTGGCTCGACTGGGCCTATGCCGAGACCAAAGCCGCGCTGGAAGCAGCGGCCTGACCCCTCCACACGCATTAGTATCGTCATCCCCGCAAAGGCGGGGATCCAGTTTCGGACATGTGCGAATTTCGCACTGGATTCCCGCCTTCGCAGGAATGACGAGATAGAGGAACTGATCATGACCAAGCCCAAAGTCCTCATTTCGGACAAGATGGACCCCAATGCCGCGCGCATCTTCGAAGAGCGCGGCTGCGACGTCGACGTGAAGCCCGGGATGACGCCCGACGAGCTCAAGGCGGTGATCGGCGAGTATGACGGGCTCGCCATCCGCTCCGCCACCAAGGTGACCGCCGACATCCTGGAAGCGGCAACCAATCTCAAGGTGATTGGCCGCGCCGGCATCGGCGTCGACAATGTCGACATCCCCGCCGCCTCCGCACGCGGTGTGGTGGTGATGAACACGCCGTTCGGCAATTCGATCACCACTGCCGAACATGCCATCGCGCTGATGTTCGCGCTCGCCCGCGATCTTCCGGAGGCAAATGCCTCCACCCAGGCCGGCAAGTGGGAGAAGAACCGCTTCATGGGCGTGGAAGTCACCAACAAGACGCTCGGCCTGATCGGCGCGGGCAATATCGGCTCGATCGTCGCCAGCCGCGCGATCGGGCTGAAGATGAAGGTGCTGGCCTATGATCCGTTCCTCACACCGGAGCGTGCGGTGGAGATCGGGGTGGAGAAGGCGGACCTCGACACGCTGCTCGCGCGTGCCGACTTCATCACGCTGCACACCCCGCTGACCGACCAGACCCGCAACATCCTTTCGAGGGAAAACCTCGCCAAGACCAAGAAGGGCGTGCGGATCATCAATTGCGCGCGCGGCGGCCTCGTGGACGAAGAGGCGCTGAAGGAAGCACTCGATTCCGGCCATGTCGCAGGTGCGGCGCTGGACGTGTTCGTGACCGAGCCGGCCAAGGAAAGCCCGCTTTTCGGCACGCCCAACTTCATCTGCACGCCGCATCTCGGCGCCTCGACCACCGAAGCGCAGGTCAATGTCGCGCTGCAGGTGGCCGAGCAGATGAGCGACTACCTCGTCAACGGCGGAGTGACCAACGCGCTCAACATGCCCTCGCTCAGCGCCGAAGAGGCGCCCAAGCTGCGGCCCTATATGGCGCTGGCCGAAAAGCTCGGCTCGCTGATCGGCCAGCTTGCCCATGGCGAGCTGCCGATGATCAGCGTGGAAGCGAAGGGCGCCGCGGCGCAGCTCAACCAGAAGCCGATCACCGGTGCGGTGCTGTCGGGCCTGATGAAGCGCTTCTCTTCCAGCGTGAACATGGTCAACGCCCCGTTCCTCGCCAAGGAGCGCGGGATCGAGGTGCGGGAGATCCGCAATGAGACTGAAGGCCCCTATCACACGCTGGTGCGCGTCAGCGTGTCGACGAGCCAGGGCGAGCGTTCGGTTGCCGGCACCCTGTTCGGCAGCGTGCCGCGTCTGGTGGAGATCTTCGGCATCGGCATCGAAGCCGATCTCGCCGGCGACATGATGTATATCGTGAACGAGGATGCGCCGGGCTTCATCGGCCGCATCGGATCGCTGCTGGGCCAGGCCGGGATCAATATCGGCACCTTCCATCTCGGCCGCCGCGAAGCGGGCGGGCAGGCGGTGTTGCTGCTCTCGGTCGACCAGCCGATTCCGGCCGATGTCCTTGCCGAGGCGGAAAAGCTCCCCGGCGTGCAGCTTGCCCGCGCGCTGTCCTTCTGAGCGAAAATCCGCGCGCCTCCGTTCGCCTGCCCTTGCGGGATGGCGGGCGGAAGCGGCGGTTTCCCGGCGTCTGCAGGCGCGCGTCTTGGGGTTCGACAGGCCTTTGCCGAACGGCTAGTGGGCATCCCATCAGTTTAACGGGTTTCCCATCATGAGCGATATCGACCGCGACTTGCTGCCCGAAGGGCTCGAAGATCGGCTGCCGCAAAGCGCGGTCGCCGCCGCGCGCGTGATGCGCGCGATGCTCGATGTCATGGACGCGCATGGTTATGACCGGGTGCGCCCCCCGCTGATCGAGTTCGAGAAGTCGCTGGCGAGCCGCATGGCCGGGGTACGCCCCCGGCGGATGTTCCGCTTCATCGATCCGGGTAGCCTGCGCACCCTGGCGCTGCGTTCGGACATCACGCCGCAGATCGGGCGGATCGCCGCGACCGGCCTGGCGGACGCGCCGCGCCCGCTGCGGCTGAGCTATTCGGGCGAAGTCACGACGATCAAGGCCGATGCGCTCGATCCCCGGCGGGAGCGGCTGCAGGTCGGCGCCGAGCTGATTGGCAGCGACGGTGTGGCGGCGGCGGAGGAGATCGTCGCGGTGGCGATAGAGGCGTTGAAGGCAGCGGGGGCGAGCGGCATCTCGGTCGACTTCACGCTGCCGGATCTGGTCGACACGCTGGCGGAGAAGGCGCTGCCGCTTCAGGCCGGGCAGGTCGAGGCCGTGCGGCGCGAGCTCGACGGCAAGGATGCGGGCGCGCTCAAGGCCGCGGGCGGGGAGGCCTATCTCCCGCTGCTCTATGCGACCGGCCCGTTCGAAAGCGCGATCGAGAAGCTCGCGGCGGTGGATGCGGGCGGGGTGCTCGCCAGCCGGATCGAGGGGCTGCGCGAAATCGCGGCGCGGGTGAACGGCGCGGCGCGGCTGACGCTCGATCCCACCGAGCGGCATGGCTTCGAATATCAGACCTGGTTCGGCTTCATGATCTATGCCGAAGGGCTGCGCGGCGCGCTGGGGCGCGGCGGGACATACCGCATCCTGGGGGCAGACGAGCCGGCGACCGGCTTCTCGCTCTATCCCGATCCGCTGATCGATGCGGCGAATGGCAGCAATTGGCGGCGTGATGCGCTGTTCCTGCCGCTTGGCCACGATATCGAAGCGGCCGCGCGGCTGCGCGCGGAAGGCTGGCGCACGATCGCGGCCCTATCCGCCGAGGACGACCCGGCGGCGCTGGGCTGCACGCATGTGCTGGCCGGAAGCGAGCCGAAGGCACTCTAGAGCGGCTTGACCGCCCGAGCGGGAGGCTCTACCTCGCGCCCCGCAATCAGGGCCGCACGCGGCCCGTCCGTTCCATCCGTTCGCCGAGTCCTGTCGAAGGGCGTTTCTGGATCCACCCGGCAGGTGGAGGAGCATAAGTATGGCCAACGTAACCGTGATCGGCGCCCAGTGGGGCGACGAAGGCAAAGGCAAGATCGTCGACTGGCTGGCGAGCCGCGCGGATTGCGTCGTGCGCTTCCAGGGCGGGCACAATGCCGGCCACACGCTGGTGGTGGGCAACACCACCTACAAGATCAGCCTCGTGCCTTCGGGCATCGTCACCGGCACGCTTTCCATCATCGGCAATGGCGTGGTGCTCGATCCCTGGGCGCTCAAGGCCGAGCTCGAGAAGCTGGAGGCGCAGGGCGTCTCGATCACCCGCGAGAACTTCGCGATCGCCGATAATTGCCCGCTGATCCTGCCGATCCACCGCGACCTGGACGGCTTGCGCGAAACCGCGGCGGGCAAGGGCAAGATCGGCACCACCGGCCGCGGAATCGGCCCGGCTTACGAGGACAAGGTCGGCCGGCGAGCGATCCGCGTCTGCGACCTTGCCCATCTCGACAGCCTCGAACCGCAGCTTGACCGGCTCTGCGCGCATCATGACGCGCTGCGCGCAGGTTTCGGCGAGCCGCCGGTGGACCGCGCGCGCCTGCTGGGCGATTTGCGCGAGATCGCGCCCTTCGTGCTGCAATATGCTGAGCCGGTGTGGAAGCGCCTGAACGAAGTGCGCAAGAGCAAGGCCCGCATCCTGTTCGAAGGCGCGCAGGGCGTGCTGCTGGATGTCGACCACGGCACCTATCCCTTCGTCACCAGCTCCAACACCGTCAGCGGCACGGTCGCCAGCGGCAGCGGGCTCGGCCCCAGCGCAGCCGGTTTCGTGCTCGGCATCGTCAAGGCCTATACCACCCGCGTCGGTTCCGGCCCGTTCCCGACCGAGCTTGACGACGAGGTCGGCCAGCGGCTGGGCGAGCGCGGCCATGAATTCGGCACCGTGACCTCGCGCAAGCGCCGCTGCGGCTGGTTCGACGCCGTGCTGGTGCGGCAGACCTGTGCGCTTTCCGGCGTCACGGGCATCGCGCTGACCAAGATCGACGTGCTCGACGGCTTCGAGACGATCAAGATCTGCACCGGCTATCGCCTGAATGGCGAGATCATCGACTATCTGCCCGCCCATGCCGCAGACCAGGCGGCCGTCGAGCCGGTCTATGAGGAAATGGAAGGCTGGGAAGGCACCACGGTCGGCGCGCGCAGCTGGGCCGAACTCCCGGCGCAGGCGATCAAATATATCCGCCGCATCGAGGAGCTGATCGAGTGCCCGGTGGCGAGCGTCTCGACCTCGCCGCAGCGCGACGACACCATCCTGGTGCGCGATCCCTTCCTCGATTGAGCCGGGCTTCGGTACAGGTACTCCACCTAGGTAAACGTACTTGACCTGACCCTTGTTTGTTCTCATATCGTTCGCGCGCCTTGGGCGCGGGATCGAAGGGAGCAGCGCGTGGCACAGGCGGGTTTTGCGTTGAGCGATCGCAGCGGGTCTGTTGCGGAGGCGGAGCGTCCGCCGCTGTCGGTCTCGATCTTCGCGGACCGGCCGCGGCTTCGTGACGAATTGCTCGAGGATGTGCTTGCAGCGGGGCTGCGGGTTGGCCACTGCGCTGAGCCGGCGGTGCTGTTCGGCAGCGAGCCGATTGCGCTCGGCGAGCTCGTATTGATCGATTGCCCCCAGGTCGATGCCGCTAGGCTGGCGGCGCTTTCGCGGCTCGATATGCGGATCGCGCGCTCGGACGCGCAGCTTCTCGTATCCACCAGCATTGAGGCACTGGACGAGGTGTTCGGCTGCCTGGATCAGTCGCGCGCCCAGATCCTCGTCGCGCCCGGCCGGGCGGAGTGGATGGTGGCGCTCGGCCGGGTTCTGAGCGCTGGCTGGACGTCGCGCCTGCGTGAATTGTCAGAGGAAGACCGGTTGCAGATCCTGCGGCTGACCGAAGAGGTCGAGCGGCTTGGAAGGCAGTTGAGCGGCTTTGCGAAAGCCTGCGACACGGCGCCTTCGCAGCCTTTCCTGCTGGGGCGGGATCGCGGCGACAATGCGGGCCTTTCCACTAGGGAAAGGTCCGGAGGAGCGCGCCCCTCGTTACCCGATCCGCGGCTGGTGCGCGGAATTGTGCGGCAGCGGCAGTTGCGCGGCCGGTTCTTCGACGCCGCTCTCTTCGCCGATCCCGCATGGGACATATTGCTCGACCTGACGGCCGCGCGTGCCGAGCATGCGCGCGTCTCGGTCAGCTCGCTGTGCATCGCCTCGGGCGTGCCGCCGACCACGGCGCTGAGGTGGATCGGCCAGATGGTCGTGGCCGGGCTGCTGGAGCGGCAGGAGGATGTGACCGATCGCCGCCGCGCCTTCATCGCGCTGTCGGATTCGGCAGCGGATGCGATGGCGCGCTATTTCGCGGAGCTTGGCCCGGCCGCCGCGTCGCTGGTTTGAGCTTTCCCGTCCGCAGGAATCGTTCGGCGCTCACGGCATTCTGTTGCCTCAGGCGGGATAATTGGCCACAACTCCTGCAGGGGCAATGCAGGGGGCGACATGCGGTTGGGACACACGGGAATCGCGGCGGCATTCGTGCTGGCCGCCGCGCCGGCCCTGGCGGGGGAAGAGGTGCTCTATGGCCCGCCTGCGCCCTGGATCGATCGCTATGACACGCAGGAACTCGATCCGTCCGCGATCATGCCGCTTGCCCTCTACGATGTTCAGCAGCGGCTGGAGGACGGAACTCTCACCATCTATGTCGATCGCGCGTTCAAGCTCGCCAGCCCGGAAGCCCTGACGCAGGCGGGCACGGCGACCGCGGTCTGGATGCCCGACCAGGGCGATCTCACGATCCACAGCGTCGAGATCCTGCGCGGCGACGAGGTGATCGACGTTTTGGCAGGTGGCGCCCGCTATACCGTGTTGAGGCGCGAGACTCAGCTGGAGCAGCGCCAGCTCGATGGCGCGCTTACCGCCACCATGGCGGTGCCGGGGCTGCACATCGGCGACATTCTGCACATCGCCTATTCCCAGACGATCCGCGATCAGGCGCTGCAAGGCGAGGTCCAGGCAAGCGCATCGCTGCTGGCATCGCCGATGGAAGTGCAATTCGCGCGAAGCGAGATTTCCTGGCCAGTCGGCGAGGACGTGCATTGGTCCGCCGGCCCCAAGGTGGATGCGGTGAAGGAGCGTGAGGAGGGCGGCTATCGCTATGTCTCGGTGGCTCTCCCGCTTCCCGAGCGCGAGGAACTGCCCGCTTCCGCGCCAAGCCGCTTCTCACGGCCGCCGATACTCCTGGCGGGGACCTTCCGGGATTGGCAGCAGGTTTCGCAGGTCTTCGCGCCGCTCTACCGCATCGAGGGCGCGATCGAGCCGGGCGGGGCGCTGGCCGGCGAGGTCGACAAGATCCGGCAGGCGAGCGCCGATCCGCTTGCCCGCATGGTGCTGGCAACCCGGCTGGTGCAGGAACGGATCAGCTATCTCGCCAACGGCATGTCGGGCGGCAATTATGTCCCTCAATCGCCGGCCGAAACCTGGCAACTGCGCTATGGCGACTGCAAGGCCAAGTCGCTGCTGCTGCTGGCGCTGCTGGATGCCCTGGGCATCAGGGCGGAGCCGGTCCTGGTAAATTCCGCGATTGGCGATGCGGTACCCGATCTCCTGCCAATGCCGAGCGCGTTCGATCATGTCATCGTGCGGGCCGAGATCGATGGCACATCCTATTGGCTCGATGGAACGCTCACGGGAACGCGGCTCGCCAATGTCGCCGACACGCCTGCATTCCGCTTCGCGCTCCCGCTCCGGCCGGCCGGAGCGGGCCTGATGCCGATCGAGCCGCGCATTCCGGCGGTGCCGATGGTCACCATGGACCTAACGCTGGATCAGAGAGGCGGGGTCGACCTGCCCACGCTGGCGACGGCGGAAGCGCGCTTCTCAGGCGCGCTCGGCAGTAACTTGAGCGCGGCCTTGAAACAGGCAGGTACGGAGCAGCGAAAGGATCTCGCGAACACCTTCGCCGCCTCGATCGAGGACGATCTCGCAGTATTCGACTCGGAGATGGATTATGACGAGGAGAGCGGGATTGCCCGGGTACTGATCCGGGGGCTCATGACCTCGCCGTGGGAGCGCGAAGGCGCCCGCGAGCGGCAATCCTTCGATCAGCTTGCGAGCAGCGAACTGAGCTTCGAGGAAGATCGCGCTCGTCCGGCCTGGCGCGAGATCCCGGTGGAACTCGGTGGCGCATCGGTGATCGAAACCAATCTGCGTGTTCTCCTCCCTGTTGGAGAGGACGGCTATCAGCTCGGCGGTCGGCCGGATGTCGATCTCACCTTTGCCGGCTCCCGGATCGTGCGGAAGGCCGCGCTGGCCGAGAATGTCCTCACGATAAACGAACGGGTCGAAGCATTGGGGGGAGAACTCCCCGCCAGCGCGATCCCGGCGGAAAAGGCGAAGGCGGCACGGATCAAGAATTCGGCGCCCTATCTTCTGGCGCCGGCGAATACGACCTTCGCCCTGGAATATGGCAGGCCGGAGCTGCGGGAACGGATCGTCCCCTATGAGGCAGCCTATGCCGCGGCGATACTGCGCGAGCCGGAGAAGGCCTCCTCCTACCTCAATCGCGCGCTATTCCGCTGGCGAACCACCGATCTGGATGGGGCCCTGCAGGATTACGACAAGGCAATCGAGATAGATCCTACCGCGGGGAACTTCCGCTTGCGGGGGGTGCTGCGCCAGACCCGCGCCGAGCCGGGCAAGGCCCTGGAGGATTTCCGCAAGGCGTTCGAGATTTCTCCGTCGATCCAGACTGCGCTCGATCTGGCGCGGGTACTCGGCCAGCAGGGCGAGACGGAAGAGGCGCTCGCCCTGATCGAGGAATATGACGATTACGGCGATTATCACGAAGTTTTCGTTCAGACCCGCGCCGACATACTCGCTTATGTCGGCCGTGGGGAGGAAGGGCTGGGCGAGATCGAGAAGCTGATCGCGGAGCGCCCCGACAAGACCCATCTGCTCAACGCATCCTGCTGGCTGCGCGCGCGCTTTGCCGTCGGAGCGGAGACGATGATGGCGGTGTGCAATCGCGCCGTCGAACGGGCCGCCAACCCGGCGGCCGTGCTCGACAGCCGAGCGCTGGCGTGGTTCCGGATAGGCGACCTGGAGAAAGCCAGAGCCGATGCCGAAGCCGCCTTGGCCCTCGCTCCCGACAGCGCCAATACGCGCTATCTCCGCGCCTTCGTTCTGCGCAAGCTCGGCGACCCGGCCGCCGAGGAGAACATCGCCTATCTCGCCCGGATTCTGCCCGGGATGGCGGCGGAATATGCCCGCTATGGCCTGAAGCCCTGAGAAGGGCCGCGGGCCCAATCACCGTCCCCGCACCCCAGGAGCCAGGCTTCAGGCGCATTACGAGCGCCTGACGTAGATGCTGCAAATTTGTTGCATCGGCGTGGGAACGCGCCCGCCGTCTTTATAGTTAACAACGGGTTAAAATCGCTTCCTGCGCGTCGGCGGCAGTGCTGCCGGGGCGGGAGGGAATGCGTGATGGATTGTTTGCCAGATGTCGCTTCATCAGCTTTCGGCTGCCGATAGTCAAAACACCCGGTTTCAGCGGCGCGAAGCGCGGATAGCGATCGCGCTTATGGCATTGGTGAGCGTGTTGCTCCTGCTGCTGACCTATATCGCGAGACAAGCGCCGGAGGCGCTGCCGCTCCACGGGCATTGGCATCTCGGGTGGGAGAACAATTTCGCCGCCTGGTGGTCGGGTGCGCTGCTTGCGCTCGCCGCCGCTTGGACCGCGGACGGCAGGTTCAGAAGCTCTCGCGCGGGGGCGCGTGCCGGCACGGCATGGCTCGCGATCGCGCTGATCATCCTTTTCCTATCGGCGGACGAGATCGGCTCGCTGCATGAGCGGCTGGGGCATTATGGGCCAGGGATCGGCTTTGGCACCTGGGGGCTTAACCTGATCCTTGGCGCGATGCTGGGCGCGGCGTTTATCTGGGCGGCTCTTCGCATCCTGCGTACCGCCCCGGCAGACAGGATGCAGCTATTCGCGATCTGCGTCAGTTTCGGGCTGCTGGTCTCGGTCGCCGGACAGGAATATCTTGAACACCACATCGACTGGAGCACCTCCGCTTTCGCTCCGTTCCGAACCGTTGTTGAAGAAGGGACGGAACTCGCCGGTATGCTCGTCCTGCTCTTAGCGGCGACCATGCACCGGACCCCGTTTCCGCACGGCCCCTTCGTGGCGCTGGCCCGATATCACCGGCACCTGTTGATCGGAGCTCTTGTGCTCGCGCCGCTTCTGCTCGTGATTTCGTGGGATGGACTGCCGGACAAGGGGCGGCCGCTAGACGGGATCACCAGTATTCTGTTCATGGGGGCAGCGGCGAGAGCCTTGCGAACGAGGCTCGTGCACGCCGGCGGAACGGCGTTTTCGCTGATCGCCGCGGCCATGACGCTGTCGGCGATCGTGGTGGTCGCCGTCCCTCCGCATGCGAGCTTCGACCTGGGAATGGTCACCGTCCACCAGCGGGCGGCAGCCCTGGCCCTGACGGTGGGCGCCGCGGCCTTGCTTGTACCTCGCCGTCGAGGCGGCGCCGGTGCGGTCATGATCCTCGCCGCGCTTGCATTCCTCGCCTTGCCCGCCGGCTACACGGCCGGCATGGTCGGGGCATTTCTGGTGGCGCTGGCCTGTTTCGGCTGCGCGGCCAGGCAGGCCCAAGCGGCAGATGCCGAGCCCATCGGCGTAGCCGGGCCTCTCGCGCGAATATGAACGACCAGACCGGGCTGCGTTGACGTAGCGCGCAAACCCGTTAAATGCGCGCTTCCGCGTTGCGCGGGCGGTTAGCTCAGTTGGTAGAGCATCTCGTTTACACCGAGAGGGTCAGCGGTTCGAGCCCGTTACCGCCCACCACGCAGTCAAAAACCCTTAAAAAGCAACATGTTAATGGGATTTCGGAGTGGGATTTTCTCCCGCAATTTCCGCGCCATGCGTGTAAAATCAACAACTTAGATTTGGCCCTAGAGACGCTTTTGGCGTGCGCAATTGGGGCTGTGATTGGGCTCGATTCTCAGATCTCGACTTTGGCGGTCGGAGGATGCGATGCGGCGAATGATGCGGTGCAGATCAACGACTAGAGGCCTGTGAAGGAACGGCAGCTGTGCGCCCATGTCGGTCACTCATCTGCCGATGAGCAGTTCCCGCAAGTGGACCGTCAGCTGCCAGCCGCCCGGCCGAGTATGTCATCTATCCGACCCATCACTGCTCCCCAGGCAGTGCGCCGCTTCTCGATGGTCTCTCTCATCGACGCCAGCGACATCTCTCTCCACCTAGCATCAAGGCGCTCAGCCGAAAGCGCTGGATCCTGGTAACGGCGGTGGTCGTCCGTTTGGACTTTCCGGATCTGAACCAATGCGAATGCCGCCGAGGCTTGGCCTCAAGCGCGGCCCGAAGATGTGTCCCCGCCGCAGGGCTCACTCGCTACCCAGTTCGTACGCCTGGAAGTCCGTTCCTGCAGCCCCGATCGCCTACTCTGGATTCGGCGCGGTGCGCTGCCGCGTGACAGCGCTGCCTGTCTACATCCGGCGGATCGCATCGCGATATGTCTCGGTCATGGCGTCGTGAAACCTGAGACAGGCATCGGCGGTCAGGCGTGCCCGCTCGACCAGAAGATCGGCGATCCGATTTCCGGCGGTGCCGTTGAGAGCATTGTAGAGAAGCGCAGCGCCGACCGAGCCTTGGCGCAGTGCCCCCGCTTCCGGCTCGCACCCGGGCAGCACCGGCCGGAAGGTCGCGGCGGTGCCGATCAGGATATCCATTGCCAGGGCGTCCCCGGTCCAGCCGGACACGCCGTACAACAAGGGCTCATCTCCGGCTCCTCGTGCCACTCGTGCGCGAGCACTCCAACAACCGGCGGCTGTCCAGTAGCAGCCCGTTCGAAGGGAGCAGCATGGACCATGCAGACCAATGCATCCCGCAGAGCTGGAAGCGACCCGCGCTCGGTCTCGCGATAAGAATGCTGGCTGATTGCGCCGCCGCCCTCAATGACCCTGCCGTCGTTCTGGCCCGCATAACCACAAACGCCGTTCGAGTCCCCGAAGGCGAACAATTCATCGCCGTAGGTGCTGATCTTCACCCGTGGCCGCCGGTCATCACCCTGGGTGATTCCGAGCGCGACGCTCAGTGTCGAGCTCATCGAGACGAACTCCCAGTATGGAGAATCGTCCGATGGGCTGCGAAAGGCGCCGGGGTCCATCCGCCGGGGTTCGCCGATGCCCAATGACTTCAGTGCATCGGCGGCATCCTGCATGCGGAACTGCCCGAAGCGGACGGCTTTGAGGAAGCGCACGCCGTCGGGGGACAGTGCGCTGTCCCCGTCCTCGTCGGCAAACCACGGCCGCACTTTCTCGGGAAGGACCAGCATCGGGACCTCGCGGGTGTAAGTAACGTGACCGATCTCCAGTGCCGGTTCCGACCAGGAGAAGTCAGTGCTTCCAGGGACGAACCGGGCTGCCACAATCCAGCGCCGGAACTGCGGATAAAGCAGTTCCGGCGGAAAGTCGGCCGTCTTGCCGAACGGCGACGGAGCAACCTGTTTCTGTTCGTTTTCGCCATACGGCTCCACGGTGATTGGCGTTTCGCGGAGGACCGACCACAGTTCGGCAAGCATGGTCTCCTTTTCGATCTTCTCCAGTAGGCGCGAGGCATACTCATCCAGCAGCCCCTTGGCGCTTTTCTCGCCCGGCTCGGATGGAGTCCATGCCGGCAGAAACGAGCTCCCCCCGGCCAGCAGCCGTACGGCCCGCGACTTCTCGATCTCGACCAGCTCGGGATTACCTGAAGGCGCGAGAATCGCTCCAGCTGCCTGTGCAAGGCTGAGGAACGTTACGGCACTCGAGGCATAGGCGCTGTCTTTTGCGGCCCGGGGGGCGGGCTCACCGGGCAACCGGAAATACCGCTTCCGCTTTGCCCAAGCGCCCTCGATACCGGATCGCTCGACAATCCGCCGTGCACCGTTGAGCGGGTCATCCGGATCAACACGACCCGCGAGCGCACCCAGATTCGTGGCGAATACGGGTTTATCGTCCGCCCTGAGGCGAGCGCAGGCACGTATCCGGTCCTCGAGCACCGGGCTCTGCTTTTCGCTGCGACCTCCCGTTAGACATTTCCGAGTAGACCATCCTGAATTGTCGTCGTGCATCATTGCGTTCTCATCTCCGGTAGTTCGTTATGATATCACTGCCGTCAGTCACGAGCGTGAGCCGCCGGCAGCGCTCGGCCTGGCGAGCCGAAATCCTGCCCTCCGACTGCAGGCACCTCAGTGCGCGCCGCGACAGGCTCAGTCGGTAACAGCCGGATCCCGCCGGCTCCTCCCGGTCACCGAACCGGAAGACCAGAGCCCGGTCGGCCGCGCGGATCCCCCGCTGCTGGCTCCTGACTGCGGCGTGTCGGCTTACTTGAGGGGTACTCGAGAACTGGTTTCCGCATCTGCGCATCATCTGTCTCCTTCTGACGCGGAGAAAAATGACGCCCGAACGACCCGTCAGCATGTCCAATTTGGCATTTTAATTGGAAACAATCTCGATATCCTTTGGCAATCACATCCTATCTGTGTGGAAACAGAAAATGACGAGTTTGGCAATCGAACTGGCAGGAGCCGCCGCCGATGTCGGTGACCGGAGCACGTCTCCCGCGCACCGCAGCAGCGACGTCGCAGCTCGCGACGATTCCGGGGAAAAGGAAAATGGTTAATCAGCAGAATGCCGGCGGAATGGTTAGGGTAAGTCGCTGCCGTGCTGGCTTAAGAGGCCGCTGACTCGTGCGACCGCCACAACACGCGGCGGGTCTGAGAGAAGCCGTCAGGCGGCTTGAACACCTGCAGCCGCGCGACCGCGCGGCAGCTTCACCGGCTTCCTCGCTCGAGCGAACCGTCCGCCCCCGGGCCAGGAACCCTAAGACCGGTCCCGTCCAAGCTCCCGGTCAGCAAAGCGCCCATCTATGCCATTGAGCTGCCCGGATCGCGATCCCGAAAGCAGCCGTGCGTTCATCGCCGGAAGCCGTTTCAGCCGGAGGGCCGTGCATGACATCCATATTGGACTTCGCCGGGCATCTGCCATTGCCTCGGCACGGGTTGGCGGCGATCCTTGCCACCTTTGACCACGGGAGGCATTTGCGGGAGCCCCTTTGCCGTCGGCCCACCCTCTTTGGCGCCTGGACGGGCACCGAGCGTCGGCGGCCCGTTTCCCGAGTGGCAATTTGGCATCCCACTGGCAAGGCGGCGGCGTTCCCTGGCAGGTCATCCCCCCGACCCCTGGAGCGGCTGAAACCCGGGATTGCGCTCGACCTTGACCGTGCTCGGCACCGCCCGCCGGGCATCGAGCGCGCGAAGATCAAGGTCGATGACGGCATCCATGGCTTCGCCATGGAGCTGGCGAAGCACCTGCCCGAGCATGAGGACGCCAGCGACCGTGCCGACGAAAGGCGCCCCGACCGCGGTTTCCGCTAGGCGGGTCAGGCCGCACGCGTCGACGCCGCGCTCGCGCAGCCGCCGATAGCCGACGGATCCTTCCAGGTTCGCCGCCGCTCTCGCCGGTCTGGGCTTCCACAAATCGGATGCCTTCCTCTGGGCGGGGAAGGTGTGAAGCCGGATCGCCTGGAAATCGGTGGCCGTGCGGCCGATCCCCGCCTCGACGATCAGGGGAAAGCCGGGCCCCTCGAGCTGGTGACGGGCAAGCGCATTATCGACGCCGCAGATCAGGATCGCCGGATCGTCCGGGCGACGCTGGAAGAGATCGTCGAACGGCCGCTCCACCAAGGTGGTCGCAAAGCCGAGCGCTTCCAGCGTGCAGGCGACATTTCGGGTCTTGCGGCCTTGCGCTCCGGGCCGGGTCAGGATCGACGTGCTCGCGGTCGACTGGGTGATGTGGTCGACGTCCTGGAGGACGAGCTTGACCCTGGAACGGTCGCCATAGGGGCACATGGCGAGCGCCCAAAGGAAGGCCTGGCCGAGATGGCCCAGGCCGAGCACCCAAAGGTGATCAGGCAAGGCCGTGAGCGCCGGCCCGTCGCTGGCCGGAGACAGCCAGTCCTGCTCCCCGTCGGGTCGCCAGATCGAGACACCCCTTGCGCGATGGCCGGCACCGGCCTCGCCGCGCAGCATTGCGAAGATTTCCGCCGCGCCGAGCGCTCCGGCCAGGACTGCAGCCGGAGCGATCGCGTGCGCTTCGGCGAGCCGGGAAGATCCGCTCGGAACGATGCCGCCGCACCATCCGGCGAATGTGAGCTGGAACCCCCGGTCGAACCTGCCATCGTCGGCACTGCCGATGATCGCCGTGGGCCGGTCGGCCTTCGAGGGGCCGATAATGCCGCCGAGCGCTTCGACAGCGGCGGAGAGCTTGGCCCCGGTCCAGGGCGCGAGAAGGGGCGAGTCGCCCAGATCGGACACGGTGACGCCGCCCAGCGCGAAACGTGCTGTGATATTGACCAACGTCAGCAGCGCGATCTGGTGGGGAAGGCTGTGCTGGACTTCGGGGCCGACCTCGATGTGGGCGGCATAGCCAGCGAGACGGGCCATCGCAGCCTCCGGGTCCGCGGCCTCGCCGAGATCGAGGTCGAGCTTCGCGAGGCGATTGAAGCCGTCGAGAAAGGCACTGAATTCTGCTTCTTTCATGTTCTGAATCCTCTTCAGAAGCTGATCCCGCGCCAGCCCGGCTTCGGCGGGGGCAGCACGATCCAGCGCCGGCCACCGAGGTGGCGATAGACGCCGACGCCGCCGAGATCGAAGGTCGCGCGGGCGAAGTTCGGAATGATGAGCGCCGTATGGCCCCTGATGGAGATCATCGGATGCTCACGATCGGAGGGGCTCTGGCCGCTGCTCCCGGGATGCGTATGGACATCGGCCAGCACCTCGATGCCGGTCGCGGCGCAGCGGTCCCACACCTTGTTGAGGGCGCCCCCGGAAAGTTGGACATAGCCGCGGCTGAGCGCCTGCGGGTCGATATCGTCATAGAAGACGAAGTCCCTCACCCGTCCGCCAGCCGCGTCCGCAGTGCCCAGCAGGAACGCGCCGCTTTCGCGAAAGCCGCCGCCGCGCCGGCGGAGCTCCCGCACCAGTCGCCACCAGCCGGGCCAAGTCAGTCGAATAGACTTATCCGACGCCATGATAGCCTCGCGAGTTGAGCAGCCGATGGGCTTCGGCAAGATACTGGACGATGCCGAGCTCGGGCCGCCACCTGAGGTGCGGGTAGTTCGCCGGCCAGTCGTGGTGGCCCTGCAACGACACCCGGTCGAGCGGGAAATAGAGGGCACGTCCCTGCTGCCAGTCGCAGCGGAAGACGCTGGAGAAGACCCCATCGCCTTTCGGCCAGCGATCCGCGCCGAGCACGGCATCAGATTGCGGATCCCAGAGACCGCCGGTCGGAAGCGCGGCCGGATAACCTCCGAGCTCGATCCGCAGGTGGAAGGTTGCGCCGTCGCGGGCGGTCACTTTGAACAAGGCGAAGGGCCAGTTGACGGTCACGAGCGCCCACCGGCCGCGAGCGACGCCCTCCAGGAAGGGCGCCGCCGCGACGTCGCGCTCGAACGAGGCTCGATCGGGGGTCATGGCTCAGCCGTTGATCCGGTCGGAGGGGACGAGGTCGAAGGTCACCGAGCAGCTGCCCGGATCGGCCAGCGAGCCGACATGGGTCGCTTCGTCCGGCCGATCAGTCGTGCCGGCGAGCTGGAGCGACAATTCGGCGGCGTCGGCCGGGTCGATATGCAGCTTCTTCTCGGCCCGACGCTTCACGGCCTTCAGCGTGGTGCCCGGGCCGAACTCGTCCTCGAAGGTCTTGCCGGCATAGCGGACGACCACCGCGATCCGCTTGCAGCGGCTGTGGTGGATGAAGATGGTCGGCGCATCGACCTTGCGGTTGGCGGCGAGCGGCTCGTCCTCATCCTCGAGGAAGATCGAGCCCGAGCCGAAAGCCTCGTCGAGCTCTTTCTCGAGGGCCTTGAGATCAAGGACGTCGACGCTGCGGTGCTGGACTTCGAGGCTGAAGCTGCGCTTGATGAAGATGTTGATCGGCATTGGATCGTAACTCCGTTCTTGGTCCCGGGAACTGCCGGGGATACGGAGTCATCGATTCGAGCGCCGGAATTCGTCTGGGCCGATTCTCAAGAAATTTCGGGCGCGCCGACCGCCGGGCAGCCGACGAAATAGGGGCAACGGCCGCAGACTCGCATGCTCGGCTTGGGTGGAAGAGCACCGCTGTTTATCGCCGAGAGCACCAGGCCGGCCGCTTCCACGTCCGCCGCCACTTTCGCCTCCTTGCGGGTCAACGGCACGACATCGCCGCCGGTCACGTGCGCGACCGTCACATTCGCATTACCGCCGAAGGCCTGCCGCGCGGCCGACAGAAGAAGACCGGCGCTGAGATCGTCACCAGTCTTCGACCGTCGACGGCCCGCGTCGAGAAAGCGGACCTCGGTGCCTGACGATGAACGTTTCACCAACGGTGCGTTGATCATCAGCTTGCCGCCGTCGACCGGAAGCTCGATCTGCTCGAAGCCAGGCGAGGAATAGCCGGTCGCGAGGTCGGCGAGCACATTCGCCTGCCGCTCGGCATGAGCGAGATAGTCTGTCGCCAGACCATGGTCGGCGGGTCCCCGCTCCGACCAGATCTCTCCGAGCAGGTCGGCAATGGCAGCTTCGACACCGGGGCCGGCCAATGCCGGGACCCGGTCGACCAGCTGATAGAGGACGCCCGACGTCTGCAGGAAGGGTGACTCGTGGCGCCTTCCGGGGATGCCGAAATAGCGCCGATAGGCGATCTTGAGGCCGCAGCTTTCATAGTCGCGGATGTCGAACAGGTTGATGCTGTCCGTGCCGACCGCGGCCAGAACGGGCGCTGCCGTCTCGATCCTGATCGATGGCGAGCCAAGGCGCTCCTGGTCCAGCGTGCCGAGCCGTGCGAGGAAGGAGGAGGGCTTGCGCGCAGCCTTGTTGGCCTTCTCGCTGTGATACAGCCGGAGATGGTCCTCCGCGCGCGAGATGGCCACGAAGAACAGGCACTCCTCCTCCTCGAGATGCGTCTCCCTGGTCTCCGGCTCGATCAGCCCCGGTGGCAGCGGGCTGTCGTCGCTCAGGAACTTCCCCGGCAGGCAATATTCATGCAGTCCGACGACATGCACGGCAGGGAATTCGAGACCCTTGGCGCCGTGGATCGTCAACAGCTGGACAGCATCGGCATCGCTTCCCAGCGCCGCGCTACGCAGGTCGCGATCGTCGGCGAGCAAGATCGTGCTGCGCATCCGTTTCAGCGCGCGCGACGCGGTCAGCGGCTGCCCGCCAAGCTCGCGCTGGTCAAGGAAGGTCAGCAATGCCTGCACCGCGGCGCGTGCCGATGCCCCCTCGGGGCCGGTCATCCCGGCAAGGTCTCGAAGATAGTCGGAACGGTCGACCAGCCAGCTCGCGGCGACTTCATAGGCCGGCGTGTAGGGCTCGAGACCGCCGAGCTGCGCGCCAAGGCGTTCCAGCGCAGCCGCACCACGAGCGCTGATCCCTTCGACGCTGGAGGCCCGGCTCAGCAACGAGACCAACGGCTCTCGATCGTCCTGCGCCCTCCGGACCAGCGCGCCGATATCGGCAGCGCCAACGCTGATTTCGCGGATCGCCGCAACGCGGACGAGTGCGCCGCCATTGGTCTCGGCGAGCAGGGCGAGGACTGCGAAGATGTCGCGGACCTCCTCCCGCTCGAAGAAAGAGCCGAGATGGCTAGTGGCAATGCCGTGGCGGGCAAGCAGGCCGGCCGCAATGTCGAGCCGGGCATTGGTCGGCGCGAGCACTGCCTGGCGGGCGAGCGGAACGCCCATCTCGCGAAGGCGCAGGATTTCCGCGGCGAGGAGCTCGCCTTCGCAGGCGTCGTCCAGCCCTACCAGCAGCCGGGTCCGTGTTCCCGGATCCTTCCGATCCGCCTCGGGGTCATAGGCGAGACCCTCTCGGCCGGCCCGCATCTCGCGAGCAAAGGCCTTGCCAAGCTCGACGATATGTTCGGTAGAGCGATAGTTCCACTTGAGCGGCAACCGCTCGCCGCCGCGAAAGTCGCTCTCGAAGCAGGCCATGTTGGCCGACGATGCGCCCCGCCAGCGATAGAGTGACTGGCGGGCATCTCCGACCACCCAGAGCCGGGCACCGGCGCGATAGAGTTGAACGAGCATCCGCGCGCTGGCGCGATTAACGTCCTGATATTCGTCAACAAGGACGTGGGCGTGGCGCGCGGCGACCTGCCGCCGGATCTCCTCGTCGGCGATCATCAACTGGGTCGGCAACATGACCAGGTCGCCGAAATCGACGACACCCGCCCGCCGCAGCGTGTCGGCGTAGATCTCATAGACCTGGGCCGCCTCGCAGGCGCGACCGGCGGCTTCGACCTCCTCGGGCGTCCTGGCCGCTTTCCGCGCCTCCTCGGCGCGGCGCGCGAACTCCTCAGGTCCGACCAGCTCATCCTTCGCCCGCGAAATGGCGTTGAGGATCGTCTTCAGCGACTGCTCGGGATATCGCAGGTCGTGATAATGGTTCAGGCCGAGCAGCGGCAACCGGTCCTCGAGCAGCTCGATCGCCTGGGCGCGATCGATCAGCTGTACATTGGCGGGAAGGCCGAGGCGGTCATAATATCGGCGAATCAGGTCGAGTCCGAAGGCGTGGAAGGTGCCGCTCCACATTTCGGCCGCCGCGTCAGGGTTGGCGAGCATGATGCGCTCAGCGATCTCGCCGGCTGCCTTGTTCGAGAAGGTCAAGGCGAGGATCTGGCCGGCGGTCACTCGGCGCTCTTTAAGCAGGTATTGGACCCGCATGATTAAGGTCCGGGTCTTGCCTGAACCAGGGCCCGCTTCGAGGAGAAAGGCGGGGCCATCGAACCTTGCTGCGTCGATCTGGCTCTGGTCAGGCTTGATCGCGCCGCCGATCCGGCCATCGTCGGGCGCAGCGATATCCGGGCCAAGAATGCTGTCGAACAACTGTCGGCGGACGAGCGCCGGCGGCAGCTTGAGTAGGCCCGCAATATCCGATGCGCTTCTTCCTTCATCCAGGAACAGCCGGCGGGCCAGGCTGCGCGGCAGCAGGAACTCTCGGCCGAAGACGTTTGCCTGCAGTTCGCGTCGCTCTCGCGGCCCATAGGCGTCGACCCGCGAAAGCGCCCGCGAACTTCCAGCGTCCGGATCCGAACCGGTGCATGGCTCCTGGGGGCGATGAAGCTCGAGGTGACCGAGCTCATGCGCGATGAAGGCCGCCGCCTCCTCTGCCGACACGTCGTTCCGGACGTAGATCGTCAGCCATTCACGCAGCAGCTTCGCGTCGCTCGTGCCGATGACGCTATCCCCTGGAGGCACGGACACGATCTTATATCCAAGCCCCGTGGCCGCCGCGTTCACGGCTGTAGGGCCCTCGGCATCTGGCGCTACATGTGCTTCGCGCAGCTCCCGGGCCGCACGCCGCGCAAGGTCGAAGGCGCTCATGGCTGGTCTTCCAGCCATCGTCGCTTGAAGACTTCGGGCACCTCCGACCGGGCGAGCGCCGCCGCGAATTCCTCGGTGCCGTCATCCTGCGGCTTGCCGCGATTGCGATTTTCAGCAGTCGCGAGGCCATAGCCCGGCGGGCCGGCAAGATAATCGCGCAATGCATCGATCGACTGGCCGAGCAGGTCGGCAAGATCGCGAAGGCAACGCGCGCCCAGACCCCGCAGGCGCTTCTGCTGGAGCCGGACCAGGAAGTCGCGGTCCCGCACCACCGGCTCGATCGCCATCCAGGTCGCCGGGCGCGCGAGCTTCTGCGCGGCCGCCTCGCCGGAGGGGCGCCGCGAGACCTCCCCAAGATAATAGCTCTGCAGCTTGAGCACGGTCAGATGCTGCTCCTCGTCAAGCTTGACCGGGCCGTCGGTTGCGGCATCCGCGGCCGCCTCTACCGCTGCGTAAGCGACGAGATGCTCGAGCAACATATCGATCGCCGCGTCGTCGAGCTCAGCGACCAGGTCGGCATCCCACCGGCCGTGCTCGATGAAATTCTCGGCCAGCTTGCCGAGGTCAGGATTGGCTTTCGTCATGAACCCTTCTCCGCGAGCGCATCTTGGACGATGCGCGTGAATTCCGACTTCAGATTGGCGAGCGTGCTTTTCGCCTTGCCGGTGAGCCGCACCAAGTCGTTGGGTGCGTCCGGCGCGTCGATCGGCAGGTCACCCGCCATGATCAGCATGAAGAGGCGCCGCCGCTCGGGGGTCTTCAGATATTTCCCGGCAAGGCCGGCAAGCGAGGCATCGCGCGCTAGACGATTTGCGAGCTTTCCTCCGTCGCTGCGCTCGTGCTCGTCGGCAAATTCGACGCTGCGCTGGCGATGGCGCTTGAACAGCCGCCGATAGGCATCCTTTACCCGATTCCTGAGCTCGCGGTGGAAGGTGATCTCCCACCAGTCGATCGAGTCGACCTTCGCCAGGTCGTCGAGGAAGGAGATCATTGCCTCATGGGCGAGTTCCTCCTTGTTCTCGCCAAACCTCCCGCAGATAGCGAGGGCATAGGCATAGGCCCGGGCGATCAGGGGCTGGCTGAGCCGATCGCTCAGCTCCCGCGATCCCTCTAGACGGTATCGACGCACGAGCCGCGCAAGGGCAGCCTCGGGAAGGTAGCCGCTGGCGCCCGGCCGATCGATGCTGGCCGCGGTCAGCAGCTGCTCAGGCGTTAGTTGCCGGGCCCAGTCGAGGGCGCGGGCGACGAACGCCGGGTGAACGAGTTCTTCCGGGTCTGAACCATCCTCACTCACCGCTCGTCATCCTTACCCTATTGCATTTCAGACGTTCATCGCGGCCTCACCCGGAAAACGTCTGACACTTTTCTTGAATTCCTTTCGCCCGTCGGTTGTGGCACTTGCACCGCTTCATCACCGCTATGATGCCCGCTGTCCATCGGCCGAGGCAAGCGCGGGTGCATTATCCATCCCGAAGCAGGACTTTGGCTTGGACCCTTGCTGGGCTCGCTCCGGTGTCCTCTCGACCGCCATCTCCTTCCTTGGCCTCTACCGCAATCCGACGATCGCCGACGTCACCTCCCGCTCCGATTGGCGGATCGCTGACCTGCTTCATGCCGCAGGGTGGCGACGAACGGCCGCTGCGGATCGGAAAGGAAGGTCGCGATCCTCGTGAGCGTCTTCTCCTCCTCGGCATAGAGGATGTGGATGCTGGTCTTGGAACGGCGTGCCTAAGAGAGTGTAGATTTCGGTCCGCGGCAGCCCCAAAAACATTCTGACGGCAGTGCGCCGGAGCGACCACAGAGGCCGATTAGACGTATTCGCAGATACCCTGACCGCGAATCCGTCGATCGAAGCTCGTCCGCCAGAATCCGCTTTGGCAGTTCGCCTCGCCAGACCTGACATTCCGCTCACGGCCCAAAATCAGCCCCAAAGCCGATGCTCGCATAGTCCGGGCTCCCTCCGCTTGACCCGGGCGTTATCGGGGTGTTCATGCGATAATGGCGGGCGGGCCCCTGCTCGGGTGCGGCTAGACAGCGGTCGCATCGAGAGTTCGGTGTCCTGCCTGCCACGTTTCCGAGGAACTTGCTCGCATGGCTGCACGCGGAGCCTTCATCGGCCCGATCATCGACGATCTCGATACCATCTCGAGCCGCGTGCGCGCGCGCAGCAAGCTCGGACTGACGGATCTCAACCGCATTCTCGAGGACTTCTTCAAGGACCTGCTAAACCTCATCCACAAGGCGAACCTCGCGAACCTCAACGAGACGCGGCGCAACGCGCCCGGGCTCGATCTCGGCGATACTACCAGCGCCACCAAGCGCGCCTTCCAAGTGACCTCGCAGGCAACTTCGCAAAAGATCAACAAGACGCTCGCCGCGATCAGCGATGCGGACGCGGCGCTCTACGACGAGATCTACGTCCTGATCATCGGCGAGCGCCAGGCGAAATACCGGCTAGATTCTGCACAGGTGAAACGGATCGGGTTCAAGCGCCGCAACATTATCGGCATGACCGAACTGGCGAGCCGGATTATTGCCAGCGACATCGATACGATCCGCGCGGTCTACGAGAAGCTGCGCGCCGAGCTGCAGCGGATCACCGTCGAGCTCGAGGTCGCAATCGACGGCAAGTTCGCGACCTCGCTCGCGGGGGTGGTCGAGGACCGCCCGGCGGTGCATCGCAGCGATGCCTCGCTTCTCTTTGCCGACGACGAGGAGGGCGGGCTCTTCGACAGCCGCGAGGAAGCACAGTCGGCGCTCGACGGATTCATCGACCGACTCGAACTGCTCCCGCGCATGACGCGCCAGTTCTTGGGTTGGCTGTTCGACAACACCGATCTCGCGCTCGGGCTCGACAAGCCCGGCATGTTCTCGACCGGGCTGTCCGTTAATGCGGACCTGGTCGCGCGCAAGCACAGCGACCAGCGGGTGCTGCAGGAAGATATCCGCCTGCTTCGCAGCTGGCGGTTCGTTGATTACGACGACGACGGCGACGGGACGTCGCCGCGCATCAGCATCGGCTTTCCCGGCGCGCATGGGACGAGCCTGCCCGAAGCGCTGCCCTACTTCCTGATCGAACGGAAACTCTCGGCCGAGACCTTGTTCTCGACGATGAACTTTACTGTCTTTGGTCCACCGCCGGTCGCAGACGCCCCGGCACTCGCCAAGACAAAGAAGCGCAAAGCGCCGCGCAGGAAATAAGGGATGCCCCCGCGAAGCGCCGGAGCCTCCCGGAGGGGCTGTTAGGGAGGGCTTCGCGAGAGTGTGCCCGCGTCGGGTGGCTGGTCGGCAATCCGCCGGATGTGCAGCGGGACGCCCGCCTGCCGCAGCCGCCGTGCGAGGTTCGATTGAATGCCAGAGCTTTTTGCGACGAGCGCCACGGGCGGCTCCGATCGGCCTGACTATACGATACCATAGCGTCCATTCGGGATGGCCGCTCGTTCTGTAGAACACCAGTTCCTGAGAAGAAGCCTAGACGTCGTTCGTCTCCCTCGTCATCTTCCTGCCCAGGAGCGGACTGGCGGTTCCGGCCCGAAGCCGCAATGCAGGTATTGGCAAAGCTGCAGGTCAGCAAATCGCCGACGATACATTGCATGATTGACGCAGCGACGTGCGCGAGCTGCCCAACCCGACTTAGGCAAATCCGAGCATCTCCCGCTGCCCGGCCCAGTCTAACGGCAGGTTGTTGATGCGCGCCAGGAACTGGCGATTGAGGTGCGCGGGCTGGCGGCCGTCGAGAATGGCGGCGGTGATGTCCGGCGCCAGATAGGACAGGCGAAGCAGACTGCAGAAGTACTGGTTCGACAGCTTCATGCTCGACGCGGCGGCTTCTAGTGATCCGTTAGCTGAATCGGTGATTGCCTTACGCGCTTGGTGGGCGCGAACGATCAGCTTGATGAGCGATGGATCGCGCCTGGCGTTGGGCCAATTGTCCAAGGCCGTCGCAATTCGGGCCTCACCGCTGCAACGAACCAGCGACGCATTGACGGTCACCTGGTCTTCGACGCCGGTGAACTGGATCACGATCCGGTCGGGATGCACAGTGATTCGCTCGATATACTGAATGATCAGTTCGCGGTTTGGGTTGGGCGTCTCCCACTTCGCATCGGTGTGTTGACGCAGCTGGTGGATAACGAGGTTTTCGATGTCACCAGCCGGAACCCTGTGAACCGGAAGGGACAGCCTCTCCTTGTCCTTGCAGCTGATGTAGTAGCGATAGCGGGCCCCGTTCTTGTTCGCATGATTGGGCGACATGCGGCGCCCGTCGCAATCCCATAAGATGCCGGCGAGCAGGCTTGGGTGCTTCGCATCAAGGGCATGCTTGTGCCGCACCCGATTGCTGGCGAGAAGGTTGGCCACCTGTTCGAAGGTTGCTGCATCGATAATGCCCTCGTGCTCGCCGGGATATGCCTTGCCGCGATGAGTGATCTCGCCAAGGTAGATCCGATTGGCGAGCATTTGGTACATGGATCCCCTGCTGAAATTCGTGTTGCCAAAGGCTCGACCATCCTTGAGCGTCCGCGCCTTGGTTCGAATGCCCTGTGCAGCCAGTTCGGCCTGCAATGCATAAACGGAACCGAGCTCGAGGTAGCGTGCGAAAATATGCCGCACCCGCTCCGCCTCTTCGGGAACAATGACGAGCTTACGATCCCTGACCTCGTAGCCGAGGGGGACGACCCCGCCCATCCACATGCCACGGGCCTTCGAGGCTGCGATCTTGTCGCGGATGCGCTCGCCGGTGACCTCGCGCTCGAACTGGGCAAAGGACAGCAGGACATTGAGGGTAAGGCGGCCCATGCTTGTTGTGGTGTTGAACGCCTGGGTCACGCTGACGAATGAGGCGCCCTTCTTGTCGAGGATGTCGACGATGCGGGCGAAGTCGGCGAGGCTTCGGGTGAGCCGATCGACCTTGTAGACCACGATGATATCGATCTTGCCGGCCTCAGCGTCAGCCAGCAACTGCTGAAGCCCTGGCCGGTCCATCGAGCCTCCGGAGTAGCCACCGTCGTCATAGAGCTCGGGGATCGCCTCCCAGCCTTCGTGCGTCTGGCTGAGGATAAAGGCCGCACAGGCCTCGCGCTGGGCATCGAGACTATTGAAGGTTTGGTCGAGCCCCTCTTCGGTCGACTTGCGCGTATAGATCGCGCACCGACGCCGCTTGGGCGCGTCATGCTTCATTGAATGTCGCGCTCCTTGCGCTTCAATCCGAAGAACCTTGGGCCGGACCATGCAGCACCAGTGATCTCCCGGGCGATCTGGGTGAGCGAGGAGTAATGTCGGTTCTCGAATTCAAAGCCGTCGTCGAGCACAGTTACGCAATGGACCGTGCCATGCCAGTGACGGACCAGCCGAGTACCCGGCTTAAGCGAGCGGGGACCTTCCACGTCTATGTGGCCCTCGACCGACAGCTGCTCGGCCAGACGGTCGAGCTCCCTCAATCTGGCGGGCGGCAGGCCCCCGTAGGCCTTCTCCTGTAGGCGCCAGGCGATGGCGCGCTTCAACTGGCTCGCGGTTAGGCCCTCAGGTAAGGGCTGGCCCCTGTGCAGCCGCCGCCACTCAGCGCGCAGCCGTGCTGGCGGCCTGACCGCCAGCACGTCCAGTTGCTCGTTTACACGCACCGTCTCAGCGCTCGATACGCCAGGATGTCTCGCCGCTGGTTCGGCACTCGCGAACAAGATCTTGGCCCTTCTTGCGTAGGCCGGTCATGAAGGCGCGAGCACTATGGGGCAACCAGCCGGTCGCGTCGGTGATCTCGGCCATTGTGGCGCCTTTGGGCCGGGACAGCATCTTCTGGACCGTGGCGGCCTTGGTAGGACCAGAGCGGGGTGTGCTCTCCTTGACGGTAGCTTCAGGTTGTTCGGTCATCTGAGGTCTCCTGCGGGCGCCGACACCATGTCGGCCCCACTACCTCACGCTCCGTCAACCCGCGGGTCCGGAGCAACATGCGCAGATCGCTGGCGCACCCACAGCAATGCTCTGGTTGCGGGCGAAGTCGAATGGAATTTGCGCACTGCGACGAAAGCTGCGGGTGGACTTCTGACCCGGCAAAGGTGTCGTGCCAGTCATGGACATGGACGACGAAACTCAGGAACTCATCACCCTGCTCTGCACCAGAATCGGCATGATCATGGAAGACGCCAATGTGGTGGCGCTGACAATTGGCAGCAGGGATCAGGATGCACGCTTGGCGGCCATTGCCAAGCTTGACGTAGCAGCGGAGCAGATCGGCAGGCTGATCAAGGCAACCCAATCACTGCTCCGCTAGGTCTGAACGGAAGAAATGACAGCTCGGTTTAGCGAGGAGGTCTAAATCTGCGTGAGATGCAGGGAAAGGTATTTTCGCAGCAGGCGACGTGTCGTTTCTCCGGGGAGTTGATCGGGATTGGTCGAGAGCGCGTGAAAGAAGGCGTCGCGAATCCCCTTCAGCTCGGTGAAGACTGCAATATCCTGATCCGCTCCAGCTGGATCGAGTGCACTCGCTATGATCGCGAACTTGTCCGCCAGGCGATATTTGTCCTTCATGACTGTGCGCATACGGCCGCGACATTCTGAGCGCTTGGCGGCAGCGCGCTGCTGATCGATGCGGTCCAGGACGCCTCGTATCGCTCGAAGGTCGCACCGATCAGGATTTCGAGCCCCGCCCAGGCGGAAATGAACGCACTGAGTGGCTGCAGCCTGTTTTCATGGGACTGCGCCAGCAGCCGCGGGACATGGCGTAGATTCTTCGGTGCCTTGTCCAGGGCGTGCGCGAGCTTGACCGCCTCTATCGCCTGATCGGGCAACAGGGACGATTTCGAGCTCATCGTGAAGCTCGCCTGGGGCGTGATGATATAGGTCGGGCGCTCGCTTCCAGTGGCGATCATCATGTTGGCGATCCCCAGCATCTTGCCGTCATGAGCTACGCCTTCAAATCCGGCCAAGGCGAGAGCAGTCAATGCAGTGTGCCGCACCTGACGGGCCATATCGCCAAAGTTCGTTCCAGCCTCGGCATCCAAGGAAAGCGCAAAATCGCCAAGATCGACGACGTGGTCGAGTTCGCGGTCGGCGATTTCCCGTTCGCAATCGACGACCAGAAGCATGCCGTCCTTGGTATCTGCGAGCTCGCCTGCTGGCCCGGCGAAGATCGTATCGAAGCGCTCGCGCGGCGTTTGACCGGCGGGACACTCGCTTCCTACCAGGGAGGATGTGACGAGGGCGCCGCTCGTGTTCCTCCGCCGAATGTGCAGCGCCGCTTCGTCGTGAGCCCTCGTGAGGGACGCCCGCCGGCCCGTTGCATCGATCAGCACCAGCTGATCGTGTCCGATTGCTTGGGTTAAGGACGGAAGCAGATAGAGTTCGATGGACCTGGCGCGCATCGCCGCAGAGTAGAAGATTTGGTGGCCCTAAAATAGGCTGTGATGGCTTCGACGGTTCGGTCGTTGGCTTCTGGCCGGCCTGGAGGCCGCCATGCGGCCAAGCCACCGGCCTCACGTCGGCAAAATCTCAGCATAGCTTCGCGGGACCCAAATTTTTGCTTCGCGATCCAGCTCGCGATATTGTCCACCGGTGGCGGTGAAGAAGCGTTCGGTAGCGAAGTCGGCTGCGACTGCTTCAATCGGGTAGGACCGCTCGCCCTCGCCAGGATTGAAGACCGCGGGGTGGAGAAAACAAAAGATTCCCATCGCCTTGCCGCCTGAGAGAAACCACTCATTGTGGCCTCCTGTGCGATCCTCGATGCTTTGTTTGCAGCTTTCGACTGACGGGAGCGCGCCCAGGCCAGGCCCCCACGTCCGACCGTTACTACCGCCGTCGCAATTGTGAACTCTGACGATCGACGTCTCTGGCGTGAGATCGACAATGATACCGACGCTACCGCACGCCGCGGCGTCCGCCGGATCGCCATGTGTCGGACCGGCATCTGTCTTCAAGATCGTGGAGTAGCACATTTCCCATTGCGGATTGGCGAGGGCGTCGCGCAGATCTTGAGGGTAGCCGACGTCATGTGACGACATTGGCGTGTTGAAATGCACGAGGAGCGCCTCGTGTTGCCTCAGGACCGTTCGCACCTCGTCGATCAAGTTCATCCGCTCCGCCCTGAATTGGCTGCCTCCACGGCAACACGCTCCAGCCGACACAATTCGGTTATCGCCATCGTGAGAGAACCGAAACCTCGGAAAGGTAAAGGAGGAACGACAACCATACGCTACGGCGATCTCGAAAGTCGCCAGGCTGCGCCCGGCTCAGTTGCCATCGTCGGCGAGCCCATGAACGTAGGGCAGCTTCCGACGAGCTAATCCGAAGCAGGGAATGGCAGCTTGGTCGTCGGGACCGGCGCGATCAACAGCGCATGGTAGATTCCGGAATAGAGCCGCCGCTTCGCATCGGCGACCGATCAATCCGCCTCCACCGCACCGATTGCTCTCGACGCCCTTGTCAGTTAGACAAAATGAGGGTCAACTTTCTGGGCGGGTCCAAAAAATTGATTCGCAGGCAGGGATGCGCTATGGATGGGAAGCCGGATCTGAGATGGGGCGTCGAGCGCAAGCTCGAGTTCATCGAATTCCGGCTTTTCTGGGAAGGCCACGTCAATCGCAGCGACATCATCGACACCTTCAATGTGTCGGTCAACCAGGCGTCGACGGACCTGAACCGCTACCTTAGCCTGGCACCGGACAACATGAGTTACGACAAGAGTGCGCGAACCTATGTCCGCACATCGTCGTTTAAACCGCTTTTCCTGAAACCCGATGCCAGCCTCTACCTGTCGCAGGTGCGTTCGTTGTCGAATGGCCTACTCGATACACTTGAAGCTTGGATTGGAGACATCCCGGATTTCGGGAGCGTCCCTTTCCCGGCCAGAAGCGTGTCCCCGACCGTTCTTCGCACGATTGTAGTTGCGATTCGCCGTCATGAGGCAGTCGAAGTTTGCTACCAGTCTATGTCCTCGCCAGAGCCGCAATCGCGCTGGATCATTCCCCACGCCCTCGGGTTCGATGGCTTCCGCTGGCATGCGCGCGCGTTTTGCGAGCAGAGCGGACAGTTCAAAGACTTTGTTCTGTCCCGCATCTCGGAAACCAAGCAAAGCCGCCGGGCGGACGCGCGGGCTGCCAATGACACAGCTTGGCATGAGTTGGTGCATTTGGAAATCGGGCCCCACCCCGCGCTCAGTGAGGGTCAGCGTCGCGCGATCGAACTCGATTACGGGATGACCGGTGGGCAAGTGATTATCCCGGTTCGGCGGGCCTTGTTGTACTATACATTGAAGCGTTTGGGGCTCGACACCGATCCCTCAGCCAGGCGCCCTCAAGATCAACAGATAGTGCTTCTGAACGCGGACAAGCTCGCGCCCTTGAACGGGTATGGCGCCAACACATGATCCAGAAGGCGGAGACCTCAAAATATCGGATGTCCTTTGGCACCGGCGGCTTGTTCTTGAACGAGAGCGTTGCGATCGCTCGCCTCTATCAGGATCTGGGGGACTGGACTGCAGTCAAGAAGGCCGCGGGCGAACAGGGTGTCATCCCGTTCAGTAAGCAATCCTCGGTGACGCGCTCGGTCCGGGAGATCGCCAATCGCCTCGAAGTTCTCACGCCGGATGAGATCAATCTACTTTGTCACGGTGATCACGCGGATCAGCTTTCGATCCTCTGGCTGGCACTGTGCCGCGGCTACCGTTTCATTGGTGAGTTCGCGATCGAACTCCTGACCGAGCGTTTCCTCAGTTTCCGCACCCATGTCACATACGACGACTTCGATGCTTTCTATGCGGCCAAGGCCGAATGGGAGCCGGAGCTCGAAGCCATCAGCGTTTCGACCCGTGAAAAGCTGCGTCAGATCCTGTTTAGGCTCATGAGAGAGGCGGGGATCCTTAACCAGGACGATCATATCTGTCGGGCGCTGCTCTCGCCGAGCTTCATGGCACTGATGGCGCAATGCGACCCGCATGAACTGCGGTATTTCCCGGGCGCGGAGCTCGGCAGGCAAAGGGGCGCCTGATGACAAGAGATACAAACACGATGACGCCCCGGGAGCGTCAGGACCATTTGCTTGAAGTCGTTTCAAGCCAGCGCTTTCTCAGGAAGCTAGGCCTGGGGAACGAGGTTCCTTTCTTCATCTGCCCTTTCCCGGCTGGCGACGCTGTGGACATGGAACAGGTGCGGGGTCAGCTGGTCAGACAGCTCGCCAATCGCGGCGTCACGGTGCTGGATATCAATCTCTATGATCTGGCGATCGAAATGCTGCGCGAGCGCGGGATCTGGGATGAGCTGATCGCTGCCGAGCCGGGTGTCACAAAGGACGAGCTACAGGAGCTTTTGCAGAACGTCCTTGATCCCGAGACGCACCTCATCCCCGAAATCGGCAAGTGGCTAGCAAGCCAATCATTTGACGTCTTGTTCCTGTCCGGCGTGGGTGAAGTCTTCCCCTATATCCGTTCGCATAATGTGCTGAACAATCTTCAGAGCACGGCCAAGGAAAAGCCAACCCTGATGTTTTTCCCTGGAAGCTACACGCATGCTTTGGCCAGCGGGGCCTCGCTGGATCTTTTCGGGATTCTGCACGACGACAAATATTATCGTGCATTCAATATCTTCAATTACGAGGTCTGAGGGGGCCGATATGACCATTTTGCGCGACATATTCGAGAAGCCCGTCGACCGTCCGATCGAGGGCGTGATCAAGGCAGACGACGACGCGAGTCTGCGGGTAGAGCTCGAGGAGTATGTCCTTACGAACGAGATCGAGAAGCAGATCGAGAAGTTTCTCGACGCCTACAATAACTACACGACAGCCAATGGCGTCTGGATTTCCGGTTTTTTCGGCTCGGGTAAATCGCACCTTCTCAAGATGCTGGCGATGGTGCTCGAAAACCGCGAGGTCGACGGCGCAACGGCCTATGAGCTGTTCAAGGACAAGTGCGCGGATAATGAGATCCTTTCAGCCGACCTCAAGCGAGCCGTTGCGCTTCCGTCGAGGAGTATCCTCTTCAACATCGACCAGAAGGCCGATGTCATTTCCAAGGACCAGACCGATGCGCTGTTGTCGGTCTTCCAGAAAGTCTTTGATGAGGCCTGCGGCTACTATGGCAAGCAAGCCCACATTGCCCAGTTCGAGCGCGATCTCGACAGCCGCAACGTCTACGGCGCCTTCAGGGAGGCCTATGAGGCAATTGCGGGCAAGCCTTGGGAGCGCGGGCGGGAGCAAGCCCTGCTCGAAGGCAGCAACATCGCCAATGCTTATGCAAAGGTGACCGGCGCCGATGCGTCCGAGGCAGTCGGGATTCTCAACAAGTATCGCTCGGATTACAAGGTTTCGATCGAGGATTTCGCCGACAAGGTGAAGACCTACATCGATGCTCAAGGCAAGGATTTCCGCCTCAATTTCTTCGTTGACGAGGTCGGTCAGTACATCGCTGACAACGTCAAGCTGATGACTAACCTCCAGACGATCGCCGAAAGTCTGAACACCAAATGCCGTGGGCGGGCCTGGATCATCGTAACCGCGCAGCAGGACATGAATGCCGTCATTGGCGACATGAACGAGCGCCAGGAAAACGACTTTTCTAAGATCCAGGCGCGTTTTGCCAACCGGATGCCGCTCAACAGCGCTGACGTGGCAGAAGTGATCCAGAAGCGCCTGCTAAAAAAGACTGAGCTGGGGGTGGAGAGCCTCTCGGATCTGTACCGCCGCGAGAGCAACAACATGCGTACGTTGTTCGATTTTGCGGATGGCTCGATTCATCTGAAGAACTTCGAGGACCGCGACCACTTCATCCACAGCTACCCGTTTGTCCCCTATCAGTACCCGCTGTTCCAGATGGCGATCCAAGGCCTGTCGCAGCACAACGCTTTTGAAGGCCGGCACAGTTCGGTCGGCGAGCGTTCGATGCTGGGTGTGTTCCAGGAGGTCGCCATTCATCTGGCTGAGCTGGAGCTTGGCCAGATTGCGACCTTCGATCTCATGTTTGAAGGCATACGCACTGCACTGAAATCCAGTGTTCAGCAATCGATCCAGATTGCCGAACGCAACCTTGGTGACAAGTTCGCCACGCGCATTTTGAAGGCCCTGTTTCTCGTCAAATATGTGAAGCCGTTCAAGCCGACGGCCCGCAATGTAGCGATCCTCATGCGCGAGAAGTTTGATGAGGATGAAACCGCGCTCAAACGCCGGGTCGAGGCGGCTCTGAGCTTGCTCGAGCAAAACACCTACATCCAGCGCAATGGCGACCTCTTCGAATTCCTGACCGATGAGGAAAAGGATGTCGAACAGGAGATCAAGAACGTCGACGTCGACGCTACGGAGATCGCTCGGGAGTTGGAGGCGCTGATCTTTGATGGGGTCATCAAGGACCGTAAGATACGCCATGACGGGGCGGGACATGATTACTCGTTTGCCCGCAAGCTCGACGATCGCCTCCAAGGGCGGGATTACGAGCTTTCGATCAATGTCGTCACACCTTTCCACGAGCACAGCGGCAATGCCGAGGCGCTGCGTATGGGCAGCATGTCAAACGACGAACTGGTGATCCTGCTCAAGGCAGACGACCGCTTCGCCCGTGACCTGGTGATGTACAAGCAGACCGAGAAATATGTCCGCCAGACCCGCGCCACCGCTCCCCAAGCATCGATCGAACGGATCATCAGTGACAAGGGGCAACAAAACGCGAACCGCTATAGGAATCTTTCGACCCGGGCGAGAACGCTGGTTGCGGAAGCGCAGCTGTTTGTGCGCGGTGAGGAACTGGATTTGCGTGGCGAGGATCCGCAGGCGCGGATCCGGCGCGCATTCCAGATGCTCGTCGATAAGGTCTACACCAATCTGCCGATGCTGCGCGGGGCGAGCTATGCAGAGACCGACATTGGCCGCTTCCTGAGGCAGACCAATGACGGCGCGCTGATCTCGGGTGCCAGCAACCTGACCGAAGCCGAGCAGGAAATCCTCAACTTTGCGCAAGGCAACGTCCGCACCGGTGTTCGCACGTCGGTCAAGGCGATCGTTGAGAGGTTTGAGGTCAAGCCCTATGGCTGGCCCCATGCCGCCATCCTCTGCACTGTCGCCAGCCTCTTTGCCCACGGCAAGCTGGAAGCCCGCTCGGATGGCGCTCCGCTTGAGGGGGACGCGCTGGAAAAAGGGCTGAAGAATGCGCATGCACTGGCGAACATAGTTCTCGATCTGCAGGTGGAGTTCACCGCCAACCAGGTGCGCACCCTGCGTGAATTCCATGCCGAAATGTTCGACAGCCAGCCTGTCGCTTCCGAGGCAAAGGCCCTGGGCAAGGAAACGGGAGAGGCTATCACGAAGCTGGTGGCTGAACTGGCAGCGCTCGAGGAACAGCTCAAGGACTACCCGTTCCTCGCGGTGATCACGCCAGTCATAGCAAAGCTGCGCGAGGTGGAGAGCAAGGCCTATGGCTGGTACTTCACCGACCTCCCTCGGCATGCAGACCCACTGCTCGATGTGAAGGAGCAGGTGATTGATCCTGTCCGACGCTTTATGGGCGGGGCCCAGCGCAAGATCTATGATGAGGCCCGCAACTTCCTCGCCGAGCAGGTAACGAACCTGTCCTACACGGGCAGCACTCAGGCCGAAGCGATCCGGGCGGTTCTGGCCGATCCGCTCTGCTATAAGGGCAATGCAATCCAGCAGGTAAAGGCTGAGCTCGACAAGCTGCGTGCCAATGTCGATGCCCTGCTGGTGCAGGAGCGGAACAGCGCTCTCCGGGTTCTGGCCGAGCTCAAGACTAAGATCGAGGCTGTACCGGAATTCGCGCAGCTGGATGCCGCAGCCAAGGGTGGGATCCTCAGCGAGTGTGAGGCCGCTGAGATTAGTGTTCGCAATGCCAAACTCGTGGCGATGATCCGCGAGCGTACCGCCAATTTCCGCTCGGAAATTTATCCGGCATTGCTTGGGAAGGTCGCCCAGCTGGCAACGCCGCCGGCGCCACCCGCACCTCCTGCCGTCGAGCCGCCCCATTCTGGAGAAAGCAAGGTGCGTGAGGCACCAGCCGGGGGGATCACGCCGCAGCCAGCTCCGGCCCCGTCGGCCGTGGAATACGTCTCGACCGCCAATCTCAAGGTCAGCTTCGCGCGCCCATATCTCGCCAACGAGGCGGACGTTGAAACGTACCTTCAATCCTACCGCGAAACGCTGCTCGCTGAGATTCGCAGCGGGAAGAGGATCACGGTCTGATGATTGCAGGCATTGAAATCGAGAATTTCACGGCGTTTGCGAACCTCGATATCCCGCTCTCACCGCGCGTCAACCTGATCATCGGTTCAAACGGAACCGGGAAAACGCATCTGCTGAAAGCAATTTACGCGCTGGCGATCGCAAGTCAGCCGGCATCGGCGGTAGATAGCTCAGAGAAGGACACGAGCGCGCAGCTGACGAACAAGATTTTGCGCGTGTTTTCTCCGGGCGAGAGCAAAATTGGTGCATTGCGGGCCCGGGGATCATCTGGAGGGGCCAGACTGTGCCTCAAGGGAAGCGATGACACCCAGGTTGCCATTTCATTCACCAGCAATTCCAAGGGCGTTCAAGTAGAGGACGACGCTCGCTCAGAAGCGCAGTCCCGCCCTGTGTTCATCCCGACAAAGGAAGTCCTGTCTCTCGTTCGCGCGATGCAGGACAAAACTCATGATCGGGCGACTGTCGAGATGATCTTCGACGACACCTACCTCGACCTCGCCGCGCTCTTGGCAAAGCCTGGATTCGAGGATGAGGCCGCAACCCTGGCGGAGGATCCCAGGCTCTCCAACGTCGTCCGCGAGTTGGTCGCCCTCGTCGGTGGGCGATACCGGTGGATGAATGACGGCGGGTTCCAGTTTGAACCCGGGGGATATGAAGAGAAGGCAGACCCAGATCGTTCGCGCGCAAAAACTGCGCAAATCTATCAGGACTCCACGGTCCTTCGATTTAAGTCTAAAGGCGGGGATCCGCTGTCCAGCGGCATGACGGCCGAAGGCTACCGGAAGATTGGCGTCCTGCACCGGCTGCTCTGCAATGGATCGATCAACCCGGGAAGCACGGGCATCCTGCTATGGGATGAGCCTGAGGCAAACCTGAATCCCTCGCTCATGCATGAGGTGGTTCAGGTGCTCCTCGAGCTATCGCGCAACGGCCAGCAGATCATTTTGGCTACGCACGATTATGTCCTTCTGAAATGGTTCGATTTGCTCTCCGAAGAGGGCAAAGACGACCACATCCGTTATCACGTCTTAGCTAGAGCGGCTGGCGATGGACCCATATCAGTTCAATCCATCGATGATTATTCCCACATTTCCGAGACTGGGATATCCCGAACTTTTAGTGACTTGTACGATGCTGAGATCGACCGCTCACTGGAAGGCGTCAAGCTATGACGACCGTTCAGGAGTTTGACCTGGAATTGACCTTCCAAGAGGCTAATCGCGTCATTCATTTCGACGACGCTGCATATCATGGAGCAAGCACCGCGAAGAGGGTAGATTTTATCGCAGAGTACGAGGGCCTTGATATTTTCATTGAAATAAAGGACCCGGACGACCCCGCGGCTAAGAAACCTGAAGCTTTTGAGAAGAAGCTAAAATCCGGAGAGCTCGTGCAAAGCCTCTCGGGCAAATTTCGGGACACACTTTTCTTTCGGTCAATCCAAGGGAAAGGTGATCGGGAGATCATCTACATCGCACTAATCTCCATGGAAAAACTGGATAGTGCACTGCTTCTGGCGAAGCAGGACGAACTTAGAAAATCAATTCCTCTGTCTCATGACGATTGGGAGCGGGACTGCGCCACCAGTTGCATCGTGCTGAATGTTGCACAGTGGAAAAACAAATTCGGAGATCAATCTCTCCGGCGCGTAAGTGAAGGGGCGGCTGCCTAATGGATACCTCGAAGCTCAAGAAGTTCGCGCAGTTTGCCCGCCGCGCCCTGATCACGCAGGTCAGTGCCAAGCTTGAATCCGTCGTTGCCGAAAACTCGGCAGCCCGGCGTGAGCATCCTGACGCGATGAGGAAGCTGGAAGCGGCGATCGCCAAGGACGGCAAGGATCAGGTGGTTGAGCGCGTTGCGTACACCTGGTTCAATCGCTTCACCGCGCTTCGGTTCATGGATGTGAATGAGCTGAACCCGGTTCGCGTTGTCTCGCCTGTCACGGGACAGTTTCAGCCAGAGATCCTGGCCGAGGCCAAGGCTGGGCATATGGACGAGGGCCGCGTGCCCGACAGGATCCGCGAACAGGTCCGCAGTCTGCTGGATGGCCGCACGCCTAGCTCGGATGCCCAGACCGAAGCCTACCGGCTGCTCATCGTCGCCATCTGCAACGATCTGCACAAGGCGATGCCGTTCCTGTTCGAGCGGATCGACGACTACACAGAGCTGCTTCTTCCGGACGACCTTCTGTCGAACGCCTCGATCCTCGCCTATGTGCGCGAGGCAATGACGCCGGACGCTTGCGAGGATGTCGAGGTTATCGGCTGGCTCTACCAGTTCTACATCTCGGAGAAGAAGGACGAGGTTTTTGCCGGGCTGAAGAAAAACAAGAAGATCACGGCTGAGAACATTCCAGCGGCGACCCAGCTGTTCACCCCGCACTGGATCGTGCGTTATCTGGTCGAGAATTCGCTGGGGCGACTGTGGTTGCTAAATCGCCCGAACTCGCAGCTGGCGGCGAAGATGGATTATCACATCGCGCCGGAAGAGCCCGAGACGGATTTCCTGCGCGTTTCCCGGCCTGAGGATATCCGGATCTGCGACCCGGCCTGCGGGTCGGGGCACATGCTGACCTATGCCTTTGATCTGCTCTACGCGATCTATGAGGAAGAGGGGTATGAGGCGACTGAGATCCCAGAGTTGATCCTGACGCACAACCTCTACGGGGTCGAGATCGATGACCGCGCGGGCGCACTGGCGGCCTTTGCGCTGGCGATGAAGGCGGCAACCAAGCTCGGGCGGCGGAGATTTCTGCGGCAAGCGGTCCAGCCCAACATCTGCGTGCTGCAGGATGTGCGTTTCACGCCATCCGAGATGCAGGACGTTGCCGCCGTGGTAGGCAGCGATCTGTTCACCGCCGATTTTCGCGAGACGATGGGACAGTTCGAGCAGGCCAAGAATTTCGGTTCGCTCATCGTGCCGAAACTGCGTGATCCTGCCGAGGTCGCCCGGGTTGTACGGATCAAGGATTTTGGAGGCGATCTGCTGCTGCGCGAGGTGCAGGAGCGTGTTCTGAAGGTGCTGGAGATGGCCGAGGCCCTCTCGACCAAATACCATGTGGTGGTGGCTAACCCGCCCTATGCTGGCGCAAAGGGATTAAATCCTGCCGCACAAGCCTTCCTCAAAGAACTATATGCTGAGGCGAAATACGATCTCTTTTCGGCTTTCATCGAGCGTGGAGGAGCGCTGCTAATAAATAGCGGCTTCAACGCCATGGTGACGATGGAAAGCTGGATGTTTCTTTCATCATTTGAACGTTTCAGGGCATGTATTCTATCCGGTTTCAACATCCAATCTCTTGTACACATGCCATACTCTGGCAAGGGCGGAACAAGTATGGGAATTAACTTCGGAACTTCTGCATTTGTCCTCGAGAAGACTGCTAACACCAGTCTCGAGGGCACTTATTGCTGTATCAGATATTATGAAACGAACGACTTAGGCGTTCCCCATGAATTCCCGACAATAAACGAACGCTATACTAAAATTTCTCTGAGAGAACTCAAGAAACTCCCTGGGACACCAATATCATATTGGGCGTCAGATGCGGTTCGCGCCGCTTTCGAGAACGGCGTGCCACTTAAGTCGGTGGGAGATACCCGCCAAGGCATGGCAACGAGCGACAATGGTCGCTTTCTACGGGAGTGGTTCGAGGTATCAATTGGCCGTTCATGCCTAGATGCTCGAAATCATGAAGAGGCCAAATATTCTAAGAAAAAGTGGTTTCCGTACAACAAGGGTGGGGCTTTTCGGAAGTGGTATGGAAACTCTGAACACTTCATAAACTGGGAAAATGGTGGATTCGAAGTTCTGGATTATGCGGCGTCTTTATATGGCAGCCCGACTCGTACAATAAAAAGTATGTCAGAATACTTTAAGCCATCTATAAGTTGGTCAAAAGTGACAAGTGGCGGCTTCTCAATGCGCCATTTTCCTGGAGGCTATCTATTTGATGTAGCGGGCTGCTCTATATTTGCTGATTCAAAGGATAATCTAAATACCTTGCTCGGATTTGCGAATTCTCCGGTAGCGGTTTCATTGCTGGAGAGCACTTCCCCGACGCTAAATTTCGAGGCCGGCCAACTAGCTCAGCTACCAGTTTTTAAGGATCATTTCCAAAATAGCTTTGGCGCTATCGCTGAGATACTCGTCAATGTCACGAAATCCGATTGGGATGCCTACGAAACCTCCTGGGATTTCAGGACGCTACCGCTGCTTGCACCCGATCTGCGCGGCGAGACGCTGAGCGACACATATTCGCGCCTCCGCACCTATTGGCAAGACATGACTGTCGAGATGAAGCGGCGGGAGGAGGAGAACAACCGCATCTTCATTGAGGCCTATGCCATGGCTGATGAACTCACCTCTGAGGTGCCGCTGGAGGAAGTAACCCTCACCTGTAACCCGACCTATCGCTATGGTGGCAACTCCACCCAGGAGGAGATGGAGACCCGACTGCTGCAGGACACATTCGCCGAATTCCTCCACTACGCCGTGGGCTGCATGTTCGGCCGCTATAGCCTTGACGCGCCCGGTCTGATCCTCGCCAATCAAGGGGAAGGCCTTGCCGATTATCTCGCTCGCGTGCCGCAACCCACTTTCGAGCCAGATGTCGACAATGTCATCCCTGTGCTCGACGGTGACTGGTTCTCCGACGACATCGTCGGGCGTTTCCGCAAGTTCCTGCGCGTGACCTTCGGCGAGGCGAAGTTTCAGGAAAATCTGGCCTTCATTGAGGGGGCGCTGGGCAAGGACATCCGCAAATGGTTCACCCGCGATTTCTATGACTACCATGTGCGTCGCTACAAGAAGCGCCCGATCTACTGGATGTTCGCCAGCCCCAAGGGCAGCTTTCAGGCGCTGATCTACATGCACCGCTACCGTCCGGACACGGTCAGCGTGGTGCTGAACGATTATCTGCGTGAGTACCGCAACAAGCTGGAAGCGCATCGCAAAGCCCAGGAGGCTCAGAGCATCAACCCTGAAGCCACGCCCGCCCAGCGGACCAAGGCGCTCAAGGAGGTTCGCGAGGCCACCAAGGTGATCGAAGAGCTCGATGGCTATGAGCGCGACGTGCTCTATCCGCTTGCCACGCAGAAGATCGAGATCGATCTCGATGATGGGGTGAAGGCCAACTACCCGAAATTTGGCGCGGCGCTCAAACCCATCAAGGGGCTGTCGGATGCGGGTGGCTGAGCATGAATGATCGCATCGCCAAAGGCCTGCAAGCGGCTTTCGACCGTCACCGCATCGTATTCTGGACCGATACGGCCCGCGAGCTGCGTGATACGTTTGAGACGCTGGACCTGCCCGGGGTCGAGAAGATCGCGCTCGCCAACAACGAGTTCGCGGTTAAGCACCGGATCCTGCGCGAGGCGCCGCAGGGGCGCTTCCTGATCTACCGCGAAGGGCCGGAACCGGCGCTGATCGACAACTGGCTGCTGGATGTGCAGCTGGCCCACGGCACGTTCAAGGCGGACCAGGCGGCCCTGTGGCTGTCCGAACTGGGCCTCGGGCTGGGGCTTGAAGATGTGGTGCGCGCCCATGCGGAGTTCTTCCGCTCTGCCCGCAGGCTCGAACAACTGAAGCGGCTAGCCCGCAACGACGACACGGCCAGCGCTTTGCGCCTGAAGATGCTGAGCGTTTGCGCTGGTGGCGAAGGTGGGTTCGATTCCGTTGTCGAAAGGCTGCTGGCCGACCTCGCGGCGGATACCGACGAGACGATGCGCCTGATCGAGCGCTCTGGCCTTGGCCCGTTCCTGTGGGACCAGATGGGCCGCCACTATGGCTATACGGCCGTGCAGCCCAGCATCGACGACTTCGCAGTCTCGTTGTTCAAGGCCTGCTATGCCATGGGGCTAGGAGAGGCAGGAGGCCTCTCTCCCGAGGCGCTGGTATTCTTCCGCCGCTGGAAGAACAACCGCCACGCATCCCAGGCCTTCGAGGCTCTATCTTCCACCTACGCCAACGTGCTGGGCGTGCGAACCGATCTGGAAACACGCGATTTCCGACACCTCATCGAACTCGACTATTTCGAGGACATCGATAGGGCGATCATCGTTGCCCTAGTTCGTGGGGTCTCCGCTCGCACAATTGCCGCCGGAGATGTGGCAAGCTGGATCCGCCAGCGCCGCCAGAGCTACTGGTACGACCGTTTCCGCGACCTCTATGAGGCGATTGGCTTCGCGGCTGAATTCCACGTCGCGATGGCGCAGGTAAACCTGGGCATGACCAGTCTGGCGGAAGGCGTCAGCCGCTATGCCGGAAACTGGTTCCGCATCGACCAGCTCTACCGCAAGTTCATCTACCATATGCAGAAATCGGGCCAGGCCAGCCTGATGGCTGAGCTCTACGAGCAGGTAGAGAACCACTATGTGAACAGCTACCTGCTGCGCCTCAACGACAGTTGGCAGGTCCATGTCGATGCAGCACCGAAGTGGGATGCCGCGCCTGTGCCGGCCCAGCGGACCTTTTACGCCACCCACGTCGCCCCTTATCGGCAGAAAGACCAGAAGATCTGCGTCATCATATCGGACGCCATGCGGTATGAGGTGGCGGAGGAGCTATTGGCTAGGGTCCGAGGGCTCGATCGTTATGACGCAGAGATTGAGCCGATGCTGGGATCGGTGCCAACCTATACCCAGCTCGGCATGGCCTCGCTGCTTCCCAACCGTGTTCTTCAGATCGCTGACAACGACACCAGCGCGGTGATCGTAGATGGGCAAAGCTCGCAGGGCACCGAAAACCGTAAGAAGATCCTCGCCAAGGGGCGCGAGGGGGACCGGACGACCGCATTGCTGGCCGACGACCTCCTTAAGATGCAGCGAGATGACTACCGGGCGCTGTTTCGCGATCATGACGTGATCTATGTTTACCACAATCTCATCGATGCGACCGGCGACAAACCGGCCACGGAGGATCGAGTATTCGAGGCTGCTGAGAGGACGCTCGACGAGCTGGTTCAGCTGGTCAAAAAGCTGGCAGCAGCCAACGCCAACAATCTGCTGATCACCGCAGACCATGGCTTCATCTATCAGCACCGCCCAATCGACGAGAGTGACTTCTCAGGGTCGGAAGTGGTGGGTGAGACCATCCTGTTCCGGAACCGTCGGTTTGTGCTTGGCCATGGCCTAAAACCCCAACAGGGGCTCAAGCTCTACACGCCGGACGAGGCAGGGCTGCAGGGCGATGTCGAAATCCTGATCCCGAAGTCGATCAACCGCCTGCGACTCAAGGGTTCGGGAAGCCGCTTCGTTCATGGCGGGGGGACCCTTCAAGAGGCCGTGGTTCCCGTCGTCCGGATCAACAAGAAGCGGCAGAGCGATACGTCCATTGTTGATGTCGAAATTATTGGCAGCACAAATCAGGTCATCACGGCCAGCCAGATCTCGGTAAGGTTCTACCAGTCCATTCCAGTCACGGAGAAGACTCAGGCGCGCCGCCTGCGCGCCGGGATCTTCTCGCAATCGGGTGACCTGATTTCAGACAGCCACGAACTCGTTTTCGATTTTCGGTCTGAAAATCCGCGGGAGCGCGAGCACCCAGTCCGCTTTCTGCTGTCACGCAAGGCTGACGACTGCAATGGCCAGGAAGTTGTCTTGCGGCTGGAAGAACAGCATGGGGACACCTCCCACTACAGCGAATACCGAAGCGCGCGCTACATTCTGCGCCGCAGCTTCACCAACGACTTTGATTTCTGAGGGCTCGGCATGACCGCACTGGATGATAAGATCAACGAACGCTTCCCCGGCCTCGTAGTTCGCAAGGACCTGGTGAAGGCGGTCAAGGGGAACGCGATCGTTCCGACCTACGTGTTGGAATATCTGCTCGGCCAATATTGCGCGACCAACGATGAGGCGTCGATCCAATCCGGCATCGAGACGGTTCGGGAGATCCTGCGAAAGCACTATGTCCACCGCAATGAAGCCGGCCTCATCAAGTCCAACATCCGCGAGAAAGGCCGCTGGAAGATCATTGATCGGATCAGCGTCGCCCTCAATGAAAAGAGCGATACCTACGAGGCAAGCTTTGCCAATCTTGGCATATCCAAGGTCCTGATCGATTCCGGCACCGTAAAGGCCCACCCCAAGCTTCTGGTTGGCGGGGTCTGGTGCATCGCCGACATCGAGTACGACTACACCGAAGACAAGAATGTGACCCCCTGGATCTTGGGTTCAATGAAGCCGATCCAGCTGTCGCATTTTGACTATGATGCATATTTGGAAGCCCGCACAGGCTTTACAACCGATGAATGGATTGACCTGCTCTTCCAGACGGTTGGCTTTGATCCAGAGATGTTTGGTCGGCGATCCAAGCTGATCCAGCTGATGCGCCTGATCCCGTTCGTTGAACGCAATTACAACCTCATTGAGCTAGGACCTAAGGGCACCGGCAAATCGCACATCTACTCAGAATTTTCTCCGCACGGGATCCTGATCTCGGGGGGCGAGGTCACAGTGCCAAAGCTGTTCGTTAGCAACAGTTCCGGCAAGCTGGGCCTGGTCGGCTACTGGGATGTGGTGGCGCTCGACGAGTTCGCGGGCAAGCAGAAGAAGGTCGACAAGGCACTGGTCGACATCCTCAAAAATTACATGGCCAACAAGACTTTCTCTCGCGGCGTCGAGCCGCTGGGAGCAGAGGCTTCCATGGTCTTCGTCGGGAACACGAAGCACACCGTTCCCTACATGCTTAAGAACACCGACCTGCTCGATGAGTTGCCCGACAAGTACTACGATTCCGCATTTATTGACCGTTTGCACACTTACATCCCTGGCTGGGAGGTCGGTGTGATTCGCGGTGAGATGTTCTCGAGCGGCTATGGCTTTGTGGTCGACTATCTCGCTGAAATTCTGCGGCATCTGCGCAACGATGACTATTCGGACCGCTATCGCTCACACTTCGAGTTGTCGTCGGACATCTCAACGCGCGACCGCGATGGCGTTCACAAAACATTTTCCGGCCTCATGAAGCTGCTATTCCCGTCAGGGGAGGCGACGGCTGATGAGATCGAGGAGATTCTCAAGCTGGCGCTAGAGGGACGCAAGCGCGTCAAAGACCAGCTGATGCGGATCGACACCACCTATCCTGAGGTAGATTTCTCGTTCTCACGCATAAGCGGCGAGAAGGTGCGCGTGGCTACCCTAGAAGAGACCGAATTCCCCGCATTTTACTATCGGCGAGCGACTGATCCAACTGCCGCGGCAGAAGGGGAGGCTGCAGCGTTGCAAGATGCTGAGTCTGCCGCCGCTGTTGGTGAACGCAGGGGCGTTACGAGCCCGGAGCCCGTGGGTCCGCAACCGGGGCATTTGAGTTTCAACGAAAACCAGAAGGGCGTAACGTTTGACGCACTATTCGGCCCCTATCTCGTAGGCGCTCAGAAGATCACAATCACCGATCCTTACGTCAGGGCGTTCTACCAAGTGCGCAATGTGATGGAGCTTATTGAGACGATTGCGAAAACTAAGTCTCCAGCAGATGAAGTCGAGGTGCATTTGATCACTTGCGTCGATGGGATCAGGCCCGAAAAGCAAGCGGAGAACCTTGGCGCAATTGCTGCGTCCTGTGAGGGGATAGGCATTAATTTCAGCTGGGAATTTGACGAAACAAATACAATTCACGCCCGCCACATCGTGACAGACACTGGATGGAAAATCGCGCTCGATCGAGGTCTCGATATCTTCCAGCAGTACGAGCTCAATGATGCTTTCAGCTTCTCTAATCGTCTGCAGCAGTTCCGTTCAGTCAAGGCGTTCGAAGTGATCTATCTGAATACGGAAAAGACGTGATGACCCGCTTGGCGTCGGGCTGAATGGAACAGCAAGGCGACCAAGTTCCCACCTTTTGAGCGGGCGCGCGGTCGATCGTCCTTGGACACGCCGAGCATATCATGCGCTTGATGGCTGATAACCCAATCTGTCCAGTCGCCGCTTTGCCAGCTTCAGTTCGTCGGCACTGAATAGTGCGCGCCATCGCTTCTGCAGCACCAGTGCTTCCATGGATAGGTCCAGCCGCCCACGCTCCCATAAGGCGGTCAAGCCTTCAGGATGAACGTCAGATCTTAGCAAATGTCTGGCAGCCTCAAGTCCGCCGATCTGGTTGACGAGATTCAGAAATCTTGTGGCACGATATCCGCATTCCGAGAGCGCAAGACTGTATATCTCCTGCATTACCAGGTCGAACGTAGCCTCTGTAGATCGCGACATCTTCGACCACCTTGCTAGAGGTTGAGGGTTCGCACTCCAGCAACTCTCGCACTGAGGAGGGCCGCTGCTTCCAGAAGAATGCGCTCTGACTTCACGGATAAATCGACGGGATGTGCTCCCCCCGCGCATTTTGTGCTGACGTCCTCGACGACAACCGAAAGTGATATTTGATCGCCACGCTTGAGATGCTCGACAAGCAATGCGTTGAGACGAAGATTGGTTTGCTGCGACGGGCCAGGGGTTCGGTAGTGCTGTAATCTGCGAGAGAGCTGGTCAGTTTCACCAATATACTGGGTGCGGCCATCCGCCGAGATGATGTCGAACCGATAGAGGCCAGGTCGATTGCCAGTGTTTGGAAAACAGACCTTCTGCTGCTCATCAAGCGATAGTCTGCCAGCAGGAACCCAGCAGAACGATGTACTTAGCTCAACATAATCCATCCGGTCGCCTCCTGGGCCATCCAGTTCTATAATTGGAACACAGGATGTCGATGCTCGCTAGTCAGATTCTGACCTTACGGCTCGACTGAATGGAGCCTGTTGCTTGCGTTCTCGGTTGCAGCGAGGACCCTGTTGACGGGATAGTATGGCGTATCAAACACGAGGTGATCGCAGCCGAGGGCATGCCGTTGGCGACTTGAGCGTTGCTGGTTCAGCAATCATCTAGCATCCACGCGACAGCCGACGAGCCATGACTTCATGCCTCGGCCTGCCAATAACTCCTCTTGCGTCCAGGTCCGCGAGCCAAGCCAATAGCGCATCGGTATCGCCATCGCGGACACCGTTTACGCGATGACCCTGACCTCCCACTGCTAGATGCAGCAGATCGTCTGGCAGCAATCTCGGTTCGTCGCCGAAGCACCATGTGGCCTGTTCGTCGAAGACAAGCGCTGGCGCGGAGAGATCTTTGTGAATTTCGTTCGCGCCGGGATGATAGTCGGGGCGCAACCGCTTGAAGCTTCCGTCCGACTTGAGGCGATAAACTGCGTCGGGACGGCCACGGAATTCGCGTTCATAGTCACCGATCTCGGCCTTTCGAGCGATCCGGCCAGCCCAGGTGAGAAGCCCCCGCTCGAACGGGCGCGGGTAGAAGCCAAGCACCCAGTCACCGGGCTTCGCGCTTGAACGGATCTTGGGCTTGCATGTCGCGAGCGTGAGACGTCCGCCGTCGACGCAGGGCGCCATTCCGGTATCGGTCTGCAGGACGTAACGAAAAATTCGCGTCATCTCTCTATCACCGCGATGATGTCGTCGAGCCAAAGGCGAGGTTCGTCTCGATCGCCGATATCCGCGACGAACTCCTGGCCGCGCGACACGATTTCCAGTTGATCCCCGTCATGCCAGCGTTCCGGCCGTCCGTGATAGCTGAGGCCGGTTTCCGCCAACCATGGCGGCACATCCCATAGACGGAGTGGACCACCCTCGGTCGTAAGGCGCAGGCCAGCATCACTATGGGCAGCGAGCTTGCCGGGCCCCGCATAGAGACAATTGTTGGCGTTCCAGTCGCCCATGGTGTGTGGATGCGGCCGAGGTGCAGCCTGGATCACGCCATGGTCGAGGCGCAAAGCATCACCCTCGATGATGTTGTCCACGCGCATGTAGCCATAGAGGCGATGATGGCGCTCGCGAGATACTTCATCGGCGAAGAGTCCGAAGAAGAGAAAAACATCGCCAAGACCCACACCCTGTCGCCGAAGATGCGACTGGGCCGCGCCGCACTGTCCGAACAGGCAGCGGCCATCGAAGAACATGGGGTCCTCGTGACAAAGGTGGTCCCGGCCAATTCGCCCCCGCGTGACTCGTTCCACCACATCACCAAGCCCCATATCCCGGTAGCACGTCGTCGAACGCCGTTTCGTCGGAATGGGCAATGAAATCGGCTTGCCGTCGATGATTGGCGAAGGCGCGCCTCCCGATCCCGTGTCGAAACCCTTTCGGCTGAAGATGATCCGCATCAGCTCTTGCCCTCACGCGCTCTCGGCCGGAATCTTCCAGTAGTCCAACGCGCGAAGGACCTCTTCTCTCGGATAGAATTCCCCGGCCATCTTGAGCTCCTGTCGGATCGTTGCGAGCCTCCTGGCAGCTTGCTTCTCAATATCGGCGGTCAGATCGACCACGCCGAGCGGCCGGCTAGCACCAATTTCGCGCGGCCAGCTTTCAGGATAGCTCGCCCAGTCGTTCCACCCGTCAAGGGCGGCGTTGACCTCCGCCATGCTCTCGTGATCGCATTGCCAGCCGTAATGGTTGCGTGCGCAGATGCGCAGCATCGCCTTTATCTCCGGCATGGTGTCGGTGAACGCCTTCAGGGGCGTTGGCAGCAAAACCATATTGGCGATGCAGGAATAGAAGCGGTGATCGGACACAACCGCGTTGGCCTTTTGGTAGGTTGAGTCATCCACGCCCCATATATGGCAACAAGACCAGTTGGGGCGGGTCGCCTGCCGGAGACCAAGCGCCAGCGTCAGCGCCTTGTTGGCGTAGACATTTCCCTCGGTCTTGTGGACGCTGGCACCCGTTGTCCGGTTCTTGTTCATCTGCGGCTCGGACCAGCCCGCTTTGTAGAAATGGCGGCGACGCGCGTGCTCGGGATACCAGACCGGCAATAGCCGAAAGGTCTCGGGTGCGACCCAGCGCGCGGTCCGCTCGATCAGCCGCGCGATTTCCCCGACGCCAATTTCGAGACGCAGGGCGTCAAGCCCATCAATCGCGGTCATCGCCTACCTCCACTGCAGGAGTAGCGATCGCGGAGCGCTCATGGCTCAGACTGAAGTTGTTCTCCCACCGGGCGAATATGTCCGCAACCTGATCGACCCGATAGTAGCGCAGATGCGCCGTCTTGGGGCTTTGATCCCTGCGGGCGTGATTGTCCGCCACCTCGCGTGGGATAACGAACAACCGGCGGTGTCCACCCTCGAGGATGACCGCGCACAACCAGTCGAATTCATCGTGGCAATTGTATTCGAGATAGGCCGCGCCGCGCTTCCACGTGCGTGATTTCACCGATACGCGTTGAGGTGGCAGGCCGGCGGGCTGCGCGATCACGTCATAATGAGGCCAGCTGTCGGGCACCTTGAGCGCTGGGACACCAGCCAAGGTCAATTCGGCGGCGACCAGCATCTCGCATGCGTCACCCATCTGTTTCGACGTAAATTTCCTGATCGGTGTCGTGCGCTCCATCGTCGCCTTGATCTCAGCCGAAAATTGAAATCAAGCTAATGGCGTGGGAGCGGCCCAGGCAGTCCAAAATCAAAATGATCTCGGCTCGTCAATCAAGCAGATCGCCAAGCTTTACTTCCAGAGCATTCGCCAGCTTTTCAACAACGCTGATGGTCGGATTACGGGCGCCGCGCTCGAGATCGCTGACATAGGTGCGATGAATTTCGGCCCGGAATGCAAATTCCTCCTGCGACCAGCCCTTGTGCTGGCGCAAACGGCGAAGATTGAGGGCAAGGCGCTCGCGAACATCCACCACCGAACCGTGGCGCCGATGTCGACGATCAAGCTACAGACGATCAGTGACATTCGCGCTTGACTTGGCCGCCTCACGAAGCGTCAGTGATCGTCACTTATCGTCGACAGGGAGGACGCGTTGGATTTCGATCCAAAAGAGGTGCGATACATCAAGCTGGGGCCCAGCGGGGCTTGGGCTCGCGATGCGTTCGCCGCTGGAACGCTGCCCTTCATGTATCGCGAGATCGACCATACCCCGTGTATGGCTGGGGATTGGGACGCGGTTCGTAATCAGTTCCTCACGCAAGGCCGGACGGCGGGCACGGCATCCGACGCGGTGCGCGAGGTGCGCGACTACTATGACCTGGGAGTGGACTGCCTGTGGATCACCTTCGCCGATGGTCATCTGTGGTGGGCCTTCGCCGCGCCGGGGGTCGAGTGGCTGGGTGATCGCGGCGAGCACCTGCCGGCAAGGCAGAGACGCGTCATCGGCGAATGGCGCAGGACCGCACTGGATGGCACGCCGCTGACGGTACGCAGCCTCAGCTCCGCGCTCACCCGGACTGCCGCCTATCGCAAGACTATCTGCGCGGTGGAGCAACAAGCCTACCTGCTCCGCCGGATCCGCGGTGAGACCGATCCGCTGGCAGAGGAAGCGGGAGCCCTCCAGGCCCAGCTATGCCAGACCGCCGCAACCATAGTGCGCGATCTCGATTGGCGCGACTTCGAGATCCTGGTCGACCTGATCTTTACGCGCGCCGGCTGGCGCAGGCAGTCGGCCCTTGGGCAGGGTGAGGTCGATGTCGACCTGCTGCTCGATCATCCGACCACCGGTGAATTGGCCTGGGTTCAGATCAAGACCGGCACGAAGCAGGCGGAGCTGACCGACTACGTGAAGCGGTTCGAGGCCGATGGCAGCTGCGAGCACTTCTTCTTCGTCTGCCATGGCGGCAAGGGCGCGCTGCGCCTGCCGGAAGAGCGGCCGCGCTATCACCTGTGGCTGGCCGACGAGGTCGCAGCGAGGGCGATCGAGGCCGGTCTGCTCGATTGGCTCATCGCGCGCCGCGCCTGAGGCGGGGCGTCGATCAACCTGCGAACTAGCCCGGATCTTCCTCTTCGGATCGCATACGGTCGGTCACCTGGTTACGCGCTTCGACATAACGCGCCCATTGCTCCATCGTCATGGGTTCGGGAACGACCAGATATCCGGCGTTATCGATGTGCGGCGTAAATCGGGCCCGTAAGCGTTCGAGATGGGAATGCGCGCTGACATCGCCTTCCATGGATTTTGCCAGCAGAGCCTTGATCAGCAGTTCGGCCGTCGTGAATGTTCGTGTCTCTCCATTCTCCTTGAGGGTGTGACGTTCGCTGGCAATCGCCTGCACGATCGTCGCCATGTTGCGCGCGCCCTTTCGCCGCCCAGGTTTGCCGCGGTTGCGCGGTCCGAATGGCTTTCCTGGGGGACGATTGGACGGGCCGTCCTTCTCACGGCTCATCGGTAAAGCGCTCCAGGACTTCGTCGAGCAGCCGTTCCTTCTCGGAGCGTGTGGCAAGATACTCCGCTTGAACTGGTGCCAATTGATGGGGCGTCCATGGGGGCACGCCGAGCCGGCGCAACGCCAGCGTCGCCATCCGCCAGGGCATGTCGTTGGGCAAGGTCAAAACTCCGCCGCCCGGCAAGGACGATGGCAGGCGCAAGGCATCGTACTTGATGAACAAGTCGATGAGGTGGACGATCGCCCGCCGGTCCCGGTCCTTGAGCGCTTTGCGAACCAGCTTGCGCAGCGCCACCTCGCCCGGCTGCATTTCGACGGCCTGCCCTTCCTGGACCACCGTGACTGGCTGGTCGAGCAAGGACAGGACATCGATGTCCGGCTTCTTCTTCGGCCGGCCGCCTGGGTTGCCCGACTGACCAGGCTGGAAGCGCCAATTGCGCGGCGGGCGGCCCTTGCCGACGGTGTAGTCGCTCATTCCGCGGCCTCCTCGCATGCGGTCAACCGCTCGGCGGCAACTTGGTCGAAGCTGCGGCCGTCAGTATTCAGAACAGCCTCCAGACCACAGGTCTCGCGCATGCGGCTGATGATCACGTCGCAATAGGCAGGGTCGATCTCGATGCCGTAGCCGCGCCGGCCGGTCCGGTGTGCGGCAACCAGCGTGGTGCCGGAACCAGCGAAGGCATCGAGCACGATATCCTTGCGCCGCGAGCAGTCGAGGATCGCATCCGCCACCATGACTACGGGCTTTACCGTCGGGTGCATGGCCAGCTCTTCGTCGCGATTGGCGCCGAAGCTGTTGGCGCCGGCATAGGTCCACACATTGGTGCGGTAGCGCCCGTGCTTGCCGAGTTCGACATTGTTGATGTGCGGCGCCGTGCCCGACTTGAACACGAACACCAGTTCATGGGCCGAGCGATAGAGCGAACCCATACCGCCATTGGTCTTCGCCCAGACGCACAGGTTCTTGAGCTCGGTATAGGCCGAGCCACCGGCGGCGAGGATCTCGCCAATGTGACGCCAGTCCATGCACTGGAAATGGATCGCGCCATCGACCGAGAAGTCGGCAAGATGGCCGAATGCGGTGGTGAGGAAGTCGGTGAACTGCGCGCTAGACATTTCGCCCGACGCCATGGCGAATTCGCGGTGCTGGACGCTGCCAAGGCCAGACACATGCCCGCTGATTGGCACATTATATGGCGGATCGGTGAAGACCATTGCGGCCTTCTCGGCGCCCAGCAGCGCGGCGTAAGTTTCCCCCTTGGTGGCATCACCACAGATCAGGCGGTGCGGCCCGATGCGCCAGATGTCGCCAGGACGGGTGACGGCGGGTCCGGCGGCGGGCTCGGGCACGGCGTCGGCGGAATCATCGGCATCGCCATCAAGCGACAGTTCGCCGATCAGCACGTCAATCTCGGGCGGATCGAAGCCGGTGATCGTCACATCGAAGTCGATGTCGAGTTCAGACAGGTACCTGAGCTCAAGCCCCAACAGTTCACGGTCCCAGCCGGCGTTTTCGGCCAGCCGGTTATCAGCGATGACATAGGCGCGGATGTCGGCCTCGCTCATGTCGGCGAGACGCACCGTCGGCACCTCGGCCATGCCGATCAGCTTCGCGGCTTCGACGCGTCCATGGCCGGCGATGATCCCGTCCTCCTCGTCGATCAGGACTGGGTTGGTGAAGCCAAAGCGCCGGATCGAGGCTGCGACCTGTTCGAGCTGCTTCTTCGTGTGCGTACGGGGATTGGTGGCGCGCGGGCGCAGTTCGCCGACCCCGCGATAGATGATTTCAAGCTTTGCCATGATGTGGCTCCCAGCCTTGCCGGAGCCTGCCGCATAAAAAAGGCGTGGGCTCCGGATGTGAATCCGAAAACCACGCCTCACCCATGTTCGGCGGTGGACCTTTCCAGACGGGGCTGAACCCATGTCCAGCTTAACCGCCTTGCGACGGCGCGAATATCACGGCTCATGCCGCGCATCGTCGGTCCCGTCTAAGGCAAGGCAAATATAGGCGCCGGAACAAACGAAATAAAGCCGAAATCCCAGCCGACCGGTCCGAAGAAAGACGTTCTACCTATCCCCGCGGAAATCGCGGTACAGTGGACCGCCTTGTTAGATAGCGCAGAGCCATGACCAACGAGCAAGCCGACGACAATCCGAACGTATTCCAGATGTTCGTGACGCATGGCGGGCCGGGATTCTGGGTTCGCCGAACAACTTGGGGTGCAACCTGCGCGCGCGTCGTAGGGATCGGCCCCCTTGCCGGGCCGCCGCCGTATTATGGCAACCCGCCCGTTATCGTCGACGTCTACAGTCTCGATGGCAAACTCAAGGACCCCTTGGCCCGCTTGCCCGTGCCGGGCACTTATAAAACCTGGCGGCGCATAGATCCCCCCGGATGGTCGGATACGATCCGACTGCGCGCGCTAGACGATCCAGCCATCGCAGAGGTACTGGCCAAACATGATAAACGCCGCAAACCGTCGGCAGCCGGCTCTGAGCGCATCGATCTAAGCGTGCCCTTCGCACAAAAGGAAAAGGCCAAGGCAATCGGCGCAAAATGGGATTCTGCTCAACGCACCTGGTGGATTGCCAGTGACGAGCCAACCATCCGCAAGGCAATCGAGCTCGGTTTTCTGACCGAAGAACAGATCGCTGGTCGTGAGGGTGACGGATCGTGAGCCTTCCGCACTTTTTGCCAGGAGTCCCAGTTGACCATGTGCTCGCGCGCCTCGCTAAGGCTGGCGGCAAGGAAATTGAATCAGGCAAGTTCTCGAGCCCAGAAAGCTCAGCGGCCCTGGCGGTGAACTGCTTTGGATGGTTTACGCCGCGCCCCGAACTTTTGCCGCCGCTTCCTGGCCTGGCGGAAGTTGGAACACCCGAACTGGTCGATGTCGAGTTCTGCGCGCGCTTTCCTTGGTCCGGAGGAAGGCATCCCTGGCTTGACGCAGTGGTTCAGACACCCACCACCCTGATAGGCGTTGAAAGCAAGCGCTCCGAACCCTTCCGCGATGCCAAGACCGTGAACTTGTCCTCCGCCTATGATCGGCCGGTCTGGGGCGAAAACATGCTGGCATTCGAGCGCCTGCGCGACCGCCTTCGCGCAGGCGCCGAAGCGTTTGTGCATCTGGACGCAGCTCAACTGGTCAAGCATGCCTTCGGATTGGTCACCGAGGGCCGCCGCAGAGGCAGAAAGTCGGTGCTCTTCTATCTCTACGCAGAACCCGAAACCAGGAACGGCCGACCGATCCCGCAGGAGGATATCCTTCGCCACCGCGACGAAATTTCTCGATTTGGCGCTGCGGTCGCGGGCGACGAGGTTCTGTTTCGCTCAGCCAGCTATCGCGACTGGATTAGGGCGTGGCACCATTTGGGCGATGAAGTCGAGGCTCACGGCCACGCTGTGCTGCGCGAGTTCACGCCATGAACGTTACCGCGGGCAGGTCCGGCATCACAACAGCGGCTGAAGTGGCACGGGGCGGGGATCGATCCGAAGCGCTTTCGAGCTGCGTTACACGCGTGGCGGTCACTTGGTCCGAAACGGCCGCAATCGCGAGACTGTGGCCGCACGGCTTCAAGCATATCTGAAGCACGTAGCCCCCTGATGGGCATACTGACTTCATTCGGCCTCAAAGAGCCCTTCGCGAGAAAGCCGCACTTCAATTGACTCGGGTGTTGCGGCGGTCCGCAGCCGTTCCAGTTTATCCCCGAGCCAGCTCATGAACCGGGCAACTTGTTCTGGCGCCTGCCGATCTCCCACCGCTTGTTCGAGCGATAGTAGATAGCCTTCCAGCCGGATCGCTTCCTCATGTTCGGCCATCAGCATTTCAAGCGTGGCATTACGCTTGCGTTCGAGTTCGGCGCGCCGTTCGGCCTCAGCACGGCGCCGTTCGGCTTCCTCGCGGGCCAGCCTACGACGTTCATCGGCTTCGCGGTTCTCCCGTTTCGCGACGGCAATCGCGGCGATGCTGGAAACGATCTTCGGGATCGACTTGATGAGATCTCGGTTCTTGGCGTCCGCGAACTTCCCCCGAATGGTGGGCCCCCAATACTCGTTCTCCGTGCGGATCCGGACCTCCTCGAGCCTGACAGCCAGGCGCCCCTGATATCGCTCTTCCCACTTCGGAATGTACGGTCGGCCCCAATGATAATCGTAGCCAGTGCGTTTCAGGTAGGCGGCGCGTTCGGCTTCCCACTTCGCCACGGCCTTTAGCTCGGCTTCGGTGGGGACATGTTCGACCCGGTCCGCAACCTCTGCCAGGTCAAAGGAGACTTCTTCGCTCTCAGCATTCCAAACGACCCCTTGGTCGCCTGCAACCAGCGTTATCCCTGCTGCCTGTGCACTACTGACCAGTAGTTCCAGGATCTGCTGGGCACGTGACGCGGACTCGGGCCGGACGGCCACCGTGATCACGTTCTTCCCTTCGATCCGCGCAAGACCGGATTTGTCCGCCTTGGCTTTCGACAATCGCGCGATGGTCCGCTGAAGAATCGGATCTTGGGATTGGCCGCCGACGCGCTCAGGCCGGCTACTGATCGCTTCGTGTACTCGGGCGCGGGCGACCGCAGCCGCTTCGCTTTCCACCGAGCCGGCGCCCTCATGAATGATGATGTGATGGAGACCGTCGGCCCTCGGTTTGTTCGGCAACGGCGTTGTGGTTACGGGCTTCCCATGCGCCTTTTTTGCCCAGTATCCTGCCGGCGGGGTAGGAACCTCGTGCTTACGGCAGATTTTGTGCAAGGCGACGTCGGATAGCCCGAATTCCTTGGCCAGCTTCGTCATGGGGCGGTCCCAGACGAGCGCGTAAAGTTCTTCTCGGGTCAGCTTCGCCACGTCGTAAACTTCCCTGATCGTTGGGGAAAATTCGCTGAACGGGCTCTATGTTTTCCCTGTTATGGATTGTCCACTGAACGCGAAGTTGTGACGTAGACTCAGTCACTTTTTAAGATTCTGCCCAACTAAGACGATGCCAAAGGGGCATTTACGGCGCTATTTTCCCTGATAACAGGGAATGAGACCGGTTCGCGATGGACTGCCCACACCACCATTCATCAGCTTGACGGCACCGCGGGCCGCCCATAGCGTGAAACGAGGGAGTAGCGACGAAGGGGGGCGAAGCGTCCTGTGAGTGAGATCGAGCAGCAAGGGCCGCCGGCAGGCTGGGTCGAATTCGCGGTCGACGATCCCTTCCAGGAGCATAATGGCCCACTTTACGTTGCCGAGCCTTTTGAGGCCACGGAGGAAGAGCCGCTGCGGCTCGGTTTTCGGGTCGCGGAGAGGCATTGCGGCTTCCCCGGCATGTGCCACGGCGGCATGATCGCTACGGTGCTCGACAATGCCTTGGGGCGCAGCGTGCAGAAGGCCTGCGGCATCGACGGCGCTCCCACCATCTCCCTGCATGTCGATTACATGAATGCGGCGCGCGTGGGGGACTGGCTGGAAAGCCGCGTGCGCATCCTGCGCAAGACGCGCCGCATGGTCTTCCTCGACGCACTGCTGATCGGGCCGGCGGGCATCATCGCCAAGGGCAGCGGCGTGTTTCGTCTGCCGAGCGCGCGGCCGGCGCAATGAGCGCGGGGAAGATCGCAGTCGTCGTGGGGGGCGCCAACGGGATCGGCGCTGCCTGCTGCGAGGTGATGAGCCGCCACGGCTGGTCCATCGTGGTCGCGGATGTGGACCTCGCGGCCGGCCGGGAGATCGCGGGCGAGCTTGGCGGGCGTGCCTTCGAGCTCGACGTTCGCGACGCAGGGATGATCGAGGCGCTGGCGGGCCAGGTGGAGCGGGATATCGGGCAGGTTTCCGCGCTGGTCGTTTCCTCCGGAGTTTTCCAGGGCAATGTTCCGATCGAGGATGTGTCTTCCGACATATTCGACCGCATCATGGCAGTGAACGTGAAGGGCACGTTCGACGTCAACCGCATCTTCGGCATGCGCATGGCTGCTGCCGGCAGAGGCAGCATCGTCAACATGGCCTCGGTCACCGGCCATGGTTCGACGCCGCTCAGCGTCTATGCGCCGGGGAAGGCCGCGATCATCAATCTCACCAAGAGCCTCGCGGGGGAGTGGGGCGGCCGCGGTGTCCGCGTGAACAGCGTCTCGCCCGGAGTGACGCTGGTGCCGCGCATCCGCGCGCGCAAGGCCGAGGGCGACCGCTATCCGCCCGACCTCGATGACCGAATGGCGCTTCGCCGCTGCGTGGAGCCGAACGAGGTGGCGGAAGCGGTGGAATTCCTCGCTTCCGATCGCGCCTCCGGCATCACCGGCACCGACCTCGTGGTCGATTGCGGCTGGATGACGGGTTCGCTTTGGGGTGTCTACTCGGGCGGGCTGCGCTGAGCGCCCGTCAGGCGGGCTTTTCGCGGTCCTCCGGCTCCACCCCGCCAACGGCGACGATCCTTGCGGTCGTCATGTACCCGGTGATCAGGATCACGATGCCGAACAGCTCTTCGTGCGAGAAATGCGCAAGCATCGCCTCGAGTGTGGCGTCGCTCGGCCGGACGTTCTCGACGACCTCGGAGGTGAACTGGATCACCGCCCGCTCCCGCGCATCGAGGCATGAGAGATCGCCGCTTTCCATCGCCGCCAGCTTGTCCTGCGGCACTCCGGCGGCAAGGGCGGGCGGGATGTGGTGGTGAACCTCGTATTCGGAGCGCGAGAGATACGCGACCCGCAGGATCGCGAGCTCCCGCAGCGCCGGTTCGAGCGGAGCTTCGTCGCGTGCGGCGATCGCGAAGGTGCGATAGGCGGCCCATGCCGGGTCCTTCGCATGCATGATCATCCGGCTGATGTTCAGCACCGGCGCGGAGCCTGAAAGGATGGCGCGCTTCTGCTCCGACAGGGTTGCGGGATCGGGATAGGGAATACGGCTCACAGGAGGCCTCCTGGCTATTGCGGAACGGTGAGGTCCATCAGGGCCCCGATATGCGGAAGAGCCTCGATATCCTCGACCGCGCCGATCAGTCTGCCGACCTGGTCCTTGCCCAGCACCGGATCGCCCAGCAGGTGGACCTTGCCGCGCATTTCCTCGTCGGTCATCGGATTGGCGATCGATCCCTTGGGATGGTCGACCTGGCTTTCCAGCCTCGCCCCGCCCGCCGTCTCCGCCACCAGATGGCAGGAGACGCCGCGCGGGAGGCTTTCGTCCGGCACCACTGTGATCATGTCGGACAGGCGCAGGATCTCCGGGTCGCCGAGCCGCTCGTTCTGGTATTGCGGAAACAGCGCCGCGCCGTCGATCAGCGCCACGGCGACCGAATAGGGCAGGCTGACCTGCGCCTCGTGATAAGTCTGCGGGCGCCGGTTGAGGTGATAGTCGGCCCAGGTCGGGTGACGCCGCATGGTCATGGAGGTAATCGCGGAGACCGGCTCGGAGAGCTGGGCCCGCACCTCCAGCGCGCAGTCGATCGCATTGTGGATCGGCCGCGCGCAGGAGTAAGCCTTGTATTCGATGTGGACCGGGTAATCCTCGCCCAGGCCGCGCGTCAGCGCGTCGAAGTCCTGCTCGTCGGCAAAGGCCCGGCAGAAGCCGCGCTCCCCTTCGAAGATCGTCGCCGTACCCGTGAAGCCCGCCTTGGCCATTTGCGCCGCGGTCACGCCGTTGCGAGCGGCGGGGCCAGGGTTGAAGCGCTTCTGCATGGAGGGCCCGTACATCTCCATCAGGCCCGAGGCCTGCGCACCCGCGAGGCCAAGCGCGGAAACCGTCTGCGCTTCGTCAAGCCGCATCAGCCGCGCCGCCGCGATCGCCGCGCCGAACACGCCGCAGGTGGGCGTCGTGTGATAGCCGCGGTTGCGGAGGGAGAAATTGGTCGCGTCGCTTGCCCGCGCCATCATGTCGCAGCCTGCGACCACGGCCGCCAGGAAGTCCTCTCCGCTCGCGCCTTCGCGCTCCGCCGCCGCCAGTGCCGCCGAGACGACGGGCGGGCTGAAGTGAAACAGGGCGAGCAGGTCGACATCGTCGAGCTCAATCGAATGGGACGAGATGGCGTTGACCAGCGCGCCGTGGACGGCGGGGACCTTCTCCCCATAGCCGATGATCGTCGCCTCTTCCTTGCCGCCGACCTCCACCGCGAAGTCGCGCGCCGCGCGGCCGCTGCCGGTCTGGCTGCCGCCCAGGGCCACGCCCAGATAGTCGCGGACCAGAGCCTTGCAATCCGCCTTGACCCCCGCCGGGATGTCGGCGGGCTTGAGGTTCACATAATGCCGGGCAAGCGTTTCTGCGGCGGTTTCGCGCATCGGATTTCCTATCCCTCCTGAGCAGTTACCTGTGATTGCGCCCGCTATTGCGGGTCCACATCGAGCCTGGCGACGATCCCCTCCAGCTCCGGGCGGGGGGGCGGGTAGCGTTCCATGACCAGCGGATCGTGGCCCGGGACGATATGAGCTGGCGTTGGTGCGACCGCGTTCAGCCGGTCGAACGCCTCGAACATGTCCCCCACATGGAACGCAGTCGGGAAGGGGCGCAGGGTTTCGAAGTTTTCGTAGAAATGCGACGCGTCGGAAGCGACCACGACCCAGCCTCTGCGTGTATGCACGCTGGCGAATTGCAGGCCGGCCGAGTGTCCTCCGGTGCGGTGGACACGGACGCCCGGCGCAATCTGCGCATCCTCGTGGTAGAACAGCACCCGCCGGGCGAAGTTCAGGCGGACCATCTCGCAGATGTCCTCCACCTCGAAGGAGTGGGACAGGCGCGGGAAGCGCATGTAGCGGCCCGTGGCGAAGTGCATCTCCGCTTCCTGGATGTGGAACTGCGCCTTGGGGAAAAGCTCAAGGTTGCCGGCGTGATCGTAATGCAGGTGGCTGATGATCACGTCTTCGACCGTGGCCGCATCCACGCCCACCAGGCTAAGCGCTTCGGCGGGGCAGCGCAGATGGGTGCGGCCGCGTTTGGCGGCGATCTGCGCGTTGAAGCCGACATCGATGACCACGGAGCGCTCGCCGCTCACCGCCACCCAGACGAAGTAATCCATCGGCATCGGCGCTTCATGCGGATCGCCGCCGATGAAGTGGTCGCGCCTGCGCGCCGGGCGGGTCGCATAGCGGATCGCGTAGAGCTCGTATTCCGGGAGGGCGGCGTCCATCAGGCGGGCTCCTGCTCGGGGAGGTAGACGATGCCGTCCATAATCCGGCGCGCGGTGCGGCTCAGCGTCGCGCGCTTGACCGCGAACTCATCGCCGCTCCGCTCGACGACCGTCTGGGTCACGATCACGCCGGCCGGATGGCCGATCCTGACTTCCTGCCGTCCGGTGGCGCGGGCGAGCTGGTTGACGATCGTGCCGGGCAGCCGCGCCGCGACGCCGGTGCAGACGGTGCTGGTGGCGGCATAGGTCTTGTGAAGCTGCTGCATGAACATCAGGCGCGAGACGAGATCGACTTCGCTTTCGTCCACTTGCTGCCCGCGCAGGTCGTCGCGGTAGGATTGAGGCGGGCCGATCATGCCGAGCAGCGGAGTTGCCGGGCTTTCCTCCGCGGATTTTTCAGGCGCGGAGATCATTCCCATCCTGTGCGCGGCAACCCCGCGAATGGCCTCCAGCTTCGCCCTCAGCGGCAGGTCGCCGTCGATCGCGGCGGCGGATTCGGTGCCCGTCAGACCCACGTCGCCAGCGCGGATGAAGACATGCGCATTGCCGATATCGACCAGCGATGCCTCGATCGTGCCGTGGCCCGGTATCTCGAGCAAGTCGACGGCACTGCCCGTCGGCAGCAGGGCGCCGGTCGCGCCGCCGGCCGTGTCGGCAAAGTCGATCAGGATCGGCGCGCCCGATCCCGGCACTCCGGGTACGACATGGTCCCCGCGCTCGACCGGCTGCCCGCCCTGCGTGGGGACCTCGATCGTCAGCACCCGGGCGAGATTGGTGTTGAACACGCGGACGCTGGTCACCGGATCGGTCGCCGCCACCATGCCTTCCTGGACCGCGAAGAGGCCGACGGCCGACGAGATGTTGCCGCACAGGCTGTGCCAGTCGATCTCCGGCCGGTCGATCTCCACCTGGCCGAAAGTGTAGGTGAGGTGCGTAGCTTCGGCGCGGGGTTCGTCTTCGAGGGGAGGGCCGATGATCGCGAGCTTGCTGGTCAGCGGATCGGCGCCGCCCACACCGTCGATCTGGCGGCGGTCGGGGGAGCCGAATACCGACAGGATCGCCTGCTCGCGCGCCTCCCGATCCTCGGGAAGATCGCTCTGCCGGATGAACACGGCGCGGCTGGTTCCTCCGCGCATGATGGTAGAGCGGACCGACTGGATCTCGCGCCTTTCAGAGGTCATTTCCCGTCCCGATGATGCCGATGTAAGTCCGGCTGACAAGCAGACTAGATTTCACCGCCGCGACCTGTCAATTCAATTGAAACCCGGCGGGAGAGAAGGCGGGGCACACCCAGGGAAGCGCTGCGTGCTGCAACTGCGAATAACCAAAGTGGTATTTTGCTCTTGACAGAACCGGGCGGTGTGGTTACATACCTCACGACACGCGCTGGTGTGATTCGCAGCGAAGATCAAGGTGGATGAGAATGGCTGACGGAATTCGAACATTGGGCTTCATCGGCCTGGGCGTCATGGGTGAGCCGATGTGCCGGCATCTGGTGACGAAGAGCGGCAAGCGGGTGATCGCCTACGACTTGTCTGCCGAGGCATTGCAGCGCGTAGTGGATGCGGGCGCGGCGGCCGCCGCTTCGGTTGCGGAGGTCACGCAAGCCGCGGACCTGATCTTCGTCTCGCTGCCGAGCGGGGAGCACCTGCGGGAGGTTTGCGAAGGGCCGGGCGGCGTTCTTTCCGCTGCACGCCCAGGACAGACCTTCGTCGATCTGGGGACGAGCCCTCTGAAGCTGACCAGGCAGTTGGCGGAACGTTTTGGCGAGGCGGGGCTGCGCTATGCCGACGCCCCCGTCGCCCGCACCCGCGCTGCTGCGGAACAGGGGACGCTGGCGATCACCGTCGGGGCCGAGCCGGAGCTGTTCGTCGTGGTGGAGCCGCTGCTGCGCTGCTTTGCCGCAGAAGTGACTCATTGCGGAGCGGCCGGCGGCGGGCAGATCGTGAAGATCCTCAACAACATGGTCGTGGTGGGGACGGTGATCGCCCTGTCCGAGGCGGCCGCGATCGGCGGGGCGGCGGGGATCGAAACCGAGCAGCTTTTCGAGACTTTCGCCAAGGGCTCGGCCGACAGCTTCGCGCTGCGCAATCATGGGCTGAAGGCGATCGCGGCGCAGTCTTTCCCCGAACGGGTGTTCTCGACCGACTACATGCTGAAGGACATCCGCTACGCCCTGGAAATGGCGCAGGACGCCGGCGTCGATCCCAGGCTCGCCGATTACGCCCGCGATCTTCTGGAGCGCGCTTCCCGCCTGGGCCAGGGCGGTAATTACTGGCCGATCATCGCCAATCTGTACCGTCCCGCACGGGACGCCGCGGCAGGCACGGCCACCGCCGCGGAATAACTGCAACAGCCATCAAATCCAGCAGGAGCGATCAATGTCTCACACATCCAGGGGAGCGAAACTGCGCGCCATCATCGAAGAACGGCGCGCCGTGCTGGTCCCCGGCGTAGCCAATGCGCTGGCTGCGCGCGTGGTCGAGGATCTCGGCTTCGAAGTGATCTATCTCAGCGGAGCGGGGGTCAACAACACCTTCTACGGCCTGCCGGATATCGGCTTTGCCGGATTGGCCGAGATCGCGCAGCACACCTCCGCGGTGAGTGCGGCAGTGGATCTCCCGCTGATCGTGGATGGCGACACCGGCTTCGGCAATGCGGTCAACACCTATCACACGGTTCGGACGCTGGAGAGGGCCGGCGCCAATGCGATCCAGCTGGAAGATCAGGCGATGCCCAAGCGCTGCGGTCATTTCTCGGGCAAGGAGATCGTGACGACCGAAGAGATGCTTTCCAAGGTCAAGGCCGCGACCGATGCGCGGGATAGCGAGGATTTCCTGATCATCGCGCGGACCGATGCGCTGACGCGCGACGGGTTCGATGCGGCGGTCGAGCGGGCGCAGAAATTTGCGGAAGCGGGCGCGGACCTGACTTTCGTCGAAGCGGTGGAGACCGAGGAAGAGTTGCGGAAGATCCCGTCACTCGTGCCGGTGCCGCAGGTGCTCAATATCGTTGTCGGCGGCAAGACGCCGGTGGTCGATCATGCGCAGCTGCGCGAGCTTGGCTTCGGGATGGTCCTCTATGCCAACACCGCGCTGCAGGGCGCGGTGCACGGCATGTGGGAGGCGCTGGGGCTGCTCAAGACGCAAGGCAGCATCGACGAGGCGAGCGGCAAGGTTGCCGGTTTCGCGGAGCGCCAGCGCATGGTGAACAAGGACTTCTTCGACGATCTGGAGAACCGCTACGCCGTTCGCTGATCCCGGCGCAGCTTCCGGGCGCGGCGCCATGATCGGCTGGAGCGGACCGGACGCATGTGACATGCCGCCTCCGGTCCGGTCTGGCCGTTGATGGAAATTCCACCCGTTCCGATCAGAACATGTATCTGGCACTGATGGTGAAGTTGCGCGGCTCACCGTAGCGATACTGGCTGTAGAAGCCGATCTGGCTGTAATAGGTTACGTCGAACAGATTCTCCAGGTTGGCCTGAAGCTGGAAGTTCTCGTTCAGCTCGTAGCGCGCCATCAAATTGACCAGCGCATAGCCATCCTGCTGGAAACGGAACGGCTCGCTGGTGACCGGATTGAGCCCTTCCGAATAGGCCTTGCTGCGATAGTTGACGCCGCCGCCCAGGACGAGCGCATCCTCGCCGATCGGCAGCCGGTAGGTGGTGAACAGCTTCAGCAGCTTGCGCGGTTGATCGGTATTGAATGGCACGCCCTCTGCATCTTCCGCCTTGAACTGGCTGTAGCCGAAATTGACGTTCCAGCCGGGCAGGGGTTCGCCGGTTATCTCCACCTCGAACCCTTCGCTGGTGGTGCCTTGCGCGGCGACATAGGTCTGCTGCGGCAGTCCGCCGCCCGGCGGGATCACCATGATGTCCGGCTGCGCGACATTGTCCTGCTCGATGCGGAAGAGAGCGACCGTCGTCTGGAGTGCTTCGTTGAAGAACGCGCTCTTGAGGCCGATCTCGTAAGCCTTGCCGTCCAGCGGATCGAGCTGGACCAGATTGCGATCTACTGCGCCCTGCGGCTGAAATATCTTGGTGAAGCTGGCGTAGAGACGGTGGTTCGCCGTCAGGTCGTAAAGCGCGCCGATATAGGGGATGAACACGTCGTCATCGCCGTAGTCGCTGGACGAGCCGAAGCTGAAGCCGGTCTGCTCCCAGCTTGCCAGCCGGCCGCCGCCGATGATCTTCAGATTGTCGGCCGGGTTGAGACGCAATGCGCCGTAAATGCCGGTCTGCTTCACGCGCTCCTGCACTGCCAGGGCCGGCACGTCCGAGAAGCCCGGGAAGGGGTAGGATTGCCCGTTCCAGTTGAGGAAGTCACCCGCCGGAGGGAACGAGAAGTCGACGGGATCCTGATTGAGCGAAGCGAAGGTATTGGTGCGGCGATGCTGGACGCTGTGAAGCGCGCCGATCACCAGTTCGTGATCTCGGCCGAAAGCACGGATAGTGCCCTTGAGCTGACCGTCGAAGCTGTCCTGGATACTCTCGCCGTCATCGGCATAGGGATTGCTGCCCAAACCGAGGCCGGTCACCGGGTCAACCATGCCAAAGATATACAGGATGTTGGTTGTCTGGGCGTTCTTCAGCCGGTTGTAGTTGACCGCCAGCTGCCAGTCATTGCCGAAATCATGGCGCAGCGTGGCGAAGATGTTCTGATTGGTCGTATCCCAGAAAGCCCAGTCGGCCGAAGCTGTCTTGGATCTGGGCCAGACAGCGAAGCTGCCATCGCTGAAGAAGGAAGGCAGCGCGCCCCAGGCTGGGGCGTCCGGCTTGCCTTCCTGATGACTGATGCCGGCGCGTAGCAGGGTGTCGTCGGTGACGTCCGCTTCGATCACGCCATAGAGGACGAACTTCTGATTTTCGTAGAAGTCGATGTAGCTTTCGCCCTCTTCATAGCGACCGACGGCGCGCAAACGGACGCGCCCGTCCGGAGTGATCGCGCCGCCGACATCCGCGGAGACGCGCCAGGTGTTCCAACTGCCGTAGCTGGCATTCAGATAGCCGGTCCAATCGGCGCTGTCGGCATGTTTGCGGACGAGATTGACGGAGGCGGAGGGGTCTCCGGCTCCGCTCAGCAGCCCGGTTGCGCCGCGCACGATCTCCACACGTTCGTAGACCGAGACGTCGGCGATGGTCTCGCCCGCGCCGCCGGCAAGCGTCCAGGCGGTCGGTACGCCGTCCAGCTGGTAATTCCTGATCTCGAAGCCGCGCGCGTAGAAATTGTTGCGGACATCGTCGATCTCGCTGACTGTCACCCCCACGGCATTGTCGATGACGTCGGCCACGGTTGTGAGATCCTGGTCGAGGATGCGCTGTTCCGTGATGATGCTGACGGATTGCGGCGTTTCGCGCAGAGTGAGGCCCAGCCCGGTGGCGGTGTCGATCCTGTCTGCCAGCGTGTATTGTCCCGTGACGATGATATCGTTGCCGGAAGCCGCTTCGGCCTCGGCGCCCCCATCCGGGCTAGCTCCCTCGGCAGCGCTCTGCGCCGCGGCAGGCGCGGCCAACACGGCAAGTGCGCTGCCCAGGAGGAGCGGAAATTTCGAAGTCATAGGCTTTACCCCCATTGGTGTTGATCGCGCTCCCTCGGACGTTCGGATGAGGCCGCTGCGCCTCGCCGAATCTCGTGACAACGCGGCCGTTATCGAGATCGCGAATCATTCGCAATAAGAAATCAGGCAAAGGTGGGGATATTTTGCGATCAAGTCGCAATAACGTTAGTGGGTGGCCATTCGGATGATGCGGCCCTCGTCGGGTCGAAGGCGGATTGCCCCAGCCACGCTTTCCCTGTCGTCGCTCATGCCCAGATGCGTGGAAAGGAGCCCTTCGCCCCGTTCTCCGCTGCCGAGCTCAAGTCTCTCTTCGCTCGAGCCGAGATTCAGCGCGACCACGATCCGCTCGGACCCGAGGTTTCGTTCGTAAGCGAGGACATGCTCTCCGCTGTTGAGCAACTTGAGATCGCCCACCCGGAGAGCCGCATGTTCCCGTCGGAGGGCGATCAATGCCTGATACAGCGAGAGGATCGATTGCGGCTCCATGCGCAGCGTCTCGACATTCACGGCGCCGAAATCGGGCGAGAGCGGCAGCCATGGCGTCGCGGAAGAGAAACCCGCATGGCGCTCCGGCGTCCATTGCATCGGTGTGCGCTCAGGGTCTCGCCCGATACCCAGCCCGGGCTCGTTCTTCTCCCAGGGATCCTGCACCGCATCGTGCGGGATATCGACCTCGCCAATGCCGAGTTCGTCGCCGTAATACATGGTGGGCGTGCCGCGCAGGGTGAGCAGCAGCATCGCGGCCACGCGCGCCTGATCCGGCCCCACGCGCGCGGCGATGCGCTTCTGGTCGTGATTGCCGAGCACCCAGTTCGGCCATCCTCCGGGAGGCAGCGCGGCTTCGTATTCCTCGATCAGCCGCGCCAGCGTGGGAGCATTCCAGGCGGCACTGATAAGCTGGAAATTGAAGGGCAGGTGGGCGCCGCCCAGATCCTCGCCATAATAGGCGACCAGCCGCTCGACCGGGAGATATATCTCGCCGATCAGCACGCGGTCGGGAAACTCGTCCACCACGCCGCGGAGTTCGCGCACGATTTCCTGCACCTCCGGCTGATCCGCCGAGTGGACCTGCAGGACGCGCTGGATGTCGGGCCGCCCTTCCTCATAGGCCGGGTTGGGCGGATCGTCGCGAAAGGCTTCGTCCTTCATCAGGTGCCACATCACGTCGACGCGAAAGCCGTCGACCCCGCGCCGCATCCAGAAGCGCAACACATCGTGCATCGCCTTGCGCACATCGGGATTGCGCCAGTTGAGGTCCGGCTGTTCTTTCAGGAACGCGTGATAATAATATTGGCCGCTGGCTGGATCGAACTCCCACCCGCTGCCGCCGAAATTGCTCATCCAGTTGTTGGGTGGGCCGCCGCCCGGCGCCGGATCGCGCCAGATGTACCAGTCGCGCTTTGGGCTGGAGGGGCTGCTGCGGCTCTCCTGAAACCAGGGATGCCGGTCCGAGGTGTGATTGGGTACGAAGTCCAGGATCACCTTGAGGCCGCGCCGGTGCGCCTCCTCCACCAGCCGGTCGAAATCCTCCAGCGTGCCGAACAGCGGATCGATGTCGCAGTAATCGGCGACGTCGTAGCCGAAGTCTGCCATGGGGGAGGGGTAGATGGGCGATATCCAGACCGCGTCGACGCCCAGCCAGGTGAGATAGCCCAGACGTTCCTGGATGCCGGCCAGATCGCCGACGCCGTCCCCATTGCTGTCCTGGAAGGAGCGGGGGTAGACTTGGTATATCACTCCGCGCTTCCACCAGGTGCTATCGGGCATCAGCCTCTCCCGCTGTTTGCTTGTTGTGCCTCTCAACGTAACAAGCGCGGCTCGGCGCTGTTCCGATTGCGGGTTTTACCGCGCAAGCAGCCCCTTGCGCTGGCTCCAGTCGATCACGGTGGCGATGCATTGCTGGAGTAGCTCCGGCTGGCCGAGGTAGTAATGGGTCGCGCCCTTCAGCGTCACGAACTCCTTGTCGGGCGTGGCGAGCGCAGCGTGGATCGTGGGATTGTGGGTGGCAGGCACCGCCTCGTCGGCGCTGTTCTCGATCTGCAGCACCGGGGCCTTGGTGATGCGCGCGGCGTTCATCGGCCCCTTGGCATTGGAGAACTCGTAGCTCCACTGGCTCAGCCAGGAGCGCAGCGTGGTGTAGCGCGCCAGCCCGACCGGGCCGACATTCACCGCCCGCGGATCGCCCATATAGGTCCAGCCCGGCCGCCGGTCCGAAGGGTCGATCGCGGGATCGAGCCAGCGCACGTCGCACATGGTGCGGTGGACGATGAAGGCCCGCTCCTGCTCCGGCCCGCCCTGGCGCTTCAGCCGGTCGAGCTGATCGAGCGCCCAGCGGGTGATGCGCGCATTGCGGGCGCGCTGCGCTTCGCGGAACCGCTCGACGAACTCCGCGCTGTATGGCGGCTGGTGCGGGCAATCAGGCGAATAGATGTCCAGCTCCGGATCGCGGTGGTCCGGGTCGAGCTCGTCCAGGATCGAGGGGTCGAGCCATTCGGTGAGCGTCTCCGCGCGGGAGAGATGGGCCGCGATGAAGACGACGCCGTCGGCGGTTTGCAGCGCGGCCGAGGTCAGGTCCACCGGATCGCCCGCCGGAGTATGCGTGATGCTGGGGCTTTCCGCCTGCGCCTGGTAGAAAAGCGAGAGCGAGCCGCCGCCGGACCAGCCGACCAGAACGACATGCTCATAGCCGAGCTCCTCGCGGGCATGGGCGACCCACTTGCCCAGATCGATCGCGACCTTCTCCATGATCAGCGCCGTATCGTTGCGGGGGTATCGACTGGCGGCGCAGAGCACGTGAAGGCCGGCATCGGCGAGGGCGGTCGGCATCGGCAAGAGATGCAGCACCGATGTCGGGTGCATGAAGAGATAGACCGTGCCGGATGTCGACGCCGGATCGCGCAGCAACTGGCCTTCGAGGTTCACCTTGCCCGAAGTGCCCGCAAATCCGTAAGTTTCGGTGAAACCGGGATTGTCGGCGAAGGAGACGATCAGCGGGGTTCGCGTCCATTGGGCCGGTGGCGGGTTCGAAGCCATCTTCTCAAGCTCCTCAGGCCGCTTCGGCCGGATCTTCGGTCAGCGACACGCTGGTTGCGTCATAGCGGAACAGCCATTCGTAGCGGTCCACCACTTTTGCGGGCTCCCATTGATCATCGACATAGCGCTGTGCGCCTGCCTTGTCGGCGAGCTGGGGATTGTGGAAGCGCTCGGCATTGGCGATCGCCCCGTTGACCGCCCTGGTGGTGCGCGGCACGCGGGCGCGCTGGTAGCGGTCCAGCGCTTCCTCCACCGTATCGAACTCCTCGAACGCCCGGCCCAGTATGCAGGCGTCCTCCAGAGCCATGACCGCACCCTGGGCGAGGAAAGGCAGGGAGGGATGGCAGGCATCGCCGATCAGTGCGACGCGGCCGCGAACCCATTCCTGCATTGGCGGGCGGGCGATCATCGCCCATTTGAAGGGCTGCGGGATCGCCTCGATATAGGCGTGGACGTCTTCGTGCCAGCCGGGATAATCCGCGTGATATTCGGCATTGGTGCCGGGCTCTGCCCAGCTTTCCACCTGCCAGTCGCGCCGTTCCACCACGCTGGTGAAGTTCATCAACTCGCCGCGTCTGATCGGGTAGTGGATCACATGGCCTCCCGGCCCGACCCAGTTGGTCCCGATCGGCCGGCGGAGCCGCTGCGGCAGGCGTTCCATCGGGATCACCCCGCGCCAGGCGACGAGGCCGGTGAACTTCGCCGGACCCGAGCCGAACAATTGCTCCCGCAGTTTCGAATGAACGCCATCGGCGCCGATCACCACGTCATGCACGGCGGAGGGGTGGCCATCGAAGCTGACCGTCGCTCCCCCGGCGCGAAGCTCCGCCCCGGTCGAGCGATGGCCGAGCCTGATCGCGTCCGGCTTGAGCGCCTCGACGGCGCGCCTCAGAAGCTGATGCAGATCGTTGCGATGCGCGGTGACGTAGGGGAAGCCGTAGCGCTCCACCGATTCCTGGCCGAGATCGAACAGCTTCCAGGTGTCGCCGGTGCTCCACAAGCGGATTTCCTTGCCTTCGGGGACGAAGGCAATGTCCATCAGTTCCTTCTCCATCCCGAGGGCAGCAAGCACGCGGACGCCATTGGGGCTGATCTGGAGCCCGGCGCCGACTTCCTGCAGCACCGGTGCCTGCTCGTACACCGTCACGTCGAACCCGCGGTGCAGCAGGGCCAGCGCGGCGGTCAGCCCGCCGATGCCGCCCCCCACGATGCCGATGCCGATATTGGTCTTCAAGGCGTTCGACCCTTCCTTGCTGCTCAACGCGGTAGCGTTGACGAACGTTATTCGTCAATGTCAAATCCCTTCCGGGCAGGGCGAATTGCCAGGTGGACAGATCAGCCGGGCGGCGTCAGGAACGCGGCCATCGAGCTTGGAAAGCGGCTTGGAAGGCGGAGCATATGGTCAAGGAGGCGGGGGAGCGGTCGCGGCGTCGGGTCCAGTCGATCGAGGTGGGCTTTCGGGTGCTGCGGGTGCTGCGCATGGCGGAAGGGCCTCTGCCGCTGCGCGAGATCGCAGCGAGGGCGGAGATGCCGCCCAGCAAGGTCCATCTCTACCTCGTCAGCTTCATGCGCGAGGACATGGCCTATCAGGACCCAGCGACCGGGCATTACGGGCTCGGCCGCTTCGCGATCCAGCTGGGCCTCGCCGCGATCCGCCAGCTGGATGTGGTGAACCTCGCAGGGGACGTTCTTGCCGATCTGCGGGACCGGACCGACTGCGCGGTTTATCTTTCGTTGTGGGGTGACCAGGGGCCGTGCATCGCCCTCAAGGCCGATGGGGAATTGCAGGGTGCCTTTGCAGTGCGCCTGGGCTACATCCTTCCGCTCGCGACAACCGCCACCGGCCTCGTCTTCCTGGCTTATCTGCCGAAGGAGAAGACCGACCGGGCGCTCGGCGCGCAGGCGGCTTTCGCCGCGGGGAGAGGCGGCGCAAGGGCGGTTTCGAGGCGAGACATCGAGCGGCTCGTCAAAGGTGTGCGGCAGTTCGGCTATGCGGAGACCGCCGGCCAGCTGCATCGCAACTTTTCCGGGATCTCGGCCCCGGTCTTCGACTACGGCCACGAGATGGCGGCCGCGATCACTCTGCTCGGCCCGTCGGATTACATGAGCGCCGAGCGCAAGCAGCGCTTCTCCGGCTTGGTGCTCGGCGCAGCGAACGAGCTGTCACAGCGGCTCGGTGCGGCTGCTCCCGCGGAGGATTGAGGGCTCTCGCGGGCTAAGTCCGGGGCGACGAGGACGTGGAGCGCAAAGATAACCGAGATGGAATTTTCGTCTTGACATCGTCGCGCTGATCGGTTAGAAATCACGAACATCGCGATAGTGCGATTCGCCGCAGCGGACGATTCGCTGCCTGTTCCCTTCCAAACAAATCCATCACGCCCGCGAACGCGGCAGCCCCACACCTAGCCGTGCGAGGAGACGGGGCGCCACGTCGGTCTGCGGCTACCCTTCGGCTCGTCCCGAGCGCGCAGGAGGGAAACCGCCCAAAGGAGACAACATCATGCATCCCCAAAATAACGGGCGGCAGGGCCCTTCAGTAGGCGCCGACTTCCTCCAGCGCCTCGACGCATTGGCGCCATGCGTCGGAGACGGAGGGCAAGCCGTAATACAGGGAGGCGTGGACCAGGATCTCGCGGATTTCTTCCTTGGTCACGCCATTGGCGACGGCGCCGCGCACATGGTTCTTGAGCTGGGCGGGGCGCGACTGGCCGATGATCATGGCGATGGTGATGATGGAGCGGGTCTTGCGGTCGAGGCCCGGGCGGCTCCACACATCGCCGAAGCAGTGGCGGGTGACGAGGTCCTGCAGCGGTTCGCGAAAATCGTCCGCGTCGTCCATCCCGGCAATGCCGGGCTCGCCAAACATGTCGAGCCGCATCTGCCGGCCGCGCTCGTACAGGACATCCTTTTCCATCTTTCACTCTCCGCAAGTGGAAGCGCCTGGCGCGCCGACCGATCAGCCGACGCCTTCGTAGCGCACATCGAGTTCGGCTTCGGGGAGCTCCTTCAGCCGGGGTGCGACCTCGGTGGCGACCAGCGTCAGATTGTCAACGGTGTCCGCATGGTCCAGTTCGCCCGCCTGGCCCATCATCAGCAAGTGGCCGAAGCCGCCGACCTCGTCATGGAAGCGGGCGATCTGCTGATAGACGTCATCGGGAGTGCCGACGAAGTAGAGGCCCGCATCCATATATTCCTCGATCGACCCGTCGGCCGGTACGGTCTTGCCGTTGCGCATGCGCGGGCGGAAGCCGCCGCCGCCGCCCGACATCAGCATCTTCACATTCGCTTCCACGGGATTGAAGCCCAGCGGATTGCGGAACTGCGGCTCCAGCCGCGCGGCGGTGGTGAAATAGCTCTTCATCTTCTCGGCCCGGCGGAAGGCTTCGGCGCGATCTTTCGCGCAGGCCACGAGGCAGAGATAGGCCAGCCGATCACGCCTGGCGGCATGGCCGAATTGGGCGGCGTAGGCCTGGCGGTAGCCGGAGAAGACGGAGCGGGCGACCGTGCCGCTCAGGAAGGTGGCGCAGACCGCGCCCAGCTTGCCATAGGTGGCGGCGCTGGAGGGGCTGGAGGCTGTCATCCAGATGGGCGGGGGCTGCTGGATCGGCCGCGGCCACAGGGCGGCGGTGCGGTAGTGGAAATATTCGCCTTCCCAGGAGAAGGTCTCGCCCTCATTGGTCAGCGCGGCCATGATCAGTTCATAGGCTTCCCAGAAACGGTCCATGAAGCCGGTCGGCTGGCGGTTGGACATGAACAGCTCGTAGCTGGCGCCCTTGACGAAGCCGATCTCGGTCCGCCCGCCGGAAAGGCAATCGGCCATCGCGATCTCTTCCGCCACGCGCAGCGGATTGGACCGGTTGGCGAGCGGAATGCCCAGCGCGAGCAGCCGCGCCTTCTGCGTCTGGCGGGCAAGGATCGCCATCGTCGTCATGCAACTGGTGGACATGCAGGTCGCGGCCGCATGATGCTCGTTGATCATGATGTTGAGGCCGAGTTCATCCGCCAGCATGTATTCGTCGAGATAGCGGTTGAGGAGCTGACGGGCGGTGACGGGATCGCAGTGGTGCTGCGGCAGCGTCACACGCATGTTGCCGGGGACTTCGAAGGCCGGGTAATAAGCCTGCTCGGTAAATTGCCAGATATCCATGGCTTGCCTTTCTCCTCTCCCCCTCAGGCCGGCTCTTTTCGGGCGCCGGCAAGCGCCGCGATGCGCGCGGCGACCGCCGCGGGCTGGTCCGCATGCAGGCGGAATCCGGCATCGGCGATGATGGCTGTCTCCGCCTGCGGCATGGCGGCGGCCCAGGCCTGATGATAGGCGCGGGTGGCGATGGCATCCTCGGCACCCCAGAGGATCTGCGCGGGGCATGTGATCCGGTGCAGGCGGCCGGCCAACTTCGGATTGCACATATAGGGCGTCCAGCCATAGAGGCTCATCGCCTCGTCATTGCACATCGCGCGGCGTAGCTGCTCTTCGGGCAGGTCCATGATGTTCTGCAGCGGAGCAGGGTCACCCTGCTGCATTCGCTGCGCAAGCTCCTGGCGCGAAAGCATGAAGATGTCGGCGACATACTGCTCGCGCCGGTCCGCGGTCTTGAGGCCGAGCGGTGAGACAAGCGTGAGCGAGGCGGCGCGGGCCGGTTCCTTGGTCAGTATTTCGGCTGCCACCCAGCCGCCGAAGCTCGTGCCGACAATCACCGGAGCGCCGAGTTCGAGCCGGTCCAGGAAGTCGAGATAGAAATAGCCCAGATCGCTGGCTCGATCGATCTCGCCCCGCCGCGGCGAGCCGCCGAACCCGGGATGGGACGGCGCGTGGACGCTGTAGCTACGCGCGAGTTCCTCCAGCAGACCGGCGGCGCCTTCCAGCCCGTCCAAACCGTGCAGGAACAGTAGCGGATCGCCGGAGCCGGCCGTGAACAGCTCGACGTCGGCTCCGCGAAAATCGACCATCGAGAGTGAGCCGAACTCCAGGCCGGCGATGCTTGGGCTAGCCACTCCAATTCTCCCAATCGGCTGTCTGGCTTTTGGAGAGACTGCTGCTGCTGGACCGATAGGTCCAATGCTTTGATCTTGCTGTACTGATAACGGATAGGTATTGAACATGAATGGAATTGCGGCATTTGCGATATTTCAGCGCGGTCGCGCGCGAAGAGCATTTCGGGCGCGCTTCGGCCGCGCTGCGTGTCGCCCAGCCGGCATTGACCCGGCAGATCCGCGACCTGGAGGCGGAATTGGGCGTCGAACTGTTCGACCGCCTGCCCCGCGGGGTACGCCTCTCCAGCGCGGGGCGAGTGTTTCTGGCGGATGCGGAAGAAATCCTGGCTCAGGCCGAGCGCGCGGCGGACCGGGCGAGAAAGCTCGGCAGCGGCCATTTGGGCACGATCCGCCTCGGCCTGAGTGAGATCATCTCGCAGCACGCGTTCATTTCCTACGGGCTGCTGCATTTCCGCGAGACCGAGCCGGGAGTGGCGCTGGACCTGCGCTCCATGGGATCGGCCGCCCAGATCGCGGCGTTGAAGGACGGCGGGCTCGATGCAGGCATCGTCTACGAGGCGCATCTGGAAGGGCGCGACGGTGAGGTGATCGACCAGGCGGCGATCGGCAGGGGGGAAACCATGCTGGCGGTCCATCGCAATCACCCGCTGGCCGGCCGCGGGAATGTCACGATGGCTGAGCTCGCGGACGAGCCTGCGCTATGGCCCGAGCGCCGCACCGCGCCCGGCTATTACGCCAGGCTGATGGCGGCCTGCCTCGAAAGCGGCACCGTGCCGCGCGTGGTGCAGGAATGCACGACCAATTCGATCCTGCTCAGCCTGGTCGCGGTGGGGATGGGAATCGGCTTCGTCACTGTCACCGGGCCGCTCCCCGCGGCGCAGAATGTGGTGCTCGTTCCCATCGCCGATCTCAACCTGACATTCGATGTGCTGCTTGTCTGGCGCCGCCATGACCGTTCAGCCGCGCTGAGGCGTTTCATCGATACCATGGTTGAGGGAGGCGCACCGTCTCAGCAAGGCTGATACCTTGCATTGGCGGGCGCTCCTCTCCATGAATGGGTTCGAACCGGCGAATGCGCGGGCAGCGTCAGCCGCGGCGCGAAGGATTGGACAATGACCGAAGCAAGACCTCTCAAGGGAATGTATCATCTGGCGTTCCCGGCGCGCGATGCCGAGGAAACCCGCCATTTTTACGAGGACATCCTGGGCCTGCCGCTGGTCCATTGCATGTATTCGGAGAAAGTGCCGAGTACGGGCGAGGAGACGCCCTATGTCCATTTCTTCTTCGAACTGGGCGACGGCTCCTATATCGGCTTCTTCGATCTCGGCCGGGACGAAATGCCCGCCCCGTCCCCCAACACTCCGGACTGGGTGCAGCATTTCGCGATCGAGACGGAGTCGGTCGAGAATGTCGCCCAGATGCAGAAGCGGCTGGAAGAGCATGGCGTGGAATGCATCGGGGTGGTCGACCACGGCTTCCTGAAATCTGTCTATTTCTTCGACCCCAACGGCATCAGGCTGGAAATCACCAGCCGCACCGAGCCGGAAGGCTTCCTTGAGAAGGCCGCCTCCGAGGCGCATGACATCCTCAACCGATGGACCGAGCGCAAGCGCAAGGCCCTGGCGACGGCGTAGGGTTCCGCCCTCTTCGGCGGCCTAGATCGCCATCGCGACGGACTTGGTCTCCGTATAGGCTTCGATGCCTTCGCGGCCGTTCTCGCGGCCCCAGCCGGATTGCTTGTATCCGCCGAAGGGCAGGGCTGGATCGAGCCCGCCACCGTTGACGCGCACGGTGCCGGCCTTGAGCTTGCGCGCCAGCCGGTGGGCAGCCGAAAGATTGTTGGTCCAGACGACCGCGCCGAGGCCGTAGTCGCTGGCATTGGCCTGTGCGGCGAGCGCTTCCAGATCATCGTCGCCGAAGGACATGGCGCACAGCACCGGCCCGAAGATCTCTTCGCGGCGCACGGCCATCTCGGCATCGGTGTCGGTCAGCACGGTGGGCGCGACGAAGGAACCGGGGCCTGCGATTTCGCGCTTGCCCGCGCGCATTGTCGCTCCGGCCTGGAGGCCGCCGCTGACATAGTTCAGGATGCGCTCGCGCTGGGTGCCGCTGATCACCGGACCCATTTGCGTGGCGGGGTCGAAGCCGGGGCCGACCTGCATCGCGTCGGCAATGCGGGAAACGCCTTCGATCACCTCGTCATAGAGGCGCTGATGGACGAACAGGCGGGAGCCGGCGTTGCAGACCTGCCCGGCATTGCCGAAGATCGACCGTGCGGCTCCCTCAATCGCCTGGCTGGCGTCCGCGTCCGGAAGCACGATCACCGGTGTCTTGCCGCCCAACTCCAGCGTCACGCGCTTGAAATTCCCGGCGGCGGCCTGGATGATCAGCCGCCCCACCTCGGTCGACCCGGTGAAGGTCACCTTGTCGACGCCGCGATGCGCGGTAAGTGCGGCGCCCGTGGATTCCCCGTCGCCTGTGAGGAGGTTGAAGGCGCCGGCGGGAAAGCCGACTTCCTCGATCAGATGGGCGAGGCGCAGCGCGGTGAGCGAGGTTTCCTCGGCCGGCTTGAGGATGACGGCGCAGCCTGCCGCCAGCGCGGGGGCGATCTTGGCGCAGGCCATCGCGATCGGGGCGTTCCATGGCACGATCTGCGCCACCACGCCGACCGGCTCTTTCAGCGTATAGGCATGCCAGGTGCCCGCGCCCGATAGCGAGATGGACTCGCCGTTGAGCTTCGTCGCCCAGCCCGCGAAATAGCGCAGCTGGTCAATGGCATAGGGGATGTGGAAGAAACGCGCATCGCGCACCGGCATGCCGTTGTCGAGCGTTTCGAGCGCGGCCAGTTCCTCGATGTTCCGCTCGATCGCATCGGCGAGCCGGTAAAGCAGAAGGGCCCGTGCATTGGGCTTCATGTCGGCCCATTCGGCGCTGTCCATCGCGCCGCGCGCCGCCGCTACCGCGCGATCCACATCGGCATCCAGCGCCATGGCGATGTCCGCCAGTTTCTCCCCAGTCGCGGGGTCGTGCGACGCGAATGTCTTACCCTCGCATGCATCGGTCCATGCCCCGCCGATGAACAGACGGTGCTGGCCGGCAGCAAAGCTGCGCGCTGCTTCGAGCGCGGTTGGGCTGACCAGGGGCTGTGTGCTCATGTCGGAGGTCCTCGATGGGTTGGGAGATGGGTGGTGGAGCCATGTTCATAGCGAGCGGCGTTGGACCTTGTCGAACGTTATTCGGCATGCCACAACGCCTGCGAGAGGGTGACCGGCCGGGCCATGCAGCAATTCGACTACATCATCGTGGGCGCGGGATCGGCCGGCTGCGTGCTCGCCAACCGGCTGAGCGAAGGCGGCCGGGATGACGTCCTGCTGCTGGAAGCGGGCGGCGCGGACCGCGACTGGCTGCTGCGCATGCCGCTCGGCTTCATGATGGCGTCCGCCAATCCGGAGTATGACTGGGGCTACAAGAGCGAAGCCGATCCGAAGATGGGCGGCCGCAGCCTGCCGGTGCCGCGCGGGAAGCTGCTCGGTGGCTCCTCCTCCATCAACGGGATGATCTACATGCGCGGCCATCCGCGCGATTACGATGGCTGGCGGCAATCGGGCGCGAGAGGGTGGAGCTACGCCGATGTCCTGCCCTATTTCCGGCGGATGGAATCCAGCTGGCGGGGCGAGGATGCCTTCCACGGCGGGGCCGGCCCGCTCGCGGTCACGAAGGTGCCGGAGGAACATCTGCTCGGCCGACCGATCCGCCAGGCGGTGCGCGCCGCGGGCTTTCCCGAATGCGACGATTTGAGCGGCGCGCAGGGGGAAGGCTATTCCTGCGCCGAGATGACGGTCGACCGCAGGGGCCGCCGCTCCAGCACCTCACAGGCCTATCTCCGCCCGGCGATGGGCAGACGCAATCTCCAGCTGCAGACGGGCGCCCAGGTGACGCGGGTGCTGATTGAGGATGGACGGGCCGTCGGCGTCGAATACCGGCGCGATGGGAAATTGCAGCAGGCGGTGGCGCGCAAGGAAGTCATCCTTTCGGGCGGGGCGTATAATTCCCCGCAATTGCTCATGCTGTCGGGAATAGGACCGGCGGCGCATCTGCGGGAAAACGGGATCGAGCCCCTTGTCGAGGCGCCGGGCGTCGGGCGGAACCTGATGGAGCACCCGGCGCTCTATATGAGCTTCGCGGCGCCCGATGCGGGGACCTTCCTCTCTCAGCTACGCTTCGACCGGGCGGCAAGATCGGTGCTGCGCTGGGCCGTGACGGGCAAGGGCCCCTTCGCGAGCCAGATCACGGCGGGCATGATGCTGCTGCGCACCCGGCCGGAGATCGAGCGCCCCGACATCCAGCTCGTTTTCCTGCCGGTGCGGCTCGACGCGAAGCTTTGGTATCCCTTCGCCGGGCAGCGCCAGACGCATGTGCTATCCGTGGTGATCGTGCAGCTCCACCCGGAAAGCCGCGGGACGGTGGAGCTGCGCTCCGCCGACCCGTTCGAGCCCCCCCGGATCGACCTCAACCTCCTGTCGAGCGAGAGGGACTTTACCGAGCTGCGCGGCGGGGTGGAGGCTGTAAGGCGCATCTTCGCCGCGCCGCCGCTGAGCGAGATGGTGAGCGAAGAGCTTAAACCGGGACCGGCGGCTCAGGGCGGCGAAGGGCTCGACCAGTTCATCCGGGAAAACGTCTCCATCTTCCAGCATCCTTGCGGCACATGCCGGATGGGCGAGGATGAGCAGGCGGTCGTGGACAGTGATTTGCGCGTGAAGGGCGTGGATGGGCTGCGGGTGGTCGACGCGTCCGTCTTCCCCGGGATCCCCGGCGCCAACATCAATGCCGCGGTCATCATGGTTGCGGAGCGCGCTTCGGACCTGATCCGGGGTATCGAGCCGCTCCCGCCGGCGCCGTAGAGTTCAGCCTGCCTCGGCGGGCTTCTGTTCGTTCACGACATTGTAGAGAACCCGCGTAGCGGCGACCGCATTCGGCCAGGAACTGTAGAAGGCGAGGTGGAGCATGGCTTCGCCCAGTTCCTCGACCGTGACGCCGCTCTTGAGCGCGAGACGGAAATGCGCCTCCAGCCGCAAATGGTGGTTGCCGGCCACAAGCGCGGCTATCGTCAGGAGGCATCGGTCGCGCCGGGCGAGGCCGTCCCGTTCCCACACATCGCCATAGAGCACTTGATTGGTCATATCGACCAGGCCGGGCGCCACCGCGCTCAGCTCGTCGCCTTCCGATCCGCCTGCACGTTGCATCGCTAGCTCTCCTTCTCCGCGCGCCCGTAATTGGGGTCCATCATGATAGCGCCTTCTCTCGTTTTTCCATCGGCTGCGCCTGCCCAGCGGCGACGATGAGCGCGTCGAGCGCGATCGCTCCTTCACCTTCGGCCAGGACCATCAGCGGGTTGATGTCGATCTCCAAGATCCCTGCGCCGGAGCGCATGGCACTGCCGAGCTTCACGACTGCATCGGCCACGGCGGCGAGATCGCGCGGGGGACGGCCACGAAACGATCCGAGGAGCTTGGCGCCGCGAAGCCCCCGGATCTGCTCCATCGCACGCTCGCGGGAAATATCCGCCGGAAGCAGGATCGCTGCGTCGATCGCTTCTGCCCACACTCCTCCGAGACCGACGAGAATCGAGGCTCCCCAATCGGGATGATGCCGCGCGCCGACGATCATCTCCAAGCCGGGCGGCGACATCTGCTCGACCAGAACGCCGTCGATCGGTTGGCCCTGAAGAGCGGCCATGAGCTGCTGCCAGCCGGCGCGAAGCTCGGCCTCGTCACTCAGGCCCAGGATCACCCCGCCGATGTCGCTCTTGTGCGACAGCGCGGCGGACTGCGCCTTGAGAACGAGGGGAAACCCAATGTCCCGTGCGATCTCGAGCGCCTCGGCGGCACTTCCGGCAAGCCTGCCTTGGGGCACGGCGATACCGATCCCGCGAAGGAACTCCTTGCCGAGATATTCCGGCTTCACGCCTGCTTCTGTCCAGCCGGTGAGGCCTGTGGCGGGCGGTGTCCGATCGTCCACGGCGCGCAAGGCTGACGCGTAGCGCCCCACGGCAGCGAAGGCGCGCATGGCGCGTTCGGTCGAGCGGAATAGCGGCGTCTCGCTTTCGCGCATCGCGGCCAGGAACTCGGGATCGAGCGGAGCCTCGTCGCCGGTCAGCGCCATCGACACCGGCTTGCTCGCAGCCAGGGCAACCGGAATGACTGCTTCGGCCTTTGAACGCTGCTGGGGCGGCGCGCCGCTTGCCATAGGCAGCAATACCGCTCCGACCGCGGGATCGGCCAGCATCGCCTCGGCCGTCTGGCCATAGATCGCACCGCTCGCAAAGCCGGTGGTGCCGACATCCAGCGGGTTGTCGATCTCCATCCCCGCGGGAAGGTGGCTGGCAAGCCGGGTGCGCGTCGTCTCGTCCAGCTCGGCAAGGGGCAGGGCGATGTCTTCGGCAAGGTCGAAGCACATGCTCCGGATCGCGCCGCTATTGGTGACGATCCCGAGCGCGCCAGATGGCGGCGCGGGGTAGCGGTGCAGGATGGCGAGCGTGTCGAACAGCTCGTCCATCGTTTCGACGGCGACGACTGCTTCGTTCTCCACCGCGCAGCGCATCAGCGCGTGGTCGCTCGCCATGGCTCCGGTGTGAGAGGCCGCGGCTTCCATCCCGCGCCGGCTGCGGCCCGGATGGAGCATGACGATAGGAACACCGGCGAGGCGCGCCTTTCGCGCGACGGCAAGGAAGCGCGCGGGGCTACGGATCTGCTCGGCATACAGTCCGATCGCGTCCGCGGACCCTTGCGTGATCACGAAGTCGATCAGGTCGCTCCCGTCGATCACCGCCTCGTTGCCGGTCGCGGCCGCGAGCGAAACGGATATGCCGCGCCCCTGCATCGCGGCACGGATGTTGGATGCGGTCGCGCCGCTTTGCGCAATCACTGCGACGCTCCGGCGGTTGCCGAGCGGTGCGGGATGGGCAGGCTCGAAGGTCAACGCGATGCCGCCCGCGTAGTTGATATAGCCCAGGCAATTCGGGCCGAGCAGCGCCATGCCGGCGTCCCGGCAGATCGCCGCGATGGCCTCCTGCTCGCGCCGGCCGTCCTCTCCGGCTTCGGCGAAGCCCGAGGCGAATACGACCACGCCGCCGACCTTGCGGCCTGCGCAGGCGGTCACCATCGGCCGGATCGCCGCAAAGGGGACGTTGAGGACGACGGCATCGACGCCTTCGGGAAGCTCGTCGGCCGATTTGATGCAGGGCCGTCCATTGATCTCGTCACGCGTGGGGCTGATCAGATAGAGCGGGCCGTCGAAGCCGAACCGTTCAAGATTGGCGAGCGTCGCGCCGCCTATGCTCGCCGGATCGGGCGAGGCACCGGCAATGGCGAGCGAACTCGGCTGCAGCAGACGCGTCAGGGCATCGGTGGCGGGCAATGTGCTCCTCCCATAGTGAAAACCTCTCTCCGCCATGTATCAGCTTTGCTGATAGACCTGTCAAAGACCAAGACGAGCATATCGATTGCAGGCACGGGCGAAGAAAAGATAAGCCAAGCTGATTTAGGTTGCCGGGCAATTTCGATTTCCATAGGCTCCGCCGCCGCGCTGCAACAGGAACCGGAACAGATGAGCCAAGGCATCACAAGGCCCGACAATACGTCCCTGCGCCGCCTGCTGCGGCCGGCCAGCGTCGCGATCATCGGAGCCTCTCCATCAGCCGGATCGCTGGGCGGGGGCGTGCTCGCCAATCTGCGGCGCTCCGGGTTCTCGGGCGCGATCTATCCGATCAATCCGAAATATGACGAAGTCGGCGGCATCCGCTGCCTCGGCGGAGTCGAGGAACTGCCCGATGGCGTGGACTGCGCGGTTCTGGCGATCGGGCGCGCTCAATTGCCGGCGACGCTCCGGCTGTGCGCCGGGAAAGGCGTCGGCGGGGCAATCGTGCTGGCGGGCGGCTTTGCCGAGGAAGGCGAGGAGGGGCGCGCGATGCAGGCCGATATCGCCCGGGTCGCGGCCGAAGCGGGAATGGCTCTGCAGGGGCCGAATTGCCTCGGCACGACCAACTATGTCGATTGCGCGGCGATGATGTTCGGCGCGGCGCCCGCCGACCCCTTGGGCAGCCGGCCGGGCGTTGCCGTCATTTCCCAGAGCGGGGCGATGGCTGCGGTCGTCCGCGTCGCGTTGCAGGCGCGCGGCATCGGGCTGAGCTATGTCGTCTCGACCGGCAACGAGGCCGCTTTGGGAGGGGAGGATTTCCTCGCGGAATTCCTGGAGGACGGGCACACCCGTGTGATCGCCATGCTGATGGAGCAGATTCGCGATCCGGCAAGGTTTCTCGCGCTCGCCGACCGGGCGCGTGCTCTGGGCAAGCCGATCGTGCTCTTGCATCTGGGGAGGACCGAGGCGGGTCGCGAGGCGGCGCATACTCACACCGCGGCGCTGTCGGGCGATTATGCCACGATGGCCGCGCAGGTCACTGCGCGCGGCGTACATCTGGTCGATTCGCTGGAGGCGCTCGTCGACCTGCCGGAAATGCTGATCCGGTTCGGCGGGCGCATACCAGGCGGGGGCGCGTTGGTCGTCACCGAGTCCGGGGCTTTTCGCGGGCTGACCTTCGATTTCTGCGCTGCCGCCGGTCTCGATCTGCCGGCTCTGCCCGACGCGGTTTTCGAGGCGCTGAAAAAGGAGCTTCCGCTTTTCTCGCCGCCCAGCAATCCGCTGGACCTGACCGCCCAGGCTCTGGTTGATCCGGGAATCTACTACCGTGTGATCGAGGCGGGCGCGGGAGATCCGGCCTTCGGCTGCATCGTCATCGCGGTCACCCTGCCGAGCGCCGAAGCCGCCGACCGCAAGCTGCCCCCGATCGTGGAGGCGCTGCGGAACCTAGAGGGGCGCAAGCCCGTGGTCTTCGCCATGCTGGGGGAGGACTGCCCGATCCCGGAGCACCATATCGAGGCTATCCGTGCGACCGGGACACCGTTCTTCCGCTCGCCCGAACGGGCCTTCCGCGCGCTGGCCGGCCTGACGCGCTCCAGCACGGTCGAACTCGCGCCCCCGCCGGAACCCGCGCCCGATCCCGACCGGCTGCCGCCAGGGATCATGCCGGAATATCGCGCCAAGCCGTTCCTGGCCCGGTTCGGCCTGCCGGTTTCCAAGGGAGCGCTCGCGACCACGGCGGCGCAGGCGGCCGAGATCGCGGAAGAGCTGGGCTGGCCGGTCGCGCTCAAGGCGCAATCGGCGGAGCTGCCGCACAAGTCGGATGCTGGCGGGGTGGCGATCGGCATAGCGGACGCCGCGGCGCTGCACAGCGCATGGGACGATATGAGCCAGCGGATTGCCGAGGCGCGGTCCGGGCTCCAGCTCGACGGCGTGCTGGTGGAGCCGATGGCGGCGGCCGGGCTGGAACTGATCGTGGGCGCGCGCAGCGACGCGCAGTGGGGGCCGGTGATCCTGGTGGGGATGGGCGGCATCGCGGCGGAAATCCTGCGCGACGTTGTGGTCGTTCCCGCGGGTGTGTCGCGGGACGGCATCGAGGCCGCGCTGCGCTCGCTTGCGGGGGCGCCCCTGTTCGGGCCATACCGCGGAGCCGAGGCGGTCGATCTGCCCGCCGCGCTCGATATCATCGAAGGCCTCGCCCACGCGGTGCAGCGCCATCCCGAAATCATGGAGGTCGATCTCAATCCCGTCCTCCTGCATCCCAGTGGAAAGGGGGCAACTGTGATCGATGCTCTTGTGGTGGTCCGATGAGCGGGCCGATGATCGAAGTTTACCGGGGCAGCGCGCAGGCGTGGGAGTGCGACCATATGGGGCACCTCAATGTGCGCTTCTACGTCAAGCGTGCGGAGCTCGCGCTGGCCGGCCTGTTCGCCGAGCTGGGGATCGACGGCGCACTGGTGACGGTGGAGGCGCAGCATCACCGCTTCCATCGGGAGGTGCGCGCCGGCGGGGCGCTCTATGCCACGGCGCAGATCGCAAGCATGGGAGAGCGCGATGCGCAGGTGATGATCCGCATCCTCCATTCCGCCAGTGACGAGCTTTCGGCGAGCTTCGGGCTGCGTCTCTCCAGCAGCGAACCGTGGCCCGATGCGAGCCGCGAAGGTGCGGCCTCGATCACCGGCCCGTTCGACGCGGCGGTTCTGCCACGCGGGCTCGAGCCGGAGGAGGGGGCGGACCCCGAGGCAAGCCGGGAGCGCGCGATCGCGCTTGGCATGCGGGCGACCGGACGGACGATCATCCTTCCGGAAAACTGCGACGCGCGGGGCCGTCTGGGCCTGGGTGCGGCGATGGGCCTGATCGCCGATGCGACCCCCAATATGCGCAGCTCCGAATGGCGGGAGGTCCTGCGGCAGACCGCGCCCGGGCAGCCGCAGCGGGTCGGCGGCGCGCTGGTCGAATTCTCCTTCCACCACCGCAGATGGCCGATGCTGGGCGAGCGCGTGGAGATCTGGTCCGGCGCGGTGGCCTGCACCGACAAGGTCACCAAGGTGGCGCACTGGCTGATCGATCCCTCATCGGGCGACGCGCTGGCCAGCGTCAGGACGGTAGGCGTCTCGCTCGACCTCGATGCGAGGCGGATGATCCCGCTGACCCCGGAGGCGCAGGCGGTCTTCCGGCGCGAGGCACTTGCGGGATTTTAGGGCGGGCGGCAAGTAGTCCCGCGTCCCCGCGAAAGCGGGGATCCCGCTTCTGCGTTTCTGAGGGGACGCGAAAAAATAACCTAAATGACATTTTGTGCTTGACAGCGTAACGCTGTTCGGTTAGTGATGCGGAACATCGCGATGGTGCGATTCGGCCGCAGAGGCCGATTCGTTCCGGGCCCTCCTTCTCGTGATCTTTTCCCGCGGGTGGCTTCCACCTGCGGGGAAGCCTGCCTAGCGCCGGGGTGTGCAATCCGGCCAGGCATTCATGATCGCGTGCCGGACGAGCAGCGCCGCATCCCAGTGCCGCTGCCTCGGATGGTCCCTGAGATATCGCGTCACCACGTCGCGCAGCTGGCCTGCCGTAATGCCTCCCGAGCAGCTCTCCTGCCCGGCTCTCGCGCGGTCGAGTTCGAGATCGTCGTAAACGCCGGTGAGATAGCCGAGGCAAACCGCTGTGTTCACTGCGTAATCGCCCGAGGCTTCGCGCGTGGTGCAGTCACTATAAAGCTTGTTTCCATCCACGAAAGACGCTGCCGCAGGAGAAAGAAACCATGGCGAAATTGCCAGAGAAAACGCCGCTGCCCCGTGAATACATGCCTTACCGATCATCGGCGCAGGACCTCCGTTTTGTTGCAGGATTCCACTCTGCCAGACATCCCCCCATCCGCCAAGCGGTGCCGAACGATCCGCAGCGGCGCTCTTTGACCGGGTCCAGAAACCCCCCGCAGCCGCTGTATCGCCAAGCAGATAAAGCGATTGGCGGTCGCTGCCTTTCTTGTTAATAGTAAGCTAATAAAATGTTCAGGGAGTTGATTATGTCTTACACCAATCTTGCCTCCGCGATGGGTTTACGTGCCGGTGTTTCGGCGAGCGTATTGGCGCTGGTTCTGTGCGTTCCGGCCGCGGCGCAGGCGCAGCAGACAGCGCAGGGCGCGGAGCCTGCGGCGGGCGCGGCGGCATCGATCGGTGGCGAAGACCAGGATGATGCCGGTGCGATCGTCGTCACCGGCTCGCGTATCGCCCGCAGCGGTTTCGACACTCCCGCGCCGGTTACCGTGTTGGACAATGCCCGTACTCAGGAACTGGCGATCAGCAACGTTGCCGATGCCCTGAACCAGCTGCCCAGCTTCCGCGCCAGCGCCGGCCCCGCTAACCAGCAGACCGCGGGCGGCGCCGTTGGCGCCCGCATTCTCGACCTGCGCGGGCTGGGCGCTCCGCGCACGCTGGTGCTGGTCGATGGCCGTCGCTTCGTGCCGAGCACGCCCGAAGGCACGGTGGACGTCAACCTGATCCCGTCCATCCTGGTGGATCGGACCGAGGTGGTCACCGGCGGCGTGTCGGCCGTCTACGGCTCGGACGCGGTGGCCGGCGTGGTCAACTTCATCCTCGACCGCCACCTCGACGGGTTGAAGGCAGAAATCCAGGGCGGGATTTCCGAACGCGGCGATGACGAGAACATCTATGGCGGTGTCGCCTGGGGTACGCCGATCGGCGACCGCGGGCATTTCGTCATCGCTGGCGAGTACGAGCAGAACTGGGGCTTGGACGGGTGCTACGAAGCGCGCGACTGGTGCGCGCAGGAACGCTCGATCGTCGGCAACACCCCTGCGGGGACCGCCGGGATGCCCTCCAGCATCATCACATCGGATGTGCACACCTCCACCCTGTTTCCGGGCGGCGTAATCAACCGGTCGTTCAACGCCGAGGGGGTCGCAATCGGGACCACCGGCACCGATCCGCTGCGCGGGATCAAGTTCCTCCCCGACGGCACTCCGGCCCAATTCCAGTACGGCGAATTTGCGGGCCCGCTATTCATGATCGGCGGTGACGGCCACGGCAAGAACCCGTTTCTGTCCAGCGTGCTGCTGAAAGTGCCGGTGGAACGCTACAGCACCTATGCCAGCCTGGAATACGACGTCAGCGACAATGTGCGGGCATTCGCCGATCTTTCCTATGGCCGCGTGCAAGGCACCACGCTGTCTTCCACCTTCCGCGATTTCAACGGGTCGCTGATGGGCAACATCCACATCGACAATCCCTATATCCCCGCCGCCGTGCGGGATCAGGCGATAGCGGCGGGGGTTTCCTCCTTCACACTGGGCAAGGCCTGGTTCGATTTCGGCAGCCCGCAGGCGGTATCGACCAACGAGACCATCCGCGGTGTCATCGGGTTCGAGGCGGATCTCGGCAATTCCTGGAAGTGGGAAAGCTATTATCAGTATGGACGCAACAAGTTCCGTCAGGAGATCTCGAACGATCCGATCAATGCCAATCTCCGCCGCGCGGTCGACGCGGTGCAAATGGGCGATCAGATCGTGTGCCGCGTGAATGCCGACGCCAGCACCGCGAACGACGATCCGGCCTGCCGGCCGATCAACCTGTTCGGCGAGAACCTCTTCGATCCGGCCGCGCTGGATTATGTGATCGGCGAAGGCTTCCAACACACCGTCAACAAGCAGCATGTGATCGCTACAAACCTTTCGGGCGAATTGTTCTACATCAGCGACAGCCCTGTGGGTGTGTCCGTGGGTGCCGAATGGCGCCGCAACACGATCTCCGGGACCACGGATCCAATCTCCGAGAATCTCGGCTTCTGGGTGCTCAACGGCCAGGCCGTGACCGGCGCGCAGTCGGTGAAGGAGGTGTATGGCGAAGTGGTGATGCCGCTGGCGGAGCACCAGCCTTTTGCCGAGGATCTGGAGCTGAACGGTGCGGTTCGGCTGACAGATTACAGCACCAGCGGATCGGTGACGACGTGGAAGATCGGCGGCGTTTACGCCCCTATTCCCGCATTGCGGTTCCGCGTCACGCGTTCGCGCGACATCCGCGCGCCGAACGTCAACGAGTTGTTCGGCCCGCTGCAGAAGGGCACCATCGGCCTGACGGATCCCAAGACCGGGAATCAGGCCAATCCCGTCCTGATCCGCGGCTCCAACCCTGCGCTTTCCGTCGAACGCTCCGACAGCTTCACTGCCGGCGTGATCATCACCCCGGAAAGCGGCTTCCTTTCGCGCTTCCGCTTCTCCGCCGATTATTTCGATCTCAAGGTGGAGGACGCGATCGGCTTGCTGGGGGCGCAGACGCTGGTCGAACGCTGCGAGGACGGGGCGACGGAGTTCTGCTCGCTGATTACGCGCGATGCCACCGACGCCGTGGTCGAAGTGCGCGACATCCTGCTCAACGCCAACTCGCTCAAGACCAAGGGTTTCGAGCTGGAACTGGCCTATAACCAGGATATCGGCGCGGACTCCGAGCTCAACCTGCGTGTGCTGAGCACGATCACGCAGGATCTGATCACGATCGACAGCGCGGGCGCGACGGACCGGGCGGGGCAGACAGGCTCTCGTGCCGGCACGGTGCTGGGCGTTCCGGACTACACGATCGACGGCGTCGCTTCGTTCCGGACCGGCGGCACGCGGATCACTGCGCACGGCCGCTACATTCCCTCGGGCATCTTCAATGTTGCCTTCATCGGGCCCGACGATCCGGATTACGCGATCACGCTGCCGACCAGCGTGACCGACAACACGATTCCGGATCGCTTCTATCTCGACCTTGCCTTCTCGCAGCAGATCACCATCGGCGGCGACCGGCAATTCGAATTGTTCGGCGCGGTCAACAACGTGTTCGACCGGGATCCTCCGGCCATGCCCTCGGGTAATCTCGGCACCAATCAGGTCCTGTTCGATCCGATCGGCCGCGCTTTCAAGCTCGGCGTTCGCGTCAACTTCGGGAACTGAGCGGAGCGCTATCCTAGACCAGCGCGGGTGGGGGGATGAAAGCCCCCACCTCCTGCTCCGCCAGCTCGGCAAAACGGATGGCGGTGAGGTCTTCCCGGTGCGGGCCGATGATCTGCAGACCCGCAGGCAATCCTTCGACGAGATGTCCCGTTGGCATCACCGTTGCCGGCAGATTGGCGACCAGCGCGAGACCCTGCCAGGTGAAGTCGAGATAGGGAGCCGGCTCGCCGTCGATGGTCACGCGGCGAAAGAGCTGGTCGGAGTGCACTCCGCTCCCTTCCGCCATGTGCGGGAAGGCCACCACGGGCACTGCCGGGCAGACCAGCAGGTCATAAGTGGCGAAGAAACGTGTCCAGGCACGGAACAGGTGTTCCCGCTTCTCGGCAAGCCGGAACCATTCGCCGAGCGAGGTGCGCATGTAGCGGGCGAGTTTAGCCGCCATGCCCGTTTCGTCCTGATCCGCAAGCCGTTCGAAAGCGTCTGCTTCTTCCGGGGCGGGCGCGCCGACAATCGCGAACAGCACCTGCAGGTAGGTTTCATAGCTGTCTTGCGGGTCGACCGGTAGTCGGACTTCCTCGATCCGCGCGCCCGCGCGCCGCAGATCGGCGATATACGCCTCCAATGCCTCGCGATAGGCGGTGTCGACCCGGTAGGCATCGCCGCCCATCCACACGCCGACGCGGAAGTCTTCCAGGCGTCCGTATCGAGAAGCTTGCAGGGATGGCGCAAGGACGCTCATCAGCAAGGCGATATCGGTGGCACTGCGAGCGAGCGGGCCGACGACGCCGAGCTCGGGCTGATGCAGCATCCCGGGCGGCGGCGGGATCTGCCCGCGAACGGAGATCATGCCGTAGCTCGGCTTGTGGCCGAACACGCCGCAGAAATGGGCGGGGATGCGGATCGAGCCGCCAATGTCGCTGCCAAGCTCGAAAGAGGTGAACCCCGCGGCGACCGCGCCGGCCGCTCCGCCCGAGGAGCCGCCCACCGTGCGGTCGGCATTCCATGGGTTGCGGCTGATGCCGTAGACGGGATTGAACGACTGCCAATCACTGGCGCCGGCGGGAAGGTTGGTCTTGCCGAAGATGTTGGCGCCCGCCTGTCGGAGCAACGCGACTGCGTCGGCGTCCGCCTCGGGCCGGTGGTTGCGCAAATGCTCGAGCCCGCAAGTGGTGGGCATTCCCACGACCTCGAGCGAGTCCTTGATCGTGATCGGCAGCCCGGCCAGCGGGCCGAGCTGCTCGCCTTGCGCGCGGCGGCGGTCGATCTCATCGGCGCGCTCTCGGGCGCGTTCCCGGTCGAACGCCACCACAAGGTTGTAGTCCGGATTGTAGCGATCGACGCGCTCCAGATACATTTGCAGCAGTTCGGCTGCGCCGATCTCTCCCGCGTTGAGCAGGCGAAGCTGGTGCGTCGCGGAAGCAAAGGCAAGCTGTCGGTCGGCCATCGCATCATCCTTGGTTTCGCCGGAATACTGTTCGCGTATTGTCAATGCCGTTCGCGTTCAGGCAAGCAAAACTGCTTTGCCCGCTGCTAAGCTGACAGCAGTTCGGAGAAATATCGAACCTTCATTGTCAGCAGGGAGTGCAGCTTTGCAAAGCCGTCGATATATTTTCGCGGGGGTTTCAGCCCTCGCACTGGTTCATCAGGCCCCAGCCATCGCGCAGGACACTGCCGATGTCGAGGCTGAGAGCGCTGATTCAGGTTACGGCGAAATCGTCGTCACCGCGCAATTCCGCGAACAGAGCCTGCAGGATACGCCGCTTTCCATCACGGCGGTCGATTCCCAGATGCTGGAGGCGCGCAGCCAGTCCAGCCTGGAGGCGATCGCCGGGCAGGTGCCGAACATTTCGCTCAATGCGAACAACACTGCATTCGGCTCCTCGATGATCGCCTACATCCGCGGTGTCGGGCAGGACGACTTCAATCCGGCGATCGAACCGGGCGTGGGTATCTATGTCGATGACGTGTACTACGCCTCGCTTACCGGGACGTTGATGGATCTGCTCGATCTCGAGCGGATCGAAGTCCTGCGCGGTCCGCAAGGTACGCTGGCGGGCAAGAACTCTGTTGGCGGCGCAATCAAGCTCTTCACGGTTAAGCCTGACGATTCTACCGACGGCTATCTCGAAGCGACGGTGGGCTCCTACAACCGCATCGATCTTCGCGGCGCCGTCAATCTGACGCTGGTGCCTGACCGGCTCTATGCGCGCCTCAGCGGGATCACCAAGCATCGTGACGGCTATGTAGACCGTCTCGATTATGCCTGCGCCACCGGCGACACCTCTGTCCCGACCCAGGTGACCGGGCAGGATTGCGAGCTCGGCACGCTGGGCGGAAAATCGGTGTCGGCCGGCCGCCTGGCGCTGCGCTGGATCGCCAGCGACGATGTCGAGGTCAACCTCGCCTTCGACTACACGCATGATCGTTCCGAGGGCGGTGCGTCGATCGTCAGCGACATCTATGCGCCTCCGGCCTTCCCGACCTTTGAGGGCGTGCCTTACGATGATCGCTTCCTCGCGCCGCGATACACGACCTATGCGACCTTCACCGATCCGCGTGCGCCGACGGCGGACTATCCGTGGCGGCCGGTCACCGATATCCCCAAGCAATATTTCACCGGCTGGGGCACGTCCGGCACGATCGATTGGCGTCTGGCCGACGATTATTCGCTGAAGTCCATTACTTCCTATCGCTGGTTCCAGAACGAATTCAACGAAGACTCCGATGGCTCGCCGATACCGCTGCAGCTTGTCATCGGCGATCTCGAGAATTGGCAGTTCACCCAGGAGCTGCGGCTCAACGGTGCGGTCGGCGATTCCTTCGACTTCACGGTGGGCGGTTTCTACATGCGCTCGGAAAGCGAATACTGGTCTCGAGTGAGCCTTCCCTATGCGTTTCCGCCGCCCATGGGTGAGATGGATTTCGTTCAAGACGATCCGGTGGAGAGCGAAAGCATTGCCGGTTTCGTGCAGGGCATTTTCCATGCGACCGACCGGCTCGATCTGATCGGCGGCTTCCGCTACACGCACGACACGAAATCCTACCAGTTCGTGCGGCAGAATCCGGACGGGTCGGCGATCGTCTTCGATCCCAACCTGCTCACTCCCAATGCAGCCATTTACGGGCTGGATGGGGAAGTGGGCAATTTCTCCGGCTCCCGCGCGGATTACCGCGTGAACCTCACCTATCGCTGGAACGATAGCCTGATGACCTATGCGCAGGTCGCCACGGGCTACAAGGGCGGCGGCGTCAATCCACGGCCCTATTTCCCTTCGCAGATCGTCAGCATCGAGCCGGAAACGATTACGGCCTACGAAGTCGGCTTCAAATCCGACCTGTTCGACCGCGCGCTGCGGATCAACGGCTCGGCATTCTTCAACGACTACAAGGATATCCAGCTTACCGCCACACAATGCGATGCGATCTCGCCGTTCCCCGGCGCGCCCTGCTTCGCTCCGCTCAACACGGGTTCGGCGCATGTGAAGGGCATCGAGCTCGAACTTTCGGCCCAGCCTGTCGACGGTCTGCTGATCGACGCTTCGGGAAGTTACCTAGACTTCGAATATCAGTCGATCGCGGCTGGTGTTCCGGTGGCTCTGGACGATATTGCGCCCTACACGCCCGAGTGGAAGTTCAGCGCCGGCGCGCAATACGAGATTCCCGTCGGCAACGTCGGTACGCTCACGCCGCGCGTCGATGTGGCCTATCAATCGGAAAGCTATTCGTTGGCCACCAATGGTCCGCTCAACCTGTTGCAGGAGCGTACCCTGGTGAACGCTCGCCTGACCTGGCGTTCGCTGGAAGATGATTGGCAAGTGAGTGCGGTGGTCGAGAACCTGACCGACGAATATTACTATCTGACCAAGCAGGTACCCAGCGGCCCTGGTTATGTCGCGGCGCAGCCGGGCATGCCGCGTACCTTCGCGGTCTCGCTGAAAAAGAGCTTCTGATTAGCTGACCCGCCTTTCCCGGAAGGTAGGTTACATCACGGAGACGGCAAGTTGTAGCGAAGCGAGCGTTGCATCTTGCCGTCTCTCTGTTGAGCATGCCGGCGCGGCCACACCAATCGAGCCTTGTGGGGCGTGACCGACGCGGCATCGGCCGCCTATGCCCGCACGCCATCCTGGCACCTCCGGGAAGCCCCTTAGGGGCTTGGCGGTAGGGACTTCATCCGGATTTCTCACTTCTCCCCCACCTCATAGATGCAGCCTGTCGGCGGCGGTGCAGCGGATCGCACGGCCAATGAAGGAGTTCCCAGTGGTTGCATCGCTCATCAGTCCGCAGCCGGTTACTGCCACACAGGCTGCCGCGAGTGCGCGCTGGGCAGCGGACGCTGCCACTAGCTCCTGTCATGATTGCGCGGTGCGCGAACTCGCCATCTGCGGCGCCCTCGGTTCCTCGGATCTCCAAGCCCTGAGCACGATCGGGCGACGGCGCTCGCTTGCGGCCGGAGAGTCGCTGATCTGGGAAGGGGACGAGTCCGTGCTCGTCGGCAATGTCATCGAAGGGGTGCTGAAGCTTTCGACGGGCACTTCCGATGGGCGGGAGCAGATTGTCGGCGTAGTTTACCCTTCGGACTTCATCGGAAGGCCCTTTGGTGGAACAACGGGCCACACGGTCACCGCACTCACCGACGCGCGCGTATGTGTCTTCGCACGGAGCGATTTCGACAGCTTCGCAAAGGATCATCCCGGTCTCGAGCATAAGCTGTTGCAGCGTACCCTGGCGGAGCTCGACCGGACGCGTCACTGGATGCTGCTGCTCGGCCGCAAGAGCGCCGAGGAACGGATCGCCACATTCCTGCTCGAGATGTCGCGGCGGCTGAGCCCGACTGATGACGTCGGCGGGTCCGGCGCATCCGACTGCGTCGAATTGCCGTTCTCCCGGCAGCAGGTGGGGGACGTGCTGGGGCTTACGATCGAGACGGTCAGCCGCCAGTTCACCAGGTTGAAGAAGGCAGGGATGATCGATCTCCCTTCGCGCCGCGTGGTCGTCATCAAGGACCGTGCCGGGCTGGAGATTCTGGCGGACTGACATGGGCTATCTAGCGGTTCATGCTTCTGAAAACTCTGCGAAAGTTCCCCCCAGTGGGAGCTCGGCCGCTGCCTTGATCGGGATCAATGTTGTGCGGCCGACAAGGGCGCAGGGGCCTCTCGCAGAATGCCCCACGGGAAGGAAATTCTGATGGAAAACGTTCTTGCACGCGCGGGCATGTGGTTCACGTTGCTGATCATCGCGGTCGTTGCTGTCGCCGGAGCGCATGACACGGGCTTCGCGGTCCACATGGGGATCATTGCCGCAGTCGCGGCTTTCTGTTTGTGGGCCGCTGTCGCCCGCGTCGATTACAACGCGATCGCTCGGGGTATTCTCCGCTCGCCAGCCGATCCCGGCCGCTACGATGACGAGCCGATCCGCTGGGGCGTGATTGCGACCGTATTCTGGGCGATCGTAGGCTTCTTGGCGGGGCTTTTCATTGCTCTGCAATTGCCATTCCCGGCGCTCAATCTCGGGAGCGAGTACACAACCTTCGGCCGGTTGCGTCCGCTGCACACTTCCGCCGTCGTCTTCGCATTCGGAGGCAACGCGTTGATCGCCACGTCGTTTTACGTGGTCCAGCGCACTTGCCGGGCGAGGCTTGCCTTCCCTGGCCTCGCCCGTTTCGTTTTCTGGGGCTATCAGCTCTTCATCGTGCTGGCGGCGACCGGATACGTCCTGGGCGTTACCCAGAGCCGCGAATATGCCGAGCCCGAGTGGTATGTCGATCTGTGGCTGACGATCGTCTGGATCGCCTATCTGGTCGTGTTCGTCGGAACGCTGCTGCGCCGCTCGGAGCCGCACATCTACGTCGCGAACTGGTTCTATCTCTCCTTCATCATCACCATCGCGATGTTGCACGTCATCAACAATTTGGCGGTGCCCGTGTCAGTCTTCGGTTCGCGTTCCTACTCCGCGTTCGCGGGGGTCCAGGATGCGCTGGTGCAGTGGTGGTACGGCCATAACGCGGTCGCGTTTTTCCTGACCGTGCCGTTCCTCGCGATGATGTACTACTTCGTGCCCAAGCAAGCGGAGCGGCCGATCTATTCGTACCGTCTCTCGATCCTGCACTTCTGGTCGCTGATATTTCTCTACATCTGGGCTGGCCCGCACCATCTCCACTACACCGCGCTGCCCGACTGGGCGCAGACGCTGGGCATGGTGTTCTCGATCATGCTGTGGATGCCGAGCTGGGGGGGCATGATCAACGGGCTGATGACGCTCAACGGCGCGTGGGACAAGATCCGCACGGATCCGATCATCCGCATGATGGTCGTGGCGCTCGCCTTCTATGGCATGGCCACCTTCGAAGGGCCGATGCTGAGCATCAAGGCAGTCAACTCGCTGTCGCACTACACCGACTGGACCATCGGCCATGTCCATGCCGGTGCGCTGGGCTGGAACGGCCTGATCACCTTTGCGGCGGTCTATTACCTCACTCCGCGCCTGTGGAAGCGCGAGCGGCTCTATTCGCTGCGGATGGTCAATTGGCACTTCTGGCTCGCGACCGTGGGGATCGTCTTCTACGCTTCGGCGATGTGGGTGGCCGGGATCACCCAGGGGCTGATGTGGCGCGAATACGGCGCCGACGGTTATCTGGTGAACACCTTCGCCGAGACCGTGGCTGCACTCAAGCCGATGTATCTGATGCGCGCGTTCGGCGGCCTTCTGTACCTCTCAGGCGGAGTGCTGATGGTGATCAACGTCTGGCTGACGATCGCCGGAAGGCAACGCGCCGAGAAGCCGATGCTCGACGCCGCCTACGATCCGCAGGCCGACCGGCCGCTCGTCACCGTGCCGGCTGAGTAGGAACTGCCCATCATGAGCTTCACCCAACAGCATAAGAAACTCGAGCGGAACGTTACGCTTCTCGGCGTGTTCGCCTTCATCGCGGTCGCCATCGGCGGCATCGTGGAGATCGCGCCTCTCTTCTGGATCGACAACACGATCGAGAAGGTCGAAGGCATGCGTCCCTACACGCCGCTGGAGCAGGCTGGGCGTGACATCTACGTTCGCGAAGGCTGCTATAGCTGCCATAGCCAGATGATCCGCCCCTTCCGCGACGAGGTGGAGCGCTACGGCCATTATAGCCTCGCCGCGGAAAGCATGTTCGACCATCCGTTCCAATGGGGGTCCAAGCGCACCGGGCCGGACCTGGCGCGCGTTGGCGGGCGCTATTCGGACGAATGGCACGTGCAGCACCTGAAGGATCCGCGCTCGGTCGTGCCGGAAAGCGTCATGCCGCCTTATGCCTTCCTGGCTGAGAAGGATCTGCAGGTAGGCGACCCTTCCCGCCAGTTGCGCGCGCTGCGGGCGGTGGGCGTGCCCTATACGGACAGGGACGTGGAAATGGCGCTTGCGGACCTACGGGCGCAGGCCAACCCCGATGCCGATCCGGACGATCTGGCAGAACGCTATCCGAAGGCGCAGCAGCGCGACTTTGACGGCAATCCCAATCGCTTGACCGAGATGGATGCGCTTGTCGCATACCTGCAGATGCTTGGCACCCTGGTCGATGTGAACAGTGCCGCCGCGCAGGAGGAACTGGCCCGGGAGAAGGGGCGGTGAGCGACCATTCGACATACGAGATGCTGCGCCACCTCGCCGATAGCTGGGGCCTTCTGGCGATGCTGATCGCCTTCGTGGTGCTCGTCGCCTGGCCCTTTCGGCCCGGCGCGCGCGGCAGCAACCAAGACGCGGCGAACGCGATCTTCGAGGACGACGGTGATGACGAATAAGCATGTCGGCGAAAGACGGGTCGACGAGCCGACGGGCACGGAGACGGTCGGCCACGAGTGGGACGGGATCGAGGAACTGGACACCCCGATGCCGCGCTGGTGGCTGATCGCCTTCTACATCAGCATCCTCTGGGCAGCAGCTTATGTGGTGCTCTATCCCGCCTGGCCGCTCGTCAGTCAGGCGACCGAGGGTGTGCTGGGCTGGAGCAGCCGGGCGCAACTGGCCGAAGAGATCGCCAAGGCCGATGAGAGCAAGGCTGCCGTTCTCGCCGCCCTTGCCGACGTACCGATCGAGCGCCTGCCGGAGGACAGCGACCTGATGCGCCAGGCCGTCGCCGGCGGCCGCGCCGCCTTCAAGGTGAACTGCGTCCAATGTCATGGTGCCGGTGCCGCCGGGGGCAACGGCTATCCCAACCTGAACGATGACGACTGGCTGTGGGGCGGTGATCTGCAGGCTATCGAAGCGACGATCATCGCTGGAATTCGTCAGCCTGGCAACGAGCAAACCCGCGTCAGCCAGATGCCGGGCTTCGGCGGCGGATTGCTCACGCCGGAGGAGATCGGCCAGGTGGCGGATCATGTCCTCAGTCTGTCGGGCAAGTCCCGCCCGAACCCACGTGGAGCCGAGCTGTTCGCCACCAATTGTGCCGTCTGCCATGGCGACAACGGGCGCGGGAAGCGCGAAGTCGGTGCGCCCAACCTCGCCGATGCGATCTGGCTCTACGGCGGGAAGAAGGAGGATGTGGTCAAGCAGATCACGAGCCCGCGCCACGGAGCGATGCCGGCCTGGCACGGCCGGCTCGACCCGGTCACGATCAAGATGCTCGCGGCCTACGTCCATTCGCTCGGAGGCGGTGAGGATCTGGTGGAGGTCGCCACGGGAGCGGCGGCAAAGTCCGATGACGAGTCATAGCCCGATCCTCCCGGAGGAGAGGCCGCGGGCCTCCCTCTACGAGAAGCGCAGGGGCGTCTATCCGCAAAAGATCGATGGGCGCTTCCGCCGCCTGAAGTGGCTGGTGATGCTCGTCACGCTGGGCATCTATTACGGCGTCCCCTGGATACGCTGGGACCGGGGACCCTATGCGCCCGATCAGGCCGTGCTGATCGACCTGGCCGGGCGGCGTTTCTACATGTTCGGCATCGAGATCTGGCCGCACGAATTCTATTTCGTGGCCGGGCTGCTGATCATGGCCGGTATCGGCCTGTTCCTCGTTACCAGCGCGGTGGGCCGCGCCTGGTGCGGCTATTCCTGCCCGCAGACCGTCTGGACCGATCTGTTCCAGCACATCGACCGCTTCGTCGATGGAGACCGCAACGCGCAGGTGCGGCTGGCGAAGGCTCCCTGGGGGCCGAAGAAGATCTTCAAGCGCGCTCTCAAATGGTCGATCTATCTGCTCGTCGGCTTCTGGACCGGCGGCGCGTGGATCATGTATTTCGCCGATGCGCCCACGCTGGTGCGCGATTTCTGGAGCGGGGAGGCTGCGCCGGTCGCCTATATCACCGTGGCGATCCTCACTGCGACCACGGTAACGCTAGGCGGCTTCATGCGCGAGCAGGTGTGCATCTACATGTGCCCTTGGCCGCGCATCCAGTCCGCGATGATGGACGAGAAATCGCTCACCGTCACATACAAACATTGGCGCGGCGAACCGCGCGGCAGCCTCAAGCAGTCGAAGGCCAAGCCGGACCTGTTCGGCGCCTGCATCGATTGCAACCAGTGCGTCGCCGTGTGCCCAACCGGCATCGACATTCGGGAGGGGCCGCAGATCGGCTGCATCACCTGCGCATTGTGCATCGACGCGTGTGACCGCGTGATGGCGGAGATCGGCCGGCCGCGCGGCCTGATCGATTATGCGACGCTGGAAGATTGCGAGCGCGAGCAGGCCGGGGAGGCGCCGCGCCCTGCATGGAAGACGCTGCTTCGCCCGCGCACGATCATATATTCTCTCGTCTGGCTGGGGGTTGGGCTGGGCCTGCTGTTCGCACTAGGCGCGCGAACCCATGTCGGCATTTCCGTGGCGCAGGATCGGAACCCGCCCTTCATGCTGATGAGCGACGGATCGGTGCGCAACGCATACACGGTCAACCTGCGCAACATGCAGAGCCGCCCGCGGCAGATGCAACTGAAGCTCGAAGGGCTGCCCGGCGCCGTGATGTGGACCGATGAAATGCGCCGCGACGACGCGGTTCGCGAACTCGTCCGCAGCGCGCCGGCAGATTCGGTCGAGACGCTGCGTGTTTATGTCGTGGCTGAGCCCGGTACTGATGAGCAGGAATTCGCCTTCACGGTGACAACGCTCGGAGATCAGCCGGAAACCGACACCAGTGAAGCGCGGTTTGCCGCGCCGGAGGAGTGAGCATGGCGAAGCCTTTCACCGGGCGCCACATGGCCGCTGTCATTGTCGGCTTCTTCGGAGTGATCATTGCGGTCAATCTCACCATGGCGCGCGTCGCCACGGCGACCTTCGGCGGGATCGTCGTCGAAAACTCCTATGTCGCGAGCCAGGAATTCAACGACTGGCTGAAGGAGGCGGAGAGGCAGCGCGCGCTCGGCTGGGACGCTGTCACGACATGGCGGCCGGACAACCGGCTTGCGGTGCAACTCATCGGAGTACCGGCGGGCGCAGCAGTCACGGCAGTGGCACGCCATCCGCTGGGGCGTTTGCCGGACACGGCGCTCGCCTTCGAGCCTAGCGGCGAGGGCCGCTTCCTCTCGACGGGCAAACTGCCTGAGGGGCGCTGGCTATTACGATTGGAAGTGACTTCCGGCGGGGAGACATGGCGGCGCGAGGAAGAGCTCCGGTGAACGTATCCGCGCAGCCAGGCGCAGCGCCGATCAGCACGGTCCTGGCCGTGCCGGGGATGCATTGCGCCGGCTGCATGAGCAAGATCGAAAGCAGGCTCTCGGCGGTGCCTGGGGTGGCGCAGGCGCGGGTCAACCTCAGTGCCCGCACCGTCGCCGTCACTCACTCGCCGGAGCTTGAGGAGCCGGACCTCGTCGCAGCGCTCGCCGGCATCGGCTTCGAAGCGCAGCCGCGCGGAGATGATCTTGCGCCGCGATCCTCCGCGGTGAGGCCGCTGCTCGCGCCGCTGGCAGTCGCCGGCTTCGCGGCGATGAACGTGATGATGCTGTCCGTCGGGGTGTGGTCGGGTGCGGATGGATCGACGCGCTCGCTCTTCCACTGGCTTTCGGCGCTGATCGGCGTTCCGGCAATTGCCTACGCGGGGATGCCGTTCTTCCGCTCCGCCTGGGGCGTCCTGAAGCGCGGCCGCACGAACATGGACGTGCCGATCTCGATCGGCGTTCTGATCGCAACTGGCCTCAGCCTCTACGAGACCGTGGCCGAAGGCCGGCATGCCTGGTTCGATGGGGCGCTGATGTTGCTGACCTTCCTGCTGGCGGGGCGCGCGCTCGACGCGATGATGCGCGACCGTGCGAGGGCCGGGGTCGATGCGTTGCTGAGACAGGCTGCGCCCGGTGCGATGGTGATCGAGGAGGGCGGCACTCTGCGCTGGTGCGCCTCGCGGGATCTCGCGCCCGGAATGGTTATGCGCATCGCCGCGGGCGAGCGCCTTGCGGCGGACGGTGAGATCGTGGCCGGCGCCAGCCGTTTCGATCAGTCGCTCCTGACCGGCGAGTCCGCGCCGGTTCCCGGGCGGCGGGGCGATCCGGCGCTTGCGGGAACGCTCAACCTCGACGCGCCGGTCGATGTCCGCGTGTCGCATGCCGGGCAGGACACCACGCTGGCGGAAATCGCGCGGCTGATGGAGGCGTCGACCCAGAGCCGCTCGCGCTATGTCCGCATCGCGGATCGCGCCTCGCAGCTCTACGCGCCTGTCGTCCATACGCTTGCCGCCGCCAGCGTCATTGGCTGGCTGCTCGCCGGAGCGGGGCTTTACAAGGCACTGGTCGTCGGCGTGACCGTACTTATCATCACTTGCCCTTGTGCGCTCGGCCTCGCGGTGCCGGTGGCGCAGGTCGTGGTGAGCGGTGCGCTCATGCGCGCGGGTATCATGGTCAAGGACGGCTCCGCGCTCGAACGTCTGGCGAAGGTCGATCGCGCGCTGCTCGACAAGACGGGGACGCTCACCTTGGGCCGTCCGCTGCCCGATCCGGCCATCGTTGTATCGCTGACGGCCGAGGAGGGAGCGGTCTGCCTCGCACTAGCATCGCATAGCCGCCATCCGCTCTCCCGCGCGCTGGCCGACGCGCTGAGCGCGCACGGCCACCGCGCCGCCGAGCTCAGCGATGTCGAGGAAGTCCCCGGCACCGGCGTCCTCGCCCGCTGGAACGGCCAGTTCGTCGCGCTGCGTCGGCCCGAATCCGCAGCCGGCATCGCCTCCGCGCTCATGATCGGCGACCACCCGATCCGCCTGATCTCCTATTCTGATCGCTTGCGGCCCGATGCCGCCGAAGCGCTCGCCCGCCTCCGCCGCCTGGGGGTCGAGCCGTCGATCATCTCCGGCGACAATTTTGCCGCCGTGGCGCAGGTCGCTCGCGAAACCGGCTTGCTGGCGCAGGCCAGCGCCCAACCTGCCGCCAAGCAGGAAGCGATCGCGCGGCTGCAGGGGGCGGGTAGCAAGGTCCTGATGGTCGGCGACGGGCTCAATGACGGGCCCGCGCTCGCCGCCGCGAACGCCTCGATGGCGCCCGGCTCGGCGAGCGATGTCGGCCTGCAGGCGGCGGACCTCGTCTTCACGTCCGAATCGCTGCTCGCACTGCCTCGCGCCGTCACCGCGGCGCGGGCCAGCATGCGCATCGTGCGGCAGAATTTCGCGTTGGCGATAGGCTACAACCTCCTTGCCGTCCCACTGGCTGTGGCCGGCCTGCTCACGCCGCTGATTGCCGCCGCCGCGATGTCTGCGAGCTCCCTTGTGGTGGTCGCCAACTCGCTGCGCCTGGCGAGGTCGATCAAATGAACGGATTGCTGCTCCTGATTCCGGTCGCGCTCGGCATGGGCCTGGCGGGCCTCGCCGCCTTCTTCTGGGCGCTGCGCCATGGCCAGTTCGAGGATCCGGAAGGCGCCGCAAACCGCATCCTGATTGATGACGATCAATGAGCCCGGCAATCGCCGTTCTGGCGGCGCTTTCCCTCATATCGCTGATGACCGGGTCTGCGCGTGTGCAACCCGGCCGCGCGGTCACGGTGTCACTTTGCGGGGGCGGCGCGATTTCCATTCCCCTCGACAATGCGCCGGAGCCCGACCGGCGGGACAGTGCGTGCTGCGCCGCCGCGTGTCATTCCGGCCACTCGCGCAAGAAGCTTGACCGGGCGCAATGAGCCACAGCCGCTTTTCGCGCAGGAAAGCGGCATGTGGACTTATCACCCCAGCTTGCTGGCGACTCCGGTGCCGCGCTACACCAGCTTTCCCACCGCGGCCGAGTTCAGCCCCGCGGTAACTCCGGACGATTACAGGGCGGCGATCGCTTCTATCTCGGGCGATGTCTCGCTCTATCTCCATATCCCGTTTTGCGAGAAGATATGCTGGTATTGCGGCTGCAACACCGGCGCGGCGAACCGCCAGCATCGCCTGACCAGCTATCTCGATGCATTGCATCGTGAGATAGCGCTGGTCGCGGAGTTGCTGCCGTCGGGCTCGCGCGTGACCCGGATCGCGTTCGGCGGCGGCAGCCCCAACGCAATCGCCACGCTGGACTTCGTACGGCTGATGGACGCGCTCGTGCTCCATTTCCCGCTCGACAACCCCACCATCTCGATCGAGCTCGATCCGCGCGCTCTCCCGGGCGAATGGAGCGCCGTGATCAGCGGCATCGGCATCACCCATGCGAGTCTGGGCGTGCAGACCTTTGCCCCGCACTTGCAGCAGGCGATCGGGCGTATCCAGCCGCTCGACATGATCGAGCGGAGCGTGGCGCTGCTGCGCCAAGCCGGAATCCGCTCGCTCAATTTCGACTTGATGTATGGTCTGCCGGGGCAGAGCCGCGCCGATCTGACCGACACGCTGGATCGCACAGTGACGTTCGGCGCCGATCGCGTCGCGTTGTTCGGCTATGCCCATGTGCCGCATCTGATCCCCAGGCAGCGACAGATAGATGCAGGCGCGCTTCCGGGGCAGGAGGAGCGCTTCGAAATGGCTGCGCTGGGTTATCGGCATCTGGTGGGTGCCGGGTACAAGCCCGTCGGTTTCGATCATTTCGCCTTGCCTCGCGACCCGCTGGCGCAGGCGGCACAAGCCCGCAGGCTGCGGCGCAATTTCCAAGGATTCACCGAAGACCAGGCGCCGGTACTGATCGGTCTCGGTGCCTCTGCGATCAGCAGCTTTCCCGGACTGCTGATGCAGAACGAGAAAAATTCGGGCCGCTATCGCATGTTGCTGTCGCAGGGCATTCTGCCGGGGGCGTTGGGTGTGCGGCGCTCGGCGGAGGATCAGCGGCGGGGCGGCATCATCGAAAGCCTGCTCTGCGACGGCCATGCCCGGATACCGCCGGATTTGCGGCAGGAGGCGACTGCACGGCTCAAGCCGTTCCTGGCGGCAGGCCTTTGCCGCTTCCGCGGGTTCTCACTGGTGATCGAGTCCGCCGGACTACCGTATGTGCGCAGCATCGCCGCGCTGTTCGATCCCTACCGCCAAGACTCACTGCGCCGTTTCAGCTCTGCGATCTGATCGCGGCAGGAAGCACTGTTCGGATCCTCGGTCGGCCTAGCACCCAGCCTGACGCGGCGGACATACGGTCCGGAAAGTGGCTACGCCGCGTCCAATGCCTTCTCGATTTGTTGGACCGGATGGCCGGTGAGATCCTTGTCGATTTCAGCGACGAGCCGCGCGCCTACTTCCTTATGATAGTGCTTCCGCAGTTCCCCGAGCGTTCGCGGCGGCGCGACAACGATAAGTTTCTCGAACAGGCGAGACAGTGCATGCTTGTTCAGCATCTCTGCGACTTCCGCGGCGAACCTGTCTTCCTCTAGCTGGTGGTAATCGGTTTCTTCCATACTCCCACGGGACGGGGCAAACTGCGCACCCTGGCCCTGGGCGTGCATCGACCCGCCTTGCGCGATCGGAGGCGCGCCGGCGCCCGACTGCGTTGAAGAGGAGCGTCCCGCAGCATCGGTCTTCTGGTCGGAGTCCTTCGGGCTCGCATGAACCCTTTCGCTTTCGACCTGAAGGTCCAGCCGCTCCGGATTACCCCTGTTTCTCAGGAGCCGCATCTTTCGTCCGTCCGCGACGAGGATCAATGCATTGTGAGGTACCCGCATGCCCAATCTCCATTCGCGCCCCCGGTCCTCGCAGGGGCCGCCTTCTTCGCCTTCTTGATCTGAACAGCCGGGAAGGCGGGCTGTTCCGCCGCGCGCGCCATCTCGCGCTTGGGGGCGGCCGGATATCCGCCGCGTCGTCGCGGCTGGGAGCAACGCAGGAGCGCGGCCGAAGACAGGATATCTAAGCCGCACCTCAAAACGATTCGTTTGTTCAATCCGAAGTCGCGGCGCATACCGGTTTGGGGCGTCCTGCCTTGGCGGCGAGGTATTGATCCGCCGGCGACCGAGATCGACCGGCCGCGAAGGAGCAGAGGAGATGAGCAGCAATATCCCGGCAGGCAACATCAAGCTGAAGCGCGGCTACGAACCGCCGGCAGCGGCGGACGGGCAGCGCCTTCTGATCGACCGGTTATGGCCCCGCGGCGTGAGCAAGGCCGAGGCCAGGATCGACCAATGGATCAAGGATGTTGCTCCAAGCGCTGATTTGAGAAAATGGTTCGATCACGATCCGGCCCGCTGGCAGGAATTCCGCGGCCGCTACGCCGCCGAATTGCGCGCGCAGCCTCAGGCGCTCCGGGATCTGCGCAGCCTCGCGCGAGAGGGTCCGGTCACGCTCGTCTACGCGGCGCGCGACGAAGCGCACAATAACGCTATCGTCCTGCGCGACGTCCTGCTTGGTCGCTGGCCGCCGAAAAGCCACGAGCATTGAGCCTTGGTTCGCGGGCGTATTTCGTGAACTAGCTGCCGGAGATCACGCGTCCGGCTCGCCGCTGATCCAGGCCGGCGGATCGCTCGCGGGGAAAGAATCCATCGACGCCTGGTCGACGCGATCGAATTGCTCGCCGGACCGGATCGAGGAAGTATCGCCAGGCTCTGCCAGTAGAAGGGCGATATCGGCGCCGACGCGCAGATCGTCCTCGACGCCCAGGCTCTGCTTGCGTAGCCGCCCGGCGCGATCGATCAGAACCAGCGTCGGCGTACCTTCCATGGCATAAGCCGCCATCGTCTGCGGAATGGCTCCGTCCGTGGCCGGCATGTCTACCCCGATGGGAAATGTCAGCCGGTATTCATGGATGAACGCCGCCAGCGCCTCCGGTGTCATCACGTCGTGATGCTCGAACACCGTGTGCAGGCCGATCACCGCAACCTTGGAGGGGTCGAACAGACGGGCGATGCGCTGCGCTTGCGGCAGGCCTTGCTGCACGCAGCCCGGGCAAAGCATCTGAAAGGCATGAAGTACGATCACGCGGCCGCGCAGGGCGGCGAGGGACAGCGGCACTTCGCTGTTGAACCACCGGCTCGTTCTCCATTCTGGCGCAGGTGGAAAATCTGGCATGGCTCGTACCTCTCTTGTGGGTTCCTCGTGGCCAAGCGCTAGGCGAAGTGGAACAATGTCATCATACCGGCAATGACGATGCCGAAGACCATGATCATGACCCCCGCAATGCGCAGAATATAGGTTAGGGGATCCTCATCGCCCCCAGGGCGCGCTCCTCGTACTCCCTGACCCCGATCACGGCCGAGGATACGGCGAACGGTGCCTTGCCGGAAGGCCATTGTGAAGCCGGCGAAGGCGAGGGCGATCCCGAAAAGATCGACGATCAGCACTTGAGCGGACATGGTGTTCCTCCTTGGGTATTCCCTCCTTTGGCGGCGATCCCCGCGCTGCCCGTTACGCGCTGCTACATGCGGCCAACCCTGCATCCAGGCCCGCGATCAGATCCTGCTCCGCCTCCAGGCCGACCGACAGCCGAAGCAGCCCCTCGCCGATGCCCGCGACGGCGCGCGCTTCCTCGCCCATGTCTGCATGAGTCATCGTGGCGGGATGCGCGATCAGGCTCTCAATGCCGCCGAGCGATTCCGCGAGCGTGAATGTGTCCACGCTGGCGACCAGACGACGCACCGCCTCCGCGCCTCCGGCGAGATCAAAGCTCAAGATGGCGCCAAAGCCTTTCTGCTGGCGGCTTGCGATCTCATGCCCCGGGTGCGAGGGTAGGCCAGGATAATGGACCGCGGCAACGGCGGGATGGCTTTCCAGATGGCGGGCGACAGCCATCGCGTTCGCCTGCTGGCGCTCCATCCGCGGAAACAGGGTGCGCAGTCCGCGCAGCGTTAGCCAGGCATCGAATGGCGCCCCAGTGCTGCCGACTACATTCGCCCATTGCCCAAGCTGCTCGACCTCGGCCGGATCGGCCGCGATCACCGCGCCGCCGATCACGTCGGAATGCCCGTTCAGGAACTTCGTGGTGGAGTGGAGCACATAATCCGCTCCGAGCGAAAGGGGGCGCTGGATCGCAGGCGACAGGAAGGTGTTGTCGACCGCGACCTCTGCCCCTGCCGCCCTTGCCTTCGCCGCGATCGCGGCGATGTCCACGACCCGCATAAGCGGATTGCTCGGCGTCTCGATCAGTACCAGTCTGGCTTTGTGCTCAAGCGCGGCAGCGAGCGCCTCATCGTCGGCCAGGTCGACCAGGCGGAGCGCGATCTGGCCGCGCTCGGCGCGGGCCTTCAGCAGGCGCATGGTGCCCCCGTAACAATCGTGCGGCGCAATGACGAGATCGCCAGCCGAGAGGCGGCTGACGAGAAGATCGATCGCGGCCATGCCACTGGAGGTGATGACGGCGCCGGCGCCGCCTTCGAGCTTTGCCAGCGCCTCGGCCAGCAGTCCGCGGGTGGGATTGCCAGCCCGCCCATAATCATATTTGCGGGGTTCTTCGTAGCCTGCGAATTCATAGGTGCTTGAAAGATAGAGCGGCGGAGCGACGGCACCGAACGCCTGATCGCTTGCCACGCCGTGCGCCGCCGCGATGGTCTCGGGACTCGGAATATCGTTACGCAATTTCGTCATCGGGAAAGAATCCTTTCGAAGGCACAGCGCCGATGGGCCGCGGCCTTCGTGAAGTGCCGCATGCAATTCAGATCTCACCGGTCACGATCGAGACTCGCCGTCGAAAGGGCAAACGACTTTAATTATTCAGCGCGATATCATTGCTGCTGACCAAATGGCCAAATCCAGTCTTCACCCGCTTGTCTGGTCGTGGACGCTGAGGCAGAATGATCCAATGCTTGCACGAAGGAGTTGCCATGACCATTCAGCTTGGGCAGATCGCCCCCGACTTCGAACAGGACAGCACGCAGGGCCGCATTCGTTTTCATGATTGGATCGGTTCCAGTTGGGCCGTACTGTTCAGCCATCCAAAGAACTTCACACCCGTCTGCACGACGGAGCTTGGCGAGGTAGCAAAGCTGCGTCCCGAATGGGACAAGCGGAATGTCAAGCCGATTGGCCTTTCCGTCGATCCGGTCGAGGCTCACCACAAGTGGGAAGTCGACATCCAGGAAACGCAGGGTGCGGCGCTCGATTTTCCGATGATCGCCGATCCGGACGGGCGAGTCTCGAGCCTCTACGGAATGATCCATCCGGAGAGTGATCCGACGGTGACGGTCCGTTCGGTGTTCGTGATCGACCCCAACAAGAAAGTTCGGCTGATACTCACCTATCCGCCAAGCACGGGCCGCAACTTTGCGGAGATCCTGCGTGCGATCGACAGCCTGCAATTGACCGATGCGCGCAGCATTGCGACCCCGGTCAATTGGGAGCAGGGCGATCCGGTGGTGATCTCGCCCAAATTGTCTGACGAGGAGGCGTCCAAGCTGTTCCCGCAAGGCTACCAGACGCTGAAGCCCTATTTGCGTATCGTCGATCTGCAAGCAGGGCAATGACGCAACAGCCGTAGTCCGAAGCCGCAAACCCGCACCATCCACGGTCGACGAGCGGCGGGCAAAATCCCGCCGTTGTCGACCGTCGGAGTTCCGTCGGACGGGCGGCGTCCAACGCACCGGCGCGAGGCGCTCCGTCCGCTTGGCGGAACAGGCCCCAGGGGGGCCACACACAAGCACAGCCTGTGCCTGTTCCAGTCGAAAGAATTGGGAGACAACCGGCCCGGCCGTTTTCGCCGTGGCCCAAGCGATTGCTGTGACTTTGGCGGAGAGCACATCGCGAGGCGTGACTTTTGCCCAGTCCCGTCGCTAAGGAGCGCACCTGAGTGCGCGCAGCCGCCTTCAAAAAGCAGAACCAAAAAATCGCGTCAGCAGGAAGAATCAAAGGAAAACCGAATGATCGATGAAAAGCTCCAGCCGATCTGGGACGATGTCCTGCGTCGAAATGCTGGAGAATCGGAGTTTCTCCAGGCGGTGCAGGAGGTGCTCGAGAGCCTCGGCCGGGTGATCGCCAAGCATCCCGAGTATGCCGACAATGCGCTCATCGAGCGCATTTGCGAGCCCGAGCGGCAGATCATCTTCCGCGTTCCCTGGGTGGACGATTCCGGATGCGTTCAGATCAATCGCGGGTTCCGCGTGCAGTTCAATTCCGCGCTCGGCCCTTACAAGGGAGGCGTACGCTTTCACCCATCGGTCAACGTGGGCATCATCAAGTTCCTGGGTTTCGAGCAGACCTTTAAGAACGCGCTTACCGGAATGCCGATCGGCGGGGGCAAAGGTGGATCCGACTTCAATCCACGAGGGCGCTCGGACGGCGAAACCATGCGGTTCTGCCAATCCTTCATGACCGAGCTATACCGTCACATCGGGGAGTACACGGACGTTCCGGCTGGCGACATTGGTGTAGGTGGGCGCGAGATCGGTTTCCTATTCGGCCAATATAAGCGGCTGACGAACCGCTACGAAGCGGGCGTTCTGACGGGGAAGGGGCTCGTCTACGGCGGGTCGCGCGCGCGGACCGAGGCAACTGGCTACGGCGCCGTCTATTTCGCCCAGCGGATGATGGCGACACGCTCCGACAGTTTCGAAGGCAAACGCGTCGTGGTGTCTGGATCGGGGAATGTGGCCATCTACACGATGGAGAAGATTCAGGAATTCGGTGGACGTGTCGTCGCTTGCTCGGATTCGAATGGCTACATCGTCGATGAGGCGGGCATCGATCTCGATCTCGTCAAGGAGATCAAGGAAGTGCGCCGAGGGCGGATATCCGAATACGCGCAGATGCGCGGCAGCGGGGCGACCTATGTCGACAAGGGCTCAATCTGGGATGTGCCGTGCAATGTCGCCATGCCTTCTGCGACTCAGAACGAACTGACGGGGAAGGAGGCGCGCGTTCTCATCCAGAATGGAGTGACGGCGGTGGCCGAAGGCGCGAACATGCCTTGCACGCCGGAAGCAGTGAAGTTCTTTCAGGAGGCGGGCGTTCTCTTCGGCCCGGGCAAGGCTGCCAATGCAGGTGGCGTCGCCACGTCGGCCCTGGAAATGCAGCAGAACGCGTCTCGCGACAGCTGGACGTTCGAACAGACCGAGGCGCGTCTTGCGGGCATCATGCAGGACATCCACGATAGCTGTGCCGCTACGGCAGAGGAATATGGCAAGCCAGGCGACTATGTGCTTGGGGCCAACGTGGCCGGTTTCGTTCGCGTCGCGGAGGCCATGAAAGCATTGGGGGTGATCTAGCAGGTCCGGGCGGCGCCTGACTCCGTCAGGTCCACGGCCGGCGCCGAGTTTATCGGCCATGGTACTCTGCCAAGGGGGCGGGCCGGCGCTCGCCGGCTCAGTCGGATCTGTGCCAGGCCTCGCGCGCCGCGATCACGAACGCGATCGTGAAAAGCAGGTGAATCACCAGGAAGAGCTTCGCGATTTCCCGCGCATCGCCGCTGGCCACGCCCCACGCATCATTCGCCGCGACGGCCCCGAAACCGACGATGTTGGCAAGCAGCACCGGATCGCGCGGCGACGGCCTGTCGTTCCTTGATAGCCAGTTCAGTACGGCGATGCCCAAGAATGGTCCGCCGAGCAACCGAAGCAGGGCGAGCAATTCCGAGGAAGCTTCGGCGGGTACCGCGCCCACGCCGAAGTGCAGCGGAAAGAGCATCAGAAAAAGCCCGATGCCGGCGAGATACAGGGCCGAAAGTATCAGCGTTAGCCTGGTCATCTCCAGCCCTCGGATGAATCGAGCCGACGGGGGCGGCGTCGGCGACCGGTCCGCCGCTAGAACACGTATAGCACTGCTAGAACGATGAGGATAATGACCACGATGGTGGGAAGCGCAATTCGGCCCATTTCAAACTCCTTTTCGTTCCGTCCACAACCTGTTCCCAATGAGCGGAAGGGAGAGCGGTTCCACGAAAGACAGGTATTGAGCGAGCGGCGGCCGTCATAGGAGCGAGGCACGGGTCCGGGCTTCAGGCGTTTCAATCATTCTTATGCCGACTTCCGACAAACCGACCCGCCGGGCGGAGCGGACCGCAAAGCGCGGCGCGCGCCTGTTCGCCCGCAACACCGTGGTGAGCCTTGTAACCTTCGCCTTCGATATCTTCCTGCTGTGGCTGCTGGTGGAACAAGCGGGAATGGGGCAATTACTTGCGGCTTCTCTGGCGTTCCTCGCCGCGATCAGTCTCCATTATGTTCTCTCGCGCGTTTGGGTGTTTCGCGCTGCCAGACGCGGGCTTGCTTCGGGTTATCTCCTTTTCCTGGTCAATGCCGGTGTCGGCCTGGTGACGACGATGGCGCTCTTCTGGCTGCTCATCGAAGTGACGCCGCTACATTATCTCACGGCGCGGGTGCTCTCGTCGGTCGCGGCGGGAATCCTCGTCTTCTTCCTCAACGCGGTGTTCAACTTCAAGCAGCTTTGAATGCCTGCGACGATGCTGTGGTGGAGGGAGACTGTCGGAAAAGGACGGGCATTTCGCGTCAGGACACACCGGCCGCCATCAGGCGGAAATCCTCGTTCTGCGCCTTCAGCTCATCAAAGCTTCCGACGGCTGCGACTTTGCCGTCCTTGAGATAATAGAGGCAATCGCAGGACTGAACTGTAGAGAGCCTATGCGCGATCATCACGACAGTGCGATCGCCGCGCAGGCGTTCCACGGCGCTCATTACGGCCCGCTCGGTCGAATTATCCAGCGCCGACGTCGCCTCATCGAAGATGACGATCCCCGGCCTGTTGTACAGCGCACGGCCGATACCGATACGCTGGCGCTCGCCGCCGGAGATGCGCACTCCCGCCTCGCCGACAATCGTGTCGAGGCCTTCTGCTTGCCGATGGATGAATGGCTCGAGCTGCGCCAGCCTGACGGCTTCGGACATCCGTTCCTCGTCGATCTCCTTGTCCGGAACGCCGAGCGCGATGTTCCGCCGGATCGTATCGTCGAGCAGGTAGATCGATTGGGGGACGTAACCGGCGTTCGCCCTCCACTCGCGCAAGCCGACCTCCCGTATGTTGCGTCCGTCGGCGAACACGCCGCCGCGGTCCGGCTCGAGTAGGCCGAGCAGCGCATCGACGACTGTTGACTTGCCGGACCCGGTCGGGCCGACGATCCCCACGGCACTGCCGGCCGGAATATCCATGTCGAGGCCCTTCAAGGCATGGTCCTTTGCCCCCTCGTAGCGGAACCAGAGATCGCGGAGCGCGATCCCCTCGCTGAGCTCGATACGGGAGGTCCGTTTCACTGCCGGGTCGCTTTGCCCAGCGCCTTCGAGTTTTGACAGATCGTTATAGACCGGCTCGATCGAAACCAGACTGTACCGCAGATTGGCGTACTGGTTCATCGCGGCGCTGGAGGCTTCCCTCAGGCGCACGAGGCCGACGACGAACAGCGAAAGCGTAACGAGGATGGAATCCGTGCTGCGCCCCAGCAGCACCAGGATGCAGGCAAGAGCCAGAAGCCCGGTGATCGCGACAATTTCCGAAACCGGAGCGATTGCCGCGCTCATGAGGTTCTTGATGCGGATCGAACGTGTGACGACTGAGAGATCGCCCACGATCTGCTGCGAGAAATACTTCTCGCGCCCCAGCACGCGGATTTCCTTGATCCCGCCGAACGCCTGGTAGAGCGCTCTGGTGAAGCTCTTTCGTGCCTGCTGCTGCAGCAGCCCCTGCCGTTGCAGCGTGCTGCTGATCGATGAAATCCCGATCAACGCTATCGCGCCAAGAAATGCGACCCAGCTCAGCGTGATGACCGGTTCGACGATGAACAGAAAGACCAGCACGGCGACCAGGATGACCAGCCGTGTGCAGAGTTCCATGATGGTTTTTAGCACGAGGGTGCAAATCGAATTGACCTCCGTGTCCACATTTCGGAGGAGTTCCGACGTGTTCCTGGCGAGGTGGAAGCGATAAGGCGCCGACAGATAGGCCCTCATCAAGCGCGCGGAGAAGTCCATCCTCCGGTTCATCACGTATTTGAGCTGCAGATGCGAATTGAGGATGAGGAAGCCGTTCTTGATTCCAAAGACCGCGACGAGAACGATCGCGCCAACGAAGATCGCCTGATCGCCGGCATTGGTGACCATCGTTTCCAGTGAGCTTCCGATCACGGGCAGATCGGGCACCTTTTCGGGCATGAACACGACGCTGACGAAGGCCGGAACGGCCGCGACGCCGACCACCTCGAGCAGCGCGCCGACCAGCATGAGAAACAGGAGCACGAAACCGTTGCGCTTGTTCCGAGGCGTCAGGAGGCTCCACAGCTTCATGAGCGAGGGGCCCATGGGCAGCCGTTTATCCCACTTCTTCATCTCTGCATCCTTGCACCGGGTCTTTCAAAGCTGGATGCCGCCTGGGCACCGCAAGTCCATTGGTTGCTTGTCGCTCAGTCGCGTGTTCGGGCGAGCTCGAGCAGGATCTCCGCGAACGCCTGGTTCTGACGTTGCTGGTCGAACTCGCGCTCGATCGTCTGGCGCGCATTTGTGACCAGGTGACGGCGTAACTGCGAATCCTGCATAATACGGCGGATTTGATAAAACAGTTCCTCGTCGTCGCGCTCGTCGGCAAGCAGGCCGCTGTGTTCGTGGCGAACCAGCTCGGGTATTCCACTGTGCCGGGTGGAGACCACCGGCAGGCCGGACGCCATCGCCTCCATCAACACGACCGGAATGCCTTCCATGTCCCCGTCCGCCGCCGTGACGCTGGGCAACACGAAGAGATCGGCCGCGGCAAGTTGCCGCCGCACGTCGTCATGCGGCAAAGGTCCAAGGAAATGGACGTTGTCCGCAAGGCCGAGCTCTTCGCTCAGTTGGCGCAGCTTTGCTTCCAGGGGTCCCGAGCCAATGATATCCAGTTCCAGCGATGGCAGATCCGCTGATCCGCGCAGGCGAGCAATGGCGCGCAGCAGGTATTCTGTTCCCTTCTTTTCGACGAGTCGGGCAACATGAACGATGCGGAAGGGCGATCGGCGTTCGTCGCCCATCTTGGGCACGAAAGGATGCTCGGCGAGATTCACCCCCATGTGGTGTATGCGAACTCGCTCTTCCGGAGCGCCCAGCGACAGCAAGCGTGACCGCCAGAGCTCGCTGACCGTCAGCAAGAGGTTCCCGCTCGCGAACAGCTCCTCATAGATCCGTTCGTTGCCTTGCTGCAGGCTGCGCGAGACATCGTCGCCATGGAAGATCGTGACGAAGGGGGGAGCCTTGGGGCAGTCCCGCAGTGCCCTTGCAAGGCTCGCTCCGAACCAGCCGAAATTGCAGACGACCACTTCCTGCTGCTGTGCCCATTTCCGCTCGGTCGCTGCCAGCCATGGTTCTCGTATGCGCCAAGGGGCGATCGAATGGAGCCATGCCATGGGACGGCCCCTGGGTTTCGCGGCGACCAGCGTGTGACCGGTTTCTGTCGCGTCGGCGGTTTGAAGCTGGTCCGCGAGAATGGAGATGTAAGAGCCCGACTGAGCGAGCGCGGCGATTTGCGCCGCGATGAACGTCTCGCTCAGGCAGGGGTATTGGCCGACCCGGAAGCCGACTTTCAGGCCTCGCGCGGGTCGCTCGGATCGGGTCCACGGACCCGAAGAGCCGTCATCTGCTCCCGTCATGCATTCAGGCAGGGAGGGAGGAGCCCCGCGGCGGACGCTCCAGTCGGCGGCAGGGGAGGACAAGCGCGATCATCGAACATCTTCAGGCAGCGAACACCGCCCTGCGGAGAAAGTTCCTTTGGGACGGTGGAACGAAGCCGTTCTCGGGTGGTTCGGAAGGAACGTAAGTTCGGTGGTCGTAAGGGATGGGATCTGCAAGTGGTCGGGATCACGGGCAGACGCATTGGCTCGGCCGATGGTTCGGGCAGTACAGCATGACTCTCAACGTGGAAATTCTAGGCCCCTGGTTGCACAATCGCGGCGACGAACTGGGCGTCTGGGCGGTTGCGCGCCAACTGGAAGGCCGCGCGAAGCTAGGCGCGTCGTCCAATCTCGGGCTCGATGCCTTCCCGACCCAGCCTCCGCTCTACAAGATCAAGTGGCCCTCCGGCCTCGGCGATCTTCTTTCGCGGCTGGGCAGGGCGGACCTGCGAGAGGTGGCGCGGCTTTCGCGGGACAATGCCATGCTTGCCGCCATGCCGGAGCGGGCGCTTGATGGTCGCGGTTGGATAGCGGGCAGCAAGATTGACCTGATGGTCGATTGCTCCGGCTATGGCTATGGAGACATGTGGTCGCTGGAGCGAACGCGGGTTCGCGCGGAATATGCCCGCCGGCTCAAGCAGCATGGCGCGAAGATCGCGGTTCTGCCGCAAGCGTTCGGCCCGTTCGAAAAGCCGGAAATACGGCATGCCTGCCGCCGCTTCTTTGCACATTGCGATCTGATTTTCGCCCGCGACGCGCAATCGCGCGCTCATCTTCTCTCGCTCGGAGTCGATGAAAGCGTGGTCGAGATCGCGCCTGACGTGACGCACTTGGTTGAAGGAGTAACTCCGGCAGACGCGCAGGCCTGGGAGCGGCGGATCGCGGTGGTTCCCAATACACGCATGCTCGACAGCGGCGCACAGTCGGCGCGAGGCGCCTACAGAGAGTTTCTGGAAAGCTCGATCCGCTTCATCCGCTCGCGCGATCTGGAGCCGGTGCTGATCGTTCACGAAGACAATGACCTCCCGCTCGCGCGAGAGCTCGCTTCAAGCCCCGGCTGCGACTGTACGATGTTTCACGAGAGTGCGTTGGTTTTGAAGGGAATGCTGGGCGCGGCGAGAGGAGTGATCGCCTCGCGCTATCACGCCTGCGTGAGTGCACTCTCCCAGGGCGTGCCGACGCTCGCCACATCGTGGAGCCATAAATACGAAGCGCTTTTTGCGGATTACGGCTGCGCAGAATTGGTGATCTCTCCCGATGCACCGCAAGAGTTGCAGCATGCGTCGCTGGCGAGGTTGACCAGCCTGGATGCCCGCGCCGAACTGTCGGCCTGGCTCCGCGTGCGAGCCGCAACGCAGAAGGAGCTTGCCGCGGCCATGTGGCAGAAGATCATCGCACTTGCGGGAGGCGCGCAGGCCAGCGGCTTTCGTGAACCTGCTGTACCTTCGAGGCGGGCTGGCACGATTGCAGCCGAAAGCTGATCGATGGCCGCAGTTCCACGACCGGCCATTGCCAATGTCATCAAGGGAGAATTCTGCATCGGTTGCGGGGCCTGCAACGCCGTAGATAGCAGCTTCAGGGTGGCGAGTGCCGAAAATGGCGAGCTCCGCGTGCTCGACCTGCCTTCCGATGCGGAGGCGCTGGCGCGGGCGGACCGCGTGTGCCCCTTCGCATCTGCCCCCGATGAGGACCAGCTGGGGCTGGAGCAGTTCGGCGAGGACGCAGCCTACACCGACGGGATCGGACGCCATGTGACGCTCTATGCGGGATGGGCGCAGGCCACCCGAGCCGAAGCCGGCTCCGGCGGGCTCACCCGCTGGCTGCTGGCCGAATTGCTCGAGCGCGGCGAGGTCGATTATGTGGTGCAGGTCGACCAGAGCGGAGGTGTCTACCAGCCCGGCGAGGCCTTGTTCGGCTACGCGGTCCACACGAGCGCTGCGGAGCTGCTGTCGCATGTGGCGAGCTCTGCCTATTACCCCGTAACCCTGCAGGGAATGTTCGAACACATCGCAAACCGGCCGGGGCGCTGCGCCGTCACCGCGCTGCCATGCTTTGCCAGGGCGGTCCGATCGGTCATGCGTGAGCGGCCTGAGCTGCGCGAGCGGATACGCTTCGTTTCGGGCGTTATCTGCGGGAGCTTGAAGAGCCGCCGCTATGCGGATTACCTCTCCTTCCAGATGGGCGTGGCGCCGCGGGATCTCGGCAAGGTCAACTTTCGGGGCAAGTCGCTCAGCCGCAAGCCCAGCGAAAAATGCGTGGAAGTCTGGAAACGGGGTTCCGCAGTCGCTGAGCCCGACAAGGTCGCGCGCGTGCAGGATTTAGACGGCACCCGCTACGACCTGGGCTATTTCAAGTACAAGGGCTGCGACTGGTGCGATGACGTGCTGGCCGAAACCGCGGATATCGCTTTCGGCGATGCCTGGTTTCCCCCCTATAGCCGCGATCCGCGCGGCACCAATGTCGTGGTGGTTCGGAACAGGGAGCTGGCCGACATTCTGCAGGCCGCCTTCCGGCACGGCGAGATCGAGTTGCACCCGATCGGCCCGGAAGATGTTCTGAGATCGCAAGGTGGCGGCCTCAGGCACCGGCGTAACGGCCTGGCGTTCCGGCTGAAGCTGGCCAAGCTCTTCGGGCGGTGGACGCCCCGAAAGCGTGTCGCTCCGCGCTGGCTGGGGCCGGCCGCGACGGTGGAACAGTTCCGGCGGGTGCTGATCCGCATGATCACTCGTTCGCCGCGCGTTTCCATCACCGGCCGCGCGATGCCGGCCGCGATCGGCGGGGTGCTGGGAACCGCGCGGGTCCTGACCTTGTTCATCAACGGAGCGAGGCGAGTCTATCGCCGCACCGGCGGCTAATGCGGGACAGATGATGCATCGAGCAATGACGGCTGGTGCGCCGCGCCGGTCGATTGAAGCAAGGCTTCGCAGTGCAGCGCGGCGTGGCTGCGAAATAGCCGTAGAGGCAGGCATCCCGCCGGCCTATGTCGGCTGGAGGCACTGCCCCCCGGAAATGGCGCGTGATCATGTTGCACGCATGCGGGCAGCGGGGCGACCTGCGGCGTTCGAGACGATCCACCCCGCCGGGGCTGCACGCAATCCGCTGCCGGTCAACTTGCACGATCGAAATGCGCTGCCCGCCGATGCCGGCTGGTGGGGTTATTCGATGTATGACGTGCCCGAGCGGGAGAGCGGCGAAACCTTCATCGCGACAATCCCCGATGCCACGCTCGTTTCCTATGTCGACGAGCAGCGGGAGTTCTTGCCGGCAATACTCACTTGTGACGGCAAGGCGATGAATCTGCGGGAGATCGTCTTCCGAAATCGCCATGCCGAAGTGCTGCGGGAGCGTCCGCGCCCGCGACGGATCAAGCGCGCGACCTGGATCTGCGAGCGCGTCTACGACAATCACTCGCATTGGCTGACCGCACATCTGCCCAAGCTCTGCCTGTTGCGGGAGCGGGACATGCTCAGCGATGTCCTGCTTCCCACTCGCCTGTCTCCGGCGATGGAGGCATCGCTCAGGCTCATGGGGCTCGATCCGGCGGCCTTCGCGCGTTTCGAGCCGGGTGAATTGCTGCAAGTGGAGGAATTCACGTTCCTGTCGACCGACCGCTTCAGGCCGGAATTGCTCCGGCCGGTTCGGGAGGCGATTGCTCCGCTCGGTTCGGCAGCGGAGCCGCACCGCAAAATCTATATCAGCCGCGGCAAGGCCCGCATGCGCCGCCTGGTGAACGAGGATGACATCTGGCCGGTTTTCGAGCGAGCCGGGTTCGAGCGGGTGTTCATGGAAGAAATGGATTTCCCCGCCCAGGTTCGGCTGATGTCGCAAACCGCGATGCTCGCCGCCCCGCATGGCGCGGGGCTGACCAACATGATGTTCTGCCCGCCCGGCGCGCAAGTGGTGGAGATCGCCTGGCTGGGTTTCCCCAACCCCAACTTCTACGCCTTGGCCAGCGCGATGGGGCTGGGCTACGCGCTCGTGCCGGCCGAGCCTTTTGGCGATGCGACTCCGCTCCAGCGCGACATGGTGGCGGACGTCGAAGCGGTTCAGGCCGCCCTCGACGCGGCCGAGCGGAACATCCAGCCATCGCCGTTATCTGCAGGTGGCTGAGCTTTGCGGGTCTCCATCGTCATACCGGCCTTCAATGCGCAGGAGTTCATTGCTCCTGCCATTCGTTCGGCATTGGGGCAGACCTTGCCGCCCGCCGAGATCCTGGTCGTCGACAATGGCTCGGGAGACCGGACTGCCGAGATCGCGCGTGGGTTCGGCGGGCCCGTGCGCGTGCTGGAGGAACGGCGGCCGGGCGCGTCGCGTGCGCGGTTGACGGGCGCCGACGTTGCCACGGGCGAGGCGCTGATGTTCCTCGATGCGGACGATCTGATCGGGCCGACCGTCCTGGAGGAGCTTGCAGGTGCGCTTGCCGGAAATGACGGCGCCGTCGCTTGCTGCCCATGGCGCCGTTACGAACTGGACGGGCAATGCTGGCGCGCGCGGCCGCCGTCCTGCGCTCCGCGCAGGGCGGGGCAGGATGCGCTGACGGCCTGGCTCGGCGGCTGGTACCACCCCCCCTGCGCGGTCCTGTGGTCCGCTGACGCCTATCGCCGCAGCGGCGGGTGGAATCCCGCCATTTCGGTGGATGATGACGGCGACGTGATGATGCGCGCGCTGGCCCGGGGTGTGCCGCTCCTGCTCACGCGCGGGGGAACCGCCTATTACCGGCGCCTGCCCGGAGATGCCGTCTCACTCAGCGGGCGGCGCCTGACGCCCGAAGGGCTGCGCTCTCGCCTCGCGGTGCTGGAAGCGGTGGAGCAGACGCTCCGGCTGGAGGGGAAGGCGCAAAGCTATCGAAGGCCGCTCGCGAAGGCTTACCTCCGCCTGTCGGAGGAGGCGCGCGAGACAGCGCCGGAACTGGCCGCGCATGCCGAAGCGCTGGCGCGGCGCAACCGGGGGCGCTGGTCGGCACGCGGCGGCGGAGCCGCTTCGATCGGCGAAGGACCTGTCGGCGCGGCACGGCCCGCACGGCGCCCGGAGGCCATCCCGCAGAGGTCGCCGGAGGCGGCGGCAGAGCCTTCTGCGCCCGATCCGCTCGTCAGCGTGGTAATCCCGACTTACAACCGCGCCGCGCTTGCCGGGCGCGCGCTCGACAGCGTGCTGTCGCAGGACTTCGGGCGGCTGGAGGCCCTGGTGGTCGACGACGGATCGAACGAGGACATTCGCGGGATGGTTGCGGCCCGGGATGACGAGCGCGTCCGCTATCTCCGGCAGCCCGAGAACAGGGGCGTCGCCGCGGCGCGCAATCGCGGCATCAGGGAAGCGCGCGCCCCCCTGATCGCGTTCCTCGATTCCGACGATCAATGGTTGCCGGGGAAGGTGGCGAGGCAGGTGGAGCTCGCCAGCCGCCGGCCGGATTGGGTGGGGTTCTTCTACACCGGCGCGATCGAGCGCTGGGAACATGGCGACGAGGAATGGATACCCGACGCGCGCGGGCTTGTGCTGGAGGAGATGCTGCATCGCAATCCCGTCCATGTCGCAACCAGCAGCGTTCTGGTTCGGCGTGAGGTCTTCGAGACGGTCGGCCTGTTCGACGAAAGCTTGCCCGCGAATGAGGATCATGAATTGTGGACGCGGATCGCGGCCTTTTTCGGGTTCGACTTCGTGGCCGAACCGCTGATCGTCTATACGCATCCGCCTGAGGGCAGCGCCGCCGACCGCGAAAGGCGATCGCAGAACTTCGCGGCCAACATGGCCGCCAGGCTTGCCTTTCTGGACCTCCATGGCGCGGAGGCGCAGCGCGCTGGGGTCAAGTACCTCTTCCACCTCGATTGCGCCCGGCGGCACCTCGAATCGCCGTCAGGGGATGTCCGCAGGGCAAGGTCACATCTGCTGCGCGCGATAGCGAGCCGTCCGGGGGAGCCGCGCCTTTTGATGTGGTTCGCCTTTTCGCTTCTGCCGCCGATGCTGCGCAGGCGGGCTGCGCCGGGGCTCAAGGCGCTTCGAAGCCACATTCCTTCGCGCCTTTGGCTGGGCGCGGCCCGGGGCGCCTAAGCGGGTTCAGGAGGAGCTGGTGAGCCCCTGGTCGAGCGTATCCGCGCTGTGCTGCGGCTTGGGCATGAACATCGCGCCCAGACGGGTCGAGGCGAAGACGAAGTAAAGCACGGCCTTCGCGTAGTTCGCAGCGTCGGCCGGGCGCCTGTTCCGAACCGCTTCGCGCACGCGCCAGAACAGCCCGCGAGCCAGCGCTCGGGCTAGCTCCCGCCCCGCGGCTGACCTAGCGGCCAGGCTGGCGATTCCGCGCATCAGGCTGCGCGAGCGAAACAGTTCCCGGCAGCCATATTTCGACGAGAAGGCACGCCGGGCGATGATCCTGTCGCTTGACCGGAGTGGCGCCTCGGTCTGGTCGAGCGCCAGGTGGAAGTCCCTCAGCGCAATGTTCCATGCCCGCTTTCGCATCATGATCGTACCGCGCTGCAGCAGCGCCTGCCGCCGATCGATCCTGTTTCCGATCTGACGCTTCGAGACGTAGACCGACAGGGGGAGCTCCGCATGCAGGCGGCGGAAGATCTTCTCGTCCGATTCGACCCAGACCTCGTCCATGTCGCCCGAACGGATCCTGGCGGCTGAGGATCCGCGCAGGCCGCCATGCTGGCGCTGGTAGAACACGACCCGGTCGGTGGAAACGGAGCGTCCTTCGATCGCGAGCCGCACGAGCATGTCATAATCGACCGATCGGTTCAGCGTTTCATCGAACGGGCCGACGCGGTCATACAGCGAGCGCGCGACGATCATGCCCGGCTGGTGCACGAACATGTCTTCCATCGTCGCCAGCAGGAACCGGTCCGATTTGCAGTCCACCCAGTAGCCGGTCTGCAGCAGAGACTTGCGGCCGCGAGGCTCGGTCCCGTCGCTATTGAACCGGAGGTAGCGGCCATACGCGATCTCCGCGCCGGGATCGCGATCGAACTGCTGCAACAGGTGCGATCTCGCATTGGGCACCAGGATGTCGTCGTCATCGACGATCCACACATGGGGCCTGTCGGTGTTCTGCAACGCCAGGTTCAAAGCGGCGGCCTTGCCGCGGTTCCTGGTGGTGATGGTGGAGATGGGTCCGACCTGCTCCCGCAGGACCGATTCCGTTTCGTCGGTTGAGCCGTCATTCACCACCAGCAGCTCGTCGTCGGGACCCATCTGGCGCATGATCGAATGAAGGCACTCGGGCAGGAAGGCCGCCCGATTGAAGGTGGGAACGATAAACGAAACTGCGCTTTTACCGAAAGTAGATGTCGACCCGGACAATGGTTCTTACTCCGCCGTTAGCAGGCTTAAAGCGTTAAGATTGCCATCGTTCCGGCCATTTTCCGGGGGAGGTCCGTCCGCGCAGGCTTCGGACGCGATGAGCAGTCCCCCTCATGCGATAAGCGTGAGACTTTACCGCAGAAAAGTGCCGGTTCGCCGCGTCTGGCAGCGGATTGCGCAGGCATTCGAAGTTCCTGACCGGCAAAAAAGACTTGACAAACGATCCACAACGGTTATATACACGGCTCGTCCCAACCGACTCGGAAGTTTACCAATGACTGCCGTCCCACCGCTTCCTTCTTCCTCTTCATCCTCTTCCTCGGGCTCTGCTGCCTCCCTCCGCCAGGCTCGCCGGCGGCAGCCTGAAGGGGTCGCCTTCCGTGCGGCGTGGAAGATGGCGGGGCGCGTGGGAAGATGTCGGGAGAAGGAGACGATCGTGATTGCCGGTTCGCCGCGATCGGGAACCACCATCGTGCAGGAGGTCTTCGAAACGCTCCCCGGCTACAAGTCCATCAACGAGCCCTTGCTGCATCGGGAAATTCGCGCCGCGCACGGGTTTGCAACCCGGAGCTATATTCCCGAATGGGGCGAGGCGCCTCGCCAGCATCGCTATCTCGAGGCGGTGCTGCAGGGGCGGCCGGGCCGGACGGTACGGTGGTCGTCGCGTTCGGAGAGCCGGTGGGATCAGATCGTGGATCATGCCCGGACGCGCAGGCTGATGGTCAAGTTCTGCCGTATCAACCGGATGCTGCCGTGGTTCTGCAGGAATTTCGAGACCAGGGGCGTGGTCTTCGTGGTCCGCCATCCCTGCTCCGTCGTCAGCTCGATGCTGAAGTTCGGCCAATGGGATCGCGTCTTCCCGGACCGGCTAAACGATCCGGATTCTCCGCTGGCGCTCGAGGGGCTGCCAGCCGGAACGCGCGACGTCTTCGCACCGATCGTGAGCAGCATCGCGACCAAAGAGGAAGCGCTGGCCGCGATATGGGCGCTGGATCACTACATCCCGCTGTTCGAAGCGAGCCAGCATCCCTGGATCCTCCTGTCCTATGAGCGCCTGCTGGCGGATAGCCGCCGGGAACTCGACCGGATCAATTCGGGACTGGGGCTGCGGACGAGCGAGGCCATGCTCGACAGGCTGGCGCGACCGTCCTCCTCCGCCATTCAGCCGCAGCTTAGTGGGCGAGGCGAGCAACTGGCCAAGTGGCGGCGCGATCTCTCCCGCGACCAGATCGACCGCATCCTCGGCGTGGTGGAGCGTGCGCAGCTCGGCCACCTCTATTCGGAAGCGGCGGAGCCGGATTATGCCGCACTCAACCGCTTTCAGGACCCTGCGGTTCGCTGGGCCTGATAGCCGCTGCGAAATTCCGTCTCGCTTACGTCACCACATCCGGTCTGGTCCGCCCCGTATGCCTGCCAATGCCCGCGATTTCGTCTGCTGCTGCGGCAAGCCCTGCCAGGGTGGCGGCCGTATCTTCGCCCAGCGCACCGGCGGGAGGTTCGTAGCGTTCGAGATAGACGCGCAGGGTCGCTCCCTGCGTGCCGGTGCCGGAGAGGCGCAGGACGATCCGCGATCCGCCTTCGAAGAGGATGCGAATGCCTTGGTTGGCGCTCGTCGAGCCATCGACCGGGTCGGTATAGGAAAAACTGTCCGCTCTGGCGACAGTGAGCGGGCCGTGAGCCGTGCCCGGAAGGCTGGGGAGTGCAGCCGTCAATTCGACCATCAAAGCGTCCGCGCGATCCTGCTCGATCCCTTCGTAATCGTGGCGCGCGTAATAGTTGCGGCCGAAGCGCGCCCAGTGCTCGCGCGCCAGCGCCTCCACGCTGATGCCGCGCACTGCCAGGATGTTGAGCCATAGGAGCACGGCCCAGAGCCCATCCTTCTCCCGCACATGGTCAGATCCGGTGCCCGCGCTTTCCTCACCGCAGATCGTCACCATCCCCGCATCGAGCAGATTGCCGAAGAACTTCCACCCGGTGGGCGTCTCGAAGCACGGGATGCCGAGGGCCTCCGCCACCCGGTCCGCCGCCGCGCTGGTTGGCATGGAGCGTGCGATGCCCCGCAGTCCGGCCGAATAGGCGGGGGCGTGATGGGCGTTCGCCGCCAGCATTGCGAGCGAATCCGAAGGGGAAATGAAGATGCCCTTGCCGATTATGAGATTGCGGTCCCCGTCGCCGTCCGACGCAGCGCCAAGCGCGGGGGCGTCCGCGCTCATCATCAGGTCGTAAAGCACTCTCGCGTGGACGAGGTTGGGGTCCGGGTGGTGGCCGCCGAAATCTTCGAGCGGCGTGCCGTTGCGGACGGTACCCGCCGGAAAGCCGAGCCGGTTCTCCAGGATCTCGTGAGCATAAGGGCCCGTCACCGCGCTCATCGCGTCGAAGGCCATGGTGAAACCGTTCTTCACCGCCTGGCGGATCGCAGCGAAGTCGAACAGGCTTTCCATCAGATCGGCATAGTCCGCCACCGGATCGACCACCTGGACCTCAAGGCTGCCGACGCGGCTGACGCCGAGCGTATCGAGGTCGACGTCCGGCGCCTCCACCGTTAGCCAGCGATCGATCTCCAGCGTGCGGGCGTAGATGGCCTCCGTCACAACTTCGGGAGAGGGGCCACCATTGGCGACGTTGTACTTGATCCCGAAATCTTCGTCCGGCCCGCCCGGATTATGGCTCGCCGACAGGATCAGACCCCCCGAGGCGCCATATTTGCGGATCAGGTTACTCGCCGCGGGGGTGGAGAGAATGCCGCCCCGGCCGACCAGCACCCGAGCGTATCCATTGGCCGCGGCCATGCGGATCGCCTGCTGGATGACGCTGCGATTATGGAACCGGCCGTCCCCGCCCAGGACCAGCGTGGAGCCGGCTTCGCGCGCAGCAACGTCGAACACCGCCTGCAGGAAGTTCTCCGTATAGTTCGCCTGCTGGAATACCCGGACCTTCTTGCGCAGCCCGGACGTACCCGGTTTCTGCCCTTCAAAGGGGGAGGAGGGGACGGAAATGATCGTCATTACGCTGCTCCGGCTGGCTGTGGTGGAATGCACCGCGGATCGCCTCATTGCAGGAAAGTCGGGGGAGGGTGCGCGCTTCGCTGAGAGCGCGGCCCGCGCTGCGGCGCAGAGATGGCTGAATGTGGGGCTTCAAGCGATCTTCCAGATATCCCGGGCATATTCGGCAATGGTGCGGTCCGATGAAAACCAGCCGACATTGGCTATGTTCCTGATCACGGCCCTCCGCCAATCGCCTTGCCGCTTCCACCAGCGGTCCACGCCGCGCTGCGCCGCCTGATAGGAATCGAAATCGGCTGCGATCATGAAGCGGTCTTCATGGTAGATTCCTCCGATCAGATCCCGATAGCGGTCTGGATCGTCCGGAGAGAAGACCCCGGACGCTATCGCCTCCAACGCTTGAGCGAGCTCGCTCGATCCGCCGATGGTCAAGAGCGGATCGTATGCGCATGCGCGCCGCAGTGCCACCTCCTCCGCCGTGAGGCCGAAGATCACCATGTTCTCTTCGCCCACACGGTCCCTGATCTCGATATTGGCGCCATCGAGCGTGCCGATAGTGAGCGCGCCGTTCAGTGCGAACTTCATGTTGCCGGTGCCGGAAGCTTCCATGCCCGCGGTAGAGATCTGCTCCGAAAGATCGGCAGCAGGGATGATCATTTCGGCCAGGCTGACATTGTAGTTGGGGACGAACACGATCTTGAGCAGGCCGCCCACGGCCGGGTCGGAGTTGACGCGCTTCGCCAGGTCGTTCGCCAGTTTGATGATCAGTTTGGCATTGTGATAGCTCGGTGCGGCCTTGCCCCCGAAGAGCTTGACCCGCGGCACCCAGTCCCTTTCCGGGTGGCTGCGGATCTGATCGTAGAGCGCGACCGTCTCGACCAGGTTCAGGAGCTGCCGCTTATATTCGTGGATGCGCTTGATCTGCACATCGAACAAGGCGTCGGGATCGAGCTGAACCCCCGTCAACTGCTCCACGTGATGTGCCAGCGCGACTTTGTTCGCGCGCTTCACCTGCGCGATCCGCTCGCCCAGCGCGGCGTCGTCGGCATGGGCATTGAGATCGGCCAGCTTCTCCGCGTCGTCCAGAAAGCCGTCGCCGATCGTCTCCTTCAACACGGCGACCAGCCCGGGATTGCATTGCTGCAGCCAGCGGCGCGGCGTGACGCCATTGGTCTTGTTGTTGATCCGTCCGGGATAGAGCCGGTGGAGGTCCGAAAAGACGGTTGTCTTCATCAGCTCCGTATGGAGCGCCGCGACGCCGTTGACGCTGTGCGCACCGGCAAAGGCGAGATTGGCCATCCGCACCCGCCGCTCGCCGCGTTCGTCGATCAGGGAGATCGCTGCGATCGCCTCGTCATCCATTCCCGCGGCCCGTGCGTCGCGCAGGATGCGGCTGTTGATCGCGTAGACGATCTGCATGTGGCGCGGCAGCAGTCGCTCGAAAAGGGGGAGGGGCCAGGCTTCCAGAGCTTCGGGTAGAAGGGTGTGGTTGGTGTAGGCGGTGGTGCGCCGCGTAATGTCCCAGGCATCGTCGAAGTCGAGCCTGTGGATGTCGAGCAGGATCCGCATGAGCTCGGCAACCGCGATCGACGGATGGGTGTCGTTGAGCTGGATCGCTGCGTAATCCGGCAGGCTGCGGACATCGGCGTGATGTTCCAGGTGGTGGCGAAGGATGTCCTGAATGGAGGCGGAGGTGAAGAAGAACTCTTGCCGCAGGCGTAGCTCCTGCCCCGCGAGGCTGGAATCGGCCGGATAAAGCACGCGGACCAGGCTGTCTGCGCGCAATTGATCCGCCAGCGCTCCGAAATGATCGCCGGCATTAAAGGCGTCGAGCTTGATCGGATCGAAGGCGCCGGCAGTCCAGAGCCGCAGCGTGTTGACGCGTTTTGCCCGCCAGCCCACGATCGGAGTGTCGACCGCGGTGGCTTCGACACGTTCGGCAGGCTCCCAGGCCACTCCGCCGTGCTGCTCAACCACTTCGCCGCCGAAGCCTACGGCGTAGGAATTTTCGCGGCGCTCGAACTCCCAGGGATTGCCGTGGGTGAGCCAGGTTTCCGGCAACTCGACTTGCCAGCCATCGTCGATGCGCTGGCGGAACATCCCGTTGACGTAGCGGATGCCGTAACCGCAGGCAGGGATGCCCAGGCTGGCGAGGCTTTCCATGAAACACGCCGCCAGTCGGCCAAGCCCACCATTGCCGAGCGCGGCATCGGGCTCCAGCTGTTCCAGCTCGGCGAGATCGAGGCCGTGGTTGCGCAGCACCCGCTCCATCTCGCCGCCGAGGCCCATATTGGACAGCGCGTCGCGCAGCAGGCGTCCGATCAGGAATTCGAGGCTCAGGTAATAGACACGCTTGCCTTGCTCGGCGGCGGTCTTGCGCGCGGATTCGATCCAGCGGTCGATGATCTCGTCGCGGAGCGTCAGAACCGTCGCCGTCAGCCAGTCATGCGGCTTGGCGGCAAACTCGTCCTTTCCCACGCGGCGGCGCAGGACGTCCACGAGGTTTGCGTCGAGTTCTCGGGTTTCTGAAGGGTCATTGAGCACTGGGCGGCAAGCTCCGATAGACGATTGTGCCGGCCTTCGAGGCGCTGGCGGGAGCGGCCGGCCGGCGACTCCTCCGTCCGATCGTCTTGCGCCTAGGAGATTGTCCCTCGTCTCGGCAAGGCGCGGCGTCGGATGATCTAGGGGGAAGGTGCCTCCGCCTCAGGCGATGCACGCGCAGACGCGCCCAGGCAACAGTACGGCCCGCCGGGCGTTTTGTAAGGAAATCACTCAAGCAGCGAGGAGGCATGGAAATGTCCGGCAGCGAGAAAAATTCCGACGAAAGACAGGCGCCGACCGAGCGGGATCGGCAGGAGAACTATCGCCGTCCGAGTGTGAGCGGGCGGGTCGACGGACACCTGACCGAAGACGAACTTGCGCGCACGGCGGGGGGCTCTGAAGCCGGTCAAAGCAGCGGAGCGGAACAGTCAGCAAAGCGGGAGGGCAGCGGGGAAGAGGACGCGCGCCCGCATGCTTCGCCCGACGGCAAGGATCGCTGGGGCTCGCGGGACAAGGCAATCGACGTCACCGGACGAGGGCCCGGGGGGCTGAGCAGCGGGCGCCGCTAAATAACCACGGCAGAGTCTCCGCGACCGCGGCCGCCTGGCACCTCACGCGTGCTCCGACTCGCGGGCACGTTCCTCCTCCTTGCTGCGGCGCGCGCTTTCCATGCCCGGCCGCAGGATGACCTTTGTCCATTCGTTCTGCTTGTCGTGGAAGTTGCGATATCCCTCCGCGGCGTCATCCAGCGGGAGGTGGTGGCTGATGAGGAAGGTCGTATCGATTTCGCCTGCTTCGATCTTGGCGAGCAACTGGGCTGTGTATTTCTGAACGTGGGTCTGACCTGCGCGAAGCTGCAACCCCTTCTCCATCACGGCGCCTATCGGGAACTTGTCGCTCATCCCGCCATACACGCCGGGGACCGAGACCCGCCCGCCCTTGCGCACGGCAAGAATGGCTTGCTTGAGCGCCGAGGCCCTATCGGCTCCGAAGCCCACCTTCTGCTTCACGATGTCGAGCATGTTGTCGATCGCGAAACCATGCGCCTCCAGCCCCACCGCGTCGATCACCGCGTCGACTCCGATACCGCCGGACATCTCCATCAGCGCTTCACGGACATCGGTTTGGCGAAAATTGATGATCTTCGCGCCGAGCTTGCGTGCCAGTTCCAGTCGATGCGGATAATGGTCGATCGCGATCACCCGTGCCGCGCCCATCGCAAGAGCCGACTGGACCGCGAACAGCCCTACGGGGCCGCAACCCCATACCGCGACCGTATCGTCGGGACCGATATCCGCGTTCTCAGCGCCCATCCAGCCGGTCGGGAGGATGTCTGAAAGGAAGAGGACCTGATCGTCCTCCAGATGGTCCGGTACCACCACAGGGCCGATATCGGAGAAGGGCACGCGGACATATTCCGCCTGTCCGCCCGAGTAGCCCCCGGTCAGGTGGGAATAGCCGAACAGGCCCGCCATCGCGTGGCCATAGAGCATTTCCGACATGTCCTGCTTTTCCGCCGGATTGGAATTGGAGCAGCAGGAATATTGCTGAATGGTGCAATGGAAGCAGCGGCCGCAACTGATGGTGAAGGGCACCACGACGCGCTGCCCTTTCTCCAGCGTACTCCCTGGCCCCGTTTCGACGACCTCGCCCATAAACTCGTGGCCGAGGACATCGCCCGGTCGCATGGCGGGAATCACGCCGTCATACAGGTGCAGATCCGACCCGCAGATCGCGGTCGAGGTGACCTTGATGATCGCATCGCGGGGGTTGATGATCTCCGGGTCGTCCACGGTTTCCACGCGGACATCATGTGTTCCGTGCCAAGTCAGTGCGCGCATCGTATCAGGCCTCCATCCGGGCGTGGCGGGTTGCATCGGCGGTGCGGGCGGAGGTGGCGATCTCACCGGCCTCCATCAGCATCTTGAAGCGTCTGAGATCGTGACGAGCCTGGACTTCCGGCTCCCGCATGAAGAGCTTCGCCACCGTTCGCCCGAGGGTGCCGGCCGGCGGATCATAAGCGATGATCGCTGTCACCCGGGTGCCGCGCTCGCCGGGTGCGTCTTCGAACTCCACGCGGCCTTCGGTATCGATTTCGGAGCCTTCGACGGATCGCCAGGCGATCAGCCGACCCGGCTCCTCGCGTGCTATGCGGGTCTCGATGTCCACGTCCGTGCCAGCGGGCCCACGGACCGTCCAGATGCTTCGGCCGTCCGCGCCCGGGCGGACGGCAAGGACGTTCTCCATAAAGTCCGGCAGGTTCTGAAAGTCTCGCCAGAAGGCGAACAGTTCCTGCCGCGGACGGGCAATGGTCACACTACGACCGACGACCTCGTATTTGCCGAAACTGGCGAGGCCCCGCCGCGCCGTCCGGCCCGGCGCATCGTCCGAGTTGCCACGGCGCTTTCGGCGGGTCGCCAGAATCCCGCCGATCGCGGCAGCACCCACCAGGCCGAGGCCAACGGCAGCACCGACGAGCCGATTGTCGTGCTTTGGCATCCTTTTCCCTTTCCTGCTTTCTCTTGCGAACCAGCGGTTCGGCAAGCTGTTCCGCCGTGCAGGAGCGGCGAGGCGGTGTTGATCGCAATTGGCGCGCGTACCGTCGACAAGCGGCGGACCGCCCCCACTCGCAGCGTCTCGGCGCTGTGGCATTCGAAATGGATGCGAAAATTCCGTCGGACTGACGTGCGGCGGGGGCGTTCCGTCGCCGAAAGATGCCCCGCCTAACCTGTATCAGCGACAGCTCGGGGAAAGGAAGGCGATGCTGGGATTATGAAAACAGGGAAGTCCGGGATGCTTGTTGGTGACGTGATGAGTCGGGTGGTGGTGAAGGTTTCGCCGCTGACCACGATCGATCACGCGGCGCGGCTCATGCTCCATCACAACATAGGATCAGTGCCGGTGCTGGAAAGCGGCCGGTTGGTCGGTATCCTGACCGACCGGGACATCGTCATTCGCGGGATTGCCGAGAACAAGGACAGTATATTTTCTCGCGTTTCGGACCTGATGACGCGAATCGTATATAGCTGCTCCCCCAACGACGACCTTCTGCTCGCTGCGGAGAAGCTCGCGCGGTATCAGGTTCGCCGGTTGCCGGTCATCGACGACGATAGCAGGCTGGTGGGCATGCTCGCATTGGCCGATCTTGCCAGCAACGACCGGGACGCGGCCATTTTTGCGCTTTCGGAGATCTGCGAGTCGGAAGCGTTCCTGGAGGAGACCCCCGCGGTCCTGCAGGGGGCAAGCCGCAAAAGCGCGGTGGGCGAAAAACCGGCGGCGCGCTCTAAGTTGCGGGTGCGGTTCCCCTATACCTCGCCGGGCGGGCGCTAGTTCGCTCGCCTCACATCACCACACCGGCTGAATTCTTCGGCTGCATACCGGTGCAGACGGCATGTCCGCCTGCCCGCAAAAAGGAAAAAACATGGGTAGGTACATTCTGCGAATTGACCGTGGTGAGAAGGCCCAGCCTAAGACCATCGAGTTCGAGGGGGCAGATCCGCATCAGGCCTTTGCGTTGCTTGGGCGGGAGCGCGGCGTGAGTTCCGCCAGCTTGTGGCAGGACGGAGCATGTCTTGGGACCCTGCGCCGAAAGGGCGAGGATTTCTGGGAGCTTTCCGGTCAAGAAGCGCCGTCCACGGAGCCGAGCGCGCCGCGCCCGGCCTCCTGAGCGTCGCAGTCCAGGCTGACGATCGAGCCCGCTCACTCCTCGTGATATTGCGGGTCGCGCTGGATGTCCTCGCGCAGGCGCCGAGTAGCTTCCTCTGTACGCGCCTCGTCGCCAGGTCTGTCTGCCGCGCGGTTGCGAAGCCACACCCAGAGGATTGCCAGTATCAGCAAGAGCGGGCCGATCGCCACGACGAAGAACCATGCTTCGCCCATGCTAGCCGTCCTTCTCGTCCGACCTGCGGGGTTCGAAGCGGCGGTTCACGTCGGTCACTTGCCATCGGTCCATGTCGTCCCGCTCCGTGCCGCGCTGACCTTCGCCCCGTGCCGGAGCATCCTTGCGCGTCTCCGCTGCCGGAGCGCCCCTTCCCCTCGTTCCGCCCTCACGAGGGCCGGTGCGCTCGGGCTCGATCGGCGTGGCGGACGGGTTCTGTGTGACGATGCGCGAGTCTTTGGGTTCGTATTCTCCCATAGCTCAACTCCTTTTTTCGGTTCGCCTTGGCAGGAGCGCCAAGGGCGGTGGTCCTGCCTCTTCTGCGCACGGATGACTGGCCGGTTCCGCCCCCCGGCCGGGGATCGGACAGAGCGACACGGCCTCAGGCCGATCCGCCGGTGCAGCTTTCCGTCGCGGCCTCAGCCACCATATTGAGCCAGAGCCTGGTCGATCTGAGGCTGGGTCTGAGCCACGGCGGTTTCTACGCAGTCGCGTTCTGCAGATTGCGTTCCGTCGAGCGGATAGATCTCGTTGAGCCAATCGCAGGTTTCCTGCGCCGCCAGCTTTACTCGATCCTTCAGCTCGTCGCGTCCGGCCTGCGAGCGCAAATCGAGATCGTCGATATAGACCACCGACGAGGCGGTGAGCGTACGCGTCTGGCCGACCAGGTCTGTATCCTGTTCGGTCGCCACGCGCGGGGCGAGCACGGTGATCGCGGCCCGGTTGGCGTCCGCGCCATCGACCTGAGCGCCGGCACCCGCGAAGGGGGCGCTGGTGAGCACTACGGCCGCTGCGGCTCCGATTAGGGTGTAACGGGACATGGCGGTATCCTTTCGTTTCCTTCCGGATCCCTCCCGTTCAGGGGAATCAACGATAGTCGCTGCCGCCTGTTCCGGGCCGTCCGGATGCTCGCCTCGCCCGCCAGGCGCGAATTCGCGGGGTTTCCTGCGCGCGCTCCGCGTGCAAGAGGTGCTCAAACGTCCGACCCGCCGATTCACGAGTCCGACTCACGAGGAGAGGATCGTCATGCTTCCATCAATCGCGCTGCCCAGGGTCATGCGCATCGGCGCGGGAGCTTCGGGGACACTTGGCGAATTGCTGGTTTCCATGGGCCTTTCGCGTCCCCTGATCGTGACGGACAGCTTCCTGGTGGGGCAGGGCTGGGTCGAGGAACTTGTCGGGAAGTTGGCCGCGGCCGGCATCGGCGAAACCCGCGTGTTCGCGGACACCGTGCCCGACCCAACCGACACCTCCATCCTCGCGGGGATCGAGTTCCTGCGTATGGGCGACCATGATTGCGTGGTCGGCTTCGGCGGGGGTAGCCCGCTCGATTCCGCCAAGGCGATCGCGGTGTTTAGCGGCCTTCCGGGTGCGATTCGGGATTACCGGGCGCCGCACAGCCAGGACGCCCCCGGCCTGCCGATCATCGCCATCCCGACCACGGCCGGCACCGGATCGGAAGCGACCCGCTTCACCATCATCACCGACGAAGGCTCGAACGAGAAGCTGCTTTGCCAGGGCCTGGCCTATCTCCCCACGGCCGCGCTGGTGGATTACGAGCTGACGCTCACCATGCCCGCGCGGCTGACCGCGGATACCGGGATAGATTCGCTCACCCATGCCATCGAAGCCTATGTCAGCCGGCGGGCAAATGCCTTTTCCGACACCTTCGCGCTGAAGGCGATGGCGGCGATCGCGCCCAATATCCGCACCGCCGTGCGCGAGCCGGACAACCGCGAGGCGCGCGAGGCGATGATGCTCGGCGCCAATTTCGCCGGCATCGCCTTCTCCAACGCGTCGGTCGCCCTGGTTCACGGCATGAGCCGCCCGGTCGGCGCCTTTTTCCACGTTCCGCATGGCCTCTCCAACGCCATGCTGCTGCCGTCGGTGACCAGCTTTTCCGCGCCCGCCGCCACTGCCCGCTATGCCGATTGCGCGAGGTCGATGGGCATCACCCGGCCGGAGGAGGGCGACCAGGCCTGCGTCGGGCGGCTGCTGGAAGAGCTGGAGGCGCTCAATGCGGATCTGGAGGTCCCGTCCCCCGCACGCTACGGCATCGCCAAATCCGCATGGGATGAAGTGATCGACGTGATGGCAGAGCAAGCCATCGCATCCGGCTCGCCGGGGAACAACCCGCTCGTGCCCAGCGCCGAAGAGATCCGCGCGCTGTATCAGCAAGCTTACCAATGAGGACATGACCATGAGTAGCACTGCCCAGACCTCTGCCACGCGGATCGGCCATTACGTGAACGGCTCTGCCCGCGAGGGTGCCAGCGGAAATTTCGGCAAGGTCTATTGCCCTGCCACCGGTGAGGTCACCGCGATGGTGGCCTTCGCGGGCAAGGACGAGGTAAACGAGGCGGTCGCGGCGGCCGAAGCGGCGTTTCCCGCATGGGCGGTGACGCCCGTGCATGTTCGCGCAAGGGTGATGTTCCGCCTGCGCGACCTGATCGAGCAGAATGCCGACAGGCTCGCCGAGATGATCAATCGCGAACACGGCAAGGTCCTTTCCGACGCGCGCGGCGAAGTCACACGCGGGCTCGAAGTGGTAGAGTTCGCCTGCTCGGCGCCGGTGCTGCTCAAGGGCGAGTTTTCGGAGAATGTCGGGCGCGGGATCGACAGCATCGCCCAGCGCCAGCCGTTGGGCGTGGTCGCCGGCATCACCCCGTTCAACTTCCCCGCGATGGTGCCGATGTGGATGTTCCCCGTCGCCATCGTCTGCGGCAATTGCTTCATCCTCAAGGTCTCCGAAAAGGTCCCTTCCGCCGCGATGCTGATCGCCGAGCTGTTCAAGGAGGCCGGCCTGCCCGACGGCGTGTTCAACGTCCTCAACGGGGACAAGGATACGGTGGATGCGCTGCTCGACCATCCGGGCATCCGTGCGATCAGCTTTGTCGGCTCCACCCCGATCGCGCGAAGCGTCTATCAGCGGGCGACGGCCACCGGCAAGCGGGTGCAGGCGCTGGGCGGGGCGAAGAACCACATGGTGATCATGCCCGATGCCGATCTCGACCAGGCAGTCGACGCGCTGATGGGCGCGGCCTACGGCTCGGCGGGGGAACGCTGCATGGCGGTGTCTGCCGCGGTCCCGGTGGGCGAGGCGACCGCCGATGCGCTGATGGAGAAGCTGGCCCCCCGCGTCCGCGCGCTGCGCATCGGCAGCGGGCTGGATGCCGCCGACGAGATGGGGGCGCTGGTCACGCGCGAGCATCGGGACCGGGTTGCCTCCTATGTCGATCTCGGTGTGGAGGAAGGCGCCGAGCTGGTGGTCGACGGCAGAGGGCTGAAGCTGCAGGGCTACGAGAACGGGTTCTTCATCGGCGGCACGCTGTTCGACCGGGTGACGCCGGACATGCGGATCTACAAGGAGGAGATTTTCGGGCCGGTGCTCTCGGTCGTCCGCTCGCCCTCGTTCCAGGACGCGCTCGACCTCGTCAACGCGCATGAGTTCGGCAATGGGGTGGCGATCATGACCAATGACGGCGGCGCGGCGCGGGCCTTCATGAACGGGGTGAAGGCGGGGATGGTGGGCGTCAACGTGCCGATCCCGGTACCGATGGCGTTCCACTCCTTCGGCGGATGGAAGCAGTCCCTGTTCGGCGATCACCACATCCACGGGGCCGAAGGGGTACGCTTCTACACCCAGCTGAAGACCAGCACGATCCGCTGGAACGACGGCCTCACCAAGGGCGCCAGCTTCGCCATGCCCACGCATAGCTAGCGCGGCTGGCGGAGCGGTATTAACCAGTATGGCATTTTGTGCTTGACATCGTGACGCTACCGGGTTAGTCATCCAGAACATCGCGATGGTGCGATTCGGTTTTCCAACGCTTCCAGGTTTTCCAGTTTGTCCTCTGTTGTGCGGTTTCCCTCAGAAGAGGCTGCGTCTCACAGGGGAGGATTTTTTGTTGATCCTCCCTGTCGCCAGAGGCGATGGGGAGGTGACGGACGCCTCCAGGCGTCCGGCGGAGGGGCAGGGATGGCACGAGCTACCACCAGGAGGACGGTCGCTGCGGCGCGCAAGCTTCGCCGGACGATGAGCCTGCCGGAGGTGCTGCTGTGGCAGGCGCTGCGAAGGTCCCCGTGCGAGATCAAGTTTCGCCGCCAGCACCCGGTCGGCCCTTTCGTTCTGGATTTCTATTGCCCCGCGGCCAGGCTGGGGATCGAGATCGACGGTATCGTGCATGACATGGGTAGCAGGCCGCAGCGTGACGAGGCGCGGGCCATATGGCTGACAGACCACGGAATCGCCTTGCTGCGGATCCCGGCTGCCGAGGTGCTGAACTCGGCCGATGACGTGGCGGAAGCTGTCATTGCGTCTTGCCGCAGGCGCTAATGGCCCCTCCACCGCGCCGGCTTGCGCCATCGCGGTCCCCCTCCCCATGAGGCTGCGCCTCACAGGGAGGATTTTGTTGATCCTCCCTGTCGCCGGGGGCGATGGGCAGGTTCATCCTCCTCGTCATTCCGGTGACCCGAAGGGGGGCCGCAGGCCAGCGCGGGAAACCAGTTTTGGCGTTGTTGCTGGACCCCGCCTGCGCAAGGGTGACAAGAGTGGGCGGGGCAGGCTCCGCGCGCGTCCTTCGACAGGCTCAGGACGAACGGCTCCTGGCATGGTGACCCCCGCGGCATGGCGAACACTTCCCAGCTCCGTTCGTGGTGAGCTTGTCGAAACACGCGTGCCTTGGGGGAGCAGCGTCAATCGTCGATCGGCAAATCATTTCGGAAGGAGAACCAGGATGCACGCGAGGCGAATTCAACATGTCTGTCAGGCTGACATCCGGGGTCGTCGTCAAGCGAACCGGCGGGGACGATCACCTCACGCCCGCTGCGTGTCGCATGGGGCATGGGCGCACCGCAATGTCTGCAAAAGCTGGTGGCAAAGCTTCTCGCTTCGGGAAGGTCGTAGCGGAGCAGATCGCGCTCGCCCGCTATCCACCGAAATGCCTGCGGACGAACGACCTCGGTCGTGGCATGCGCGGTTCCGCTCGCCTTGCGGCATCGGGAGCAATGGCAATGAACGAAGCTGTCGAAGGGCAAGTCGAGCTCATATTGAACTCTCTTGCACAGGCAGGAGCCTTTGACCCTCATGTCCTTGCCTAGCACGATATGCGCCGAGACGCAGTTTTTTTGGTGGCGGATGAGGGACCATGCCGCCACCGCCCTGGCTAGGGCGGATTTTGTCCGGTTTGATCCAGGAGCCTCCGACAAGCCCTCACTCGTCATTCCGGTGGCCCGAAGGGGGGCCGCAGGCCAGCGCGGGAAACCAGTTTTGGCGTTGTTGCTGGACCCCCGCCTGCGGGGGGTGACGAGAGTGGCTCCGTTCGTGGTGAGCTTGTCGAACCACGCAAGCCTTCGCCGGCTCTCACGGAACCTCTGCCTTGCCCCGCTGTCCGTTTCCAGCCATCTCCGCCTGTCCCATTGCCCGACAGCTGAAACCCATGAGCCCTTTCCACCAGATCCTCGGCAACAGCCTGGTGCAGAACGTCACCAACTTCACCGTGTGGTTCGCGCTGGTTTTCTGGGCGTTCCTCGACACGCGATCGGTCTTCGTCACCGGGATGATCGGCGGGATCTATCTGGTGCTGACTGCCGCGGGCGCGATCTGGTTCGGCAGCCTGGTGGACCACCACCGCAAGAAGCAGGTGATGCTGATGTCGAGCGCGGCCTCCTTCCTGCTCTATGCCGTCTCATTGGCGGCGGTGCTGGTCCTGCCGGAGGAGGCGCTGGGCGAGGTCTACGGCGCGGAGCTGTGGCTGTTCATCCTGGTGGTGATGCTGGGGGTGATTGCGGGCAATATCCGCATGATCGCGCTGCCCACGCTGGTCACCGCGCTGATCCCGGAGGACCGGCGGGACAAGGCGAACGGGCTGGTGGGGATGGTCACCGGCATCGGCTTCGTGGTGACCTCGGCAATCAGCGGCGTGCTGGTCGCCTGGGGCGGTATGGTGGCGACGCTGATCTTCGCGCTCGCCTTGACGGCGGTTTCGTTCCTGCATCTGCTGGCGGTGAGACTGGAGGAGCCGGCACCGGAGGCGGAGAGCAGCGGAAGGCGCCGCGAAGTGGACCTGCGCGGCACGATCCGGGTGGTTGCCGCCGTGCCGGGCCTGTTCGCGCTGATCGGCTTTTCCGCCTTCAACAACCTGCTGGGCGGCGTGTTCATGGCTCTGATGGACGGTTATGGCCTGTCGCTGATGGAGGTGGAGGAATGGGGCCTGCTCTGGGCCTTCGCCTCCTGCGCCTTCATCCTGGCGGGCATCGTGATCGCCCGGCGCGGCTTGGGGGCCAATCCGCTGCGGACCCTGCTGCTGGCAAATCTGATCGTCTGGTCGATAGCGGCGGTGTTCACCCTCCAGTCTTCCGTCGTGATGCTGGCGGCGGCCTGCTTCATCTGGCTGTTCCTCAATCCCTTTGCCGAAGCGGGAGAGCAGACAACGCTGCAGAAGGTCGTGCCGTTCGAGCGGCAGGGGCGGGTGTTCGGCTTCGCCCAATCCGTGGAGCAGGCGGCATCGCCGTTCACCGCCTTCGTCATCGGCCCGCTGACGCAGTTCGTGTTCGTCCCGCTGATGACCACCGGCGCGGGCGCGAGGGCGATCGGCGAATGGTACGGCACCGGGCCGGAGCGCGGAATGGCGGTGGTGTTCTCCATCACCGGCGCGCTGGGCGTGCTGATGACGGTGGCGGCGTTCAATTCGCGGCAATATCGCCGCCTTTCCGCCGCTTATGCAGCGGGTGGAGCTACTGGAGGCACCGAAGGATCGGCCGGTGGCTGACCGGCCCGGCCGCCGGGAACAGGGGGTTCAGCCTATCAGCCGCGTGATCATGACCACAGCTCCGGAGACGACACCCGCCGCCAGCGCAGCGCCGAAGCGCCGCCAGGGCTTCATCTTGCGCATTCCGCCGAACAGGCTCCACGCGACGAAAAGGCCGCCCGTGACCGCGGCTATGTGAATCGATAGCTGAAGGAGATCGTCATCCATTGCGGCGTCTTGTCGCATCAGGCGGCCTGCTGCCAGATGAAATTGGGGGGCGCCTCAAAAAACGCGTCAAAACAGCCGCCTGGCCGTGGGATCCTTGGTGGGCATTCAGGCGGCGAACGGGCGTCAGCGCCATTCGTCGATCACGGCGATGGAGCGCCGGCGGGCCGCGCCGCCGCCCGTGCCGCGGGAGAAGCGGCCGGCGAACATCTTGAAGTTGGCCTGCGTCTCGCCGCCGGTGACGGCGATGTTGATCTCGTCAGGCTCGAAGATCTGGATCTCCTCGTCCGGATCGGCCTTCAGCCGCGTGGCGAAGGGTTCCACGCCGGCTTCGGCATGGGGCTTCACCAGGGTCTGGATCGCCATGTCGTCCCAGTAATCGCGCGCCTTCAGCCTGGAGTTCTCGGCGCACCATTCCTTGAGCTTCTGCTTGGTGAAGCCCATTTCCTCGAAGCCGCGCGCGACCAGCGGGTCCATCACGATGAAGGGCGGCACATATTGCTCCAGCGCCGAAAGGCAGCGGCGGAACTTGTTCTCCCACGTTTCACGCGGGCCATAGCCGGACTGGGTGTACCACCCACCGAAGAAGACGCTGACCGTGCTCTGGTCCTTGTCGTAGCCTTCGGTGACATGGAACGGCTCCCACGGGCTGCGTTCTTCCGCTTCGGGGAAGCAGGCCGAATAGGCGAGCCAGTTGCCGACCGAGCCCATATAGGTCTCGTCGGGCACCGAGCCGCCCTGGACGTTTTGGCAGGTGAGGCCGAAACCGCGGCCGATCGCGGTGTTGGCGTGGTTGTAGGGCCCCATCGCGCCGATCCCGTCATTCATGCCGATCTCCTTGCGGATCGGGCCGTTGACCATGGAGATGGCGGCGAAGGAGGTCGTGCTGCTCGAGCGGGCAGTGATGCCGAGCGAGGTCATGGCGAGGATCACCGGCAGATGCTCCGGCGCTGCACCTGCCATCACGGCATTGACCGCGACTTTCTCGACGTTGAACTCCCAGGCCTCGCGAAACACGGTAGGGCGCATATAGCCGACCACCTTGTCGCGGGGGACGGAGGTGCCTTTCAGCATCGCCTCGACCCGCTCTTCGGTGGGCAGGACCACCGGCATCATGTCGGTCCAGCGGTTCTGGCGGAACAGCGCCTGGAGATTGTCCTCGCTATCGGGCTCCAGCAAAGCGGGGATCTCGCGGTCGAAGCTGGCGCCCTTGAGGTCCTCGTCGGTGAGGGGCTGGGTGAGGGCGTCGATCACGCCCTTCATGAAGGGCTCCTGGTGGACCGGATCGGTCCCTTCGATATAGCCGCGCAGCGTTTCGATCGACGCTCCGACGACAGGCTGGGGAACGAAGCGGTTGCGCAGCGTCGGGACGCCGCCTGCCAGCGCGGTGGCTTTTACCAGGCGGTTGAACACATGGGTATGGACCGGGACAGTCGGGACCCCGAGCTCTTCAACTGCGAGTGACAACCCCACGACCGTGGGGCAGCAGGTGCTTCATAAGCCTACGCCAAGGATGGCGGCGTCACCGTCCCTGGCTATCGCATGGCACATCTCGGGATCTTCGACCCAGCTTTCCCGAGGCTTGATCGTCTTGGTGATGACCTTGGGCATGTTCTCGGCAAACCATTGCCGGAGCTGCTCCATGAAGTTCTCTGAATTGTCGAACAGGCAATCGACGAGATAGACGACCTTGCCGTCGAGCGTTTCGAGGCGGGGTGCAAGCCGCTTGCCCACCACCTTGGGCGGAAAACCGCGAGGATCATGCACGGCGAATTTCTCAGCCATCGTCATCTCCTGCTTTCGCCCGGTTTGCCGGACCTGTTCTTGGGCGCAGGATCACAAATGGCAGTGCAGGCGTCAAGGGCTTGCGGCTGCTCGAAGACCGGAGTCGCTCGCGCGAATGGCGAGGACTCCGGCTTTCTAGTGCATTCTCCTGCCGCGTCAGAAGTTCTTGCTGACCGTCAGGTACCACTGGCGCGGAGCGGCGGGCTGGCCCTGAACGTTCGACTGCCCGAAATCCTGCAGGATGAAGTAGTTGTCATAATGGAGCTCGTCGAACAGGTTGGTGACGCCCAGAGCGACCGAGAATCCCTCATCCGGGAGGTCGTAGGTGAGCCTCGCATTGAACAGCGAATATCCCGGCTGGTTCCACACCGTGGTGCGTGAACTCGGCGCGGTGCTGCCCTGATAGCTCCAGTCCAGCCGCGGTGTGATCGTGCCGTCCAGCGGGGCGCCCTCGATCGTATATTGCACGCCGGCATTGGCGGTCCAGAATGGCTCGGACTGGCGCGGATTGATCGTGCGCCCTTCAATATCGGGCGAGCTGAACTTGTGATAGCCGACGGCGCCGTTGAACAGCAGCCCGTCCACGGGTTCGGCCGTGGCTTCCGCTTCGAAGCCCCAGATCTCCGCCGGGGTGTTGATATAGAAGTTGCGGATGATGCAGGCGAAGCCGGGGACGTTGTTGGCGATCTCCTCCTCCGTGCGCGGGCGGCAGGTGGTCGATCCTTCCGGACCGTCCGGCAGCGGAATGAGGACGCTGTTGCCCGGTGAGGGGCCGCCATCGGGGGCCAGCAGGATCTCCTGCCCGCCGATGGTCTGCGGCCGCTGCGAAAAGTCCGTGTAGAAGCCCGCGACATTGAGGCGGAAACGCCGGTCGAACAGGTCGAGCTTGGCGCCGAGTTCATAGGCGACATTCTCGTTCCCGTCGAACTGCGCCACCTGCGTGATCTGCTGCGGGCGGGCATTGAAGCCGGGCAGTGTGTAGCCGGTCGCGGCCGAGGCGTAGAACAGCATGTCCGAGCTGACCTCGTAATTCACGCCGAGCTTCCAGCTGAGCACCTCCGCCTGAGGGACCACGTCGAACAGGATATCGCCCGGTGCAGGCGAGTCCTCGACAAGGTTGGAGATCGATACGTCCTTCTTGTCGTCGGAATAGCGCAGCCCGCCGGTGAAGCTCAGCCCATTATCGAACGGGCGGATGGTGGCGTTGGCGTAAACCGCCTTACTCAGGGGATCGAACGTGTTGTAGAGCGTACGGATGAAGCCGGTGCGCGGCTGATCGATGATCGCGTGCTGGACGCCTTCGGCTTCGAAGTAAAAGGCGCCGACCACCCAGTCGATCCAATCCATCTGGCCCGACAGCCGCATCTCGCCGGTGAAGTAGTTATTGGTGACGTCGTTGGTGGTCATCTCGGTTATGAGCGGCGTACCGTCCTTCTGATAGACGTGCCGCTCGTCGAGCGAGCGATAGCCGGCGATCGCGGTGAGATCGATCTCGTCGGTCAGACCGACCACCAGTTTTGCCGAAACGCCCCACATCGTGAGATCGCCGCGCGGCGGGAGGTAATGGCCGCCGCGGGTCGAGCGGCCATCGTAGTAGGAATGGCCGGGAATGACGGTGCCCGCGCCGATGGGATCGTTGTAGGTTTCGTAAGTGGTGTAGGGATCATCGGTGATCCAGCGCGAGTCATATTCGACGCCGTAATAGGCGAAAGAGAGTTCCTCGTTATTGGTGTTGAGTTCCGGACGCAGCGAGAGCGTCTTGTCGGCGGGGTTCTCGGATTCGTCGCGTATGTAATCGCCGGTGATGGTCAGGCGGACGTTGCTCGCCGGCTCCCACGCCATGCTGCCGCGTACCGCCTTGACGTCCTCGCCCCCGAGATGGCCGATCGTGCAATCGTCCGCCGTGAATTCGGGATTGTTCTGGCTGGCGAGATCGAATGGCGGCACGTTGCCGATCAGTTCGGGCGTGCCCAGCCGGTTCATTTCGCAGACGAAGTCCAGCATCCTCTGATAGCCGGTGCGCTTCTTGAAGGCGCCGGAACCCATGAAGGCGAGATTCTCGCCGAGCGGTACGTTGAACCCGGCGCGAACATCCGTTCGGTCGTAGCTGCCGACGGTCAACTGGACGTAGGATGAGGTCTCGTTGAAGTTCGGTTGCTTCGAAACGATGTTGACGGCGCCAGCCAGCGAGTTGCGGCCGAACAGCGTACCCTGCGGCCCGCGCAGCACCTCGACATGGTCGATATCGAGCAGGTCGAAATTGGAGCCGAGCAGCGTCGGATAATAGATGTCGTCGATATAGTAGGCGACAACCGGATCGTTGCCGATATTGGTGTCGCTCGCGCCGATGCCGCGGATGGATGCCGACACGCCGGGGCCGAAGGCGCCATGTGTCCGGCGGAATTCGGCATTGGGGACGACCGCGGTGAGATCGGTAACCGATTTCATCCCGCGCTCTTCGAGCGTTTCGGCAGTCACGGCGGTGATGGCGATCGGCGTGTCCTGCAGGTTGGTCGACTGGCGGGTGGCGGTGACCACGATGTCGGCTATGCCGGCATCGGTGGCGGGTGTGGCTTGTTCCTGCGCCTGGGCGACACCGGGCGCTGCGAGATAAAGCATCACTCCCAGCGCATTCAGGCTGGCTGCGGCGCCCAGGCTGCGGCGCTTGCCGGCCGGGGCTTCGAACGTTCTGTCCTCGATTGTCATTCTCATCCTCCCTTTTTGTAGGTGTGCTCCGGCTAATTCGGAGCGAGTTCTCTTGAACGGCAGCGAGCCTTCAATCGGGCCGCTGCCCGCTGCGGTGCCGGTCAGGTTTTCCCGGTCTCCTCCGGCCGCGGATATTCGATGGCGTTTGCGACGAGGCCTTCGCGGTTGGAGAAATCCATGCGCGGGGGGGCGAAGACGTCGATCAGCCATCCCGGCTCGTCGCCGACATTGCGGCTGGTGTGGATGGTGGTGGGCGTGATCACCAGCATCGAGGGGCTGTTCAGCTCGACATGCTGGTCCTCGCGCCAATCGGCC